>WNFZ01000100.1_pt1 | contig 133620 bp, 115 predicted proteins | sample 5400081 | NCBI WGS metagenome assembly WNFZ01 (sample SAMN13153365, study PRJNA577476) | soil metagenome | isolation source: 80 cm soil or saprolite under grassland replicate 1 | place: USA:California | collected 2016-06-15
TCGACTGACTGTCGGTCAGCCGAAGATCTTCTATTTTCGTGTTTCTTCCTGCAATCTGCGCGCGAAAGGTGAGCGGCGACCCGTACTATCTTCGGCAATGAATGCAGTTCCGTAAAAGCAACTGACTCCCAAAATGAACTCTGGAAGGAGCATGGAGTGAAAAGAAGCCGTGAATGAAGGCCACACACTGGATCCAAGATCCACAGCAGTATTTTCGCCCGTTGGATAGTGTCAAAACACTGTTTCAGCCGCTCGCCACTTGGTTCTGAAATACAGACTCTTGCGGCTTTGGATTAATTACTGCAAATCAAATTCGAATCCGGTACTTTTTGAAGCCTAGACGCTAAAGAAAAAGCGACATTTCGGTCATTTTACGGTCTGTTTTGGTCGCCACTCGTTCGCGGATTGCATAGAACATTCATAGAACGCAATCGGCCAGCAGGGGTCGAATGCTGATAAACGCAAATGGCATGCCACTTCGTAACCGATTGAAACCGAATAAGGTCGAAATGAACGCGCGTTTTTGAAGACCGCGAGAGTCACCGGACCCCTTGCGCTTCCTAATAAAATCCGCCAATCCAGCCACAAACAATCAGAAAAAACCGGCCACGGATTTGCACGGATTACCACGGATTTCAATTTAAGACAATCCGTGTCATCCGTGCCAATTCGTGGCCGAGGTTGCTGAGACTTGCGACAGACCCTACTTCGGCTGGGGCACGATTCGCAAATATGGTTTCGGCGCCTTCCAGCCTTCAGGATATTTCTTCTGCGCTTCCTCGTTTGAAACCGCACCGCTGATGATCACGTCCTCGCCCTGCTTCCAGTTTGCGGGCGTGGCCACTTTGTGTTTTGCGGTGAGCTGAATGGAATCGAGGGCGCGCAGGATTTCGTCGAAGTTGCGCCCCGTGGTCATCGGGTAGCTAAGCTGAAGCTTTATCTTCTTGTCGGGACCAACGATGAATACCGTACGCACGGTGGCGTTGTCAGCGGCAGTGCGCCCCTGAGAAGTATTTCCGCTTTCGGCGGGCAGCATTCCGTAGAGCTTCGCAATGCTGAGCTGCGGGTCGCCGATCATCGGATAGTTGACCTTGTGGCCTTGGGTCTCTTCAATGTCCTTGGCCCATCTGCTGTGATCGCTTACCGGATCCACGCTTAGGCCGATTATTTTTGTGTTGCGCTTGGCGAATTCCGGCTCCAGGCCGGCCATGTAACCGAGTTCGGTGGTGCAGACAGGGGTGAAATCCTTGGGATGCGAAAACAGAATCGCGTAGCCGTCGCCGATCCACTCGTGAAAGTGGATGGGGCCTTGCGTGGTTTCGGCAGTGAAATCCGGAGCGGTCTCGTTAATTCTCGGAATGTTGGATGTTGCTGGAGTCAAAGTTGCGCTGCTCATTTGAGTTCTCCTTGTAAAGTGAAATTCTTCGGGGATCCTGCCGGGATATGGATCCTCAGCGACTTGCAATTTTCCTGAATGAGAAAATCAGAACCACCGGGGTTGCGCCGAGTGGCCAGAAATTTGTCGCTAGCCACACGCTGGTGCGAGAGTACAACAACAAACAAAACGCGGCGTAGGCCAGCTTCGCACGGGAATAGAATACGCAGGGCCGTCAGGGCAGTCAAACCCAGCTCACACCAATAAACAAGGCACGATCACTCGCCACAAGAAAGTAGTGCTTCGAGTGCAGCTGTGAATCTAAGTTGACATGACCTCCTCGCCTCGCCGCCTCTCATTCATTCAGCTCGATGTTTTCACATCCCGACCGCTTGAAGGCAATCCCTTGGCGGTTTACCCGGACGCGGGCGCTCTCAGCGAGGCAGAAATGCAAGCTATTGCTCGGGAAATGAACCTGTCCGAGACTACGTTCATCTTTCCCAGGGACGCGGCCAGGGAGCAGGAACGTGGGACTCGCGTGCGCATCTTCACCGTGCAAGAGGAATTGCCATTTGCTGGACATCCCACCCTGGGCACAGCATTTGTTTTGCGCGGAGATACGGGTACCCCTGAGGTCCGGCTCGACTTGAAGGTTGGGACGATTCCGGTTCGCTTCGAAGACACCGCCGGAAAGCCAGTATTCGGGGAGATGACGCAGGCAGAGCCAAGCTTCGGGCAAATTCATGATCCCAAGAAAATCGCAGAGGTCAGCGGCGTGCCAGTCGAAGACATTGATGCGGAGTTGCCCATTCAAACGGTCTCAACCGGAGTTCCCTTCACCATCCTGCCTTTAAAGGGCCTCAGTGCCATCCGAAGATTGCAGATCAATCATGCCCGGTCGTCGGAGTATCTAGAGGCGTCGGGCGGGAAATTTTTCTTTTGCGTCACGCGAGAGACCGTCGATCCCGCCGCCCGGGTGCATGCGCGCATGCTTTTCTACAATGGCGAAGACCCCGCGACGGGCTCGGCATCCGGGTGCGCCGCTGCATGGATGGTCGGACACGGAGTCGCGAAACCAGACGAACGAGTGCTAATAGAGCAAGGGATCGAAATGAAACGTCCCAGCCGAATTTTTGTTCGTGCCTCGCAGCACAATGGCAGAGTGGTTAATGTACGCGTAGGTGGAAATGTTGTTGAAGTTTTGCGTGGAGAACTTTTTTTCTGAATGCACAGGCCACGAATCCCGCGAAAATGCGGGGTGTACACACTGATACCAAATTTGCAAGGTGGAAAACTCGCATTGGCTTTCACGCCACTTTACACACGCCTTCCTTGCCGATAGGATTCAGTTCGCTCTGATCGACTTTCAACACACAATTTGAAAACTTTTCGCGCGCGGCAGCTTTCGCGCGCTATGGAAGGCCAATGAAACCAAAACGAACGATTCTCTGCGTGGATGATAATGAGCAGTCACTCTCCATTCGAAAAGTCCTGCTGGAAACCCGTGGCTACCGCGTGCTGGCGTATTCGGATGCTCAACTGGCGCTGGAACGGTTCTCACAAGGCGGCGTGGATTTGGTGCTTACCGATCTGATCATGCCTGGCATTGACGGTTCGAAACTAATTGATGGCGTGAAAGATATTTCGCCTGAGACGCCTGCAATCCTTCTCTCGGGCAAGATCAAAATCTATGAACGCGAGACCGGGGCGGACGTTTTCCTAGCCAAAGGAATGTATGCTCCGGCCGACCTGCTGGAGCGGATTCGCTTGCTGCTGGTGCGCAAACGCGGTCCTAAGCGAGCTCACGCTCGCGCCCAGGCACCTCCTCCTGTTGCTTGTCGGGTTGCTTCGGCCTAGCGCAGCTCATTTTCCCAATATTCGATTTTCTTCGTGGATCATCGGCTCCTTTGTGGTGGTTCACTCTTCGTTGATCCGCCTAGCGAAATTGGGGACACACAGGAAGTCAATGCCAATTGGTGGGGCAACGCGGGCGGGGGTGCCCGCGCCACACAGGCCTTGATGTAATATCAGTACTTCGCATGCCGGTTATCATCGAGGCCATTGATCTCCGCAAAACCTACCACATCGGCAAAATTGAAGTGCCGGCGCTGCGTGGAATTTCCTTTACCGTTGAAAAAGGGGAGTTCGTCAGCGTAGTCGGGCCGTCGGGCAGCGGCAAGTCAACGCTCTTTTATGCACTCGGCGGTTTAACGCGCGCTGATTCCGGCAAGGTGATCGTGGACGGCTCCGATTTCACCCAACTTTCCGATGCCGAACGTACGCGAATGCGTAAGCGCAAGATCGGCTTCGTCTTCCAAAAATTCAATCTACTGCCAACGCTGGATGCGCGATCGAACATTGAGGTTGCGATTGACATCGCGGGCAAGAACGGCGGCCGCGACGCAGCGTACTTCGACAAGATTGTCGGACTGCTCGGATTAAGCCAGCGTCTGCGACATCGGCCCTCCGAGCTTTCCGGAGGCGAGCAACAACGCGTAGCGCTGGCGCGGGCTCTGATTAATCGTCCCGCGATTGTGCTCGCCGACGAACCGACCGGCAACCTGGACTCCAAAAACTCCGAAATTGTTCTGAACATGCTGCAGCACTCGAACCAGGAACTGGGCCAGACGGTGCTGATGATCACGCACAATCCGGAAGCCGCTGGCTATGGAGACCGTATCGTCCATATGCGTGATGGCGAGATGGTCCCGCCGGAGAAAGACCCGCAGTGGGTCGCCGGCCACTGAAATTGAATCATTGAATCGTGGAGCGATTGAATCATTGAAAACCGTATTTCGATGGCGAGTGGTTTCAGTGATTCAATGATTCAATGATTCAATCCAGGAGTGGACCTGGCGTAGTTTATAATTTCAGTGCTGAGCGGGAGTAACTCAGTGGTAGAGTGCGACCTTGCCAAGGTCGAAGTCGCGGGTTCAAATCCCGTCTCCCGCTCCAAGAAATTAGTTCCTTCCAGCGGTACTAACAGTAGGTACTTACCCGGCGTTGTTCCGCAACTTACGATTAGCACGTGAGGTGGTTATGAACCGAACAATCGGGATCACAGCCATGATCGTGGGGTTGTTGATCAGCGCCATAAGCGCACATGGTCTGGACGCGCCTGATGTCGAAATATTTGGCGGATACCAGTTTTTCCATGCCAACAGCGGTGTCTCGTTCAGCGGGTTCAACAGCTTCAACATGAACGGCTGGAATGGTGCGTGAGCGGGTACTTCAGTCAGTACGTGGGCATTACCGCCGACCTAGCCGGGGTTTACGGGACACCCAGCATCACCATTCCACAGGTTGGCGCGATAGGCATTGACACACATCTCTACACGTTCATGTTCGGACCCACAGTTCGCCTAGCCAACAAGAGTCCGCTCCAGCCGTTTGCCCACGTGTTGTTCGGCGGTGCGCACCTCACCGGCTCGGTCAATATACCGGTGGCGTTAGTTTCAGTCAGCGACTCTGACACAGGGTTCGCTTGGGCGGCAGGCGGCGGCGTGGACTTTAAAGTCCTTCCTATTCTGGCCTTGCGACCAGCCCAGTTCGACTTTCTTCAAACTCACATAGGTGGCGACAATCAGAACCATTTCCGCTACTCGGCGGGAGTTGTGCTGAGGTTCTGAACGGTTATGGGGAGTTTGGACTCTGACGTCCTACCCCATTTCTCCGCGTGACCGCTCTTAGCCCACGTTCGGGGAGTTTGCACGCTGTTCGCGCGCCAGCTTAAACTATTCATTGAAGAATAGATGGCTTTGGGAACAGAAGCAGTTCAAGCTGGCTCCAAGCATAAGGCGGCCGTTCCGGCATGTCCCATCCCAGTGGACATTTTGAGCCCAGGACGCTACTTTAATATCCGGCAGGGCGCGGTACCCAAGTGGTAAGGGAGAGGTCTGCAAAACCTTTATACGTCGGTTCGATTCCGACCCGCGCCTCCAGACTTTTCTTGCAGTTACCTGCATGGCTTGCTGTTAAGTCCGATTTGATCTTTCGTGTTGGTTGGACCTCCGTAGGGCCAAATTGCCATCGAGGGGCAGACAGAAAAGCAGACCCGAGTTTGACCTGCCCTTTACGGCAGATCTCAAAATCTCGTCATAGTGGAGCGTCGTGGCTTATGCTCAGGCGTTGCTGCACGTAGCTGAGCACCAAACGAATCGAGCTGTGACCGAGGGTTGCCCAGCGTAGCAAGGTCAACGCTAGCCTACTGCGAGGCGGGTTGCCGCGGTGGAGCAGCAGGAATAGCGGCCTGTTTGCGTCACTCGCCGCAGTGCAGTTGCTTGTCTTCCTCGACGCTCGACTCAGCAACTGCCTCGTTCAGCGATGAATTTCAGCAGTTGCAAAACTCCCAACAGCAAGTAGAATCGGGCAGTTCGAGATCAGAAAGGATATCCCTCCCCTACGATGGTCGCAGCTCGTCTCGGACTGGGATAAGCGTTTGAACAGTGGGCTTGGCGCCTGACCCGAGAGCGCGAACTGAAGTCGTTCCTGCACGGCCGAAGACCGAACTCCTAGAAATGAGGAGGCCGGTTGACGACCAGGCCGGAAAAAGCCCGGCGCTTGGGATGCGATTGCTTCCCGAAATTGCTTTAGGGAGCATTTTGTACCTGATGTACTCCCCCGTCTTTCTTGCTGATTATTTAATGAATGATGAGTGGACCGTCATCGGTTCGCGCAACGGCTTCAGGGAGGGTGTGAGAAATGCATTCTTCTTCTGGGGACGAAGCCTCTTTGGAATTTACTCAACTTTAGTCTACAGGTTCGTCGGCTGTAGTCCTTTCCGTATCCAGGTAGTACGCTTTCTCAATTTTGCTTCATTCGCAGCGATCGCGATCTTCTTGTTCGCCTTCCTGAGAAAGAGAACTCAAAACGCGCTGTTTTCGTTCCTGGTTGTTCTATTCCTATTTTCGCAACCGTCGTTTCAGGGAGCGATGGCGTATTCCCTCCAGATGATCTCCAATACCCAACCGGCTATTTGGCTAAGTCTGATGGCGCTCTACATTCACTTCTCTTGGCATCGCGAGCGTTTTCGCCACCCTCTTCGCATTGCGGCTGTGTTCCTCCTCCTACTGTTGGCGATGCAGTCTACGCAAACCTATGCTTTCTTTTGCATGGTGCCGTTGACCTATGTGACGCTATGCGATTGGAAGAACCAGCGTCGGAAAATAATCGAATTTCTCGCGTTGGCGAGCATCGTATTTCTAGTTTCAACTCTGGCATACAAAATCGGGCTACATTACTGGCATGCCCACGGCAAACAAGGCTACCATCTGGCCGAGGATGGCGTGAGAGCGGTGGGCCAGCACCCGATCGCAGTCCTTCTACACGCTCTGAATCCAGTTACGTATTGGAGCGCATTTGAAGTCTGGAACTATCCTTTCCCGTTCCACTCCATGCCTCCGCTCGGAACTCTAAAGTTCACCACAGCGTGCTGCATCATGGTTGTGTGGACCATGCTCATTTTCTGGGCGTTGCGAACAGAGATTCAGGGCCGTACGCGTGAAGAAAGGCGAGACACTTTCTTTAAATGGCTTGCGGCACTGGCGTGCCTGGCATTTGGCGCCCTCTTTATAGTGGCTGATTCGCCCCTGGTTTCCAAAGAACACCGGCCGCATATGGTCATTACTTTCGTGGGAGTCGCGACTTTTGCTGCAGCATATGCTTGGCGCACCCTGGCCCTGAAGTACCGTTCTTTCGAAGGCGGGGTCTCGAAGGCGCTGGGCATTTCCGTCGTTGCTATGATCGCGTTCGGAGCTCAAGCTGGGCTGGTACGAGGCTATGTGAACAACCGCGCGGAGCAGCTTGATTTCGTCAGAGCCGAACTGGTGGGGGCGGAGCCGTCGGCTTATAGGAACATCGTTGTGGTGTTGCCGCAATGGAACGACTGCGTCACCGAGCCATGCGGACCCTGGGCGGGACAGGTCGTCCATGGCCCACACCATGTAAACCAACCCGGGGGATATCGCTACGCATTAGCTACGCTCGGTATTGCACCCGAAAGCAAGATGATAACGTTTGTGCAACAAAGGCCGGACCTAACACCCGATGATGCAATTGTTATCGATTGGCAAGCATATGCATCGGCGCGTTACAGGCAAACGCATCCGCGCGATAACAATGCCCTGAACTTAGGAGCGCATAACTGAATATGACTACTCACTGAGGTTCCGAATAGGCGCGGAATCTGGATCAGTGACTAGGACCAAGCAAGTATCCAGCTCCAGCCCGGATCTCAGTAACTATCGAACCGAGCTGGCCTGACGAATTTGTGCAGGAGACTATCTCGCCTTGTGGCGGGTTTTCGCAGTAGTGCGCACCAACGGGTCTGCAAAACCTTTATACGTCGGTTCGATTCCGACCCGCGCCTCCATTCTTTTCTTTCAGTGCTTACAAAGCGCGTGTCGCTGTTTGGAACAGGAATCGCTGAGACCTTTTGAGGGCGGACGAACGGCGCCAATTGGCTAGGTCCGAGAGGTGAGGCACGGACGACGTAACGCTGGGGAGAGCGCGGACTACGCCCAAATGGGTAGCAGGTAACGAGCGTAAGCGCGTCTTCTGATGTAGGCGCCAGCAAGGCAACATCCGGTGGTTCCACGATGCGAATCATAGTTACGGTGTAGGTGCGCTCATGCAATCCGCCGATGCCCGGATCGAACCATTCCAGGTGAATGATGTCGCCCTGGGCAATAGCCCGGAGCGGCTGGAACCAACTGGTGCGATGTCCCGCAAGCACGAGGTTTCCCGGCTCTCCCAGACCGGCTCCTGCGAGTAGGCGCGCTGGACCGAAGGCCAGCGTACGCGACATTGCACCCTCCAGGACAATCTCGTCATAAGCCAAACGCGGGATTTGTAAACGCGCGATTGGGTGGGTATCGGCCCAACTCCATGGCGCGTGAGGCTTGCCGGACCGTACGCTTTGTTCCCAAGCCCGCCGGATCAGGATGCCCGCCAGCTCGGCTTTTGCGTGTAAGTACGCTGAACGACCAGTGAGGGATGCTCCTGCGATCAGGATCACCGCCGCCAAGAAACGCACTACCTTCACGAGAGTGCTCCAACTCTCACTCTCCGCAGGAGGAATAGCGACACGGCACCTGCGATCAGAAGCGTGATCCCCAGGGCTTCGAGGAACGCGTCTGCCGTCCCCGTTGCCGGAGCGCCAAAGACTTTATCCATTTGCCAGCCTGCCGGCAGCTCCGTGGGTACGGCCACCGTATTGGATTGTCCGCTCGCGTTCGCCACAACTTCTTCCACCGCAACCAACGAAGTGAAGCGGGTGACCAGGCGATAGCGAATCGCGTGGGAAATCACGCTCGCGCGAATCTCGGCTTGTCCCTTTTCGTCCGAGTGGCGCCAATGATCCATCAGTTCTTCGATTCTTTGCCGGGCCCAAAGAGTCGTGATGCCGGGATGGAAAGTTGCCTTCGAAGCGTCAAACGCGATGGTCGTCTCATAAGATTCGTTGCCCGCGCGCGCCGTCAGGTGCACCTTCCCTACATGGCCTTTGGAAATGCGTCCGAAGATCAGCAGTGGTTGCCGCAGGAAAAGGTCCGACGGACGCTCCGGGTACACTTCCGACACCTCTACGCCGTCGAAAGACAGCTTCACATCTGTCAGCACCGGACTCTCGATGGTCGCAAAGAGCCGCGTCATTTGCTCGCGAATTTCGCGTATATCCGCGATGTGGGTGAAAGTCCCTCGCCCGAATTGCGCCATCTTGGTAGCGAGGAAAAGATTTGGCGCGCTCCCAATGGCAACCGTGTACAAGCGCGCATTGCCTAAGTCGTGCCGAAGCGCCGCAAAAATTTCCTCTTCGTTGCCGAGATCTCCGTCGGTCAAAAGGATAATGTGGCGCAGGTAACCGGGAATTTCGGGTTTCCGCATCAGGTGAAGCAGCGCAGGCAGCATCTCAGTACCGCCGCCGGCTTCGAGATGTTTCACATAATCGCGCGCCGCCGCGAGATTTTCCTCGGTAGCGGGCAACGGCTCTGATGCAAATTCACCATAGCCGCTGCTGAACGCGAGGATGCCGAACCGATCGCTCGGGCTGAGTGTGTCGAGGGCCTGGAGCAAAGCTCCACGGGCTTGTTCGATGGAGGTGCCGACCATCGAGCCAGATACATCGATCATGTAAAGCATTTCCACGGGCATGCGCTCGCGGGGCTGTACCGTCGGCGGAAAGGCGGCCAACACAAACTGCGTTTCACCGGAGTCGCTTGCAGGAGATAGGAAGAGGGCCGTCTTCGGTTGATTGTCTTTCGCCTGTTGCACTTCTAGAACAAAGTCTTTGTTCGGTATTGTCGCGCCGGGAGCGAGTTCCACGTGCTGTCTGCCGTCTGGCAACCGACGCGCCTTGACTGCATGAGAGACACACTTGATGGATTCAATCTCGAAACCAGAATCCAAATCAACGGCGAGTGAAATATCGTGACCGGAGCGGCTTTCCGGTCTTCGCACCGGAGGCGTGATACGCGATGCGTCGGACACGGCGTTCGTGTCTGAAGCCCATCCTGTTCCACTATGACCGACCACCTGGGTTCCGGGAATATATCGCGGGCCTACGACCATCGGGAAAACCAGGCGCGTTCGCCCCTCTTCCCAGCGCAGCGGCTCGACATACCGCAAGCGGACATCGATGTGGTCTCCAGGCATTATGTTCGCCACTGAAGTGGTGAAGATGTTGGGGCGCTCCTCCTCAAGTAAAGCGGCGTGTTTGCCTTCGGACTTGGCGGCTTCATAAACGCGTTTGGCTTCCTGGCGCTCGCGGATCACGCTTCGAATGATCCGATTGCCAATTTGGATTTCCAAGTCATACACCGCAGCATCATGCGGTAGCGGGAAGATGTAAACGGCCTCGACCGGCGACGCACTGGAGTTAGCGTATTGTTGCGTCACCGTGGCAGCGGCCACCAAGCCGCGCACATCGATCGCAACATCTGTATGGACCAGGGGCACGGGCTCATAAGTCCCTGAGATCGGCGAGCGGTAGAGCAATGATCCTTCCCCAACCTGAGGCGGGCTGGTGTCAGCCTTCCCGGCGTATGCCCATCCAGTGAGGATCGTAGTTATTGCCAGAAGCGCCAGGACGAAGCGCGTGCATATTTGGTTCTTGAACCGGTTCTCCGCGAAGCGGGCCATTGATTTCCTCCAATGTTCGAGTTGTCGCGCTCATCGGAGTGCAAGAGGGATTCCAGAAAGGGTTCGGTGTCAAAGACCAAGCCCCAGCGTCATTAATTCAGTCGGTTAGCGTTGAGAGGGGTTGAACCAGCACAGCGTAGTTGTGTCGCGCCAACCACGGTGCGTGGAAGCTCAGCCACACACGAGAGGTGATTATTGCCGATCGACCGCTGCTTCGAATAAATCCAGCATCTGCTGCTCCGCTCGTTGGGTTTCACGGACAAGGAAAATGTCCGACAATGCTCGCGCCAACGCGGTGTCGGGGAGAGAGCCATACACGAGTTCGATCCTCATCCGGCGGTTGATCCGCGAGCACATTCCTTGTCCTGCCTACGCGCGAACGGTCCAGCCGCCTGGCCACTCTCGGCTCCTGAAGCCAGAAAATATGGCTGCAAATCACCAGCAGAGTAGTATGATATGCGTAGTTTGGCTTAATCCGGTAAATGCACGGAGCACGGACCGCGTCGTCTAGAGACTCTGAGACTGCTTCCGTCCTCCGCTGCGGGGAGGGCAAGCCATGGGTTCACGCTACACCGGCAGAGCACATCTGTTCTGCTGGAGGATTTTTCCAATTGCGACATGTTTGCTGATACTCAGTGCATTGTCGGCGGCACAAGCCGTGCCCAAATACAATTCTTCCACTGAATCAAAGTTCAAAGGCGTAGTAGAAGAACTGAAGTTGCCGCCCAAGGGCAGTCCGAAAGAGGTTGCTCACTTGATGATCAAGAACGGGGACGTCGTTCTTGATATCTATTTGTGTCCGAAGTCGTTCATCGACGACATGGGTGTCAGTTTTGCCAAAGGCGATGAGATCGCCTTCACCGGATCTAAAATCAAAGATGGTGAGGCTGACCTGATCCTGGCGCGGGAAGTCGTGAAGGGTTCCGACACGCTGATTCTGCGGGACGATAAGGGCAATCCCGTTTGGAGCTGGCGCAAGTAGCTAGTGCAGGTGCTGCCTCTGATTTCCGGCTTCGCGGATTTACACTCGCGTGAATTGTTTAGCGCGACTTCCTCCAGCTGTTTCGCCAACACTATATCCCGCATCGCTCTAGCTCTCATGCCCGCTTGGAGATCGCGGAATTCCTAATCAACTTCAAATAATGCGCAGCGGCGTGCATTGCCTCGCGTTCATCGTCTTCCAAGTTCAGGTCGTGCAATTTCTGATTGATGGTGATGACAGCATCTTGGATGTAGAATTCAGCGAGAGCTGGATCACTCTCAAGGAGTGCCCGGCAATAACACCGGAACCATGGCTTCGAACTGAAGCTTGCAAACACAGCCGGCGCCTCAGGGCGCGCTGCATGGTGGGGATGAAAGGGGAGCACCAGGCAGTGCGCTGTGTACGTAGTGCACTTATGCTTGCACTCCAGTAAGAGAAAAGGAAGCGCCAACAAACGACACCGTAGCCGCAACCAAAAAACTTTTGACCGCAAGCTCGCAGAGAACTTCCGCGAAGTCCGCAGAGAAAACCAAATCGGGACACTACCGGCATTTAGGTTGTCGCCCATAATGCCTCTGATCTTGCTATGATGAATAGTTTCTCCAATGTTCTTCCATGAGTTTCACGTCGCGGAAACGACGTAATCGGTTTCTACCAGAATATGAGTGCTAGTTTGACGGAGATGAGGACGCCTTTGCCAAACCGGCAGCAAAAGCTTTACTCCTGGAAATTTGGGCTCGCCAAATTGCGCGACTACTATCGGCTGACCAAGCCGGAAGTAAATCTGTTGATCCTGATGACCACGTCAGCCGCCTATTATCTGGGCTTGCACGGCAGATTTCGTCCTGCTGGTCTGTTCAACACTCTGGCCGGAACACTGTTGGTGGCCAGCGGAACGGCAACCCTGAACCAGTGGATGGAAAGAGTTTGGGATGGGCGGATGCGGCGCACTGCAGACCGTCCTATACCTTCCGGTCGCATTCGCCCTGGTGCGGCGTTGCTGTTCGGAATCCTTCTGAGCCTGGCCGGTGGGCTGTATCTCGCACTGTGGGTGAACCGGCTCTCATCTCTGCTCGCGATAGCGACACTGGCCAGTTACCTGTTGATTTACACTCCGCTCAAACGGCATACTCCGCTCTGCACACTCTTAGGCGCATTTCCTGGAGCTATGCCGGTACTGATTGGCTGGGCCGGGAGCGCGGCTGCGCTCGATAGGCAGGCATTCTTCCTGTTTATGGTTTTGATATTGTGGCAATTTCCTCATTTTCTGGCGATTGCTCTGATGTATCGCGAAGACTACGAGCGGGCTGGGTACCGCATGCTGCCACAGTTTGATCGCGATTCACGATTCACGCGAGTTGAGATCGTGGCCTTTGCCGTGGTTCTGGTCGGCATCACGGCGGTGACAACCCTGGGCCAAGCGGGAATCGCGTATGCCGCAGCAATGCTGCTAGCAGGGACATTCCTTCTTTACCCGGTACTACGGCTCATGACTTCGACTTCGAAAGTGCAGGCCAGCCGCCTTCTTCACGCCTCAGTAATTTATCTTCCCGTGGTCCTGGTGATCATGGTTCTCGCGAAACATTAAGGTCACAAAGCGGACGACATTCCCCGGGTCGGATATTGCAAACATCCAAGCATGACAACCTGTCGTGTCAGAGCATCGTACCCATCTGCCACAAAGCGAGGCGCGAGTGCGGTACGCGGGACCAACATCCCTAGATAAAGTCGAGGAACAACATGGAATGCGTGAAGGCGCAACCGCAGGGCATTATCCAGCAACTTCTCAGCTGCGGCGGAGACCGCGGGATCAGGGGCCTGTTTAGCCGCCTCGGCTAAACGGATGAGTATGGCCGCATTTTGGGCGGCACACTTCACGTATTCAACCGCTGCGAGCGTTCGCTCACGATGAACGCGTCGGAATTCTTTCCCGGGCAGCAGTTCGCGGAGGAACTTCTCTTCGCGTTCGTCAATCAGATTGCGGAAGGCGTTGACGTCAAGGGGGCGCAACTGTGCTGCCAAAGCATCCACGTCGCAGCCCGTGGCATGATGACCTTTTGCCAGGTAAATAATCAAAAACAGAGCGAGAACACCGACAAGAGCTACAAGCAATGGGACGATCATCGTCTCACCATCCTTTGCACTTCCTGGTCCCAGAATTCAATGTCTGACTTTTGTAGGCCAGCGCCGGCAAACCGGGGCGCGCGTTCAGGAAGGAAAACATACACCAGCCAGATCAGAACGGAAACATGATAAGCCGCCATCCCAGCGACGTCCGTAGCAATAAAGCCGCTTCTCCCTAAAAGTGCGAGCACAGCAGCATTCGCAAGTTCAAGGCTTGCGTCGATCCCGAATCCCAACGCCACTCCTGTGGCGGGGCTTCGCCAAGAGAGGTGGAAAGCGTGGCTGAAGAGAAAGAGAGCGAGGAGCAACCCGCATTGGACGACGCTGGTCGAAAAATCAAGGACCTGGAAGACGTTCATGGCTCTCCCGAGATCAAATCTGGAAAGAGCGGCGGAGACGATCGCCGCCGCCAACAGCAGCATGGCAGCAGTCCAGCGAAGTAGGGTGCGCAGAGACAGGGCGAGCGCGGAGCGGGACAGTAACAGATCCTCGGCAACTTCGTAAATAACCGCCAGAATCAGGAATCCATTTATTCCGGTCCCGAGGGTCAGTAGGAGGCGATACTTCAACACCGGAAATGGGTGCATCCTGCTGATCGTGAACAACGTCAGGAACTGAACCAGCGTAAAAACCAAGTAGCTAAAGAAGATTGGAAGCTTTCTGGGCAGTCCACGCCTGACCGAGCCGATCAGTACCACGATTGACAGGACTTGGGGGGCAAACCAAAGGTAGTATCTGACGAAAAGCATTGGGCTACCGGAATAGTAGCTCTCTCAGCGGTAGCCCACAATCAATTTGTTCATCTTAAGTGCAAACTGTCCCGGGGGGACAAATCGGGTTGGGACGCGCCATGGCGGGAGAAACAGTAACTGACAACGCTATCAAAGCTGCAGCAAGCAGTAGCAATGTTTTCTTCACGATGAAACTCCTGGTTGAAGTAGGGGTTGCACCGTGATAATGTGGCGGCGGATACCTCGCCGCACGGCGAGCGCAATTTATTTAAAGTTTCCGAAAACGTAACGAAAATGACTTTCAAATCCGCCTTCGAAGATCTCTCGCGTACGACGCTGGAGGCGGTGGCGGGCTGCTTGCGAAAGTTGGAGTATCTGGCCGGACTGAGAGAGTCGAGAGGCGGATATTCCCACTGGGGATTCAGCAAGGTTTACGGGGAAACTCCCGCAAAGACAGCACTTATAACTGCACATCGAGAGGCGGTTTCAGAGGTCCTCTCCACCCCTTTGCGGGAACTGCTGGCGGACGTCGAAACTACTACCCAGCAGGCGGGCTTGGACACGGAGGAGTATCTGGAGAGCTTGGCGCGGAAACAGCAGGACTTACTGCCGAGCAATCCTGGAGCTGGCTCGGCGCGTCACCTCAGTTCAGTGCTGCGGGCTCTTTTGGGGCTTGAGAAGAGTCGGGAACGGAACGCCACTCGCCGAGCCTCATAGCTACACCCACCACCTGCCCAAGAACTTCGGCTTCCTGTGGATATTTCAAGACTCGGGGTGCTACCGGGGAGAGCGGATGGGCCTGCAGAATGATTTCCTCGCGCGTCAGGGTGCACCAGCAGCAAACGTATTCATCGCGGGTTTCTATGAAATAGACGGGACGTTCGTATTCCGAGCGCCATCCACCTTCGACGACCTTGCTTCTGGTCTCGTCCACCTGGACGAAGCTTCCGGGCGGAAGAATTGGATACATCGTCAGATCTTCACTTCCAATGTAGCCATAGGTGAAGTCAATCTTCGAGAGCTGCTCCAGATACATCAGCGGAACCGTTCCCCACTGCTCTACCAACCGGCCAAAATTAGACGTCTTACGAGGATCAAAACTGGGATCCATACGAACCGGCATCTGCACGGCATTGGTATTTCTCAGGGCTCGAGAAAAGTGGGAACGAGGAGGGGCGCAGGTCTCGAGATCGGAAATCGCTATGTCCAGACTTATGCCGTACCAGCCGAGAAGCTCGCGGAAATCGCGCCGATAGATGACGCCCAACGAATACAGCCTGTAAATACTGGGAATTAAACCTTTAGTTTCAATATCTGAGAGGCGACTGATTGGTATGAAATACTCCTCATTATTGGCATGCTTGCGAGCCAATCGCTCGCTGGCAGTTTCCACATCCCGCATGGTCAAGCCCAGCTTTTCGCGCAAAACGCGAAGATTCAGGCCCGCGGATATCATTGAGTTGCCCCTTTTCTGCTCAATCACTCGCGTCGCAAAATGCAATACAAAAGGCGGTTTTTTACGGAAATTGCGACATCAACTTACCTCAGAGCACCTTGCAGTTTACGCCGAATGTAACCCACGTTGTTCCGAATTTGTAACAGAATCATCCATTTTGGGCAAATGCGTGCAGCCGCAGCTAAAAGCCAGCTTCGGCGCCTACATTGGATTGGAGGTCCCCAACCCGCCCTGATACAACCTGGCGGGTGGATCACTACGCCGACCGTTTGAGAGAGTGGCATGGACACTTAGTCGGTCGATCTCACTATTAGATCTAGACGGCGTTCAGGTTTTGGATATGAGCGACTTCGGCGTATCCTCAGTCTGCAGCGTGCGAAAGGTTCTCTTCTCCGTGCACTAGTGGAGTTTCAACCAAGTGCTCACTTAAGAACCACGCCTCGAGTTCGTTAGCGCGCAGCACATCGCTTACAACCAGGTCGTTGGTACCCTGATCTCCCAGAGTCGCAGCACGCTCAGCCAACTTCCTGCAGCCCCGAATGATCACCTGATGAGCGTCGAGCAGGCGCGAGAGGACTACGGGTACTTCTTCACGTCCTCGAGGGGGACGTTCTATCTGAGTGGTCTCAGCGACATCATGCGCCATCGCGATCGCAAGCCCACCGAGTAATTGGATACGTTCGGCGATTCCGTCCACGACTTCAACCTGCTCGTCGAAATGTTTATCGAACAAAAGATGGAGTTGATAAAAAGTCGCACCTGCAACTTGCCAATGAGCCTTCTTATAAAGATCACGCAAAGTCATAGAATCCGCCAGCAACTGGTTCAACTGCTCGGTCATTTCAAGACGCACAGGATGTTCGAGCTCCAGATGGAAGGAGTGTGTAACGGTGCCGTACTGCTGGACCTGGGGCCCACGTTGATGAACCCGGGGTTCGGCACTGACAGGTCTGTGATCGACGGAGGTGCTGCTTTGCTTCGGCATAAGGAATTCTCCTGAAGTAAGTTCTAAGAGTTGGATGTTTCAGACGACGAGTGCGCCGCATGAAACTTTGGTGGGCTGGGCCGTCTCCAGAGCAGCAAAAAATTCGAGAATCTTCTATCATGGGAAGTTCCCATCAACAGTGTGGAGAAGCCAGACTTGGCACAGACCCCAGTTTTAGCAGAACCGCAGCCACCAGCCGAAATGACGAGAAACAACGACGGATTGGAAGTCCTGGAAACCCGCGAATGGCTCGATTCGCTCGATTACGTGCTTTCCAAGGGCGGGCCGGAGCGCGCTGGACGCTTGTTACAGCAACTTTCTTTACATGCTCGGCGGGCTGCCGGCGTCAATCTCCCCTTCATCGCGACAACTCCCTACCAGAACACTATTTCGGTTCGCCAGCAGGCACCCTTTCCAGGAAGCCAGGAAATGGAGCGGCGGATCAAAAGCCTGGTGCGCTGGAATGCCATGGCCATGGTGGTCCGCGCCAACAAGGAAGAAAATGGCATTGGCGGGCACATTTCGACTTACGCCTCCGCCGCCAACCTATACGAAGTCGCATTCAATCATTTCCTGCGGGCGCGTACCGAGAACGGCGATCGCGACATTGTTTATTTCCAGGGCCACGCCGCGCCCGGGATGTACTCGCGAGCTTTCCTTGAAGGACGGCTGCCCAAAGAGAAGCTGGAAAATTTCCGCCGGGAACTGAAACCGGGAGGCGGACTTTCGTCTTACCCGCATCCCTGGCTGATGCCGGATTTCTGGGAGTTCCCCACCGTCAGCATGGGATTGGGTCCAATCCAATCCATCTATCACGCCCGCTTCATCAGGTATCTGGAAAATCGTGGACTGAAAGCCAGCACCGGTGGGAAAGTCTGGGCCTTCCTCGGCGACGGCGAGATGGACGAACCCGAGTCCTTGGGATCAATCACGCTGGCTTCGCGAGAAAAACTCGATAACCTGATCTGGGTGATCAACTGCAACTTACAACGGTTAGATGGGCCGGTTCGCGGCAATGGGAAAATCATTCAGGAGCTCGAGGCGATTTTCCGCGGCGCCGGATGGAATGTAATCAAAGTGATCTGGGGCAGCGATTGGGACAGCCTGATCCAGAATGATCGAGACGGTTTGCTGGTCCGGAGGCTGGGAGAAATCACCGACGGTCAGTATCAGAAATTCTTTGTAGAAAGCGGGGCTTACTTCCGCCAGAACCTGTTTGGAAGCGATCCGCGACTGTTACGTATGGTCGAGCATCTTTCAGACGATCAGCTTTCGCGTCTCCGGCTCGGCGGACATGATCCGATCAAGGTCCACGCTGCATACAGGTCTGCGATGGAACACACCGGCGCGCCGACGCTCGTGCTGGCAAAGACGATCAAAGGATATGGGCTTGGTGAAGCCGGCGAAGGCAAGAACATCACGCACCAGCAGAAGAAGCTCAATGATGATGAGCTGCGTATGTTCCGGTCACGCTTTGGTATTCCACTTTCCGATGAGGAACTGCACGGTGCGCCGTTCTACCGGCCTGCTGACGACAGCCCTGAAATTCGCTACATGCAGGAGCGCCGCAAGCAACTGGGCGGCTACATGCCCGAGCGCAAGGTCCGCTCCAAGCCGATCAAACAGGTTTCTGAGTCTCATTTTGACGAGTTCTACAAGGGGACTGAGGGCCGCGAAGTTTCAACGACGATGGTGTTCGTGCGACTGCTGGCGAAACTGTTGCGCGATCCGGAGATTGGCAAGCTGATCGTGCCCATTATTCCGGATGAAGCACGCACTTTCGGTATGGAAGCGCTTTTCCGCCAAGTGGGAATTTATTCCAGCGTCGGCCAGCTTTACGAGCCGGTGGATATGGACACACTCCTCTATTACAAAGAGGCGAAGGACGGCCAGATTCTGGAGGAAGGCATTACCGAGGCGGGATCGATCAGCTCGTTTATCGCGGCTGGAACCGCATACTCGAATCACGGGATCAACACGATCCCTTTTTTCATTTACTACTCGATGTTTGGATTTCAGCGCATCGGTGACCTGATATGGGCTGCGGCCGACATGCGCACGCGCGGCTTCCTGCTCGGCGGCACCGCGGGGCGAACGACCCTGGCCGGCGAAGGCTTGCAACATCAGGACGGCCACAGTCATGTACTAGCGCTCAGTGTCCCGAATCTCTTGGCGTATGATCCCGCGTTTGCCTTCGAAATTGCCGTCGTCATTCAAGAAGGAATCCGCCGAATGTACGTAAACCAGGAATCCATCTTCTATTATTTGACGGTAGGAAACGAGCCGCTTCCCATGCCGCCAATGCCGGACGGCAGCAACGTGCGCGAAGGAATTTTGAAAGGGATGTACCTTTTTAAGCCAACCCTCAAGAAAGACTCCAAATTGCGGGCGCAACTCTTTGGCAGCGGAGCGATTATGTTCGAAGTGCTCAAGGCCCAGGAGATGCTTGAGAAATATGGCGTGGCGGCGGATGTGTGGAGCGTGCCCAGCTACAAAGAACTCTATCGGGATGGCAATGATTGTGAACGCTGGAACATGCTGCATCCTCAAGAGCCGTCAAGGGTGCCGTTCGTTACTCAGCGTCTGAAGGATGCGCAAGGGGTTCTGGTCGCGGCGTCGGACTACATGAAGGTCCTGCCGGAATCGATTTCGCAGTGGATGCCGCGTCCGCTCATCTCGCTCGGCACTGATGGCTTTGGGCGTAGTGAGGGCCGGGCATCGTTGCGCGACTTCTTCGAAGTGGACGCCAAACATATTGTGCTCGCCACGTTGCATGCGTTGGCGCGAGAGAAAAAGATCGAATCCAAAACTGTCAATCAAGCAATCAAAGAACTCGGAATCAATCCCGAGAAAGCGAATCCGGCAATCAGCTGAGTAGCCACTAGCTTCTAGCTGTTAGCTTTTTAGCAAGCAAAACCTAAGGTCGGGCAAGCAAAGCCCGGCCGGTTGCTAATCAGCCAGAAGCTAGCAGCTAGTCGTTCGAAGCTGGACCGGCAGTCGAGGCGACTTAGGGAGAAACTTTGCGTGACGGAATTTAAGCTACCCGAACTCGGCGAAAACATTCATCAAGGCGACCTGGTGCGGCTGATGGTCTCGCCTGGGAAATCTGTTTCCGAAGGCGAACCTGTGATGGAGCTTGAGACCGATAAGGCCGTAGTGGAAGTGCCTTCTTCAGTCAGCGGAGTGGTAAAAGACGTTCGCGTCAAAGAGGGCGAAAAAATCCAAGTTGGCCAAGTAATCTTCACGGTTGACAATGGTGCTGGAGGCAAGCGAGCGGAGGCTCGGGCCGCCAGTGCTCCAACTGCGGACAGCAAACCCGAGCAGAAATCAAATTCCCAAGCTTCGGCGCCCGTTGCCACGCAAACAAAGCCTGCAGAGAAGCCGCCGGCTGCATTCTCTAGCACTCCAGTTGTCCCGTCTGAAACCGCAGAAGTTACGGAATTCAAGCTTCCGGAGCTTGGAGAAAATATCCATCAAGGCGATTTGGTGCGACTCATGATTTCTCCCGGAGCGCAGGTCTCTGAAGGCCAGCCGGTGATGGAGTTGGAGACCGACAAGGCTGTTGTCGAAGTGCCTTCGTCACTGAGTGGGATTGTGAAAGACGTCCTGGTAGCACAGGGCGAGAAGATTGAAGTGGGGCAAGTTGTGTTTACGCTAGAGCCAGGTGCTATTTCTCGCGCGGGTTCGCAACAGCCCTCCCGTACCGATGGATCGCACGAGCACGAGCGAATGACATTTCAGGCGGCGATGCAATCTGAGGGAAGAACCGAGGAACAAGTTCTGCCCCCGGATCAGCCGAGATCCGCTCCTGTCGCCACTTTCAGCATGCCCCTCGACCTCGACAGGGCCGCCGGAGTGGAGCATCGCGGGCCGGTTCCGGCAGCGCCGCACGTACGTCGTCTCGCCCGCGAACTGGGCGTGGACATTCATAGCGTTCCGGGGACTGGCCCGGGGGGACGAATCAGTGAAGACGATGTGAAACTCTACACAAAAGTATTGCTGGCGTCTGCTATTTCCGGCACCGGCACGCGGGCAGCCACTCACATCAAGCAGCCTGCGCTGCCTGATTTCAGCAAGTGGGGAAAGATCGAGCGCGTCTCCATGCGCGGCGTGCGACGTAAAACCGCCGAGCACATGTGGGAGGCGTGGAGCTCAATTCCCCACGTTACGCAAAATGACAAGGCCGATATCACTGAACTTGAACAATTGCGCACTCGCTTCGGACCCAAAGCCCAAGAAGCTGGCGGCAAGATGACCGTAACTGCGATCGCACTGAAAGTGTGCGCGTCCGCTTTGAAGATTTTTCCGCAGTTCAATGCCAGCATTGATATGGAGAAGGAAGAGATCGTCTATAAGCAGTTCATCAACATCGGAGTCGCTGTGGACACCGATCGCGGGCTGCTGGTGCCAGTGATTCGCGATGTCGACAAGAAGAATATCGTAGAGTTGGCGGCGGAACTGACTGGGCTTTCCAAGAAGGCGCGGGACAAGAAATTGGCGCCTGCTGACATGGAGGGTGGGACCTTCACCATTACCAACCTAGGTGGGATTGGTGGCACCGGATTCTCTCCCATCGTGAATTATCCCGAAGTCGCGATCCTGGGACTGTCACGGTCCAGCATGGAACCAGTTTGGATGAACGGAAAATTTGAGCCCCGCCAGGTGCTGCCACTTTCACTTTCTTACGATCACCGGCTGATTGATGGAGCCGATGCTGCCCGCTTTCTGCGCTGGATTGCTGAGGCCTTCGAGCAGCCGTTCTTGTTGTCGGTACAGGGATAAGGAGCTTAGAAAACCATAAACCACGAAGGACACGAAGGTTCACGAAGGAAAGCAACAACCAGCCAATGTTTTCCTTCGTGAACCTTCGTGTCCTTCATGGTTGAAGAATTTTGGGCGTCGATCTATGAGCTCATCAATGCTGAATGTCGGAGTACTGGGCGGCGGTCCCGGTGGTTACGCCGCTGCCTTCCTGGCCGCAGATCTGGGCATGAAAGTTACTCTGATCGACCGCGAGACGAATCCCGGAGGCGTGTGCCTCTACCGCGGATGCATCCCTTCCAAAGCGCTGCTGCATGTTGCCAAGCTGATTGACGAATCACGCCACGCCAAGAATTGGGGAATTGAATTCGGAGAGCCAAAGATTGATCTTGTGCGGCTGCGGTCGTTCAAAGAAGGCGTCGTCAACAAACTCACCGGCGGTCTGGGGCAGATATCAAAGCTGAGAAAAGTCCAGTACGTACGCGGGGAGGCGAGCTTCGAAAATTCTAACATCGTGCGTGTCGCGAAAAATGGCGCTGGTGAGGAAAAACTAACTTTCGACCGGATCATTATCGCGACGGGGTCCCGACCGGCAGTTATTCCCAGCCTGAAGCTCGACAGTCCACGCATGCTGGATTCGACATCGGCGCTGGACCTGAAAGATGTGCCCGGCACGCTGCTGGTCATCGGCGGCGGATACATTGGGCTTGAACTGGGCACAGTCTATGCCGCTCTCGGATCGAAAGTTTCGGTTGTCGAAATGACGGCGGGGCTGCTCCCGGGCGCTGATCGCGATCTGGTTCTCCCGCTGCACAAGCGTTTGGAGAAAAGCTTCGCTTCGATTCTGCTGAACACAACTGTCACCGCCTTAAAAGAAGAGGCGAACGGAATCCGCGTATGCTTCGATGGCAAAGACGTTAAAGAACGCGAAAAGACTTTCGACAAGGTGCTGGTGTCTGTTGGCCGCAAGGCAAACTCGGAAATTTCTGGGCTCGATCGCACGCAGGTCCGTGTGGGGTCGCGAGGGTTTATTCAAGTGAACAAACATTTGCAGACGGACGATCCAGCGATTTACGCCATCGGCGATGTCGTCGGAGAACCGATGCTCGCGCACAAAGCTTCGCACGAGGGACGAACCGCCGTTGAGCACATCGCTGGGCACAAGGTGGCATTTGAGCCGAACGCCATTCCCGCGGTCGTTTTCACCGATCCCGAAATCGCCTGGACAGGACTGACCGAGACTCAAGCGGAGAAAGAAGGCCGCGAAATCAAAGTTGCAAAATTCCCCTGGGCCGCCTCCGGCAGAGCGATGACCATCGATCGCACCGAAGGTATGACCAAGCTCATTCTGGATCCAGCAAGCGAGCGCGTGTTAGGAGTCGGCATCGTCGGGGCCGGTGCAGGAGAACTCATTGCTGAGGGCACGCTGGCGATTGAGATGGCCGCCCTCGCGAAAGATGTGGCGCTGACCATCCATCCCCACCCCACGTTGTCGGAGACAATCATGCAATCGGCCGAGGTGTTTTTTGGAACCAGCACCGATTTGTACCGGCCTAAGCGATAGCTCTCCCAACCTCAAGTGCATTAACCACGAAGGACACGAAGGTTCACGAAGGAAGCAAAAAAGCCAATTTGGCAGACTTGCAATGGTCCTACAGAGCCGTGATTCTGATGGTCTGTAAGTTTGCTTTCTTCGTGAACCTTCGTGTCCTTCGTGGTTAATGCACTTGAACCATCTCTCACAATCGCCACTCGGAAACTTTCTGCGATACTCGCAGGCAGGAGGAACAATTGAACGACTACCTATTGTCCATCGTGCTTGGCATTATTGAAGGGTTGACCGAATTTCTGCCTGTCAGTTCTACGGCACATCTGCGCATTGCCGAATCGCTGTTTCACATCAATCTCACTGATGGATATTGGAAGATGTACACGATCATGATCCAGTTGGGAGCGATCCTGTGCCTCCCGATTTATTTTCGCTCGCGAATTGCAAAATTCTTGAGTACGTTTCCGCAGGGCGAAAATGGGAACCGAACCGCACTGACGCATCCACTTGGACTGGCGGCGATTGCGTTCGTGGTGACTGCCGTTCCCGCTTTCCTACTGACCAAAGTGATTGGCAAGCATCTTGAAAGTCTGTACATCATGGGCACTTCCCTGTTGGTGGGTGGCGTTGTGATGTGGATCGTTGACGGCATGAACGCTCGCTCGGAAGCACTGGGACCGGACGCCCCAGGCGGCCGCATTCACACCTGGCGCATGGAGGCGATGAGCCTGGGCCAGGCCATTTGGATTGGAGCGTGCCAAATTCTGTCAGCGCTATTCCCGGGGACCTCGAGGTCAATGTCCACCATCGCCGCGGGACAAATTGCGGGGATGTCGCGGGCTGCGGCGCTGGAGTTTTCGTTCTTTCTTTCCATCCCAACGATGGTCGCCGCAACCGGCTACGACCTGCTGAAATCCCTGCGTGGCAAAGGCGTGAACCCGATCGGCGTCTCACAAATTGATGCTCACGGCTGGATTGTGCTGGCGATTGGATTTGTAGTTTCTTTTCTCGTTGCGTACGCTGCCGTTGCATGGTTCATGGCATGGGTGCGCAAGCGTGGATTTGCCCTTTTCGCGATGTATCGAATCGTTCTAGGTGGGCTGGTGCTGGCGTTTGTGGCAAGAATGGGATGAAGAAAAACTTAAACCACAGAGGACACGGAGAGCACAGAGTAAACCGGCATGACCCTGGAGCTAACGGCTAAAGCTAAGAGCTAATAGCGGACTTTTTCAACTCCTCCATTACGCTTTGGATCAACTCTTTTGCATCAGTCAAACTCTTCATCACAATCTGGACATCCAGCACCGGGCGTCCCGGCCAGCGCTGGCTCTGGCAGTAAACTCCGTGCTGGCCGACCAGCGCCATGGCGTCAGTAATCACGTCCATAGTCACAGCGAGCCGACCGCGAGGGACACCCATCATGGTCTCAAAATGATCGAGCTCTTCACGTTTTTCTTCGAATACTGGCATGCAGAGATTGTAAAGGAGCACTCGGCAGTCAGCGGTCTGGGTTCTGCCGGACGTTCCTGGCTTTTGCTCGCGGACCTGCCACAGGATTGCTAACTTTTCGTCTTCGGAGATAGTCTAATGCGGAGCACTCAGACGAGCAGGAACGGTAAATCGGATCTTAGGTGGGATTTGGCTGAGTGCTGAATGCTGAATGCTGAGTTCTAATTCCAAGGAGAACCTCGTGCTAAAGAAATCCGCTGTCGCAGTTCTGTTCGCCGTTACTTGCTCTGTCCTCTCTTCTGCGCAGGATGACAAGAGTAAGCGACCCAGCCCGCCAGCCCAGGCGCAGTGCAAGTTTTCCGACGGGAAAACCATTACCGTGGATTACTCCAGCCCGCGAGCGAAAGGGCGCAAGGTTTTCGGCGATCTTGTCCCCTACGGCGAGATCTGGCGCACCGGCGCTAATGAAGCAAGCACATTTGTGACCACCGCAAGCGTCAGTGCCGAGGGCAAGACCGTTCCGGCGGGAAGTTACACAATTTTCACCCTCCCTGCCGCTGACAAGTGGACATTGATTATCAATAAACACACGGGCGAGTGGGGAGTGCCTTACAAGTACGAATCCGAAGAGCTCGCACGAGTGCCGATGGCGGTCTCGAAGACTTCTGCTCCGGTTGAGAATCTCACGATCGGCTTTGACCAGTCCGGCGGCGCCTGCAATCTGCAAATCAGTTGGGAAAACACACAGGCTTCGGTGCAATTCACTGAAAAGAAGTAAAAGCTTTTAACCGCACGGGACGCACAGTTTCGCAAAGTTCGCCAAGAAAAGCTTTCCGCGCATGGAGTCTTTCTTTGCGCGCTTTGCGGACCTTTCGCGAACTTTGCGGTTAAAGGCTTTTTGCACTTACTACTCACAAGTTCTCCGCTAAGAAAATCACAGCTCTGGCGTTCTCTGGATGGGTTTACAATTTTCGTGAATTTACACCGGGAGGTGTTTCATGCCCGTGTATGACTATCGCTGTAGTGACTGCCACAAGACCTTCGAACAGACCCTCACCCTACACGAACACGACAAGCGCCAAGTCCGCTGCCCGCATTGTGGCGGCAAGAACATACAACAGGAAGCCGCGGCATTCTACGCCGTGACTTCGAAGAAGAGCGCGTAACAGATCAGGCCTCGGGCTTTGGACTTTGGGAATCCGGCTTCCAGCGGAGTATCGGTTTTCTGGCAGCAGCGGTTTCATCGAGTCGCGCGACACGGGTTGAGTGTGGCGCGGTACGGACGACCTCTGCGTCTTCTTCGACCTCTTCGGCGATTGATTTCATGGCCTCCAGGAACAGGTCGAGTTCTTCTTTCGATTCGCTCTCCGTCGGCTCAATCATCAACGCGCCGGGTACGATTAACGGGAACGCTGTCGTGTAAGGGTGGAAGCCATAATCGATCAGGCGTTTGGCGATGTCCATAGTACGGACGCCTTTCTTCGCCTGAAGTTTGTCGCTAAAAACGACTTCGTGCATGCTGGCGCTTGAGTAGGGCAGATCGTAAAGGCCTTCCAGTCCCTTGCGAATGTAGTTCGCGTTCAACACCGCATCTTCTGTAGTTTGTCGCAGCCCGTCCGGCCCATTCGCCAGAATATAAGCCAGCGCGCGAACGAACATCCCGAAGTTTCCGTAGAAAGACCTGACCCTTCCAACGGACTGCGCACGATCGTAGTTAAAACCCAGAGTGCCATCCGGTTTTGAGATCAGGACCGGCTTCGGCAAAAACGGTTCGAGAATCTTCTTGATTGCTACCGGGCCGGAACCGGGGCCACCACCGCCGTGCGGAGTGGAAAAAGTCTTATGCAGGTTCAGATGCATGACATCCACCCCGAAGTCTCCGGGACGGACTTTTCCGACCAGGGCATTCATGTTGGCGCCATCCATGTAGAGCAGTCCGCCCTTGGCGTGCAGTAGGTCGGCGATTTTGTGGATTTCCTGCTCGAACACCCCGAGAGTGTTGGGGTTTGTCAGCATTAGCGCCGCGACATCTTCATTCATCTGCGATTCAAGTGCGGCTATGTCCACCATTCCCGCGGAATTTGATTTTAGGTTCTCTATCGAGTAGCCGACGGTGGCAGCGGTGGCGGGATTTGTACCATGAGCTGAATCCGGAATCAGAACTTTCTTACGAGGACTTCCCTTTGACTCGTGATGAGCGCGCACCATCAGCAGACCAGTCAGCTCTCCGTGGGCGCCGGCTGCGGGCTGCAGGGTGATGGCCTCCATGCCTGTGATTTCCAGTAGGCAGTCGCTGAGCGTCTTGATGATTCGCAACGCGCCTTGTGAAATTTTCTCCGGCTGATAAGGATGCCCGTTGGCTAGCCCTTCGAGACGCGAAACGACCTCATTCACGCGCGGGTTGTACTTCATGGTGCACGACCCCAAGGGATACATGCCGAGATCAATCGCGTAATTCCAGGTCGAGAGTCGGGTGAAATGACGGATGATTTCAATTTCGCTAACTTCGGGCATATTGCCTAAATCTTTTCGTTCCGCTGATCCGAGCAGTTTGCTGGTATCCACTTCGGGCACGTCGAGCGGGGGCAGCTTCCATGCGGCTTTGCCGGGAGATGACTTCTCGAAGATCAATCCTTCATTTTGGTTGACGTGGCGGGTGGCTTTGCGCGTCATGTGTTTCTGCATCAGCGGGTCACCTCTTCCACGGTTTCTTCTTTGTCAGTTTTCACCGAACGCTCGCTTTCGGCGAGAAATCCGGCCGCCGTATCAATAACGCTTCGAGTGCTGAGCTCGGTACAGCACCACAAACTGGCATTCCCCAGCTCGGGATAGAACTTCTTCAGCGGAAGTCCGCCGACGATTTTGTGTCCGAGCAGACGAGAGTTGATAGCGTAAGGATCTTCGCTGGTCTGGATAACGAACTCGTTGAATCGCGGGCCGCCCGAGAACAACATTTTTGCGTGTTTACCGAACTGTTGGGTCGCATACGCTGTTTTCACCAAGTTGTGCCGGGCCAGTTCTTTCAGACCAGCTTTTCCGTAGATCGTCATGAAGATGTTCGCCATCAGAGCAATCAGCGCCTGATTGGTGCAGATGTTGGAAGTCGCCTTTTCGCGCCGAATGTGCTGCTCGCGGGTGGCCAGCGTGAGAACGAATCCGCGCTTTCCGCTCCGGTCCGTAGTCTGGCCGACAAGGCGTCCTGGCATTTGGCGGACAAATTGTTCGCGAGTGGCAATCACTCCGCAGTAAGGGCCCCCGAAGGTGAGAGGCACGCCGAAAGACTGCGCTTCCATGGCGATCACGTCGGCTGAGCGCGGCGGCTCGACGATGCCCAGAGAGACCGCTTCGGCAATGGAGACCACCAGCATGGCCCCCTTGCGGTGCGCAATTTCAGCGACTGCTTCGACGTCTTCAATGGTGCCGAAGAAATTGGGCGATTGAATCAGGATGCAGGCTGTACCTTCCGTGATCGCGCGTTCCAGTTCACGAAGGTTAATGCGACCGCTTTCTTCGTACAAAACTGTCGCTAGTTGTATTCCCTGATGCAATGCGTAAGTCGCAAGCACCTCGCGGTATTCCGGATGCACGCCGGCGGCAACGGCCACCGAGCGACGCCCGGTCAAACGGACCGCCATCATTACGGCTTCCGTGGCCGCGGTTGAACCGTCGTACATGGAGGCGTTGGCTACTTCCATGCCGGTCAACTCGCAGATCATTGTCTGAAATTCGAAGATGGATTGCAGTGTTCCTTGCGAGATTTCCGCCTGATAAGGAGTGTAGGCGGTGAGAAACTCGCCGCGCGAGATCAGTGAATCGATGATCACTGGACGATAGTGGTAGTAAGCTCCGGCACCCAGAAACGTTGCATGACAGTCGCCATTTTCGCGCGAGCGCTCGCGGAACCAGTCCACAATTTCCGATTCCGCCATCTGGCGCGGAACGTTGAGATCGCGGTTGAGACGGTACTCAGGCGGAATCGGCGCGAAGAGATCATCGATGGACCGCGCGCCAATATCCTTGAGCATGGCTTCGCGGTCAGTTGGCGATTTAGGCAAATAGCGCATAGCAAAGTATTAGATGAAGCAAAGAGAATGCAAGAACCTTAACCACGAAGGACACGAAGGATCACAAAGGAAATCCTAACCGCTTTTCCTTCGTGATCCTTCGTGTCCTTCGTCGTTAGTGATTTTCAGTGTCCGCCTTCCTCAGCGACGAACTTTTCATAGTCGGCGGCCGAGAGCAGCGAGTCCAGCTCACCGGGATTCTTTATCGTGAGTTTCAGCATCCAGGCACTGTGTGCATCTTTATTTATTTTTTCCGGAGCGGTTGCCAGTTCCCCATTGACGTCAGTCACCATGCCCGACGCCGGGGCGTACAAATCCGACACTGCTTTAACGGACTCGACACTGCCGAACGTCTTCCCTGCTGTGATTTCGGTACCTACTTTCGGCAGATCGACGAAGACGATGTCCCCGAGCGACTCCTGCGCGTAATGGGTGATGCCGATTGTCGCAGTGTTGCCGTCGGCTTTGATCCATTCGTGCTCTTTCGTGTATTTGAAATCGGATGGGTAGGGCATGCTCGTGTCTTGCTCCTGGCCGTCGTTGTACCGTCCCCGAGGGGACTCTGTTTCATATCTAGGCTACCCAGGGCTTACGCCCTGGGCTAAGTTATTATGACCCGCTGGGGCTGTATGCAGGCTAACCGGTCCGCGCCTTCTTCTCATGCAGCCGATGCTGTGCGTTCTCCTTTTGACCTGCATCCTCTGGCTAGAGCTTCTTTGGCTTCTTGTAAAACGGCGTTGGCACGGTTTTTGCTTTCACGCCTTGCCCGCGAATCTCCACTTGCAGCTCTGTTCCTTCCGAGGACAGTTGCGGCGGCACATATGCCAGAGCGATGTTTTTCTTTAAGAACGGCGCATAAGACCCGCTGGTCACATATCCAATTTCATGACCAGTCCTGTCCAAAGCCTTGTAGCCGTCGCGGGCAATTCCGCGTTCGATCATCTCCAGGCCAACGAGCGCTCGCTTTAATTCCTCCGTTCGAGCTTTTTCCAGTGCATGGCGGCCGATGAACTCGGGTTTTTCCATTTTGCAGAAACGGTCGAGCCCGGCTTGCCACACATTGATGGTATCGGAAATTTCGTGTCCATAAAGCGGAAGCTTGGCTTCCAGGCGAAGAGTATTGCGCGCGCCGAGCCCGCACGGCACCGCGCCTAATTCTTTCCCTGCGGCCAGCACTTCATTCCAGACTCGCGCGCTGGTCTCTTCATCACTCGGAATGTAGATCTCAAATCCGTCTTCGCCGGTATATCCGGTGCGCGCGACCAAAGTATTCTTCAGCCCGCAAACCGTGCCACGGGTCACCCAGTAAAACTTCACCGAGCCAAGATCCGCATCTGTGAGTTTCTGCAGAACGTCAACACCTTTCGGCCCTTGAATCGCAATCTGCGTGAAGTCATCGGACAGATTACGCACCTGGCAATCAAACTGACGCGTGTTGTCCCGCACCCAGTTGAAGTCCTTTTCCCGCGTGCCCGCATTGATCACCAAAAGATATTCTTGTTCACCCGGGCGGTGCACAATGACGTCATCTACAAACGTCCCCTGCGGATAGAGGAGCGCGGAATATTGTGCCTGTCCAATCGCTAGCCGGGAGGCGTCATTCATCGAAATATGCTGGACTGCCGCGAGCGCTTGCGGGCCGGCAAGCTGAATGTCCCCCATGTGGCTGACATCGAATACGCCGGCTCTTGTACGAACAGCCATGTGCTCGGCGATGATCCCGCCCCCGGTTGAAGCAGGGTACTCGACCGGCATGTCCCAACCGTTGAACTCAACCATCTTGGCGCCCAATTTGCGGTGGGCGGAGTTGAGTGCGGTTTTGCGGACAGCGGGAATCGTTTCAGTCGGAGACAATACGAACCTCAATCGTCGGCGGTAGCTGGGCCGCCGAACATGAAACTCAAGAGCCTACCACGCGATGGAGTTAGGTTCAACCGAGGGCTACGACGGTACTGTGGTACCCGGAAGCACCATTTAAGCCAATCGGTCTCCTCCAGAGATCATGCTAGGCTCCTGATAGCGCTCGCTTCGCGCTGGAGGAAAGATGCGGAACTTTTTCGTTGCGGCACTGCTGCTAGTGGCCGGAAGGACTATTGCAATCGGGCAGGAGCCGAAAAACGAGATCAGTGGGACCATCGGACGGACCATCATCAGCGACCAGGGCGTCCCGAACACCAATTTTTTCGACAACACGGTGCACTTTGGAAAGGGAACGTCCTTTGAAATTAACTATGCGCGCATCCTGAAGCGCTACGGCGTGTGGAATCTCGCGCTTGAGGTCCCTGCAATTTTCAATCCCGATGAAGACCTGAACTACGGCCTCAACCAGGTCCCAATCGATTACAGCTCATTCTTTATCACCCCAGCGGCGCGTGTGAACCTGATACCAGACCTCGCCATTTCTCCCTGGGTGAGTTTCGGCGGCGGAATTGGTCACTTTGTGGCTAGCAAGGACTTGGTCTTCTTCGGTACAAACCCGGGACACCGAGTCAAGACAACTGGTGTCCTGCAGGGTGGAGTAGGCTTTGACGTGCGCCTGCCGAAGCTAACTCACATCAAATTTCGTTTTGAGGCCCGGGATGATTACAGTGGAGTGCCTCCGATCAATGTCAACACTGGCAGGAGCCGTCAACATAACTATTATGTGGGCGGCGGAGCGGTTTTTCTGTTCTAGAAGACTCACCAGGGTTCGAGCAAGAACTCGCAGCGACGCGGCAAGCGCGCATCAACGTATGGATTTGATTTCTTCGTAAAGCTCAGGCAATCGAGCGGCATCTTCTGCGGACGCTCCGAACCGGGCTTGCTCGTAGCGCTCGGTAAACTCCGAAACCCGCTCTTTGAGCCGAGGGTCCCCAATCAAAGCGGCAAATTCTTCGGGAGTTTGCGCGGGTGATTTCTTCCATCCCCGCCGAGCAGCGTAGCTCAGCAGGCGCTCATACCAAATGGTGGCAGCAGTCTGAGGCGACTTTTGGGGGCGGCGCGCCAGGCGAAACCTGCTCAGCATCGCCATCATGCGTGGAACATTAGCCAGAAACAGGACAACCAGAATTAACCCGAAGGCGCGCTTCCCCCACTTGACGGTGGAATTGCCCAGCGTGTCCTCGGTCCTACGGGCCCACGCCAGAATTTTTTCGTACTGGGTGCGTCCCCAAGACTGCGCCTCTCCTACGAGCGCACGACTACCGCGGTTCGCATCCTGTGTGAGCCGCAACTGATGACCCAGGTCGTAGTTGATCACCCACTCGCGCCAGAACGAAGACATCGCATCCATATAGAGCATGACTCGGTCCCATTTTGTGTGCGCCTCGCCGGCGCCGGAAGGAGTGGGATCAAATTCCATCCATCCTTCTTCGGGGATGTACGCCTCAACCCAGGAGTGTGCATCGCTGGCGCGGATCACATATTCCGAAGTGAGGTCATTGAATTCGCCACCAGCAAACCCGTTTACCACTCGCGAGGGAATTCCCACCGATCGCAGCATGATTGCCATGGCAGAGGCGAAATACTCGCAATGCCCCTGGTGGCGGACGAAAAGAAAATTGGCAATAGGATCGCGGGGTGCAGTATTGGGGAGTTGCAGCGTGTATCCGTAATGCGTTCGCAGATAGTTTTCGAGCGCCACAGCGCCGGCGTAAGGGCTCGACGCCTTCGCGGTAATCTGAACTGCAAGGGGTTTGATCCTGGGATCAAGAGCCGGAAGATCCAGATACCCTGGTAAAGCCTCGGCGGGATAAGTACCGGAGCTGCCGCGCAGGTTAGCGGCAGGCGTCCGCAGTTCAGATGAAGCCGTGTAGCGGGCCACCGGATGCTCGACATCGAGATCAAAGACGTCTCCGGCAGAGTCTTGCGAAACTGAGCGGTAATTACCTTCGAGCGACCGAGGGGTAGCTATCAGAAAGAATACGTCGCTGACGAAGGGCTCCATGGTTACGCGATAACGCAATATTCGTTCCGTACGAGGCGACGATTGCGGACCCCGCGCGTTTAATTCAAAGCGTCCATCTGGGCTGCGGTGAAGATTGACCTTTCCCCACGCGCTCGACCAATTTCGGCCATCGAAGTGGTTGAGCGCCACACCACGGAGCTTCAGGGGGAACGCTCCTGCAGCATCGCCATCAACCTTGACGTGCATCACGACAGTCGTGGACTGTTGAATCTGACCGATGCGTCCCAGTTCCACGTGGTCGGAGAAGCCGCTGGTAATGTCATTCGCGCCAGTAGAGGCACTGAGATATCCGGCAGAGACGCGCGGCAAAATAAAAAAGATGGCCGCGCCGCCCAGAAAGATGAGCAACAGGAGCACGGGGGCAACCGCCGCCACTGCAAAGGACAATTTTCGATACGCCTGGCGGACTTGCGGATCGCGCGCCAGGACCTGCGCCCGCTGCGCCGAGTGCATCATCTCCATCAGCATGAAAGCGGCTACGCCCACCAGGACGAACCCTGCCAGAGCGAGCAGGAACGTGCTGTCCACGGTCAGCACGGCAGCCGCCAGGACCATTGCGAATGAGAGCACGGCAAGCAGGTAATGGTGAAAATCGCGCTGGGCGGAAAACAACATCACCAGCATTCCGAAAAGCACAAGGTGGATAATCGCACCCAAAAAGTTGCGTGAGACAAGGAACTCGTCGGCAACAAAGAATCCCACGCAACCCACGGTCAGCAGGTTGGTCCAGCGCTCGGAAAGCAGCACCTGACGACGGCGGGCGAGGCCATAGCCCCGATAGAGTAGCGCCGCGCTTACCAACAGCACCGTGGGAAGATCGAGCCGGCCGGTTGAGGCTAAGGTCCCAAAGCCGCTGAAGATCAGTAGGAACAGGACCACATCGAAGTAGCGGCGAATGGCCACTGCCAGAGTAAACTCCCCAGTTTGAGGCAGGCCTGGCATGCGATGTTGCTATTGTTCGCGTTTTCGGCTCGCACGTAAAGGGTACCGAAGATCGCCGGGATGCTTGATGAGACGGATGAGCATTGCCGCTCCGGGCGACGAACCCACCCTTCCCGCGTGCGGCGGACGCAAGGCTGGGCACCCAAGAATCCTGGCACCCGGTTCACGAATCAACCCGATGCTAGAATCACACATGTCAGGCATCGGTCCCGCGCGACGCATTCCCGCCAACCCCGCCAGGTCCGGAAGGAAGCAACGGTAACGGGCTCTTGCGTGTGCAGTGGGTCTCCGGTGCCTGGCTTTAAAACCGGGCTTCGGGCTTTAGGCTTCGGGCTGCTGAGTCGTTTACAGACGCCGCTACGTCCTTCCTGCCATCAACATCCTCTAAAGCTGATACGTTTCCGGGCCGAAATACTGCACATGAGTACCCGGCCCTCTCTGCCGGAACGCGAGGAATTTACCGACCTCGGCGGATTCCACGCGTCCCCCGTGCCGATGTTTATTTTCGATCAGTCGTCGCTCGCAATTCTCGAGGTAAACGAATCGGAGGTGCGGCAGTATGGATATTTACGACGTGAATTCCTGAATTTGACCATATTGGATATTCGGCCTCTGGAGGAAATTCCCAAGGTGCTCAGACGCGTTCTACGAACAGAATCGGTGAGGGCTAACGGCGAAACCTGGATCCACCGAAGGAAGAACGGCAACATATTTCAGGCAACGATCATGGGCCGCGAAATAAGCTTTCAAGGGCGCAAAGCTGAACTGGTCTCAGCTCAGGAAGTGAGAGCAGCCTCGGCAAACTGACGCGGATCGCGTCTCTAACTGGTTCCGGCCAGCGACTCCAACGCAGGATATGAGCGGGGTTCAACCAGAGTAAGTTCCTGAGGGCGGCGCGCGGTGCGCAGCGCCTCTTCCAACATTTCGAGCGCCTGCCCGGCAAGCGGTGGGGTAATCACCGTGGCCTTCAACAGTGCTGTCCGAACCCATGCCTGCCCTGTCTTGGGCACGCCGTCAACGCCCAAGAACGGCAATCTGCCCCAGTGGTCGCGGAGATCAGTATCCGTAATTTCCCGAAACGCCTTTTTGGCGCCCACGGCCATTGCGTCATTCTGGGCCGCTACAACATCTACTTGCGCCCGCTGCGAAGTCGTGAGCTGCAGCCAACTGGTGATCGCCTTAAACGCGCTGGCCTCGGTCCACTGGCCGCGGACTATCTTCAGTTGGATATTCGCCGGCTTGGTCTCGGACATGCCGGCAAGGCGAAGCTTCGCTGTCTCGCTATCAGATGGCCCCTGAATGTAAAGTATGTTGCCGCCGCTCGGGAGCAAGGTTGCAAATTGCCGGCCCTGAATGCGCCCTACCTCCTGATTGTCCGCCGCCAAGGCAAAGACCAACGCGGTGGGCAGTCGTCGCAACTCGCTCAAGTAGTTCACATGCCGGTTCAATACCACCCAGGCGATTCCTGCGTGCACAGCGGCCCGCGCGACTTGCGGCAGCGCCGTCGCACCCACTGGTTCCATGATGATCGCATCCGGGCGCTGAGCGGGCTCGCACTGAATAAATTGGAGAATTTGCTGGCTTTGCTGAATGGCGTCGTTATCGGCGTAGATAACCTGGACTCCGACACCAAGGCGGCGAGCGGCTTCCTCGGCGGCAGCAGCCTGCTCCACTTGATAGTCGTTGTCTTGCGTCAGCAAGGACACTACGAATCGCGGCGTCTTGGCCACGACCGCCATAATACCCCCACTCGCGCCTGGGGCATCGTAACCAGAGTAATTCCTCCTCAGTATCCTCGACGAGCGTGTATTGGAGATTGCGCCGTGCCTGCGTACAATAACCAGTTCGTTCCCAAGAGACATTTTTCAGTTGGTTTTCGAGCTTCGTGTTTTCGAGGTTGATGCTTTCGAGCTTCATGCTTTCGAGGCTCATAAAAGACTGGAGACTCTCCCGATTGAGTAAGCTCACGCGCGCGAAGATCACGGCCCTCGGAACCTATGTGCCTCCTCGCGTCTTGACCAATGCAGATCTGGAGAAAATGGTCGAGACCTCTGACGAGTGGATTATGAGCCGCACCGGCATTCGCGAGCGCCACATAGTTGATAAGGGCATGGCCACCAGCGACCTCGCAGTGGAAGCGGCCCGGTGTGCACTCAAGGAACGTGGGATTGACCCTAGCGAGATAGAAGCCATCGTGGTGGCGACCGTCACCCCCGATATGCTGTTTCCTTCCACTGCATGCCTGGTACAGCACAAGCTGGGAATGAAAGGTGTATGGGGATTTGACTTGTCGGCGGCCTGCTCAGCATTTGTGTATGCACTGCAAACCGGCGCGCAGTTTGTCGCCACCGGAGCCCACAAGAAAGTGCTGGTCATAGGCGCGGATGTCATGACTTCAATCCTGGATTTCACCGATCGCGCAACTTGTATTCTCTTCGGCGATGGCGCAGGAGCGGTGATTCTGGAGCCTTCGGAAGACGATACCGGCATCATTGATTTTGTTCACGAGGTGGATGGCTCGGGTGGTTGCTCGCTCTACATGCCGGGTGGGGGCAGCCTGCATCCCACGACGCATGAAACTGTGGACCAGAAAATGCATTATGTACACCAGGACGGCCAGGCAGTTTTCAAATTCGCCGTCCGAAAGATGGCGGAGGTATGCGAGAAGCTGCTGGCGCGAAATGGAGTGACCGCGAGCGACATTGACTGCTTCATCCCCCACCAGGCAAACCAGCGGATCATCAAGGCCACTGCCGACCGCCTGGGTCTCAAGCCCGAGAGCGTGATCATCAACATTGACCGCTATGGCAACACCACGGCTGGCACAATTCCCCTGGCGATGCAGACAGCGCGCGAAGAAGGCAAACTGAAGAAAGGCGACCTGGTGCTGCTGGCGTCAGTCGGGGCGGGATTTACGGTGGGGGCAACGCTGTTGAGGTGGACGATTTAGATGATCGGCATTGGACACCTAACCGTCGCTCGGCGAACTGAAAAAGATGGCGAGCAGGCTCGCCAGGACAGCCGAGTGCGGCTGTCCCCACGCCATTCAGCCCATTGGTAATTCCGCGTTCCAGGATTTCCTCTCTGTACCTCTGTGTGTACCCCTGTGTCCTCATGTGGTTGAAAAAACCTCAACCACATGAGGACACAGAAGTCACAGAGGAATTGCGGCGCCGCAGCTTCTCCGCTAAGTTTTCCATCCAACCGCCCTTCGCGCCCATCCATTTAGAATAGTTTCTAGGTCATGGCGTCCCATCACGAAGAAGAAGTCCTGGGTAAAGCGTATGACAGCCGGCTGATGAAGCGGCTGCTGCGATACCTGCGCCCGTACAAGTGGCGCGTTGCGCTCGCGTTGGCGTCCATTGTGCTGAAGGCCGGGGCGGACGTGCTTGGGCCGTTCCTGACCATGGTCGCCATCGATCGATACCTGGCCCCCGCGCATCAGGCGCCTTCGTTGCTGGCACGCTGGTTGAGCCCTCGTCCACTGACTGGAATTGCTCAGATTTCGGCGATCTATGTTGGGCTTATCCTCTTCAGCTTTCTGTTGGAGTATCTGCAAACGTATTTCATGCAGTGGGCCGGGCAGATGGTGATGTTTGACCTACGCAGTGAGATTTTCCGCCACCTGCAACGCATGCACATTGGCTTTTATGACAAGAATCCCGTGGGCCGGCTGGTCACCCGAGTGACTACCGATGTGGATGCTCTGAATGAAATGTTTACTTCCGGCGTGGTGTCGATTTTTGAGGACATCTTTGTACTCGCCGGAATTCTCGCAATCATGCTGTGCGTGAACTGGAAGCTGGCGCTGATCACCTTTGCGGTGCTTCCCTTCATTGCCATGGCAACCAAGGTTTTCCGCGACAAGGTGCGGGATTCCTACCGGCGGATTCGGACGGCGATTGCCCGCATCAATGCGCACCTCCAAGAGCACGTCAGCGGCATGGTGGTCTTGCAGCTTTTCAATCGCGAGGAGAAGGCGTTTGACACGTTCTCTGAGGTAAATGCCCGGCACATGGAAGCCTTCAAAGACGCGATCATGGCGCACGCGGTTTATTACCCGGTGGTGGAAATTCTTTCTTCCATCGCGGTCGCGTCCGTGATCTGGTTTGGTGGGCATGACGTAATTCGCGGCTGGGTGATTACGGGAGTGGCGGTCAGTTTTAGTCCGAAAACCCTGCTGACGTTTCATGTTGTGCAGAATGTGACAACGCTTGGCGTTCTGGTCGCTTTCATGCAATACGCGCAGCGATTCTTCCGGCCAATTCAGGATTTGAGTGAGAAGTACAACATTCTGCAGTCAGCGATGGCGGCTGCTGAGCGCGTATTCAAGCTGCTGGATACTCCGCCGGAGATTACCGAAGCGGCTGTGACGAAAACCCCGCAAGGCTTGGGCAGAATTGAGTTTGACCGCGTGTGGTTTGCTTACCGGAATGTGCCGGCGGGAGATGGCGATGGGGCATCCGGGGATTCAGGAATCGCGGGCGGGGGCCCCGTTCGACTACGCTCAGGGCAGGTCCGCGCTACACATGTCAGGCAGGGCGAGCCGGACTGGGTGCTGCGCGATGTCAGCTTCACGATTGAACCTGGGGAAACCGCGGCAATCGTCGGCCACACCGGCGCGGGGAAGACAACGATCATTTCTCTGCTATTGCGCTTTTATGACGTGCAGCGAGGCTCGATCCGAATTGACGGCGTGGACATCAAGGAGATGTCGCTGACCGACCTGCGGCGCAGGTTCGGCGTCGTCCTGCAAGATCCGTTCCTGTTTACTGGCACAATCGAGGGTAATATCCGCCTGGGCACGGATTGGATCACGGACGAGCAGGTGCGGCAAGCGGCAGAAGAAGTGAACCTGTCGGATTTTATTCACAATCTACCGAACACCTACAAGGAAGCAGTGCACGAGCGCGGCTCGACCCTTTCTACCGGGCAAAAGCAACTGATCTCATTCGCTCGAGCGCTGGCGCACCACCCCAAGATTCTGATTCTGGATGAAGCAACCTCGAGCGTAGATACCGAGACGGAATTCAAAGTCCGCGACGCACTTGGAAAAATGGTAGAAGGACGGACTTCAATCGTGATTGCCCATCGCCTTTCAACCGTGCAGCGCGCCAACAAAATCATCGTGATGCACAAGGCCCAACTGCGGGAGATGGGGACGCATCAGCAACTTCTGGCGCAGAGAGGGATTTATTACAAGCTTTATCAGTTGCAATACAAAGATCAGGAAGTCGGAGCGCCACCAGTCACAGCCAACGCCGACGACTAGGATTTGCAAGTCGTTGTTAGAGGCGCACACCAGACTACTCAATCGGGCTTTACAATCCTAAGGTGCAGATCCTCGTTTCCGCTGGCGAAGCTTCTGGGGAGATGTACGGGGCACAGCTCATCTCCGCGTTGCGCCGACTTGATCCATCGCTCGACTTCTTCGGGGTAGGCGGCGAGAAGATGCGCGCCGCTGGATGTGACACCGTGGTTGATGCCAAAGACCTCTCGGTCGTTGGGATCACGGAAATACTGAGTCACTTAGCCAAAATCTGGAAGTTGTTTCACAAACTTATTGCTGATGCAGACCGGCGCAAGCCCGACGTTGCCATTGTAATTGACTCGCCGGCATTCAACTGGCGGGTGGCGCGACAGATGAAGAAACGCGGTGTCCCGGTTTGCTATTACGTCTGCCCGCAGTTTTGGGCGTGGCGGCAGGGGCGGGTGCGCCTGTTGCGTAAATATGTGGACAAAGCGTTAGTCATTTTTCCGTTTGAAGAAAAGTTTTATCGTGATCGCGGGGTTGATGCGGAGTTTGTCGGACATCCGCTGGTGGAACTGCCCCGGCCGGCAGTTATGCGCGAGAAGTATGCGGCAAAGCATCAACTGGACCCGGCAAAGCATTGGATCACCTTGATGCCCGGAAGCCGAATGAAGGAAGTACGAATGAATCTGCCGGGGATGCTGGAGTCGGCGCAATTTCTTGGGGCGGCGTATGAATTCGTCCTTCCGGTGGCGGCAACTCTCGACCAGAGCTTTGTGGAGCACCTCGTCCATAGCCGGGAGGGCACGGCTTTCAGCCGTGCCGTAACAGATCAAGACAAGACTAGCGGCACGACTGAAAGTCGTGCCCTCCCGAATACGATCCGGGATCGCGTACATTTGGTCCCTGAGGCACTCCCGGCTCTGGCTCACTCGCGTGCAGGCATCATTGCCAGCGGCACTGCGACCGTCGAGGCGGCGATGATGGAGACACCTTTCGTCATGGTCTATCGCGTCAGCCCGTTAACGTATTTTTTGGGACGCTCCACGATAAAAGTCCCCCACTTTGCAATGGTCAACCTGATCGCGGGAAAACGGGTCGTACCGGAGCTCGTGCAACAGGACTTTACACCGCAAAAGGTGGCCGCCGAAGTCGCGAGAATTGTTCCTGACGGCGCGGACCGCAGGACGATGCTGGTGGGCCTAAGGAATGTCCGAAGCCAGCTTAGGGGTGGTCGAGAAGAGGAGATGCATCCGGCAGACCGCGCGGCAAGAGCGGTTCTTGGACTCGTGCGGCTACCGTCGGGCGAAGCCGCGGCTAGCTATTCAAAGAATGTTGCAACGCCGCTCCGCTAACCCGGCAGACGTTTGTCAATTCCCCGCAAATGCTTGTGCGACAGCATCTTTTCGACCACAATTTTCATCTTACGATAAAGTAGTACGGTTGTTCTGTACGCGTTTCCGTACCGTTGTTCCGTACCTAGGAGATTCTCTGAATGCGATTTTCACCTCGGCCATCGCGTCGGGCGGTGTCCCTTTCCCTCGTTTTGGCCACTGTTCTGGTCTGCTTGCCGGCCGCCATTCCAGTTTTCGCGGCCGAGAAACTTCACTTTCATGCTGACGATTACCAGATTGACGCCGCATTAAACCCGCACGAACACAAGATTGCCGCTCGCGCGAAGGTGAAAATCACCGCGCTCGACGATCTGAATATTGCGACCTTCCAACTGCACAACGACCTGCGGCTGACCAAGGTGACTGACGCCGCCGGTAAGCCACTGAATGCTGAACGCACGCCCCAGGATTCCAGCGTACGGGTGTCGCTCAAGAGTACGCTGCCGAAGGACCAGTCCACGACACTGACCTTCGAATACGAAGGAATTCTTGATTCCGCAGAGGACTCGCCCGTTCCAGGACTGAAACTCACTTCGATCGGTGACGACACCAGCTATCTGCTCTATGCAGGGTATTGGTTTCCCGTCAACGCATATGGAATTAACCGGTTTAGTGCCACCATTAACGTCACCGTTCCGGCTCACATGCTGGTGATCGGCAGCGGCACAGTGAGCCCAGGCGAACCTGCATTGAAATCGGCAGGCGCAAACGGTCCGACCAAAACCTTTTCGCTCAAATACGACACAGCCAGCTTCCCTGGAACCATTGTGGCCGGAGATTTTGGCGACTACTACAGCACGGAGGCTGGCATTGAACTGCACGTTCACTTCAAACCCGCGCACAAGGAACTCGCCCAGGCATATGCAGAAACTGCGGTAAAGGAGTTTACATATTTCATTACACTCTACGGTCCGCCTGCTTCAAATGTGCTGCGAGTAGTCGAGCTGCCGGATGACACTGTACCCTCAGCGTGGGCGCCACAACTGGCCGCGCTTGCTAGTCGCGGCATTACTCCACGAACCAACTACCGTTTGCTGGCAAACACCATTGCGCATCAATGGTGGGGCGTTTCTGTGAGTCCGGCTTCACGCGATGACTGGTGGATCAATGATGGCTTCGCTCGCTACTCGGAGGCTCGATATATTGAGAACGCTGCTGGCAATGCAGGGCTGCAGGAAGCTGTGAAGGACATGTCGGTTGGCGCGCTCGCTTACGACACCGTCCCGCTTTCAAGCGCCAGCAAGCTCGACCTGTTTTCGCCCGAGTTCCAGTCGCTTGTAACCGACAAGGGCGCAATGATCCTGCACATGCTGCGCTGGGTAATCGGAGACCAGAAATACGATCAGACCATGCGGCAGTTCGCGAGTCAGTTCGCCGGAAAGCCGGCAACGGTTGAGAGCTTTCGCAATCTCGCCGAGACCAACTATGGCGACAAGCTTACCTCGTTCTTCTCGCAGTGGTTGGATTCCACCGGCGCTCCCGAATTTAAGACCAAGTATTCGATCTACCGGCTAGGAAACAACAAAGGATTTCGCTCAGTGGGGCAAATCTCGCAAGACCTGGATCTATTTCGCATGCCAGTCGAATTGAAAATTGACACTGACGGCAAGACCGAAACCAAGCGGATCGACGTCGTGGGAACAGATTCCGCCTTCAGCGTGGACACATTCGGACGGCCGCGGCGGATCAGCATTGATCCTGACAATCATCTCCTCAAGAACTCCGGCGATATCAGGCTGCGCGCTGGAATCCAGCGAGGACAATCGCTGGTGCAGCAGGGCGATATGGCGGGCGCGCTTGGAGAGTTTAACAAGGCCTTGGAAATCAACAAGAACAGCTCGCTGGCACACTACCGGGTTGCAGAAGTGTTTTTCCTGCAGCATAACTATCAGGCATCGGCGAACGCCTATCGTGACTGCCTGAATGGAGACGGTGAGCCGCGCTGGACCGAAGTCTGGAGCCACATCGGCTTAGGCAAAATTTTCGACACTACCGGTCAGCGGGAACGCGCCACGAACGAGTACCGCCAAGCCCTGCAAACCAACGACAATACCCAAGGCGCTCTAGATGAGGCGCGCCGATATTTGCAAAAGCCATACGAACCGCCCAAGAGCAGCGGAGCCAACGGCCAGCCATAAAGGCCTGGCCTGTGAATTCTGATAGAGCGAACGCGCCGCACGAGAGCCGTTTCGGTCTAACACTGGCATGCCTTCAAGAATGCCTGCCATTACATCTGCCACAACGATTCCATCTACAATTAAGACGTGCCTGGGAAACGCAAGACCAAGCTGAAGTGTCCGATCTGCAAGAAATCGATCGCGAGCCAGGGGGAGGACTTCCCTTTCTGCAGTGAGCGTTGCCGGCTGATTGATCTTGGCAAGTGGGCAAGTGGGCAGTATGTCGTCTCATCACCTGTACAGGACATATCCGACGAAACAGAAATAAAGGATTTTCCCGGAACGAACGATGAAGATTGAAGGCGCTCCGGTTGCGGAGGTGCGAAAATCCGTAAGAATACCTGCATCGCTGTGGGCAAACTTGGTTGCGACTTTTCTGGGGATGGGATATTTGAAACCCGGGCCCGGAACATGGGCTTCGCTTGCGGCGGCGGCGATCTGGTTCACCCTAGCGAAATGGATTCCAGCGGGATTGCAGGGCGTAGCGTTGATGGGACTGGCGGCGGTTGCAATCGCTGTAGGCATTCCGGCAGCCACAGGCGTGGCCAGGGCTTCCGGAGTAAAAGATCCTCAGTTCGTTGTGATTGACGAAGTTGCCGGCCAGTGGATCGCGATGCTTTTTGTGCCGGTTTCGTGGAAAACGGTGCTTGCGGGCTTTATACTTTTCCGGGGGTTCGACATTGTCAAGCCTCCGCCGGTACGGCAGCTGGAGCGACTGCCGGAGGGGACCGGAATTGTTGTGGATGACGTTGCCGCCGGAATATACGCGTTGGCGCTGATGCAACTTCTGCTGCATTTCGGGCTTCTTTCACCATAGCTTCCTCGATTTCAAGAGTTCAATGACCATTTCCAATCGCCTTCTGGGAAAGAAGCACACGAATGGGCAGCCGCACATTGAGACGGTGGCCCCATCGGCGGCTCTTCCTGGCGGCGAAGTACGGATTGTTGGCAGAGGACTTTCGTCGCCGGAACTGAAGCGCCCGCGGGTCCGTTTTGGCGAGGTGGAAGGGGCCGTGGTCGTCAGTTCTGATGATTTCGTAATCGCCCGAGTGCCACAAGGGGCTGCTTCCGGTCCGGTAGTGGTCTCAACCAACGGGCATTCCAGCAATTCGCAACCCATCAGAGTCGCAGCAGTAATCGCCGAGAACCTGCACCCGGTGACGAATCCGGCGCTCGACGCTGAAGGCAACATCTATGTCACCTTCTCCGGATCGCGAGGGCAGAAGGTACCGGTTTCCATTTTCAAGATTGATACCAATTACAACGTGAAGCCGTTCCTGACCGAGATGATGAACGCGACGGCGATCGCGTTTGACCGCGCCGGCCAGATGTATGTGTCCTCCCGCTTTGACGGGACGGTGTACAAGGTCGCGCCCAATGGGACCATGGCGGCTTATGCGGAGAGCATGGGAGTCGCCACTGGCCTGGCATTCGACCGCGCGGAGAACCTTTACGTTGGGGATCGTAGTGGCACCATTTTCAAGGTCGCGCGCGACCGCCAGATTTTCGTCTTTGCAACGCTAGAACCAAGTGTTTCTGCTTACCATCTGGCGATTGGGCCGAAGGGCGATTTGTTCGTAACTGGGCCGACTACATCGAGCTTCGATTCGGTTTACAAAATCGATCCTCATGGCGCAGTCTCGGTTTTGTATCGTGGTCTGGGACGCCCGCAGGGTTTGGCGTTTGACATTGGCGGCAATCTCTACGTGGCCGCATCTCTAGCAGGCAAACGCGGCATTGTGAAGATTACTCCTGATGGCGAGGCTTCTTTGGCGGTTTCGGGTTCGGGACTCGTGGGCCTGGCGTTTGCACCTGGACGCTCGGCGGTTCTCGTCACCACGAACGCCGTGCATCATCTGGCGTGGGATGTTCAGGGCCAGCCAGTGCTCGATCTTGCCTAACTTTCGTTTAAACTGCCAAAGTGATTGCGGAAATCATCGCCATCGGATCAGAGCTACTCACTCCGTTCCGGCAGGACACAAATTCGCTTTATCTCACTGCGCAACTCAATAATCTTGGAGTGGAAGTCGGCTTCAAGACTATCGTCGGGGATACCCTCAAAGATATTGTTCGCGTGACTACGACCGCGCTCTCGCGTTCTGACATTGTAATTCTGAGCGGTGGATTGGGACCGACGGAAGACGACGTCACTCGCGAAGCGGTTGCCGAAACTCTGGGCCTGCCACTTCGCCGGGATCCTGAAATCGTGCAGGCAATTGAGCGGCGCTTCACTGAACACGGCTGGAAGATGTCCCCCAATAATGCGCAACAAGCGGATGTAATCACCGGCGCCACGGTGCTGATGAACGCGAACGGCACCGCGCCCGGGCAATGGATCAGCGGGAAATCAGACGGCAAGGAAAAGATCATCCTTCTGCTGCCTGGACCACCACACGAATTGAAAGCGCTGTTTGAGACCTCAGTTCTGGAGCGATTGCGCGCGAAAGTGCCGAAGCAGTTTCTGCAGTCGCGAGTGTTAAAGATCACTGGGATGGGGGAATCTGCTTGCGACGCGCGGATTGCGCCGATCTATAAGCGCTTTCAGGACGTGAATACAACCATTCTCGCTGGGCCAGGCGAAATCCAGCTGCACTTGAAAACACATGCGCAGTCGTGTGAGGCCGCCGAGCAGCGCCTGGATGAGTTGATGGACAAGATCGAGACGGAATTGGGCGATAACGTCTTCTCTGACAATGGCGACTCGCTGGAGCAGATCGTCAGTTATTTTCTGCAAATGCGAAATGCGACTTTGTCGGTGGCGGAATCGTGTACCGGTGGGCTGGTGGCGGAACGACTCACTTCGGTCAGCGGCAGCTCGCGTTATTTCATTGGAGGTGTGGTTGCGTATTCCAATGATCTGAAAACCCAACTCGCGGGCGTGCCTCACGACCTTCTCGATGTGTACGGAGCGGTCAGTGAGCAGGTCGCGCGAGCTCTGGCGGAGGGCATTCGCGAGCGCTGCGGAACCACGCTGGGTCTTGGCGTGACCGGAGTTGCCGGTCCAACTGGCGGCACCGCGGAAAAGCCCGTGGGATTGGTATTTCATGGGCTGGCGAGCGAGTCCGGCACCGAAGTCGTGAAGAGAAACTTTCCTGGCGACCGGGCGCGGATCCGCTGGTTCGCGTCGCAGCAAGCGTTAGACATGGTGCGAAGGAAACTGATGTAAGGAGATTGAATTATTGAATTATTGAATCATCGGATCATTGAATCATTGAAAAACTACCCCTTGTGATTCCAAATGATTCAGTCCCCCGATGATTCAATCTCGTATAATCTCCTGTTTGCCCGGGCGGGTCACACCGGCTCTCTTTGCATGAAATCCGCATGAAATTCCAGACTCTTGAACTCGCCCACGATGCCGGCATTGCAACGATCACTCTGAATCGTCCGGACAAGCGCAATGCACTCAGCTTTCAGCTCTTGGAAGAACTGCTGAGAGCGCTGGATGAGGTCGAACAATCTGACGATCTAGTCACGATCCTGACCGGAGCCGGCAAGGCTTTCTGTGCGGGGATGGATGTGGAGGAGTTGAAGACGCTCACCGGCAAGTCGCATCAAGAAAACCTGGAAGACTCGCGGAGGATGGCGCGGATTTTCCGGCGACTTTACGAGTTTCCGAAACCAACCATTGCCGCAGTGAACGGCGCAGCCATTGCAGGAGGCACAGGACTTGCGACCATGTGCGACTTCACTCTGGCGGTGCCGGAAGCTAAGTTTGGCTACACGGAAGTCCGAATCGGGTTCGTGCCTGCCATCGTCTCGTCCATTCTAGTCTGGCAAGTGGGACACAAGATCGCGCGCGACCTCTTGCTGACGGGCAGAATATTTGACGCCGCAGAAGCCCATCGCTTTGGTCTTGTAAACGAGATCGTTCCGGCGGCGCGGCTGATGACCCGGATACGCGAGCTCGCCGGTCAACTGACCGAAAATAGTCCGTCGTCGGTGCGGGCCACAAAGCGATTGATCAATGGTTTCATCTCCAGTCAGCTTGATCAGCAAATTGCCCAGGCCGTCGAGGATAACGCGCGCATTCGCACCACACAGGACTTTCGCGAAGGGATCACCTCGTTTTTGGACAAGCGCAAGCCGCGCTGGAGCGGCAAGTGACCGATTTTCAGATAAACGACCGCGTTTGCGAAGTCCGATTGCGGGTGCGATACGCCGAGACCGATCAGATGGGCGTAGTCTATCACGCTAACTATTTCGTCTGGTTCGAAGTGGGCCGCGTTGAGTTGTTGCGGCAGCTGGGATTTTCTTATCGCGACATGGAACAGAATGATGCCTGTTTCATCGCCGTCGTAGATGCCCGTTGCCGGTACAAGGCTCCAGCCCGATATGACGATGAAGTTGTGGTACGCACGCATCTGAAGAACGTGCGCGAGTCCCTGGTGCATTTTGGATACGAACTGGTGCGCGTCAGTGATGGCGTAGTCCTGGCTGAGGGAGAGACGACACATATCGTGACCGATGGGGCGATGAAAGTCCGAGCCATCCCTGAGAAATACATGAAAGTATTTCGCGAGGCGGCGGGAAGAACGTCTTGACTATAGAGGCACAAAGAAAAGGCAGTAACCACGAAGGACACGAAGGTTCACGAAGGAAATCGGACTGGCTCGGACCGCTAAGAGCTAATAGCTAAGAGCTGCCTTTTATGAAAGCCCTCCACATTAACGGAAACGATCTCTCGCTCGAGGCTGTGCGCGAAGTTGCGGTGGATGGTCGTCCTGTGCTGCTGGCGCCTGATGCCCGCGAGACTGTGGAGAGGGCTCGGGCTGTGGTCGATGCCCTGGTCACGAGCAATCAAGTTTCATATGCCATCACCACCGGTGTGGGAAAACTGAGTGATGTGCGGATTGCAGGAGATCAGATTCGGGAACTCCAAGTGAACCTTGTACGATCGCACGCCGTGGGAGTCGGCGAACCGCTCTCGGCGGCGGAAACTCGCGCGATGATGCTGTTGCGCGCCAATTCACTGGCAAAGGGACACTCGGGTGTGCGGCCGCTTTTAATTGACGCACTATGTGAGATTCTCAATCGCCAGGTTATTCCGTTTGTCCCGTCGCAAGGCAGCGTTGGAGCGAGTGGGGACCTCGCGCCGCTGGCTCACCTGGCTTTGGTTCTGATCGGTGAAGGCGAATGTCTGACCCTGAACGGGCAGCGAGTTCCGGCGGACGAGACCCTTCGAAAAGCGCAAATCAAACCGTTGCTGCTGGAAGCGAAAGAGGCCGTTTCGCTGATTAACGGGACCCAGGCCATGCTTGCCGTTGGAACCTTGGCTCTGCTGGCGGCGGAAACCTTGGCAGATTCTGCCGACGTCATCGGCTCCATGACGCTCGACGCGCTTCGTGGAACTGACGTGGCATTCGATGAACGTATTCACCGGGTCCGGCCACATCCAGGACAACTGGAGTCGGCAGCAAACCTTCGCCGGATGCTCGAGGGCAGCCAACTTCGCGAGTCACACCGCGAGTGCGGGCGGGTGCAGGATGCGTATTCTTTGCGGTGCATCCCGCAGGTGCATGGGGCGGTGCGAGATACGTTGGCAAACTGCCGCCAGGTCTTCGAAACGGAGGCCAACGCAGCAGTCGACAATCCTTTGGTGTTCGTAAAACAAGATCGTGTAGGGACGGGCGCCCCCGCCCGTCCTGCGGAGCAAAGCTCCGCAAGCGAAGTACTCTCAGGAGGAAACTTTCATGGTGAGCCCATCGCCTTCGCACTCGATTTCCTCGCTATCGCGCTGAGTGCGCTGGCCGGAATTTCTGAGCGCAGAATCGAGCGTCTCGTCAATCCCGCTCTGAACGAAGGCTTACCGCCATTCCTGGCCCCGGGCGCCGGTTTGAACTCCGGTTTCATGATGCCGCAGGTGACCGCGGCAGCGCTGGTGAGCGAAAACAAGGTGCTGGCGCATCCCGCGTCGGTGGATTCGATCACGACTTCGGGCAATAAGGAAGACTACGTTTCCATGGGAATGACGGCGGCGCTGAAGCTGCGGCGGGTTGTCGAGAATACGCGTAACGTGCTTGCCATCGAGGCGATCGCGGCCGCACAGGCCCTGGACCTCGTTGCCCCTCTAAAGACCGGCAAACGCGGACAGAAAGCGCACGAGGCAATCCGCGCGGTGTGTCCAGCGATGGAAAAAGATCGGGCTATGTATGGGGATTTTATAAACGTTGCTCGGATTATTGACGGCGGAAAACTGGCTGATGTACTGATTTAGGGTTGGTCAATCGTCTCCATGAAATCCAGACTTCGATTTGCTATTTGGATCGGCGTAGCGCTTCTCGGCGCGCTTGCACTTGCCACGATCGCTCTCCATCGCGGCGAGCAGATCAATGCTCTATGGCTGGTCACGGCAGCGGTCTGCGCTTACGCAGTCGGGTATCGCTTCTATAGCAAGTTCATAGCGGCGAAAGTATTGATGCTCGATCCTCAGCGCGCAACTCCGGCTGAACGCCTGGAAAATGGCCGCGACTTTCTTCCGACAAACAAGTGGGTTGTCTTCGGCCATCACTTCGCCGCGATTGCCGGACCTGGCCCTCTTATTGGGCCGACATTGGCAGCACAGTTCGGGTATTTGCCTGGAACATTGTGGATTCTAGTTGGCGCTGTCTTCGGGGGCTGCGTTCAGGATTTTGTCATCCTGCTGTTCTCCGTGCGGCGGGATGGCAAATCGCTCACTGAGATGGCCAAGGAAGAGATTGGGCGCGTGGGCGGATTCGTAGCTTACGCTTCGGTGATCTCGATTCTCATAATCTTGCTTGCGGTGTGCGCGTTGATTGTGGTGAATGCGCTGAAGCAGAGTCCGTGGGGTGCATTCACCATTGCGATGACGATCCCAATTGCGCTTTTGATGGGCGTCTATCTGCGCCGGCTGCGGCCCGGGCGCGTCCTGGAGACATCCGCGCTGGGATTTGTACTGGTGCTGGCCGCGATCTGGGGAGGCCAGTGGACGTCACAAACTCCGGCCGTAGCCAAGTACTTCACGCTGACGGCCCCTGGGCTGGCCGTCGCAATCATTCTTTACGGATTCGCGGCTTCCGCTCTCCCGGTTTGGCTACTGCTTGCGCCCCGCGATTACCTGAGCACATTTGTGAAGCTCGGCACAATTGGGTTGTTGGCATTGGGAATTGTGCTGATGCATCCCACGCTGCACATGCCTGCGCTCACACGATTTGTTGACGGCACCGGGCCGGTGTTTGCTGGGAAACTCTTTCCGTTCGCCTTCATCACCATTGCATGCGGTGCGATTAGCGGATTTCATTCGCTCATTTCAAGTGGCACCACGCCCAAGCTGATTCGAAGGGAAACCGAGATTCGCATGGTGGGTTATGGCGCGATGCTGGCGGAGTCCCTGGTCGCAATCATGGCCACAGTTGCAGCCTGCGTACTTGAGCCGGGAACTTACTTTGCGATCAACAGCCCGGCGGGAATTGCTGGACAGCTACCGGAAACCGCCGCCCGCACCATCAGCGGCTGGGGATTTCCTGTGACCGCAGCGGGAATGCAGGAGCTGGCGCGCACCGTCGGCGAGCAAACATTGTTCAATCGCACAGGGGGAGCTCCGGCTTTTGCGGTTGGCATGGCCCACATTTTTGCCAACAGCCTGGGTGGGCAGGCGGTGATGGCGCTGTGGTATCACTTCGCGCTGATGTTTGAGGCATTGTTCATTCTGACCGTGCTCGATGCCGGAACGCGCGTGGGCCGCTTCATGATCCAAGACGCGCTCGGGCACATTTGGAAGCCCTTGGGGCGAACGAGTTGGTATCCCTCGATCCTCGCAACCAGCGGCCTGATCGTCGCCGCCTGGGGATATTTTCTGTGGCAGGGGGTGCGCGATCCCCTTGGCGGGATTAATTCTCTTTGGCCGCTGTTTGGGATTGCGAACCAATTGCTTGCGGCTGTGGCCCTCTGCGTGGCCACGACAATCATCATCAAGATGCACCGCGCGAAGTATGCGCTGGTCACGCTTACGCCGCTGGCATGGCTTGTCACGGTAACGTTTACCGCTTCTTGGCATAAGGTATTCGATCCGGATCCGCGAATCGGATTCCTGGCGCAGGCGCGCCAATTGGCGGCGGCGAGCGGAAATGCCCGGCTGATTTTCAACAACCGACTGGATGCCGTAGTGACTGGGATCCTGATCGTTATGGTGACGCTAATTCTCATTGAGTCAGCTCGGCAATGGCTGGGGATACTAGCTGGGAAGAGAGAAGCACGCGTAAAAGAGTCGCCGTTCGTGGTCACGCGACTGGTGGAGGAACGAGGATGACAGTCTTTCGAGTGCTTCTTGCAACGCTGAAGGAAATCTTCGAAGAGTCCGCATACGAGCGATTCTGTGCGCGGGAGGGTGTTGGGCAGAGTCGAGAGTCGTATGCGACGTTCCTGCTGGAGGCTGATCGAACGAAACGTCCCAAAGTAAGGTGCTGCTGACGTTTTTATACCTCTTGTCTTATACCTCTTGGTCTTGGGATCTGGCTAAACAGAACTCCCTGGACAACCATGCAACCGGGAGGGCATGACTTCCAGTCGTGCCGGTTCGGGCTCACAGGTTTTCGGCTTTAGCCGCCGGGGGGCCCGTCCAACTACGCGGCAACCGGATTTTATTGCCCATCCTCGAAGCTCCCTCAGCGGCTGGAAGCCGCATTTCTGGCGGCTCAAATCGGCACGAGGAACTCGTGCCCTTCCCGGTTGCATGCATTAGAGCTTGTTCTATTCAGGAGTCGGCATCTGTCCATCAAAGGCACCTTTTCGCTGAATCCGCTCTTGACAATACATAACCTATCAAATAATAATTAACGATGTGGTTAATCATATTGAATCCACCTTTGCCGCCCTGTCCGACCCTACTCGCTGCCAGGTAGTCGGCTTGCTTCGCAGCAATCGGCTCTCCGCGGGCGAACTCGCTCGCAAATGCGAGATGAGCGGTCCCGCGATGAGCCGCCACCTGCGCGTGCTCCGGCGAAGCGGCCTGGTGAAGGTAGTACCCTCGCCTGCCGACTCTGATGCGCGCGTCCGCGTGTACTGCTTACGGCCCGAGCCTTTCTTTTCGCTCAAGGAATGGATTGACCACATGCAGGCGTTCTGGACCGGCCAGCTTGCAGCCTTCAAGCAGTATGCCGAGCACAAACATCCACCACAGAAAAAGAGAAGAGGACCGCGAGTATGAGCCAGCAAGATCGCGTGAATGCAAGCATCGAAGTCGCAGTGGACCCACAAACCGCCTTCAATATCTTTACCGAGGAAATTGACGCCTGGTGGGAGCGAGGCCCACACAATTTCTGGGACGGCGGCCGCGCTCTGGCGACGCGCTTCGAACCTGGAGTTGGAGGCCGGTATCTTGAGGTGTACAACGATTTGACAGGTGACGTGCTTGAGATCGGACGCATCACGCTGTGGGAACCCGGCGTTCGTTTAGTGTGGCGGATGTCGCACGACGACACCGAGGTGGATATCAAGTTCGAAGCGATTGCCGGCGGCACACGTATCCAACTTGAGCAGCGCCTCGTTCCATCCGGCACGAAGGCACATTTTTACTCGGGATGGAACAACATTCTCGCCTGGTTCGCGGAACGCGCTGACCGACCGGACCGTGGGCCAACCATAGCGATAGACCTTCCCCGCGTTTCTCCGATTTTGAGCTACAAGGACTCTGCCGCAGCCGAGGAGTGGCTGGTGCGCGTCTTCGGGCTGCAACGCCGCCATCGCGGTCAGAACGTCGGTGAACTTCGTGTGGGGAATTCTGTCATCATGTTGCGTCCTCCATACCAAGCTAACGGTACCTCCGGCGGGTCCTCCGCCTCGTTGTATGTGTACGTTGATGACCTAAATGCGCATTTTGCTCAGGCGCAAGTCGGGGGAGCCAAAATTGTCGAGGCAGTCAAGAAACATGGTGACCGCTACTACATCGCGGAGGATCTCGAGGGACATCGCTGGACTTTCGCGCAAGCGCGGCCAACTCAAAAGTGACCGACGAAGATGGGGATTCCTAGCAGCCTGCGAAAAAACGATACCCGCCCGACCTCAGCATCAACAGCATGCTCAGCGAAGTTGGTTCGCGGCTTCCGGTCCGCTAAGGGCCACGTAGGCTCCTGAAAAATTGCGAAATCATGCGCGACCGTGGAAGAGCGGCGCTTCCAGCGCCGCGTAAGCAGTTTGAAATCAAGCCGCGCTTTAGCGCCTGTGCAGTTTCACCCACAGGAAAGGAGTGCCGTGCCGCCGCTTGGATAATTTCGAGCTTCTTCGCGACGCTGCCCAGAGACTCCCGGCGGCGGGCCAACTCCAGCGCCTGCCGCACCCACTCGGCAAGTGACATATGACGCGAACGCGCGGCGCGTCGAATCTCCCGATATTCCGGGTCTTGCAGTATCACTTGCAGTCTCTTCGCCATACGATGAGTCTATCTGCTCATTATGACGAGTCAAGTAACACAGGACAACGAAGGCTGGAGATTCGCCGGACTCTACTGCTCGTTCTTCCCCACCAGCCCCAACTCCCCTGCAATCCCCTTCATCGCCTCGATGCAAAACGCAATATGCTCATCCAATTCCACGCCCAGTTCTCTTGCGCCGTTTACGATGTCATCGCGGCTGACGCTTCGCGCGAAGGCTTTGTCTTTCATCTTTTTTCTGACGGATTTGGCTTCCACTTCTGCTAGCGACTTGCCGGGCTTCACCAGTGCATTGGCGGTGATGAATCCGGCAAGCTCGTCGCAGGCGAAGAGAGCTTTTTCCATCGGAGTCTCGCGTGGAACTCCGGTATATTCCGCGTGCGACATGATGGCTCGGCGAATCTCGTCAGAATATCCGCGCTCTTTCAGGATCTCGTTGCCTTTATATGGATGCTCCTGCGCGCTGGGATATTTTTCGTAGTCGAAGTCGTGCAGCAGCCCAACTGCTCCCCACAAGTTCTCGTCAGCGGACAATTTACTTGCATAAGCGCGCATGCACGCCTCAACCGCCAGCGCATGTTTGCGCAAACTTTCTGATTGAGTGAACTCAGTTAGTAAACACCACGCTGCATTTCGATCGATCATGTTTTCACACCGAGTTTCTCTGGGTTTTCGCCGGTTATTTCCGGGTTTTGTAGGAGCTATTCCGTAGTTAGTCCGAGAATTTACTTGACTTCCACAGGCATGGTACCGCAGATTACCCAAGAGATTGGAACCACAAGCGTTGGGTTCCTGGGGTTTTGCCCGCTCTGGCAACTCCCACCTTTAATGGCCACTACTCTTGCCCCGGTAGATTCCCGGGAGGTTGTACGGTGCGACCGTTGCCTTCTGGTTCAGTTTCGCACATCTAACAGTCTTTGCCGCCGGTGCCACTTGTCCCTGGACGAAGAGGAACCGGAAATTGTGCAAGCGCCAGCGCCACAATTGGTGCCGCCGGCGCATCGCGGCCATTTAAACTTGGCGGCCTCGATTCGTGCCATACGGCTGCGCAATGGGTTAAGCCAACGGCAACTGGCAGGACGCATGTCGGTGCCGCGAACCTATGTGTCGAAGATTGAAAACGAGAAAGCCACGCCAACGCTTTCGTCTCTGGAGCGCTTGGCGAGGGCCTTGGAGGTGTCCGTGCCCGATCTATTGAGTGGCGGAGAAAGAAACCGTCAAGAGGAGATCAGCGAACTGACGAAAGACCCCTTCATTGCGGAGATGCTGCCCTTTGTTTCGCAATTGAATGGGATGCAGATGTCGAGCATTCTGACGCAGGTCAGGGATTTGACGATGCGGCCGCGCCGCAGCGCTTAAGGATGTGGTGTGGGTCGGACATTCCCGTCCGACGCTTTTGAAAGTGTGGCGCGGGCGCCCTCGCCCGCGAAAGCAAGTCGGATAGAAATGTCCAACCCACACGAGTTTAAGTTTTATCCGGGCGAACCAGCCAACGCTAAAGCCGGAGCCGAAAGGCTCCGGCTTTTTTCACACTCAGCCTGCTACTTCGTACGCTTGTAAGTCAGATCGTACTCGACGGTCCAGGTCTTCCCGCCATCCTTCGAACCGCGACTACATTGACGTACCTGGTTGGAGCCAAGATTAAAGAACTGCAGGTGACGTTTCAGCTTGCTGCCATCAGTCTGGGGAACATCGTCCGTATAACAATCCATCACACTGTCTTTCAACTCGCCGTAAAAGTGGATCATTCCCCCATCGCTGTCCACCCAGAACTGCTCCCATCGCTTCAAATTGGGGTTATACGCGTTGTAGCTCTTGCCTGAATATCCTGCGTTGCCTAGAGAAGTCCAGTTTTCCCAAATCACGCAGTCGCTAATGACGCGCTCGATGTGGCTGTGTCCGGCGGGAGAGCCGTCTTCAGTTCTGACCACGTCCCAGTCTCCGACCCAGAAATCAAATTGCCGATTCTCCGGATTATGGGCGCAGGGCTTTTGATTGCGTTTGGATTGCTCCACTAACGGGGAGAAGCGCGAGTCCTGGCGAAGCGACTGCAGACCAGGGTCGGAGGCCAACTGATCCGGTTGCGCGTAACCATCTTTTACGGCGTTGGTCAGTTGTTCCATGGCCTTGTCGGTCTGTCCCACGGAGGCATATGCGATCGCGAGGTTGTAACCGACGATGGATATTGGCATGCCCAGTGCCTGCGCTTTCAGGAATGCATCGAGTGCCTGCTGGGGTTGTCCCACACCTTGCCGGCAGACTCCAAGCCGGTACCAGCTGCGAGCATTATCCGGTCGCGCGTGCACGAGTTGATCGTAGAGAGACTCAGCGTCCTTCCAGTCTTTCGCCTGATATGCGGTATCTGCGGCGGCGGCCTGGCTCCGAAACGAATCCTGGGAATCCGCATTCGTTAGTCCGGACAACGTGAGCAGCAGCAGACATGTAACCAGAATGGAGCGCCTCGCGCGATTCATCTCGTCACCTTTGATTGCACCTGATTGCTGGTAATCGGGTGGATGATACTTGACCAGTTAGCAGTCGAGAACGATTAAGGGATGAGCACACGCAGGTTCATGATCAAGCGACAAGGTCTCCGGACGCTGACGAGCAAGGTTTCTGGCGCGCCGCGGTATTCGACCAGAGCTGAGACTGACTGCGCCAAAAACAGGTGAACCACCCTTCCATGACTTCAGCGCAATGACTTCAGGCAACGAAGTCACCGCTTGGAGGCGGCGGCACGACTTCCGGTAATCGGTCGGTCACTTCGGACAGCGCCGCCAGCTTCTCAGCAAGCTGAGGCTTCAGCGATCCCGGCTGGCAGCGCCAATGATAGTTTCCACTATGTGTGCTAGGCGTATTCAGCCGTGCTTCGCTGCCGAGGCTGAGCACGTCCTGCAGCGGAACCACGGACAGATTCGCCGGGGAGCTCTGCGCGAGTCGGATCAGCCCCCAGTTCACGCCGTCTTCGCAGGGGCCAACCAGAGCCAGCACGGCGGCGCGTTCTTTTTCACCGAGCGTGGACCACCAACCAAGCGTGGTGTCGTTGTCGTGAGTGCCCGTATAAACGACGCGATCTGCAGTCAAACGATGCGGCAGATAGGCGTGCGCAGCGGCATCGCCGAATGCAAACTGCAGCACTGCCATGCCGGGGATATTGTGACGGTCGCGCAGCGCAACCACGTCAGGCGTGATCAGGCCGAGGTCTTCAGCAAAAAAAGGTAGCCCGCCAAGTTCCTCGCGGAGTTTATTAAAGAATTCGTCGCCCGGTCCGTCCACCCACTGGCCGTTGATTGCCGTCGGCTCGCTGGCGGGGATCTCCCAAAACTGGGCAAATCCGCGGAAATGGTCGAGACGAATGTAATCGCAAGTCTGCGTCGCCCAGCGCAGGCGTTGTACCCACCAGCGGTAGCCAGTGGCGCGAATCGCATCCCAGTTGTAGAGCGGATTGCCCCAACGCTGTCCCGTGGCGCTGAAGTAATCTGGCGGCACTCCGGAGACAACTTCAGGCAGCAGGTCGTCCTCCTTCAAACGAAAGAGCTCGCGGTGCGCCCACACGTCGGCGCTGTCGTAGTCCACGAAGATCGCGATATCGCCGACTATACGGATTGACTTTTTCGCGCAGTATTGCTGCAGAGCCCGCCACTGCTCCCAGAAAAAGAATTGCATGATGCGGCGTGAGGCAAGCTCATCGCCGAGTTCCTGCCGCGCGGAATCAACCGCAGACCGCTCACGGCGCGCCAAGCCAGACGGCCATAGGTTCCAATGTTTTCCGTGGCGCTCGCGAAGGGTGTCGAACAAGACATAATCTTCCAGCCACCAGGAATTTTCTTCGCGAAATCGATCAAAGCGGCGGCACGCTTCGGCAGTCGCGTTTGCAAGAAAGTTCGTTGCCGCCTCCCGGAGCAACGGAACCTTGTCGCGATTCACCTGCTCGTAGTCAATGCGTCCCGCTTCCGAAGGAAGCTTGGCAAGCGCCGCGCGATCAAGCCATCCGTGATCCAGTAGAAGTTCCAGACTAACGAGCTGAGGATTCCCAGCGAATGCAGAGGTTGAGGAGTAGGGAGAATGTCCGTTTGCTGGGGGATTGAGCGGCAAGACTTGCCAGATACCCTGGCGCGATTGCGACAGGAAATCAAGAAACTCATATGCGGCAGAGCCGAAATCGCCGATTCCTCCGCGCGATGGCAGCGAGATGGGATGGAGCAGAATTCCGGTCGAACGGGGGAAGTTCATGAGCAGTGATCAGTGGTCAGTGACTAGTGGGCAGTCGTCAGAATAAGTCATCAGAATCGAAAAGGTTCTAACTAAGTATCGACAACTAAACATTGGCAACTGACCACTGGTCTTTGCCCACTACTCACTCTCTTCCGTTTTCGCTTTAGTCAGAGCCGCGAGTTCCTTTTGGTTGATCTTCACCTTGCCGGACTTTTCCATGGTCTCGCGCAAGTTCCCGAGGAATAACTCGAAGGCTTCATTTTCCTGCTTCTGCATCAGCGAATCGCGGATCTCGTCTTTCTTAGCGGCAAAATCCTGTTCCGTAGGAGCCTGCCGCTCGGTGATGGCTAGGACCGCGCCTGTATTCCCGCTGTCAATGGGGCCGCTGAACTCGCCCGGCTTCAGCGTGAACGCAACCGCGGCGGGCCCCTTCATGGAGCCGATGTCTGGAACCTGTCCCTCGGGAAGGACAAGGTCACTGCTCTTGTACTGCGCGCCGAGTTCCTTGGCGACCTTCTTCAAATCATGCGCGGCCTTGGCACGATCGGAAAGCTCTTGGGTCTTCTGCGTGAGGAGTTGCGATGCCCGCTCGTTCTTGAACTCCTGCTCCACGCGGCCGCGGATTTCTTCCAACGTCGGCGTTGATGGCGGCTTGACCGCGGTCACCTGGTAAATTGCGTAGCCCTGATGGAGTGGAACTACGTCAGGCGGTGCGTTCGCATTTTGTCCGAAGGCGGCGTTGCTGAATTGCGGATCGGTGCCAATTCCTGGCAGGAGATCGTTGCGATTGACAAAATCGGTGGTGATGACCTGAAGACCTTTTGCCGACACGGCTTTTTCGAGTGTCGTGCTCCGGGCTTCCGACAACAACTGATCGGACTGTTGCTGTGCCACCTGAGCCGCTTTCTGCTGCTTGATGAGAGGTTCGATCTGCGACTTCACTTCATCAACGGACTTCACATGTGCGTCTTGCTTGTCGTCCACGTGAATGATATGGAATCCATAACTGCTTTGGACCAGATCGCTGGTGGCACCCTTTGGTAGGGAGAAAGCAGCCTTTTCGAACTCGGGGACCGTTCTTCCCTTCCCGATCCATCCCAGTGAGCCTCCCAGTTTCGCGCTGCCGGGATCGTCGGAATATTTCTTGGCGAGGTCGGCAAAATTACCGCCGCTCTTTACCTGCTTCAGAACGTCCTCAGCTTTGGCGCGCGCCGCATCGACGGCCTTGGGATCTACTTTCCCATCCGGACCCGGCAGCGGCGACTTGATCAAGATGTGGCGGACGTTGACCTGCTCCGGCACCCGGTACTCATCGCGATGCTGGTCGTAATAATTTTGGAAGTCCTGCTGCGTGACTTGCGTTTGCGCCAGAAGCTTGGATGTGTCGAAGACGACATACTTAAGCTGGCGCTTTTCCGGAATCGAATTCACGTACGTGTTCTTGTTGCGATCGTAATAAGCTTTCAGCTCGGCGTCTGCTGGATGGATGGTTTTGAGAACGTCGTCTTTCTTCAATACCGCGTAGTCGAATTTAACTTTTGTATTCTGCTTTTCGAATTGCTGGCGGACCTCCGCATCGGTCACCGCCGCACTTGAACCAACCAAGGTACGCAGCTTATTAATGAGAATGCTTTCTTTTACTAGCTGTTCGAACCGCGGCACGGTGTAGCCTTCGCGGGAAACGAAGTCCTGATAACCCTCCTGGCCGATGAAATTCCCGCCGGGGAACAGCAACTGACCAAGCTGACCCTGGTGCAGAAAGTCGCGCAAATCCTCATCCGTGGCTTTCATTCCCATGCGCCGCGCCTCTACGAGAATGACCTGCTCATTGATGAGCTGCTGCGCTGCCTGACTCGCAAAAAATGGCAAGTACATGCTCATCTGCGCGCCGCCGCGAGGAAACTGCCGCTGTAGGGCTACCTTGGCCTGGTGCTGAACGTCTTGGGCGCTGACATCCACACCGTCAACGGTGGCTACCACCCCATGGGCGGGGGTGCCGGCCAAGAAACCGGAGCTGCCGATTCCAGGAATCAGCGAAATTGCCATCATGGCGGAAATAAAGACAAGAAGGCCGCCTAAGATTATTTTCTTGATCGGCCCAGGGGTCTGCAAAAATCGAATCATGTTGTATGTAGCTCCAAAACTGACGCGGAGTAGCTCATTATAAATGAATACCGGGAAGGAGCGGATGCCGCACCGTCTCACTCAAACCGATGTCATCCCGAACCGGTCCACCGAAGGTGGTCGGGAGAGGGACCCTACGTCAGCTAATATCGCACCGTGACATCGAGGGGATACCTGACCTCGTGCATGCGTCTGTGCCCTTTCACACGCATCGTAAGGTCCCTCTCTCGCCTTGTCGGCGAGCTCGGGATGACATCGCGTTAAGGGTACCGAGCCGCGAAATCCTCGCGGCCGTCACTTTGTCCAGGGTCTCTCGTACGTATATGCGTATCCCTGGGGCTCATTCCCGGACACAAATCTCGTGTTGTACTTCAAAATGTAATCCAGGTGCTTTTGATCTGCCGGGAATGACTTACGCGCGTAGGGATAGGTCCCCATACGACGAAAGGGTAAAGGCTCGACCGTGCTGCCGTCGGCGGCGTAGAAGTCCATATCTTTTTCGTAGCCGTTGGCTTGAAAAAAATAATCGCGCGTCCAGCCCTTGGGGAGCAGGGGCAGTTTCGACGGATCGAATTCAAGCGCAACTTCTTCGCCCGAGCCGAAGACGACTAGCTTGTCGTCAAATCCCGTGAGCAGCGGCAGAACATCTCCATAGCGTGTGTACGCGCCCGCTTGCCGAGCGTAAGGACCGGTGCGGCTCACTTGCTCGTAAACGTATTTCACATTTCCCGGCGGCTGGTCTTCGATCTGGCGCGGGTAGCCGTGATAATCGAGACTCGCCTTCGTGAGCGGGATGGTGTTCAGCTTGAAGTTCTCGCTTGGCCGGCTGCGATCAATCAGAATGCTGTCCCAATAAATTTGGAGGTTGGTTGTGATGCGGATCCGCGTGGTCCCCCGCGGAAGTTTTCCGCTGAGATCGACAGTGATTGTGCGCGGCAGGCCGGCGGGGAATCCCATGTCGTCGGTGACCCGAACCCATTTGCTATTTTTTGTGGAGAGCCGGGCGTCCTCGCCCCGCGGGACGGGCGAGACGCCCGTCGCTCCATGAGCTTGTTGTGTGGGTCGGACATTCCTGTCCGACTCGGTTTGTGTGATGACACTCTTGTCCACGACCTCGGCCTCCACGTAGGGAGCAGTCGCCTCAATCCCTGCCTGCGACGCAGCATACATTCCGGTCGCGGTGAAATATTCAATCTCGCCGTGCATGAGCAGCCGCAGCGGGCCACCGCGATAGGGCTCGCCCAAGTCGAGCGTCAGGCTATGCGGCTTGGCAAATCCTTTGAATGGAAGCAGCTCAAAATTGCCGACATACTTATTTGCGAGGAGACCGGGGAGAAGATCGTGCCCCTTGTCATCCCACGCTCCGGCTGGCGGACGTGCATCACGGCTGGTCACGACTTTGAATTTCGGATACGGCGGATTGCTGGCGAAATATTCGTTGGGATAAACGACCTCGTTTGCTGGATGGTCAACCGCAAGCAGTTTTACCTGATCGAGATAGACAACTTCTTCCATGGGCTCCATTAGGCGAAAACTTAACCTTCCCCTTGGGGCAACGCTAGCCTTCGCTGTGGAGCTTTGCCCCGCCGGGCGGGTGAGGGCACCCGCCCCTACGTGACCCGTGGATCCCTCCGCTTTGGGGTGCCCCATCCTTGTCGCGTCTTTTGCGACAGGGTGGGGACTTTGAATTTCCTGAATCAGATTCTGATCAATCTTCACCCACTCAGTCGGACGCGGAATATTCCTCTCTCCAGGCGCGACCCAGTGTCCGACGACGCCCGCGCCGAGAATGTCAGCGACAAGCTGGTAATGTTTTCCATCCCAGACGAACAAAGTCGGGCAGGAACTTCCGCGGCGGTCTAGTTCGGTGTAATCCTGCCGGCGGTTAGCTGCGACTTCGATTTCGTCTTGCAGCACGCCTCCGGGCCAGAGCATGCGCACCACGTCGGCTTGCTTGGCCTGCCCCAGGCCGATGGTGAGATACGGCGAGTTCTGCCCGAGATATCCGTTGGAGCCGTAGATCTCATATTTCTGGCGCGCGAGCCGCAGCCAGTTGTTCTTGTTGCCGCCTTCGTTCTTGAGCAACACAGCCGGGCCGTAGCTCTGGGTGATGAGCAGGTCGGTCGCGCCGTCGTTGTCGTAGTCTCCGGTGATAATAGAACGAGGAGGACTCGTCAGCTGAATCTTGTCGAGGCCCACGTCGGCGGTGACGTCTTTCCAACCGTCGGGACCGAGGTTACGGAACAGGCGGATTTCGCCTTTGCCGTCTTTCGTCTCGCCGACAGCGACGAGATCCACCCAGCCATCGTTGTCGTAGTCGAAAGCAGCGATGCCATCTGACGAGCGCCAGACTGGTGTAGGAAAATCGACCTTATCGAGGGCCTTGCCATGATTGTTCCGCCGAAGTGTAATGCCCTCAGCGGGGCCGAAATACGTAAACGCCAAGTCCATCCAGCCATCATGGTTAAAGTCCAGAACTGCAATGCCCGCGGTAATTACGGCTCCTCCTTCAGGAGGAGTCAAATAGCTTAGCTCTTTGAAGGCGCCCTCTCTTGGATTTTCGAAAATCACGGACTTAGCACCAGTGACGGCCAAATCAACAGCTCGATCGTTGCTGAAATCTGTTCCTATCGCATTAAAGATTGAGAAATCCCCGCCAAGATCGGTTTCCTTTGTCACGTCGGTGAATGTGCCGTTGCCGTTATTGCGCCACATCACACTATGGCCGACGGGCGCACTATTGTCACGACTGGTACGGCGAGTTACGAACAGGTCCAAGTCGCCGTCATGATCGTAGTCAATGAAGGTCAAGGCCGAATCCGGATCGCCTGAGATCCCCGTATTCTGCGTTACATCCTTGAACGTGCCGTTTTTCTCGTTGTGGAATAGTGCAACGTGAGCATCAATGACGTCGGGTCCAGCCGAATGGCTGGTGACAATTGCAAGATCGGGGAGCCCGTCATTGTCGTAGTCCCCCGATGTGCAGGCGAGCGCGCGAACACTCGGGTCGAAACCAGCTTGCTTGGTAACGTCCCTAAATTTCCCATTGCCGAGATTGTGGTAGAGGACGATACCACCTTGGGCGCCGTTGTCCGGCAAGAAAATGTCGATATTTCCATCATTGTCGTAGTCAAGGAAACACGCGCCCGGTGCCATCCCCCATCCTCTAGTTGCACCTCGCGGAAGAATCCCCGCGTCTTTCGTCACATCTACAAACTTCACCGGAATCTGTGGCGGTACTTTCACCGTGGCGGCTTGCGACTCCTCGGCCAGCGAATATTTACCCTGCTCGCCGTAGGCCAGGCTCATGGCCGAGCCAAGCTTGTTTTGCGTGATGTACTGGAAGCGCGCCAGGTGCTCGCGGGCGTGGATGGTATCGCCGGACTGCTGGTAGGCGCGCGAGAGTCCGAACTGCGCCGAGGCGTGCAGCGGATTCAGCTTGAGCGCGTGCTCGAAGGCATCAATCGCCTGCGAAAACTGCTTGAGCTGGGAATAAACCGTGCCCAGGAAATACCAGGCGTCGGCATCGCTGTCGTCGATCTCGATCACGCGGCGAAAATCTTCGACCGCCGCTTGCGGATCGCTGCTGTTTTTCTCCAGCATTCCCAAGGCATACCAGACATGAGGATCTTTGGGATCGGCCTTGGCAGCGTCGTCCAGGGCCTTCTTCGCAGCATCCACGCGGGCGAGACTCAGGAGTGCGATCCCCTGGTTGAGGCGGGCAACCTTGAGATTGGGATCGAGAGCGGCAGCATCTTCGAAATACTTCAGCCCCTTTTCGAAGAGCTGCTGGTTCATGTAGGCACAGCCGAGGTTGTTGAGGCGCGCGGCTTCAGCGGGATTCTTGTCTGGGGCGGCGGCGATCAGGATAGTGGCAAGAATTGAGAGGATGAGAAGTGCCAGCGTCAGACGTCGTTCGTGCAACGGTACCTCCGAAATTTCTGCCGTCCCTACGGGACTCGATCAATTCTCGACGCTACCCAGGGCTTGCGCCCTGGGCTAAGGAATTTTGCCCCGTTTCGGGGCTACCACAAACCTCGGCGTTCCGGGGCTTCCAAAGATTCTTGTCATTCCCAACGGCTTTCAGCCGTGAGGAAGCTGCTTTTCTCCGCAACAGCAGGTTCCTCGTTGCCTCGCAGAGCTCGCCGCCTCGGAATGACAAATGTTTGATTAAGATAAAGGAGAATCTTACTGTCGCGCATTGGCCGGCACAACTGCGGATGAAACTTTCGCCATTTTGCTGCCAACAGAATTCTTTGCTGGAGGGCCGTACGGGCGCGAGGAAAGGATGCCCTTTCCTTCCTGAACCGTGACGGTTTGGCCCGCATTGATGTTGTTCAGCCTTTCGTTTTGGCCACTCGGCCACTGAATTTCAATTGAATCCGCCTTCGCCTTTTGCCCCAAGCCGAAGGTTGCGACCAGTTCGCTTTGCGAAAGATAACTCGAACCACTGCGCACCATCTTCCAATGTTTATCGCCGCTGGAAGTAACCGTGATCACCGCGCCGATGCCGTCGCGATTCGATTTTATCCCCACCAGTTTGATCCGGAGGCTGCGATTGGTCACGCCTTCATTGTGGTAGAGATACACGTGTCCGCCGTTGGTTGTCATCAGCACGTCCAGCGCGCCGTCGTTATCAATATCGGCATAAGCCGCGCCGCGGCCCACTTTTGGAGAAGCAAGTGTGCTACCCAATGACTGAGTAGCTTCGACAAATTTTCCGCCGCCCAAATTGCGGAACACGTGCGGCGGCTCAGCATAGCTCACGCGCTTCTGCACTTTTTCAATTTGATCTTCAATGTGACCGTCGGAGACGAAAATGTCCGGCCAGCCGTCGTTGTCATAATCGAAGAAGAAACAGCCGAAGCCGAGCGTGACCAGCGTCGCTCGGCCGACTTCCGAACTGGGAGCTTCGTCAACAAATAGGCCGTTGCCTTCGTTGTGATAAAGCGAAAGCATTTGATTCGCGAAGTTCGTGATGATGAGGCTGGGGCGGCCGGATCGGTCGTAATCAGCGGCATCAATTCCCATGCCGGCACGCGCGACCCCGTCCTCGCTAAACGCGATTCCCGCGGAAACGGCCTTTTCTTCAAAAGTTCCGTCGTGCTTATTCAGATAAAGCTTGTTCGGCTGGGTATCGTTGGCGAGCACGACGTCCGGCCAACCATCGCCGTTGTAATCGAGAATGGCGAGTCCGAGACTCTTCGATGTGTTGTCGAAGAAATGAGCTTTCTGGGTAGCGTCCTCAAACTTTCCGTTGCCGAGACTATGCCAGAGCCGCGCGGAGGAGCCTTTGTAAGATTCAGGCGTGCAATAAGACTTGTGCGTACCGTCGAGCGTGCAGAAGAGGTCTCCCTGCAACGACCACTGCACATAGTTTGCGACCACCAGATCGAGCTTGCCGTCGCGATCATAGTCCACCCAAGCTGAGCTGGTGGAAAACTCGTTCGGCCCCCAGAGGCCAGCGGACTTGGTGACATCGGTAAATGTTCCGTTGCCGTTGTTGTGAAACAAATGGCTCTGTCCGAGAGTTGTGATGAACAGATCGTCGAAGCCGTCGTTATCGTAATCGCCGACGGCGACACCGAGCCCGAACATTGGTGCCGCCAGTCCAGCCTTGCGAGTCATATCGGTAAATGTTCCATCGTGATTGTTGTGATAGAGCTTTGGGCTGGTCTGCGGCCCCGCGCGTCCGGGCCAATTTTCGCCGTTGATCAGCAGGATGTCGGGCCAGCCATCGTTGTCGTAATCAATGAAGGCGCAGCCCGGCCCCATGGTTTCCGGAAGATATTTCTTTCCGAATGCTCCGTTGTTGTGCGTGAAATGGATTCCGGCTTGGGCGGTGATGTCGCGGAATTGAATTTGTTGGGCGGACGCGAGGAGAGAACTTAGCACGACGGTGCAGAGAACCGACAGGGTGAGTAGCTTAGTGGAAACACGACTTTCAGTCGTGGCTTTGGTTCCCCCCACCCTTCGAAAACCGCCAAGGGTGGGGCAGCCTCCCGAAATACGGTTTGTATCAGGGCATGGCTTCAGCCATGCCGCAAGAATCGCAACAAGACGCCCGGCTTTAGCCGCAACGGCTAAAACCGGGAGGGTTAATGCGGCAATTTCGGCACGGCTGAAGCCATGCCCTGATACGAGCCTTCGGTCGTCGCAACGATGCATCAATTCAAAGCTCCGTTTGATTGACTGACAGCCCCGGTTCGAACATTCGAGCTTCGCTCGACCGGACGGCCGAGGGCGGCCGTCCCCACACGGTTGGGCTTCAAGGCCGGCAGCGGCACCGAGACATGTTCATGAATTGCCTGACGTTCGTTGTTGTCTTCAGGATGCGCCTGACGATAAGGGCCGGTGATGGTTTGAGCGGATTCGTCGGCCTTAAAACGAAGATAGCGGACCTGATGATCATGTGCTTGCTTTTCGTCGCCGAGGCCCTTATAGCAAAGCATCAAGTTGTAATGGGCCTGGAGATCTTCGGGGTCGATCGTCAGCACTGAGTTCAGGGTCTTCACCGCATCGGCAAACTTACGCTGCAGGAAGAGTATGCGTCCGAAATCGTTCAAGACCACGCGGTCACGCGGATACTGAGCAATCACTTGGCGCAATTGAGCGGCGGCGCCGTCGTAATTTCCGTCGCTGCGAAGTACCCGAGCGTAGAAATAATGCGCACGCGCAAGATCGGGCCTCAGGGCGATGGCCTTTTCAAGAACCGTGCGTGCCCGATCCATGTCTCCCTCCTGCACCGCGGCGCGCCCGATGTTGACCCAGCCATCGGGATTCTTGGGATCAATTTCCGTGACTTTCTGGAAAGCAGCCTCGGCGCCTTTCAAGTCTCCCTGCAACAACAGCCCGATCCCATAGTCATTCCAGCGTTGCCAGTCTTCAGCATGCAACTCAGTCCTCGGCTGCATGGCCGGAGAGCCGTGCGGAGTGACATTCAGCGTGACTTCATTCTCCGCAATGGCGACCACAGGCAAGTCAGGAACTTTCTGCTCTTTGGCGGAGAGGCCCTGCATTGGCCCGGTGAAGACATATTTATTGTCGTCATATCCGGGTGCCACTTCCGATTTTGGCTGGTCGGGATCGGGCACTCCCGCGAAAGCAAAGTGCGTATTCCACCAGGAGAACTTGCGGTAACAAAGGCGGGCATGCAGCGTGATCTTATTGACCGCAGTTTCGGGAATGCGCACGCGGTAATGAACGGTGTCAGCGGCACCGGGAGGAATCAGGCGCACATAGACCACAGACCGAGTTGACCAGGCGTTACGCTTGTTGATGGGGTTGCCGTGCTCATCAATCTGCAGTGAGCGGTAGAAGTGCGCACCTTTTTCCACCGGGCCTTTGCCGTCATCCTCGACCATGCCACTCCAGAAAACCGTCTGGCCTTTGTCGTCAGTGGCTTTCAGTTCCAACCAGGTGTCGTAGGCATCTACTGTGCCGCCGGGGAAGAAGTGGCCGACTTTTTTTGTGCGAACGACCACATCTACGCGCACGGTGTCACCACGACGCAGCACCGGCTGCACTCGATCCAGTGGCGCAGAAATCGGAGTAGCTTCGGTGGTTGCAGAAGCAATTTTGGTTTCGGCTTCTTCGCCGACGGCGAAAGTTGTGGCCGTATCTGATTGAGTAGCGGCAACCGCTTTGGCCTGAACCTGTTCGGGCGAGATCGCAAAAATATCTACACTCAAAATTCCGTTCTTCAAGAACTTCTCAGTCAGCTTGAGTTGCTCAGTGTCTTGATTGGCAGTGGGCACGGCCGTGTTCGCCCCGGGGAAGCGATGGGAGTGCACGAATCCGCTGAGGTTGCCAAAATCTTTGGACTGCGTCAGCGGCATGTGACAATCGGCGCATTGCTGGGGACTCTTCGGATAGTAGAAAGACCTGGCGCCTTGGCCGGAAACCCCGCTGGCCTGCCAGTTGTCATATTCATTGAAGCCGCGAATCCAGCGATAGTGATTCACCGGCACGTCGAGATGGACCTTGTGGCAACTAGAGCAGAATTCCGCCGTCTGATCGCGCATGAAGGGTTTCAGGAATATGCGGCGGTGCGGCTCAGGATTCAGCTTCACCAGAAAATCATGCAACGTACGAACGACCGGGTTCTTGCTGGCGGCGAGTTCGTGCAGCTTGGGATATTCGAGATAGAAATCGCCCTGGCCCATTGTGCTTTTCACGTTCGCAATTGAGTGACACATCATGCAACCGAGGCCTGCCTGGGATTCCGGGCGATGCACGATTTCCTTGATCGGCGTGTCCATCAGGCCACTGTAGAGAACGGCGGGATCATGGCAACCGCCACACCACTTCGAAGGCTTCGTGCCCACGCGATCCTGCATGTACTCGATGCTCTTGCGATACCACTGATTGTTAAAAGACGAAAAGTGGTGAGCCGAGCTGGACCATTGCTTGAAGATGTCAGCGTGGCAGCGCTCGCACGATTCCGACTCCATGAAAAACTTGCTGGGAATTTTCTGGCGGCCGTAAACCTGGGCGGAACTAGGAAAGAAATCGCCTTGCGGTCCATCGCCCTCGTCGTTCATAGACTCGGGAGCGTTGGAGGGGTTCTGAATGAGTGCGTGGCTTTCCCAGCGAGAGTTGCGTGTATACCATGCGGCGGCGCTCAGCCCAACGACTGCGAGAAGACAGATGGCGTAACGCGAGATCGCCCTTGCGACGCCGACACTCAACCAACCGCGACTTCCAGCCCAGTCGGCGAAAAGGAGTGCAGAACCGGCCAGGGCCAGAGCAACATGCAGGTAAACCCAGTTCCACTCGGGACGCAAGGTTCCCACTTTGATTAGAACGATGCCAAGAATTGCCCCACACGTGATAAGCAGCCATCCGATGCGAGCAAGAATTGAGCCTTGTCGGAGGAACCGAAACAGCAATATGGCTAAATAGACCGTAGCAACAAGGCCCACTGCCGAATGCAAGAGAACGACGATGGCGTAGAAGACATTTGGTTGCGGGAAAGTGTAGAGATAAATCGCCGAGAAGAACAAAAAGACCAGCATTGGCGCGAGTGCGCCTCGGCCCAACAAACTCTTGATGTTGGATAGCATTTCTCGGATTGCGGCCCACGAGCGCACCGCTACATCTAGGAGGAATACGTTAAATTTTTCAGCAGTTTGGCGGAATAGTATAAAAACACTAGCAGTGTAGATTCTTAGACAGAATCGCAATCGAGGATTGGCGGGCTCGATCGATCACGCTCTATCTCTGCAGCCACCGACAAAACCAGTTCCTCCTCCCACGGACGCGCTACGATCTGCACGCCGATCGGAAGTCCTTCCTGCGACCGCTCAATTGGGACCACGACTGACGGCATCCCTAGCAAGTTGAACCACTCACAATAGCTCCAGGCGTCGAGGTACTTCACGCTCTTGCCCTCGACTTGCCAACATCGCTCGCCGTGACGAAATGCGGGGATGGAAGCCACCGGACAGAGCAGCACGGGAAATTTTTCCATTTGTGCGAAGATCTGCATTCGCAGAAGATCACGCTCGACCCACGCATCCAGCAGTGACTGCGCTGTGAGCGGAGTTTCAGCGGCTACCCAATTCTTGAATTCTTTGAGAATGGGGCTAAGTTCCTCTTCGTGGCCGCTGGTCGTTGATCCGGAAATCATGGGACCGAGCAACATGCCGCCGGTACCGCCGAAGAACTTCCACCAGAGTTGGCGAGCGGACTCCAGGCCTTCGGGACGGAAGGGTTCAACTTCGAATCCTGCGCCGCGCAGAGCTTCGGCGGCGTTCCGCACGGCAATGCGAGTTTCGGCGGTCACCGGAGTACGGCCATCGTCTTCGAAATACCCTATCCAGATTTTCCTCAAGTCCGCGGAGGAAGGCCAGCGCACGGGAACTGGGGCGGCTGAGACATCTCCAATGTCCGGCCCCTGCATGATCTCGAATAACAGTTTCAAGTCTTTCACCGTCCGCGCCATCGGGCCGACCGCTCCGAGCCCGGTGAAGGGCCCAACACATTGGGGAAAGTGTCCGGTAGCGGGAATCCGTCCGGGAGTTGGCTTGAGTCCACAAATTCCGCAGAAATGTGCAGGCACACGGATAGAGCCGCCGCTGTCACTGCCCACACCGCCGGCGGAACATCCGGATGCGATTGCTGCGGCTTCGCCGCCGCTTGATCCTCCGGCGGTACGCGATAGATCCCAGGGATTGTTGGTCCTTCCGTAAAGCAGGTTGTCTGTCTCCCACGCCATGAGAAGTTCGGGAGTATTGGTCACGCCCAGGACAATCGCTCCCGCTTTGCGCCAGCGGGCAACCAGCGGCGCATCGGTTTGCGCGACGTATCCGGCACGCAGCTTGGTGCCTGCTTCACACCGCATCCCGGCAACATCAATCGAGCTCTTGATGCTAATGGGCACACCGTGCAGCCGACCCAAAACGTCGCCGCGCATCACCGCCGCTTCTGCCTCACGCGCCTTGGCCCGCGCTCGTTCGGCATCTACATGTACAAACGCGTTGATCTTCGGATTGAGCTTCTCGATGCGGGCGAGATGAGCTTCCACCAAGGCGACGGGAGAAATTTTCTTTTGTCGAATGTGCTCCGCCATTTGCGAAGCGGAGAGGAAAGTCAGCTCAGAGTCAGACACGAAGAACGGAGAATAGCACGAGAAGCGTTAATGAACCTCAAGCGCAAGCCCTCAATGGGCGGAGACAGCGACTCTCCTGCTGCCTCGCGGCTCAAGAAGCGCGCGCACCGATTCCGACTTCGCCACTCCGTGTTTCTTCAGCCATGCTTGCAGGTCGCGGCGGCACGCGGGAGCGATATCGCTAAAAAATACTCCTGCGCGACCGGCTCCGTCAGCCCAGATGAAGTCGCCAGTCGCCTGAACGACATTCGAGGTTCCGGGAAGCAAAAAGCGAAGTGCAACTCCACGCACGGGCAGCAAAGGTTCTGCCGCCTGCAGTGCAAGCCCTTGCTCCGTCAGGTCGGTCACCAGCGCTGGAGCCATCCCGGTTGGCAGTTCAAGATAGGCCAGAGTCTCACTTTTCTTGCGTGCTCCGTCGCGGCGATCCTCACGCATGAAACCCTGCGCGGCGCGAAGCGAGTGCAAAACCTGCAATAGGTCGAGCGGCTTGTAGAGGACGAAATTCGCACCCGCAGCAAACACTTCGCTGACCGGCGTGGTTACGCCGACCATGCCAAACAGTATGGGACGGCGCTTGCCTGCGCTTGCACGGGCCAGCTTCGCCACTTGCTCAGTGTGCGGCAAGTCGAAGTCGAGGATTAACGCCGAGTGGTGCCCCAACGCCAGGGTCTCAATAGTTTCCGAGGCGGACGCCGAAACCCGGTATTCGATCCCGAGCTCGGCAAAAGCCGCCACCAGCACCCGGATCGAGCTATGACTACGCGACATCACCAGCCCATTCAGCTTCATGAAGGCAGGTTAGTGGTCGCCACAGCAAAAGGTAAAGATGCCCGCTGTAACAGTCGAAGTGGTTACCGGCGATGATTGACAGGGCGCGTCTGAACGTCCTCCTGCGAGGCAAAGATTTCGCGATCACGCCACCTTGCGCGCTCTTTCTGCAGCCGCAAGCTGCTTCTCCGAGAACAGCTCAATCATGGCTCGGTTGAAAGCTGGAATGTCAGAGGGCTGCCGGCTGCTGACCCAATTTTTGTCACGCACAACTTCTTCGTCCTGCCACTTTCCACCCGCGTTCTGGATATCGTCCTGAATGGTGTGGTAGCTGGTAATCGTGCGGCCCCGCACCAAGCCGGCGGTGACCAGCAACCATGGTGCATGGCAAATTATGGCGATCGGTTTCCCCGCCCGGTCCATTTCGCGAACAAACTGTTGCGCCCGTGGGTGTACACGCAGCGTGTCGGCGTTCAAGGCGCCTCCGGGCAGAAGCACCGCATCGAACTGCGCCGGATCGGCCTCTTCAAGAGTCACGTCCACGGCGAATTCTGCGACTTTGTCATGGTGTTTCATGGAATGGATTTTCCCTGCTTTAGGTGCGAACAGTGTGGTTTTTGCGCCAGCTCTGTCCAAGGCCGCGCGAGGTTCCCGCAGCTCCGAATCTTCTACCCCGTCTGTCGCCACAATAGCGACTCGCAATCCGTGCAAATTTTCATTCTCAGGCATTGATAGCCTCCTCAGACTGAGTCTGCCGCAAAAGCTGCTCGCGATGGATCAGGCGAAACCTGTAGATCGGAATCGTTAGTTTCAACAACTCGGGATCAATGCAAGAAAACTTCAGTGACCGGAGTTACTTCGCCTCTCGAACTCGGCGAGCGCCGAACGCGCAGTTGCGGCATCGCTGGCTTGAGGGGAGAGTTGCAGATACGTAGCCACATGTTCCGAGGCAGACTTGTAATCATGTTTGGTGGCCAGGATCAGTCCATATAAATATTCGAGTTGCGGCACCTCGTGCTTGGGATCGAGGCGCAATCCCCGAGTGGCGCTCTCTTCGGCTTGCTTCGTATTCCCCATCTTGAAGTAGGCGGCTGAGTTCAAGAACCAGTACTCTGCGGATTCAGGGGACACCTGTAATAGATGGTCGGTGGTATCGGCGAGATCCTTCCACTGCTTTTGCTCCAAGGCCAGATGCGCCAGCTCGGCATAGCCCTCGACAAATTTGGAATCCTGAGTCACCGCCTCCCGGAACGACTGCTGTGCCTCGGAAAAGCTGTTCTGCTTGACCTGCGCACGCCCCAGCTCCAACCAGGCAAGAGCATAACGGGGATATTCGGCCAGCGCCTTCTTGAAGTAGTCGCAAGCCGCAGCCCACTTTCCCTTTTTCTCTTGCTCAAGTCCTTTACTGAGGTTCTGCTTGGCTTTGCTGGGCGCAGCCAGCGAGGTAACACTCACCGATGAATTTGGGTCTCGATAGAGGGGATGCAGCATTATCGTTCCCACGTGCACGATGTTGTTCGCAGGACCTCCCGACAGCCGAACATGCTCAGAGGAATATCCAGTGAAATCGCCGTACACTTCGCAGTTAATCCAATCCGTTTGGCGAATTGTGCCGGTTTCGTGCTGCTGAAAAGCGTTGGCACGCAGATCGTCACTTACGCCGACATTGAGGCTGAACCCCCCTTTGCTATCAGCGTAGGTATCAGAGCGGACCTGATCGCCACACTTCAGGATCACAGCAGGCCTTCCGTCCACAGGGCCGCTCTCGCCAGCTACTTTTCCCATGAGCACTACGCTGGCGCGCGGAGGGGCGGTCCGCGGCTGAACTGGCGGAGTTGAAAGGTCGGCCATCTGCGAGAAGAGCAGGCCTGGAAGGAACACGAAGAGGGTGCCGAAACAAGACCGCGATTTCATCACTTTCAACCTATCGAGCGGCAATCTTCAGATGCGATGGGTGGTGGAAAAGACAACTGGCGAGAAACACTATGGGGAAGAAAACGATCTCTCATGAGGTCGCCGGAAAACAATGTATTCCGCCACAGGGTGTGTTGATGCAGTAGGCAAAGCAGGACACAAAAAAATAAGAACCAACTGCAAAAAAAGTTCGGGTTACAATAGAGCTACTTTTATCGCGTTGTAGCGCGGGCGATTGCTGGACCGGGCCTCGACGTTTCGGTGTACGTTGTACTCTCCGCGCAAAACTAAATCCGTGCTGGTTCGAAGTCTCCGGGAATGCCGCAATTGTTGGCTTCACCTCTCCGGAGTGGCTGGCCTGAGTTTCCTCTCGCTTCCGCTTACGCTGCTGTACCCCTTGCCGCTGAAGATTGTGGTTGACTGCGTGTTAGGAACTCAGCCCCTGCCCCATTGGCTGACCCGAGGGGCCCCCTTCGCTGACACGCATCGCGACGCTTTGGAAATTTCCATACTCCTGCTACTCGGAATTGCCGCGCTGGTGAGCCTTCAAGGATTGGCATCGTGGTGGCTGCAGACCTACGCCGGCGAAAAATTAGTGTGGGACTTTCGAGCGCGCCTTCTGAACCACGTGCAACGGCTTCCGCTGGTCTTTCATGATCACTATGGCGCCACTGATTCGGTGTACCGAATTCAGCACGATGCTCCCGCCATTCAATACCTGACCATCCAGGGAATGGTCCCCCTGCTGACGGCTTTTTTCACTCTGACGGGAATGATAATGGTGACGGCTAAGATTGACGCCGCTCTTGCATGGGTCGCGCTTCTGATCACTCCCGTGTTGTTTTTGCTTTCCTTGGGCTGCGGACGAATTGTGCGAAAACGTTCGCAAACAATTAAGGGCCTCGACAGCTCGGCAATGTCGGTGATTCAGGAAGTGATCGGGTCCATTCGCGTTATTAAAGCTTTTGGCCAAGAGGGCCGGGAGCACGCCCGGTTTGTCCGCCGTTCGAGCGAGCGAATGTCAGAACAGGTGCGACTCGCGTTCCAGCAAGCGCTATTTAACGTCCTCATCGGGCTGACCATCGCCGGAGGCACGGCCGCCGCTCTCTACGTCGGAGTACAACACGTGCGCGCAGGTTGGCTAACCATAGGCTCACTGCTGATGATCATGGCCTACATTGCGCAGGTTTATCAGCCGTTACAGATTCTGACCACGAAGATGACGGAACTGCAGGCCTGGCTAGCTAGCCTGGATCGTGCATTCCATTTGCTGGACCAGCAACCTGAAATCATCGAGCGAGTCGAAGCGCACGCGCTGCCGAGGGCCCGGGGAGAGTTCGAGTTTCGCAATGTTTCGTTTGCTTACGATAATTCAGGCCGCGGGCTGCATGACCTGACCTTTCAAATTCCTGCAGGCGCGCGCGTGGGGATTGTGGGCGCAACTGGCGCAGGAAAGACCACACTGCTCAATTTGCTAATGCGCTTTTATGATGCGACGTCGGGAACAGTACTGCTGGATGGGGTGGACGTCCGCGAATACCGGATCGCCGACTTGCGGCGGCAATTCGCGGTTGTGCTGCAGGAACCGGTGTTATTTGCGGCCAGCATCGCTGAAAACATTGCTTATGGAAAGCCCGAAGCTAGTGACGGAGAAATTGTGGACGCAGCCAGGGCCGCGGCATCTCACGACTTCATCTTGGACCTGCCGGATGGCTATGAGACTCAGGCGGGCGAACGCGGATCGCGCATTTCGGGCGGCGAACGTCAGCGCATTTCTCTGGCCCGGGCCTTCTTGCGTGATAGCCCCATTCTCATCCTTGATGAGCCGACGAGCTCGGTGGACCTCCATACAGAAGCTGCCATTATGGCGGCTACCGAGAAGCTGATGAGCGGGCGCACAACTTTCATGATCGCGCACCGGCTTAACACTTTGAAGAGCTGCGACCTGATATTGGTACTGGATCAAGGCAGACTGGTCGATGTGAGAAGCAGTACACCGGAAAGCTGGTCTCGGGCCGCGGGATCGTGATCCAGGAAGTTTCCTCGCCAGCAGAGGCGAATTGCCCACAAGATAATCTACTTGATGTCTTTCATGGCCATCAGCGAACCGTAATCTTTGCCTGAGGGTTCCACCGCGCGGGCGACAATGCCATTGAAAGCATCGCGCAATTCCGGAAACTTGAGCACCAGCGCCTTCATCACCGTCATATTTTCCTGAAAAGTTTGTCCCGTATTCGATACGTCAGCGGTTTGAAAACGAACTACAAGGTCTAAATCCTGTCCGACCGCGAGCGGGAATATGCTGGTGAGCTTATAAGTTTTCCCAGTTGGCGCGGTTAGATCCACGGTTTTGCCGTCGGCAGGAAAATCCGAGGGTTTGACGCTCTGTGTCTCGTCGTAAAGCTTATCGGTAGCCTGCGTGTACATGAACGGCACAGCAACGGCGAGTTCACTTCCCTGAAGGAAATAAAGCCAGGCATTGTGAGTCTGGCCTTTCGTTTTGAAAGCGCGAGCGCGTTCCAGAAACCAGTTGCTGTCGTGTCCTGCAATTTGCGTCGGTCGCAGGAAAAACCCGCCCAGTTTCCAGTCCGTTCCCTGTTGTTGCAGCACGAATGACATCGTGTAAGGAGTCTTCGCGGTTACGTCGAGGATGACCACGCCATAGCTGCCGGGTGGAAGATTTGGAATGATGAACTCGGCGCTATTGCTGGTCTGGCCTCCGGCCCCGAACACTCCACAAAGAAATTCAGCTTTAGGCAAGGGCGCGGTGCCCTCGGCTTTAAGCAGGAATGGCGGTCTGGGGACTGCGTGGGCGCCGACCAGGTTCGTCTGATTCTCCTTGATCGTATTTTCGAAGCCCGCAAAATTACTCGCAACGCTCGGAATCGAGTTTTGCTTCAAGGATGCAGTGTCTCCGCGCACCACCGTATCGAAGTAGCGGCTGGCGGTGGCCTGCAGCGCCGACCGGGTCGCTGGATCCATGTCATCAGATGTAAAGCACGTCTGCGAGGAAGCCGGGATTGCGAAAAGCAAAATCGCGAAGAGGAACCACGGGGAAAAGCGCGTCTTCGAATGTTGGTCTGGTCTCATGGGCAGCCTGTAACCGGGAAACGACCGCGATCCTAAGCCCTCATCGAGCTTAGATGCGAGTTCCTGAATCGCGGAGCTAATTTCCGTCACTGGCCAGCCTCCCTCAGAAAATTAACATAAGAGTGCAATGCGATGAAATTCCGGTGCTTTGGTGACGTAACTGGCTGATGCTGAATGCCATAAACCAACCAGTTCTGCACGTTCTTCATCAAAGCTGCCGCTGGACAAGGACTCTATCCATGTCAAGGTTCTCGCTGTTTGGATTGTTGGCCGTGGCCCTTTTTCTGATAGCTCTGTGCGGCTGCCAGGGTCTAGTAAGGGGAGTGTCTGGGTTGACCGTGAACCTGGCCGGTGCGGGAACCGGAACTGTGACCAGTAGCCCTGCTGGAATCAATTGCCCGGGCACGTGTTCGGGGACATTTACGAACGTTCCGCAGGTGACTTTAACTGCCAGTCCTGCAACCGGATTCGGCTTCGCGGGATGGAGCGGGGCTTGCACCGGAACCACCGCTACGTGCTCGGTTGCAGCCACGGCCGACGTGACCGCGACTTTCAGCGCGAGCTTGCAGAGCATCAATCACATTATTTTTCTTGCGCAGGAGAACCGGTCTTTCGATAGTTACTTTGGAGCGATGCGCGGCTACTGGGCCGCGAATGGAATTCCAGACCAGCAGTTTGACGGATTGGCGCAATTCACTCCGCCGGGAAATCCCGCCGCCGCGCCTACAAATCCTGGCTGCGATCCCGCATTCCCGTATCCGCCGAATTCGTTTTGCCAGATCAACCCGAGCAGTCCAGCTCAGCCATCGTTTCACATGCTGAGTATGTGCGTGGAAAACCCCAGTCCTTCGTGGGCGGAGGCCCACAGGGGCTGGAATGTACACTTCCCGCCCCCTCCTAGCACAACCATCCCTCCCCCCACGATGGACGGCTTTGTGGATGCCGCCGCCAATGACGCTCGCCACCATGTGAATAAGCAGGGCGTGTTTGCCCCGCTTTTTGATACCAACGGTGTACGAGCGATGGGGTATTACGATGGGACCGATTTGAACTACTACTACGCTCTAGCTACGGCGTTCGCCACGTCTGACGCCTGGTTTTCACCGGTTATGACGCGCACACCGCCGAACCGCGAATTTTTGATAGCAGGAACCTCGCACGGTTACGTCTATCAGAGAGGCGCCAATCCCCCACTCGATACCCCTCTCATTCCGGCGAAAACCATATTTGAGGCCTTGGACAGCCACAATCCACCGATTTCGTGGAAGATCTATGTCCCCACCCAGGGAACTGCATGTGCCACGCCCCCAGCCGATACCGACCCCGCCTGCCTCATACGGTTCAGCTATCTTCACGATTTTGCCTTTGGAGCCACGATCAAGAACAATCCCGCCGCCTATAAGCAAAATATCGTTCCGATTTCGCAATTCACGACCGATGCTCAGAATGGCACCTTACCGCAAGTGGCACAAATCGAGCCTGCTTCGAGTGCCGGACTCGACGAGCACCCCACGGACGACGACCCGCCTCCGGGCAGCCAACCCTGCTGCTCGATGCAAGACGGGGCCAGGTTCGTTAAAACGCTGATTGACTCAGTGATGAATGGGCCCAGCTGGCAGGACTCCGTTTTCATCCTTACCTTCGACGAAGCCGGCGGACTCTACGACCACGTGCCGCCCTACCATAGCGTTAGTCCCGATGGCATCCTGCCGAAGGACCTCTTTTCGAATGATCCGTGCTTCGGAAATACCCAGCCCGACACTGTCTGCGACTTCAGTTACAGCGGATACCGTGTGCCGCTGGTTGTAGTGTCACCATTCGCCAAGGCTAATGGTGTGTCGCACCAACAACGGGACCTCACCGCAATTCTGAAGTTGATCGAGAAACGCTTTGGTTTGAATGCTCTGACCGCCCGCGACGCCGCGCAGGTGGATATGGACGACACAACTGATGGGTTTTTCGATTTCACCAACGCGCCCTTGAAGACTCCCCCGAGCCTTCCCGCCCAGACGGTGCTTGGTCCCACTCAGTGCTACCTGGACCACTTGCCTTAGTTACCGTTCGGACTGGGGCTTTGATTTCCCTGGCACAGCCGCCGGATTTTCGTGTACGCGCTCACGGAATCCGCCTTTCATGCCGGTCGCGAGTGTAACGCTCGACTCTCCAAATTTGTCCCGAACGCGATCAACTGCCGACAAAGCTTGCTGCCATTTCTCGCGGTTCTCCTTTTCCAAGAAATTGCCCTGCGACGGCTGTTCCTCGAAAGAAGACGCCTGAACACCGAGCAAGCGGATCTCGGCACCTGCCCGCCAATTTTTGTAAAACAGTTTTCGTATCTGTTGGAAGATTTCGTTGTCAAGGTGAGTGGGAACATCAAGGGTATGGGCTCGTGTAATAGTGGTGAAGTCCTTGTACCGCAGCTTGAGTTGGAGGGTCCGCGAGTGCAGGTTCTGTTCGCGGAGCCTTCTGGCGACCATTTCCGACAAACGCATGAGAGTAGCTTCAATTTGCGCCAGGTTCGCGGTATCTAGGTCGTAAGTATGTTCGTGGCTGATTGATTTTGCCGGCTCGGCGGCGCCAATCGTGCCGTCGAACCAGGCGCCGGCGTCCTCTCCCCGAGCTTTGCCCGCCAAGTCAAGGCCCCACTTGCCCAGATGCTCCATCAAAAAAAAGTTATCGAGAGAAGCGATGTCACCGACTGTGCGAATGCCGAGCGTGTTCAGCTTCTGCTCGGTTACTTTGCCGACGCCGGGTATGTCCCGCACGTCCAGGGGCGCTAGAAATTTCGCTTCCTGCCCTGGAATTACATAGAGCATTCCGTGCGGCTTGGCCTTGCCGGAACACACTTTGGCGATCAGGCGCGAGCTGCCGATTCCAATTGAGCAGTTCAATTCTGTCTCGGCTTTCATTTTCTGATGAAGCTTGTGGGCGGCAAGAAGAACGGGACCGTGCAAGCGTTCGGTGCCGGTGATATCCAGATACGCTTCATCGATAGAGGTCATTTCGACTTGGGGTGAGAAAGAGGTTAGGATCTGGTGCACTTTCTCGGAGCAATCGCGATAACGATCAGGATGGCCGTTTACGAAGATGGCCTGCGGACACAGCTTCGCGGCAGTCCGGAGCGGCATAGCGGAATGCACTCCGAATTTCCGCGCTTCATAGGATGCCGCGGAGACCACACCGCGCTCGCCTCGCTGTCCGCCGACTACAACCGGCCTGCCTTTTAACGACGGGTCGAACAATTCTTCCACCGAGACAAAGAAGGCATCCATGTCAACGTGGAAGACGGTCCGTGGAGAGGCAGTCATGGATTGTTCGATCCGGATTACGCTATTCGTGGCCAGAATCTCTGCGCGAACTTTTCTTTCGCCCCTTCGGGGCTGGTCGACTTCCGTCGCTCGCCCCAGGGCTTGCGCCCTGGGCTGTATTCTTTCGCCGCTTTGCGGCTAACAGATGTGTTCTATACCAGGATCGGCTGCAAATGCATTTGCCGCACGCGCTCATAAACGCGAAGGTATTCTCGCGCCGCAACCCGCCAGGAGAAATCCTTGCTCATGCCGTTGCGCATCAACTGCGGCCACGAACCCTGGTCGCGATAGAGCTGCAACGCCTGATGAATGGTTCGGAGCAGGGCCTCCCCGGTGTGTTCCTGGAACTTGAATCCGGTGCCTTTCTTGGTGCGCGGGTCCCAGGGATCAATCGTGTCATCGAGGCCGCCGGTCGCACGAACGATGGGTGGAGTGCCGTACTTCAAGCTGTAAATCTGGTTCAAGCCGCATGGCTCATAGCGCGAAGGCATAAGAAACATATCCGCGCCGGCTTCAATCTTGTGGGCGAGCGCGTTGTCATAGGCGATTCGCACCGCGATCTTGTTTGGCACACGGCGGTTCAGGCGCATAAACATCTCCTCATACAACTTGTCGCCGCTGCCGAGCACGACCAGCAGAACGTCTTCGAGCGCCAGCCGGTCCACGATTTGGCCGATCAGATCAAACCCCTTCTGCGCGGCGAAGCGCGAAACGATGCCGATCACGGGTGCGTTTTGGTCAGCTTGAGTAAGGCCAAAACTCGCGAGCAGGTCTCGCTTGCATTCGGCCTTGCCACTGAGATCTTCCGATGAGTAGTGGGCGGCAATAAATCTGTCGGTCTCAGGGTTCCACTCCTCATAATCGACCCCGTTTAGAATTCCGGTCACGGTTTGTGCCCGTTCCTTGAGGACGCCCTCAAGGCCAAAACCAAATTCTGCCGTTTGAATTTCCTGGCTATATTTTCGGCTGACCGTTGTGATGAAGTCGGAGTAAGCTAGCGCTCCCTTCAAAAAGTTGACGTTGCCGAAATACTCCATCTTTGAAATCGTGAACAGGTCCCAAGGCAACATGAGCAGGGGAAGTATTTCCGGCGGGAATAACCCTTGATATCCCATGTTGTGAATGGTGAACACCGTTCCGGAGTTTCGGAAGGCGGGGTCTTCGACATACTGGGTGCGCAGCAACACCGGTACCATGGCCGACTGCCAGTCATGGCCATGAAAAATGTCGGGCACGCCGAGAACCTTCGATCCCTCAATTACCGCCCGGCAAAACAGAGTGAAACGCTCGGCGTTGTCGGGAAAATCACCCGAGGCGGTGCCGTAAAGCCCGTCCCGATCGAAATAGGGTGGATAGTCAATGAAAAAGAAACGCACCCCTGGATAACCGGCGCCGGTCAGGATCGAGCAGAAGCGATAGCGGTCATCGAACGGAACGGTGATGCTCTGGACGACCGTGCGCTCCTCACTGATTCGCGTGTGCCGATAGCGCGGCAAATACACGCTGATCTCATGTCCGGCGGCGGCCAGCGCCCGTGGGAGAGCGCCAACCACGTCTGCCAATCCGCCAGTTTTAGAAAATGGAACACACTCGGAGGCAACGAACGCGATGTGCATGAGCCAGAAGCTCCCGCCGATGTCCGGTGTCGCGCTGCGCTATGATACGGGCCAGGCGCATGCTCACCGGCTACGCGTCACAAGTCTAATCGGCGGCATGAACGAGGGTCAATGAAGGCGTCCGGCGTGAGTGTTCCCCAAAAAAAGCCAAAACTCGGCCAGCATTTCCTGACGGACACATCTGCCGCAGCTCGCATGGTGGACGCGCTGGGTGATTTGTCTCAAGGCACAGTGCTCGAGATTGGCCCAGGTCGCGGGGTACTGACTTCCCTGCTAGTCAGGCGAGCGCGACGCGTGATTGCAGTGGAAACCGATCGGGTGCTGGCTGCACAGCTCAGGATGAATTTTTCTCTAGCGCCCAACATCGAGATCATTGAAGGCGATATCCTCGCGATTGATCTCAACACCCTGTTTGGGCCGAAGCCCGGCAGTACTCGTCCGGGGATGGAACCGACACTGGAGCGGGTTCGTGTGATCGGCAATCTTCCGTATTTCATTACTTCAGACATCCTTCTACGCCTTTTTGAATACAGGAAATACTTTGACGTCCTGCTGCTGATGGTGCAGAAAGAAGTTGCCGACCGGCTGGCCGCGCATCCGGGCACAAAAGAATACGGACTGCTTTCCGCGACCGCACAGTTATATGCAAGGGTTGATAAAGTTTTCACTTTGCCGCCGGCCGCATTCTCGCCTCCGCCCAAGGTTCACTCTACTGCGGTTCGGTTGGCATTGGCGTCTAGGCTCGAAAAACTGCGGGTTAATGAAACTGAATTTATTCGATTCCTTAAACTCTCGTTTGCCCAAAAGCGAAAGACACTGTGGAACAATCTTAAGTCTGAATACATGCCCGATCATCTCAAACGCGCACTCACAAAGGTGAAGATCAAACCGGCAATTCGGGCCGAGGCGCTGTCGCTCGAGGAGAGCGCCGCCCTGTTTCGGGAGCTCGCAGTGACGAGTACTGCAGGCTCCGAACACCGCTAAGGAGGCCAGTTATGCTCCGAGAACCTGCGGTTGCCGGGCGATTTTATCCCGCTGATCCAACAATCCTACGCAAGGATGTGGAAGCATTCCTGTCTTCGTCTGAGCGAGCCCAGGGATCGCCGGTCATCGGTTGCATCACCCCTCACGCCGGTTACATTTATTCCGGACATATTGCTGGAGCAGTGTTTTCGAGGATTCAGATTCCATCGCTCTGCATTATTCTCTGCCCGAACCACACCGGTCGCGGACATCCATTGGCAATCATGAAAGAAGGCGGATGGCGGAGCCCATTGGGAACAGTGACCATCGCCTCGGATTTAGCCGCGAAGCTAGCAGAAAGTTTTCCGGCGCTGAACCAAGATTCCGCGGCGCATCAGTCCGAACACGCTATCGAAGTTGAATTACCGTTCTTGCAGGTCCGAAACCCAGACGTCAAATTCGTTCCAATCGCGATCGGCACGGGGCAGTTACTAATTCTGGAATCCTTGGGAGAAGCGATCGCCAAAGTCATTCACAATTCACAAGGGCCGGTCCTGATCATTGCTTCCAGCGATATGAACCATTACGAGGATGATGCCAGCACGCGGGTGAAGGACCACAAGGCAATTGCCAGGATTCTTGCACTTGACCCGCGCGGGCTTCACGAAACCGTGATGAACGAGAGCATAAGCATGTGTGGATTCGGGCCGGCCGTGACTATGCTCACAGCCGCGAGAAGCCTAGGCGCGCAGAAAGCGGAGCTCATACAGTATGCCACCTCCGCCGAAGTTTCCGGCGACTACTCCACTGTTGTGGGCTATGCCGGAGTCATAGTTCAGTAACCTAACGAACTACTTCCCGGCTGCTGCCAGCAAACGCAGTGCCCGTGCCCTGGTTACATTGATCACTGACGAGTCATTCGCAATCGTGTTCAGAATGGGCGCAATCGCCTGCACATCTCCTAGATTGTGGTCGTGCTGCATCTCTTCCATTCGTTTCAGGTCCTGATCCAGGGCAAGTTTTTGGTACTTATGAAAGTAATCGAGGCGGCGCCCAAATTCGAGGGTCGCCGAGAGCCCTTCGAAGATAGAAGTAAGCTGTTGCACCGGCGCAAGTGGCGAGTAGTTATAAGTCGCTTGAGTGCTCCGGTGTTCGTCCTTATATGCCAGTGTCTTGGCACCGGTATTGGCGATGTTCTTGCGTCCCGAGTCCACCTTGCCCGTGAAATAGCGGGCACTCTGGGCAAGCTCAAAAACTTGCTGACGAACATTGGGGGAGAGCGTGAACTGCAGCGGCGCCGGATCTGCCGGTTCTGAATCCTGATTGAGCTGGCCGTTCGAACTGTATGAGCCTTGCCCGTCATCATGGATCACGATTTCGTAGTGACTCGGATTCGCGCCGGTGAAGTCCAAGGTGAAACTAACCACTGCGCCTGGTCGCGAATTTTCCGCGACAACACAGATAGGCGAGAGTACGAGCAGCAGCCAGACCTTCACTTGCAACCGCATCGGAACGATTATGCCAAAACACAGCCCGCTTGGTGCAAGAGTCACTCCATTTGACACTTCAAGATTCCAGGCGATGACACCCTGCTCCGTACAGGCGCCGCTTCACGAAAGCAGACCTATGTGGCGACCGCGCTGACGACTGAGCGTTGCCCAGGTGTGCAGATCACAGATGGCGATGGCCAGGGCGTCGGCTGCGTCCGCAGGTTGCGGAATTTCGTCGAGGCACAGCAGTCGGGCGACCATGAGCTGCACCTGTGCTTTTTCGGCCCGTCCGTAACCGACGACCGCCGACTTGATCGTCAGCGGAGAATATTCCGCGACTTCGGTCCGGTGAGATGCGGCAGCCAGCATGGCGACTCCACGCACCTGTCCAAGCTTCAGCGCTGACTTCACATTCAGCGCATAGAAGACGTCTTCGATTGAAACATGATCCGGCCGGTGCTGCTCGATCAGGCTGCTTAAGCGGTCAAAAACAGTGGATAGCCTCTGCGGCAGCGGATCACGAGTCGAAAGTTTGATGGCACCGAAGCAGAGGCACGACAATTTATCGCGACCATCGAGTTCCACTACGCCATACCCGGTGCACTCGGTTCCGCAATCAATCCCCAGGACGCGCATTCTGCGACCAGTGTACTAGAAATCAGGCGGGCTTCTGCACCATCGCGTTTACTGTATGAAGTCAGGTCACCGGCGAGGCATTCTGGCAAGAAACCGGAGTGGACGGTATTCTAGCTGGTCGTTGCTGCCTTGCTACAAAGGGGTGATCGATGAATCGGAATCGGGTGACCTGTGCTGTCGTTCTGTTTGTCGGGCTCGCTATCGCGACGGCGCAGACCGGCGCAAAGCCTCTGCAAATCTACTCCATTGACGTGGAAGGCGGACAAGCGACCCTGATCGTCAGTCCATCCGGACAATCGCTGCTGGTTGATACCGGATGGCCCGGCTTCAACGGCAGAGATGCCGATCGCATTGTCGCTGCCTCGAAAGCTGCCGGAATCAGCCAACTCGATTACGTTCTCATCACTCACTACCATCGTGACCACGTCGGCGGAGTGCCGCGGTTAGCCGAAAAGATAAAGATCGGCACATTCCTCGACCACGGACCGAACCGCGAAGATTCGGACGTAACCCGCCAGGATTATGCCGCCTACGAGAAAACTCTTCCAGGTCATAAGCGGAAGACGGTGAAACCTGGGGACCACATTCATTTCAAAGAAATTGACGTTCTTGTGCTCACCGCCGCGGGAGAACACATCAAGAAACATCTGCGCGGTGCCGGCGAACCGAACCCAAATTGGGCCAGCGAGCCAAAGCCCGCCGCGGATACTACGGAGAACGCGCGCTCACTGGGGATTCTTATTACTTACGGAAAATTTCGTTTTCTTGATCTCGGTGACCTAACAAAAGACAAAGAAATGGAACTCTCCTGCCCCAACAACATGATCGGCACCGTGGACCTCTTCATGGTTACGCATCACGGATTCAATCAGTCCAACACGAAGGCTTTGGTCGCAGCAATCCATCCCCAGGCTGCGATCATGAACAATGGCGCGCATAAAGGAGCAAGTCCCGACTCGTGGCAGATCGTGCATGATGTCGTCGGCCCCAATCGCCTGTGGCAGTTGCACTACGCGGTTGACGGCGGGCCGGAGCACAATGTGGATGAAAAATTCATCGCCAATCCTAACGAGCAAAGTGACGTCGGAGATTTTATCAAAACTGAGGCTTTCCCCAGTGGGGAGTTCGCCGTCCTCAACACGCGAAATGACTTGCGATGGCACTACAATGTGACAGTCAGTGTGGAAGGCTCGTCCACGAGACAATGACTTGGTCCTGATCCTCATGGGCGTCGTCGGATCGGGTAAGACCACCGTCGGAAAGCTTCTGGCCCAAAAGCTGGGCTGGCAATTTGCCGACGCCGATAATTTTCATCCGCCCGAAAATGTCGAGAAGATCAGTCACGGAATTCCTCTTAACGATTCAGATCGCGCTCCCTGGCTCGCAGCATTGCGAAGCGCAATCCTGCAATGGGACAAGGAAGGTAAGAGGGTGGTCCTTGCCTGCTCCGCTCTCAAGGAAAGCTATCGTGATGAGCTTCGAGCAGGGGATGTGCGATTCGTGTATTTGAAGGGCCATTACGAACTGATCCGCGAAAGGCTGGGTTCGAGGCATGGACATTTTGCCACCGAGTCCATTCTGCAAAGCCAGCTCGCGGATTTGGAAGAACCGCAGAATGCAATCACAGTACAGGTCGATCAGCCACCTGATGCCGTCGTCTCTGAAATCATCCAACGAATGCATGGTTAGGGACCATGTAGCCTGAATGTTCCGTGTAACCCCAGACGCCCATAGCCTGCCCTGAGCGAAGCCGAAGGGTCCGGGGTGGGCAGACGAGAGCCTGCCCTGAGCTTGCCGAATGGGCGTCCGCCCCTACGCGATGCGGAAGCGTGAGGTATCCTTATGCGGCGCAAGCCGTGACTTCCACCGCAACCAGCCCGGTTGAAAGCAAGGTTGTCCGCAAACTTATGTGGCGGCTGCTGCCCTTTCTGTTTGTGCTCTACATCATTGCCTATCTGGACCGTACCAATGTGAGCTTCGCTTTCCTGCAAATGCGGAATCAGCTTGCACTGAATGATCGTGCCTATGGCTTGGGGGCGGGCGTGTTTTTTGCCGGATATTTTCTGTTTCAACTTCCCAGTAATCTGATTCTGGCCCGAGTGGGCGCGCGCCGCTGGATTGCGGGAATCATGATGTTATGGGGATTGGTTTCCGCAGCGATGATCTTCGCCACCGGCCCGCGAAGTTTCTACTTGCTTCGTTTTCTGCTGGGCGCCGCCGAAGCCGGCTTCTTCCCGGGGATGATTCTCTACCTGAAGAACTGGTTCCCCGCGTCGGCCCGAGGACGAGCGGTCGCCCTATTTATGACTGCTGCGCCGCTATCGGGAGTCATCGGTGGACCCATCTCGGGGGCACTGCTCGGAGTCCACTGGAGCGGACTCAGCGGTTGGCAGTGGCTATTTCTCATAGAGGGAATTCCCGCCGTGGTTTTCGGCGGTGTGGTGATGCTGGTTCTCTCCGAGCGGCCAGAAAGTGCTACGTGGCTTGCCGACGAAGAAAGGCTGCTGCTGGCCGGGATTCTGGCGGCGGAAAGGCAGGCGGCGTCCACTTCTCCGAATTTGAAAACCGCTTTCACCCATCCGGGAGTCTGGATTCTCTGTTCGGTTTATTTTGGTCTGACCTGTTGCGTTTACGGAATCACTCTATGGCTGCCATCGGTCATCAGGAGTCTCTCGGGATTCAGCAATTTCACCATCGGCGTTCTCACCGCCCTTCCAAATCTGGTTGCGGCGGTGGCCATGGTGCTTATCGCACTCCATTCCGACCGCTCCGGCGAGCGGCGGTGGCACACCGCCATAGCCGCATTTGCCGCGACCACTGGTCTTGTAACTATGGCCTATTCGCACTCGACCCTCCTGGTCTTGCTGGGCACCAGTCTCGCCATTGCAGGCGCGTATGGGATGGATGGGCCGTTCTGGGCAATGCCAGCCAGCCTGCTCACGGGCACAGCAGCCGCAGCCGGAATCGCCGTTATCAACTCTGTCGGCAACCTGGGTGGATTTTTTGGGCCTTACATCATCGGTTTGGCGCGCACCGCCGACGCCGGCTTTCGTGGGGGAATGCTCCTGATCGCAGCAATTCTTGCGGTGAGCGGATCCTTGGCGCTCGCCGTCAGGATCAGGAAAGCTGAATAGACCATCTAGGTGGGAGGCTTCTCCAGTTCCCACTCGGGAAACGCCTTGAAAGTCGGGATTCGGCCTCGTTTGGGAGTTCAATCCTTTACAATAAGGAACTTTGCCGCCCTTTTGCGGGCAGGCTCGTACGTTAGAGAAAACCTTGGGTCAAACTGAGCCAAAATCCCCGGGCCGGTACCTGTACTGGCGCGTCGAAGGCAGTCTGCTGGAGCTGACCACAATACGCTCCGTGGCTTTCTTCACCTGGAACTCTCAAACCTTCACCGAACGCTGGCTGCGCCGGGGGACAGCGCTGTTGATGGCGGTGCTCAGGCCTTTTCTTTACGCGCTCCATCGCGGTTTTGCGACGCGAGTGGTCTATTCCATCCTGCGTGGAATCAGCCGTGACCGCCTCGACCTGTTGGGCGAGGAATATTTTCAATACAAGCTAAAGCCCCGCTTGAAACCGGACGGAGTTCAGCGCCTCAAAGGTCTGGTCGAATCGGGAGCGGAAGTTGTGCTGGTCAGCCAGGGCCTGGACCATGTAATGGGTCCGCTGGCCCGGCATCTCGGCGTGAGATGGATCATCGCCAGCCGGCTCGATTTTCGTGACGGAATTTCAACCGGGCGTCTGCTTGAGCCAATAATCCGTCCACGGGGACTCTTCGCGAGAATTTTGTCCGTGGGCCCCACCGGCGGGCGCTCCCCTCAGCAGCTTGTTCACGATCTAGGCATCTCTGATACGAGCGTTCTGGAGCAAGCGCTTGTTCCTGCCGAGAGACCGTTCCGCCGGATCGAACGTCCCATTGTCTATTTCGGAGGGGCCCGGCACGATGGCCCGCTGTCAGTCCGATCCGCGCTTCGTGGCAAACACATCCTGCTGATCGGAGTTACAGGGTTTATCGGGAAAGTCTGGCTGGCGAATACCCTGATCGACTTGCCGGACATAGGCCAAGTTTATCTTCTGATTCGCCGGCAAAAATCTAATCCGGCCCAGCGACGCTTTGAAAAGCTGATGGAAGAGTCGCCAGTCTTCGATCCGCTTTACGAGCGTTACGGGCGACGATTGCTCCAATTTATCAATGAGCGGGTGGAGGTTGTGGAAGGGGATGTGACCCAACCGGGACTCGGGCTGCCTCCTGAGACTTCACAGGTATTGCGACAAAAACTTGACCTTGTCATCAACAGTTCAGGTTTGACCGATTTCAATCCTGACTTGCGCGATGCCTTGAGTTCGAATGTGGACGCGGTCATGCACGTGCTCGACTTCGTGCGCGGCTCCAATCACGCGGGCCTTCTTCATCTTTCGACTTGTTACGCGGCGGGGACGCGAGATGGACGCGTGAGCGAAGCGGTTCGTCCCGACTACACGCCAAAGAGAATTGCAGGATTCGATGCGGAGCAGGAATGGAAGTCTTTGCACCAGTTGGTTGAGCACATCGAGCTTCGTGCTGAAAGCCAGGAAGTGACGGAGCAGCTTCGCCGCCAGGCAATAGGAAAAGAGCACGCCGCGAGAGACCTTCATGGCACTGCCCTGGAAAATCAAGTGCGCAAGAACCGGGTGCGCTGGTTGCGGACTGAGCTGACGGAAGTGGGCAAACGACGCGCCCAGGAACTCGGCTGGCCAAATACTTACACTTTGACTAAGAGCCTGGCCGAGTCGCTGCTGGCTAAACATGGCACCGGGGTTCCCGTCGCTGTCGTTCGTCCCGCAATCGTTGAGAGCTCGACGGCGCAGCCTTTCCGCGGCTGGAATGAAGGCATTAACACATCGGCATCACTCTCTTATCTCTTGGGAACGTTCTTCCGGCAGTTGCCCACAAATCAGCGCAAGCGACTTGATGTCATCCCTGTGGACGCCGTCTGTCGCGGCATGACGCTGATAGCAGCAGCGGTCGTGGAACGCCGTAATGATTCCGTCTATCAGCTGGCGACCTCAGTGACTAATCCTTGCGACATGCGGCGGTCGATTGAGCTGACTTCGCTGGCGCATCGCAAACACTATCGCGCCCAGGAGGGGATGGAATATTGGTTGCGGTTGCGATTTGACGCCATCCCAGTTTCTAAGGAGCGCTATAAGCGGATGTCAGCTCCCGCACAGCGCGCCATCATCAAGTCCATTCAGCGGATCGCCGCGCCTTTTCCGCTCAAGAAGGCCCCGTTGGCGCGGGCAGACCGTAGTCTGGAAAAAGTTGAAAAATTGATTGAACTGTTTGAACCTTTTATTCTGCTGAACGAGCACGACTTCGTTGCAGAAAATGTGGAGAAGCTCTCTTTCGCGCTGCTCTCTGAAGAACAAAAGCTGTTCGGCTACGATACGTCTTCGCTCGACTGGTGGGATTACTGGATTAACATTCACATTCCTGCGCTGCGTAAATGGACCTATCCTTTGATTGAAGGCCGCCCGCTTGAAGCGCGCCCGCCGCGCAACCTGCATGCTACCGGCGTGGACAACGAAACTGTAAAGACGGGAACGAACGGAGCAACGTGGCGATATTCCTGACCGGGGGGACCGGATACATTGGCGCGCACGTCGCCGCTAATCTTCTGAGCCAACACGGGGCGTCGCTGAACCTGCTGGTGCGGGCGCGCGATCCCCAGGAAGCGGAAAACCGCCTTTGGCACGCATTGCAGTTGCACCTGGATTTCAAGCCCTTTTACGAGTACTTGCAGACCCGCGTGCGGGTTTTTCGCGGCGATCTCACAAGTGAGCGCTTTGGTCTTTCAACTGACGACTATGACCGCCTGGTCCACACAACCGATTCCATCATCCATTGTGCGGCGTCGCTAAATCGCAAATCGGAAAAGAGTTGCCTTAATGTCAATCTGCGGGGCACGCTCGAAGTGATCAAGTTGGGCATGCAAGTGGACCACTACCACGGCCTGCGGCGTTTCAGCCATGTGAGCACGGTCGCGGTGGCGGGAAAGCGCCAGGATGAAGTGGTCACCGAAGACAATTCCATCGACTGGAACCGCTCGGACTACGATCCCTACGCGCGCACAAAAAAATTCTGCGAGCACATGATTCGTCAGCTTTTGCCCGACGTACCAAAGACAATTTTCCGACCCAGCATCGTGCTTGGTGACAGTCGCCGCGCCGAGACTACGCAGTTCGACATGGTACGCGCCTTTGTGTTCCTCGCAGGATTGCCGGCGCTTCCATTGCGTTCTCGCGATCACGTGGACATCGTCAATGTAGATTTTGTTGCAGACGCGATCGCCACACTTCACTCGCACGAGCGTACCCAACACGATACGTACCATCTTTCGTCAGGGCGCGACTCTCAGACCTTCAAGCAGTTGACGGAATCCTTAGCCGCTGCCCAGGACAAGCGCGGCCCCATTTACCTGCCATTTCTTGAGAGGCCGTTTACCAAGGGCGTGAACTTCCTCTCGAATCGGAAGAGCCCGGTCGGCCACGGCGCGGCGTTGATCAAAGTTTTCCTGCCATATCTAACCTTCAATACCGTCTTCGACAATACCTCCGTGACTTCGGAACTTGGTCGCAAACCAGTGCCATTCTCGCAATACAGCTATCCTCTGCTGAAGTTCAGCCGCGAGACGAACTTCACCTACCCCTACCAGGACTGGCCTGCGAAGGTCGGGGGATCAGCTGCATGATGGATTTTGTCCTGGAGGCTTGGGTCAGCGCCAACATTGAGCGCGCCAAAGCCGGGTGGGTGTTGGGCGGCGGCGAACGCTGGACGCCGGGCAAAAAGCTGAAGCTGTTGTTTGCCGGTTACAACGGCACGCGCAACACCGGTTCTGATGTGCGTCCCGAGGAAACATTGCGCCAGCTTCGCCATATTCTTGGCGCGGACCATGTCGAATTCAGCGCAATGAGCCAGAACTTCCAGCTCACCGATGGATATTTCAAAGGCAGTCAGCAGGTCCATCTGCCGGATATTTTCCCGCCGTTTCTGTCGCGCGAAATCCCGAAGCACCATGGCGTGGTTGTCGTCGAAGGCTCAGCGTTTAAGAGCAAGTTCGCGAATGCGCTGACCACCATGATTGTTGGCTCGCTCGGAATCGCAACGGCGCAGAACAAACTCGCTGTGGGCTATGGGTCCGAGGCAGGACAAATGGATCCGCTGGTCGCGAAGATGTGTGGCCGCTATTGCAAGCACTCTCTGATCATCACTCGCAACGAAGAATCGCGCACCGTGCTTCGCAAGCTAGGCGTCCCCACGGAGCTTGGTACCGATACCGCCTGGACATTTGAGCCATTACCGCCGGAATATGGCCGCAGAGTTTTGCAGGATGCCGGATGGGATGGCAGGCTGCCGGTACTCATCGCGTGTCCGATCAATCCCTTTTGGTGGCCGGTGACGCCCTCGCTGATCAAGTATGCCGCGCGAGCAACCGCCGGCGCGTACAAAGATAGTCATTACCGCACAATTTACTTTCACAAGTCTGGCGCAGAAGTGGACGCTGCCTTTGAACGTTATCTGACCGCAATTGCAAATGCTGTGAACGCATTTCGCCAGAAGCATCGCGTGTTCGTTGTTCTCGCTGCTACAGAGCAATTGGACGCGCGCGCTTGCCACCGCATTTCTGAGAAGCTCGGTGGACTGCCCGTATTCACTTCCGAAGCTTACGACATGTACCAGATGGTGAGCATTCTTCGCGCCGGGAACCTGATGGCGTCATCGCGCTTTCATGGCATTGTGACTTCTATGCCGGCGCTGGTTCCATCCGCCGGAATCACCATGGACGAACGCATCCGTAATCTTATGCGCGAGCGTGGGCATGAAGATTTGCTGATGAATGTGGACGATCCTGATCTCGAGCCGAAGCTGCTTAGCGCCCTTGAAAAACTGGCTACTGATGGAGAGCGAATCGCTGACAGCATCGGCCGGACCGTGGTCAAAAACTTGAAAACCATGGCGCGCATGGGAGTGTATTTCGAAGAGGAAGTGCAGCGCCGATATCCAGACTTTCCGACACGCAAAGGTCAATGGTGCTGGGAGGACTATTTGCCACCGATGGATGCGGGGCTGCACCGGTTGATTGGCATGTACAGTTAAGAATCGTGTCGGCCCGGACGCCTCGTCTGGGCGGGCGAGCTATGCTCGCACCTTTTGCCGAGCGCTGCTCGGCCGGGCGGACGAGGCGTCCGCCCCTACGTGTGCTTTGGCAACAATGAGCTTCCTGGAACAAATTCTCGCTCGGCTGGACGCGGCTGCCGATCAGGCTCTTCTAACCGAGCTGCGGGAATCCGGCTCCGCCGCAGCCACCGGTCGCGAACTGCGCGACTTGATTGCGCAGGCACGGGCGTTTCTTCAATCCCGCGGACTGCACAAAGGCGATCGCTGCGCACTGCTCGCTAGCAACGGCATACGCTGGGTCGCGATGGATTTGGCCATCATGTCCGAGGGTTTAATCGTGGTGCCGCTCTATTCCCGCCAGGCACCGGGCGAACTCGTCGCCATGATGAAGGACTGTTCGCCCTCGCTGATTTGCTGCGGAGATGCGGGGTTGCGTGACGCTATTGTTCAGAACTGGCCGGAAGCTCCGCCGCAGATTTTGTTTGAAGAGATCTTCGGGGCGCAGGGTCGGGAAACTTCCAACATTTCGCGGGCGGGGGCCCCGTTCGACTTCGCTCAGGGCAGGTCCGCGCCACATAACGACTCCGACGTCGTCGCGATCATTTACACCTCTGGAACTTCGGGTGAACCGAAAGGGGTAATGCTCACGGCCGGCAATGTTGCGCATATCCTGCGATGCACGTCCGCGCAACTAGATATTTTGATGGATCACCACTCTGGACAGGTCCGTACATCGCAACATCGGGTATATCAGTGGGCGCCGTTGAACTTCGCCGCTGCTTGGATCACGCTGTTGACCAGTCTGTTGCGCGGAAGCCACGTCGCCATAAACACCGACCTCAGCAAGCTGGCGGGCGAACTTCGCGCCGTTGCGCCAGACTACTTTGTGAATGTGCCCGCCCTGCTCGAACGCGTTCGCCGCGCCGTGGACGAACAGCTTTGGAAAACCGGCGGCGTGGCGTTGGCCATTTATACGCGCGCCAAATCCGCCCAGATGCGCAAGCACGGGGGACAATCAAAGTTCACCGACGCGATCTGGCTGGCCGCGGCGAAAGCAGCTATTTTCCCCACCATCCGAAAAAAGATGATCGGCCCGAATCTCAAAGCGCTCATCTGCGGCTCGGCGCCTCTTAGTGTAGAAACCCAACTTTATTTCATGATGCTCGGAATTCCCGTGTTGCAGGTTTACGGGCTCACCGAAACTACGGGAATCTGTACACTGGACGATCCGCGCCATGTTGAGCCCGGGCGCGTGGGACCGGCCATCGAGGGGATTGAAATGAAGCTGGCGGAAAACGATGAGATCATCGTGCGCGGTCCCAACGTTTTCCCGGGATACTGGAACAAGCCGGCGGAGAGTGCCAAAGTCTTACGTGACGGCTGGTTCCACACTGGCGACCAGGGCGAGGCGAACGCCAACGGAAACTGGAGGATTGTTGGACGAATCAAAAATCTCATCATCCTCAATTCCGGACATAACATCGCCCCTGAGCCAATCGAAGAGGAAATCATCGCGCGCCTTCCTGCGGCGCAGCAGGTCGTGCTTGTGGGAAACGGGCGCAGCTATCTTTCTGCCATCGTTACTGGGAACATTGTCGCCGATCAGGTCCAGGCTGCGCTCGATGCGGTTAATGCCGGCTTGCCGCACTACAAACAAGTGCGCACGTTCAGGATCGTCCCGGAAGCCTTTACAATTGAAAATGGGTTGCTGACAGCCAACGGCAAGCTGAAACGCGATTTGATTACACAACGGTTTAGGTCGGAGATTGAAGATATGTACGCGGTTCGGCAAGCGGTCTAGGGTTTCCTTCGTGTGCCTTCGTGCCCTTTGTGGTCATCGGTTTTACGAATGAAAAGCTTTCACGGACAAGCGATGTCCTGGGAATTGAAGGACGGCGTCATCCAGGTGGCTCTGCACCGCGCTCCGTGCAATGAGATCGGCGCGCAATCGCTGGAGGAACTGGAGCAACTTGCCAGCGCACTGCCAGCGTTAGAAGAGAGCGCCCACGCGCTAATCGTCTATAGCGAGCGCGAATGCGGTTTCTGCGCTGGCGGTGATTTGCGGGAACTTTATCGCGGAATCCGGGAACTGGAAAAGAACGCGGCGCTTGCTGGAATCCGTGAATTTCATCAGCGCATTCATCACGTGATGAACACTTTGGACGCTTCACCGCTCACCACGATCGCGGCGGTTCACGGAATCGTTTTTGGAGGCGGGTTAGAGCTGGCGCTAACTTGCGATCTAATTATTGCCGACAAAACCGCGCGCTTCTGCTTCCCCGAACTGCGGTTGGGATTAATTCCCGGCTTTGGCGGCATCCCGCGTCTGAAGCGCGATCTGGGGAATGCGGTGGTGCGTGATCTGCTGCTTACTGGACGCAGCGTCAACAGTACCAAGGCCCAGCAGATCGGGCTGGTGAGCCAGGTGGTTGCGGAAGGCGAAGCCTTGCGGGTAGCACGCACAACCGCCGCACAGTTGGGAAAGGTCGATCGTTCAACCGCCGCGGCCGCCAAACGATTCATCAAGCCAATTCCGTATGATGAGTTGCGGCAGGAGATTGAGATTGTCTGCGGCCAGTATGCGCGACCTGCGGTTGAAGCCGCATTGAAGAAATTTGTTGAGAGCACGGACGCGCAGCCATATTTGCCGTAAGGGGAACAAAATGCCGACCCAGCAGCAGACGATAGAAGAGATCCTGAACTTGGCCGCGGCGCAATTCAAAGTTCCACGGGAGAAGCTGTCACCAGATCAGGACTTTTTCAAGGCTTTGGGCATTGACAGCCTGCAGGCGCTCAGCTTGCTCACGCGTTTGGAGCAGCATTTCAATGTCGAGCTGCCGGACTACGAATTGCAAGGTGTGTCAGATTTCAAAACGTTGGCGGAACGAATCCAGTCCAGGCTGTAGAATTCACGACAAAGGCATAGAGACACAGAGGGGCAGAATTAAAATCGGGCCGACTTCTTACTTCGCGCGTTTGCCGGCGACCCAGGAATCGAATGAATTAAGCCTTTCTTCTCCGTGCCTCCGTGTCTCCGTGGTGAAATAAGTACTGAATGCTCGATCTCGATCAATACACATGTCTCGGCGCTGCGCTCCGCGATGCCCTCGATCGCTGGCCGAATGAGACTTGCCTGATCGAGTCTGACCGCGACCGTGAGCGCACTCGTCTCACTTATTCCGACTTTAAGCAGACTGCCACGCCGCTGGCGCGTGCTCTTCAAGACGCCGAATTCAGTCCTGGAGATCGTGCCGCGATCATCATGACCAATCAGTCAAAGTGGCTGATTTCCGCGTACGCGATCTTTCAAGTTGGAGGAGTGCTTGTCCCGCTCGATTACAAACTGACCGCCGAAGAGCATCTGCAGTTGCTAGCCCATTCGAAGTCACAGTTCCTGGTGGTCGAATATCACCTGTGGCGCGCAATTATGCAGACCCCAGACTTTAAGAATCACAACCTAAGAATTGTGCTGGTAACGGAAGCGCCGCCCAGCGCGCAGCTCGGGGGAGGATATCGTTGGGAAGAATTTCGTCGTAAGGGTGATCCAACCTTCATCCCACGCAATCGTGAAGATACCGCTTGCATTGTGTATTCCTCGGGCACGGGCGGCCAGCCGAAGGGTTGTGTCCTCACTCATGAGAATTATCTGGAGCAGTGCAAGGCTCTCACCGCCTGGTATCCATTCTGGCCGGGAGTTCGCTACCTCAGTATTTTGCCCACGAATCACGCGATTGATTTTATGGTTGGCTTTATCGGACCATTTGTATGCGGCGCCTGTGTGGTTCATCTTCGAACCTTACGACCTGAGTTCGTGCGTGACGCTTTCGTCCGCTATCGGATTACCTACGTTAGCCTCGTTCCCCTGGTCCTTAAAAACCTCGAGCGTGGGATTAAGTCCAACTTCGAATCGCTGCCGGCAATAAAACGGTTTGTGTTGGACCGTCTAATTGCTGTGAACAAGCTGCTCACCCGCAAACAGGCCAATGTGCCACTCAGCCGCAAGTTGCTGCCACAGGTCCACAAAGTTTTCGGGGGCGAGCTACTTGCGATGTTCACCGGCGGCGCATTCATGGATCCGCCAACGCTGCAGTTTTTCTATGATCTGGGAATTCCGGTGGCGAATGGTTATGGGCTGACTGAGGCTGGAACCGTACTCACCGTCAATGACCTAAAACCGTTTCGCGCGGATACGGTCGGCAAGCCGCTGCCAGGTGTCGAACTACGCATTCTGAATCCGGATGCCGAGGGTATCGGCGAAGTCGCCGCTAGCAGTAAGACCATCATGTCGCATTATCTCGACGACCCTGAGCTCACCGCTGAAACCATCGTGGACGGCTGGTTGCTCACCGGCGACCTAGGACGCTTCGACGGATCGGGCCACCTGCAACTCTTCGGGCGGAAAAAGAACATGATGGTTACGGAGGGCGGCAAGAATGTTTATCCCGAAGACATTGAGTCCGCTTTCGATGGGGTTCCAGTGAAGGAATACTGCATCTTTGCCGCGAATTTCATTTGGCCGAAGAAAGAATTGGGCGGAGAACAGCTGGTGTTGGTACTGCATCCCGATTTGACCCAGGAATTCACTCCTTCCATGAAAGACGATGTCACGTCCCGAAATCGCAGTTTGCCGGATTTCAAGCGGGTCAGTGGATACCTGCTCTGGGAAAAAGACTTCCCTCGTACTGCCTCAATGAAGATCAAACGCAACGCGCTGGCGGAGGAGATCCGCAGTTCCCGCGACCGTTCAGCGGTGAAAGAGCTTTAATTGCAAGACAAATACCTGGCGATCATCAATCCCGCCGCGGGAGGAGGGCGCTTGCGTAAGCTCCTCGATCCTGCACTTGCGCGCCTTCGCGCTGCTGGATTGCAGATCGACTCTGTTGAAACCTCATCACTCGGCCATGGGTCGGAAATTGTCCGGAAAGCCTGGGCTGACGGCTACCGCAAATTCATTTCGGTTGGCGGTGATGGGACCTCATATGAGATCGTAAACGGACTGTTTCCGGTAGCCGACGGCGAGCCGCCAACCCTCGCATTCCTTCCTCTGGGAACGGGCAACTCGTTTCTGCGGGATTTCAGTGACAAGGGTGTGGAGTACGCAATGGAGTCGCTGATCGCCGGCCGCTCCCGAAAGTGCGATGTACTGCGCCTGCGCCACCAGGGCGGCGTGCTGCACTATATCAACATTCTCAGCATTGGTTTTTCGGCAGACGTTGCCACCCTGCGCTTGCGCCGTTTTAGCAGCTGGGGAGAAATTGGGTATCAGGCGTCGATTTTTATCTGCCTCGCCCGATTCCGCCGAATGCCCTTTCCCTTGGCCGTGGACGGAGAGCAAACTATCGATCGACGGCCCTGTCTCTTCCTGACCTTCAATAACAGCAAGTTCACCGGCGGGACCATGATGATTGCCCCCACAGCCGAAGTTGATGACGGACTTATTGAATTTGTCCGCTGGGGACCGATCGGGCGCATCGGATTGATTCGAAACCTACCGGGACTCTACGACGGCACGCACATCAAGCATCCGCTGGCGGAAGTACGGAAGGTCCGCCGCGTTGACTTTCATCTCAATGCGCCAGTCGATGTAATGATTGATGGCGAGGTGCTCACGTTGCATTGTCAGAGTCTTGACGTGCTCCCAGGCGCTGTCAACGTCGTGGTATAAAAATTCAAGTTGCATGTCAAAATTTAGCGAGAAGCGCGAAGAACAGGCTACAGCCACAGGATCCGGCCCGAGATGGCTCTGGCTTGAGATCGGTCTCATAATGATTGTAGTCGGGTGGGGGGCCTACTACTTTCTTTACTTTCGAAAACCGGTAAGCGCGCTTGATGGATTCGCCAAGTGCCTGAACGCTAAGGACGCCAAGATGTATGGCGCATGGTGGTGCCCGCACTGCTCCGATCAGAAGGAAATGTTTGGCTATGCCTTCCAGTACGTGAACTACACAGAGTGCAGCCCCGAAAATCAGCGCACTATTAAGGACACATGCAAACAGGCTGGAATCAAAAACTTTCCAACCTGGCAATTCGCCGATGGATCGAGAATGGAAGGGCCTCAGCCACTCGCAGTGTTAGGTGAAAAAGCCGGATGCCGGTTGCCATGACTCCGCGTGATGTGCCTCAAAGTGGCCCCAGTCGCCCGTTGTCGAGCACCGCAAAAACGGTCGCGCACCCGCGGCTGATGCTGGCCATCTCTCTTGTTGCTCTAGCAGGAGCAGCGGTTTCGTCCATTTCGCTTTATCACCACTTCGCCACGTCCACAACTTCCTTTTGCAATTTCAGCGAATCTTTTAATTGTGACTTGGTCAACCGCAGCACTTACTCCACTGTGCTCGGAGTTCCCGTTGCCTTGATTGGGATCCTGGGCTATCTGCTGATCTTCGCTCTGGCAACGATCTACCGTGACAAAGCGGAAACACCTATCATGCTGCTTATTGCTTCCACCGGAGGTCTGGGCTTTGCGTTGTATCTGACCTATATCGAGAAGTTCGTGCTGGGGGCGTGGTGCTTCCTGTGCCTAACGTCTCTAACTTTGATCTTTAGTGCGGCAGTACTGAGCGGAGTGGCAGTCGCGAAGGTGCCAAGGCGCCGTTGATCTCTCGTAAACGCTTCACTTTCCGATGCGAAGGCCTGCGATGCGTCACGCAGCCCACGGATCAAAGATTTGCACACCCGTGATGCCGATGTGTTTAAGGTCCCGACTCACCAGAGTGAGATTGTGATGAAGTGCAGTGGCCGCGAGTAGTCCGTCAATTACGAGCAACGGAGATTTGCGGGCGGCCGCGGTTCCGCAGATTCCTCCCCAGCGATCTGCCACACTCACATCAACGGGTAAGATGCGATCAGAGAATCGAAGCATGAGATCGTAGTCTAGCCAAGCTTCGAGAGACACTCGCCGCCGTCCAACCGGCAGAAGGGCAATGCCCTTTCGGAGTTCGCCAACCGTCAAAACACTCAAACACAGCAGTGACTCATCCGTGCTCTCCATCCACTGCACAACGCTAGGATTCGGCTTGGGTTTCACAATCTCTGAGACAACGTTGGTGTCCAGTAGAAATCCGCTCACAGTTCGATGTCCCTGCCGAAGTCAGGCTCACGTTTCAGGTCCAAATTTGTCCCGCGCAGTGGAGAACGCCGGAAGAATTCAACCAGACTCTTGGGCTGCCGGCGGCGGGCGGTCAATTTCTCGAATTCTTCAGCAGGAACAATTACGACCGCCTCCTTGCCTCCACGCGTAACATACTGCGGCCCCTCGGCGCGTGCGCGCCGGAATACCTCGCTGAACTGTGCCTTGGCAGTCTGGAGTTGCCAGCGCGGTGCACGTTTTGCTGACGACTTGGCGGGCATTGATTGTCCCCCTGTGAATATGACTAGTCTGTCTAGTCTATATTGTAACACAACCCCCAAGGTTCTGAGAGGGGTTCAGTCTGCCGCAGCTCCGGCCCTATCCCCCGCGCTTTCCTTCCTGTTGCTAGCGCCCGACGACTGTCTGCCACGGATGGTCGTGATCGCTACCACACTGACGAGTATCAACGCGGTTCCGATCATAGTGCGCCGCCCCAAAGTTTCGCCGCCAAGCGCAGCGCCAATAATCACCGCGACCACCGGATTAACATAGGCGTAGGTCCCAACTTTGGTCGGCGATTCGTAGTGCAGCAGCCATACGTAGGCGGTATAGGAAATGATGGACCCCGCAATGATCAGATAGACCAGCGAAAACCACGCGATCTCAGAAATAGCTCGCACATGAAAGTGCGCAAACTCGCCGGCCACGGCAGCGAGAAGAAGCAGTTGCACCCCTCCGGAGAGCATTTGAGCGGCGGCACTCATGGCTTTCGACTCCGGCAGGACGAGTCGGCGGCTGACGATGGTTCCGACGGACCATCCGCAACAAGCAACTAGAAGCGCGATGGCACCGCGGCGGTCGAGTGGCGCCTCGCCAAGCGACGACGATGGATTCATCAGTACAGACACTCCCAGGATTCCCACGGCCAGGCCCAATGAGAGCCGAATTGTCAGCCGCTGGGTGCGCAAAAAAATGATTTCGAGCAAGGTGATGCAGACCGGAATCGCTGCCAAGATTACAGCCGCTACGCCAGACGGGACCCGTTGCTCAGCCCAGAACAGGCAGGCGTAATCGATGAGAAACATCAGCGTGCCTAGGACGGTTGCCCCGCGCCACTCGCGCCAGTTCGGCGGGGGCACGCCTGTGAGTCTCATCCACAGATAGAGCGCCAAGCCTGCCACCGTAAAACGCAGACCAGCCATAAGGAACGGCGGCATCTCGCGCACTCCCACGCGAATCGCGAGATAGGTCGAACCCCAGACGATATAAATGATGGCGAACGCCAGCAGGATTTTCCGGGAAGCGGGCCGGGAAGGAGAGGTCACAACTCCATGATACGGACGGTTCGAAATAGCGCAAACCGTTGCCGGGAGAACGCCCGGATTTCATTCTTGCGATTGTTTATTTCTTCTCGATATTTACTGTTGCCGATCAAGAAACTCTTTCAGCCGCGTATATCCGGCGCGGCTGACCGGCAACCGCGTGCCGTCAGTCAAAGTCACCACATGACTGTCTTTGCCATAAGGCTCCAGGCGGGTCACGCGCTCCAGATTCACTACATAAGAACGATGAATGCGTACAAAATCTTTTGGATCGAGTGCGCCTTCTAAACTTGAAATCGTCTGCTGCTTGAGATGTTTTTTGCCTTGTGCCGCCAGGGCGACGTAGTCGTCCTGCGCTTCGGCATAATCCAGCTTTGAAACTGGAATGATCTGCACACGAGTACCGTCTTTTACGACGATGCGCTCTGCGTATTGCCCCGGCACTCGGCTTGAAGCAGAGAGTTCGAGTGGACGTGGCGCCATCTTCTTGCCGATCCGTTGCCGGGCACGGTCAAGCGCCGCCTCAAAGCGTTCTGCACGGAACGGCTTCAGTAAATAATCAATCGCGTGAAATTCAAATGCCCGCAGCGCATGCTGGTCATACGCCGTCGCAAAAATCACAGCGAAGTCGTCGCCAATCAATTCGAGGACTCGAAGCCATCGAGTTTCGGCATCTGGATGTCGAGAAAGATGATGTCGGGCTTTAACTCCGCAACCAGGCGAACTGCGTCAAAACCGTTGGAGCACTCGGCGATAACCTCGACCTCCGGATGTGCTGCCAGCATCTCGCGGATTACCTGCCGGGCGAGATCTTCGTCGTCCACGAGGATGGCGCGGATTTTCGTATTGGTCTCGGTGCTCATAACTGCGTCGCCGCGGGGAAAGTGAGGGCAACGCTGAACAAGTTTCCATGGGTCTGCACATCAAAGCTGGCACGATTGCCATAACTTGTGTTCAGGCGCTGACGAACGTTCTTCAGGCCGATTCCCGCGCCGCGGCGACGTGGGGCTTCGGGATCAAAATTGTTTTCGATTTTTATCGAGAGACTCTCGGGCGCGCCCTGGCTGATGTCGAGACGGATCCAGCCACCGTCTGTCAGGTTGGCGATACCGTGAGCAACCGCATTTTCTATCAGAGGTTGTAAGAGCAGGGGCGGCAGCAGGCATTCGAGCGCTTTGGGTTCGGTCTTCTCTTCCAGCTTGAGTCTTGCCCCGAAACGAATCTGCTCGACCGAGAGGTATGCATGCGACAAAGCGAGCTCGTCCCGCAAGGGGATCAACGCCTTTTCCCCCAGACCGAGCGTTCGGCGAAGGAAATCCGCCAGCAGAATGCACATTTCGCGCGCCTTCGCAGGATCGCTGACGGTCAGAGCGCTGATCGAATTCAGACAGTTAAAAATGAAGTGCGGGTTTACCTGGGTCTTAAGAGCCTTCAATTCCGAATCGCGGGCCAGGAGGCGTGCTTCCGACTCCCGCTTCTCAGCTTCATGGGAAGCCTCCGTGGAAAGCAGAACGTAGTGTAGTGCGACCGCCAATAAGTACAGGAGCACACCGCTGCCAAACAACAGCGGGTAGTCCTTCGCAACCTGCTGGTCGAGTCCTTCGAACGCCCCCAAGTAAGCAAACGCTATGGCGAGGCCCCTGGCAATCACCAACCAAATGCATGCCGCCACCACAGCAGCCGAAAGATGGGCAAGCGCCAAACGCGAGAAACTTGATGTCTGTAGCGGAGTGCCTCGGCAGGAGTACCACGCTGACAGGCATATAAACGCATAGACTGCGCACAGTGGGATTGCCAGTGCCACAGCCCGAGTCCAGCCCAATCCCCCAAGAGAGGCAAGAAGGTAGGTCAGGATGCAGGCAAGTGGGACCCACGCGAAGAGGTAGAGGGCAAGTCGCCGGAGCTGGCCAAGAATCGGATGCATAGGTCGCGCTAGTTCTTGACTTCGATTCCTCCGAAAATTGCTACTCCGCGAATAATCAGGGTCTTGGTCGGTCGCGAAGGGTCGGGCTGGAAGTGGCGCGTTTTGTCTTCGTAAGCGCCGAAGATCCCAACACCCTGCATTGACACCAGCCAATTCTCCGGCACCCGGATTTCACCCCCGCCGAAGACCGCATTGGCCTCGAGCACGGCTTGATCGCCTTCCATGTCAGCGTGCGCGAAATCAACTTTGTACCCGCCAAACACGGCGAACAGATTTCCCCCCTTAAAGTCCTTCGTGTTCACTTGGCGGTCTCCGCCCCCAAAAACGTAAAAGGCGTCGAATTGCGGGTTAGCAGAAACTGCAGGTTTTTCTTTCACCAGCGCTTGCCAGAGCATCCCCACCCCAGCCACGATGATCAAAACGGGCCACAGGTCCCAGAAGTGGAAGTGGGTGATCCCCATCTCGTTTAGTTGTAGGAGAACCCCAAGAGCAATCAGGATCGCGCCAGTCGGACGCCCGCCTGCGTAAACGATCTTCACCAGGCCGATCACAATGAAGATGCTTGGCCAGAAGTGGATCACAAAGCCGGAGGGCACAAAGCCCAGCTTCTCCAGCAACAGGAACAACCCGACAACGATGAAAACGACTCCGCCGATGACCGGGCCGCGATCGGTGCGAGGCCTGAGTTCCTGAGTCATTTGCCACCTCCAAATTGCGCGCTGCCAGACTTGTCCTGCTTCAGGGAGCTCCTGCCCGCAGTCTTAGTGCCTGCCAGCCAAAGAACCAACCCGCCCACAATCAGCAGCAGCGGCCACCATATTGCAAGCTTGGCCAGAAACGGCTGGTTCAGCTTGGAAACAATGGTGAACAGTTTACTCTGCAACATCGCCATCCCTGCGAATGCAAGGCCGGCCGCCATCACTGCTTCCTGGTTCCAAAAGGGGCTGCGTGACATGTTACTTCTCCTTCCAGTGAACTTGAGTGGAGACTAACTCCGCGGCTGGGCGAGCGCCTCTGGGTTTCGGCAAATAGCGGCAGATTACCGGCGAGCGGAGGATTAGGGCCGATGTGTTGATTTTCTAGGCATTTCGCGGCATATCTGTTATGGTAATAATGCGTCTGATTAGAATCGGTACTTGAGCAGCTTCTTGGCCAACCAGCTAGCACTGCATCTCCGACTCCCTTCGAGCGTAAATAATCAAGAAAAGGAACAAAGTAACAACATGGCAGAACAAGGAACAGTAAAGTGGTTTAACGACGCCAAAGGCTACGGCTTTATCAGCCGGCAGAGCGGCGAAGATGTTTTTGTGCACTTCTCGGCAATCCAAGCGGGCGGCTTCAAGAGCCTGCAAGAGGGCCAAGGGGTTGAGTTTGAAGTCACCAAGGGGCCAAAGGGCTGGCAAGCTGAGAATGTCAAGCCGCTGTAAGTGGCGTCGTAAACAGCTTGGTTCAAGGAAATGGCGCGGCTTATAGCCGCGCCGTTCTGAATCCAGGAAAAATAGAACAAACCTAAATTTTTTTGCACGCTACGGAGTCTTCCTGACACGTCACGAACTTACTGCTTGCTACGCACTGATCCGACATAACATACGCACCTATGAATCCGCAGGGGTCGTCGCAGTCGTCAAAGGACGCCCTGGTGCAGAGGCTGCGGTACGCCGCTTCGAAGAGGAACAGAGTTCGGAGGACCGTCAGAGCGGCTGGCGATATATCCTGGTCGAAGAAAATGGCCTGAAGCCTGGCATGGATCCTCAGGAAGCCACCGAGCAGCGGCAGATGGATCTGGAAGACCGTGAATCCAAAGCCCTGCACATGGATCCCGCGCAGTCGCGCCGCGACTAACCTCGTAAAACAAGCCTGACAATTTCCCTCCTGTCATCCTGAGCGGAGTGAGTTCATTCGCTTAGCGAATGAATTTACGCAGTCGAAGGACCCCTTCCCTCCAGTCGTCACCCCGGGACCTTCGAGGCATTCTCACGATGAATTGCGTCCGTGGCCCTTCGCGGCCGAAATGCCTTGATATGACTGTGGTCACGCCCGCAGATACGGGGACCTTCGACTCCGCTCAGGATGACATTTCTTCGGTGGTGTCCGAGTGAGGGCTTCCGATCAGGCACTGGCTTTGTCGGTGAGCGGTAAAGTTCCTCCGTTACCCGCATCCAGCTCTAGTTGTTCCTGACCGCTCAATACCGAGACGCGTCCGCGATAAGTCTTTAAGTGAGTGGTGGCCTTGTCGAAGGCTTCCTGCGCCTTCTCCAAATTCTTTCCGACATTTTCGAACTGGCTTTGGAAATGATCGAACGATTTCTGCGCTTTGGCCAGCTCTTGGCGGCTCTTCTCGAACCGGCTCGCAACTTCATACCACTTGTGAACTAGGGCGATCGTCTGCAGAGTCATCAGCAGAGTGTTTGGTGAAACTGGAAAGACGTGTTGCTGGTTGAGCCAGTCAGCCAACTCGCGATTGCGCACCGCTTCCATATAAAGCGTTTCGCTGGGAAGATACATCAACGCGATTTCGGTGGTTCCGTGCTCCGGCTGGATGTAGGCCTTAATGCGCTTCGCTTCAGCCTTCATCACCCGCACAAACTCGTGACGCGCTTCTTCGAGTTCCGCCTCGCTGCTGTTCTCAAAAAAAGCCAGCACTTGCTCGCGCGGGAATTTGGCATCAATCGGCAGGCGGCGATCAGGAAAGCTGATCATGGCGTCCACTCGCCCGCCTCCGTTCACACTGCATTGCATTTCGAACATGTTTGCCGGGAGAAAGTCCGATAACAGGCGTTCCAAACTGGCCTCACCAAATGTCCCCCGCAAGTGCGGCAGCTTCAGAAGATTGTTCAGGTCATTAATGGAATGCCCGAGGGTACCCACTTCCCTTAGCTGCTCCTCCGCGGCCCGGAGGTGCTGCTGCACTTTCTCGAATTGCGCAAAGCCTTCTTTCAGGTTCTGGTCCAGCTTCGACTGCACCTGCTCGGTTATGGCAAGCAGCTTGGCGTCTACCCGCTCACGGATGGATTCCAGGCTGTCAGCAGTCTGCTGGTTTAGCCGGTCAAACTCGGTCTTCAGGGCAGAGGTCGTCAGTGCCAGCGAACTTGTTAGTTCGGTGCGAGTCTCGCCTAGCCTCTCGGCCTGCTCCCGGCGTCCAGCCTTCATTTGCTCCTCAACGGTAGCCCGAACGCCAGAGAAGCCGTCTCCTAGGCGGTCTGACACCTGCTGCCGGAGGTCCCCTTTGGTCTGTTCCAGGCGGGAGGCCATATCCGCCGTGGCTGCCGCAAACTGCTGGGTTAGAGTCTTCTGCAAGCCCTCCGACTGCTCAACAAGTCGTTTAATTACAGCAGCTTGCGATGAAGCAGACCGTTGGTACAGCAGGAAACCTAGAAGTAGTACCAGTGCAACGCCGAGAAGTAGCCCAAGCAGAAACGGGAGAGAGGCCAATTAGTAATGTCTCCGGTGTAAGGTGCTTAGCCGGATTCTAGAAGGTATTCTTTCCCAAGCAAAGTAGTTTCTCCCGGGGGCATCTGGAATGTAGGCAAAAGCATGTTCCTGGCCCTCATTACGTCCATTTCCCTGTTTTTGGCAGCGGGCGTAGCTCCGTCCAAAGGGGGCAAGCCCAATACCGCCCCACAAAGCTCATGGCAGCAGGTCTCGCCCTATGAGAGCTCCGCTTTTGACAGTGAGGCCGAGCGCGAACTACTGCAGATGGCCAATGCCGACCGGGCAAAGTCCGGATTAGCGCCGCTGAAGATGGACGCAGGACTTGTGCGCGCCGCCCGCGCCCACGCCACCAAAATGGCGTCGCAGAACCAGATTTCCCATCAGTTTTCAGGGGAGCCGGCGCTTAGCCAAAGACTGGCCGCGAATTCGACGTTGCATTTGAACCGCGCAGGCGAAAACGTCGCCATCGCGGAGAACGCCGAGGAGGCACATGATGCGCTGATGGCATCCCCTGGGCACCGTGACAATCTGTTGAGCCCGAACTTTAATGTAGCGGGATTCGGTGTTCTACGCGATGGTCACCGGATCTATGTGGCCCAGGATTTCGGTTTTAGCCTGCCATCCTATTCAGTGCGACAAGCCCAGGAACTGGTTTCCGCGAGCGTGGAGCAATTGCGCGCCCAGGCAAAGATGCCGCGCTTGCGACGCGTGGACAGGGGCAGCATGCAGTCGAGCGCGTGCGCCATGGCGCAGGCAGATTCACTCGGCGCGGCAACGGTACCCGCAGGGGCATATATGCTGCGCTACACCAGCATGCAACCGGAAGACCTTCCTTCGAATATTTCCAAAGTGATCGCCCAGCGCGGATTGCACACCTACTCGGCGGGGACCTGCTACGCGCGGACGCAGAAGTATCCTAGTGGAGCGTATTGGGTGGTGCTGGTTTTCGACTGAAGCTGTCGCGTCGGACGAAGCCGCGAAGCGGCAGTAATAATGCAGCCCACGCCGTGAGCCGTGGGTACGCAGAAAAGATGGTCAGCCCCAAAGGGGCGAAAGAAGCTGCCGCAGATGAAATCCAACCTCGGGTTTCATCCGGACAAAACGCTTCGCTTGGCGCCAACCGTGTTTTTCTGTCGCCCTTCCAGGGCTCTGGACTTTTTTGCGTTAACCCACGGCTTACGCCGTGGGCTGCATTATTACGCCGCTTTGCGACTGGCGCGGAGTTACGATTGAAGTTGCGGACGGCGTTCAGTATCAAGTTAAAGTCCCGGCGTATGGCCCGGGATTTCGGATTTCTTCAGGTTACACTCCTCTCCAGCCTTACAACCAGATCGGGACATGGCCCGCCGCTTCCGATCCGATTGCCGGTGGCTGGACAGACCTGCTTAAATGAATAGATGGTTGCAGCAGATCAGATCCGTGTAGGTACGGCTGGCTGGTCGTACAAGGATTGGGAAGGGGTCTTCTATCCTCCGGGGATGTCGCGGCGCAAGCAGCATCCGCTTGAGCTGGTTGCTCGCTGCTTTGATCTAGTCGAGATCAATACCTCCTTTTACGGACACATCAAGCCGGAGATCGCAGCGCTGTGGGCGCGCATCGTTTCCGACGCAAATCCTAATTTTCTTTTCACCGCCAAGCTGCATCGCTCATTCACCCACTCACCGCTTTCCGCGATGGAGCCGACATCGGCAGTGTCTATTCGCCCCAACGATGAGGACGAACGGCTGGCCCGCGAGGGATTGGAAGCGATGGCCGCCACCGGAAAATTCGGCGCACTCTTGATTCAGTTTCCGGTTTCGTTCAAGAACACGGCGCTCAATCGCGAATATCTGGAAACGTTGCTGCGACAGTTCATTGAATATCCGCGAGCCGTTGAGGTGCGTCATTCAACTTGGAATAATCCCGAGACCATTGCGTACTTCTCGGAGCGAAACGTAAGCTTCGTCAACATTGACCAGCCACAGATTGGGCGCTCGTTGGAACCAACCTCGCACGTCACTTCGGCGGTCGGTTACGTACGGCTGCACGGGAGAAATTACGAGCAGTGGTTCGAGGCGGAAAAATCCGCCGACCGTTACAACTATCTCTATAAACCCAGCGAGCTCGCAGGGTGGAAAGACCGGGTTGAAACCATTGCCGAAAAAGCGAAGGTGACATTTGTTGTCGCGAACAATCACTTTGAAGCCAAGGCAGGAGTAAACGCGCTGCAACTCAAGCACATGCTGACCCGCCGTCGGGTAGTTGCCACTGAGGCGTTGCTGGCTCGCTATCCCGAACTGAAGAACATCGCCGATCCGATTGGTGAAAATCAGCAAGGAACCGCGCTCTCGTTGCTGGCTTGACTTCGATTCGCCTTTGTTTTTTCTCGGCGCCCCTTGCGGATTTTCTTTGCGACCTCTGCGTTGAAAAGCTCTTGACCGCAGAGGGCCCGGAGAACGGCAAGAGTACGCCGAGAAAATCATTCGATGTTGACAAACCAGCAACTCTGAAATACTTTCGTCGCACATGAAGTCGATATGGCTTGCGACGTTTGCCCTCTTACTGCTGTTCCCCTCCACGTCCGCTTTCAGTGCGACGTGCGGAACCGCCCCGCCAACCGGCTCGGTTAGTTGGACAACTCAATGGTGTGACGAGTTCAACGGTACGACGAACAGTCAAATTAATGCCGCGAACTGGACCTTTGACATAGGCAATAGCGGGTTCGGAAACAATGAGCTCGAAACGTATTGCGATCCGTCATCGAACGTTGCGCCCTGCAGCACTGGCACGCCGAACGCGTTCATTGAGGGAAGTGGACATTTGGCAATTCAGGTTCTCAGCCCGGGAACGAATACGTGGACTTCGGCACGCCTGAAGACTCAGGGATTGCAGACCTTCAACTCTGGTCGCATTGAGGCCAAGCTCCAGATTCCGTCGCACGCTGGCTTATGGTCCGCGTTCTGGATGCTCGGGTCGCAGCCGGGTGTTTCCTGGCCGACGGTCGGCGAATCTGACATCATGGAGAACTGGCCTGCCACTTCGAACATCCAAGGCCCGGACGCATACGCTAATTGTTCAACCATCCACACCCAAGTCACAGCCGGCAATGGCAAAGGCGGTTGCTTTCCCATTCCAAACGGCGGGCTGATTAACGATCCCGCAGGCCACATTTACGGCCAAATCTGGTCGGCGAACATGATTCAGTATTACATTGACGATCCCACGCAGCCTTTGTTTGTAGTTACCGCATCCGACCTGCCCGCCGGAGACACTTGGCCCTTCAGTAGTCCGGCGAATCCGTTCTTCATCATCATGAACATCGCGGTCGGAGGAACGCTTGGCGCCCCGACGGATTCCTCCACCGGCAGCCAGGCTCCGATGCTGGTGGATTATGTGCGCCACTATGTTCCGTCTGCCGTTTCTCCGCCGCAGCTCACGCCGAACGGAAATATCACGATCAGCGCCGGCGCGACTAGCGGCAACACGACCACAATTGACATGCTGGGAACCATAGGCAGTGGGCGGGTTACGTTTACCTGCACTACAACTGCGCCACAGGCAAGTTGTGTGGTCACCTCGAACGATCCATTGAATCCACACACCGTAGATTTCACCAATTCGGGCGCTGCGAGCCCAACTGTGACTGTAACGACAACGTACTACGCCACCGCTGCGGGGATTTCCGGCATGACGCGGTTCGGCCTTGCTTGGGGAATAGTGCTTGCGCTGGTTTTCTCGGGCTTGATGCGGAACGGCCGCGAGATCAGAAGAGGAGTCGGGTTGGCTGGTGTGGCTCTGGCGATTGCGATGCTTCCAGCGTGCGGCGGGGGATACAACAACAAAACTACTCCCCCAAACAGAACCGGCACTCCCAGCGGCAACTACCAGGTCACGGTGAATGCGTTCACGGTCAGCAGTACGGATGCGTCGGTTCCGAGCGCAAGCACCAGCTTCAATCTCACGGTGAATTAGACCACATTCTGATTTATTGCCGAATTCGTGGGTTCGCGACTGAGTAGAGGAAGTCAGTCAGGAAGTTGACCAGCACGTAGGTTAGTCCGATCGCGAGAATGCAGCCCTGCACCAAGTAGTAGTCGCGATTACCGATCGCCTGGATGGTCAGTCGCCCAATTCCCGGCCAGGAAAAAATCGTCTCGGTGACAATCGCGCCTGCCAGCAGCGCTCCAAACTGAAGCCCGAGCACAGTCAGGACGGGCAGCATCGCGTTGCGAAGTGCGTGACGATAGACCACGGTGCGCTCCGGCAGGCCCTTGGCTCGTGCAGTACGAATGTAGTCCTGGCCAAGCTCTTCCAACATGGCAGTCCGCACCATTCGCGTGAGAATTGCTGCTAGCGCTCCGCCCATTGTTATCGCGGGGAGCACAAGATGAACGATGCTTCCCGATCCGGATACCGGCAGCAGTCCCAACTTGATGGAAAAGAGCAGAATCAGAATTGGGCCGAGCGCAAAATTGGGAAACGAAAGCCCGAAGAGGCTGACCACGCTCAACAATTTGTCATCCCATCGGCCGCGACGCTGGGCGGACCTAACCCCAGCCGGAACCGAAAGCAGGATCGCGACTAGCAGCGCGGCAATCGTCAATTGCAGCGTGTATGGATAGCGCTTAACAATCAAGCTGCTGACGCTCTGATTGAAGCGGAGCGATGGGCCCAGGTCACCGTGCAAGACGCCGCTCCAGTAATGCAGGTATTGTTGCCCGAGCGGGACGTCCAGTCCATAAGCGTGGCGCGTGGCGGCGACATCGGCTGCCGGAGCGCCTTCGCCCAGCATCTGCAAGATGGGATCGCCTGGAACCAGATGGATGAGCAGAAAAACAACCGACACCACCAGCCAGATGACCGGCAGGGTGTAGGCAGCTCGAGGAAGCAGATAGCGAAGAGTATTCACTGGATTCCGCTTTGCGGAAGGGCATGGCTTTCAGCCGTGCCTTAAATCTACTTTGCGGGCTTGAAAGTCGTGCCTCCCGGTTCCGGAGCTGCGCTCCGGCTTAGGTTCTCCCCACCCTTCGAAAGACGCGAAGGGTGGGGCAGCATGACTATTTGGCCATTACAGACATTCAGTCACCCGCCTGCGCCGCCGCCGGCTGTACATCTTCGATCCGGACGCGGGCAATGCGGTGACCGTCCATTTCATCCACGCTGAATTTTCTGCCACCGTAGTAGCAGGAATCGCCGATTTCAGGAATCTTCTGCAGGCGCGAAAGCATAAAACCGGCAAGAGTTTCGAACCCCGCGTCTCTAGGCAGCAGCAAGTCATATTGCGATTCCAGGTCGCGAAGACCTACAGTGCCGTCGAGCACCAGCGTCTTGCTTTCGCCGAACTGTGCCGCCTCCGCAGAGACTACATCGAATTCGTCTTCGATTTCCCCGACCAGTTGTTCCAGAATGTCTTCTACGGTGATCAGCCCGGCAGTTGATCCAAACTCATCCACGACTATCGCCATGTGCCGTTTGCGCTCTTTGAACTCCTCCAGCAGTTCAGAGAGCGGTTTGGTTTCGGGAATTACAAGCGCATCGTGCATCACCTGACTGACCTTCATTTCTGAGATTCGCAACGGCACGCTTTGCAGTGGCCGGGATGTTAGCCGCGCACCGGCCCAGCGCATCAGGTCCTTGGAGTACAGGACGCCAATAATGTGCTCCGGACCACTCTTTGGGTCGTAAACCGGAATGCGCGAGTGCTGCTCTTCGACTACGCGGTCAATCGCATCCTGCAGAGTCATATCGCCAGGTAAAGAGAAGATGTCCGGTCGCGGCACCATGACTTCGCGGGCAGTGATGTTCTCGAGCTCGAGCGCATGATGCACCATTTCTTCCTGGGTGGGGGCAATCTGTCCCAGTTCCCGGCTGGCGGTGACAATGAGCTTGACCTCATCTGCCGAGTGCACCGGCCCTTGACGCATTTTTCGCAGTCCGAAAACTTTCAGCACCGATCCCGCGGCCTTGCCCATTACGAAAATGACCGGACGTGTCAGGGTGAGAAAAACTTCCATGGGAGCAGCTACCGCGAGTGCAACCTGCTCCGCCCGCTGCAGTGCAAGTGACTTCGGCACAAGCTCGCCGAGGATTACGTGCATGCATGTAATCAGACCGAATGCGATGGCGATGGCGATGCCGTGGGCATAGGCCAGCGCGTGAGGAACTTTTTGCAGAAATTGGAAGCCTTCGACGAAGTGAGCCACCATGGGCTCGCCGATCCAGCCCAGGGTCAGGCTGACTACGGTGACGCCGAGCTGCACGCCGTTCACGACTTCATCCAGGTTGCGATGCAGTCGTTGGACAATGCGGGCGCCGATACGGCGCGCTTCGATGAGTTGCTGAATGCGCGTTTCGCGCACACTGACCAGGGCGAATTCCGCGGCAGCAAAGAAGGCATTGGCCGCAACCAGGAATACGATCAGCAGGACCCGGAGCAGCACGAAGGCGATCATCTGCCGCTAATTCTAACATTCCAAAGGCACTGGCAGTATTCAGCTAGCTTCCCACAAAGTACAACCAGCTTCCCACAAAGTACAATAGGAGCAGGCCGGAATTCGCTCAGAGCGGCCAAGCTCTAGCCAAAGGATTCACTTAGAGAGTTCCCCCGGCAGTCTGCTTCCCTTTCTGGTTCAAGTTGGTCTAACAAGAGGAACCCGGAACTGATTTTCGATTGTGTGGTGCGGAACAATTTTGCGTGGTGCATCGTACCAGTAAGCGAGAGCTCGAGCAGGCTGAATTTTTCAGGAGGCAGATGTGAACGGTAACGTAAACGGTCGCAAGAAGCGGCGTAAACGCATCATCATTATTTCCGCTAGCGTTGTTGTGCTGGTGCTGATCGTAGGTGTTGCGGTCGCTTTCTCACGTGGTAGCTCGAAGATCGACCCTTCGAAGCTCGCCAAGGTGGAACAAGGCGACCTCGCCAAGAGCGTAGTTGCGACTGGCAAGGTCGTGCCGATCACCAAGGTTGAGGTGAAATCTAAAGCGAGCGGCATTGTGAAGAAACTTCTGGTCGAATACGGCGACCGCGTAAAGAAGGGACAACTCCTTGCCCAGCTCGACAAGATCGAAATTGAAGCCGGTGTCGAACAGTCACGCGCCGCCTTGCAAGCCGCGCAAGCCAATCTCAAGGGTGCGCAAGCCGATTACGAGCGCTCTAAGGTGGACGCCGAAAGTCCCGATGTGCCCCTGCTCAAGCGCTCCTATGACCGCGCCGTGCAGATGGCCAAGGATGGCGTGGTATCCGAGTCTGCACTCGACGACGCGGAAAGAGCATACAAGCTCGCGATCAACAAACAGAGTGTGGCCAGGGCACAGATGATTGTTCTACAGGCCAAGATCGCCCAGTCACAGGCGCAAGTCGCACAAGACGCGGCCAGCCTTAAACAATTTGAAGAGCAATTGAACTACACCGACATTACTTCGCCGATTGACGGAATCGTCCTTTCCCGCGACGTGGAAATGGGCGATGCGGTCAGCTCCATCCTGGTGCTCGGTTCGGGTGCAACCCTGGTCATGACTCTGGGCGATACCAGTCAAGTGTATGTAAAGGGCAAAGTGGACGAGAGCGACATAGGGCGCGTTTATCTTGGCCAGCCCGCGCGGATCAAAGTCGAGTCATTCAAAGATAAAACCTTCAAAGGCGTGGTCACCAAGATTTCTCCCATGGGCGTGGAAAAAGACAACGTCACCACGTTTGAGGTTCGGGTCTCGATTGAAAATCCCGGTGGCGAATTGAAGGCAGAGATGACCGCCAACGCGGAGATCATCCTCGACGAACACAAGGGCGTGCTTCAGATACCGGAAGGCGCAATCATCTACGACAAAGACCGTAAAGCGTCGGTCGAGGTTCCCGATCCAAAAGGTAAAGAGGGGAAGCGAAAAGTCGCCCTCAATATTGGCATTTCTAATGGGGCCAAGACTGAAGTCCTGAGCGGCTTGAAAGTAAATGATGAGGTCATTCTGCAGTAAGTCTTCATGTGGATGTGCGGGTTTCTGGGTACGGATACAGCCTCCGTGCCCATTTTCTTGAGATGGGCGGATTCACAATAGGAGGCGCTATGCGATCAACTACAGTTGCTTTCAGGCACGCAATTCTCGCCATTGCCCTAACCCTTACAATTTGGAGCGTGCCAGCGCAGGGCGCCGCCCGCGGCGAGTTTGCGCGGACTCTTCACGTCAACGGCTCCGTCAACCTGCAGGTTGAGACCGGCTCGGGATCGATTGATGTGCGCACCGGGTCTTCTAGTGAAGTACGCGTTGTCGGCCACATCTGGGCAAGCGAGTGGTTTAGCGGTAACGCGGAGGAGAGAGTGAAAAGACTGGAAAACAATCCTCCAATCCAGCAGAGTGGCAACGACATCCGCATTGGCCATATTGATGATCCCGAGCTCAAGCGCAATATATCGGTCAGCTACGAACTTGTCGTTCCTTCGAATACTCAGCTACGCGCATCGAGCGGCTCGGGAAGCGTAACTATCGCAGGGATTTCCGGAACCCTCGAAGCCGGCACCGGCTCGGGAAACTTGAAACTCTCAAACATCGGTTCGGGAGTGCGGGCCCATACCGGTTCAGGCGGTATTGAAATAGACGGAGCGAAAGGCAACGTTTACGCCCGCACCGGCAGCGGCTCGATTCACGCCACAAACGTCGCCGGAGGCTTTGACGGCGAGACTGGCAGTGGGCACCTGACTCTGGAACAAACTTCTCCTGGATCCGTCAGGGCAGAGACGGGTTCCGGCGGACTTGAGCTTCATAACCTGCATGGCTCGCTGCAAGCTCAGGCCGGCAGCGGCAACATCAAGGCTGAAGGCGAGGCGACCGGGGAATGGGTGGTCCACACCGGATCGGGGAGCGTCCAGCTGCGGCTACCGCAGAATGCTTCGTTCGATCTGAACGCGCATACTGGCTCGGGTTCGATCAACCTCAGTCATCCGGTCACCGTCCAGGGCTCAATCGGACGGAAAGAAGTGCGGGGGAAGGTCGGCGGAGGCGGAGTGCCGGTGGAGGTACAGACTGGGTCGGGAAATATTTTGATTGAATAGGTGCAAACGTCAAATCAGGAGAAACCTATGAATACCCAGCGCGCTTCTACTCTCCTGGCTCTGCTCAATGTGGGGATTCTGGTTTTCCTGTTGACCCAGATCCGCCCGGTGGAGGCGAATGGCACCGCACTGGTACTGCGGGGCCGCGCGCTCGAAATCGTGGATGCTAAGGGAAAAGTTCGAGCGTCCATACAGATAGTACCCGCAGGTCCGGCGCCAGGGCTGATGGTTCGCTATCGAAGGCCGACGGGACGATATACCCTGAAACGGTGCTCTTTCGCCTGATTCGCCCCGACGGGCGGCCCTCAGTTAAGATCGCGACTTTGGAGGAGGGCTCGGGACTCGACCTCGGTGGCGGGTCTGATCCCAGCTATATTGTGATAAAAGCTGAAGGCGCCGACACTTCCTTGACGTTGACTAACAACGACGGCCGACAGCAGATCCTAAGGCCTTAGGGAACGTTTTTGAGTAGCCCGACTAATGACCTCTGTACCTTGACGCCTCTTCCTGGAACCATTACTTTCGAGTCAGTCCAAACTTCGTATCCCGTGAGGCTGACTTGGCTTTTCACCCTATCGTCACACTGACTACCGACTTCGGCCTGAATGATCATTTTGTAGGGACGATCAAGGGCGCCATTCTGAACATTGCGCCGGAAGCCGAAATTGTGGACATCTGCCATTCGGTACAGGCATTCGACATTTTGGATGGAGCGCTGGCGCTGGCGCAGTCCTATTCCTATTTTCCCAGTCACACGGTTCACGTGGTAGTGGTAGATCCTGGCGTGGGAAGCGCCCGCCGGCCGATTCTGGCTAGTTCAGAGAAATACAATTTTGTCGCACCCGATAATGGCGTGCTCTCGCTGATGTATGCGCGCGAGGAGCGCTTAAGCGTTCGCCACATCACCGCCGACCACTATTTCCTCCAGCCGCTGAGCAACACTTTTCATGGACGCGACATTTTTGCGCCGGTCGCGGCATATCTCGCGAAGGGCGTGGACCACGAAAAATTCGGAGAAGAGATCACCGACTTCGTCCGATTCAACGCTCCCAAGCCAAAGGCGGTTGACGCTAAGACCCTGCGCGGAGTAGTGCTGAAAGTTGACCGCTTTGGAAACCTGGTCACTAATATCACTCCGCAAGATGCGCCTGCACTGTTGCAAGCTCAGGTGCCGGCTTTCAAAATTGTCGTAGGCAAAAAGGAAGTCACCGGAATGAAAACCAACTACGCCGAAGGCACGCCGGGCGAGGTCTTCGCGATTTTTGGAAGCATGGGATATCTGGAAATTGTTGCGAACCGCGCGGCTGCCGCGCAACTCGTGGGTGTCGGCAAGGGAGCGGAAGTCAGTGTCGTACTCGAAGGGGCTGTGGCGGCGGGCAATGGAAGTTGAGAGTGTGTGCTTAGCAGATGCGGTTAAAGCTAGTCCCGACTGCTAAGCTCTAATTGCTTTTCTTCGCGTGTACATACCGCTCCATCTCGCCAGTCCACTTCAGGAACCGCCACAGATTGCCACGTTCCCGCCAGAGAACTTCCCAGAATTCCAAAAACCCAATCTGTTGCATCTTCACCCCACAATAAGTCTCAATACGCCACAACAGATATGGGCTCCGCCAAGGCGCGAGGCGGTGTCCGCGGGTCGCATTCCACATGAATCGCAGCATGTAGCGCATAGGCAAATCATAAACCACGAAGGACACGAAGGTTCACGAAGGAAAACCTGATTAGAATAAGTTCTGCTTTCTCGCAAAGGAGTGCAAGCTCAAACGCAGGCGATTGAGGGATGGTTTCCTTCGTGTACCTTCGTGTCCTTCGTGGTTTATGATCTTCAAAATGCTAAAGATGCCACGTCACGATGCCTGATCAGAGCTCCCGCCAAAAGGCCGAAGACCGCTATTACGCCGCGCTGGATCTTTTTGCTGACGGCGAACACGAAGGCGCCCTCGAGGAATATCGAAAGTCAATCGAAGCTGATCCCACTTTCACGGAAGCTCTCCACGGAATGGCGCGGACACTGCAGGACCTGGAGCGGCTCGACGAAGCCATCGAAGTCTCAAAACGGATCGCGGAAATTGATCCAGATGACATTCTGGCGCACACCAGCTTGTCAGTCCTGTATCAAAAAAAAGGAATGGTCCCAGAGGCCGAGAGCGAAGCTAACAAGGCAAGAGTGCTGGGATGGAAGCAGCAGTTGAAGAAAAGCTAGCTTTCAGCTATCAGCTATAGCTATCAGAAAAAGCAGATTCCTCGCTATCTCGCAAGCTCGACGACTCGGAATGACAGCGCGGGCGGTAGTTGGTTTTCCTGACAGCCGACGGCTACAAGTCGTACTTCTTCATCAAATGTCTGAACGACCGATAGGAAATCTTCAACACATCGGCTGCCCGTGCTTGTACGCCATTGGATTGCGCCAGTGCTGATTTCAGTAGTGAACGCTCGATATCGGCGACGTACTTTTCCATGTCCAGACCTTCTGGCAGGGCAGCCCCAACCGAGGTCGAGAACGTGTCGGCGCCGATTCCGGCGGCAGCCGCCCGCGCCCGTGGACGTTCTACCGGCAACTCGACCTGCAACTCGTCAGTAGTTTCGAGAGCGACTGCGCGCTCGATAGTATTTTCGAGCTGGCGCACGTTGCCCGGCCAGTCGTAATTTGCAAGCGCGGATAGCGCGGACGGCTTCACGCGCGAAATGCTCTTCCCCGCCGCAGGCGCGTATTTCCTCAAAAAATGGTTTACCAGTAAAGGCAAGTCTTCGCACCGATCGCGCAGTGGGGGTACGGTCACCGGAATCACGCTAAGGCGATAGTACAGATCTTCGCGGAAGGTGTTTTCCGCCACTTGGCGTTCCAGATCGCGGTTGGTGGCAGCGATCACACGTACATCAATGGCGATCTCATTGGTCCCGCCTACAGGCCGGACGCAACGTTCCTGCAATACTCGCAACAGCTTTACTTGCATGGTGAGGCTCATCTCGCCAATTTCGTCGAGAAAAATCGTCCCCCCATCAGCAACTTCGAACAGGCCACGTTTGTTCTGGTTAGCGCCGGTGAACGCGCCTTTGACGTATCCGAACAGCTCGCTCTCCAGAAGCGTCTCCGGAAAGGCGCCGCAGTTGATCGAGACGAATGGCTCGGTGGCGCGCGGAGAGCACGAATGCACTGCCCGGGCCACGAGTTCCTTTCCCGTTCCGCTCTCACCATAGATCAGCACCGTGCTCTGTGTCGAAGCCACGGTCCGGATCGTCTGCTTCAATTCTTCCATTGCCTGACTCGCGCCAATGATGTTGTCCAGCGAATTCCGCGTGGCAGCATCGCGCTTGAAAGCAAAGTTCTGGCGGCTGAGCGCTACTCTTTCGAGCGCGCGTCGGATTGCCAGCTTGATCTCATCCACCATTCCCGGGGACTTGCGAATGTAGTCGGCAGCGCCTCCCGCCTTGACAGCTTCGACGGCGGCTTCGTAGTCGTCCACAGCAGTGATCAAGATTACTGCCGAATCAGGTGAGAGTTTGTGCGCCTGGCGCAGTACTTCGATGCCATCCATGTTTGGCATTTTGATGTCGGTAACGATCACGTCGTAGAGGGCGGATTCGAGTTTCCGCTTGGCAGCTTCTCCCGAGTTGACGGTTTCAACTTTGTATCCTTCGCGGCGGAGGGTAATGTCGAGCATCTCACAAATCGAGCGCTCATCATCGCAAATCAGGATGTTAGGCATGCGCGCCCTCCCGCAGGGCTTGCGCAGGTACGCTAGCAGTCGCCTGCGGCCGTGAACCCTGAGTGGCAGCCGCCGCCAGGGCTTCTTCCGAAGCCTTTCGCACTCGCAAAACAAAGGTGCACCCTTGGCCGGGTTTTGATCGGACCCATACTTTGCCTTCATGAGCTTGCACGATTTGATACACGATGGCTAGCCCCAGGCCGGTCCCGCCTTCAAACTGCGACTGGAAGGGCTCGAATATTTTCTCGACCATCTGCGTACTCATGCCGGGCCCGGTGTCAGCGAAACTGAACTGCCAATCGGCGTCGAGTTCGTCAATGCTGACGGTGAGGGTCCCACCCTTTTTCATGGCGCGCACAGCATTTTCGCAAAAGTTCCAGAAGACCTGCTTCATCCGGTCTCCATCAGCCAGCACGCACGCCGTTCGGGATGAATAGCGCCGTTCGAGTTTGATGCCGGTATTCTGCGCTTCCAAACGATGTCCCAGCAGGGTAAGCGTGTCCTCGAGCAGGGGAACCATATCAACGTTAGCGAAGCGATACTGTTTGGTGCGCGAGTAAGCCAGGAAGTCGGTAATGATGTCGTTCAACCGCTCGGACTCGCGAGTCACAATTTGCAACAGTCGGCGGTGTTCCTCATTTAAGTCCGGCATTTCTGCGAGCAGGCTGGCCGATCCCGCGATAGACGTTAGAGGATTTCGGACTTCGTGCGCGATGGCCGCGGATAGCCTTCCTACGGCGGCCAATCGGTCCTGCATCCGCACTTCTCGTTCTAGTCTCCGGATCTGGGTCAGATCCTCAACCGTGTAAACGTAACCAACGGTGCCACGATCGGGAACCGTGAGTTCCGAAACCAATATCCGGAAAGTCTTTCGGAAACCGTTGGCCGCGACGAAACGCACTTCGCCATGAGGCTGTTCGGATCCCGCCTGAGGCAGTGGATCTTGAAACTGCGGCGAAATCGGTTGTCCCAGCAAGTCTGCCTCGGACCGCTCGATGAGCTTCTCCGCCGATGCATTGATCAGCGTGATGCGGCCATCGAGGCCAGTGGTGATCAGCCCGTTGCTGGTCGATTGAATAATGTTTTCGTGAAGCGCCTGCAAATCTTTTAACGCGCCGCGTGTGTACTCCAGTCGCTTGTCGGCCTGGCGCAGTTTTGCCGAGAGCAAACCCGCGAGGTATGCAATGGCGAGATATCCAAACAGGTTGACGAAAATGATGCCTTGCAAGGTCCCCATTCCGGGATGGGTCGCGGAGTAAGAAGGCACCACCTGGAAGTAGCAAAGCTCGAGTACTGTTCCGTAGAGGATGAACGCGAGCGCGGCCGTCAAATAAGCCCACACTCGGGGCAGCACGATGCTGGCAACGACAATCACAAGGGGATATAGAAAGTTGAGAGAGCTGTCCACGCCGCCGGTGACGTAAACCAACAAGCTCACCAGCAACAGGTCTGAGACAACTTGCAATACCGCTTGCACCTTCGGCTCGTTCCAGAAGCGTAGGAGCACTAGATAAAAAGCCGAGATCGCATACGCGAGCAAAATTGTGTTCACCAGAAGACGTATCGGGAACACAACCGGCGTGAACTGCGCAACTGCCAGCTCAACCCCAAGCAGAACTGTGAGAATGAGGATTCGGACCTTGACCAGCCACGTCAGCCAAACCCGGTCCTCAAAAGTGGAGTGCATGTTTTTCTTAGCTGCCAGCTTGTGGCTGGCAAAAGTCTTGCGAGGGACACTCGGTCCCTCGCGGAAAATGCTTTTTTAACCTGCCAACTTTGCAATCATCGAGAACAACGGCATATACAGCGAGATCACGATGCCGCCGACACAAACTCCCAAAACGCCGATAATTACGGGCTCGAGCATGGCCAGCATGTCCTTAGTTGCGGTGTCCACCTCGTCTTCGTAGAAATCGGCAATTTTCTGCAGCATGTTATCCATGGCTCCGGTAGCTTCACCGACTCCGATCATCTGCGTAACCATACTCGGGAAGACTCCCGATTCGCGCAACGGATCAACGATGGTGCGGCCCTCTTCAATTGCCTTGCGCACCTTCATCAGCGCTTCTTCGAGCACGGCGTTGCCTGACGTCCGGGCGGTGATGCTGAGGCCTTCGAGAATCGGCACACCTGACGTGATCAGAGTACCCAGGGTCCGGGTAAAGCGTGCGACCGCAATCTTGCGCAGCAGGATACCGACAATTGGCAATTTCAACATGCCATAGTCCATCCAGTATTTTCCGCGCGGGTCTTTGCGGATGTACTTGACAGCGACAACCAGTCCGACACCGCCGACAATGAAGAACCACCAGAATTGTCCGACAAAGGCGCTCAGACCCATCACGATTCGGGTTGGTAGGGGCAATGGCACGCCCAACCCGGCGAACAGGTTCGAGAAGATAGGGACAACCCACTTCAGCAGCGCGCCTACGATCAGCACGGCCAGCGATATGACCGAGACCGGATAAATCAGCGCTGACTTGACCGCGGACCGCAACTTGACAGCCTTTTCGACGTAAGTCGCCAGACGCTGCAGAATGATGTCGAGAATACCGCCGGTTTCGCCGGCCTCGATCATGTTCGTGGTCAGGTCATCGAACACCTTGGGATATTGCCGCATGGCGTTGGCCAGAGTCGCTCCGCCTTCAACCGTGGTGCGGACTCCAGTCAGAGTCTTCTGGAAAGCCGAATTCTCCTGGTTGGCCGCGAGAATCTCGAGGCACTGCACCAACGGCAGACCGGCGTCGATCATCACCGAAAATTGCCGAAAAAATACGGCGATCTCTTTAGTGCTGACCTTGCCAGATCCGAACATGGGCATTGCAAACTCTTTGCCCTTTTCCCGGATGGTCGGCGTCGCGATCTGTTCGCGGCGAAGCTGCGTCGCCAGAACTTGCTTGTTTGCGGCCATTCGTTCGCCGGTGATCTTTTCGCCGGCTGAGTTCTTCCCTGAAAATGTAAAAACTGGCATGGTTCCCTCTCTTTTAATGCCTTTCGCTAAAATCTTTCTACGTTCGTCCGCACAAAACTTAATGCTTGCCGGTTGCCGTGCCCCGGGCTGCAGTTGCCCCGGCACCCTGGCGCCCCACCAGGCTGGCGCCTCGGTTGATCATCTCCTGCAATTCGTCTTGATTACTGGAGCGCGCCATCGCCACTTCCATACTGATCTGCTTCTGGAAATACAGCGTAGCCAGGGACTGATTGAAGGTCTGCATGCCGTACTTGTCCTGTCCCGACTGCATGGCGGAGTAGATCTGGTGAATTTTGTCTTCGCGGATAAGGTTACGCACAGCAGCGTTCGGTATCAGAATCTCCATGGCCATCGCACGACCTTTGCCATCCGGCTTAGCCAGGAGGCTCTGACACATGATTCCTTCAAGTACCAGCGAGAGCTGTGCCCGGATCTGGGGCTGCTGGTGCGCTGGGAAGACATCAATAATTCGGTTGATGGTGGAGGATGCCGAGTTGGTGTGCAATGTACCGAAGGTGAGGTGGCCGGTTTCGGCAATTCGCAGCGCTGACTCAATGGTTTCCAGATCGCGCATTTCACCGATCAGCACCACGTCGGGATCTTCACGAAGCGCAGCCCGTAATGCGTCGCCGAAACTCTTAGTATCGGCATGCAGCTCGCGCTGGTTGACCACGCAGTTCTTATTCATGTGGACGAACTCGATGGGATCCTCAATCGTGAGAATGTGGTCGTGACGCTCGGAATTAATTTTGTCGATCATCGAGGCCAGAGTTGTTGACTTCCCCGACCCAGTAGGCCCAGTTACGAGCACCAAGCCGCGCGGCTTCTCGCAAAGCTTGGCGACAACCGCCGGAAGCCCGAGCTGATTGAAATTCTTGATCTCGAATGGAATTACACGGAACACAGCAGATGTAGCTCCGCGCTGATTGAACACGTTGGCGCGAAAGCGGGCCAAGCCTTTCAATCCGAATGAGAAGTCCAACTCGAGATGTTCTTCGAAGCGGTGCTTCTGAGAATCGGTCATCACGCTATAGGCCAGTTGCTTGGTTTCTGCCGGCGTCATCTGCGGCAGATCGAGCGGTACCAGGTGGCCGTGAACGCGGATCTGCGGCGGCGAGTTGGTGGTAATGTGTAGATCGCTGCCGTTCATCTCCAGCATTCGTTTCAACAGATCACTCAATGAAAGCGCCATAATGTTTTCCTTCGTAAAACTTCGGGTTCTTTAGGTTTAAGGTCTCAATGAATCGTTTCGCGTGCCACTTCTTCGAGCGTCGTCATTCCCGCCGCGACTTTAATCAAACCGCTGCGGCGTAGAGTAATCATTCCGCGCTCAATAGCTTTCTTCTTCAGCTCGACCGCCGACGCTCCCACTAGCACCAGCTCCTTGATTTCGTCGTCCACTTCCATTACTTCGTAAAGGCCGCAGCGTCCCTTGTAGCCGGTGTTATTGCACATCCCGCAGCCTTTGCCTTTCTGGATTTTCACGGTCTTGGATTCTTCCGGAGTGAATCCTTCTTCGATAAGCGTCTGCACCGGAACTTCGACTACCTCAGCGCACTCCTTGCAAATTCTTCGCACCAGTCGCTGCGCGCATATCAAGTGAACGGATGTTGCCACTAGAAAGGGTTCAATTCCCATGTTCATCAATCGAGTAATGGTTTCGGGCGCGCCGTTGGTGTGCAGCGTGGAGAGGACCAAGTGTCCGGTGAGCGCGGCTTTGATGGCAATTTCCGCTGTTTCGAAATCACGGATTTCGCCGACCAGGATGATGTTGGGGTCCTGCCGCAAGAACGCGCGCAAGGATGCCGCAAAGTTCAATCCGATCTGTTCCTTCATCTGCACCTGGTTCACTCCGCCGAGTTGGAATTCGACTGGATCTTCGGCGGTCATGATGTTGGTGTCGGGAGTGTTCAAGCGCGCGATCGAGGAATAGAGGGTATTGGTTTTTCCTGAACCAGTTGGTCCAGTGACCAGCACCATTCCGTAGGGTTTCAGGATCGCTTTCTCAAACTTGGTTAGCGACTCTTGCTCGAAACCCAGTTTGGTCATGTCGAGCCGCAAATTTTCTTTGTCGAGCAGTCGGAGCACAATCTTCTCGCCCCACAGCGTTGGCAGGGTGCTGACGCGGAAATCGAGCTGCTTCTTCTTTCCGCCAATATTCATTTTCAGCATGATGCGACCGTCTTGCGGCAGTCGCTTCTCGCTGATGTCCAGCTTCGCCATGATCTTCAGACGCGATGTGATCGCGTCCTTCAGCTTGACCGGAGGCGACATGATGGACTGCAAAACGCCGTCTATGCGGAAACGTACGCGGAATTCTTTTTCATAGGGCTCCATGTGAATGTCACTGGCGCCGCGCTTCACCGCGTCGGTAAGAACAAGATTGACGAGCTTTACGATTGGAGCTTCGTCGGCGGCTTTCTCCAGATCGGCGAGTCCGAGTTCCTGTTGGTCCGCCTGCAGTTCGACGTCGGCTTCGTCCATGTCCGTCATCGACTGCATTACTTGTTCAAGATCTTCTTCTTTGCTGGTGCCGTACGCTTTTTCGATTCCTTCGATGATCGAGGTCTCGGAAGCCACCACCGGTTCAATGTTGAAGCCGGTCATGAACTTGATATCGTCCATGGCGAACACGTTTGTGGGATCCACCATGGCGATGGTCAGCGACGCACCCACGCGGCTCAGTGGCAAAATTTGATAACGCTTGGCGGTTTCGTACGGAATCAGCTTGACGACGGAAGCATCAATTTCGAAGTAAGAAAGATTGATTGCGGGAACACCGTACTGCCGAGAAAGGAAATTGGTGACGTCCTCGTCGGTGAGGAAGTTTAGCTTTACCAAAGCGCTGCCCAGGCGGCAGTTCGTTTCTTTCTGCACCTTGCTCGCCTGCTGCAACTGCTCTGGGGTGATGATCTTCTCTTTTACGAGTAGATCGCCCAACCTCTGGGACATACCTCGATCTCCAGTCTGTACGGCAAGAAAAAAACGTGATCCGGGCTGCAAACCCGGGACGGAAGTACACCGGTTTCAGGGGAGAAAGGCGGTACAACTTCCGGTGACACAAATTGTCACCTCGATTGAGTAACCGCAAAAGTAACGTTGGTGCTTGTACTCACATGCTTGGCCTTTACGCCGGTCCTGAGGCCCCGGAGACCGCGCCAGCGCGCACTTTCACAGGCCTTAGCCGTAGAAGGACATGTACTTCGGACATACCAGCGAGGTTTGCTTAAACTAGTAGGTAATGCCCGTACTCTCAGTTGAAGAGCACATCGCCTCGATTTATGAGAGCCTCTTCCGCGCCTGGGGACGCCAGCATTGGTGGCCGGCCCGCAGTCGCTTTGAGGTGATCGTCGGGGCTTATCTGACGCAAAACACGAATTGGACAAATGTCGAACTCGCTCTGCGGCAATTGCGCGCGGCGCGCATGCTCAACGTTGGGGGAATACGCAACATTTCACGGCGGAAGCTTGAGCGTCTGATTCGGTCTTCAGGATACTTCCGGCAAAAAGCGCAGCGGCTCAAGACGTTTGTGGGATTTCTCGACCAGGACTATGGTGGTTCGCTCACTAGGATGTTTGCCCGGCCTACGGCGGAACTAAGGGAGCAGCTCTTGGCTCTGAACGGCGTTGGCCCTGAAACCGCTGACTCTATTCTTCTCTATGCCGGACAGCATCCGGTTTTCGTGGTGGATGCTTACACCAGAAGGATCGCGGCGCGCCATGGCCTGTTGCGTGAAGATACGAAATACGATGACATCAGGACGATGTTCGAAAAGGCCTTGGTGGCGCAGGAATCCTTGGCCTCCACCGGGACATCATCTGGTTCGCTGGGAGGAGCGTCCCATCGGCCTTCGCGCATGAGTCTCACTGCCCGGGCGCCTCTTGCCCAGATCTTCAATGAAATGCACGGGCTAATCGTCGGCGTGGGGAAAAAGTATTGCCTGAAATCGAGTCCACGTTGCGAGGAGTGTCCGCTCAAACTCTTGCTACCCCCAGGCAACTGAATACGCCTGATTTCTGAATACAACGAATGTTGGGCTTCGGGAGAAAGCGAGCTATAAAGCCATCTCCTGCGGGCAGCAGAATATAATTGTTTTAGACTTTCCACCGGCGTTTTCAGCGTATTGAACGCGAGGGGCATCTTGCTATGGCTTCAAGCCCGATTCAGCCGCGCAAAAATCGGAAAAAGGTAATTCTCCTGCTGGCTGCGGGAAGCCTCGTATTGTTTGGAATTCTCCTCTCCGAGCAGTCTTTCGATTTGCCATTCATCAATCCCTCTACCAATCAGCAGACCGTATTTCTGGTGGCGCTTTCGCTAATTGTCTTTCTACTGTTCGTGGTCCTCACGTTTGTGCTTTGGCGCAACCTGCTGAAGCTGTTTGCGGAGCGCCGCCTTGGCGTCCTGGGCTCCAAGTTCCGCACCCGGCTGGTGGTGGGCAGTCTGCTGCTCTCATTTCTCCCTGTCATCGTGATGTTTTGGTTCGCTTATGGACTGATGAACCGTTCTATTGATAAGTGGTTTTCCACTCCCGTGGAAGAAGTGCGCCAAGACACCGCGCTGATGGCCAGTTTGATTTCCAAGTATGCCGCTGATAATGCAACCGCTGAGGCAGTTTCGATAGCTGCTTCGTCCGAGGTGCAGCATGCTTTTTCCGGACACAGCTTCTCCGGCGTGTTAAACGAATTTCGCGAGCATGCGGCGACGCTACAAGGTGGGTTTGTCATCGCCCTTGAATCCGGAAATGCTGAGGCCAGTCTTGACGCGCCCGCCGCCTGGCCGTTGTTGAAGCCCAGCGTCCCTCGGCGGCCGCTAGCTTCCGATCAGCCCCAGCACATTAGCTGGAATGCCGTCGACTACATCCTGGGAAGCGCTCCAGTCGGGGACAATGGCGAAATTCTGGTCGCTATGCCGCTGCCGAGAAGTTTTGCGGAAGCGCAAAAACAATTGGATGCGAGCCAGCGGCGGTACCTTGAACTGGCACGCGACCGCCGCCAGGTGCGTCGGCAATACATGGTCGTGCTGTGGTTGTTAACGGGCATGGTGTTGTTCGCAAGCATGTGGCTGGCGCTGTATCTTTCGCGGCTCGTGACTCGTCCGGTGGTCGCGCTGGCTGAAGCCACCCAGGAAATCTCGCGCGGAAATCTGGACTACCGCGTCGAAGTTCCAGCAGCAGATGAACTCGGCGATTTGGTCCGATCGTTTAATCAGATGGCCGCGGAGCTAGCCACCAGCCGCCGCCAGATCGAAGCTTCCAGCCGCGACCTGACGGCCGCCAACGCGGAACTGGAACAACGGCGGCGGCACATCGAAACCGTTCTCGAGAGCATTCCGACGGGGGTACTCTCGCTCGATGCTGGCCTGCGGGTAACCCACGTTAACCAGGCGCTACTGCGCATGCTGAGGCCTTCCGAGGCCGGGGGCCAGATCGCTACGATCCTGATTGGCTCATCGGTTCGCGAGCTGTTTTCGCGCGATGTTCTGGATGAGCTCGAACCTCTTCTGCGACGCGCCGATCGCATGGGAACGACCACCACGCAAATGGAATTCGCAATTCAGCGAGTTCAGTTGAACGTCGCGGTCACAGTGGCCACGTTGCAACACAAGGACCAACGAATGGGTTATGTGCTGGTCTTCGAGGATCTCTCTGACTTGCTACGCGCCCAAAAACAAGCTGCGTGGCGCGAAGTGGCCCGGCGCGTGGCCCATGAGATCAAGAATCCGCTAACGCCGATTGCACTCTCAGCGGACCGCATCCTGCGACACCTGCAGCGAGGTAGCGCTCCCGAACCAGCGTCGGTCGAGGTGGTTCGCGGTTGCGCGCAGACCATTAGCAGTGCAGTCGAAACGGTCCGGACACTGGTTAATGAATTCGCCACGCTTGCCCGCTTTCCAGCTTCGCAGCCGCGTCCAGAGGACATCAATGTAATCATTGAGAGCGCGCTTTCCATGTTCAATGGGCGCCTGGAAGGAATCCGCGTGCGCACCCTGCTATCAAATGATCTGCCCAAAGTGATGGCTGACTCCGACGCCATCAAACGTGCCGTCGCCAACCTTGTGGACAATGCGGCTGAAGCTCTGCACGACTCGCCTTTGCGAGAAATTGAAATTTCGACCGCTCTGGTCGGCGGTCACGACGCGATTGAAGTAAGCGTTGCTGATACCGGTCACGGTGTAACTCAGGAACTGAAAGAGCGGCTGTTTCTGCCTTACTTCTCCACAAAAAAGCGCGGAACCGGCCTCGGCCTGGCAATCGTGAGCCGGATCATTGAAGATCACCACGGCTCCATTCGAGTAGAAGAAAATAAGCCGGTCGGCACTAGGTTCGTAGTTGAGCTGCCGGTCGCGAGCGAGGCTATCTCTCTCCCAGTTGTTCAACATGCTTAACATTCTGATTGTTGACGATGAGGCCGCCATTCGGGAGTCGTTGCAAGGCGTTCTCGAAGATGAGGGCTACAAAGCCCAAGCCGCCGAGAGCGGCGAGGCCTGCATGGAAATGCTTCACCAACAATCTTTCGATGTCGTCTTGCTGGACATCTGGCTACCCGGCATGGACGGCCTGCGTACTCTTCAGAACATCCGCGAACTGGGGAACGGTCCCGAGGTAATCATCATTTCAGGCCATGCCACCATTGAAACTGCGGTGCGCGCAACCAAGCTTGGGGCTTACGATTTTCTCGAGAAACCTCTCTCCATAGACAAAACATTAATCCTGATCAAGAACGCGCTGGAAGCGAAGAAGCTACGCCAGGAGAATCAAGATCTGAAAAAGCAGCTATCGCCGAAGAGCGTGATTGTCGGTGAAAGCATTCCCATGAAAGCCCTGCGTCAGCAGATCCAACTCATGGCGCCAACCAATGGCCGGGTGCTGATCTTTGGGGAGTCCGGAACTGGGAAAGAGCTTGCCGCAAGGGCCATACATGCACAGAGCCCGCGCAAGGAAGAAATGTTCGTCGAGGTGAACTGCGCCGCCATTCCTGAAGACTTGATCGAAAGCGAGTTGTTCGGTCATCGTCGGGGGTCGTTCGCGGCGGTGGCTACCGACAAGGAAGGCAAGTTTCTGAAGGCGAACGGAGGAACACTCTTCCTCGACGAAGTAGGCGACATGAGCCTGAAGACACAATCCAAGGTCCTTCGCACCCTCGAGGAGCACAGCTTCACCGCTGTCGGCAGCGACGAACCTGTGACCGTGGATACTCGGGTGATTGCCTCGACCAACAAAGACCTGGAAGATGAAATTTCCAAGGGGAACTTTCGTGAGGATCTCTTTTACCGGCTCAACGTGATCCCCTTCTCCGTGCCTCCATTGCGCGAACGCAAAGAAGATGTTCCGCTCCTCGCGCGGCACTTCCTAAAAGAATTTTCGGGCCGCTACGGACGGCGCCCACGGGAAATCAGCGATGATGCCATTGAAACGTTGATGCGCTACTCCTGGCCGGGCAATGTGCGCGAGTTACGCAACGTGATCGAGCGCATCGTCATCATGAATCCAACTACGACCCGCTTCGAGCGAAAACATCTGCCACCGTTGGTTTATCGCGACGGCACCCGCAGGGCCGGCGGCGACTCGCTCACGCTGCACCAGGCGCGGGCGGCTTACGAGCGCGACTACATTCTCAAGAAACTCGACGATAATCACGGCAATATTAGCCGGACGGCGGAGGTCTTGGGGCTGGAGCGCAGTCATCTCTACCGAAAAATGAAGACCTTGGGAATTGCGGTGAAAGAATAGGCTTCAGGCTTCAGGCTTCGTTTGAGCAGATACCAGATATTCGAGTTGCTTGCGCCAATCCAACTCTTCGACGAACGTTCGCGATTCACGCCAGTTCGCCCGCACCTTGACGAATAACTCCAGGAATACTTTCGTGCCGAGCATGCGTTCGATTTCCAGCCGCGCGGCGGTTCCCACTTTTTTCAGCATTTGTCCTTGGCGGCCAATCAATATTCCCTTCTGACTTTCTCGTTCGCAAAATATCGCCGCTGCAATGCGTGTAAGCTTCGCGCCCTCCTCGAATTGCTCAACAATAACAGTCACCGAATGCGGAACTTCCTCGGTCGTTGCGAATAACAGTTGCTCTCGAATCAGTTCTGCCGCCATGAACCGCGCCGGTTGATCGGTAATCTGATCGTCCGGAAAATAGCGTGGCCCCTCCGGAATTGCCGCGATCAGCTTTTGCAGTAGGACATCGAGGCCTTCGCGTCTGCGAGCTGAAATCGGAATGACCTCCTGGAAATTGTGCTGCTTTGCATGTTGCTCGATGATCGGAAGCAGCTTGTTTTTCTCGCCGCGAAGCAGATCAATCTTGTTAGGAAGGAGAAAGGCCGGCGTCTTGCTCTGCTTCACCAGGCTTAGCAAGAACTGATCTGCTGGTTCCGATTTTCTGGCTGCGTCAACGATCATCAACACCAGGTCGCAACCATCCAAAGCCTCACGCACTTCGCCCATCATCTTTCTACTCAAAGAGCTCTCGCCGCGATGTACGCCGGGGGTATCAATCAAAACCACTTGCGCCCCGGCTCTACCCTTTTGTTTCGGAACATGGATGACTCCGAGCACGCGGGTGCGCGTGGTCTGCGGCTTGGGGCTGACGATAGCCAGCTTCTCCCCCGCGAGGGCATTCAGCAGTGTGGACTTGCCAGCATTCGGCAGGCCGACAATGCATACGAATCCAGAGTGAAAAGCCATGGTTAGAAAATTCTTTCGCAGTGCCGACTAAATCAACTTCATCTGCTGAGGATTGGCGACGGAGACACGAACTCTCTCCACCCGCCGCGACGTGGCTTGCAGGACTTCCAGCCGCAGGTTCTCTTCTTCGACGACTTCGCCTTTTTTGGGGATCCGTCCGGCAATCTCACTGACCAAACCCGCCACGGTAGTTGCATCCTTGCGCTCAGGACGCACGCCCAGCAACTCTTCCAGCCGGTCAACATCCATATTGCCGGGCACAAGATAAGAGGTTTCGTTTTCGCGGACCACTTGTGCAGCTTCGTGCTCGTCGCTGATTTCGCCTACGATCTCTTCGACAAGGTCTTCGATAGTGACCAGCCCTGCGACTCCGCCATATTCGTCAATCACGATCGCCATCCGCACTTTCTTCTTCTGCATCTCACGCAGCAGGTCGCTGCCCAGTTTTGTCTCTGGAACAAAATAAACGTCCTGGCGCATGAGCGAACCGACGGTGCGATTGTGGGCCTCGGCATCTGCAATCTGTAGTACGTCCTGCGCGTATACGATGCCGACGATGTTATCAATACTACCCTCGAATACCGGCACTCTGGAAAACGGCCGGACTCGCAGCAACTCGATGAAGCGCTCGACGGTGGTATCGGCGGGCACGGTCACCATCTCCGGACGAGGTTTCATCGCTTCCCGGACAGTCTTCTCGCTGAACTGCACAACGGACTGGATCAGATCGCGGTTACTCTCATCCAGAATTCCCTCCTCCTGTCCGGCCTCGATCAGCGCATCCACAGCCTCGGCCTGCGTTTCCGGCTGCTCATCGGAGTGTTCACGCGTCAATGAAGTAACTGATTGAAGAAATCCTAAAACCAGCGTAATCGGAAGCACCAGGTAAACCATTATGCGCAAAAGAAACACGCAGCGCACCAGCCATTCACCTTTGGTGCGCGAAAAGAAAATGAAGGGCAGAAAGCGGTTGAATACGATCACAATCAGAATCAATCCCAGCACGGCTTCCAGAACTTCGTCAGCAGCCCACGTACCATCGCGGAACACGCCAAAGGCAACTACCATGGCGGTCGCGGCCATAAGCAGTGAGGTCAACACCGACATGGAGAGTGACGCCCGTGACCGGCTCACTCGGAGCTTGGGCTCAACCTGCTGCTCGAATGAATCAATGTTGTCCTGGAATTCTCGCGAGAGAAATTTGCCAATCTCCGCGTAAACCCGCTCCACGTAGGAAGAGAGGGTCAGGAGCCCGAAGAGCACGAGTAGCGTAATTGCAATAGCGAAATTCATGTGCGCGATCGCGAGGATCGCATGCGCCGCTTAACCATGTTCCGCTTGATCAGCCCACTAGGAAGCGCAAGCCGCTTTCGCAAGTCGTCCTCCGTCTTCGCCATTTTGCCCTGGTCACCTTCATGATCATACCCTGCCAGGTGCAGTATTCCATGTAAGACGAGAACTCGCACTTCTTCCGCGGTCGAATGTTTCAGCGCCCGCGCATTGCGAGCTGCGACATCCAGACAAATGGCAATGTCTCCAGCAAACCCATCCACAAATCCGGGCGCGGGGAACGATAACACATCTGTTGATTGGTCCTTGCCGCGGAAACGAAAATTCAAGCGCCGCATTTCGCGGTTACCCGTGACCAGCACGGTCACCGCGCCAGCAAGCCCAACTTCTCTCGAAGCCTGTGCGACAAATGCCGCGAGCATCCGCTCATTTACACCCGTGACCCTTCTCTCCAGGATGATTGTGGGCTCCATTAATCTTGTAGCTCAAAACAAAAAGGAGGGCGATTAACCGCACCCTCCCTGTACTAAAATTCTATTCTTCGGTTTCCATACCGACGGCGGCGTGCCCGTGCTCGGGGACAGGGGAACCATTGGCTGGATTCTTGGCGTCGAGCAGTTCCATCTGCTCTTCTGCGACTCGATTCTTATGCTCATCGTAGGCGCGGATGATGCGCTGTACCAAATGATGCCGCACAACATCGGCCTCGTCGAAGTAGACAAATGAGAGACCCTGGACTTTTTTCAGCACATCAACGGCTTCGAGCAATCCACTACGGCGGGCGCTCGGCAAATCGATTTGGGTAACATCGCCGGTGATAACAGCTTTGGAATTGAACCCCAGCCGGGTCACAAACATCTTCATCTGCTCAGAGGTGGTGTTCTGTGCTTCGTCAAGGATTACGAATGAGTCATTCAACGTGCGGCCGCGCATAAAAGCGATTGGCGCAATCTCGATCACGTTCTTTTCCAGGTAGCGGTCCACCTTCTCCGGATCGAGCATGTCATAGAGAGCGTCATAGAGCGGACGTAAGTAGGGATCAATTTTCTCTTGCAGCGTTCCCGGTAGGAACCCGAGCCGCTCGCCGGCTTCGACTGCAGGACGCGCCAGAATGATCCGGTTCACGCGCTTCGAAATCAGCGCGGAGATAGCCATGGCCACTGCGAGATAGGTCTTCCCCGTTCCCGCCGGACCGATGCCGAACACCATGTCATGGCTCTCGATGGCGTCCAGATAACGGCGCTGGTTCACGCTCTTCGGCTGCACTGTTCGTCGCCCAAACGAGCGCTGGCGGCCAGCTTCGGCGAGCCCCTTGAGCGTGGTCTTGGGGTCTGCAACCAGCACACGCAGCATGCTGTTCAGGTCGCCGTTGTTGAATGTGTGCCCTGCGCGCTGCAGTTGATCGTAGTCGGCGAACACTTGCTCGGCGCGGGCTACGTCGCGAGGAGTTCCTTCCAGTTCGATGGAGTCAGAGCGGAGGTCAATGTTGATATTCAGACCGTCTTCCAGCACGTGCAAATTCTCGTCGCGCGTGCCAAAAAGCGCTTCAATGTTGGGGCTGATTTCGATACTTTTCTTCATTCAGTTTCTGATTTTGCGGTACCGTGTACCTCGGACGCAGATGCGCAGCTCCCAGTCACGCCTGTTGGATGTCACACGAAGGATTGGAGTAGTCAGCGTTACTCTACGGATTGTACTTCGCCACATGGGGTGGGCAGATAACAGTTCTGTTAAAAGCCTACCCTGCGGAACGAGGGGAGTCAACCGGCATCCATCACAGTTTTCGGTCGACAAAAGCGGCTCTGCCACATGGGAAGCACTCGTGATAGATCTAAGCCAGATCCGCGCTGTCGCCAATGTTCGGCGATTACCATTTCTTGAAAATGACGAATACCGCAGCAATCATCATGGCAAAGCCGGCCAGGTAATTCCACCTGAGTTGCTCTTTCAAATATAGGACGGAGAAGGCCGAGAACACGGTTAGCGTGATGACTTCCTGGATGGTCTTGAGCTGGGCGGTCGTAAATTCGTACGAGCCGATGCGGTTCGCAGGAACCTGAAAGCAATACTCCGCAAAAGCAATGACCCAACTGACGAGGATGACCTTGGCCAGCAGCGCGTGCCGGTACTTCAAATGGCCATACCAGGCAAAAGTCATAAAAATGTTTGATATTGTCAGCAGCAGGATGGTGGTCATGCCTGCTATGCTGCCCGATTGAGGACGATTTGGGTAGTGTCCGAATTTGGTTTTCTTTGCGAACCTTTGCGGAAGTTCTCTGCGTTCTCGGTTAAAGGCTTTTGACTCTTTCTAGATTTAAAAACAATAAAAACAAGAGACTTTAACCGCAGAGAACGCCGCGAAAGGACCCAGAGGTCTGAAATCACTCAAAGTCTTGACTCACTCAAATTACGACACCACACGATTTGCAAATGATTGACCGGGTGCAACTTGCTCCAGTAAAATAGCCATTCGACACTCTTCGGGAATCCAACAGGGCTCCTACAGAAAAGGCACACACTCGCAATGGCAAATCATTTTTCCGCGCTGAAACGCGCCCGTCAGACCGAAACCCGCACCGAACGTAACCGCAGCAACAACT
>WNFZ01000032.1_pt1 | contig 132062 bp, 110 predicted proteins | sample 5400081 | NCBI WGS metagenome assembly WNFZ01 (sample SAMN13153365, study PRJNA577476) | soil metagenome | isolation source: 80 cm soil or saprolite under grassland replicate 1 | place: USA:California | collected 2016-06-15
CTGCGGAAAATCGATGCGGGAGACAAGAGCAATGTAGAAACTCGTGATTATCGACCCAGCCTAACGGCGCACCGCTGCCGAGAAAACAATTCTTGCCAGCTTAAGCCGGTCTCTACGAATCAATCGCGGATTTTGGGTAGAGTACCTCCCTTGACGGATCTTTGGACCTCTAGTTAGACTAAATTTCCTCTGTCGCGTAGCCACACGATTTATGAACTTGGATCAGAGTCAGAGCGAGAAAATCGCTCTCATCATAAGTTGAAACCTAATAGGTTGTGAGGCCGTTGTTTTCCTGGACAGCCAGCATTCCGCAACAAATCTAAGCACGAAGGTCTAAGAAGCAGATTGATGAATTTCCCCAATATTGAGACGACTACGGGCTTCGAACCAGCCTCAAACGCATCCATAAATCCCGAATCAAGCAGGTCGTTAGAATTGCCCGCTGCGCCCCTCATAGTAATTGAGCCTGCTAAAGCTTGGGCTCCACTCAATCTGCGAGAGATATGGGCTTACCGCGGACTTCTTTATTTTCTGACGTGGCGTGATCTGAAAGTGCGCTACAAACAGACTCTTCTCGGCGTGGTGTGGGTGGTTATGCAGCCACTGCTCACTACTCTGGTCTTCACAGTGGTTCTGGGCAAGCTCGCGCGAGTTCCCTCCGACGGCATTCCCTATCCCGTATTCGTTTATACGGGAATGTTGGCTTGGACGTTCTTTTCGGGAGCCGTTGGAAGCAGTAGCAATAGCCTCGTCGGAAATGCGCAAATGATCACGAAGGTCTACTTTCCGCGGTTGATCATTCCGATCGCGGCAATTGGCGGGCGGCTGGTCGACTTCGGTGTAGCGTTTATAATCCTTATTGGCCTAATGGTTTACTATGACATCGCGGTCACATGGAATCTTTTGCTGTTGCCAGTTTTAGCCGTCGTGATAGCTCTACTCGCGTTGGGTATCGGAATGTGGACCTCCGCATTGAACGTCAAGTATCGAGACGTTACGGTCTTGCTGCCGGTTTTCCTTCAAGTTTGGATGTACGCCTCGCCTGTCGTCTACCCGACAAGTTTGATTCCTCCTGAGTGGCGAAGGATTTTTATGCTGAATCCATTGACAGGTATTATCGAGAGCTTTCGCGCTGCGGTGTTTGGTCGTGGGTTCAGTGGGCGAGCCTTCGCCCTTTCAGTTGCCTTTACGTTAGTTTTGCTGGTCTACGCAGCATTCTCGTTCCGGCGCATGGAAAAGAATTTCGCCGACATTATCTGACTATAAATATGAAGCCGATTATCCACGTCGCAAATGTTAGTAAGCGATATCGTATCGGCGCGATTCAAAATGCGCCCATAACTTTCCGCGAAACACTCGCCGAAACTGTTCGTGCGCCGCTTAGAATGGTGAGACGCAGCGGAATCTCCGCTGACGAAACGTTTTGGGCGCTCAGGGACGTGAGCTTTGAAATTGAGCCGGGCGAGGTCGTCGGCATTATTGGAGCCAACGGTGCCGGTAAATCGACCCTTCTTAAGATTTTATCCAGAATTACCGACCCAACTGACGGTAGGATTGAATTGTTCGGAAGGGTTGGAAGCCTATTGGAGATTGGCACGGGTTTTCATCCAGAACTAACTGGCCGGGAAAACATTTACCTAAACGGCTCTATTCTCGGTATGGATCGTAAAGAGATTGAGCGGAAATTTGATGAGATTGTGGGCTTTTCGGAGATAGGCAAATTCATAGACACACCAGTAAAGCGATACTCCAGTGGCATGTACGTACGTTTGGCGTTTGCTGTCGCCGCCCATTTAGAACCGGAGATTTTGCTGGTAGACGAGGTGTTAGCCGTCGGCGACGTCGCCTTCCAAAAAAAGTGCCTGGGTAAGATGGGAGACGTCGCAAGGGAAGGAAGAACGGTGGTGTACGTGAGCCATCACCTGCAGTCAATAAAGTCGCTGTGCCCCAGGACGATTTTGATAGACGGCGGCCGAATCAAGATGGACGGCCCGACGGACCAGACGTTAGTTGCCTATACGGGAGTTTTGCGTAAGCCAAAGCTCATTACTAACGCAGGTCTAAAAAATCGGATGCAAAGAACCTCCGGGACAGTGCGATTTACTGACGTCTCTGCGCTGGACGAAAACGGCAACCGGGCTTGGGAGTTTCGCGTGGGAAGCACAATCCGTTTGCGCCTATCCTATGAGGTTTTTCAGGATGTCCCTAGCCTGGGTATCTACATGGCTCTCAGGTCTACCATTACGAATGAAATCATAACGACTGTCAAAGACGTGGTATCAACTGCCCCACTGCCCGCCGGTCGGACATCTGCCATCACTCTTGAATTTCCTAATAGTCTTCTTCGTCCCGGGGACTATTCTTTATACATTTGCCTTGGGAATAAGGATTGTGAGAAATTTTTTGATGTTGTTGACGAAAATATCGATCTTCCCTGGCTGGGCATATTGTCAGATGAGAAGGATCCGCATCGAACACAGGGATATTTCTCGATGGCATCACGAATTCTCGCCGAGTAAGACATTTCTCTGGGGTTGAGTAGTTTTCGACGGAACGCGTCTGTACCTACTCGTCAGTCAACGACAACAGCATGACCTTGGACCAGGGCTATGACAGAAACCACATCATTCGAGCCGAGCCTGACATGTTCGGTTTGACCTTTTGATCCCCGCACCGGTTATTCAGTGGCAATACTAATTAGTAGGAGCGCTATGGAGTGGAAAGATAAGACCATCCTGGTCACCGGGGGCACTGGCTCCTTTGGGAAGAAGTTTATTGAAATCATGCTGCGGGATTATGATCCCGGGAGAATAGTCATTTTCAGCAGAGATGAACTCAAGCAGCATGAGATGCGCGTCGGCGGATTCAATGATCCCCGGCTTCGATACTTTATCGGTGATGTTCGCGATTTGGAGCGGTTGAGGCGCGCTTTTCACGACGTCGAGATCGTTGTTCATGCGGCCGCTCTGAAACAGGTCCCGGCTTGCGAGTACAACCCCATCGAAGCCGTGCTAACGAATGTGATGGGCGCCAGGAATATCATTGATGCCGCGCTCGACACCGGGGTCAAGCAAGTTCTCGCTCTCAGCACGGACAAAGCCGTTAATCCTATCAATCTTTACGGTGCGACTAAACTGGTCGCCGAAAAGCTTTTTGTTCAGGCGAATTCCTACAGCGGGGCCGGACCAACTCGGTTTAGCAGTGTACGCTACGGAAATGTCGTTGGCAGCCGGGGAAGTGTGATCCCTATTTTTCTCGAACAACGACGGACTGGACGTGTGACCGTCACGGACTCAAGGATGACAAGATTCTGGATCACACTTGAACAGGGCGCGCGCTTTGTTATCCGCTGCATTGAACAAATGTCTGGGGGAGAAGTATTTGTTCCCAAGATCCCGAGTATGAGCATAATGGATTTAGCAGAAGCAATGGCCCCCGGGTGTGAGACAAAAGCCATCGGCATCCGCTCCGGCGAAAAAGTACACGAGGTGTTAGTTTCTGAAGACGAAGCGAGGCATACTCTAGAACTCGATGACATGTTTGTCATCCAACCGACCCACGCCTGGTGGTCTAACTCACGCTGGACTGAGGGTAAACAACTGCCTGAGGGCTTCCGTTACGCCAGTAACACCAACCCCGAATGGCTCTCTACCGAGAAGTTGCATCAGTTGGTAGGCGATCCGAATGAGCAAAAAGTTGAAGCTGGCAATTGAAGGTGGCCTGCCCGTTCGAGAGCGGTTGCTTCCTTATGGTCACCAATCGATAGATGACCACGACATCACGGGGATTGTCGAAGTTCTTCGGTCCGATTGGTTGACCACTGGACCTGCCGTTCAAGCCTTTGAGAAAGGTGTGGCTGAATTTGTTGGAGCGAAGCATGGCATAGCAGTCTCAAATGGCACGGCGGCCCTGCATGCCGCAATGTATGCCGTCGAGATCGGCCGCAACGACCAGGTAATCGTACCCACCATGACCTTTGCTGCCTCGGCAAATGCGGTGGCGTTCCAGGGAGGCACGCCTGTTTTCGTGGATGTAGAGCCGGATACGCTGCTGATCGATCCGAAACAAGTTGAGGCACGAATCTCCTCACACACGAAAGCAATCGTCGCGGTCGACTATGCGGGCCAAGCCTGCAATTACGATGCCCTTTATGAGATCGCGAGTCGTCACGGTCTGCCGCTAGTGGCGGACGCATGTCACGCTCTGGGTGGAACATACAAAGGGCGCTCGGTAGGAGCGCTTGCGGACCTAAGTACATTTAGTTTTCATCCAGTTAAGCTCATTACTACTGGCGAGGGCGGATTGATTACTACGGATAACGAGCGGCTCAGCCAGCGAATGCGAATTTTCCGCAACCACGGTATAACCACCGACCATCGCCAGCGAGCTGAAAAAGGCTCATGGTTCTACGAAATGGCTGACCTCGGATATAATTACCGCCTGACTGATTTTCAGTGTGCCCTCGGTCTCAGCCAGCTGCGGAAACTCGGCGGTTGGATTGTTCGACGTCAGAAAATCGCGCACCAGTATGATGAGGCCTTCGCCAATGTTCCCGCCCTGGAGCCATTAGCAGTGCGAGCCGACGTCAGCCACGCTTATCACCTTTACGTAATCAAGCTGAATCTTGAGTCATTGAAGACTGACCGGTCCACAATCTTTGCTGCATTGCGGGCTGAGGGCATTGGGGCCAACGTTCACTATATTCCAGTGCACCTTCATCCTTACTATCGCCGACGGTTCAATACCGGGCCAGGGCTATGCCCGGTTGCCGAGCGAGCCTATGAACAAATTCTCTCTTTGCCTGTCTTCCCGGCCATGACTGATGAGGACATCGAAGACACGGTGACAGCTGTGCGCAAAGTGATTGAAGCCTATTCAGAATGAGAGTTGTTGCGATTATTCAGGCGCGCACCGGAAGCTCCCGTTTGCCGCGTAAAGTACTGAAGGTCATCGGCGGTGCAACAATGCTGGAGCGAGTGCTTAATCGAGTCCGGCGTTCTGCTACTCTAAATAAAGTTGTAGTCGCTACAACTACCAAGGCAGGAGATGCGGATATCGTGGCCGAATGTGCGCGTCTCGGTGTGCCTGTGTTTCGTGGCAGCGAAGAGGACGTGCTTGATCGTTATTATGAAGCGGCGAAGGCCACTAAAGCTGAAGTCGTTGTTCGAATCACTGCTGATTGCCCGCTAATCGATCCACAGGTAGTAGATAGCGTTGTCAGTAGCTTTTTGAACCACAGGCCCGACTATGCAAGCAATTCGCTGAATCGTACATATCCGCGAGGTCTCGACGTCGAGGTGATGTCAAGCGCGACTCTATCTCGCGCCTGGCGTGAAGCCACTGAAACTTATCAGCGAGTGCACGTAACGCCTTATATCTATCTAAATCCGGGCCTCTTTTCTTTGCTTCCCGTTGACAGCGCAGGGCACTATGCGCAGCGTTGGACCGTGGATACACCAGAGGACCTCGATTTCGTACGCGCGATTTACGAAGAGTTTAACAATACTGACAGTTTCGGCTGGAAGGATATTCTGAAGTTACTCAAGCAGAAGCCCGAACTGTTGGAAATAAATCATCATATTAAACAGAAGTCTTTGCAGGAAGGTTGAGGGTGGCCAAAGTTCTGGCAATACGCGCTGACGCCAGTCCACTGATTGGTACCGGCCATATTATGCGCTGCCTGGCTCTGGCACAAGCCTGGCACGATGATGGAGGGCAAGCGGTTTTCATCACCGCGATCGAAGCGCCAACGATAGAAAAGCGGTTGAGAGCGGAGGAAATGAGTATTGTCCATCTACCCAGTTATCCTGGTAGCCAGGACGATGCGAGACAAACGGTGGACGCGGCGCGTGAGGCAGGTGCTCACTGGCTTGTAGTTGACGGCTATAACTTTGACGCTAGTTATCAAGCTACAATCAAAAAGGCGGGACTCAGTCTCTTGTTCATCGACGATAACGGTCAATGCAATGGTTATCATGCGGATGTGGTGCTGAATCAAAATGTCTACGCCAAGGCTGAGCTCTATCAAAACAGCGATTCCGGGACTCGTCTTTTACTGGGAACACGATATGTTCTGTTGCGACGTGAGTTTTTAAAATATCACGGATGGAGGCGAGAGTATCCGAAGGTTGCTCGTCGACTCTTAGTGACAATGGGAGGTGCCGACCTGGGGAATGCCACCGCCGGCGTTATTGAAGCACTGCCGCAAAAAAGCGTGGACGGGATAGAAGCTGTCGTGGTTGTAGGCGGAACAAATCCTCATCGCGAGCAATTAGAGGCAGCCATCCGGAATTCAAAAGTGCCGATCCGCTTGGTTAACGATGTGGCAAAGATGTCTGATCTGATGGCATGGGCTGATGTTGCTGTATCAGCAGGCGGGAGCACTTGCTGGGAGCTGGCTTTTATGGGCCTGCCTAGCATCGTCTTGGTTCTGGCTGACAACCAGTTGGCCGTGGCTGACCATTTGAATTCTGCCAAAATAAGCGTGAACATGGGATGGTTGAGAAGTCTTCCTTGTACCGCAATAACCCAGGAATTGGCTCGATTGGTGACTAACAAGGGATTGCGGATAGAAATGGGCGTCCGTGGCAGACATTTGGTTGACGGTGAAGGTGCCGCCAGAGTACTAAATCACATGAAAACCAGTAGTAAACTCAGGTTGAGAAGGGCTCGCGAAGATGATTGCAGACTGCTTTGGGAATGGGCGTCAGACCCGCATGTGCGCGCATGGTCATTCTCATCAGCTTCGATCCCCTGGAAGGAGCACGTGACTTGGTTCACTCAAAAACTCCGTGACCCGAATTGCTTTATCTTTATCGCTATGGATGATCAGGATCGACCTATTGGGCAGGTGCGCTTTGATATGACAAGCGATTGCGAAGCAGAGATCGGGTTGAGTATTGATGGAAGTAATCGCGGTGAGCGATACGGGAGCCTTCTAATTGAGCTGTCTGTGGCGGAAATGTTCCGCGGTGCCGGGGTAAAAACGATCAACGCTTACATCAGGCGTGAAAATCAAGCGTCATGTAAGGCCTTTGAAAACGCGAGGTTCAACAGAGTCGGATTGGAAATGGTAAAAGGTCACGCAGCCTTACACTATTCAAAGTCGACGAGTGAGCCGCCTGTTCCGGAATGATGAACAACATGCCATTTATTGAAGTGGGGAGTCGGCGCATTGGAGTCGCTGAGTCAGTTTATGTTGTTGCCGAGATCTCGGCTAACCACAACCAAGACTACGAGGTGGCGGCGCATACCATTCAAGCAGCCAAAGAGTCTGGGGCTGACGCCGTAAAGTTACAGACTTATACCCCGGATACGATGACCCTTCCCAGTAATAGCGAACACTTCCGAATTGGTAAGGGAACTATTTGGGAGGGGCGCAATCTCTACGACCTCTACAGGGAAGCCTATACGCCTTGGGAATGGCAGCCCAAGCTGAAGGCTATCGCCGATGACTTGCCGATCGATTTGTTCTCTTCGCCTTTTGATCCGTCAGCAGTTGACTTCCTCGAAGAGATGGGCGTGCCCGCCTATAAGGTGGCATCATTCGAACTGATTGACATTCCGCTAATTGAGCGGGTAGCTCGAACAGGCAAACCCTTAATTATTTCCACGGGAATGGCAACTTTAGCGGAAATTGAGGAGGCCGTCAGGACCGTCAGAGATGCCGGAGGAACACAGATCGCGCTGCTTAAGTGTACAAGTGCCTATCCAGCGGCACCTGACGAGATGAATCTACGCACCATCCCGCACCTGGCGGAAACTTTTCAAACGCCGACGGGACTCTCTGATCACTCATTGGGGATCGCGGTACCTGCCGCGGCTGTTGCCTTAGGCGCGTGTATTATTGAGAAGCACTTTACCCTATCTCGACAAGTGCCCGGCCCAGACAGTGGATTTTCCCTGGAGCCGCATGAGTTTAAGAATATGGTGGAAGCCATTCGTACTGTCGAGAAGGCTCTGGGCCACACACGCTATGGGCCGACCGATCACGAGACCCACAGTCTGGCTTTTCGACGCTCTTTGTTTGTCGTGAAGGACATCAAGCGGGGAGAGACGTTCACGCAAGAGAATATCCGTTCTATTCGACCCGCATATGGATTACCACCCAAGTACCTGAAAAATATTTTGGGCAGATATGCGACACAGGACCTTAAGTCTGGGATGCCCCTGGAGTGGAAGAACGTTTCCGAACGAGAACGATAATCGTTACGCAACCCATAGGTCTTCGTAAGAAACTCTTGAGAGAGGATTAGGGGGAGAGGACATAACAAATGAGGCGCAGTATTAAACATTTATTCAACACATTGAGGCCGGATCGATTGGTGACTAGTCTTCCAACCTGGTCCGGAGATGCCATACGTCTTACCAAGGGAGCTGCGACTTACTATAAGACGGGATTTACCCCTGATTCTGCCTATCAAAGCCTAATTAACTTACACTGCCGTACGCAGGGGTATTCCAATGACTTCCTGTCGTGGTTCCTAGAGGTCTGTCGGCCCCCGTCCGCCCTTCCAAACGCGGATGGCATCTTGGGAAATTTGACACCTCACGATATTGACAGAATCACAGGCGAGATCAGGGAGAATGGTTACTACATATTTTCAAATCTGCTAGCGGATGACATTTGTGAGAGACTGCGTGATTTCGCATTAACCGCCGAATGTGCCCCATTTCCAAGACGTGAATCAGCTCCCGAAAGGACTTCTTATAATCGAGATCAGCCAATCGCAGAAAACTACCGCTTCGCCGAGCAAACACTCCTCGATAATCCTGACATTCAAAAGCTACTGTCCGACCATTCCATATTGGCAGTAGCGCAAGCTTACGTTAAGACCTCACCGATTCTGGATATTGTGGCGATGTGGTGGAGCACCGCGTTTGGCACAACAGCCAGTTCGCAAGCGGCTCAGCTCTACCATTTCGATATGGACAGAATAAAGTGGCTAAAGTTCTTCTTTTATCTCACTGACGTGACCCCGAAAAATGGACCCCATTGCTACGTTGCCAAGTCTCACAAACGCAAGGGGCAGCCCAGGCATTTATTGAGCCGAGGCTATGCTCGTATTCCTGATAAGGAAATCGAACTTTTTTATGGAGCTGATGACATCAAAGAAATCACCGGGCCGCGCGGAACAATTTTCGTTGCGGATACAAGAGGCTTTCACAAAGGTAAACTGCCCGAATCTAGTGATCGTTTGGTCCTGCAATTCGAGTTTTGTAACAATCTGTTCGGTGGGGCATACACAAAGTCTCGTCTAAGAAATGACTATGACCCGCATCTATTGGAACTCGCGACAAGGTATCGGCGAATATTCTCAAAATTTGAAGTCAACGGAGCATGATCTCTCGAGGCGCTTTCTTCTGCCGGCATGCGTTGAGCAAATCCGGCGAAACTGGAACAGGTGAAAGATTCGGATGAGGAACTCACGGCTTCTAATCTCCAGTACCAACCCATTGACAGCAATAGAATCTGATCGAGTATAGAAAACGAGTTTGCCAGTGACCATGAGCAACACCACTTTAGTTCCTTGCCCCATCTGTAATAGCCTGAATAATTTTTATGAGGTTAAGAACACTGATCATGATTTACATATCGGTAAGTATGGCGACTTATACAAAGGAATGGCGAAGAGCAAATGGCAGGTCTGCGTTGCCTGCGGCTTTGTACACCAGAATCCCAGACCCTCCGCGGCGGCATTAAACCAATTCTATTTAGACTCAAAGTACCACCCCGCCACGATTCCTGAATACTGGCAATCACCCGAGAGTTATTTAGCTTTCGCGCAATGGTACTATCAGGAGAAGATTGATTACGCCCTAAAACATTCCAGCCTTAAATATGGAAATGTTTTCGAGGTGGGCTTCGGACAGGGGGGGGCGCTGAAATTGTTCGAGAAGGGCCAATGGCAAGTCTACGGCGTGGAGGTCGATAAAACTCTTTTCAGCTATGCGAGGAATAAACTGGGCCTTAGTTCGATTCGAGAAGGCCTTCTCGATAGAAAAATCAATATCGAGACCAAGGTGGATCTGGTGTTTAGCAATCACACCTTCGAACATATCGCCGATTTGCACGATGCCATGATCGGCATACAAAAGGTCTTGAAACCCGGCGGTTACGTCTTCACCGCCGTCCCGACTTATTACAAGAATAGATCACGTCTTTCTCTCGAGTGGCTCAACTGTGGCCACTATTCAATGTTCACGCATAAGTCACTTAACCACCTCTTCTCCCAGTATGGACTAGAGGAGGTTACACACACCTACAGAGGGTGGCGGAAAGAGATCGACGATTTATGGCATCTGGCGAGATTTACAGGAAGGGTGACGGATCCGAAAGTATTTCACGAGAATCCTGACAAAGTGCGTACGTATGTGAATAAGATTAACCCGATCAACTCAATCATTTGGTACCCTATTTATTCCAATTACGCTAGCAGAGTTCAAGCCTACGAATCAATCAAACGCGAGATCAAGCGCCACCCAAGTATCTATTACCTAAAGATGCTGCTGGGTTCGCCGCAAGTATTCGTTCTGAAAGCGGCACAACGTGTTAAGCGGAAGCTGTCCGCAGTGCCATAAGTCTTGAGGATGTTAATGGGTGACTATGTACGTGAGTTATTGGTGTCGGCTAGAAGTTTAGCCCATCACTTAAAGACGCAGGCCAAGTCAAAATCACGCCAGCGCGATATAGTGCGTCGGTTCCAGAGGTCCTCGATCGTGGCTCACAAAAGTGACTTCAACAAAACTATTCTATTCTTTTCTCCGGAGGCGGGCGTCGCGCCACACTATGTCGCTCAATGTGTTCTGGCTCGCACTCTGAAAGAGTTGGGCCATAACGTACTGTTCGCAAAATGCTTTCAAATCTTTGAGCGATGTCCGGTAATGGACATGCATCAACTCTCATACAGGTCCGGTGAAGCGGCCAAGACGGAGACCTGCGTGAATTGCGCTGCTAACTCAATCGAGATGCTCGATACTTATGGTCTGGATAGTCTGGATCTTAGAAGCATCCTCATTCGTGAGGTTACCTTAAGACATCAACGTGCCATTGCGAACCTGCCGGACGACTTGAGCCTTTTTGAATACGATTCCATTCCCTTCGGTAAGTTGTGCCTTAACGACATGGCTCTTGCGACCAAAGTGTCGAATTTTGAAGAGGTGAGTCAAGAAATTCGACTAGCCTGGTTGCAGTACATCAAAAGCAGTTTGTTGAGCTATTTGCTGATCGATCACGTCTGCCAGAAGTTCTCTATTAGCCGTGTCCTTCATTTCAATGACTATTCGTTGCTACTCGGTGCGCGTATGGCGGCTCGCAAGAATGGTGTTCCTACCTTTACGGTGACGCTCGCTTCTCACAATGTGATAGACCGGCGCCGCTACGTTATTTTACCCGACATCGTTTGGGCGTCCTTTGGAAAGCAAGAAGAAGCCTGGCCCACATGGAGAGGCTTGCATCTTTCTGCGCAACAGGTTCACGCCGTTGCGGATGACCTGATTGTTCGCTTCGGCGCGAAAAGCTTCCACACTTATTCCCCGGCAAAAACTTTCAAGGGGGAGGATGTCCGTTCATCGCTTGGCCTGACAAAGGACAAGAAGCTACTGGTGGCCTACACCAGTAGTCTGGATGAGATGCTCGCGGGAAAGATGCTTCGGAGGGCCTTCGGTTTAGATGTCAAGGATCGTCAGCAACCATTTAAAGACCAGATCGAATGGTTACAATCGTTAATTGACTTTGTCAGAAAGCGAGAGGACCTGGAGCTCGTTGTCCGAGTTCATCCGCGTGAGGGTGTTAACAAGCGTGACGCTGTTAGCTCGATGCATCTTGCAAGACTCCGGCGTGCATTTGACCGTCCGCTAGGAAGTTGCCGGTTTGTATGGCCTGGCGAACGAGTTTCAAGCTACGATCTAGCCGAAGCTGCTGACCTGGTCCTGACCAGCTGGAGCACCATTGGATTGGAATTGGCGCGACTGGGAAGCCCGGTGTTGACCTCTACAAATGGCGTGTCACCCTTTCCTCAGGATGACTTTCTCGAGTGGGGAGAAACCCCTCGCGCCTACTTCGATAAACTCGAAGCGCTACTTCAGCGCCCTACAAGACTGGAAACCATTGCCCTCGCTTTTCGCTGGTATCACCTATTTCATTTGGGCACCTCCCTGGATTTGGGAGATATTGTGCCGACGCACGACTTCGAAGGGTTGCCATCGTTCAAATTACCCCGAGAAGCAGCAGCTATTGAGGAAGTTATCTGCGGAGACAAAGAGGTTCTCGCGCTTAATTTGGAACGTCTCAGGGAATCACAGCATCCGGACAGTGCTGAGGAAGAAAAAGCGGCTCTTGAGAGACAGTTGCGGCGAATGATCCATTTTCTCCACACTGGCGAGGATTCGAGCGAAGACTTTCAGTTGCGACTCATGGCTTCCGATGAAAGAGCTAATGACTCGGCAGCGCATTCTAACGGCAAACTCGCTGCGAAAGCCGAGCGAACGTTGATAACGAACGGGCCACATACTCACTACTTAGTGGAAGGAATGACCTATTCCAGATTCTCACCAATGTCCGCGAGGTTAGCCCCCCTGTGTGCTCAGCAGCTCTTGACGCCGTTCGATTCAGCAGTGACGTGAGATTGATTCAAGCTTTCGCTATTGCGCGGCCAGGCGAGCCAGGCACTTTAGTATGGGTCTTCTTAGTAAAATCAACGAGTATCGTTCAACAACGCGCAGAGGAGAATCATTTGCTCTAAATCAACTTGATCAGAAACTAAGGCCTTATTTGAATTTCAATGGGGGCTTTTTCATCGAGGCCGGGGCGAACGATGGAATCGCGCAAAGTAACACGCTGTTTTTCGAACGATATCAAAAATGGAGCGGTATTTTGATCGAGCCGATACCCGAGTTGGCTTCAGCCTGCCGCGCCAACCGGCCAAACTGTATTGTAGAGAGTTTTGCCCTGGTGCCTTTTGGTTTCAAAGAAAGTTATGTGGAGATGCGGTACTGTAATCTTATGTCTCTTGTAAAAGGAGCTATGAGATCAGAGGAAGAGGATTTGAAACATGTAAACACCGGCTGTGAAATTCAGAATATTACTACGTATGAATTGAACGTGCCCGCCAGAACCTTGAGTTCCATTCTTGACCAACACTCGGTCCAAGAGATTGATCTTCTATCTCTGGATGTTGAGGGTTTTGAACTCAGCGTCTTGCAAGGCCTCGATTTAGATAAGTACAAACCATACTTCATGCTCATAGAAGCGCGCTATCGAGAAGAAATTGACGGATATTTGAAACCTCTTTACGAGCCAATCGAGGAATTGTCCTACCATGATGTTCTGTACAAGCGTAACTCGCATTAAGGAACAGACGCTCGAGCGGAATTGCTCACTCACAATTCAACCATCTCATCCCAGGGCTCGGGATCGAAACTCACCAGTTGGGCAGACTTCCGGAAAACCAGCACTCAATCGGATAAGCTGAAGCATGCGCGTCCTCGTCGTCGACACCTATTATGCTGCGTTTCTGAACGCATTTTACGCTCAGCATCGCGACTTACCGCTTCGGCCTTATGCTGAGCAACATCGCGTCCTGATGGAGCAGTGCTTCGGGACAGCCGATTTTTATTCCGCCAATCTCAGTAGGATCGGACAGGAAGCGATTGAAGTGGTTAGTAATTGTGAACAGTTGCAACGGCAATGGGCCGTGGAGCACGGAGTCAAGTTAAAGGAGTCCGGTTGGAACAAGGTTAGGGGTCTGGTCTCCTGGGCACCGCGTACCGGTTCGATCGACTGGTTTCATACGGTGCTGACGGCACAAGTGAAGCAATACTCGCCTGACGTGCTGTACATACAGGACATGAACAGCCTCAATCCTGGATTCTTGCGTGAGGTTAAGCAGTATGCCAGATTAATCGTCGGGCAAATTGCTTGCCCGATTTCGCCAGGAGCAGACTTCAGCGAATATGATTTGATACTCTCGTCGCTCCCTCTTCTGGTTGAGGGGTTTCGTCGAGACGGGTTGGCCAGCGAGTATTTTAAGCTAGGGTTTGAGCCGAGAGTTCTTGAACGATTAAGCGAAAGTAAACGAAGCGGCGTCGCTTTTGTCGGCAGCCTCTCTCCGAACCACGCCGAACGTATTGGGCTTTTGCAAAAAATCGCCAGATCGGTTCCACTCGACGTCTGGGGGAGCGGAATCGAAGGTCTACAGCGCGACTCGCCATTGCGCACGGGCTACCACGGCGAGGCTTGGGCACTGGACATGTACCAGGTGCTACGCAATACATGCGTCGCGGTCAATCACCATATCGATATGGCGGGTTCCTATGCCAACAATATGCGCCTCTTTGAAGCGACAGGTGTTGGCACGCTGCTGGTAACCGATGTGAAGGTAAATCTGACGGAGCTGTTCGCGCCAGGCCGCGAAGTGGTTGTTTATTCCACGCCTCAAGAATGTGTCGAATTGATCGAATACTATTTGCTACATGCGGATGAGCGAGAGGCTATCGCGGAAGCCGGTCAACAACGCACGTTAAGTGAGCACACTTACTATCATCGTATGCAAGAATTGGTTGAGATCATCAAACGGCGTCTTTCCTCTTCGAGTCAAGTTGGGAATGCTTCATATGGGTCCAGGGATAGCGCTCGATCAACGAAATCCTCCGGGGCGACTGGACTTGAAGAACACAGGGAGATCGATGCGCAGCGCTATCATAAAGGCAATTAACTTAACCAGTCAGATGCAGAACTTTGCCTACGCGCAGGCGCGACGGCGCAAGCTCGCTTCATATCTGAAGTCTGACCGTCGCCCCTGGCGACCGGGATATGCCGAATACCGTGAACGTTATCTGCGCGAAGTTGTGAACAATGTTGCTACTTTGAAAATCTTTCAGGAGGGTGCCGCTCTCCCAAAGGAGTACGGGTTTCGGCTCGATGCCCGGGTAGTTGAAATACCGTGGGTCATGGCCCACGCTAGTGAGAGATCTGGCGTATTCCTTGATGCCGGCTCATCGCTCAATTACGACTACGTGCTCATCGCGCCCGCATTCGCTAACAAGAGAATTATCATCGCCACTCTTGCACCTGAAGCTCAAGCCCACTGGCGCTTGGGTGTTTCATACGTCTATGGTGACTTACGTAATTTAGACTTTCGTGACGAGTGGTTTGACTCGATCGCCTGTATTTCAACCATTGAGCACGTGGGAATGGACAACTCTATGTACGCCGGAGAAGCCGACATCGCACGCAAAGGTGACCCGAAAGAGTTTTTGTTGGCCGTGAAAGAGTTAAGGCGATTACTCAAACCCGACGGAGTACTCTATGTCACCTTCCCTTTCGGTCGATACGAGAATCATGGTTGGTTTCAGCAATTTGATTCTCAGTTGCTTGACACGTTGGTCGGGGGATTTGGTCCATCCGGTTTTCGCGAAGCGATATATCAATATGCTCCAGATGGCTGGAAACTGAGTGACCGCTCCAAGTGTGCGCAATGTCAGTTTTTCGATGTCCGTACCAGTAAATACTTTGACCCGAATTCCACTATAGAATATCCGGCAGATTATCCGGCTGGTGAGCGGGCGGTAGCTTGTCTGGAACTTCGCAAATGAACGATAACTTGGGGTCAGTGGAATCTATGAACATATCCGTACTAAAGAGGGGCTTGAGCCACTACGCCAGGCAGGGTAGGCGTTTGGCGAAACGGCGTCTCTTATACTTGAAAGAGTTGGCATTAGGAGGTGGCGATCTTAGGGAATCACTTCTGATAAAACTGCTTGGACAGCACTATGCCAGTACCTACCGTCGCCAGTGGGAGTTGAGTGACGAAGAGCCCCATTTTTTCTCCCAGCGGATGGGCCTCTTTGAATTTGCCTTCGGTGAAAACGGACACGGCCCGTATCCCTTCTCCCGAGGCTTCTTCAGTTCCGAAGTACTTCAAATCGGGGACCGCCTGCTGGACATCGGTTGCGGCGACGGGTTTTTTACCAGGCGCTTCTTTAGCGAGCGCTGCGCCCACATCGACGCGGTCGACATCGAGCCGAGCGCTATTGAAGCGGCGATGGCTAACAACAGCGGTCGCAACATAACTTATCACCTGCTGGACGCCGTCAATCAGCCTTTCCCTCAGGATCGATATGATGTGGTTGTGTGGGATGGTGCACTTGGTCACTTTTCGGCGGAAACTACCAGCCACATGCTCGAAAAGATCCGCCGGCACCTCACTTCCGGCGGCATCTTTGTGGGATCAGAATCATTGGGTATTGAGGGGTCAGATCACCTGCAGTTCTTTCACTCGCTGGAGGATCTGAACTCGCTCTTTAAACCGTACTTCCGTCATGTAATGCTGCGCTCGATAAACTACCGGATAGGCCGGGGTGAGGGTTTCATTAGACAGGAAGCATACTGGCGTTGTTCCAACGAACCGCAGCGTTTACAAGATTGCAACTGGCAAGTATATTGACTCGCAGGGAATAGAAACACTGAGCCGCTAATCGCACGAGGAATCGTTCGTGACACGCGGTCATTATTTCACTCTTCAGAATAGCGGGAACCGTGTCGGTTGCAAGGTGCTGTCTGTTCAAATATGAGCGTCAAACAGGATCAGAAAGCGAGCGTCGAGGCGGTTGAATATAATGGCATAAAATACGCCGAGATAATCTGGGCCGGGACACAGGTCAACCAGACCACCTTCTTTTCGCCGGCCGAGTCATCCTTCCAGTTTGGCTTACTAGCCCATGAAGCGGGTTTCGTCGAGCCTCCGCATTATCACAAACCCGTCAGCCGCGCGATTAATGACTTGCAGCAGATGTTCGTCGTGCAGCGTGGAATTGTCGCCGTGCAACTCTTCGGTGATGACGGCTATATGTTGCGCGAAATCATCATGCATCAGGGCGACGCTATCGTCTTGATCCACGGCGTGCACGCTATCAGGGTGATCGAAGATATGCAGTGCCTCAGCGTCAAGCAGGGACCGTTCTTAGGCACCGAGAACGACAAGATCAATGTTGAGGTGAAATCATGATCGAAGTTTTCGATGCAGTGATCGGGGAAGAAGAGATCCAAGCAGTCACCGCGGCGCTGCGACGAGGCGAGATCTCCGGGACATTTGGCAAGTCTATCCCTGAGTTTGAACAGTCGTTTGCTGAGTACTGTGGCTGCCAGTATGGCATCGCCGTTAGTAGTGGCACGACCGCGCTACAGCTCGCCGTTAGGGCTGCCGGTATTGGCACCGGCGACGAAGTTCTCATCAGCGCCAGCACGAATATTGCGACCGCCTTAGCGGTCATCCACAACGGCGGCACCCCCGTGCCTGTAGACTCCGAGAGCGTCACCTGGAATCTCGATCTGGATTTGATTGAATCACTTATTACTCCCAGAACGCGCGCGATCATTCCGGTTCACTTGTATGGACATCCCGTAGATATGGACCGGTTGAACGAGATTGCCAAGCGACACAACCTGATTGTGATTGAAGACTGCGCTGAATCACACGGGGCTGCCTGCCGGGGAAAAATGACCGGAAGCTTTGGCGAGATGGGCTGTTTCAGCTTTTACGCTAATAAGGTGATTACAACTGGCGAAGGCGGAATGGTGATCACCAACGATAAGGCCTTAGGCGAGCGTCTCAGGCTATTGCGCAACCTGGCTTTCACCAAGCCTCGTTTCTGGCACCAGGAGGCTGGTTACAACTTTCGTATGACAGGGTACCAGGCTGCAATGGGCCTGGCGCAAGTCCGAAAGATTGATCAAATCATTAAGGAGAAGCGGCGGGTCGCGCATACTTACGATGGTTATCTATCCGGAGTGCCAGGGTTACAATTGCCGGTGGAAACTGAATGGGCTCGTAACGTTTACTGGATGTACGCTGTCGTCATTGGCCCTGAATTCGGTATCAGTCGTGATCAACTAATGCAGCATCTTCAGAAAGAAGGAATTGATACGCGCACCTTCTTTTGCCCGATGAACCAGCAGCCGTGTCTCCAATCCCTGCCCGGTTTTAGTAAGGTCCCATGTCCGGTAGCTGACCTATTATGGGATACCGGACTCTATTTGCCATCGACCTATACGTTAGACAAGGAGACGCTGGGAAGAATTGCCGACAGTGTGCGGCGCGCCTCCAGCTGGGTGCAAGAGGCCTCAGTTGCTTAGACCGTGCGTTGTCTCGCGGGCCTTCGATGAGCCGGCCCTTTCCAAATAAATGACCACGAATCAGGTCGCGAGTTATGCCAACTCACGGACGGCGCGTCGCGGCTTGAGGTCGTGCCCACCTGAATGACGTTGGTAAACGGAGACGAGAATCGGATGACATCGTATATCGGTCGCCACGCCGAGCTATATGACATCTTTTATTCAGATAAGCCCTACGCTGACGAGGCCGAATTTGTGCACCGTTGCCTGCAGCAATACAGTGTGGGCGCAATAGCTCGTTTACTTGAAGTGGCTTGTGGAACTGGGTCGCACGCTTTCGCGTTCGAAGCACTGGGCTACAGTGTTGTCGCCACGGATTATTCAGAAGACATGTTGGAGAGAGCACGGCTAAAGGCCGCTGCCTCGTCAAGCGCCGTTGACTTTCGCAAACAAGATATGCGCGCCCTCGATCTAAACAGCCATTTCGATGCGGCGATATGTTTGTTCGACTCCATCGGATACGTGAGGACGAATGAGGCAATTGAGCGGGTGCTGCGAGGCGTGTATCGTCATCTGCGACCAGATGGCATGTTTGTATTCGAGTTCTGGCATGCCGGCGCAATGCTGAGCGGCTATGATCCACTTCGGGTTCGCCGTTGGACCGTACCGGAAGGCCAAGTGCTTCGCATCGCAGAGACTGAGCTGGACTGTATGAAGCAACTGAGCCGAGTCAGGTACACGATCTATGAGCTGCGCCGCGACGGGACCTATTCAAGTTTCGACGAGACTCAGGAGAATCGTTATTTCCTGGTGCAAGAGATGGCGGGTTGGTTGTCGGCGTGCGGATTCGCACCGCTCAAATGGTTTGCGGGTTTTTCCGAAAATGAGCGTGTAGACGAAGAAACCTGGCATATCGTTGCCGTGGCTCGTCGGAGTGAAGATAACTAGCCGCTCAGAAGGATGAATTCTGTCTAGATGAACGTAGGTGTGTATTTGTTCGATGTCACTCCCGATGCAGGAGGCGGGTATTCGTTTCAGCTAGACATCTTCAGGGCATTGGTCGACCTGGCCGAGCAAAGCCCTCACACCTTTACGGTGTTTTGCCAACGGCCCGAAGACATTCGCCCGCTTGTGACCTCTGATCGCATAGAGCTTGTTCAACTCTTTGAAGACAAGCCTCGTGATCCAAAATTTGGAGCCAACGTTACCTCCTCGTCTTCTTCCTCGATCTCCTTTTTTCGACGCGCAGCAAACAGTATCAGTTACAGGCTCACGCCCCACTACAAACAATCGCAGCGACCACAGACATTTGAACAACTAGCTAAGGCGGCCTCGATTGAATTCTTATGGTTTGTCAGCGGTGGCGGTCGTCCTGACGCCAGCATCACATTCGACGTGCCTTACCTCACCACGGTATGGGACTTACAACACCGGCTGCAACCATGGTTTCCCGAGGTCAGCGGGAATGGAGTGTGGGATCTGCGTGAAGAATTCTACTCGCAGTTTCTGCGGCGTGCAGCGGTAATTATAGCGGGCACGAACGCGGGCAGTGAGGAAATAAAGAACTTTTATCAGATTCCGCCTGACCGTATCAGAATCCTTCCCCATCCCACCCCTAGATTTGCCCTCGAGGCTACATCCCTTGACGGTACACAAGTGCTTAGTAAGTACGACATTCCAGAAGGCTACCTATTCTACCCGGCACAGTTCTGGGCGCACAAGAATCACGCCAATCTCCTACTCGCCGTACGGAACCTGCGTGAGCAATACGATCTCTCCTTTCCTGTGGTTTTCGTCGGCTCTGATAAGGGAAATCAACACTATGTCCGCGGCGTGGCAGAAGAACTTGACCTATCTTCACAGGTGCACTTTCTCGGGTTCGTCCCTCAATCAGATTTGGTCCATCTTTACCGCAACGCTTTCGCGCTCATCTACGTAACGTTCTTTGGTCCGGAAAACTTACCCCCGCTGGAGGCCTTCGCGCTCGGCTGCCCCATAATCGCGTCCGATGTTTCCGGCGCCAGGGAGCAGTTGGGTGATGCTGTATTGTTGGTTGAGCCTACAGACCCCTACCAGATCGCCAAGGCGATCAAATCTCTTCACGACGATCCGGAGTTGCGCCAGAAACTCGTGCGGCAAGGACGGGAGCGGGCCTCACAGTGGACTGGCACCGATTACGTCAAAGGCGTATTTTCGATACTTGACGGGTTCGAACTTGTTCGACATTGCTGGGCTAAGCAATAGGTGCGAGCAACAGCGTGGTGTAAGATGAGCAACGTTTAAATGAGCATCCTGACTATCCCCGCGTCGCCGGCAAAAACTGGCTGGCCCTGGGTGGCCGCAATGCCGTCAACCGTGGCGCCACTCCTCAAGGGAAGTCCCTGGCCGCGCATCAGTGTTGTCACACCCTCTTACAACCAGGGGAAATTTCTCGAGCAAACCATCCGATCCGTGCTGCTGCAGGGTTATCCGAATCTTGAATACATCATTATCGATGGCGGAAGCTCGGATGACAGCGTAGAGATTATTAAAAGATATTCACCGTATTTAGCCTACTGGGTCAGCGAGCCAGACCGGGGACAGAGTCACGCCATAAATAAAGGTTTCCAAAGATCAACTGGAGAAATCATGTGCTGGCTCAATAGTGACGACTACTACTTTCCGGAAACGTTGAGGATTGTCGCGGAGAATTTAGCCGGCAACACCGGAACCTACGCCCTTGTCGGTCATTGTGTGCAGGTATTCACTGACGGTCGCCCTTCGTTGAGTCATGAAGGAAAGTATGAAAATTTCCAACGGCTGTTACAGTTTTGGAAAGGATATCAAATGCACCAACCCACCATCTTCTGGCGCCGAGAGGTATTCGACAAGATAGGGCTCCTGGATGAAGATCAACATTACATAATGGACTTTGATTATTGGGTCAGGATGGCTCGACATTTCGAGTTTAAAAATGTCGATCGTGAGCTCGCTTGCTTTACTTATCATCAGGATGCGAAAACGGGCGATGGCTTCGTCAAATATTTGCAGGAATTGAGGGCCCATAGTCCGGCCTATTGGCCGTCCCCTTTCGAACCGGGCTATTGGTATCTGAAATTTTCTATGATCAAACACCTTTATTATTTGCCTTTCGTTCAACGACTAGGCAATTCATTGTCTTACCGCACTCGACGCGCCTTGCGTTCTTTATCGAGCGGCAGAGCAAACTAACCGGGTTCGCCGTTTATTCGCAGGTTTGTTGATTATGAGCACCTTATCAGCGTCGTCAGGAACCGAAAATGGCCGTTTGAGTCTGCAAACGCTACTGCGCAATCCGCCCCAATTGCACGAGTCAGACGGCAAGCCCATTACCTACAAATTGTCTGATGAAGCGTTATCTTTCATAGACCAACACATAAATGCCGGCCTTAAGACCTTAGAGACAGGCGCTGGTATCAGCACGGTCTTATTCGCGCTGAGAGGGACGGAGCATACCTGTATTGTTCCCGACAAAAATCAGGTCGAACGAATCAAAGAGTTCTGCAGAAAGAACGAGATCTCCACTGAGAGGATCGATTTTAGAATTGATAAATCAGAGAATGTATTGCCTGAGCTAAGGCCCACGGCGTTAGACCTCCTATTGATTGATGGCTGCCACGGATTTCCTGCTCCTTTTATTGATTGGTACTATGCCGGTTCCGGACTGAAGGCCGATGGAATATTGATCATTGATGACACGCATCTTTGGACAGGCTCGGTGTTAAGAGAATTCTTGCTCGCCGAGCCGGAATGGAAAGACGAATGCCACATCCTTTCAAGGACGGCCGTCTTTAGGAAGCTTAAAGAAGGTGAACTCCTCAAAGAATGGCCTCTCCAGCCATACACTCTGCTTCACAGCAAGCTTGAAGAGGACGACCCTAACTCCCTTGTCGCCAGAGCCGGTCGATTGGTCAGACACGCTCTAAAGGGTGAATTTTCGACTCTAGCGAAAAAGGTCATCAGGAATACCATCGGGTGAGCGGAGGCCTCCTCCTGTTGTAACCGAAGGATCAACTTACTTCATTGATGAGTGACGGAGCAGGGCATGAAGCAACTATGGCAGAACCGCGCATCTCGGTTGTGATCTGTACGTACAACCGTGCTCCTTACTTGTCGAAGGCGCTTCAGAGTCTTGTCGCGCAAAGCTTACCGCGAGAATGCTTCGAGATTCTTGTGGTGGACAACGTTTCCACGGATAACACCAGGCAGGTCGTGCTCGAGGAGTTCTCTCACGTTCAGAACCTGAGATACGTTTACGAACCCGTTCAGGGTGCAAACCAGGCACGAAACACCGGTCGACGTGAGTCGCGGGGGGCATATATCGCTTATATGGATGACGACGTGATTGTCTCTCCCCAGTGGCTCGAAACAATCCTCAACACCTTCGAGCACACGAAGCCACAGCCGGGATGTATCGGCGGCAAAATCGAGCCCATTTGGGAGTCACCTCGTCCGCCGTGGTTGCCCAACAAGCTGGTCCCTTTTCTGGCGATGCTGGATCTGTCTGAGGAGCCAATCATCCTCAATGACCAGCAGTGGCTGATGTCCGCGAATATGGCCTTCCCAAAACGCGTTCTCGAAGAGATGAACGGTTTCGAAGTTTACATGGGCAGAATAGGTAACAAGCTCCTCTCGATGGACGAAAATCTCTTACAACAGCGGCTCCGGAGCAGTGGCTACACTCTTCTTTACAATCCCCGGATGGCAGTTCGTCACCATGTGCCCCAGTCGCGACTAACGAAGAAGTGGTTTCTTCGTAGGATGTATTGGGAGGGTATCTCACTCGCCGTCCTTCAGATTCATCAAGATTCTCCATCTGCGGTCAGGCGGATGCGGATGGCCTTCTACACGGCGCGCCAACTGCTGTTGTCGCCTCGCCGATTGGTTGCCATCGCCGTCCAGACCGACAATGCGGACGAGTTCGCCGACAAGTGTTCCACGCTTGAACGGTTGGGTTACCTGGTAGCCACCTTGGGAATCGCGAAGTGATAGCAGGACTGTTCGCTGAATCCATCAAAGAAGTGATTCAATCGAATGTGCAAGCCGTGACGAACCAAGGGGTGCACTGAGCGCAAATGCGAATTTTTTATGATGGATTTGTATATCAGGAGCAGCAGGCGGGCGGCGTAAATCGGTATTTTGCCAACATCATCAAGCGGCTTCCCGGAGATTGGCTTCCGTTTCTTACTATGTCTCAGAGCCATCCGCTTGACCTTCCGGCACACCCAAATTTGCGGATCTCAAAGTTTTACCGCGCGCGTCCTCTGCGAGTTTCCTACCGGGTCGAGAAATACTATTTTCGTTACGTCACCGCCGCTACCAGGTTCGATCTGGCCCACCCGACCTATTATTCATTGCTCTCACAACGAGAATTGAGCAGCTATCGTTGCCCCGTCGTGCTTACCGTTTGGGACATGATCCATGAGGTTTTCTCTCGAGAAATGGATCCGACAGGACAACGCGCTGAAGAGAAGCGAAAAGCCATGTCGGCGGCCCAGGCGATCATCTGCATTTCTGAGAGTACAAGAAAGGATTTACTTGAGCGCTACCCGCTGCTTGAGAGTAAGGTGCGTGTAACGCACCTGGCGTCGGAAATAGACGCCGCTCTCTCGTATGGCTCAGAGCCCGTACCGGCTCGGCCATATTACCTATACGTCGGAGGTCGGCGCCGCTATAAGAACTTTAATAACCTGCTGCTGGCCTTTGCGAAGTTCGCTTCCAGTCGACCAGATGCAGCGCTTTGCGTGGTCGGCCCGCCATTTGATGAAGCAGAGAGAAGGCATCTCACCGAACTCAATCTTGCCAGCTGCATTGAGCACTATAGCCATCCTACCGACGCGCATCTGGCGAAGCTTTATCGTTGTAGCTTGGCTTTGGTCTACCCCTCGCGCTATGAAGGGTTCGGCATTCCGTTGCTCGAGGCTATGTCCTGCCATACCGCGGTCGTTGCGTCCAATACTTCCAGCATCCCCGAGGTGGTCGGCGATGCAGGCTTACTTTTTGACCCTTCGGAGATCGACGAACTTGCCGATATCATGCTCTTCTTGATCGATCATGGAACGGAGCGTAAGCGTCTGATCGAAAGGGGAAGTCACAGGGTCCGAGAGTTTAGCTGGGATAAGACTGCGGCTGAGACCATTAGCGTTTACCACTCCGTGTCCAATTAACCGGCACAAGTCGCCATTGCCCGCGGGCAAAAGTATTAAGCTGAGCGGACTCTGGACAGTGGCTTGCGAGAGAGCGACTTCCTATCATGAAGCTCAAAAAAGTTGTTAAATCGCTCGTCAATCGGACGTTCGACCCGTGGGGAATGGAACTCGCCTACTCCCATCTGGTGATGCACCCCAAAAACGACTGGCTACAGAATCTGCGCGTCCAAACGATCCTGGACATCGGGGCCAACAAGGGGCAGTTCGCCGCCAGAATTAGAGAAATTCTGCCGGAAGCGTTCATCTATTCATTCGAGCCGCTTCGAGATGCACATGAGGCGCTTCTCTCCCGTATGGAAGGCGACAATGCTTTTCAGACATTCAACTTTGCGCTCGGCGATGAGAATGCGAAAGCCGTAATTCACCGCTCGGGCTACTCTCAATCCTCTTCGCTACTGCCAATGCTGGAGTTGCACACTGAGGCTTGGCCACACACTGCCGAAGCAGGGACAGAGAACGTAGTGGTAAGGCGACTCGACGGGCTTAACCTTCTTCTGAAGCCGCGTATAATGGTGAAGATCGACGTACAAGGGTTCGAGGACAGGGTCATCGCCGGCGGCCGGGTGACCATTGGTGGCGCCACTTGCGTGATCACTGAAGTCTCATTTCAGAAGCTCTACGATGGGCAGCTACTGTTCGATGACATTCACTTTATGCTGAGGGACATGGGCTTTCAGTATTCGGGTAACTGGGATCAACTTCTCGACCCCCGTGACGGCAGACCACTCCAAGCGGATGCTATCTTCATCAACCCAGACAATGCCAATTAATATCGTAACTGTCAGAAAGACTCATCAGATCCGGGTCCGTTGGGGGTCATACCGGACGCATTCAAGGGCCGCGGGAAAATTATTTGCTAAAGCTGGTACCAGGCAATATCATTCTTTACGGCCCAATGATTATCGTCTTGGTCGGACTGCTAGCGGAAATGTCCCGAAACAACAGCGGATTATGTGCTCACCTGAACCGCTGACACTCATTTTATAAGGAGAAGCCAGATTTCGCCCGTGACGTACGTAGTCCATACTCCCCTAATTGGGAAACCGGCCAGTACTATGAAAAAAGCTCTAATTACAGGGATCACAGGACAGGACGGCTCGTATTTGGCAGAGTTGCTGCTCGAAAAAGGCTATGAAGTGCATGGCATAATCCGCCGCGCCTCGACCTTTAATACTGGACGCATTGATCATCTTTATAGAGATCCGCATCTCACTCGCGTGCGATTCTTTTTGCATTACGGCGACATGTCTGATTCGACGAATCTCATTAAGCTACTTTACCGTGTTCAACCTGACGAGGTTTATCACCTGGCCGCGCAGAGCCACGTACGCGTGAGTTTCGATATACCTGAATATACCGGCGATGTTAGCGGACTGAGCGCTGTCCGGATTCTTGAGGCCCTTCGAGAAACCGGTCTGAAGGCCAGATTCTACCAGGCAAGTAGTTCGGAGATGTTTGGTAAGGTCATGGAGGTGCCGCAGCGAGAAACAACTCCATTCTATCCCCGCTCGCCGTACGGAGCTGCAAAGGTCTACGCTTACTGGATAACCACAAATTACCGCGAAAGCTACGGGATGTTTGCTTGCAACGGCATACTCTTCAACCACGAATCGCCTCGCCGCGGTGAGACTTTCGTCACACGTAAAATCACGCGTGCCGTCGCACATATCCAGGCAGGTCTGCAAGACAAACTGTATCTTGGTAACCTGGACGCGAAGCGTGACTGGGGGTATGCCAGGGAATATGTAACAGCGATGTGGTTAATGCTGCAGCAGGACCAACCGGATGATTACGTAGTGGCAACCGGCGAGATCCACTCGGTTCGAGAATTTGCGGAAGCTGCGTTCTCCCATGCCGGCCTTGATTGGCAGCACTACGTGGAACTCGATCGAAAGTACAATCGACCAGCCGAAGTTGATCTACTGATCGGAGACGCGAGCAAGGCAAAACGTATACTCGGTTGGGAGCCAAAGACTACTTTCAAGGATTTAGTGCGCCTGATGGTCGAAGCAGACGTAGCCATGATCAGCGGCAAAGGGTCGCCTGAAATCTTTGGAGACGCAAAACAATCCCTCAATTCGCTTTCGACACCAGCCTTGGCTTCTCGAGACTAATGCATACTAGCAAAAGTTTGCCCTACAGGAGAATACTTGCAACGGGTGGCTCCGGGTGTTTGTCGATGACTGTGCCGGGCGACAGAGCTTGCAGCGACAACTATCATGATGAGATTGAACCAGTGAACAAAGGAACTGGCAAAGAGATCAGAATTTCGGAGTTGGTGAGTTTGGTAGTTGGCGCCGGAGCCGAAGGTTATCGAATAGTCAATCTTCTCCTTATGCCTTGCAGTAACGCAGGTAAGATTTCTAGCAACACTTTTTCTTCCCCAGAGTTGTAAAACCATGCCAATTGGCAGGAATCATTGATGCCTCCTCTTTTAAGCGAACTCCCTCCTGCGCCTCCTGGCAAGCTCGGCTGGCCCTGGACAACCGCCAGCCAGCCGCTGATGGGGTTAACTTCCCAGGGGCAGGATTGGCCAAGGATTACCGTGATTACGCCGTCTTACAATCAGGGAAAGTTCATTGAAGAAACCATTCGATCCATTTTGTTACAAGGGTACCCCGATCTGGAATACCTGATCATTGATGGTGGTTCGACGGATAACACGGTGGAAATAATCAGAAAATACGAACGCTGGCTCGGGTTTTGGACCAGTGAGCCAGATCGCGGCCAATCACATGCCATCAACAAGGGGCTTAGCCGTGCCACAGGAAGTCTTTGGGGCTGGATTAACAGTGATGACTTGTTGCTTCCGGACAGTATCGGATCCATAGCCGATCTGCACATTAAGTTTCCGCGCGACCTGATAGCAGGGGACGTTATTGATTTTTGGAACGGACAGAACCAGCGACGGTTGATCAAACAGGCGGATATAGAACTGCGGAAATTTGTCGAATTCTGGAACCGCCAGGGACACTGGCACCAACCAGGGATTTTTTTCCCTACCAATGCGATCAAGAAGGTGGGACTTCTGGACGAAAGCTTGCGTTACCTGTTCGACTACGATCTACTCTGTCGCGCTCTATCGTCAATCGGCACGCAGTATTTGAATCGGCCTGTAGCCTCTTTCAGATTGCATCCTGATTCGAAGACCATATCCGAGGGGGATCTGTTTCTGTTTGAACTTTGCCGCATCTCAAAACGCTACTGGCAAACTATTCCCGATGTCGACGTACGCGGATACAGGCGATTTGTTTCGGGGATGCTGTTCTGCTCAGGCTGCCAGAGACTTGTGCGTCGTAAGGGCAGAGCGTGCCAGTTGATGGTCCAAGGTCTGATGACTCACCCACTCTGGGCTGTCTTTGCTGCGATAAAGTTACTTCCCTCCTGGCCACAACGACGGCATCAAGAGCGGCAGAATATAAACAAGTTCGATAGCTCGTCGAAAACCTATTTGAGATATTGAGAGATTTTGGGCAGGAGTGCTGTGGCACCACTCGTTAGCATAATCATTCCCACCTTCAATCGCGCACAGTATGTTGAGCAAGCCGTTCGAAGTGTCCTTGCGCAGACGCTGTCCGACTACGAGATAGTAATTATTGATGATGGTTCGACGGATTACACTGAAGAACTGTTGCTACCATTTAAGCACCGGTCAAATTTTCGCTGTCAATACCAGAGCAACCAGGGACGTTCCACAGCCCGCAACAAAGGGATCGGGCTTGCAGCCGGTAAACTTTTACTGTTTCTTGATTCAGATGATCTTCTTCTGCCTGAAGCTCTGGAACATCTATGCCAGGCGGCTGCGCTCCATCCGACAGCCGGGATGATTATCGGACAGACGCAATTCATAGATGAGCAAATGAAGGTATTAAGAACCCTAGCGCCTTGGAAGGCGGGAACGCTGGCTGATTCGCTCTATCCCGCATTAATTCGGCAAAGATTCGCGTTATTGCCCGGAGCTTTTGTGGTAACCAGAAACGCTCTTGAAAAATGCGGCTCATTCGACTCACTATCAGAACCTTGCGAAGATTACGACTTCTCGCTGCGTTTGGCACTCTATTCCCAGCTGCAGTACGTGGATAAGCCTGTAGTGCAACACCGCATGCACGCTGGCAATACTCCGGAAACTAGCATTTACCTTGGTGGACTCAAAGTTGCCCTTAAGCACTTAACTCTAATTGACAGATCGTCGCACCTCCCATTTACTCTTCGCCGAAAAAGTAAAGCTGCATGGCTATTGAAAATGGCCGATAACTACTATGGTCTTGCCGAGAATATGCTGGCGCTCAAATATTATTTGCGGGCATTCAGAGTTTATCCGCGTTGCGCGGATCTGCAGATGGCTCGCCAAGTGGCGGCGAGTCTCGTGCCGGTTGAGATCAGGAAGAAGCTAAAGCCTTTCATGGCTGCTCCGATAGCAAATGATGTCTGGTAGAGACTAATCCGTTCTAGCTGGAGTGTTCCTCACTCGGGCCTTAGATATCAATCCAGTTTATACGATTGGCGCCAATTTTTACTGTCGACAAATGCCGGCTGGTCATTCTTATCGAGTATGCACGTCTCCAAAACCAGAAAATCCATCTCTGTTCGCATAAAACAAAGATAACTGTCCGCGGGAGTGCAAACAATTGGCTCGCCGCGAACATTAAAACTTGTATTGACCACCATTGGGCAGCCGGTCTTCTTGCGAAAGGCCTCAATGATTTCCCAAAAGAGCAAGTTTGTTTCGCGTCTGACAGTTTGGATTCGCGCTGAGTAGTCAACATGCGTCACCGCGGGAATCTCGGAGCGGGTAACTTTTAACTTATCGATTCCCCAGAGTCCTTCATCTTGCGGCGTCACCTTGAAGCGACGGTGCTCGATGACATCGCTGACCAGCAACATGTAAGGACTATCAGTGTCCAGCGCAAACCACTCGGCCACGTGTTCACGTAAGACGCTTGGCGCAAACGGCCGAAAACTCTCACGATATTTTATTTTCAGGTTCATCGCTGACTGAATGGTAGGGGAGCGAGGATCTCCTATGATACTTCGGCTGCCCAAAGCCCGGGGACCAAATTCCATCCGGCCCTGATGGAGGCCGACGATCTTTCCTGCGGCGACAAGAGCGGCAATCTTTTCTGGCAATTCCTCGCGTGAATACTTCTGGTATGGCGCACCCTTCTCCTTCAAAAAAATCTCGATCTCTTTCTCGCTATTTTTTGGACCTAAATAGGTTCCCTGCATTCCATCGGCGTAGTGTGGTGTGCCGTTCTTCTGTGTCGAGCGCTGGGACTGCCATATCCCTTGCTTTTCGGGGCTGAGCCGTGGCCGACCTAAGTATCGATGCCAAACTGCAAGCGCAATCCCCACAGCTCCGCCCGCATCACCCGCGGCCGGTTGAACCCAAATATTTTCAAAAGGAGCTTCACGTAAGAGGCGTCCATTGGCCACGCAGTTAAGCGCAACACCGCCTGCCAGGCAAAGGTTTTTCAGGCCAACTTCTTTATGAACATACTTCGTCATTTTTAAAACGACTTCTTCAGTGATCACTTGAATACTGCATGCAAGATCCATTTCCCGCTGCGTAAGCTTCGATTCCGGCTTCCTTGGCGGCCCTCCGAACAGTCTGTCAAAAGCGCCATTGGTCATTCGCAAACCTTGCGAATAACTGAAATACTCGTGATTCATCTTCACACTGCCATCCTCGCAAATCTCCGCCAGCTTGTTTTTGATCACCGATACGTATTTCGGTTCCCCATAAGGAGCTAATCCCATAACTTTGTATTCTCCACTATTGACCTTGAATCCCGTGTAATAGGTAAAAGCACTGTAAAGTAAGCCAACGCTGTCAGGAAAGGTTAACTGTCTTAACAGAGTGATCTCGTTTCCTTTTCCAAAACCCATCGCGCTTGTGGCCCACTCGCCAACGCCATCGATAGTGAGAATGGCCGCTTCTTCAAACGGCGAGGGATAGAAGGCGCTCGCCGCGTGGCTTTCGTGGTGATCTCCGAATAACAACTTCCATTGAAATTTCTTGCCACGTTTCTTCGCCCTCCGCGCATCTTCTTCGCCCTCAGACCTCGCCATCTCCGTCCGAATCAGATCGGGCATCCATAGCTTTTCTTTCATCCACAAGGGAAGCGATTTGAGAAAAGAGGCAAAACCTGAAGGTGCGTAGTCGAGATAGGTCTCGAGAAGACGATCGAATTTCAGCACAGGCTTGTCATAAAAACCAACATAATCGACCTGGTCGGCCCTCAGTCCCGCGTAACGCAAGCAATAATGAACCGCTTGCGAAGGAAAGCGATGATCGTGCTTGATACGCGTAAATCGCTCTTCCTGTGCAGCGGCAACTATGGTTCCATCTACTACGAGGCAGGCCGCCGAGTCATGATAGAAAGCAGAAATACCAAGAATACTTACCAACCAACCTCATCCCGCGATTTCATTCTTAAAACAGAGTGTAAACAAACGGAGCGATGGCCGAACTGTTTGCAAGCACCAGCAGAGCCCCAACCAGTACCAGCGTGATAAATATCGGCGCGAGCCAATACTTCTTGTTCTCTCTCATGTATTGCCACAACTCACTTACAACCTGTGCTTTGGACATTGTGGCTCCTCAAAACATCTTTTCGTAATGACGCAGGTCACGCTGCCGTTTGGAATAGGGTCTCCAGTAGGAACCGCTGGAACGAGCACGCCGGTGAAGAGGATCCCAGCCGAAAATTCTCTTCGTCAAGCCAATAGGAGTAATCACGAGGAAGAATACTAGACCGAGAATGATGCGCGTTGTGACATACGAAAGGCCCTCCGCCAGAAACGTCCAGGCTTTGTTCGGATAAACCAGAGCTCGCGGAAGGATCAAGCTGAGTAGGACCAAGGCAACTCCCAGCATCAAAGTTACCTGGGCGAAGTTCGTGAACTTGCCGCGGTAAAGCCACCAGACGGCGAGCAAAGTGATGATGCTGCCGACTGTGAGCCCGAACTCTATCTCGGCTCGAAAAGAACTCCTTTTCATAACCTGACTAATATAACCCATTAGTCTGTGCAAACTTTACCACTATACTGTTCCCTATAGTATTTTTGGTAATCTCCGCTACGAGTCCGTGAAATCCATTCGGGGTTCTCCTGGTACCAGTTGATGGTTTTTTTCAGACCGCTTTCCCAGGTTTCCTGGGGGCGCCAGCCAAATTCGAGCTCCGCCAATGAGGGATCGATCGCATAACGGCGATCGTGACCGGGCCGATCTTTGACGAATTGAATCAGCGAATGCGGTTTGTCGAGAGTGTCGAGCAAGTATTTCACGACATCAATATTTCGTCGCTCGTTGCGAGCACCAAAATTGTAAACAGACCCAGAACGCCCGTTCAACAGTGCCATCAGAAGGCCCCGGCAGTGATCCTCCACATAAATCCAATCTCGCACATTCTGACCATCACCGTAAACGGGGATGGCCTCGTCATTCAACGCATTGGAAAGCGCCAGCGGCAGAAGTTTCTCTGGAAATTGTCGCGGACCATAATTATTTCCGCAACGGGTGATGATGGTTTCCAGTCCGAAGGTATGGTGAGCCGCTCTCACGAGATGCTCCGCAGCAGCTTTTGAAGCCGCATAAGGACTGTTGGGCTGAAAGGGTGACGCCTCTGTAAAATGGAGGTCTTGATCTTCAGGCAAGCTTCCAAAAACTTCGTCTGTCGAAACCTGAAGAAACCGTCCAACTCCCTTCTCACGCGCCGAGTCAAGCAGAACCTGAGTGCCTAATACGTTTGTTCGCAAGAACTCATCTGCGGAAGCGATGCTGCGATCGACGTGAGACTCCGCAGCAAAGTTGACCACATGGTCGGTATTAATTTCCAAAGCACTCAGCACGGCGCCCCGGTCAGCAATGTCTCCGCGAATGAACCGATGGCGAGTTTGATCGAGTCCCGCAAGGTTATCGAGATTGCCGGCGTAGGTTAGGGCATCATAATTGGTCACTTTGCAGGTTGGAATCTCTTCAAGGAGGAGTCGCACGAAGGCGGAACCAATGAATCCTGCACCGCCGGTAACAAAAATTTGTTTCATGGAGCGCTAATTTTCATCCGTTGAATGATTGACTGATTTAGAAAAAACGTCAAAATCGTTGTTTACAGGCTGGTCTTCACATTGCCTCAGTACATTTCACAGTAGTTATTAAGGGAACGACTTGTCAACCCGTAAATCTTTTGAGACTTTGACGGCGCTCACTACCCTTTGATCCCCCGAACATAAAGAGTCAAGGCTTGACCGTCATTATTTGTCTCGGTAAGCTCCAAAGTCTGATGGCACGAGACCGGTGGTCTCTGCGCGATCGACTAAAGGTTACCAGACTAAATCCTACAGCAATTAGCTCCTCCGGAAACAATAGTCCCATGAGAAGTGGAACAGTCATCGCGTCAGAGAGTCGAAGTAGTTTTTACAATACGACGAAAAGACGTGGACGTTAAGAGTGATCTATACCGGCTTATGCACTATCATCTGATCGGAATTTGCGGGACAGCGATGGCCTCACTGGCAGGAATGCTGCAAGCGTCCGGGCATCACGTCACCGGATCGGACCAGAACGTTTATCCCCCGATGTCTACCATGCTCGAGTCCCTGGGCATCATCGTGATGCAAGGTTATAGCTCCCACCATCTCACACCTTCTCCCGACTGCGTTGTCGTCGGAAACGCCATACCCCGCGGTAATCCGGAGGTGGAAGAGACGCTCAATCAGAGAATAGTTTATCGGTCCCAGGCTGAAGTGGTGAAGGGAGAGTTCATTAGGGGCCGCCGCTCGCTTGTCGTTGCCGGCACTCATGGTAAGACCACCACTACCAGTATTGCTGCCTGGGTAATGAACCAGGGACGCCTGAATCCCTCCTTTTTGATCGGCGGCGTGGCCCAGAATTTCAACACCAGCTTCAGAGTTACTAATAGTGAGTACTTCATTATCGAAGGTGATGAATACGACACCGCCTATTTCGATAAGGGTCCGAAGTTCATGCACTATCTCCCGGAACTCGCCATCGTGAACAACATCGAGTTTGATCATGCGGACATATACGCGGATATTGCCGCCGTGAAACTGGCATTTAGACGATTGATGAACCTGGTTCCCGGGAATGGCCGGCTAATCGCCGGATGGGATAGCCCACACGTTCGTGATGTGGTTGCCTCGATGGGCCAGAAGCTTTTTACCCAACTTGACACATTTGGTTCAAGCGATGACGCGAAATGGCAAGTGCGTGATGTGGAGTATTCAAGGGAAAGTTCTCGCTTCAAAGTTTTTTGTGCCGGCAAGGATTGGGGGGAATTTCACACCCCGTTGTTGGGACACTTCAACTTGCTTAATTGTCTGGCGGTAATTGTTGCTGCAGACGCCTGGGGGATTGAACGTAAAATAATTGCAGATGCTCTCGCGACTTTTCAAAATGTGCGTCGCCGCGCGGAAGTAAAAGGCGAGGAACGAGGCGTAACCGTCATCGATGACTTCGCGCATCATCCAACCGCCGTGCGTGAGACGCTGCGTGGTATACGAGATCGATATGCCGGCCGTCGTTTAATTGCTGTTTTCGAGCCTCGCTCCTGGTCTTCACGACTTGCCGTCTTTCAGGACGAGTATGCGGAAGCGTTTTCGGCAGCCGACTACGTAATTATCGCGAAAGTATTTGATAGTCAGAAGGTCACTGAGAAAGGGCGGATGCTCGACACTGAAAAACTGGTGGAAGACATCTCGCAAAGAGAAAAACCGGCACTTGCGCTCTCGGGCGCAGAACAGATCATCAAGCATCTCCTGCCTCACCTGCGCAGCGCGGATGTCGTCGCGATTATGTCGAATGGTGGCTTCGGCGGCATTCACGACAAACTGCTGGACGCGCTACGTGAACCGGAGGAATAGAAGAAGGGAAAAAGGGGAAAAGGGAAAAGGGGGAAAAGGGGCGGAAGCTGGTGGCCCCGGTTTCCCTTTTCCCCTGTTCCCCTTTTTCCCCTTTTCCCCCTGTTTTCCCCCCGTCCTTCACAATTTAACTAAAGATTTGTAACGCTCTCGAAGTCTTCCGGGCGTAAACAAGCATTGCCCTAGGATGCAGGAGGATTCCCCCGCAGTGAAACAGTTCTCGATCTTCAAACAAGCTCTTAAGCTCTCGGAGGGTTCTCGGCGGCAGAACCTCGGCGAGATTTCGAGCCTTTCACGTTGGGACTTTGATGAAAGGGAAAGCTTTCGGTTCCGCACTGGGGGGCCAAGTGTGGAATATGCTTGTCTTATGATCGAGAATGCTCTGCTGCTGCAAACGAATCGGGCGGGAAGAGTTTACGCGGGTTTTGAGAAGCTTTCGTGTATGCAGCCGATTGTCGATCGGTATTTGCGTATCGCAGATATTTCTGAGTCCGTATACGTTTTTGGAGAGGCTGACTGGAAGCCGCCCCGCCATCCTAACATCAGGGTTGTGACTCTGCCTCCAGACTTTCAATTGACTAGGGAGTGGTTTTTGATCGCGATGTCTCCCACGCTGCAAGTCGCGCTGATCGCCCTCGATGAAGGTAGTCTAAACACGACTTTGCTGTATCAAAGAAACTTCAGCGCAATCAAGACGAGTGATCCACATACGGTTAAGCAATTAGCTCGTGTTGCCGAAGGAATGATCGACTGGTCAGTTGCGGCTTGACCTGGGGACAACGCCGGGCGCAGGACGCTGAGACTTGGGTTGTTCCGGTTCTGGAAGGGTGGTTAGCAGCGGCCTGGGAAGTTTGTTGATCAGACTGTCTATCCCAGCCGGCGACTCCACGCGCGAGGTAAGTACACGGCGAATGGGTTTTGGCAAGAGCCTGCTTGCGAGCCCTGCGATCGCCTGGATCAGTTCAACAACATCGCCACCTCCATTCCAATGTTCGCGCACGATGGCCGGATCCGTGCGATCCATGAGCCTCAACAGCGTCATCGCAATCAGATAGGCATCATCGATCTGGCCGACAAAAGGAATCATGTCAGGCAATAGATCAAATGGAATAATGGCATAAACTATGGCGCCTGCTACCAGCGCCTTCTCGGTCTTTGGCACGCGACTGTCGGTTAGCAAACGAACGCATAACAGCAGCATGTTTGGAATAAACAACAGCAGATTTTTCATTCGCCATCTGGTTTGAAGTGACATGCTTTCTCCTTCGAAGCCCAGCAATCCGTAGTATTTAACCCTTCGCCTGATGTGTAAACTTACCACGACTCGGACCAGCGCGAAAACTTGTTCTATTCACTCGACTTGGTTAGACTCCAACTCATAACCATTGGAATGAACTTCCGTCATCGCTCCTATGCCTATACTGCAGAATATTCGCCAACGTGCCGCCGCTCAGCCGCAAAAAATCGTATTACCTGAAGGTAATGATTCGCGCACAGTTGTCGCTGCCGCAATCTGCGATCGGCAACGCCTGGCACGAATAACACTCTTGGGCGATGAGGAGAAAATTCGGCAAACTGCACAGCAGGAACATCTCGATCTTGGTGGCGTGCAGGTAATTGACCATCGGCGAGCGGCTGATTTCGAGAAGATGGTTTCTGTTTTTTACGAACTGCGGCGGGCTAAAGGCTTGATGGCCGACGAAGCTCGAACAATGTTGCTGGATCCACTCTATTACGGGAACCTCCTGGTCCGTTCAGGTCAGGTAGACGGCTCGGTGGCGGGGGCAACCAATACCACTGCCCACACCGTGCGGGCTGCTCTCCATTGTATAGGCGTGCGTGAGGGATTTAAGCTGGTCTCGAGCTTCTTCCTTATGGCTTTGCGACAGACTGGTTTCGGCGAGAATGGCGCCCTTATCTTCGCGGATTGCGGGGTCGTAATAGAGCCAACTGCTGCCGAACTCGCCGATATTGCCCTCGCCTCGGCGGATTCGTGTCGCGCCTTGCTCGGTGCTGAGCCGCGGGTTGCCATGCTTTCCTTTTCTACCAAGGGCAGTGCGAAACATCGCCTGGCTGACAAAGTCATTGAGGCCACCAAAACTGCCAGAGCCAGGGCGCCAGAGCTGCTAATAGACGGTGAGCTGCAAGTCGATGCCGCCCTTATTCCTGCGGTGTCGGAATCAAAAGCTCCGGGTTCAGTCGTTGCCGGAAGGGCAAACGTGTTGATTTTCCCAGACCTGCAATCTGGGAACATAGCCTATAAGATGACTGAAAGACTAGCGGGGGCGACAGCTATCGGTCCTATCCTGCAGGGGTTGGACAAGCCTGCCAACGACCTCTCTCGTGGCTGCAAGGCGCAGGATATTGTGGACGCCGTAGCAATTACTGCAGTGCAGGCGCAAGCGCGAAAAGCGGTGTGACACTGGGGCAACGCTAAGGTTGGCACTTCTGCATCAAACATCGTGATCTGCGATTATCTTGAGGCAGGCGGCGCTATTGTCACATCAACTTAGACTGTCACTGTTGCTCCCCCTGGTTCTGGCTATGGGGTTGGCTACAAACGCCAGGTCCCAACAGAGCTCGAAACCTTCACCGTCACCCACCCCGCAAAAAGAAGAACAGGAACCCGTACGTATCTTCACCGAAGAAGTTCGGCTGCCGCTTATAGCCCTCGATCAGTACGGACATTACGATCCGACTGTGGAACCGGATGACGTTCTCGTCCTGGAAGATGGTGTAGCGCAACAGATTAGAAGCGTGCGACATATTCCGGCCAGTCTGCTGCTGGTGCTGGACACAGGAGGTGAACAGAGCGGATTGGGAGGTGCTTCGAAGCGCACGAATTTGACGCGCAACGTTGCTATCGAACTCATAAATCATGTGACCGAGGGCACTTCGGTGGCCGTAATGCAGTTCAACAACTCAGTAGAATTGGTCCTTCCGTGGACACACGACCGGCAATTAATGTTGAAAGCCCTGAAAACCAAGCTTTCTTCCGGCAAACGCGCTCGTTTCTCAGACGCGGTGGCTGCAGCCGCCCAACAGTTGAAGGATCGACCTGAGGGGACTCGTCATGTAGTTTTCATCACTGATGGAGTAGATACACCCGGCGGTAAAATGGATCGGGCTGAAGCTGTTAAACGTTTGGCGGCGACCAGGGCAACGGTCCACATTATCAGCTATACAGAATTTGTGCGGCAGAAGAGTCCAACTCAACCCTCCGCGATCTCGACCGGGCAGACTTCGCCAGCCTCGGATCCAATAACGAGAACTGATCCAACCTTGCCGCCAGGGACTACTCGCAATCCCTCATATAGCGTGAGCATCAGATTTGATCCAGCGATGCGACGCCAACGCAAGGCTTATGAAGCCGACGTGCGCAAGAGTCAGCAAGTCTTAACTACCATTGCAGAGGAAACTGGAGGCCGGATCTACCTGCCGAAAACAGACGACGAGATGGTTGCGGAAGCTCGGGATGCGGCTCGTGAGATAGGTTCGGAGTACGTTGTTACTTATCGACCAAAGCGGCCGCTAACATCATCAGAACCTGGTGAGTATAGGCGCGTTGAGGTGGCGGCCCGCCGTGTGGGCCTTAGTCTGCGATCAAGACGTGGATACGTAGTGCCGTAAAGCCGTTTAACCTCTCTCATCAGGAATTCCGTGCTCTCAAAGAGAGATAGAAAAGCGCTCACTACAGAAGCCAGGGCGGTCGAGACCCTCAGAAAACTGCCGCTGGATGCCCCCAGCTTGTCCGGGGGAGTCTCACGTTGGTTGCTAACAGAGCTGACGAAGCTGCTTTGGATGCCACGGGCTCGCCCCGTGGAGGTTCACGTTTGCTGCTAGCCATCGAAGAGTTAGCAAGGAACGTGAGCTTCCACCGCGCAAGGCGGTGGCATCCTCAAAAGTTGATTGCTCGACGTTTTAGCGGCGAGCGTGAATCTCCCCCGGGCAAGCTGGGGGCATCCAGCAGCAGTTTTCATACATCCGCGGTAGCGCCGGGTTGACCCGGCGCTACCGCGCTCGGTTCTGTAGTTAGTGCTGACTTTTAAAGAATTGGATCGCGGGGGTCGCGTAGGACTCACACAGGAGTACTCGCTAGCTTGCTACGGCTTCAAGCTGGGATTCAAGCATCTGGACCACGCGACTAACTTCAAAATCTTCTCGTTTCGGCATCAGCGATCGTCGATGGAGTTCTTCCCAATCTTCTTTGGGCACACGATGGAAGGCTGCAACGACTTTCGGATCAAATTGCCGGCCAGTCCAATCGTCTAATTCTTGCGCGGCCGCTTCATACGATTTGCCGCGTCTGTACACGCGATCACTGGTCATCGCGTCAAACGCGTCTGCTACTGAGAAGATTCGCGCACATAAGTCAATCTCATCTTCACGTAGTCCCAGCGGATAACCAGAACCGTCCCACTTCTCGTGATGTTGAGCCACCACTCGAGCCGCGCCTGTCAGGAACTCTATGCCCCTCAGGATCTGCTGCCCATGAAGCGGGTGCTCGCGCATCAATACCCACTCTTCATCTGTCAGTTTTGCCGGTTTGCGCAGAATGGAATCCGGCACACCAATCTTTCCGATGTCGTGCAACAGGGAACCAAACTCCAGCGCCTTCATCTGCCGGCTGTCCAAACCATACTCTCGACCCAAACGAAGACTGTAAGTGACTACGCGCTCCGAGTGCCCGTGCGTCTCTGAGTCTCTAGTTTCCAAGGCGGCTGTTAGCGCTTTGAGTGTTGAACGGTAGGCGTCCTCCAGCGAATCGAGTGCCCGGTCTAGTTCCGCGGTGCGTTGTTCAACCAACTCCTCTAGCTGGGTTTCGTATCGCTGTTTCGCTATAACCAGCTCGTGATGCTCCAGAGCCCGCTTGACTACAGCTTCCACTTGACGGAGGTCAAAGGGTTTCATCAAATAGTCGAAGGCGCCGAGACGCAGCGCCCCAATTGCACTCTCTACTGTCTGCATTCCACTAATCATCACCACCACGGTGTTCGGCGATAAGCTCTTCACCTGCGGCAGCATCTCGAGTCCACTCATTCCGGGCATGGTGATATCGCTGATCACCAGCTCAAAACTATTTTCCCGCAACCGCTCCAGCGCTTCTTCGGCGGAACTCGCAGTTCTGCAGTTGTACGTTTCGCAGAGGAGATCGGAGAGAATTTCAGTTATCTCCGGCTCGTCGTCCACGATGAGAATCCGTGAACTCACGTCTTCTGGCATGCTCAAACTCCTCAAAACTTTAGGATCGGTACTGCAACAATCATTAAGGAAGTATCTGTTAGCTAAGCAGTGAGGGCCTTAATTTCGCGGCATTTGGGAGTGTTCCTGGGCCGCAGGACAGGATTACATTCTACAGATTTTTAATGCTGGTGGCAAACAAGTTTTTACGCACCGCTAAGTCTTTGGGATGATGCCATTTACCAGGACGCACTGCAGGATTGATGACGCGAGGCCCTGCAACCGATTAGTCCAGGCGGTGCCGCCCGATGTGAGGCGGCGGCTGTGCCCCGCCGATTAGTGGCCAGAGCCAGTTAGGCTGTGCCCCTTCTACAAGCTTAAGGCTTTGTTGGAATCAAATTGACCCACTACTCAGACAGATCTGCCACTAGTTCGGTTGCGCGCAAAAAGAAGAGACCTTATTATCACCAGACCGCCCGCGCCGGAGTGGCGAAATTGGTATACGCACCAGACTCAAAATCTGGCGAGGTCAAACTCATGTCGGTTCGAGTCCGACCTCCGGCACCATATTCCCTTCGACTTCCTTCTACGGGCATCAAGCTATGTGCACCCGCTCACGACTTTTAAAGCAGCTGCAGATCTTCAAGCCGCCATACGGCCAGACATTTACCCAAACCCACGTCCTCTATAATTAACTTTAGTGGTTGTGGGAATTTAAAAGGCGGCAACTGCAAATTCAATGTACTCGACAACCCCTTTTAATTTGGTATGACTCATCCAGTTGAAATCGCCGCACGCGGCATCGAAAAATTTCTCGGCATTAAGTTCTTTGAGCAAGAGAGGAAGGTGATACATAATGACCTCGGTATGTATCAGTGTCGAGCCTCTGCCGGAAACTGATTCTGAATTCTGCCATAAATTCTTCTGGTAGATGGCCGAGAATACCGACTCCAACGACGGGTTGTACAACGCCTGACGAGCGTTCCTGTAAATTGTCACACCTGTCGGGAAAGTTGATTGGATCCAAGCTCTAACTCGTTTCGCTACTCTCATACGAACTGATTTTCTCAATAATGACAGCTGTGGCTAATGTTAAGGCCGCTCTGATAATTGCGCACCCAGGCCATGAATTGTGTGTTTATGGATGGGTCGAAAACGCGCGCCCAACGGTTTTCGTGTTGACCGACGGCTCAGGTCGTTCTGGCGTATCGAGACTCTCCTCAACCACGAACATTCTATGCGGCGCTGGTGCTAGTCGCGGTTCGATCTACGGATGTTTCACTGATCTCGAATTCTACGCCGCGATCCTCGAAAGCGACTTCGGTTTGTTCGAACGACTCGTTGTGGAACTCGCCCAGGCACTCGTCCGGGAAGACATAGAATGCGTCGCGGGAGACGCAAGCGAGGGCTACAACCCTATACATGATATCTGTCGGGTCGTTATTGACGCGGCCGTGGAGCTCGCAATCCGCATCAGCGGCCGACCAATCGTCAACAGAGACTTTCTTCTGTTCGGTCGCCACGACACCTATCCCGAAGAATTGCGCGCCAACGCAATCTGGCTCACATTGAATGACGATCTGTTGATGCGAAAACTGACAGCGGCACGCACTTATCCTGAGCTTAGAAGCGAGGTTCATGGCCTGCTCGACAAGAAGATGCCTGAGGCGTTGCAGGCGTTTCCTGAAATGAGCAGTCACATCGACGAAGTTCTAAGTGTGATGGGTAGCGAGGCTTACCGGGTGGAGTGCCTGCGCCCGACTACAAGCGCCGCTAAACGTAACAACTCTGCCCAAGAGGTTCCTTTCTACGAACAGTACGGTGAAAAGCTAGTATCAGCAGGCGTCTACCGCCAGACGATCCGTTATAGCGATCACATCGTGCCCCTCGCTGCGGCCATCTCGCGATTTGTGGACGGTAAAACTGAGCGCCCCCCCGCAGTTCTGGGCCTTAACGGGGCTACAATCTGAGAGCGTATCCCGCTTTTTCATGAGGGATTCTGCAGCGCTGATATCGAGGGTATGCTAATGCCCGGTTTGCGAGTTCTGATTACAAATACGACGCTGGCTTCTTTGACGGGAAGTGAAACCTATGTCCGCGACCTCGCGCTCGGCCTTTTGCGCAAGGGACACACTCCAATCGTTTACTCCCCGGAATTAGGGCCGATCGCACAAGAGTTGCGCAAAGCCACCGTACCGGTCGTTGACAACCTCGACGCTGTGGCCATGGTGCCCGATGTCATTCACGGAAATCACAACGCCGACTTGATGACAGCTCTCTTGCACTTTCCTTCTGTTCCGGCTGTCTTCTTCTGTCATAGCTGGACTGAGTGGCTTGCCTCGCCTCCTTTTCATCCTCGCATCAAGATGTACGTCGCCGTCGACGACACCTGCCGGGACAGACTTCAGTGTGAGCACGGAATTGCTGCAGAACATTTATGTGTATTTCTGAATGCCATTGACTTGGAACGTTTCAAGCCACGCGGACCGCTTCCGGATCGTCCTCGGCGCGCCCTTATCTTCAGTAATAACGCCAATGAGCACTCACATCTGGGCGTGGTGCGTGAAGCATGCGACAAAGCGGGAATCGAGCTTAATGTCATCGGCTCAGGGGTGAATGCTTCCACCAGCAAGCCCGAGTTGGTGCTGGAAAAATATGACCTCGTATTTGCCAAAGCCCGATGTGCTCTTGAATCGCTCGCAGTCGGCGCGGCGGTGATTCTTTGCGATGTGAGTGGCAGTGGCCCATTGGTTACGACCGCTGAACTTGAAGAACTCCGGCGGCTCAATTTCGGCATTCGTACCCTTCGTGAAAAGCTCAACGTTGATCTACTCTTGCGCGAAATCGAACGCTTCGACCCGCATGACGCAGCCGAAGTCTCGCGCCGTGTACGTGCTACCGCAGGACTCGACACCTTTATTGAAAGCGTTCTGGGACTTTATTTCGAGATCATCGCCGAGCATACGCGCGCGCCAGCCCCAGACCCATTGGCTGAGAGCCGAGCGGCAGCAGCTTACCTGCGTTGGCAGACTCTGACCGTCAGGATGAAACAGGCCGAGTACGCGAAGATGGTGGCAGACTCTTTAACTTTACGCCTGCGCCACCGGATAGCGCGGTTTCCGCTGCTCGACAGGCCACTGCATCTACTCGCTCACATGGTTCGTAGAAACGGCACGTGAGAGGGAAGATTGTATTAGCTCACTAAGAGAGTAATGCTTCAATCGTTGCCCGTCAGTGAAGACATGTTGAAAGTTAGCGTGATTATTCCGACGCACGAACGACCTCATCTACTCCGACGTGCGGTTGAAAGCGCGCGGGCAGCGGGCACCAATGTGGAAATTATCGTCGTCGACGATGCCTCGACGGACGCGACCGAAGAGGTCTGTCGCTCGCTCAAAGAGATCAAGTATGTGCGTCTGGAACGCAATCAGGGCGTGGCCGCAGCGCGCAATATAGGACTCCTCTTCAGCACAGCCGAGTTTGTTTGCTTTCTGGATGACGACGATCAACGTCTGCGAGGCTCTCTGGACCGGCAATTGAAAGCACTAATTTCAAACCAGGATGCAGGTTTTGTTTGTGGCCCAGTCCTTTATGCGGACCAATCCGGCAACTTAACAGGCGAAACGATGTCGCCGCCGTCTGATCCAACCAATGCCTTCTGGGATTTGCTTGAATGGAACTTCTTTGCGCTGCCTGTCAGCGTCATCATTCGCAAAACGTCTCTCTTGCGCGCCGGCCTCTTCAAGGGTGGGTTGGATCGCATTGATGATTGGGATTTATACGTGCGCCTCGCCGCCTTGTTTCCAGTGATAACTGTCGACGAGCCGGTTGGCATCTATCGTTTGGCGACGCCATTTTCCGGTCAGGGTTCTTCCGACCTGGCGGCTAATTTCCTCAAAGCCAGCAAACATCAGAAGGTCCTTTTTCATATACTCAAAGCCCGGTCGGCCCCTCGCAGCAAAGTTAGAGCGAGTCGCCGGCGAACGCTCAATCGTTTTGCCGACGTTCTATTTCAGAAGGCCGCTACAAGTTTACCTGACGGACACTACAGCAGCGCTTGCGCCAATTTTGTGTCTGGACTGCGCCTCAGTCCTCAGCGACTGATTCGTCCTTCGATCTATCGAACGCTCCTAAACTCTTATGTGCCGAATGGTAAATTGCGAATCGCAATTGGCAAATAGCATGATGCTCAGCGTGAGCGTAATTATCGCTACCAGGAATCGACCTCATCTCTTGGTCCGCGCAGTCGAGAGCGCATGGGCAGCTGGAACCAACGTCGAAGTAGTTGTCGTTGACGATGCTTCGCTGGAGCAGACCGCGCACGTTTGTCGCGCGCTGCGGAATATAACTTACGTTCGCGCGGATCATCATCAGGGCCTCGCCGGAGCGCGCAACCTCGGCATCATCGCGAGCAGTGGAGATTGCATCAGCTTTCTTGACGATGACGATGTGCGTTTGCCGGGCTCTTTGGACCTTCAGGTTCAGGCTCTGGAATCGGCTCCCACTGCCGGGTTGGTGTATGGCCAAGCTTTGATTGCCAATCAGCAGGGTCTTCCGACGGGACGCTTTTATCCCGCAAATTGTCCCCAAGGCGACATTTTCTGGAAGCTCCTCGAATGGAACTTCATCCCCTGTCCTACTACGCTTTTCCGTAAATCATGTCTGTACCGAGTTGGACTTCTAAACGACACGCTGACCGCAGCCGAAGACTGGGACCTCTGGATACGAATAGCAGAGTTGTACGAAATTCTAGCCGTAGAGCAGCCGGTTGCTATGTGGCGGGAGCCGACGCCCACATCCAACCAATACACCTCAAGGTGCGGAGAGATTCTCCAGCTTTGCGCAACTCTCTTTGAGGAGCGATGGCTGCGGCTTCCACGCGCGAGAACGGCCGAATCAAGCAAGCTGCAAAATGCGCGGCGTCTCTTTAATGATCGCATTACGGATCAGCTGATTTGGCAGCTGTTGCGAGAGTTACGTGAAGGTCGCATGCTTTACGTCGCAAAGACTTTGTCGATACTCGCACGGCTCGGCCCACTGAGAACTTCCACAAGGATGCTTCGCTATTCAAGATTACGTTTGCTTGCAGGCACGAGTTGATCCGCCAAAATAAAAAGGCTGCATGATTCGAATGTATATAGTCGTAACTACGCAAGAACCCGTTCGTCAATTTGCTTTTTCGTTGACGGTTGACGCCGCGACCCTGCTATCCCAGTGTCCAGAGTCTGGAAAACGTGTCTAAACCTCAGACTCCCCCAAGTTGGTATTGTCCCAGCGGCCCAAACAAATGCCCAAATTGCAACGATCGAGGGGTGCCTTACCAAACGATCTTTCGGCATGGTTTTTGCAACGAGATTTAACCTCCAATTATTTACGCTCTACTAACACAATGGTTTTATACGTGATGCCTCGTGAGAGGGTTTGCCTCTCACTCTAAGGAGACTGTTATGACAACCACAAAAAGAGCGAAGATATTCATGGTGCTTTCCCTTTTTCTGGGAATAGCGCTCTCGACGTCCACTGCAAAAGCCGACGTTGTTTCCGTTGGACCGGGGGCATTTGGTGTGGGTTCAACGTTGATTACGTTTACCGGGATCGCCGACGGCACAGAGGTGAATGGACTGAGTGTCGGCGGAGTAACGTTCACCTACAGTCTCGGTAATGGGCACGTAATTATCGACGGCGGACCTGGGCCCACTAACAATATCGCCCCGCAGAACATCGTCTCGATTGGGAATCCCACGGGAATCCTGACCGTCACGCTCGGTGGCCTTGCAAACACGTTTGGCTATGGGTATGCCATATTCAACTTCGTCCCGGTCGTAAATGCGACAACGATTACCCTCTTTGATGGCATCACGAACGTGGGCACACTCTCCTACAACGGCGTGCCCGATCCCGTGTTCACAGGGGGCTTCGCGGGAATTTTCAGTACTCTGCCGTTTAACAGGGTACAATTAACTTTCAACACCACTGCAGCGTTCGCTGTGGATAACGTTCGTGTTGCCACTAACGGCGCTATTCCCGAACCAGCGACGATGTTACTGCTAGCCACAGGCTTAGCAGGAATTGCGGAAAATGTGCGAAGAAGACGCAAAGGCTCCAAGCACTAGGATTGTGAAAGCCAGCACTGTCTTAGCCCGAAATCCAAGCGTTAAGTTAGTTCAGAGGAAAATGTCCGACAAACTTCAGTTTGTCGCCTAGGCTCACCCTTGTTAACGCCAAGCTAAAGCTTAGCGGACCTCGAAACTAACCGCTGAGGGAGGCCCCGTCTGTATTCTGCCGTCCACTTCTTCGCTAGTGCAGTGCGTCAAACGTCTGCAACATAATCCGTCAGAGCTGACCACCACCTTGACTCTCATTAACATCCTGCTTTCCGGCTGGGGCAACAGGTCAGTACCACCACGCGGTACGAAGCTGTGAAAAATTAGAATCGGTACAGGGTACTATTCAACATAGTGAAATTCGCAGGTTAGGAAGGGCGGTTTACCCCCGCTGAAACGTTACAATCGATCCTCAAAGTATGTTTTTGTCCTTCCCTGAGCACTCCTCGCCTTTTTGCTGACAATCTACGGTTGAGTATTACTAACGCAAGCGGGGGTAAACCGCCCTTCCCAACCTGCAAATTTCCTTCTCTTGAGGGGCATCCTCGATCGATTTCAATTCTTTCACAGCTTCTACCGCGTGGTGGTGCTGACCTGTTGCACCGCCAGGATAGCAGGATGTTAATGAGAGGGCCGCCAATGAATTCATCGCTTGCGAAGGCCTGTCTCCACTGAACGCATATTTGTGACGCCCTGCGTTTGTTGAGCCGTTCACTCGTTTGGCTTTCGTTTTAGCCTTGACTTAAAAGAACACCACTAACTAACATCCGCTGGATAATGGCTCTGGGTCTCGCTTTAGTGGCTCTATTTCAACTAAAAGCGCATTTCATCCAAATCATCGTTGGTAAAGAAGGACTTAATCGCATCCCAGATCCGCCGCGATTGGCTGAAACGACATACGAAAACTATGACAATCTCTTTTACTCAACGTGTTTCCATCCCGACCGAGGTTCTGGTTTCCAATCTTCAACAAGAATCAGTCATCCTTAATCTCAATACAGAATGTTATTTCGGACTTGATGAGATCGGCACCAGATTTTTTTCCCTTCTCACCGGCTCTGGCACAATTCAGACGGCTTATGAAGCACTGTTAGAGGAATACGATGTTGAGGCTGAGGTCTTGCGTCGCGATCTAACCGAGCTGTTGGAGAAGCTTTCAGCGCAAGGACTGGTGACGGTAACTGGTGAGTAAATGGAAAAAATTCAGAGCCCTGTCCCCCTCGGAACGTAGTGTCTTTCTGGTGGCGTCAATAGCGCTGCCGGCCACTGCTTTGGCGCTTCGAATCATCAGGCTCAGGCACTGGCTGTGGTTGATCAGCTCCCTCAAATGGAATCCTTTTGCCAATAGGCTGCTAGGCTTAAGTCATTTGCAGCAGGCCCAGAGAACTGCTTGCCTGGTCAGCGCTGCGGCGCGCAATGGTATCTGTCGACCCAACTGTCTTGAACGATCTGTCGTCCTGTTGTGGCTACTCGAAAATGGAAATATCGAGGGTGTGATTCGCTTCGGCGCCAGCAAAAATCGCCAGCAACTCGATGCGCATGCCTGGGTGGAATACCAGGGCGTAGTGCTGAATGATGACAGCGACGTCCAAACGCGCTTTGGAATATTTACGCACGGATCTGGTTTGTCTGGCACTGATTAAAACATATGAGCGGCATCGTGGGCATTCTCAACATTGACCGGGACCCGGTAGATCGTGAGCTGTTGGGCCGCATGACATCGTCCATGACGTTCCGTGGCCCCGATGCCCAGGAAATCTGGGTCGAGCGAAATGTGGGCTTTGGTCATACCATGCTGCGCACAACCAGAGAAGCTGAAAAAGAGATGCAGCCACTGAGCTTTGATGGCCAGGTCTGGCTGACGGCTGACGCACGCATTGATGATAGAGGGCAATTAATCTCGAAGCTGGAAACGAAGTTGGGAAAGCCTCTCGTTCAGACGCGACCGGCAACCAAAGGACTCGCCGGAAAAGACCACTCGGGGTTGAGCTTACCTAATGACGCAGAGTTGATTCTCCATGCATACGAAGCGTGGGGAACGGATTGCGTCGAACATCTCATTGGCGACTTTGTTTTCGCTATTTGGGATGCGCCCGAGCGCCGTCTCTTCTGTGCTCGCGATCATTTAGGTGTACGGCAACTCTATTATTCTTTAACAAAGCGGTCTCTGGTGTTTAGTAACACGTTGAATTGCGTCAGATTGCACCCAGACGTGTCGCAAAGGCTGAATGAATTGGCAATAGGCGACTTTCTCCTTTTCGGATTAAACCAGGAACCCGCCACTACTACATTCGCCGACGTTCAAAAGTTACCGCGTGCTCATTCCCTGACTTTCGTCCACGATCGGCTCCAGCTTCAGCAGTATTGGACACCGCGCTTGTATTCATTTCAAACCAAGAACAAATCCGGGTATGTCGAAAACCTTCGACAACTGCTGGGCACTGCCGTCGAAGACCGCCTGCGAACTGACCGATTGGGCATTTCCCTGAGCGGAGGGATTGATTCATCGGCAGTCGCCGCGACTGCCAGACAATTGCTACAGAAGAGTTCGGCTGCTTCCGAAATGAGAGCGTTTTGTGTGGCCTATGACGGAGTCTTCGCGGATAATGAAAGAGAGTACGCGACAAAAGTGGCCACTGCCTTAGGCATTTCTCTCGAAGTCCTGGAGGGTAATGAAATTAACAAAGGTGATAGCCAACGAACTCTTGGATCGGCTCCAGAGCCTTTCAACGTGGAGCCGTTCTATGTAATTTCTGATGAGATCTTGCGCCGTATCGCCTGCGAAACTCGAGTCGCTCTCACAGGTTGGGATGGGGACACCTTTCTGAGTGAGACACCAAAGCACACTTTTGCCTACTCCCTAAAAAACCGTGATGTTCGAAGACTTACAGTCGATCTGATGCGCTACGTCTTTTACCAGCGCGCATTGCCTCCGGTGGGCGTGCGCACGCGTTTAAAACGTCTGCGCTCTCAAGACCTTAACGCCAATCTGTTTCCCGTCTGGCTGCAGAAAGATTTTTCCAAGAGATGGGAATTGGCAGAACGGTGGCGAGAGGTAATGTCGAAACCTGCTCATCCGCACCCAACACGGCCTCACGCCTTCAGGATCTTATCGTCTCCTGACTGGTCCGCGCTCTTTGCACGCTTTGATTCCAATGTTACTTCGCTGCCATTGGAAGTTCGCCATCCCTTGATTGACGTACGCGTGGTAGAGTATTTACTTAGTGTTCCAGTGATCCCCTGGATGTTGGATAAGACCATACTACGGAAGGCGATGGTGGGCGTTCTTCCGGATACTGTGCGGCTGCGGCCAAAGTCTCCGCTCTCCAATGATCCGGGACTTCAGTTGACAGGTAGTCAGAAATTTAGGCAGATTGACTCATTCAAACCGATACCAGAGATATTGGCCTATATCGATCGTAACGCAGTACCACCTGTATCTGCGGAAGAAGATAGTAATAGATTATGGCTGAACGTTCGCCCTTTTAGTCTGAATCAATGGTTGATTAACTCCCTTTCTTTATCTTAGTTTGTTTTACGGAGGACAAGAATGTCTGAAAACTCAAATGTACCAGCTTCGGAAAAGGTGGAGCCTCCGAAGAAGCCTTATCACACTCCACAAATGTCGTTATACGGTTCTGTGCGTGAGATCACAAAGAATATGGGTGGAACGACTGGAATGAACGATGGAGGTGCTGGACCAGACAAAACCAGTCCTTGAAACCAGCGCAACAATTTCTGCGGCCATGGCGCTGTGCGGATATGCCTATTGCCCATCTTATCGTAAAACTGCATTACCAAATCAGAGAGTACTCCCAGCCTTATTGTGTCCCACTATTCGCTAATTTATGGTCTGAACATTCAAGTCAATAACACCATTCCCGGAATCGTTTTTAGTGACTCCGTCCCCACTTCTGTGGATGTCCAAATTCGATTTGGGTTTATGCCCCCCTGGTTTAGCGAGCATCAATATTGCAAAATCATCTGGTATGTCAGTCCTCAGCGTGAGGCCGGCGCCGATCCTCGTCTGATAATCTGGAAGTTGAGCAATGGTTATTATCATGTTCACTACGCTGACGGCACCGAGTTTTTACTAAGCGAGTGGGGTTCTGAAATCTGGGGTACCTGGCCCACACAAACTCTCACTTTGGAAGACACCGCCACCTACTTGTTGGGTCCAATTCTAGGTTTCGTTCTACTACTGCGTGGTTGTACTTGTTTGCATGCGAGCGCCATCGCTATTGACAATCAAGCCATTGCTCTTCTGGGACCGGCAGGGGCGGGCAAATCAACGACCGCAGCGGCGTTCGCAGAGCGCGGCTACAGTATTCTGGCGGAAGACGTCGTCACTCTTGATGACCGAGAAAATAATTTCCTGGTACATCCGGCTTACCCCTGCATTCGTTTGTGGCCAGCATCCGTTAAGGCGCTGTATGGCGAGCATTCAGACTTGCCAAGACTGACTCCCACGTGGGAAAAGCGTTACCTGGATCTCAGCAAGGACCATTACGAATTCCAAAACGAGCCGCTGCCGCTCGCTGCCATCTACCTCCTGGGCGAGCGGGAAGAAGATGCCAGCGCTCCAGCGATCGCGGAGTTGTCCCAAAGCGAGGCCCTCATCTCCCTGATTGCGAACACTTACGCAACCTATCTGATGGATAAAGCAATGCGCGCCAGAGAATTTGAGTTATTAGACCGGGTCATTCGTCAAGTAAGGCTGAGAAAGGTTGTCCCGCATACAAATCCGGCCCACATCGAGAAGCTCTGTAAGTTGATAATAGAAGATGCTCGCCAGATCAGTCGCAGCGGGCCCGCACCAGGCAATCAAAACCGCCTCCATGTATAGCATTTCGGGTTATGGAAAAATGATTGCAGACGTCACGCGTATGAACGCATACGTAGAAGCCATGCGTCAGGTCATCCGTCCGAATTCGGTTGTTCTGGACTTGGGAACTGGTCCTGGGCTTTTTGCCCTGATTGCCTGCCAATTGGGCGCTCGTCTGGTCTATGCGGTAGAGCCAGAAAACATTATTCAACTCACGCGGGATGCTGCGGTGGCGAACGGTTTCGTTGATCGGATTGTCTGCCTGCAGAGTCAATCGACGAGCGTAACCCTGCCCGAGTACGCTGACGTCATCGTTTCCGATTTGCGTGGCGTCCTTCCCTGGTTTCAAAAACACTTACCCGCAATTTTGGATGCTCGAAAGCGACTGCTTGGGCCAGGCGGCAAGCTAATTCCTGCTCGCGACACATTGTGGGCCGCAATTGTTGCAGTTCCGGAGTGCTATTCGAAGTTGATAGCGCCGTGGGAGACAAACCGGTTCAATCTCAACTTAGATTCAGCTCGACGAGTAGTTACCAATACTTGGGTCAAAGCTCGAATAAAACCCGAGCAGCTCTTGACCGAGCCAACCCTTTGGCACATTCTCGATTATTCCCAGGTCGCAATTTCGGACATCGCAGCACAAATTTGTCTAAGCATCACCTGCTCCGGAACCGCTCACGGACTGGCTGTTTGGTTTGATACTGAACTTCTCGAGGGGGTCGGTTTTTCTAATCATCCCCGTGAGCCAGAACTTATTTACGGACAGGGATTCTTCCCTTTCCCGCAGCCAGTTGAAATTGCCGCAGGTGATAGTGTCAGTATAGAACTGCGAGCTGATCTGGTTCTCGACGACTATATATGGAGCTGGCGGACGGTGGTCTGCGGACACGGAGAGACTGAAAGCGTGAAGGCTGAGTTTAAGCAATCAACATTTTTGGGAGCACTCTTGTCCGCAGCGCAGTTGCGCAAGCAAGCTGCCTCCTTTGTGCCTGAGCTGAACGAAGAAGGCAAGCGCCATGCGCTGGCACTGTCTCTGATGAAGGGCAAGATATCTCTGCAGAAGATTGCCGAACAGCTGTGGGAACGGTTTCCCCAGACTTACGCCGATTTGAAAGATGCGCTTTCTGATGTGAGCGAGCTTTCTCGGAAGTACAGCCAGTGAGCTACACAATGAAGCCTTACATGAAGACTTACATGAAGATGGCCCAAGTCGAAAATAGATTGCTGTTAGCTGCTGCCCGCCGCAGCCTGAATTTACAGGAGAATAAAGAACTGGGCCAACTCATTAGCAAGGATCTCGATTGGGAATTTCTGTTTGTTGCGGCAAGACGTCACGGGCTGATGCCCCTGCTCTATAAGCACTTGCACTCAATTTCTGATTATCGAGTCCCGGAATATTTCTTGATGAGACTGAGGCATGAAGTTATCGCCAATGCGCAAAGCAATCTCTATCTTGCTGGCGAACTACTAAGAGTGACCAATCTCTTCAAGAAACAAGGCATAAGGGCATTGGTGTTTAAAGGGGTGATCCTCAGTCAACTAGTTTACGGGGAGAATTCACTACGCCAGGCAGGGGACATTGATTTACTGATCGGACGTAAACATTTTGCGCCGGCGAAAGAAATGCTCGAATCGATCGGATATCGCATGACACCTTGTTTGACCGCGGCACAGCAGTTGTCGCACCTCTCCTCTCATTGTGAGATCCAATTCATGCGAGATGACGGGTTTACCGTCCTGGATCTTCACTGGGGGCTTTCACCCAGGAGTTTTAGATTTGGACTTGTACCGGAAGCAGTTATGGAGCGTTCCCAGCGAATCTACTTCGGAGGTGAAGAGATTGAAACATTCTCGATAGAGGATATTATTTTGTATCAGTGCTTCCATGGAACGAAGCATTCCTGGCGACAACTCGAGTCGATCAGTTCGCTTTCAGCGTTGATCACCTCAAGTCCCCAGATAGATTGGGCAGTGGTCGTTGATCGAGCCTCCGGAGCGCGCGCCAGGCGCATGCTGATGCTGGGGTTACTCTTGGCCCAACAAGTTACTAATGCTCCCGTACCGGAATTCGTTTTCACGAAGCTAGGTCCTGATGAGGAAATAAGAGACTATGCGACACAATTGGCGGCGGACCTATTCGAAGGAAATTCCGCAGCTTGCAACCCTCTGGAAATATTCCGATCGAGCCTGAAAATCATGGATCGACGCAGCGACGCGCTGGCGGGCCTGCTGCGCTCGATTTTTGTGCCGACGCTGTCAGATTGGGAAGCGATGCTCTTGCCAGAAACATTGCGTCTATTCTATTACCCATACCGACTATTGCGTTTAACTACTCTGTATGCAGGCTCGTTATGGCGACGTTTTTTGCCCAGTCACAAAAATACAAATGAATCTCTAGCAAAACTCCAATCATAGAATTTCACGACGCCGGCTGCGAGCGCAGGGTTTCTTTATTCCGACGGACCCCGAAGGGGTCAAAGCGGCGCGGCTTGTAATGCAAAAATTGATGACGGCCCAATCCAGCATTTCGTCTCTTAACAGCGAAACAAGCAACCCGCCGCTCCTTTCACCCCCGCTAAAATGGGCCGGCGGAAAACGTTGGCTGGTTCCTCACCTTAAGCAGATCTGGCTTCACCATCAGCACCGACGTTATGTAGAACCATTCTGTGGCGGCCTGGCAATGTCTTTGGGGCTAGGACCTGAATGCGCTCTGCTCAATGACCGGAACTTGCATCTTGTGAATTTTTATCGTCACGTGCAAAGAGGCTTGAACGTGACGATCGAAATGAGGAATAAGAAAGCGGACTACTATGCCTGCCGTAACCGTTTCAACGAATTGATTAGCCAGGGCGACTTTCAAACAGCGGAGGCGGCGCAGCTCTTTTATTATCTAAATCGAACTTGTTTTAATGGCTTGTGCCGATTTAATCAGAGTGGAGCTTTCAACGTACCATTCGGCCGCTACGAGACCATCAACTATTTGAGGGACTTCGACTACTATCGAGATCGCTTCCGACAGTGGGTATTCCGGAGTGGCGATCTTGAGCAACTCAAACTTCAGGCCGGGGATTTCATCTATGCCGATCCGCCTTACGATGTAGAGTTTACAAGTTATAGTCCGGGAGGCTTCTCCTGGGAGGATCAGGTACGCACCGCGACTCGCCTGGCGTCCCATAATGGACCGGTCGTACTTTCAAATCAGGCTACTTCGCGTATCATCGCGCTTTATGAAAGTTTTGGCTTTCAAGTCAATTATCTGGATGGCCCTCGACGAATTAGCAGTAATGGGGATAGGACTGCCGCCAAAGAAGTGCTTGCATGTAAGCATATTTAACTGTAGCCGGGTAACAGGATACAAGGTCGGGTGCCGTGAAAACCATCGGGAGCAGATCGTGAAAATACAGAAATCCCACCCACGGGAGTGGGTGGATGTTTCAGTTCCAACCTACGCGTCGCGTTATTTTGAAGTCATTATCGGCCGTCGAAAGGTCGGATCTGAATCATCCACCAACTTCCGTTGGTGGGATTCTCAAATTTCGAAAGCATCTGTTTGTAGGCTGGATCTGAATCATCCACCAACTCCCGTGGGTGGGATTCCTGAGTTGTCAGATGGTCTCCGGTCCTGTGGTATCAATCGAATTCTGAGTTTTTCAGCAGCCTGCTAAGAGGGCAAACCTTGAATAATTCCGCTGCCCAGGCATTGTTGCCGAACCTGGTCTATACCGGAGGTCGCTTTCAAAGCGAACTCGCAGTTTTCTGCGACGACACTGGTCGCATCCAGAGTATTACTCCTGCCCACGAGCTTCACGATGCCGCCCGCCTGAAGGATCGCGCGCTTCTTCCCGGCTTGATCAACACTCATTCTCACGCCTTTCAGCGGGTCATTCGCGGCCACACCGAGCGTCGTACCTCGGCGAGCAAGGACAGTTTTTGGACCTGGCGGGAGATGATGTATAGCGCCGTCAGACGACTCACTCCTGAAGACATTTACGATGTGTCGCGGATGGTTTTCCTGGAAATGGCGCTTTCCGGCATTACCACCGTCGGGGAGTTTCACTATCTTCACCACGCACCTGATGGGACCCCTTATGAAGATCCAAACCTACTTTCAAAGCAGGTGATCCGAGCTGCCCGGGAGGTTGGTTTGAGAATCGCTCTCCTGCGAGTGGCCTACGCTCGTTCAGGATACCAGCTGCAGGCTAATCCACTTCAAAGTCGTTTTCTGGAAACGGATCCCAATCTGTATTTGAAACACCTCATCCAGCTCGAACATGACCTCCAGGGAATGAAAGGCGAGGCATGGGTCGGAGTTGCGCCACATAGTGTGCGCGCGGTCCCATTGAACTATTTGAAAGAGGTAATCGGTTTTGGCAGGGAACGTAATTTACCGGTGCAGATGCACCTGGCGGAGCAACCCGCCGAGATATCAGCCTGTATAGAGGAATATGGTAGATCTCCGGTGTCGCTGCTGACAACTGAAGGACTCTTAAGCGATCGGTTCACAGCAGTCCATGCCATCCACGTTACACCAAAGGCCGTTCGCCTTTTGGCAGACGCCCGCTGCATGATCTGTGCTTGCCCTACGACTGAGCGAAATCTTGGCGACGGCGTGGTTCCGGTGGATTCCTTTATGGAGAAAGGACTGCAAGTGTCACTTGGGTCCGACAGCAACGTGCAGGTTGATCTGATGGAGGATGCGCGCGAGCTGGAATATCATTTGCGATTACAGAAGATGGGGCGGGCAGTTCTTTCTCCGCCGACAGACTCAGAATATTCAGCGCTGGCCACTCGACTCTTTGAATGCGCAACGGTAAATGGTGCGCGAAGTCTCAGTGCGCCAGGAGGTCTGATGGAACCAGGCTACGCGGCAGATTTTTTCACAGTGAATTTAAATGATCCCTCAATTGCTGGCTCCGGTGAGAGTGACCTGCTCTCAAGTATCGTGTTCTCTCTCTCAAAGACTGCCGTCAGGGATGTTTTCGTTGCGGGCAAAAGGATTGTTGCCGGGGGAAGGCACCCGCTGGAAGAAGAGATCGTGGAGAAATTTAGGAATCTGCAGAAAAGACTCTGGCAATGAAGGACACACTCGCCCAACTTGTAAAGATCGATTCAGTTTCGTCACGATCCAATATTGAGATTGCGACCTACCTGGAGAGTCGGTGCGAGAGGAAAGGATTTACGGTAAGACGTTTTCCTTATACAGATGAGGACGGAATCGCTAAGGTCAATCTGGTCGCAATTGCCGGAGTGGAATTTAACGATAATGCTCGGGTTGAGCTGGCCATCGTTGGTCACACGGACACAGTTCCCTTTGATCCAAACTGGGAGGATGCGCTGAGCCTCTCTGAGCGCGACGGAAAACTCTATGGCCGTGGCTCATGTGACACAAAGGCATTCATTGCAGCAGCATTGACTGCGGTGGATGCTCTCGACCTTCAGAATTTGCGACGGCCGTTGGCGCTCGTCTTTACAGCCGACGAGGAAGTTGGTCTGCTGGGAGCAAAGCACCTTGCGGAATTGCGGCCTATTTCCCCACGATACAGCATAGTCGGCGAACCGACTTCCTTGCAGCCAATGCGCGCTGGAAAAGGGTATTGTCTTGCGGAGGTAATTGTAAGCGGTCGCGAGGCTCACAGCGCTTACCCGAGTTTCGGGGCCTCTGCGATTTTTCGGGCGGCGCGGCTAATCTCACGTCTCGAGTCGATTGTGGAACAACTTAAAACGGAGCAACATCCTGGGTTCGATCCAGCCTATACCACCGTCAACGTAGGTCTTATCAGAGGCGGCACAGCCAAGAACGTAATCGCCGGCGAATGCCGTTTCACACTCGAATGGCGACCCATACCAGGACAGGAACCGGGGCATGTACTTGATCTGGTCGCGCAGGCTATCGATGATGAGAAGCGTGGAGACTCTGATTTTGAATGTCTCGTCAAGCCCACCCGTTCCGATACAGGATTTGAAACTCCCGCGGATTCAGCGTTGGTAAGGCTGCTGGAGACGGCCACTGGCAAGTGCTCGAGTACTGTAGCCTTTGGTACTGAAGCCGCCCAGATGAACCAACTCGGCGCTGAGTCCGTAGTGCTGGGTCCTGGGGACATTCGGGTCGCGCATCGAACCGGTGAGTTTGTTCCCGTTGAACAACTCCTGCGCTGCGGTGAAATACTTACGCGGGCCATCTGCGATCTTTGTTGTTAAACTTGGTTTCAGGCAACCCACAGACAGATTTGTTCCATCGCAAGGAAGCACAAACACCTGTTATAGAAAGCCTCTTGAAGATGTATAGCATTCGTAAGGTTCTGCTCCCCACCGTGATGGTCTTGTGTTTTTCCTCGACGACCGTCTTTGCACAAAGTTCAGATCCGCCGCTCACCAGCAAGGAAGTCGTCAGCCTTCTTTACCAGTTACCCAAATACCCTGGTAAACGTGATGAGATTGTTGAGGAGATCAGACGACGTGGCATCGCTTTTCCGCTTACCGATGGCATGCGCTCACTGGTAGCCACCAAGAGCGGAAATGACGCACTCTTGCGACGAACTTTAGAAGCGGCTGAACGAAGAAGATTGAATCCGACCGCCTCGGCTCTCCCTTCAGAAAGCGAAGGCAGCCAATTGCTGGAGCGAACCCGTGCGGCTACCCTTGCCGCTCTGGAAGGAATGCCCGATTTCATCGTCAAGCAGCTAATCAAGCGTGCTGCCGCTTACGGAAGTACTAACAACTGGATCTCGCTAGACAACTTAACAATTGCAGTTAGTTACAGAGCGACCGCCGGCGAGGAATACAAGGTGCTAACGGTTAATGGTCTCCCATTGGGCCAGGAAGCCAAAGAGAGCAAAGAATATGGCGACTATGTCGGAGGCGCTACCTCCACCGGTGAATATGTCACCGGACTTGCCAGTATTTTCAAGCCACAGGCGTTAGCTGATTTCAAGCTGGTCGACACCGACCTGCTGCGAGGAAAACGAACTCTGGTATACGAGTTCGAAGTGAAAAAACCTAATTCGGAGCTGACCTTGAAGGCTGGCCGCGATCTGATTGCCGACGTGGGCTCTCGGGGTCGCGTATGGATCGACCGGGAAAGTAATCGCGTGCTCCGCTTTGAACAGATTGCCACGGAAGTTCCGGCTGATTTTCCCATCACTGCGGCGAGCAGTTTAATTGATTACGACTGGGTTACCATTAGTGAGAAGTCGTATCTTCTTCCCTCGCATGCTGATATTTTCATAACCAGCAATAATCGCGGGCGAACTGTTCAGACGCGAAATGAAATTCGCTTCCGCGGTTACCAAAAGTTTGGCGCCGAATTGAAAGTAATTGATGAGATCGATGAGAAGGATTTTCCGCCGGATGATCAAACAGAGCCCAAAAAGCCACCGCAAAAGAAACCCGAATAGGATCGGGTTGTTCGTTTTTGCTTTTTTGGCGGCCCTTTTTTCTGCGACTCCGCTACTCTCACAATCACCGGTCAAACCAGACCGGGAGTACCTCGTCTACGCTCTTTCTGAAGCGGCAGATAAGATCTCGCTGATTCGATTTGGCCCAAATGGAATTCGCCTCGATCATGCCCTGGAAACCGGCGAGATGCCTGTTGATATCGATGGTCCCCATGGAATCGCAATCTCACCCGACAAGCAGTTCTACTATGTTTCGCTGGCCCATGGTCGGCCGTTTGGATCGGTCTGGAAGTATTCGGTGAAAGATGATCGAGTCCTGGGACAAACCACGCTTGGTCTGTTCCCGGCCACAATGGATATTTCGGCTGATGGCAGTCTCCTTTTCGTGGTCAATTTTAATCTGCACGGAGACATGGTGCCGTCTTCTGTGTCTGTAGTTGCCACGGAGCCAATGCTCGAGTTAGCCCGTATTCAGACCTGTGCAATGCCCCACGGTTCGCGTCTAAATCCGCAAGGAACAAAGCACTATTCCGCGTGCATGATGGACGACATCCTGGTGGAGATCGACACTCACACGCTCAAAGTTTCCCGCCACTTTGTTTTGACTAAAGGAAAAGAGATCGGTATGAGCGGTCCACCAGTTCCCAGGAAATCTCCGGAAATGGGGGATATGAGCGGTATGAAACACACCGACATGGGAGGCCACGGAATGGAGCCCCCGAAACCCGGAGACAATTCGTGTTCTCCAACCTGGGCGCAGCCCTCCGCCGATGGCTCCAGAATATTTGTGGCTTGCAACAAGTCCAGCGAGATTGTTGAAATTGATGCAGCGAAATGGCAGGTAAGCCGGCGACTTGCCGCGCGTCCCGGAGTTTACAACCTGGCCGTAACCAAAGACGGCAGCAGGCTATTAGCCACCAATAAGCGAGACCAGTCGGTTTCGATAATTGATATCCAGACTGGAAAGGAGCTGGCGCGAATACCTACTAAACGAAAAGTGTTGCACGGGGTAGTAATTACTCCTGACGATCGCTACGCATTTGTCTCCGTTGAAGGCGTTGGGTCAGAACCGGGAACGGTAGAGGTTATTGATCTCTCCAATCTCAAAACGGCTGCCTCTTTAGATGTGCCAGAACAGGCCGCGGGGATAGATTTTCTCAGGATCGAATCTGCAAAATAATATCGAGCCCAGCTCCTCGAACATCATCGCCTGACCGTCTACATTCGAAGACACTCGACTATCCGAACAGTTAACAAAAGGTCGCGAGGCGCACCACTGCCCCCCTAAACATCTCGTCAAATCGGGCTGATCACGACAAATCATTCCTTCCCGCCTCCCTGGTACGTGCGTTGCTTATTCTCGGATGAGACAAGGGGTCGACGTAATGAAGCCCAGAATTTTAATTGTTGATGATGAAGAGGCAATAACTCGGCAGCTCTATTGGACCCTGTGTGAAGATTATGACGTACTGACGGCTAACGACATGCAGACCGCATTTCGTCGTGCGACCCTCTACGAACCGATCGTATCTATTCTCGATTTGTACTTGTCAGATTCACCGGAAACTGGTTTGCGGGTCATCGAATACGTCAAAGCCCACGTTCCAGATTCCAAGGTATTGGTAATGACTTCCGCGGACGGAATTGAAGTAAAGAAGGCGTGTTATGCCGCCGGCGCCGATGGATTTCTTGACAAGCCTTTTGACACTGAGCTCTTGCTTTCGACTCTGCGGCGCATGGCGCCACCCAAAGTTCAGATTGCCTGAAGGGTCGGACGAGCTTAAATATTTTGACTGGGGTCAATCCGGTCTTCGGCTGCTCTACCCTCCAAAACCCAGAGCGCCGAGCACGCACCGCGCCGATGACATCCCTTTCATCCGCGCGGAGCCTTGAGGCCCCCGCTCCCATTCCACTGCTTGAATCGGGCGGGGGCTTTCTTTTGACGAGCTAGTCTTAGCTGGACGGTGCAGTACGTCAAACAGTTTGCAAACATAATCCGTCAGAGCTGGCCCCCCATCTTGAGTCTCATTAACACCCCTGCTTGTTCACTCCGTGAGGAGTGAGATCTATATAGACCAGGCCATCACAAAATGATCTTCACTCCGCCAGGAGTGAGATGTTTATAGACCGTCACATCGCAAAAACCGATCGCCGTTCGGAGGAGCGGAATGTTTCCAGATAGGTACCTGTCTACTTGATTTCCGCTCCTTCGAACGGCGCTTGAGGGAGACGGTAGCCTCAATCTATAGACATGCGACCTAACGGGGTGAACCGAATAATCTCACCGACGGTGTTCTGCTCAGTCCAAAGACATGCCCGCTGCTGACTTCCCTGCATCGCTCTGCGATAATACCTATTTTCAAAAAGATGTGTTTGACTCGTTTTCTTGCTGGCCTGCCCCCAGTTATTGAAAGTCACCAATCGATTACCGGGAATTATGCTTGAAGGACGAGGGTAGTTTACTTTTCAGAGGATTGGTTCAGCCGCAAAAAAAACTAAAACATTTTCATGGACGAAGTAATGGAAAAAGTAAGAGGCGTACGCGAACTGCCACTATTCCCGTTGCCCACAGTTCTTTTTCCAGGTGTGCCGCTGCCTTTGCATATTTTTGAGCCGCGCTATCGTCAAATGTTGAACGATATTCGGGTCAGCAACAATCTTTTCGGGTTGTCATACTTTGATTCGAGTACTTCGGAAAAAGAGATTCCGCCAGCCGGGCATGTGGGTTGCGTGGCCGAAGTCACGGAGGCGCAGGCCTTGCCTGACGGCCGTTCAAACATACTCACCATCGGCTTGATCAGGTATCAAGTGGAGAGCTATGTAGAGCGAGGCGACCCCTATCTGGTCGCACGTATCAGCTTCTTTGAAGACGAGCAAGAACCTGACGAGCTTATTAAAGAGAGTTCGCAGGAAGTCGCCGAGACTTTTACTCGCATTGCCCGGGCCGTGCGGATCATTAATGATGAGCGCACCAGCCTTCCGGATATCTCTGACACCGAGCCGCAGCGACTCTCTTTCCTGGTGGCCGCTGCAATGGAGATCGAGCCTGACGTAAAACAAGTGCTGCTGGAACTTCGCTCAACTTCAGAGCGGTTATGGCGACTGCGCAATATGTTGCAGGGGGCCGTGTCAGACTACGAAGAACGCGCCCGCGTTCACGAGCTTGCAAAAAGTAACGGACACAGCGGCAAGAAACTTGAGATCGAATAAACCTCTCAACCAATGGATCAGGGTAATAAGCAGTTGAATGTGCGGGTGATCTTTTTCGCCGCTGCTCGTGATGTAGTAGGAAGGCGTGAGGCTGAGCTAACTTTGGTCGGTCCTGCAAATGCAGCTGGGGCCTTTGAACAGGTACTTCGTACGTTTCCTGGTCTGCGTCGCTTTGGTAGCTCGCTCCTTTTTGCTGTAAATCAGGAGTATGCACCGGTTGATCGAGAAATTCGGGATGGAGATGAACTCGCGGTATTTCCGCCAGTGAGTGGTGGCTCGGCCACGTTAAGGTCTGTTAAGGATTTCTTCGAGTTAACCACTGAACCGATCGACGTCGGCGCAATAGCGCGAAGAGTAGTTTTGCCCCAATGCGGAGCTACCGTAACGTTGGACGGATACGCTCGCGAATGGACCAAAGGTAAACGCACAGTCCACCTCACTTACGAGGCCTATCCACCAATGGCGATAAGCGAGATGGAACGCCTGGGCAATGAAGCACACGAACGCTTTGAAATCGCCCACATTGGCATCGTCCACCGCACTGGCAGGCTGGAGATCGGAGAAACCAGCGTGGTAGTCGCCGTTAGCGCGCCCCATCGCAGAACTGCCTTCGAAGCCTGTGAATGGGCCATTGGCGAGCTAAAACGTACGGTGCCGATCTGGAAGAAAGAGGCGCTCGAAGACGGCGAAATTTGGGTCGAAGGCGCGAAGCAGGAATAGTTCGAGGAAACGAAGCAGGCTAGTCCGCCGGCGTCTCCTCCGTCTCGACTTCTGTTGCAGCTTCTACAAGCGAAGCGCTGGTCACTTTGTCGCCTGCCTCAGTCTTTATGAGCCGAACACCCTGTGCACTGCGTCCGGTTTTGCGGATATGGCCCGCTTCCAGACGGATGAGTTTACCCTGTTGGGTAATGATCATTATGTCTGAGTCCTCCTCAACAGGAAACACAGCCACTACCTTTCCGGTCTTCTCCGTCGTTTTCATGTTGATTACGCCCTTACCGCCGCGTGACTGCAATCGATACGTGGTAATCGGTGTTTGCTTGCCGTATCCCTGCTCCGAAACAGAAAGCATTCTTTCCTTATCATCAGCAGAAACCGGGCAAACCGAAACGACATAATCGTCCGGGCGTAAATCAATTCCTCGCACGCCTCGGGTGGCACGACCCATAGGTCTTACGTTTTTCTCGTCAAAACGAATCGCCAGGCCATTGTGGGTTGCGATAAAGATCCGCTTGGTACCATCAGTCAAAACGACATCCAGTAATTGATCTCCATCGTCTACGTTAATGGCGATAATTCCGTTGGTACGAATGTTTTGAAAATCCGCCAGTGAGGTCTTTTTGATGACTCCTTTCCGAGTGACCATCAAAACGTGACGGCCCAGGGAAAATTCGCGCACGGGAACAACTCCAGCAAGCTTACGGTCCGAAGGAATGTTGATCAGATTAACAATTGCTTTCCCTCGAGCCGAGGCAGCCGCGTCGGGTACCTCATGGACCTTCAGCTTGTAGACCATGCCATCATCTGTAAAGATCATTAGATAGGCGTGGGTTGAAGCAATGAATAGATGTTCGACGAAATCGCCATTTTTGGCGGCAGCGCCAAAACGTCCTTTGCCGCCTCGGCCCTGACGTTGATATGTAGTAATAGGCGTGCGTTTAATGTAGCCGCTTTTAGTGATCGTAAGTGCCACATCCTCATCAGCAATCAGATCTTCAATTGAGAATTCAACACCTTCATCAACGATCTCCGTCCGCCGCGGGTCGCCGAACTGCTTCTTAACATCCTCAAGTTCCTGAGCAATCACGCGACGCAAAGAACTTTCGTTCGCAAGGATCTCCTCCAGCTCAGCTATTAGCTTTATGATTCCCTCATATTCGTCAGTAATCTTCTGTCGCTCCAGCGCTGATAAACGGCGCAACTGCAGATCGAGAATGGCCTGGGCCTGCAACTCCGAAAAAGCCAGTCGTTCCATCGTTTTCTGCAATTTCCCAATATAGGTCTTGACCTGCGTATCCGACGGAATTCCCTTCCAGTTCTGCACTTCGCTCATGGTCTTCATCTGCGCGGTCAGCCATTGACGGGCCTCGTCAACTGAGCGCGAATTCCTGATGAGCGTGACAATATAATCAAGCGTGTCAATCGCTTTGGTTAAGCCTTCCAGTATATGAGCGCGAGCCCGGGCCTTCCTGAGATCATATTCGGTGCGCCTCCGCACGACTTCGCGACGAAAGTCGACGAAGCATTCAAGCATCTGTTTCAGATTGAGAACTCTTGGCTGGCCGTTGACGATTGCCAGGTTGATCACCCCAAATGATGATTGCATCGGGGTCAGCTTATAAAGTTTGTTCAGGACAACCTGGGGGACAGCGTCACGTTTCAACTCCACAACAATACGCATGCCCGTTCGGTCCGACTCGTCGCGCAAATCAGCGATACCATCTAACTTCTTTTCATTCGTCAGTTCGGCAATGCGTTCAATGAGACGGGCCTTGTTGACTTGAAACGGTATTTCAGTAATTACTATCGCATCGCGCTCCTGGGCGCCCCGCCCTATTCGATCAATGCCTGCGCGAGCACGCAGTTGCAAAACTCCGCGACCCTCAAGGTAAGACGCTTTTATTTCGTTTCGACCATAGATAAAGCCGCCGGTGGGGAAATCCGGACCGGTAACGATTTCGGTAAGTTCCTCTATCCGGATATCTGGTTTGCGGAGAAGAGCGACCGTAGCATCTACAATTTCGGTGAGATTGTGCGGTGGGATTTTTGTAGCCATACCAACCGCGATGCCATCAGAACCGTTTACCAGTAGGTTAGGTATACGCGTCGGTAAAACTTTCGGCTCACTAAGCGACTCATCGTAGTTCGGTTGAGTATCAACGGTCTCTTTCTCAATGTCTGCGAGTACTTCGTTGGCAATTCGTGCCATCCGAATTTCCGTATAACGCATCGCCGCTGCCGCATCACCGTCCACCGAGCCAAAGTTCCCCTGCCCATCGATCAATGGATAGCGCATCGAAAAATCCTGCGCCAGACGAACTATCGTGTCATAGACTGCCGTGTCACCATGCGGGTGATATTTACCAATCACGTCGCCCACTATGCGAGCACTCTTTTTGTAGGCCTTGTTATAGGTGTTGCCAAGTTCCTGCATGGCCCAGAGCACGCGGCGATGAACCGGTTTAAGTCCATCACGTACATCAGGTAAAGCGCGACCAATAATTACAGACATCGCATAGTCGAGATATGAACGCCGCATCTCGTCTTCGATATTGATGTGATTACGTTCCGAAGTCGTTTCCATCTAATAGACCTTTCCAGTACAATCCGCCGTCGGAAGGCAGTTCAATTAACTAAGCAGCCCGGTCGCACAGGCGGCGCCGAAAACGCGGGATTTTGCAGTTGTTTGAAGCGTACTTCTATGAGCAGAATCAAGCCAGTTTTTGTCTGTTGCAGGACAGGGAATACATCGGCTCAAAGTAAGTGGAATTATAGCGTAAAAGAGGTGTGTTTGCAAACATATCGGTACCGCGAACTCCAATAAAATCAACGGCTTCGGAACCGATTATCAGTACTCCATAAGTCTGCGGCCGAAAGGCCTCGGCTATAGACTGTTTCACATTGAAATCAGGCCTGAATTGACTGTTAAGAAAAACCCTAATCCACGCCAAATGGCTAAGCGCATTCGCGAACGTCTCGAGCTTAGGCTTCCCGTTCGCGTGCTGTGTCGTGAGACGCCGGATTTCGAATGGGTTGAAATCACCCGTCTCACCGATGTCACCCCATTTGGGGCAGGTTTCACGTTGAAACGGCCCACTGAAAAAGGTCGGTTAGTACACATGACTATCCCAATGCCGCGTCAGTTGCGAGTGTTCGATCATGTTGAGGACCAATATAAGATCTGGGCACTCGTGCGTTATCTCAGAACACTGGACTCATCCGACAAGAAAAAACCATTGTTTGAAGTAGGAGTCGCATTTGTCGGGAAACATCCACCAAAGGCTTACAACGAAGATCCTTCTAAACGCTATGATATTCTCAATTCCAGTCAGGATTTGGTAACACTGTCTAAAGAGCCAGGGAAGATGATCGCGCCCCTGACGACGGTTAACAAGCGCGCGCACACTCGCCACAATATACCTGTCGACATGCTGCTGGAAATTTTAGATGAAAAAGGCGAAGTGGCGCTTAGCGAGAGCACAGTCACCGAAAACATAAGCACAAAGGGCGCGACTATCTTCACAACCCTGGTCGTTCCGCCGGGAAGATTTATTCGGTTGACCAGTCAGCAATATCAAATCTCTGTCTACGCGGCGGTCCGGGCACGTAGTACCGGAGCAGATGGCATTCCCAGAATTCATGTGGAATTTATCGACAAGGATTGGCCTCTTTAGAAGTTGAAAGAGCAAGGGCCGCTTCGGTTCTCAGCTAACGAGGCCTGCCGGGAAAAGAGCAAAACAAATTCGTTTGATGCTGCGGAACAAAGGGATTATTGTCCATCGCGAGTTATTACTGGTCGAAATTGATCGGCGTTGCCTGTTTTCAGATTGTGGTGCGAGGTGTTTGCTGGGATTAACAAAGCGAGAGGCCCTAAGCTACAGAGGTTTCGAATGTCCTCGCTGCGAGCGGTGGAACGATGACGCGCTGAGTGAAAAAGACATTCCGGAATGGTGGGGTGAAAGGTAAACGCGCGCTTTAGACTGTTTTCAAGAGTACTTCTTTTCAGCTGCGAGAATCTTCTTGATTACTTCAGAGCCAGTGTCCGAAAGCAAGCACCACGCGCGGTCTCCTGGGGCGGAGTCTGTATTGCCCATGTGGGCAATCGTCGCATTGCGAAAGATAATAGGTTTGATCAGTCACGTCGTTTGGAATCTTCGCCACCAAGGCAGTGACAACATTCCCCAAACGGGTGGCTTGATTATCGCTTCGAATCACCAAACCTATCTCGATCCTTTTTGGATCGGTGTCGCAGTGAATCGGCCTTTACGGTTCCTTGCCTGGGATGCAGCTCTGAAGTGGCCACTACTCGGGAAGCTGATGAAGAGCCTTGGTGCCTGGCCGCTGCAGCTGGAGGGAAGCGATCCCGCTGCCATTCGTAGATCGTTACAGTGGCTGCGGCAGGGTGGAGCAGTTGTGATCTTTCCTGAAGGTGGCCGTGGTAGACCCGATGGGTCGATGATCAGGTTCAAAGCGGGGGCCATCCGCATCGCGCTCGATGCGGGAGTACCGATTCTTCCGGTCACAATTCGCGGCGCAAATCGCGTCTGGCCAGCCGGTCAGCACTGTCCAGGGTTAGGACGCGTGCAGGTCACTTTTCATCCTCTGTACCACGTGAATCAAGGGCCCGGTGAAGAAGCACGCGTATGCGCCCGGCGGGAAACTCAGGCGCTACAGGAAATCATCCGCTCCGGCCTCGAGTAAAGCCCTAAGACCTCAGCACCCTCATCATTGCCTGATGGATCTTGCCATTGCTCACCAGCACCTTGGCGGTGTAGATGTTCAGCGTTCCACCCGCAAAATCCGTTACTCTGCCGCCGGCTTCTTCGATCAAAAGTACGCCCGCTGCTATATCCCACGGGTTCAGACCATCCTCCCAAAATCCATCGAAACGTCCGCAGGCCACGCTGGCAAGGTCGAGAGCCGCTGAACCGTCCCGTCTTACGGCCTGAGCTTCCATCGTAAACGTGGCAAAATGTCTGGCAAAATTTGGCCGCTCACGTACATCGTAAGGAAACCCCGTGCAGACCATCGCGCTGTTCAGATCCGCAACCGAGGACACGCTGATCCCGCGCTCATTCAGAGTTGCTCCGCGACCACGCTCTGCCGCAAACATTTCGTCACGAAGTGGATCATAGATAACCCCAATTTCAATTCTTCCTGCGCGCTCGAGCGCGATTGACACACAAAAGCAAGGATAACCATGAGCGTAATTGGTGGTGCCATCAAGCGGATCAACTATCCATTTCCACTCACTCTTGCCGGGTACAACCGTGATTCCGTCCGAAAGGCCAGATTCTTCGGCCAGGATTGCATGGCGAGGGTAATGAGATCTGATTCTTTCGATAATCAGTTTCTCGGCGGCGAGGTCCGCCTCGGTAACCAGGTCAATATCCCCTTTGTTGGAGATCTGAAGCGCGCGTCCGAGCCGGTCAACTAGAACCCGGCCAGCGTCACGAGCCGTTTGAACCGCAAAACTGAGCAATTGGCACTCCAACTATAGGCAGTCTTAAGTCAGGGTGAACTAAATCACCGGAGCGTCATCCACGAGAGTTTTTAATTCGCATCTCTCAATCAGGTTCACCCGAACTCGGCCAGAGTGGGATATTTATCCCTTTGGCCCTTGCTACCACCTGTGCTTCTGCATAACCGGCGTCAACGTGACGAACGATCCCGATGCCAGGATCATTAGTGAGAACACGGTCCAGTCGCCTGGCAGCTTCGTCTGTGCCGTCAGCGACGGACACTTGTCCTGCGTGTAATGAGTATCCAATCCCCACACCACCGCCATGATGAAAAGAGACCCAACTCGCGCCGCTGGCTGTATTTAGCAGGGCGTTTAGGATGGGCCAATCGGCGACCGCATCGGAGCCGTCTTTCATGCCTTCCGTTTCTCGGAATGGAGATGCGACGGACCCGGTATCCAAATGGTCGCGACCAATCGCAACTGGCGCCGCAAGATCGCCGCGCCTTACCAGGTCATTGATGGCTGTGCCCATCTCAGCCCGTTCGCCATAACCCAACCAGCAGATACGCGCGGGCAGTCCCTGAAAATGAACGCGATCTCGCGCCAATTTCAACCAGCGATTCAACGTAGGATCATCCGGAAATAGTTCCAGCGCTAAATCGTCGGTCTTTTGAATATCAGCGGGATCACCAGATAGTGCCACCCAACGAAATGGACCCTTACCTTCGCAAAATAGGGGACGGATGTACTCTGGAACGAATCCCGGGATGTCGAACGCGTCTCGGCAACCCCCGTCAAAAGCCTGTTTACGAATGTTATTGCCATAATCGAAGACCACCGCACCGGCACGCTTCAATGTCAACATGGCCTCCACATGGCGCACCATGGATTCTCGGGAGCGACTAAGATACGCCTCCGGATCAGTTCTGCGTAGCTCAGCCGCCGCTTCCAATGACAAACCAGCGGGAACGTAACCGTGCAAGGGATCATGCGCGCTCGTCTGATCCGTAAGTGCGTCAACTCTAATTCCTCTACGAATGATTTCAGGCAGTACTTCTGCACAGTTTCCCACCAGACCGACCGAGATGGCCCGGCCCTGCCGGCGAGCATCCTCGCAAATTTCGAGTGCTTCGCTTAAATCATCGGACAGATGATCACAGTAGCCTGTGCGGACGCGCCGTTCGATGCGCGCAGGATCGACGTCTATGCCAAGAAAAACGGCGCCATTGAGAGTGGCGGCCAAAGGTTGCGCGCCTCCCATACCGCCCATTCCACCTGAGACAAGCAACTTGCCGCTAAGATCACTTCGGAAACAACGATCTGCCATAGCGGCAAAAGTTTCGAAGGTGCCCTGAATGATTCCTTGCGTGCCAATGTAAATCCAACTACCAGCCGTCATTTGACCATACATCATCAGGCCCTGGCGCTCGAGCTGGTGAAAGTGGTCCCAGTTGGCCCACGCACCGACAAGATTCGAGTTTGCTATCAAAACCCGGGGCGCATAATCATGCGTGCGAAACACTCCCACAGGCTTACCCGACTGTATCAGCAGGGTTTCGTCGTTTCGAAGATTCTGTAGCTCCTGAACGATCGCGTCGAAAGCGGCCCAGTTGCGAGCAGCTTTTCCAGTGCCTCCGTAAACAATCAGTTGGTCCGGCTTTTCCGCGACCTCAGGATCAAGATTGTTCATTAGACAACGTAGCGCCGCTTCCTGATGCCAACTTTGGCAATTCAACTTCGGACCACGCGGCGCACGAATTGTTCGGAGGGACATAACCACTGAATCCTCAAAAGGGGTAAAATACAATTTAACCGCTAATCACAATCAATCCAAGAGTAAGATCGACCTCTACCGAGATTGTGTGGAAACTGTGGTTGGATGCCCCGGCTTGACCGGAGGAGATTCACGCTCGCTGCTAAAACGTCAGGCAATCCACTTTGAGGATGCCACCGCGCGGTAGAGGCTCACGTTCTTTGCTATCTGCTCCTTGGGTGTTAGAGCAAGCGTGAACCTCCACGGGGCAAGCCCGTGGCATCCAAGCTCTTGGCCACCTCTGTTTGTAGCAACGTGCGTGAGACTCCCCCGGACAAGCCGGGGGCATCCCTGCAGTTTTCACACGGTCGCTACCGCGCTCGGTTCTGTAGTACTTGTTGCTTTTGAGGAATTACATACTGGAGATTTGGTTCGCTCGATGAACAGCAGATCAATCCGTCGCCCATTGATATCTGCTCTATTGTTCCTTTTCTTTAACGAGCCGATGATGCTCCTCGGCCAACCCTCGCGGCAACCCTCAAAATTGATTTCCGCGAACGTCCTGTTCCGCCGTGATTTCCCCGCTAATCATTTCATTCCGTCACGTGCGTTGGGCGCCGGTGTGGACGGTCATGACCTGGGCGATACGGATCGCCAGCTGACTACAGCCAATATTCAGGAGATGTTATCTGCGGGCCTCAAATCCCTGACCTATCGGCTGCGTACCGAATTGGCAAACGATGTCTGGCACTGGAACCCCAAAGGCCGATGGAGCGATGCAAGCAATCAGCAAGGATATTGGATTTCTGATCCTGAACCGGGCCAGCCCATCCAACTCTCTTACGGCTATAAGCTTCCACACCGTGGCAACACGATTGATCAAGCTGACAATTCTGGATACTCAAGGCTCGTCGATGGCGACACTGAAACCTTTTGGAAAAGCAATCCCTATCTCGATCAACGATACACAGGTGAACCTGCGAGCAAACACCCGCAGTGGATAGTGGTCGACCTTGGAGCAATCAAACAGATTAATCTTGTTCGTCTGTGTTGGGGATCGCCATATGCAAGCAAGTTTGAACTTCAGTACGCAAATTTCGAAGATATCAGTGATATCAGCCTTAACCCCCCGGGCATGTGGCGACGTTTTGCTCAAGGCCAGGTTGTTGCTGGCAAAGGCGGGGACGTCGTCCTACGAATCTCATCAAAGCCAGTGGCTACCAGATTCCTGAGAATCCTTTTGCTGCAAAGTGCGCATCTAGAGAATCTAAATACAACTGATATTCGGGATGGACTCGGATATTCGATGCGAGAGCTTAGCGCCGGATATCTCGATTCGCAGGGGAACTTTCAGGATGAGATCCGTCACGCTGCTGAACACGGCAAGCAAACAGTCGTGTACGTGTCGTCAACAGATTCGTGGCATCGCGAAATTGATTTGGATGAGCAGGTGGAACAACCCGGCCTGGACCGCATTTTCCAGAGTGGCCTGACAAACGGGCTGCCGCTGCTTACTCCCACCGGACTGCTCTATGACACGCCTGATAATGCAGTGGCTGAAGTTAGCTATCTGCTGGCCAAAGGGTACCACGTTGAGCGTCTGGAGTTAGGTGAGGAGCCCGATGGTCAATATGTGACTCCCGAAGATTACGGCGCGCTTTACCTGCAATTTGCCACGGCCCTGCACAAGATTGATCCGAAGCTGCAGCTCGGTGGTCCAAGTTTTCAGGAGATCTTACCCGACCAGGCCGAGCGGACGATTAAGTTGGGCAATAGCGCCTGGTTGCAGCGATTTCTCCGCTACCTGAAAAAACATCAGAGACTACAGGACTATTCCTTTTTCTCTTTCGAATGGTATCCCTTCGATGATGTGTGCGATCCTGTGCCTCCTCAATTGACCCAGGCAGCTGGAATGATGTTTTCCGCGTTACGTGACATGGTGCGCCGCGGACTCCCACGAAATATTCCCTGGATAATCTCCGAGTATGGTTATTCAGCATTTGCCAGCAGGGCGGAAATTGGCCTCGAAGGCGCTCTGCTCAATGCGGATATTGTTGGCCGCTTTCTCTTGCTCGGAGGTGATCAGGCTTTTCTGTACGGCTACACACCTGGACAAATTGCTCGCGATGCCGACTGCACCGCCGGTAACAATATGCTTTTTTTAATGGATCAGGAGGGCAGGATCTCTCATCGATTTGCCACTTATTTCGTTACCCGCTTACTAACCCAGGAGTGGCTCCAACCGCTAGAGGCCGGGCACGATCTATATCCAGTCGTCTTTAATCTGCCACACAAGCGCGGCAAGTCTCTGCTCAGCGGTTATGCGGTTCGCCGCCCTGACGGGCTGTGGAGTCTTTTGCTGATAAATAAGGATCCCGCGAAGGCCTATCAGCTTAGAGTGAGTTTTCATGACCGCGTGACTGGTCTAAGTAGACTATTTTCTGCGCCGATTGATCTGTATCAATTCTCAGCGGCCCAGTATTCTCTAAGTGCTGATGCTAACAATCCCTACCCCATAAGGGCCGATCCACCGGTCCACTCCCTCAGGCAAGACGCCGCCGAATCATTCGAGCTACCGCCGTATTCTTTGTCGGTAATCAGAGGAGCAGTCTCATTTACCCCGCGGCGTTAGAGATTGTCTGAAAACACACAAGACTCAGATCAGGGAGTCAAACTCGCCCTCTGAAATTGCTTTCGCAATCTGCTCAATTTCAGCAGACATGGGCCGGTCTCCCGTAAGCGGTGATACATAGCCACGAACGATTTCCTGCGCGCGTCTAACACCGCGACCGGCAATCAACGGAGCTCGCGACTCCAGGGCCTCGGTTGCAGTAATCAATTCAATCGCGAGTAATAACTCCGCATTCTCTACAATTGATCTCAGCTTTGTTGCCGCAGTCATCCCCATCGAGACGTGATCCTCTTTACCGCCATCAGTGGGTACATTATCGATACTGGCCGGGTGGGCCAGAACTTTTGCCTCATTTAAGAGTGCTACAGCCACTATCTGCATCATCATAAAGCCTGAAGCAATACCAGGATGCGTGGTAAGAAATGGAGGTAAATCCTCGTTGAGATCTGGATTAACCAATCGGTCGATTCGGCGCTCGCTGATACTCATCAAGTCTGTAGTAGCGATGGCCGCGTAATCGAGAGCCAGAGCTAACGGGGCACCGTGGAAATTGCCCCCGGAGAGAACTTCGCCAGTATCGGAAAACACCAGTGGATTGTCGGTGGCGCTGCCGGTTTCAATTTCCACAATATCGCGGGCGTGCCTCAATGCACCACGAACTGCCCCGTGAACCTGGGGCATGCAGCGCAAACTGTACGCGTCCTGAACTCTGGGATCGTTGGTAAGGTGTGAAGTCCTGATCTCACTATCAGCCAACAAATCTCGCAAATGATCTGCCACGAAACGCTGATCAGGATGCGGTCTTGCTGCCTGAATTCTGTCGTCAAAGGCTACCGGCGTTCCGCGTAGTGCCTCCAGGGTCATCGCGCCTGAGACATCGGCCAGGCGAGCCAGTCTTTCAGCCCGATACAAAGCCAGGGCACCAACGGCGGCCATCGCCTGAGTGCCATTCAAAAGCGCCAACCCTTCTTTTACCTCGAGTTGCATCGGCTCAATATTTGCCCGGCGCATGGCCTCCGCACTGGGCAATTTTTCACCTCTGAAGAATGCCTGGCCCTCGCCGATCATTGTCAATGCGAGATGAGAAAGAGGTGCGAGATCACCACTGGCGCCAACCGAGCCCTTCGCTGGCACAAGGGGAGTAACGCCCCGTTCAAGCAGCAGGATCAGCTTATCAATCAGAGAGGGCCGCGCACCGCTATATCCACATGCGAGCACATTGGCGCGCAGCAAGAGCATAGCTCTTACTTCCAGCTCTGAGAGCGCTGGGCCAAGCCCACAGGCGTGACTGCGAACGAGATTCAACTGCAATTCTTGTAGTTGGGAAGCTTCAATTCGCACGTCCGACAATTTGCCGAATCCAGTGTTTACGCCATAGACGGTACGCCCTTCGAACACAATCTGCTCCACTATACGGCGCGATTCATCGCAACGCGTGCGTGCTTCAGCTGCCAGATTTACATGCTCTCGGCCGCTTGCTATGTCGAAAATTTGTTTAAGGGTGAGTCTCTGACCGGAAAGTTCAAGCATAAAACAGGAAATCGATGATTCTTAGATCATCGGGTGACCGTTTCTTCCTCCACCGTACCTTCGCGATCTTGCGAGACGCCTGCCTTTTTGGGAGGTGCATCGGGCGTTTCAGTAATATCTATTTTTCGGAATTCACCAGTAGCGGCGCCACTGCGTACGCGCTGCCGGGCACGCTTCGCCCTCACAGTTGTGCGGCCCGAGACGGTAGCCGCACGAGTCCAGCTCGTCATTCTCTTAAAGGGCCTTAATGAAAACTCATGCTGCGGTAAAACCTCGCCCGTTGCTTCGCGCAAGCGAACAGTCCCGATTGCGAATGTGGCTATGGCTGCATTAAAAATCACGCCAACGACAAAAACGATCCAGCCGGGAACCACGCCAACCGTGGCGCGGTCTATAAAGGCGTTAAAGTCGCGCGCCGGCAAGGGATGCAGATAAACCTTCAAATTCCAGCTAAGCGCCAACAATGCGAAAATCCATAAGTAATTCCGTCGCAAGCGTCGCCCAATAGCCTCCCATTCAGTAATCGTGAAATGGGGCGTGATTAGATCAGCGGCTAAATGTTCGGCCCATGCTTCATCCGGAGGCACACTCTCCGGCGCGAGCAACTGCGCGAAGTACCCGGTTTCGATTACCCGCACTCTGCTGGACCAGATTTCGTAATAGCGATATCGTCGGGCCTCCATTAACAGGAATATAGCCACTAGTATGGAGTTGATGGGAATAACAAAATGGGGATTGCTGGGGGAACTAAAAACAAAGGATAGGGTCGCGCCGGCAGTTAAAACGGCCCAATTGGTCGTCGTATCAAGACGGTTGCGCCAGGTGTTAGAGCGCTGCACCTCACCACGATAGAAATGGATCATGGCGGTGTTAAATTCCGCCGGGGCCATCCTGCGCATTAGTGCCGCCGGAGTTTGCGGCACTTTCTCCGCCGCCTCCTGGGCAGTGGCCGGTCGAAGCCTACCCGTGACACGTTCTGCGATTAGGGATCCAGTGCCTCGTTGATGTGTATCGGTGGTCATTAAGCAGCCTTGCCAATGAGTGCCGGCGGGAAGAACGAAGCAGCGCGCTCCGGGTGATCATCATACCACGCGCTCAATTTCATTCGTAGCCTCACTCGGATTGGAAGAACGGTTTCGCAAAGAAATAGCCAAAATAGTCGGCTTGACAGCCTTTAACTGCGGCTCCTATAGTTTGCTCTTGTTTTGTTTGAGGGAAAGTTTTCTATGATGCTAGCCGCCGCTGAGAAGCAACTCGACGAGTTTTGGATGCACCGGGCTCTGGCCGCTGCTCACGACGCTCAATCACTTGGTGAAGTACCCGTTGGTACTTGTATTGTAACGGGAGAGGTACTGCTTACAGTTGCCGGAAATCGTACCCGTAGCGACCGTGACCCAACTGCTCATGCAGAAATTATCGCTCTTCGAGAGGCGGCAAGTAAGCTGGCCAATTATCGCCTGACTGACGCCGTTGTCTACTCAACTATCGAACCGTGCGCGATGTGCGCAGGTGCATTGATTCAGGCCAGAGTTCGACGTTTGGTGTATGGTGCTCCAGATCAAAAGGCGGGCGCCGTGGAGTCTCGTTTTCGCATGTGCGACACTGCGTTTTTGAATCATCGGATTGAAGTGACTACCGGTGTGCTCGAGCAGGAGTGCCGTGAGATCATGCAAAGGTTTTTTCGTACCCGACGGTTAGAAAGGATGAAGGCGGAAGGATGAAGGATGAAAGAGTGGAGACCTAAGAGATAGCTCCACGTCAGAGCGGTTTCGGATGTTACGAAGGCAGAATGAAGGAAATGAAAGACTGAAGGAAGAAACGAAGGACTGAGATCCTTAAAGGTAAATTGAGGATTTGAAGGGATTATGGCCTCAGGGCGGATGCTTTCTCGTTCATCCTTCATCCTTCCTTTTGGAGAGGTCGCATAGTGGATTAGTGCACCGGTCTCGAAAACCGGAGTGGGTTAACGCCCACCGTGGGTTCGAATCCCACCCTCTCCGCCAAGGAGGAAGGATGAAGGCGGAAGGATGAAGGATGAAGGCTAAACGATGAAGGCCAAACGATGAAGGCTAAACGATTACCGGACGATAAAGGAGATGGCGCTCTAGACGACAAAGGCGATAGTTCATACTATCCTTCATCCTTCATCCTTCATCCTTCCGCCTTCATCCTTCATCCTTCATCCTTCCGCCTTCATCCTTCATCCTTCCGCCTTCATCCTTGCTTTCGGAGAGGTGCAAGAGTGGTTGAATTGGCAGCACTGGAAATGCTGTGTACGGGGAACCGTACCGTGGGTTCGAATCCCACCCTCTCCGCCAGTACATTGCCGATTGCCGATTGCCAACTGCCGATTGCCGATTGCCGATTGCCCATTGCCCATTGCCCATTGGTATCCGGGCTCAAGACTGGTCAGGTCTTTCAATTGGTAATTGACAATCGGCAATGGGCAATCGGCAATCGGCAATCGGCAGTTGGCAATCGGCATTCGACAACCTACAATGCCTTGGTATCAGACTTCGGGCTCCGCACAACGCTAGTCTTGTGAACCCCGCCAGGCCGGGAACGGAGCAACGGTAGCAACGACAGCGTGTGTTGCGGGTAAGTCCGGAGTCTGACCGAAGCTTAAGCAAACGAGCGACAGTATATGTCGCTCGTTTGCGTTTTATGGAGAGGGTTCTCATTGTTATTGTCACAGTGCTTTTGCTAAAGTCTCTGCAGAGCCTCGGATTAAAGGAATACTTCATGAGATACCTCGTCGCAATCTCCCTGTTCTCCGTCATCTCATTGCTCAACACCAGCACTTTTGCACAGTCAAAGCGCGACGACTTGCTGCGACAGATTCAGAAAAACCGGTCAGAACTGCAAGAATTAGAGGAGCGATTTCTTGCCCCGTCCGAAGAAGACTTCGCCGCGTATGCCGAGTTTCTGCATCAGCCGCAAACCGGATTGATTCGGCTATTGCCGCGAGAGGTTTATGACGACTACGCAGTTCGCCAAAACGGTAAGAAGAGTCTAACCGTGCGTGGTGGCGGCGCGTATTACTCCTTCAGCCGAAAGACGCATGAATATGGCTACGGTTCGGACATGGTTAATGGCGCACTCTACCAAAGCCGATTGCCGCTTGAACTGGACACAACCTACGCTCTTCGTTCGATCAATTACTCTTCGGCGGACGTGCTGGTAGCAATCCGAACGGTCAGGAAGGACACCGATGGTAGCGTAATCATCGCCTGGAAACTGCTGGAGGAATACCCGAAACCGGAGGTGACTCGGAGCAAATTAGCCAATGCTTCTCCGCGTTAATCACCTTGGCCAATTTCCTGGAGCTGGCTCCCTGCTCATATTTCACTGAATCGCTACGTACAGTTAAACGGAAAACGCTCACATGTCCTACGAAGTAATCGCGCGAAAATGGCGCCCGCAAAGCTTTGACGAAGTAACTGGTCAGGAACCCATAACTCGAACTCTGCGAAACGCCATAGAACATGAACGGCTTCACCATGCCTATCTCTTTTCCGGCGCGAGAGGCGTTGGTAAAACAACAACTGCTCGGCTCCTTGCCAAAGCGCTTAACTGCCACAAGTCCTCCGGACCCACTCCGAAACCTTGTCGCACCGATGATCCGCATGCTTGCGCATCATGTCGCGAGATCTCAGAAAGTCGTTCCATCGATGTGCAGGAGATCGATGCCGCCTCAAACACAGGCGTTGACAATGTGCGCGAAGCGATTATCGGCAGTGTTGCCATTGCTCCAGCGCGAGATCGTTACAAGATTTTTATTATCGATGAAGTACACATGCTTTCAACCCAGGCCTTTAATGCGCTGCTGAAGACAATCGAAGAACCGCCACCGCGAGTCGTTTTTGTGATGGCCACAACTGAACGACACAAAGTGCCCGAAACCATCCTGTCTCGAAGTCAGCAATTTGAGTTTCGCACGATTCCTACTGCCAAAATTCTCGAACGTTTGCGATTGATTGCCGGAGCGGAAGAGATTTCCATACCTGAAGATGCGTTGAGAGAGATCGCTCGGTCAGGCGAAGGCTCAATGCGCGATGCCCAGTCTGCATTTGATCAGGTTATTAGTTTCGCCGGACCCGCAATTACAAAAGAGGATGTCGAGCTCGCCCTTGGATTTGCCAGCGCCGATATCCTGTTACGAGTTATTGATGCAATTGCTGATCACCGTACGGCTGAGGCTCTGTCAATCGTTGAAGATGTCGTAATGCGTGGTCATGATTTGCGAAGCTTCTGTCGTGACCTGCTAGCACATTTTCGCGATCTACTGGTTACCAAGGTCTCGGCCAGCGATGAGCTGCTTGAGTCGGCGATTTGCGATCGAGAAGGTCTTCGGCGACAGGCTTCTCTCTTTTCTGAATCCGATCTGGTGCGATTTTTCCACTCTCTTGCTGACACCGAAACCAAGCTCTCGAAGGCGGCCCATCCGCGTTATCAACTGGAAATTGGACTGGTGAAGTTAATGGAAATGCGACGGCTGGAGCCACTGACCGAGCTCTTGTCGCGACTCTCAGCCCTGGAAAACTCGCTTCGCAGCGGCGGCAGTCGAGGGCATGCAAAGCCGCCTTCTTTGCCGAGTGGCTCATCAGCAAGAACTCGCAGTACATCGATGGCGCCAGCGAAACGAAGTTCCGCATCCCCAGGCAGTGGTTTTACCGGTACAGCCACGAAGGCGGCGCTTGAGCCAACTCTGGAAGTCAGATCCCCAGGACCATCTGACTCTAGCGAGCTGAACTCGACCGTTGAACGAACGGCCGGGCGCATCGTCGCTGAAAATTCGTCTCCGGACGAATCTCAAATTCAGAGAGTCAAGACTGTGCTTGAAGGTAAGCGCAAGATGTTTCTCGTGACAGCGCTGGAAGGTGCACAACGGTTAACAATTGAGGATAACGAGTTTCAGATTGAATTTACTCCTGAAACCAGACATCTCCGCGATACTCTGGCCAAGACTGACAACGTGAAAATATTATGCGAGACCGCGCGTGAAGTTACTGGGAAAGAACTGGGCGTACGCATTACCGTGCGGGATCAACAAGCCGACGGTGCCGAGCCAGAGTCAAAGGAAGAGCAGGAGCGGCGTGAGAAGGTTCAGTTGCGTGAAACCGCGGAGAAACATCCGGTAGTACAACAGTTGGTACGAAAGTTTCGCGGAGAGATCATTGAGGTTCGTCAAGTGGGGAGCAAATAGTCAATAGCGAATAGCAAATAGGTCTTTGGCCTTTGGTCTTTGGCCTTTGGTCTTTGCTCTTTGTTCTTGGATACCTGGCCTTGGGTCTTTGCCCTAGGGTCATCGAGAAACAAAGTTCTAAGTACAATGTACAAAGCTAAAGGCCAAAAACTATTTGCTATTTACTATTTGCTATCTTTCTATTTACTAGCATCGAACCTGCTCCAATCTCTTGTCGTATAAGTTTGGCGGAGGGTTTGAAAAATGCGAGATCCTATCCTGGCAGGAATATTGAGTTTACTAGTCCCGGGAGTCGGCCAACTATACAATGGTCGTATTCTTGCAGGCATTCTCTGGCTAATTTTCACGCCCGGTTTCTGGATAGGTACCGGCGGGACACTCGGCTGGGTTTGCCACGTTATTGCTGCCTACACTGCCTATCAATACGCAAAAGATCATCCCGTTCGAGTCTAGACAGACCCGACACGACAAACCCTTCCCAACCTGCGAATTTCCCTATATTGATACCCGCGCGGTGGTGCTGACCCGTTGCCCTCGCATAGGTGACCTCTTGCCATCGCAGACGGAGGCTTCATACAGTTCCCCAGCCCCTCCAGGTTGAGTTATCAGGGGCAGCTGAGGCAGTATCAGGCTTTGCTTCTTACGTCCTCCGCCATAAGGCGTGTTATTCTTCGCGTCATTAACCCGAGATAGTTCAGTTGATGACGGACACGGCTGAGAACCCACTTCGCACTGGTATGCGACTCGAGCGCGCGGCTCCTCCCTGCGCCATTGTAATTTTTGGAGCATCGGGTGACCTCACGAAACGCAAATTGGTGCCGGCGCTCTATCGACTATCTCAGCAGCGATTGATCCCGGCCGAATTTGCTGTTATCGGAACAGCTCGTCAGCAAATGAGCGACAATGAATTTCGCGACCGTATGCGCGAAGCTGTTGCTGAGTTTAGCGAGGACAGGATAGTTGATGAAGCGACGTGGCAGAGTTTTGCGAGTGCCCTTTATTACATTCAGGGCGACTTCAATGACGCGAATACCTACAGACAACTGAGCTCGAAGCTCGAAACAATCGATAAAGAGCGAGCAACGCAGGGCAACCGGATATTTTACCTTGCCACCGCCCCTGATTACTTTGGTCTTATTACAAAACAGCTCGGTAGGGCGTCCCTCGCGCACGTTCAAAATGGTGCCTGGACCCGCTTAATCATTGAGAAACCTTTCGGCCATGACTTTGAAAGCGCGAGAGAACTGAACCAGCAAGTTGCGTCGGTATTCGAAGAGAACCAAATCTATCGAATTGATCATTACCTGGGAAAAGAAACCGTTCAAAATCTGCTGGTTTTTCGCTTTGCTAATAGTATTTTTGAGCCGTTGTGGAACCGGCAGTATGTGGACCACATTCAAATTACCAACGCCGAGGCAATTGGAGTCGAAGGTCGTGGCGCATATTACGAGGAGGCTGGGGTTTTGCGGGACATGATTCAAAGCCATGTATTCCAGGTAATCTCGCTGATTGCAATGGAGCCACCGGCCTCACTTTCGGCAAATTCGGTGCGCGATGAAAAGATCAAAGTAATGCATTCTGTTCGGCCGATTTCTCCAGAGAGGGTGGCTGAACTGGCAGTTAGGGGACAATTTGGTCCGGGACAGGTCCTGGGCGATACTGTAGTCGGTTATCGTCAAGAGCCAGGCGTTAATCCTGAATCGTCCACGGAAACATTTGCCGCCGTGAAATTGTTTTTCGATAATTGGCGTTGGGCGGATGTTCCTTTTTATATTCGTTCCGGCAAGCGCCTGCAGAAACGCATTACGGAGATCTCCATTCAGTTCAAGGATGTGCCGCACCGTTTGTTCACTGATGCTGATGCTCCATTACAACCCAATGTCTTGATAGTTCGAATACAGCCAAATGAGGGAATCACGCTTCGGTTCGGGGCAAAATTGCCGGGTCAGGCGATGCGAATTCGCTGGGTCAGTATGGACTTTCGGTACGGTTCTTCATTTGGTATTAAGACGCCGGAAGCTTATGAGCGGTTATTGCTTGACTGCATGTTGGGCGATTCTACTCTTTACGCGCGGCGAGACATGGTCGAGCGTGGCTGGGAAATTGTCACCCCAATTCTGGATGCCTGGAAGGTGCCAGCTAAGGATTTTCCCAACTACGAAGCTGGCTCATGGGGACCGGAGGCTGCGTTTGAGTTGATTGAGCAGGATGGCAGGAGATGGCGGAAACTTTAAAACATTGGTCTTGGGTCTTTGGTCTTAGGTGTTTGACCTTAGACCCTCTTTAGGACACTTGTTATGCTTGTCCCGCAAAGAATCGAAGTTCCGAAAACGCTTGATGTGGAAAGTGTAGAGCGTGAGCTGGCTAAGCTGTGGACCGAGCCCCTGGCAGAAACCGAAACAGAACACGATGAGCCCTTAATGCGTTCCCGCGTTGCCAACTTGTTAATCTTCGCCCCTGGCGAAGCAGAGACTGCTGTTCATCAAACGATCTGTGAACTCAGTGAGCTTCATCCTTGCCGTGCGCTGATCATGCTGAATATAACCCAGGCGCCGGATACTGATATTGAGATGTTCGTTTCAGCTATTCGCGAAACGGGAAAACAGATACGCACCAGACACGTCTGCTGTGAGGAAATTACGTTAAAGGCTAGTGGAGTATTTGTCTTGGAATTGCCAAGCGCCGCCCTGCCTTTACTGGTGCCTGACCTGCCAATATTTCTCTGGTGGCGCGATACGCCTCAGGTGGACAACAAGGTATTGAGGAATCTTTGCCGGGCAGCAGATCGTTTAATAATTGATTCTTCCGACTTCGAGAACTCACAAATCGAGCTCCAAAGACTGGCTTCACTCTTCGGCAGGGCAGATTACGAAACGGTGGCTTTGACCGATATTAACTGGGCTCGCTTAACCTCGTGGCGTGCTCTGCTGGCAAGCTTTTACGACATCCAGAAATATCGACAGCACCTTAACCGCATTGATCGTGTCCAAATCGATTATGTTCCGCCTGTAACCGGATCCGAACAGATTGCTCCTCAAGCGTTGCTCATCGCTGGTTGGCTAGCTACTCGACTCCAGTGGACTATCGCCGCTGAGGGAGTGGCTCACAGTCCAGGAAAAACCATCCGCTTCCTATTCAGAAAAGAGGACCGGGTAATCAACCTTGAGCTCAATCGTGTCGAACGCCCGGAAATGAAAACCGGAAGACTGGCTAAGGTTGAGATCAGCAGTGGTGGTCCAGAAGGTGGGAGTTTTATTGTCGCTCGGAGTGCCGATGGTCTGCACCTAAGCACAGAAGCGAGGCTGAAAACAGACGCTTACCTCGGGCGGGTATTGCCCGTGAGAAACCGAGGCACCGCGCAATTGCTGAGTCGCGAAATGGAGATTCTTTGTGCGGATGAGATCTACGATCAGGCCTTGGCAGCTGCAGTCACTATGTTGTCCGCGATTCAAAGACTTGCTTAACAGCTCGCATTGGTTGCATAGTGCTAACGATCTCTTTCAGAGATCATTAGCAGGAACTTTCATAACTCCAAGCTTCACCTGCTGCCGGTCGCCTTTCTACACCCACAAGGAGATCTAATCATGAAAAGGTATGGCCTGACTTTCATCGCCCTGGTAGCAGTCATTTTGGCTCATGCGACCTTTCAGCCTGCCAGGGCGAAAGATTTATGGACCAGCGTTCGCTCAAAGAATTTCTCCCTGGTAGGAAATGCCAGCGAAAAAGAGATCCGGCAGGTGGCAACTAAGCTGGAGCAGTTCCGCTACGTATTTTCGCGTCTGCTTACCAATGTTGCGTTCAATTCGCCGGTACCTACAACTGTAATTGTTTTCAAGAGTGAGAGTTATTACAAACCATACAAAGTGAATCCCAATGTTGCCGGCTATTTTCAACCAGGCGATGACATCACTTACATCACTCTAACAACGGAGCAACGTCCCAACGACAGCCCCTATCGAATCATCTTTCACGAATACGTTCATCAGCTGGTGGACAATACTTTAGGCCACTCAGTTCCTCTTTGGTTCAACGAGGGTCTCGCGGAGTACTACAGCACTTTCTACGTTACGGATAACGATCGAAAGGCAATTCTGGGCGATATAATTGCTAATCACGTCCTCTATCTTCGCGACCATAAGATATTGCCTTTACCCGCCCTGTTCGCCGTAGACCATAAATCGCCTTATTACAACGAAGGCAACAAAATGAATGTCTTCTATGCTGAGTCGTGGATGTTGCTTCATTTCCTGCTGCAGGGAAACGAGGGAAAGCGTCATGCGGAACTGGGAAAGTTTCTGAGCCTGCTCGGCGCTAACGCAACGATCGAAAATGCCTTCAGCCAGGCTTTTCAAACAGCGCCTGAACAGATGGAGAAAGAATTCAAATCCTATATAAGCGGCGCCCGATACATGGCCAGTGCTGCAACCTTCAAGGAGCCCCTGGTATTCGATTCGGAGCTTCAAACTAGCCAGCTTACGGAAGCCGAGGCACAAGCTTATCTTGGTGACTTACTGCTCCATACGCGGCGATTGAATGACTCCGAGACCCACCTGAAACAGGCACTCACCCTCGATCCGAACCTCCCAATGGCCCATGCGTCGTTGGGCATGTTGCGCTTTTATCAGGGCCGTTTTGACGACGCCCGCGCCAGTCTGGAGCATGCTGTTGCCGCCAACACCCAAAATTATCTGGCTCACTATTATTATGCGTACGCTCTTAGCCGGCGTGAGAATGGGGACACAGGTATAGTCAGCAGTTATCCCGCGGAAACTGTGGCCACCATGCGTGCTGAATTGAAGAAAGCCATTGCACTAAATCCAGGGTTTCCCGGATCATACAACCTGCTGGCTTTTGTAAATCTGGTTGCGGGTGAGCAACTGGATGAGGCACTCGATCTCCTCAAGCACGCCCTAAAATTATCTCCGGGAAAAGCTGACCTGGTGTTTATGCTGGGCCAAGTCTATTTGCGCCAGAGCGACTTCAAAAACGCCAGACAGGTTCTTGCACCTCTGGCAAACAGCAATGGTCAGCCGGAATTGAGCCAACGCGCACGATTACTGCTTGAGTCACTGAAGAAACAGGAAGAACAACTGGCACAATACAATGCCTGGAAGGAAGCAAACCCTCGCCAGTCTAATTCCCAGCCCCGGTTGGAGAGAACGGGAAATAAGGAAGAGACCACAGAGATTATTACAGCCAACAATGATCCCTCGGCATATCTCAGACAAGCACTGCGACAGCCCGCTGCTGGTGAGGTCCAGATTCAAGGCACGCTCATGAAGGTGGAGTGCGATACAAAGGACATTATTCTGGTAATCAAACAAGATGACCGTCTCGTGAGAGTTAAAACGGAAAAATTCGAGGATATTGATTTCACGACTTACACACCAGATGTATCCGGCGAAATCAGCTGTGGTCCACGCAAAATTGAAAGTACGGTAATCGTGTGTTACGTTCCCGCGATTGATGCCCGCGCAAGAGTGGATGGCGTAGTAAAATCATTGGAGTTTGTGCCCAGGGATTTCACATTGAGAGCAAAACAATGAAGTGAGGGGTGACTGCCGCTCAGGGTCGGGCCGGTTTTTTATCAGGTGGTACCGCTCGCGGTATGTCACCATCGTCGAAGGAAGTTACAGTATTATGTGATTGAATTTTTGGTGCTCCACCACGCAACACCGGGGGAAGTTTTGGAGCTGGTATCCTGACAGTTGCGATTGGTTCTGTCCGTCGAAGAATTGCTCCGCCACGTCCGGCAACCCAAATATTAAATTCACCGCGGTAAGCAACGGAAAATAGAGCTGAGCTCGTTATCGTCGGCTGAATCTGCCAGGTCTCGCCCGCGTCTTTACTATGAATAATTCTGCCCTGGTCACCTGCGACGAGCACATCGTTGCGACCAGCTACTGCAACCGCAAACATATTCGTCGTTAAACCGCTCTCAAGGTCCTTCCAGGTTGCGCCACCGTCGTCCGTACGCAAAATCAGACCGTGAGCGCCCACAATATAACCTCGCTCTGAATCGGCGAATACGAGAGAGTAAAGCCATTCCTTAAGATTCTGGTCCACTCGTTTCCATGATTCACCTCCGTCTTCAGTGAGGAGAATCGTTCCATTTGAACCTACCGCCACCCCATGTTTATCGTCTGTAAACTTCACATCTTCAAGCCAGTTGAGAGTATCGGCTCGCTGGAAATGCCACGTCTCGCCGCCATCCTCAGTATGCAATATAAGACCGCGTGCGCCGACGATCCAGCCGCTTTCAGCCGACACAAACTCGATACTTAGCAGATCCTCTTTAGCTTCCAGTGCAACTGGCGACCAGGTGACGCCGCTGTTCAAGGAATGCAAGATGGTGCCCTTGTCACCGACGGCCCACCCACTCTTTTGGTTAACAAAGCGAATTGAATTGAGCGCGACCGTCGTTCCCGACGGACGCACAGTCCAGTTTTTTCCACCGGAACTGGTAAAAAGAATCTTCCCGCGCGCGCCCACAGCCCAACCATGAGAATTATCCAGAAAGAAAATGTTTGCCAGATCTTCGCGCCCGCCATCGGTCAAGCGCCGCCACGAAAGACCGCCGTCATCAGTCCGCACTACCAGGCCGTCCGCACCGGCGGCCCAACCTATTGATTCATCAGCAAAATAAACGGTGGCCAGCTTCGGGTTGGTGCGAACGTTGACAGCTAGCCAGATATTGCCCCCGTCGCCGGTTGTTAGAACTACTCCACCGTCACCCGCAGCCCAGCCATGACTCTCGTCTGAAAAATAGACAGAAAACAGATCAGTGGTAACCAGTGTACTAAGCCTGTTCCAGGTAAGACCCATGTCATCACTCTGGAGTATTGTGCCCTCATAACCAACAACGACGACGCGCTTTCGTGTGACAAAAGTACTGCTGGTCAGGAGTGCGTCGGTGATTCCGGTCTGCTGTTTCCACTCAGCACCACCGTTACTGGTTATCAGGAGCGTGCCTCTTGCCCCCACCGCGACACCCGACTTGCTGTCCGTAAAAGATACGGAAAACAGATGAGCAGATACGCGGGAGTTCTGTGTTTTCCAACTGACCCCACCATCGACCGTGGCAAGAACTGCACCAAAACTGCCGACGGCCCACCCACGGAGCGGATTGTCCGGAGCAAAGGTAATCGAAAAAAGATGGTCCCTCGAACCTGTAGTCCGCGACACCCACTTGGTACCGCCATTGGCCGTAGTGAGGATTACGCCACGCGCGCCTGATACCACAACTCGCGACCTGTCTTTTATGTAAAGACCATAAAGAGTTGTGTTGGCCGCCGACTGCTGCTCTTGCCATTCGAAACCGCCGTTATCAGTGCGAAGAATTGCGCCATCTGATCCAATTGCCCAACCGCGTCTTTTGTCAGCGGCAAATTTGATGGCATTGATAGAATTACCCTGCGGCAAAGGGTTTTGCCATTCCCAACCACGCACGGAATATTGCGCCACTAAAAGAATCGGAAAACAGATAATTAGCCAAAACGTGACGATGGCAAGGGAATAAAGCACGCCGCGGAGGGTTGCTGGGGAAACACGCAGCAGGTCGCCAATTGAAGGAACAGATGACACAGTTTACGCTCGAGTGAAGTTAAGTGTCGGGAGACCGTGAAACGGAAGGAAGAATTATAAAGATCAAGCACAATTAAAGCGAACGGAGAGACACATTCAGCCAAAATTGAGGAGTTACTGTCTCGCCGGAGTTTAACCCTTGAGCTCCCCTTTTGACAGGTCCAAAGTTCCTACTGTGTCGATGGCCTCCCGCAAAACAAGTTCATCGACACGGCCGAGGCCAGCAATGCGCCGGGCCGCGCGGTCGGTTGCCTCCTGAACCACATGACCTGCGTGCCCTCTGGTCCATTCCCAGACGACCTGATGACGTGCCGCCGCCTTGTCCAGTCGCTCCCACCAGCGATGATTTGTTTTACGCCGAAAACGCCCGCTCATGGTCTCCACCACATAACGCGAATCAGTGAAGAGGTGAACCCGACAGGGCTCGCGCAAACTTTCCAGCCCCAGAGCGGCCGCGGCTACCTCAGCCTGTTGATTCGTAGCGTTGCCCAAATACAAACCCACGGCACGCCAAATTCCGCGATAACCCAGCAATGCGACTGCTGCCGCGCGAGTGGCGGATTGTCCGTTGCCAAGACTCGAGCCGTCGCAGAATATGGTTACTTCCTTCAGAGGCTTGCCATTCGAACTCTCCTCTTTTTGAGATCCTGCGCTCACCTCTTCAGGGCCTCAAGCGTTAACGTATCCCCCAACAGTTCACGCACCGGCATGAACCAGGCCGGCGGTTCGTCATAGGCGAGCGAATCTTCAAGCTCAACCGCATGGCGCAACAGTTCTGATTTGTCAGTCTGGCCCATCGCTGCATAAGCCATCCCACGGGAAAAGTGCCAGACTGCATTCGTCAACAACATCGATTGACCAAGCCTTTATCGTTCACCGGCCAGATAGACAGCCGTCTGTGGGTTATAGGTCTTCCAGTCAAACCAATAATCCTCCAGTACAGAAAGCTTAGATAAAGACTTTCCGGCCATTGGACCACTGACAGCCCTGCCAGTGAAATCCCATTCACTGCCTGACTCATCAACCAGTCGCTCTGGAGAGGAGTTTGGCTTAAGGAAGAACTCAAGCTTGCGACCATTGACCGTACGATCAAAAGCACGGACAGATCTCCCATCCTCTCCCAGAACAACAAGTATAGGAACGCCCCCCACAGTATCTATAATGGGATTCTGCTTTTTCAATGCTGACAATGGATACGCTTTTGCCGACCCATTAGCGGCAATTCCCAGAACCAGGGTGCGCCGCTCAAGAGTCTGGTCGTTTACCAAAGTCGCCACCGGAACGCGCTTCATGTGCTCTTCCCAATCCGCGGTTTCATATTGCCTGCGGGTAACGGCTCCTTCATCGGCTCGCAGCACGCGACCCTGGGGCTCTTCACGCTTCCAGGTTGCAAACGTCAGTTCATCGTGAAATACAGGCTGTAGGTGTTTTCCCTTAAGAGGTCCAAGGATCGCCGCGCCTGTAACCTGTTGCCACCACGAACCAGTCTCTTCGTCTCGCATTATGAAGTTCTGGTTATTAATTCCGGCCAGATGGAAATGTAGCACTCGCCCATCGACTGTAGTTTCCCACACCAGACCGGTGTGACAGAGCGTTCAATAGGTAGCACAAATGGGAGTGCCGCCAACCAGGTCCTGCACCACGTGATGGTAAGCCATTATGCGCACCGGATAGGCAACGGCCTCATTGTTGATTTTTACGGCTAAAACCATATCGGCGTCGCCGGGAAATGTAGCTTCGCTCGCCTTAAGATAGGTGCTGTTACGCAGCCGGTTGAACATCCATTCGAAATGGTTCTGCCGGGCAAACCATGCGGGTGGAATGGCGAGCAAGAGGGCGATGACAAGCAAGGCTCTGCGCCACCAGCGAGAGTTCGGCCAAAGCTGAAATATTAATGCTATCGCTCCCACCAGGGCCATAATCGTAAACTCCGGAGACCATCGCTTTAGCGTGTAGGAGATTTCTAATGCCCTGCCCGTTTGTGAGCGAAAAGGTTGAATCAGCAACGCCGGGATGAGAACCGCTGCAAAGGAGAGCGCAATTAATATTAAGAGGGCCAGCCACCACCGACCTGCAGGTCGCTTAGGTCGTGAATTATCAAACGTCGCCGACCGCGAATATTCTTCCGTCTGTCCAATCATGGCTTCACTGTGCGCTCAGGAAAACTCTTGTTCCTTTATTCGTTAACTTTCAGAACAGCAAGAAATGCCTCTTGCGGAATTTCAACGCGACCCACTTTCTTCATCCGTTTCTTGCCCTCCTTCTGCTTCTCGAGCAATTTCCGTTTTCGTGTGATGTCACCGCCATAACATTTGGCGATCACATTCTTTCCCAGGGCTTTAACGGTTTCTCGCGCAATAACTTTGTTGCCGATCGTCGCCTGTATAGGAACCTCGAATAGCTGCCGGGGAATCAACTGTTTCATCTTTTCCGTTAGGACCCGTCCTTTGACCTGGGCTGTACTTCGATGCAGTATCAACGAAAGCGCGTCTACCGGTTCGCCCGCAACCATCACGTCAAGCTTGACCAGGTCACTCTCCCAATAACCTTCAAAGTTGTAGTCCAGGGAGGCGTAGCCCCGAGAAACAGACTTTAATCGATCATAAAAGTCGAGGACGATCTCGTTGAGTGGCAGCTCGTAAGTTAACATCACTCGATTAGAAGCGATGTACTCGAAACCTTTCTGCACTCCCCGCTTTTCTTCGAGCAGTGGCAGAATGCCACCTAAATAGTCATCTGACGTCAGGATAGTGGCCCGTATGATCGGCTCTTCGATTTTAGCAATCCGTCCCGGATCGGGCATTTTTGCAGGTGAATCGATCTCGAGAATGCTCCCGTCAGTAGTGGTTACCAGGTAGCGTACTCCCGGCGCCGTGGTGATTAAGGCAAGATTGAATTCGCGTTCCAGGCGCTCTTGCACAATCTCCATGTGAAGTAATCCCAAAAACCCGCAGCGAAAACCAAAGCCGAGGGCAGTTGATGATTCCGGCTCATAATGGAAGGATGCGTCGTTAAGCCGTAGCTTTTCCAGAGCGTCGCGTAGTTCCTCATACTGGTTTGTGTCCACTGGATAGAGTCCCGCAAAAACCATTGGCTTAATCTTCTCAAAACCAGGAAACGGCTCCTTCGTGGGTCTTGCCGCCTCCGTGATCGTGTCGCCAATCTGCACATCAGCAACCTCTTTGATAGAGCCAGTAAGAAATCCCACCTCACCAACGCCCAATTCATCAATTGGTGTCGGGCGCGGCCGGTTCACTCCAATCGTTTCCACAAGATAGTCGCGCTCGGTGTTATAAAATCGAATCTTCATTCCCGGACGCACGGTTCCATCAATGACCCGAAACAGAACGACTACGCCGCGATAAGAGTCGTACCATGAATCGAAAATAAGGGCTTTTAGTGGTCCAGTCGGATCACCTTTAGGTGGCGAGATATCGCGAACGATCGCCTCCAGAACCTCGTTCACACCAGCCCCGGTTTTAGCGCTGGTGAAGACCGCGTTATGCGTTTCCAATCCAATGAGATGCTCAATCTGCTCAACCGCCTTCTCCGGCTCTGCGCCGGGAAGATCGATCTTGTTGATTACCGGGATCAACTGCAAATTATTATCGATGGCTAGATAGGTATTGGCCAGGGTTTGTGCTTCTACTCCTTGCGAAGCGTCAACAACAAGTAAGGCGCCTTCACAGGCAGATAGTGAGCGCGATACCTCATATGAGAAATCAACATGGCCGGGGGTATCAATCAGGTTCAAAACATAGGACTGACCATCGTTGCCTTTATAGTCTAATCTGACAGCATGGGCTTTTATTGTAATTCCGCGCTCTCGTTCAAGGTCCATATTGTCGAGCACTTGATCAGACATGTCACGCCCGGTGACTGCGCCTGTTAATTCAAGAAGACGATCGGCCAGCGTGGATTTGCCATGATCGATGTGAGCGATAATTGAGAAGTTACGGATGAGTTGGGGATTCATTTAACAAATGCTTGGGGTTTGAGCTTCGTTCCAAGCTCATCGTTCAGTCATTAATATGCTCGTTAACGTAAGCCTTGGCCTTCTCCTGTGTATCAATCTCTTTGAGAAACGCTGAATTTTTGAAAACCCACACCAGATGATCTTTCATAAACTGCTCATTGGCTTCCGCTTTAGTCTGGTTCAGACCAATTTTCTCCATCACTCTGGACATCAGTTCATGATCGCCGGAAGTGGCCGCAGCCTGAAATAGCTTGTGCCGGTCATCCTCAGAAAGCGATGTAGATGTACCAGTCGAGGAGTTTGCATTGCTCTGCAAACTGCGATTGCTGTTTGTGTTAAAGTTGTAGTTTCGATCTGTACCACCAATATTCGGTCGATTCCGGTAATTAATCCAAACCGCCGCGCATACTACGATGACTACAATTAGACCCAGGCAGCCAACGCCGCCACAACCGAGAGCGATCTTCTGATTTTTGGTCATTCGTTCCTCGTTTTAGGGATAATCAAGGTAGTTTTAGGGTTAAGAGCAAGGTAATGCAAGGCATTAGCTTGCGGATCATAGCGCGATGTAACCGAGGCCGAAGGTTGCGTAATGCGACCTAACCCCGCCGTTGGCTTCTGGCTTCGCCCACAGTCACCGCGTCTTCATCCAGCCAACACAATCAACCAAGTGTGCCCGCATACTCTGCGTATCGGCGTGATGCATCTCTCCATGTCCGGGAACGACCCATTCGAAGTCATAGTTCAAGAGCTTTTCCATGGATCGTATCTGCTCGGACCATGAGTACCATGCAACGTCTCGAAATGCGGTTAAGGTTTGCCGCTGACGTGACCAGGCCAAATGATCGCCGGAAAAGAGAAACTTGTCTCTGTAGAAAAACACCATGTGACCACGCGTGTGGCCCGGAGTTGGAACGGCAAGAAAATCCTGGTCAAGTTGAACGTCCTCTTCTCCTTCCAGGATGATTTCAGCTCCCAGTCTGCGGGCGCCGTCATCCTCATGCATGATTCTCCGGCACCCAAATTTGTTCGCAAAGCGTTGGTGATCGGCAACATCATCGCGATGCGTCAAGAACATCTGATTCACGCCGCCTAGACGCTCCAGGCGTTTGACCAATTGGGTGGCAAAGCGAGGGGAATCAATAAGCACATTGCCACCTTGAGTTTGAGGACGCGTAACTAAATAGCTCCAACCTCCAAAGCTCGATTCCGAGGTAAACCCACAGAAGTAAACATTGTCGGCAATGAGACAGGGAAACGCGTCGATACCGATATGGGCGTCATGTCGCTGGGTACTGCCAATCGAGCCCGTAGGACACGCCACCAAGGCCATCAACGCCAGCACTGTCTCGGCTTCTGATTTGGGCTGGTGATAGACGCTGCACTGCTCACCATGATCCCGAAAAATTGATGGCGCAAGCTGGCTGCACGTGTCGCAGTCAATACACGTTGTATCAACGAAAAAATCACCGGGGACATTCTCCGGTAATCGTTCTTGTACATTTGCCATATTCAGAAAACCTTCGCTCGAATAATGGCGTAACAGGAGCGGCTATTCAAGTGGGGAGGTATGCCTGCCCCAATAAGGCCAAAGGCGCCTACCAACGCCAAGCCGTGTAATGTGATAGGCTGGGGCCAGCCCAGCAAACCCTCATCGATGCCTTCTTGTAGGGGTGGCACTCCGTGGCCACCCCAGGTTGCGCTTCATCCTATTTTTTCCAGAGTTGAGTGAAACCGCGAAAGGGGGGCGGCCACGGAGTGGCGCCCCTACATCGCCCACGCCCTCTTCATACCTCTATTCCCATCTCGCCATGCTAAAATCTGCCGCAAGCTTTTTGGAAAACTAAACTGGAGGCCACCTCACATGGCTCAATCACGCTCACGTCTCTGGACACACCTCATCTTTTCAACCAAAAACCGTTTCCCATTTCTTAGTGACAAAACAATACGAACCGACATGCATGCGTACCTTGCGAAGATGTTGCGTGAGCAAGATTGCGAAACACTGATCGTCAATGGTGTGGAGGATCATGTTCACGCATTGTTTGCACTTTCGCGAACGCATTCCATTGCGTCAGTCGTTAAAGAGATCAAACGAACATCATCTGGTTTGGGTGAAGGAGCTTTCATCAAAATTGGCAAAGTTCCACTGGCAAGGAGGTTACGGAGCGTTCTCTGTAAGCCAATCGAATTTGGAGGAGGTAATTAGATATATCGAAAACCAGGAAGAACACCACAAGCGCGTGACGTTTCAGGACGAGTATCGCGCTTTCCTAAAAGCGTATGGCATTGCCTACGATGAGCGTTACGTTTGGGATTGAGCGTGGAGGCCAAGTAATTAACGCTGACATAACACCGAAGGTGGCTGACGCAACACCGAAGGTGGCTGACGCAACACCGAAGGTGGCTGACGTAACACCGAAGGTGGCTGACGTAACACCGAAGGTGGCTGACGTAACACCGAAGGTGTTCGCGAATTCCAGCCCAGGGTTGCGCTTTGGCAACCCTGGGGAAAACGCCTGTCATTAATAGAAGACGCAACCCTGAAAGGGGTTGCGTCGCCGCCCGTTAACCGCAAAAACCGTCGCAACTCCTTCAGAGTTGCGACTAAACAAACATGCACCCTATCCCCAGGGTTTCAAAGCAAACCCTGGGCTGGAATTAGCCAACGCTTTCAGCGTAAACCTCCTGGACCACGCCGACCACGCCGCCCACGCCGCCCACGCCCCTACATCCCTACATCCTTGTCGCTTGCTTGTCAGACAAGCGGAGATTAAGATTGCGCCTCTCAGTTTTCCTGATCATTACTTCCTTTTAGGAGATTCTTAATGAACGCGGTAAAGACTTATTTCGGTGCAGTATTTGTGCCGGCCCTATTCGCAATATTTACGGTAACGACCTTCGGCCAGGGGACAGGGGGAGCATCAGCGGTGAGCTCAGTTGAGATCTCACCCAGCAAAGTGCCTGTAGAGGTCGGTCAAAAAGTGCAGTTCTCCGCGGTGCTAAAAGACGCTTCCGGCAACGTTCTAACTGAGAAGCCAACCGGTTGGTATGCCGCTCCTTTCGATCTGGCCAAGGCAGATGAAAACGGCAACGTGAGTTTCTTCCAACCCGGCGAAGTCACCGTGATCGCACTTGTTGCCGGGAAACCTACATTCACCAAAGTTGTGGTGAAACCCGCCGCAGTGAAAACCATTCTGATTGACAAAGTCGATCGAGCCTTAATTGTTGGTGGAACCATAAAGCTCAGGGCAACGGCGCTTGTTTCCACGGGCGACCCTCGCAGCGACGCTGCAATTAATTGGGTGTCAGAGAATTCGGCCGTCGCTTCGGTTGATGCTGCGGGCGTGGTAACTGGCTTGTCTGCTGGTAAAGCGTCCCTTAAAGCCAGCTCAGGCTCAGCAATGGGAACGATTACCGTTAATGTAGTCAAAGCCTCTCTGCGCGAACTTTCGGTCGAACCTCGAAATGCCAGTGCAAAAACAGGCGATGTAATTCATTTTAAGGCGTTAACAGAGGGTTCCAGCGGGAGCTACGAGCCTCGCTGGGCCGTAAGTGGCGAGGGAGCAACGATCGAAGACGGAGTATTTGTTGCCGAACGACCTGGAAGTTATCTGATTACTGCCACCATTGGTGATAGATCCGCGAGCGCTTCCGTGGTTATCGGCGCACGAAATGTGGAGCGCGAACTTAAAGTCGTGAGTCATTCCCTGCTCAAGGAAACGCAGGGCGCTGAGGAATGGATCATTGGTAGCCATGCGTATTATTCAACCATCTCGGATCATTTTCTCGTATATGACATCTCCGATCCCACTCAACCTAAATTGACTGACACAGTCAAGGTCGACGCGCGGATTGTGAACGATATCAGCACCACCGCTGATGGAAAAATTCTGGTTATTTCCCGGGAAGGCGCCTCGAATAGAAAGAACGGAATTGCCTTCTACGACGCCTCGGATCCTGCTCATCCCAAACCAATCTCCGAATACACTCAAACTGTGACCGGCGGGGTGCATAGTGCCTTCGTTGACGGCCATTACGTTTACCTGACGGACGACGCTACCGGCTCCATGCGCGTCATCGATTTCTCCGACGTGAAAAATCCGAAAGAGGTTGGTCGTTGGCAGGTTGAGAGTCCAGTTGTCACTACTGTTAAGACACAAGAAGGTGAAGAAGTAGGTGGGAGATATTTGCATGACCTGCAAGTGAAAGATGGCCTGGCATACCTGGCTTATTGGAGAGATGGGCTGATTATTCTCGATGTGGGGAACGGCATTAAAGGGGGAACGCCGGAGAAACCTCAACTCGTGAGCCAGTTTCGTTTCAATCATAACGAACTCTATGGCAATGGATGGTTAGCCGGCACTCACTCGGTATTTCGCTATAAGAACTACGTCTTCGTTGGCGACGAAGTCTTTCCAGGCATGTTCAACATTGGATCTAAGCTGCGCATCCCGGTTAGAGGCATAGCTCATGTTATTGATGTTTCTGACATCGAACATCCGCGAAAGGTAGCAGAGTATCCAGTTCCTGAAGGTGGTGCCCACAACATGTGGGTCGATAACGACATGATGTATATGGGGTATTACAGCGGTGGGGGGCGTATAGTCGATGTGTCCGGCGAACTTCGTGGCGATCTTTACCGTCAGGGGCGTGAGATTGCCAGACTCTGGACCGGAGATCCGAACGGCTATAGAGTGAATTTACCTTTTACGTGGGGTGCGCAACCTCATGATGGTCTAATCTACTTCAATGATATCAATTCAGGTCTCTGGATCGTCAAACTTGGCGAGCCCACTGATAAGGGCACGACTACCGCGCCCGGACAATAACGCCGGAATTCTGCCTCCCATAGCTCAAGTGATTCCGAAATCGCTAATCAATCTATGCAGGTACGAACGGCTTATTCCCAGTCTTCGGGCTGCCGCAACTTTGTTGCCACGTTCGTGCTGAAGCGCATCCATAATCATGCGTCGTTTGACGGCGGATACGGCTCCTTCAAGCGTGCTCTCATCCGCAACACTAACATCCGGTAACACGCGTAACATTTTTTCCGGAACGAATTCCAGACCAAGCCTTGGCCCACTTGAAAGTACCATCAAGCGTTCCATCAGGTTTTCCAGCTCGCGAACATTGCCGGGCCAATCGTAGTCCTGCAACACTTCAAGCAGTTCAGGTTCCAGTTCTGGAATATTGCGTTGGTACTTTTCGGCAGCCTTCGAAATAAAGTAGGCTGCCAGGAGCGGGAGATCCTCTCGCCTGGCTCTCAAGGGTGGAATTGAGAGTGGCACAACATTCAATCTATAGTAAAGATCTCGCCGGAACCTTCCCGCCTCAACCTCCTTTTCCAGTTCCCGATTACTGGCAGCAATCAATCGGATATCGACATTAAGCGTTTTAGTCCCACCAACGCGTTCAAAAGATCGCTCCTGCAAAACCCTCAGCAGTTTCACTTGAACATTAGTTGTTAGCTCACCGATCTCATCGAGAAATAGTGTGCCCCCATCTGCCAATTCAAATCTTCCCTTTCGCGAGTGAGTGGCTGACGTGAAGGAGCCTTTCTCATGACCGAACAATTCTGATTCAATCAACGACTCCGGCAGCGCGGCACAACTCACCCCTACGAAGGGTCCACCGGCCCGTGGACTCTCTTCATGGATCGCGCGTGCCAGCATCTCCTTTCCGGTTCCGTTTTCTCCGATGAGCAGAACCGTGGCACTAGTCGCCGCAACTGCTCGAGCCTGTTTAATGGTCTTTTCCAGAGACTGGCTGGCGCCAATCAAATGACTAAAGCCTCTGGTTCTCAGGAGCTCCTCGCGCAGTCGTGCATTCTCATATTCCAAACGACGCATGCGCGCTGCTTGACTAACAATATGGTCGACTTCGGCTGCGTCAAGGGGCTTTTCAAAAAAGCCATATGCCCCCAGCTTAACCGCTTCAAGTGCGGCGTGCCTTGAATTGCTTCCGGTGATTACTACGACTTGAACCGGCGGTTTCTTGCTTCGCGCGTGCTTAATAATCTCCAATCCTTCTACAATGTCGTTCAGGTGTGGCGGCAGGTGGAGATCACTCACAACTACGTCAACTTTTTCTCGTTCGAGTATTTCCTGGGCCTCAATTCGCGAAGCAGCTTCCAGCACTCGATAAGTTGAGTTGAGTGTCCAATACAGTCCCCGCCGTATTGACTCATCGTCATCCACTACAAGGACGGTCTCTTTGAATGTGTCTTCGCTCATCTTGCCAAACACGGACTCACATCTTAGGTTCTCTGTTTCTTCACCGGCAAGATCGCCGGTTCCGGGAAATACTGCAAATGAGAGGATTATCGGCGCGGTTTGTGATTCGTTCCGTGGTTCGCCGTGTAGGATTCCTTAGCTCCGCTGTTCAATGGCCGCCGATGGTAACACGACGCGGAAGGTAGTGCCAACGCCTTCCTTAGAAGTCACTTCGATTGACCCACCATTAGCTCTAACTACTTCGCGACAGGTGTACAGTCCGAGCCCCACTCCCCTTCTCTTGGTAGTGGCAAAAGGATGGAACAGCCGCTCGTCAATAAACCTTTGGCTCATGCCGATACCGGTGTCACACACGGTAAAAAATACGTCGCCCGCTTCTGTTTGACCAGCCCGAATCGTAAGTTTGCCCCTGTTGCTGCCCATAGCTTCCAAAGCATTGAGAATCAGATTGTCAAATACTTTTACGATACGTTCCCTTTCAACTAACGCGAAAAGTGACGGCGGAAAGTTGAGCTCGATTTCATGCTGCCCTGCCAAGGGATCTACCGTGAGAGAGATTGCTTTCTTGATAATGGGTATGAGATTAGTGGCTTGCGGCCGTTTGAACTCTCCGCTCAACGTGATGACGGGGTTACTCAGTCGGTCCACCAGCGCTTTCAGTTTTTCGGTGGCATCGGATAAAGCCTTCATTGCATCGGCCCGAAACTCCCGCTTATCGAAGTGTTGTTCCATATTGCTGACGATCAATGACAGAGCGCCAATCGCGTTCTTTAAATCGTGCGTGAGCATTGCGGAGAGCTTTACAAATGACTGAAACTGTCTCGTCTCCGATTCGCTGGCAAGTTGTTGACGCAAACGTTCAGTCATCAAATTAAGATTATCTGCAAGCGGTCTGATTTCATCTCCCGATTGGACCTCAATGCGCTTGTCTAACTCTCCTTTTGCGATTGCCGTAACACCTTCGGTAACTTGCTGGATGCCTCTGGCTTTACGTTGAAAGTAAATGGTCAATGGCGTGGCGGCGGCTAAACTTATTAGCAGCGCAAGGACTAAACCAGTAGTGCCCAAACGACGTGCGTCGACGACCGTCTGCGAATAACTGCGCCCTATTGCCACAGACAAATCCAGCGGCGTAATTGGCGTAAACGCCACCTCAAACCGATCACTGGCGGGGGAAGTGAAGCTCTGTTGCCCGGAATCACCGGCGATCATCCGATTTGAGATTGCGGTAAAGGACGGCATGGCATCGCTGATTAGTTGGTGTTTTAGAGCGTCGTTGTTGTGATAAAGAATTTCGCCGGAGTGATTCAGAATGACCAAAACCAGGGGTTCGGTGGCAACTGCGTCCACCGTGCCTTGTCTCCGGCCCGTTATCTCCTGTGATGTTTGGGCCAGGATCGAATCCAGGTCCAACTCCCCTACTACGGCTCCCACCGGCAATTCTGGCGTTTTGTCTTTTTCGACCACGCAGACCGAAGAAGCAATTGTCGCTTTCAGGGGAGCGGTTGAAATAGCTGAATGCAAAGCCTTTCCTGGTGGGGCCGTCCAGACGCCCGGATGGGGCAACAAGGCGGGATGAGAAAGGTTCCGTGCCCCAAAAATTAAGGGGTCGCCAGCACCCATCCTTCTCTCTCCGTAGAATTGTTCGTGCTTGTCTCGATCGAAGAGCGTAACACTCAGAAAGTAAGTTCGATTTCCCAGCAACATGGCGACAGCCCATTTGAGATCGACTTGTAGACTCGTACGCGAGATCGTAAGGGGCTTTCCCCCCGGCCCATCAGAACCCCCTGATGAATCCGGCCCTTTTGACCGCAGGTCTGGACCACGAGTGACTGCCAGGTAATCGGAGACGGCGTTCGAACGAGCGAGGGCCAGCAATTCCGCATCATTCTGGATGATCATCTCGCTCACGTTACCGGCGTACATTGCGGCATCTGCTGCGACCTCACGACGCAAGCGGGGTTCGATGACTCGAACACTGTTCCAATAATTGATGATCCCAAGCAGAAGCAAAGGTGTGGCCGAAACCGCAAAAAAGGTGAGAAAAAGTCCCGGTCGAATGCGCACTAGCGTTTTCCCCGAATCAGGAGTTGAGACAATGTAGACCTTTGATTGCGGTTTTGTTACCGCCAGACAGCATCAATCGAGCAAATGATGTTCACTCCGTAGCAGTGGAATGTTTATAGACTTTGGCATCACAAAAAACCAGCGCCGTTCGAAGTCGCGGAACGTTGCTAGATGAGTACTTGTCAACTTGAGTTCCGCGACTTCTAACGGCGCCGGAGGTATTTGCTGGGCCCAAACTATAAACATTCGACCCCTAACAAGGTGAAAGCTGTTCTGCCACTAACCGCTTCGATAAAGACCCCCCAGGGAGAGCGCGCTTTCAGCCCACATCTTGCTCAAAAAACAAGAACTCACGAAATTGCTACGCAGAGATCGCCGAGACTGCGCAGAGAAAAACTCAGAGTAGGACACTAACCTCGAAGCTGTATTTCCTAAACTGGCGTGCGTCCAAACCGGGCCAGTAGCGGCGCCAGCACTTCGATGATCTGTTCGTGAGCGATACGATTGCTGGCCACGATACCGTTACGATTTTGCACTTCGGGCGAGTTGTAGCGCAGTGGCCCTCCGAAGAGATCCGTGAGTAGCCCACCCGCCTCCGTCAGTATTATTTCCGGAGCGCAAGTGTCCCACTGTTTAGTCCGCGGAGAGAGGTGAACATATAGATCACACTGCTGCTCTACAATTAAGCCAATTTTTATTCCCACTGAGCCCCTGAGAACTTCCTCCCTGACGCCGATGGCCTGGACCACTTGGTCCATACGAGAGCTTCGATGGGAGCGACTCGCGGCCAGTCGCATTTTTGACAATTCCTTCTTTTCGGAAACAACGCCCGGAAGGATGCTGAAGTTGGGTCGCTCAATCCAGGTACCAAAGCCACGAACAGCATGGTAAAGCACTCCGCTCAGCGGCTGATACACGACACCAAGCACGCATTCTCCGTCTTCCGCCATGCCGATCTGCACTGCGAAATCTCCATTGCCGTCGATGAACCCATTGGTACCGTCGAGAGGGTCCACCATCCATACTCTTTTCCGATCCAGACGGTGTTCCGTATCAATCGATTCTTCAGCAAGAATTCCATCGGCAGGAAACTCACGTTTAAGAGCAGTCACGATTAGCTCGTTGGCGATTCGATCGGCTTGCGTGACGGGCTCATGATCATTGAAGTCATTCTTTTGTTCGATTTCCAGTGGTCCCTGATAGTATCCCAGAATCGCTGCACCAGCCTCTCGGGCGAGACGAAGGGCTAATTCAAGTTCCTGCTTGTACCTGAAGTTAGTCATCGATGAACCCGGATGCTGGTGGACCGTTATTGTAGACACTGGGAGCTCCGCAAAGGCGAGCGTCAGCTGTTTGCTTCAATGATTTGCTGGGCGGCCGCCCGAATTATTTGCAGGGTCTTATCAATATCAGCTTGCGTCGTGCGGAAGTTCGTAATACACATTCGCAAAGCGAATTTGCCATGTATAGTGGCGTTCGAAATGTAAGCCTCGCCGCCCCTCTGCACGCCTCGCATGATCTCAGTATTCAACAGATCAAGCTGCGCTTCTGTTTCAATTCGTTCCTGCTCGGATGCATTCACTAATTTCGCACTGAACGTCTCAGGCACATAACGAAAGCAACAAATGCTGAGAGTAACTGGTGCCAGCAACTCGAAATATTTCGCTGCTTCTATCCTTTCACCCAGATAGGCGGCCAGCTTATTATCTCCTGCGATCGCATCAGCAATCAGCCTCACCCCGTAATATCTGAGGGTCATCCAAATCTTGAGGGCACGAAACCTCCGCGACAACTCAATACCGTAGTCCCAGAAGGCAAACTCCTCCCCTTCTCGGTCACTGTGGACCTTAATGTAGTCCGCGGCCGACGAGCTGAATGCCCTTTGTGCAGCAGCGGCATCGTGAAACAGCAGGCATCCTGCATCAATGGGCACATACAACCATTTGTGAGCATCCAGCGAGACAGAGTCAGCAAGGTCCAATCCGGCAAACAGATGACGTTTGCTCTGGTCCAGAGTGCCTGGCGCGCCATAGGCACCGTCAATGTGAAACCAGAGCTGAAATTCCCGTGCGATAGCGGCGATTTCGGCAAGCGGATCCACTGCTCCGGTACTAACCGTTCCTGCGTTTGCCACCACACAAAATGGTCTTAGTCCACTTCGCAGGTCGGTCTGAATGGCTTTGCGGAGCTCCTGCGGATTGAGGCGAAACTCATTGTCGCATGGCACTCCGCGAATTTGATCGCGGCCAATTCCTAAAATGTCGGCCGCCTTGGGAATCGAGAGATGTATCTCCTCCGAGGCATAGATTGTCATCGGTGGTCCTGAATTCCAAAGACCTTTATGTCCGCTTTGATCCCGTGATTTAGTCCGGTGAGCAATCAGCAGCGCGGTAAGATTCGCCATTGAGCCGCCGCTCGTCAGGAGACCCTGCGCTTGATCGCTATAGCCAATCACAGAACCGAGCCAACGGGTTACTAGTCGTTCGATCTCGGTGGCTGCAGGCGCGGAGCGCCAGGCCGTCACATTTGCGTTGAGGGTTGATGCAATAAGATCCGCAAAGGCTCCCGCCGGAGTGGCCGGCGACGCTATATAGCCAAAAAACCTCGGGTGACCATTATGGCGATTTCCTGCAAGGATTTTGAGACAATCAGCAAACAGCTGCTCGATCGGTTCGCCTTCAAGAGGAACCTCACAACCGAGATTGCTAACGAGTGCCTGCACCGAACCTTGTGGAAAAATCGGAACTTCGGTGATTTGCGTAAAGTAATCAGTGACGAGCCGAGTCGCCAAATCGGCAAACTCTTCCAGTCGAGCGCTGGAGATGTCCAGAGAAGAATCTCGCGGGATTGTCGCTGCTTCCGTTTCGCTCATTTTGTCCAGGGTGCAATTGCCACTAGGGCTGACAACCGTTCAATACCAGTATTTGTGACGCCGTGCGCAACTCCAGCCGGGGCAATAATCAGCATTCCCGCACTCAGTTCCTTTGTTTCATCTGCGACGGTAAAAGATCCGCGCCCTTCCAAAACAAAATACATCTTGTCGGCATCCGAATGCGCATGTAGCTGCTGTGTCTGACCAGGCTCCAGACAATTAAGCCCAACCATCACATGCTGGCCCTGCCACAAGGTGGTCTTGTAAAACTTCTCCGGCTGAAAGCCAACCAACTCTCGCCAATCAAAAAAGTGTTCCATTGTCCTTTTCCTGGTTTAAATTCCGTGTAGCCAAAGCTACCACACACCGGTGGAACGACGAAGAGCTTGCGACCTTTCGGTGGTCCCGGATATAGTTTTGTAATAAAACTAAGTCGGGTGCTGTGAATACCATCGAGCAGATCGTGAAAATGCAGAAATCCCACCCACGGGAGGGATTGTGTGAAAACGCATGTTGCAATGGGATGAGGTCACGCTAGGAAAATGTCACTGACCAAATCGGCAACTCTCGAAGGTACTACCCGTTACCGTGATCGTTTCGCAGGCACGGCGGCCGAAGGTCACTTCCGTCAGAGTCACGATCTCTTGCTCTCCTCGATTGGAATCGGTACCTACCTGGGGAACGCTGATGACTCCACAGACTTGAGGTACGCAGAGGCTGTTGTTCGCGCTGTGGAAAAGGGAATAAACGTTATTGACACAGCAGCAAATTATCGCTTTCAGCGCAGTGAACGCTCCATTAGCCGGGCCCTTCGCGTTCTGACGCAGGAGCGCGGCTTTACCCGAGATGAAGTCGTTATTTGTACCAAGGGTGGCTATTTACCATTCGATGGTTCGCCACCCAGAGATGTCCGCGGCTACATCGAACGCAGCTTTGTGCAACCGGGCATCGCAACATTTGAAGAAATTGTCGGCGGCAGCCATTGCATGACACCGCGTTACCTCAAAAACCAGATCGATCAGTCGTTGCATAACTTAGATGTCGATTGCCTCGATGTGTACTACATCCACAACCCAGAGTCTCAATTGGGCTTTGTTTCGGAGTCCGAGTTTTTTGCGAGACTACGGAGTGCGTTTGAATTTCTTGAAAGAAGTCGAGTTGATGCCAAAATACGATTTTATGGCCTCGCCACCTGGAATGGGTTTCGCGTGTTACCGGAGGCAAAGGAGTATCATTCTCTTTTTCGGATCAATGCATTGGCTCGTGAGGTTGGTGGTGAAAAACACGGATTTCGTTTTATCCAGCTTCCCTTCAACCTGGGTATGCCGGAAGCATTAGTTTTGAACAATCAGGCGGTTGACGGGCAGCAGTTCTCGCTAGTGGAAACGGCAAGCCAGCTGGGAATTAGCGTTGTTGCAAGTGCTTCTATTCTCCAGGGACAAGTCGCCTCAGGTTTGCCCACTGCAATACGGGAGCCGCTCGGCTCACTTTCTACGGATGCGCAAACCGCCATTCAGTTCGTGCGCTCGGCACCGGGCATTACGACCGCGCTTGTAGGCATGAGCAGTATTGAACACGTGGACGAAAACGCGCAGCTGGCTCAAATTCCGCCAATAGCTACTGAACAATTTTTGCATCTGTTCTCCTAATCTACCCGGCTCGCAAAAAGGCCAGCCATCGTTTGCTGTTGGCCGGGCTTGCTAACCCTATTTGCAGAGAATTAAGGAGTGTTCATGGATCGCCAAGAAATCAAGACCTTTGAGGAATTCTGGACCTTCTATGTGGGCGAACATAGTAAAAGAGGAACGCGAGTGGCTCACGCTGTAGGTACCGTCGCCGCTGTGGGCTGTCTCTTCTTCTTCATAGCCAGGCGGGAATGGCGATACATACCTCTCGCGCTTATCCCGGGTTATGGGGCAGCCTGGATTGGGCACTTCTTTATTGAGAAGAATAGACCTGCGACTTTCAATTACCCGCTTTGGTCGTTCATCGCAGACTACAAAATGATCGGCCTGATGGCGGCTGGAAAAATGCAGGCTGAACTTCGTGATACCGCCAACCCCGATCGCAACGCCAGCTGTTAGCTTGCTGATCACACGTAACTAGAGATTTCGATCTTCGGTAGTGTCCTAATCTGAGTTTTTCTCCGCGTAGCAATTTCGTAAGTTCTTATTTTTCGCGCAAGATTTGGGCTGAAAGCGCATTCTCCCTGGGGTCTTTATCGAGCCGTTAGTGGCAGAACAGGTTTCACCCCGTTTCGGGTCGAATGTTTATAGTTTGGGCCAAGCAAATACCTCCGGCGCCGTTCGCAGGAGCGGAATTCAAGTTGACAAATACTCAGCTAGCAACGTTCCGCGACTTCGAACGGCGCTGGTTTTTTTGTTATGTCCGAGTCTATAAACATCCCACTCCTACGGAGTGAAGATCATTTGCTCGATTGACGCTGTGTGGCGGTAACAAAGCGAAGGGAAGCCGAGGTCTCACATCAGGCGGCGCAGCCCTTGCCGCGTGAGTGAGCCTTGCCTCGATCAAACAGTTACAGGCATATCAAATGCGATCGCAAAGTCGACAAGTCCAACGAATTTGGTTGTGGCCTTGGCCGCGCTGCGCAATCTCTGCGACCTCTGCGCCTCTGCGGTGGATATGCCTAACAAAGCAATCATCGCAAAGACGCAAAAGGACGCAGTGGAAGCGCCGAGAGTTGAAACTCGACACCAAGCGACCTTCGCCCACCTAACGCAAACTAACATTTTGCGGTTACACTGGCTCGCCATCTTTTTCTTAGTAACGAGGTAATAGAATAGAGAGCGTGACCACGCAAACATGAGAGGCAACATACCCATACCCGAGCTTCCCCTTGCCGAAGACGTATGGCTGATCGTCGTAATCACGGCTCTGCGCGAAAGACGAACACAGCAAGGCAGGCCTTTCTGCGACGCCGTTGCCCGCAACTCAACTGGAACGATTCTTTTGAAGATCTGGGGAGAGACGCTGGAGGCCTGGAAGGATCTGAAGACTGGGTTGTGGGGTATCACCGGACGGATGGAAAGTTTCCAGGACCGCGCGCAATTTGTAGTCGCTGAATATCGCCCCATCACGCTGGAGCAATATCGCGAACACCAGGGTGATCCGGTATTACCGCGTGCCTATACCGTGGATATTGAAACAGTCGCCCTGCCGACTTTCCGCGAGCGAGTCGCAGCGCAACTTGAGAGAACTATGAGGCTAGGCAACATGCGCCTTGAACAACAGCAGAGATATTTGGAAGACATTGCTGCCGAGGAAGAACGTTGCTATCAGCTGGGATCTCTTAACGCAGCTTCCGGGCGCATCCTAAGCATTGCCGTTCATGTTGGCGATATTCCTGGAATGTTACTCGACAATCTCAAACAAAATGACAATGAATACGTTTTTGGCATTGATGCGTCGGGAAAAGAAGATGATGAGAAAAAAGTGTTGCATGATTTTCTCGACCTCTTGAAAGATTTTGATTGTGAGGCTGACGAACTGGTAGGCCATAACATTCTCGGTTTCGACCTTCCGTTTATCTTTCAGCGATGTCTAATCAACAACATTTCCGTCCGGCCACTTGTTAGTCTTTCAGAATCTCATGTGCGCGGTGTTTTTGACACAATGCATCGTTGGTGGCTCGGCGCGAAACGAAACGTTAGCCTTGACGACATCGCCTGGGCTCTGGGTATTGAGTCCAGTAAGACCGCAACCGTCGAAGGAAGTAAAGTATTTGAACTCTATCAGGCCGGCAGGTTAGCAGAAATTCGTGAATACAATCTAAATGACGTCCGCGTCACAAGAAAAGTCTACGAACGAATGGTAACCTGCTTTGGTAGATAACGCCCATCCCGTTAATGCGACGTTGTTTCATTTCCGCAACGCCATCTGTTAAAATCCAAAAACATGGAAAGCAATTTGGTCTCAATCTTAATACTGCTCATAGGCGTTGTATTAGGCGCCATAAGCGTCTGGTTGGTGCTTCGACCCCGGGCTAAACAGGCTTATCAAACCGCCAAAGCGGAAGGCGCCGCACAGCTCGCGACCTTTCAGGAACGACTTTCTGCCCGCGAGCACGAGTTGATCCGCCTGCAGGAAGCGTTCGACAAAGAGGTAATCGAGCGCGATCGTTTGAGAGAAGATAATACGATGCTAAAGGCAGATCTGGCAGGTGAGCGTCGCGCGGCATTGGAACGCAGGGAATCCTTCAAACAAGCGGCCGAAGAACTGTCGGAAAAATTTAAAGCTCTCTCCCGGGATGCTCTGGAAGATAACAACCAATCGTTTCTCGTGTTGGCGCGGGCAACTTTGGAAAAATTCCAGGAAACGGCAAAAGGGGATCTCGAATCAAGACAGACCGCTATACATCAGCTGGTGAAGCCGCTTAAGGAATCATTGGATAAAGTCGACGGAAAAATCTGTGACATGGAAAAGGCGCGCGCCGGCGCGTATTCGGAGCTGCGCGAACAGGTGAAAGCACTGGCAACTTCCCAGTCGCAACTTCAAGCCGAAACCGGAAATCTGGTAAAGGCCTTGCGCGTACCTCATGTTCGCGGACGCTGGGGTGAGATTCAGTTGCGGCGCGTCGTCGAATTGGCGGGCATGCTTGAGTATTGCGATTTCGTCGAACAGGAGACAATCGCTACCGAAGATACGCGGATCCGTCCCGACCTTATTGTTCGACTTCCTGGCAACCGCACAATCGTAGTCGATTCCAAAGTTCCCTTCGACGCCTTTTATGAGTCAATTTCTACTACTGACGATGAACTTCGTGTCCTGAAATTGAAAGAGCATGCCCGGCTCGTGCGCACTCACGTCTCTGCGCTAAGCCGTAAGTCCTATTGGGAGACGGTCCAGCCTACCCCGGAATTTGTATTGCTTTTTCTGCCCGGCGAGACCTTTTACAGTGCGGCACTGGAGAATGATCCGAAATTGATCGAAGACGGCGTGGCCCAGGGCGTGATTATCGCGACGCCCACTACGCTGATTGCTTTATTGAAAGCTGTCTCCTATGGCTGGAGGCAGGAACAGATGGCCGCAAACGCTCAGGAAGTGAGCAAGCTTGGCAAGGATCTCTACGACCGTCTTCGCACCTTCACAAACTATTTTGCCGATATCGGTAAAGGGCTCGAGCGCGCACTGGATTCTTATAACAAGGGGGTCGGATCGCTTGAAGCGCGAGTCCTGGTTACGGCGCGAAAATTTAAAGAACGAGGCGCGATTGCCGGCGAAGAAGTGGAGACGCTCGAACCCATCGACAAGTCAGCTCGGGCGTTGGCTCTGGACGAGGGTGGGTTATTTCCCGAATTGGTTGGGGCAGAAGCAGCGGAGGAAGAGACGCTGCCTTTGCTTAGTGTCAAGAGTGTTCAGCAATTGGAAACTTAGGCTGTGTCAAAGTTGTGGGAAACGGCTCAAAACAGATCTGGCTCGGTCCTTTACTCGGCAACAACCGCTCCCGTTTGATCGAGCAATGTGCGAATCTGCTGGCCCTGGGGCAAGCGGACAGCTTTCTTTACCTGGCTGCCTCTCACCCGCTACTAGAGACCGTAACCGAGAAAATTCTTGACAGCAGCGGAACGAGAGGCGTCTGGGGTGAGCTTCCCGTTTATCTTTTTCGCGGTTTTGTCAGACGCCTCATATTGAGCGCTGTGGACGAACGGACGGGAACCTTCCTTTCCCCGCGAGTTCAAATCGACCGCGAAGAGCTGCCTTTGAAGCGAAGTCTGATCTCTCAAGTCCTTAAGAAACTACACAACGAGAACAAACTTAGAGCCATTGGACCAGTTGCCGCCCGCGATGGTTGCGTCGGCAACATCTCCGCACTCATTGGAGAAATTCAAAGAGCAGGCAAAACGCCGGTTGAACTGGAAGAGATCATTTATCAGCGTGCCGCCGAGTATCGAATGAGCGGCACTGCTTACAGTGAGCCGGGGGCCGCGGACAAAGACCCTTCTTCTTTCACACAAGAAGCGCACCTCTCGAATACTCTTTTGCAAACAGATTTTGACAGTGACGTTGCCTTGATTTATTCCACCTATGCAAATCTGCTAGAGATACACAATCTCACCGAAGCTGATGCGAATGGTTTACGTGCGCTCGCGATTCTGGCAGATCAAATCGATGATGTTCCAGTGCGTGTACCCTGGCTCGAGCATGCGGAGCTGCTGGTGCTGGACGGGTTCTTCGACTTCACTCCGGTGCAGGGTGAAATCTTGCGTTCGCTAATTCCTCGCTTCTCCCGAGTAATCGTTAACCTCAACAGCGATCAACGCAATCCGGAAATTTTTAGGCCATTTGAAGACACCATAAGTCAACTTTGCTCAATTGCCGATTTTGAAAAGAAATACGACCCCGAATCTTTGCTGAGGTGTGGCACGCTTTCTTCGTTACCGGAAAGACTTTTTAACCCGTCATTACACAGTCATCAGCAGCCGGAAACTGAGTTTCAGGATACCGACTCCAGCAAAAATTGTTCAGACCCCTCTAAAGAGATTCGCTTTTTCGACTGTACTGATCGTGAAACAGAGATTCGCGCTATAGCAAAAGAGATCAAACAGCTCGTACTGCTCGAGAATTACCGGCTCTCCGATATAGCTCTGATTGTGCGCGAACGTGCCGCGTATGCGGAGACGATTGATCGAGTGATGCGCGAAGAGTCGCTGCCATGCAATCTCGAGCGTCGCGTGGTCGCAGCGGAGATTCCGGCAGCTCGAGCCGTCCTGAAATTACTGGCCATCCTTGACGATCTCGCGCGCGGAGCATCTGGTGTTCTGAAAATGTCGCAGCTCGCTGACCAAATCAAAAGTGGTTATTTTCGCTTGCGAACTGCAGATATTGAAGAGCTCGCCAGGCGTTTTACCGGTAGCTATTCGCACTTACTGCGAGACGCCGATTGTAAAGATGCAAAAGCCGAAGAGCGTCGTAAACGAGAATTCGGGATAGGACGCTGGGACCCCGACACTCTGGAAAATGTCATTGCTTATGTAGGTAGCGAACTGCGCCTCCCTGACTGGCTCGAGCGCTGTCGCAAGTTAATCACGCGTTTGCCCACAGCAGAAGCTACAAAGGAACTATTGCACATCGATTCAATCGAACCGAGTACCGATGATGACGACACCCAGATTGAAGACGCTGAGACTGTTCAAAAGGAAGATAAACAACTAGAGAAAAAGCGACGGCCGCAGCGCGATGTGCACCCGGGCACGATCGCCTGGGCAACATTGGTCATAAAGCACTTCGCCGAATCGATTCAAGCCGTACCTCATGAAGGTGAACCTGCGGAGCTACGTACTGCCCTGATGAAATTATTGGACCAGTTTCAGTTTCGCACGCAGGTAGCCAGGCCGTTGAAGCAGATTGAAGTCCACGAGTTACCCCGCTCAACATTAGACCTCAACGCCCTCGAAGCTTTGCGCCGTGCGTTCGTGACGACAGTAAAAAGTATTCAAATTACCCAGGGGCCGCAGAAAAGGACTCAATTAACTACTTTCATCGAAGAAATGCGCAGGTGTTTGGGATCCCAAACGGAAACGCTCGGCAGGGCTGACAGCAGCGGTTTGCGGGTGCTCGAGGTAACGGACGTTCGCGGCCTGCGTTTTCGCGCGCTCTTTATTGCCGGACTAGTCGAGGGCGGATTTCCGCTCAGCCCTTCACCCGATTGGATCTATCCCCACGAAGAGCGTGAGCGTCTTAAGCGTCATGGTCTGACGCTGGAAGACATTTCGCCGGATACACTATTGAAAGAAGAGCATTACTTTTACCAGGCAGCCTGTCGCGCCACTGAGCGCCTATATTTAACTCGCCCGCTGTTGTTGGAAGGCGACACCGAGACAGTCGCTTCTTACTACATTGATGAATTGCGCCGGGCTATCGCTCCGGCAACGATTCAGAAGGAACAGGTCGCGCGCCCGGATCATGAAGGTAAATATCTGAGTCGTGCTTCTGGCCCAAACGAACTCACCATTGGCTTGATCCGCCAGGAACAACGTCATCTTAGCGGCTTCGACAAAATGGGCTTGCGGCCTTATCCGCAGATCACTCGGTTTCTCTCTTTGGCACGCAATGATGGATTGGTGAGCGAATCAGCATTGGGCCGAATAGCAATAGAGCGAGAGCGCTCCGGACCATCCTTCGGCCCTTACGACGGACAGATTAATAATCCCGACCTGCTAGCACTGATCAAGCGAAGGTTCGGCCCCGATTTCGTTCACAGTGCGAGCGGATTCAGCACCTTCGGCAACTGCCCGTATCGTTTCTTCGCGCAACGGGTGCTGAAACTTGAACCTCGCGGTGAAGCCGCTCTAGACCTTCAGGCACTCGATGCCGGAAAGTTGCTGCATGATATTCTGCGAAGATTCTTTGAACAACATCGAGAAGAACGACTCGATACACGGAGCCGTGAAGAGCTAAAGCGCGAACTTTTGCAGATAGCGGATGAGGTTTTTGATCAGCATCAGGAAGTGGTGCCGCCTCTGAATCGACAGATTTGGAAACTCGATCGTGAGATCCGAAAGATTATTCTTGAACAGGTACTGCTTTTCGAACTTCAGCTTCAGGAAAAGACGGCAGACTTAGGCGTTAGGCCCGCACGTTTCGAACTGGCCTTCGGCGGAACGCGGTCAGCGGCTAAGGATCCGCATTCGACGGATGCACCGCTCGAATTGACGCGCTCGAATTTTGTTGGCGAAGAGAGAATGAGAATTAGCGGTCAGATTGATCGCGTGGATATAGCCCGCGACGAGACACTTATTGCCTACGACTATAAGTTATCAAAAGGCGCCAGGAAGGAAGACATTCTGGAAGGTCGAAGCCTGCAGATTCCTATATACCTGGATGCGCTGGAGAAATTGTTCTTTCCGGATCGGAAAATTGCGGGAGGTGGTTATTATACCCTTCGCGGCGGAACGGAGCGACGCAACACCGGACTGTATCGTGCGGCCTTTGCAGACTACCTGGCCTTGCAGGCGAAGAAATCGGTTTTTTCAGAGCCGGACTGGCACAAGTTTCGCGCAGAGGTTACGGCACGCATATGGGAGTTTCTGGACCGCATGCGCAGTGGAAGATTCACCGTAGACCCATCAGAGGGCGGTAAAACCTGCAGGTTTTGCGACTACAACGCTATGTGTAGATATGAAAAGTGGCGTATTGACGCGAAGCGGCGACAGTGAGCAAACAGCCGGTGCTTTAGGACTAAAGACCAAAGGCCTAAGCCCAAACACTTTCGATTTATGAAAGAAGCCTGCGAATTAAAACCAGAGCAGATTACTGCCGCACACACACTTGATCGACATGTATCAGTAACGGCTGGACCTGGCTCCGGCAAGACCACTGTCCTGGTCGCACGCTATCTTCACATCCTTCGGCAGAACAAGAACTTGCACATCGATCAGATCGTTGCCATAACTTTTACCAATCGGGCCGCTAACGAGATGCGCCAACGATTGAGAAAAGATCTCGAGTGTATATTGCGAAATTGTTCGGGCCCCGAACGTCAACGATGGATGAGATACAAGCGCACTCTTGATGGAGCGATAATCACAACCATTCACGGTTTCTGCGCGCGACTGTTGCGTGAGCTTCCGGTTGAAGCACGTGTTGATCCAGAGTTTCTTCTGCTCGACAGTCATGATGCGGCAATACTGCTCGAAGCTGCAGTAGAGGAGACTTTGACCGAATTCATCAGCCGGGAGCGTGAACTCATTTCGCAGCTCGCGGTCGGTTTCGGCCGCGGGAAGCTCGCCGCAGCGCTCGGCCAACTGTATTCAGATGTCCGCGGCCAGGGACTGAACTTTGACGAACTGCAGCAGCGAACTCTCGCCAGCCACGCTTCAACCGAAAATCACAAACAAGCGTTGGCGGCACTCGACCAAACCATGAATGAGCTTATTGGTTGCGGCCGGCTTCCTCTCGCTGCCGAAGCCAAACGCGGCTATGCGCGTTCAAATTGGTCAGCTCTCCGTCGATTGCTGCAAGCCGAACAACCTTCCCTTGCTGAATACTGCGATGCGATAGAAAACTTCAGAGCTTCAGCCCGAATGTCCAGAAACAGCCCTGTCGGCCCACTGATCGACCGCCTCGATGAACAATTGTGGGGAGCAGAGAAAAAAGGTCCGTTGGGAACGGTGCCGCAAATCTGTTTCGATCGCTTTGCAAAAGAATACGCCCTGGAAGTAATTCACGTGCTTAAGGAGGTCGAGTGGCGCTACCGAGAAAAGAAACAGAGTCTCGCAGCGCTCGATTTCGATGACCTTCAGCTTCGCGCGCTCCAGTTACTGGATCAACCTTCAGTGCTGGCGCGCGCCACGCAAAAGTATCTTTTTTTTCTGGTCGATGAATTTCAGGACACCAACTGCATTCAGCGAGATCTAATGCACAAGCTGACGCTGGAATTGGGAACATCGCGCGCCAACCTTTTCATCGTCGGCGATCAAAAACAGTCGATCTATGGGTTTCGCGGGGCAGATGTAGACGTTTTCCAGCAAACGACGCAGGCGCTCAAAGCTGCAGGCGGGATAGAGCAACCTTTGCATCTAAACTTCCGCAGCCAACCTGCCCTTATCGATTTTTTCAATCAACTCTTCGAGCGATTGTTTCAACCCCTTGAGAAAATGCGGACCGAGCATCTTGGCGAGCTTGGCTTTGTAACCTTCGAGCCGGGCAAAGAGCAGCGTGAGCAGGAGCTTTCCACGCCGGCCATCGAACTATTGATCGACGCGAAATCTCAGGAGGAGGACGATCCGAAGGTTCAACGAACCCAGGCGGAACGCGACGCCGAGCAGGTGGCACAGCGAATTATTTCCCTCATTCAGCCGGGCACGGAAACAGGGCCAGCGACGAACGGCGGGAAGGGCGTCGCCGATCGACTACGCTATAGCGATATCGCTCTGCTGTTTCGGGCCATGACCGACGTGCGAACTTATGAAGCCGTGTTTCGCAGCGCCAATATTCCTTTTCAGACCGTTCAAGGCAAGGGTTTTTACGAGCGTCAGGAAATCTCGGATCTGATTCAATTGCTGCGCTTTCTGGATAATAAGACGGACGAGATTGCGTTGGCTGCCGTTTTGCGGTCCCCCATTGGCGGAGTTTCCGATAATGCTTTGCTCGCACTGCGCTGCGCCCCCTGGCTTAATGAGACCGAAAAGCAAACCATCGCTGGACACTTCAGTCATCCCCGAAAGCTCTTTTACGCGATTCGGCATCATTCCGAAATTTCGTATTTGGACCAGGAAGATCACGACCAACTTGACCGCACCAGTGAGTTGTTGGGCAAGTTGATCGAACGACGCAACCATTACCCCATTGCTAACCTGCTGCGCTTCGCGGTCGAAGAATCCGAGTACCTGACCATAATTGCTGCAAATTTTGATGGCGCCCAACGACTAGCAAACGTGCAGAAGTTGTTTAGTCTAGCCGAGAGATTTGCACGTTCCGGTGCTCACCTGGTTCGTGACTTCGTCCGTTACGTCGAGGAGTTTGAAGCTATTGGTAGTCGCGAGGGCGAAGGACAGATCGATGACTCCGCAAATGCCGTACGGCTAATGTCAATCCACCAGGCGAAAGGTCTGGAGTTTCCGGTAGTGGTGATCCCAAATCTTCACCATCGCAACTTAAAGCCTCAGGAGCATTGGTACGCTCTTGACCGTCATCGTGGCCTGACACTTAAAATACCCGATGGACGAGGCAAGCAAATCGCCGGGCTCACGCTTGAGAATTTTCGTGAGCGTGCTAGGCTGCGTGAGCATTTTGAAAGCGTGCGGCTGCTCTATGTTGCGGCGACGCGAGCAAAAGATCGGCTGATCTTGTCTGGAGTCACTGAAGCACTCTCAAAATTGAGCGGCGCTGCGGACACTTGGCTAAAGCTCATCTGGCAAAGTCTAGAATTAAATGCCAATAAGAGCTGTCTCGTTCGTTTGGGCGGCCGTGCTCAGCTCGCAATCACGGTAAACCTCGCAGAGCACCCATTACCACACGCCACCTCTGTCACAGAGAATGCTGAAGAGTGGCCAACGAAAGAGGCGGAATCGTTGCTGGCAGCTTTCCCGTTGCTAACACCAGTCACCGGTGAACCTGCACGGACACTTCACCATTTGAGCGTTTCCCAGCTCGTGAACTATCAGCGTTGTCCGCGGCAATATTATTTCGACCGCTTGCTCAAGGTACCTACATCGGAGCAGATGGCAGTCTGGAATAGCGCCGAGGCCCCTGAACCGCCAGCGAACTTGACGGCCACTCTGAAAGGGGCGGTGATTCATCGTTTCTGCGAAACGTTCTTGGAAGGTGACAATCTACCCGAACGCCTGGAACGTAGTTTTGACGATGTCTTGAATTCACGACGCGCGCAACTGGCAGATCGACTAGTCGATATAAACAGAAATGAGGCTTTACAAGAGCTTTTACCTCTGGCCCAAAACTATCTTTGCAGTCCCGTTTTCGAGCGAGTGATGCGAGCGCGCAGCATGTCCGCTAATTCATCTACCTGGCCAGCAAGGTCAGCAACCGAGGTGGGGTTATGGAGCGAACTCTCTTTTTGCCTCAGGCGAACTGGCACAGTGCTCACCGGAACAATTGATAAACTTCTCGTTTTAGCGCAGGACGGTAATGCTTTTGATATCGAAATTATCGATTTCAAAACAAATCGCTTAAGAACCAAAACCACCGCCGTGCGAACATCGCAGAATTCCCGCGTGGGCCAACCACCGGGAAACCACTTAGCTCCTTCAGCGAAAATTCGACCGCACTCTCGGAGGGTACCGAAAGCCCCCACAGGATCCGCGAATCCTCAGCAATATTTCTTTGAGTTTTCGCACACGAATTCATGGGGCGAGCCACTACTCGAAAGGGACGAGCTATCGATTGAGGATGAGGTTCAAGTGGTTGCCGCCGATTACCAACTCCAGATGCAGGCCTATGCTCTTGCAGTTCGTGAGCTGATACCAGACTTTTCCAGTGACAATCTAAGAGTTCGAGCGACACTCCATTTTTTGCAGCCGGGGATTGAATTCCAGTTAAAGCCGGAGCTGCTGGAGGCTAACACGTGCGCACGCGCAGTGGATGCTGCAATCGATCTGATGATTTTTTCCTCAGAGCCAACCGACTTCTTAGTTCGGCCTGCTCCGCATTGCCGAACGTGCAACTTTTTAGAGTTCTGTGCAGCTGGTCAGGAACAGTTAGCGGCCACGCGATGTGCAGCATGATGGAAGCTCGATTCTGCGACCATTAGCCCATCCTAATTTCAGGGCACGCATGTATTTTCAAGGCTGATTAAATGACTGAACAAACGAAAGTAGACATAGGGGCAAGAGCGCCGGACTTTAGTCTTCCTGACAGCGAAGGTACCGAGTGGCAGCTATCGAAACGGTTGGGCAAGGTCGTGGTTCTTCTTTTTTATCCCGGAGACGAGACTCCCATCTGTACGCGTCAAATGTGCTCGGTGCGGGATCGGTGGGACGATTACTCGTCAACCGGGGCAGAGATCATAGGAATTTCAACTGATTCGATCGAGTCGCATAAGAATTTCGTTGCCAATCACAAGCTGCCGTTGCGCTTGCTGTCCGACATTGGTGCTAAGGTCGCGAACCTCTACGGCGCACGATCGCTGATTCCCGGCAAGGTTGCGCGATCCGTTTTCGTGATTGACCGAGAAGGCATCATTCGTTACAAAGACGTGCGGCCACTGGGCCTTTTTCGACCCAGAGATGACCAGACCATCAAAGCGATTGAGGCGGCGAGTGGTCGGGGTTAGGGAACTGCAGCGCAAAGACGGACCATGGGGATGTAGCGGGACATGGTTCTTCGCAGTGTTCCTTCCTCCTACTTCGCTTGCTCAGACCTCGAACGCCGCTATAATCGCTGATATAGAGAGTGCAAGGAGAAATTTGGAATGGCTGAGAACATCAAATGTACCCATTGCCGTGAGAAACGGCCGGCGCTTCCCTTTGCTCCATTTCCGAATGAACTTGGTCAACGCATCGCAGCTGAAATCTGCCAACCATGTTGGAGCGAGTGGCTGCAGAAGCAGAGTCAAATCATCAATCATTATGGTCTGGATCTTTCCAATCCAGACGCACAGAACTTCCTCTTCGACAATATTAAAGGCTACCTCTTTGGTGAGACGCCTCAGGTAGCCGAAATCGATACCTCCAAAGAAGGCATGGTTAAATGGTAAGTGGGATTTCTTCATCTGCGCTAAAAACAGAACCAGACTAACTTTCGGCCCGTCTCTTGCTTTGTCGTGGTTCACCTGTAAGAATCTAATTCTCCCGAGCCTTTCTTCCTAAAGCCCCAAACAATTGTGTTCAGTGTGCCCGGTCGGCCACTGGCGTGTTTTGATTCGGACGTATGCTTTTCGAACTTTGTCCGTTGAGGAAAATAGGAGGTTGTCGGAAGAATGAAATACAAATTTGCAGAAATTCTGGCGACGGTGGCCTTGGTGCTATTCTTTATGGGCTGCAATAAAACCAGTGAAAATGCTAATACAGCAAATGCGCGAGCGAATGCTAATGAGAATATGGCGAACGCAAATTCCAATCGGGTCGCAGCCAATGTGAATACGAATGGGAATGCCAATACAAGCGCTCGGGCGCCCACACGTGAAGAATATGAACGCAACAAGGAGCGCTATCAGCGAGAAGCCAAGAATGCCGGTCGGAAAGTGGGCACTGGACTCAACGACGGTTGGCTATGGGTCAAGGCTCGGTTTGATCTGGCAGCGGCGGACGACCTGAGAGACTCCACGATTAATGTAGATGTTGATAACGGCGTGGTCACGCTGGCGGGAACGGTAGCGAATGCCGCTCAAAAAGCGAAGGCGGAATCGGTGGCCAAATCAATAGACGGCGTAAAAAGCGTCAAGAACATGCTCAAAGTTTCTGCCTCAGGAAACGCGAATACGGCAAACGCGAATGCCAATGCAAAGGCTCAGGCGAACCGCAAGTCGGCCAAGCCATGAGTAGCAAATAGCAATTACCGGCGGCGGCAAAAACGGAGGGTGGCTCAACTTATGGGGTCGCCTTCCTTTTGTTACCGTAGCAGGGAATGAGGTCAGTACCACCTCGCGATAGAAGCTGTGTGAAAACGCGAATTGCAATGGGATGAGGTCAGTACCGTCACGCGGTAGCGTCGGGTCAACCTCACCGATCAGAATGCGGCGGCGGAACATTCACCCGACGCTACCGCGTGACGGTACTGATGACCTCATGTCACTATGGCCCGTGTGCTGCTTGACCTTAATGAGAACTGTCAATTCCCACCAACGGAGTAGCGGGTGGGTTTAATCTCCAGTGTGTCATTCCTCAAGAGCTCATTTGCGTAGGAGTGGTCGTCTCCTTCGAAATACCGCTCAATGTTTACTGTTGCGGTGCTTCTACGTTAAGCTTGCGCACTTTTCATTTGGCATAACCCAGGAGGATCCCCCTTTGTTACGAAAAGAGGCTTTGTTATACGTCCGCGGTGTCCTGCTGCTCATCGGGCTGCTTTTCGTCTCTGCCGCTAGTTACTCTCAGACAAAACTCCTGCGGTTTCCGGACATACATGGAGATCGCGTCGTTTTTACCTACGGTGGCGATCTTTGGATTGCAACCACGGCTGGGGGCCAGGCAATTAGACTAACCGCTCATCCGGGAATCGAAGTATTTGGAAAATTTTCGCCGGACGGTAAGTGGATTGCCTTTACCGGCCAATATGATGGCGATGAACAGGTTTACGTAATTCCCTCGACTGGCGGAGTACCTAAGCAGTTGACATTCTATCCCGCCAAAGGACCATTGACGCCTCGTTGGGGCTGGGACAACCAGGTTTATGGTTGGTCCAAAGATGGACAACGGGTCTTTTTCAAGTCGCTTCGTGACTCCTGGTCCTTGCCTCTCGCACGACTATTTTCGGTCTCTGTGGCGGGAGGTCCGGCTGAACCATTGCCGATGCCGGAAGCCGGGTCAGGTGACTTCTCTCCCAATTCTTCAGAGATGGTCTATTCACCGCAGTCTCGCGACTTTCGTCCGGAAAAGCGATATGGCGGTGGCCAGGCCAATGCTCTCTACATTTTTGATTTAAAGACTTACTCCAGCAGAAGAATAAGCGAAGGCCCACGCGCGGCTCGCGACCCACTCTGGATAGGCAACACGATCTACTTCAATTCGGATCGTGACGGACACTTCAACCTTTATGCTTACAATGTTCCTGATGGAAAAACGACTGAGTTAACCAGCAACAAAACCTGGGACATTCGCTGGCCCAGCTCCGATCACCAGGAGAAGATCGTCTATGAGCTCAATGGTGAACTTCAAGTGCTCGACATAAAGACCCAAAAGAGCACGGCCATTTCTATCAATGTGCCGGATGATGGGTTGGCGCGTCGACCAGGTCGCATTTCAGTGGCGGCGAATATCGAGACATATGAACTGAGTCCAAAAGGTGAACGCGCGCTATTTGCGGCCCGGGGAGATATTTTTACTGCCCCGATTGAGAAGGGCCCGACGCGTAACCTTACCCACACCTCCGGGGCCCACGACAAGTGGCCCAGCTGGTCTCCTGATGGAACCCAGATTGCCTTTATTTCGGATTTGAGTGGAGAAGAGGAGTTGTACCTGGTGGCCCAGGACGGCGCAAAGCCTGCGGAACAAATCACCAGAGGCGGCGCCGCCATGCGCTATCAGCCGGAATGGGCGGCTGATGGCAAGCGAATAGCTTTTGGCGATAAAGACGGCAAGCTCTTTGTTGTCACGCTGGCAGATCGTAAGGTCAATGAAATTGTGGACTCCCCGCGCGGTCAGATACGCGATTACGTCTGGTCACCCGGCGGCAATTATCTGGCGTTTAGTATGGTTAGGAATGGCAATGGCTTTTCCTCTGTCTATGTTTGGAGTGCCGACGACGGGAAGGTCCAAAGGGTTACCGACGAAATGTTTAGCTCCACCAACCCCGCATGGGATCCTCAAGGTAACTACCTTTATTTCATCAGCGATCGCGAGTTTGCCCCACAGATTTCTCAAATCGAATTTAACTACGCCACTAACCGACCCGAGGGCATTTACGCTTTGGCGCTCCGCAAAGATGTGAAACATCCATTTCCGCCCGAGAGCGATGAAGTGACACCGGTAAAATCAGACAGCGATAAGGCCAAGACCGGAAATCAACCTGCTGAGGCGAAGCCGGAACCGGACAAGGGGTCCACACAACTGCAGAACGAAGGAAAGACTGAATCAGCCAAGGCTGTGGTCCGGCTGGTGATCGACTTTGATGACATTTCCCAGCGTGTCGCGCGCGTACCGATTGCGGCTGATAATTACGGCGGACTCTCGGCAAAAGCGGGACATCTTCTCTATGTGGTCGGCCCTGCCTTCTTCTATGGCCGGCAAGCCGATCGTCCTCCTCAGTTGCATATTTTTTCCTTTAAGGATCGCAAAGAGACTACGTTGGCCGAGGACATTCGCGGCTATGCTCTGGCCGCCGACGGTTCAAAAGTGCTGGTCGGCCAGGGACAGACCTTCAATCTTTATGATGCCACCCCGCAAGGTGACAAAACGAAGAAAACTGTTTCCACTGCCGGACTGGTAGTCGATCGTGTCCCCGTAGAAGAATGGAACCAAATCTTTAACGAGGTATGGCGACGTTATCGCGACTGGTTTTATGTCTCCAACATGCATGGATACGATTGGGCCGCCCTTCGAGAACAATACAAGCCACTCTTGCAATACGTAGCGCACCGCTCAGATCTCAACTACGTCATCAGCGAAATGGTCTCCGAGTTGACCATTCAACACGCCTATATTGAAGGCGGAGACTTCCAGATTCCGCCCCGCCCCCGGGTGGGCTTGCCCGGGGCCCGTTTTGAACTCGACAAGCAAGCAGGCCGCTATCGCATCTCCAAAATCTTTGCTGGAGAGAATGAAGAAGATATTTACCGCTCTCCGCTGACGGAGATTGGGGTGAATGTAAACGTCGGGGATTACGTCCTGGCGATTGATGGTGAAGAACTAAAATCAGATGACGATCCGTATCGGCTGCTGAGAAACAAAGCAGACAATCCCGTGCAACTCACTGTCAATACAGTTGCTGGTTTTCAGGGCGCCCGCACCGTCTCGTATCGCCCGATCATTGATGAGGGCAACCTGATATACCTGAACTGGGTGAATCAAAATCGCCACAAGGTGGACCAGGCGACGAGTGGACGCGTTGGCTATATTCACATCCCTGACATGGGGGCGAACGGCATTCGTGAATTTATCAAGTGGTACTATCCCCAGATCCGCAAGGAAGCACTAATAGTTGACGTGCGGGCAAATGGTGGTGGCAACGTTTCGCGCATGCTTATTGAGCGTCTACGCCGTAAGCTGTTGGCGCTCAACTATTCCCGCACTAACGACGAAGCGGATACGTATCCCGATGCTGTTTTTATCGGACCAATGGTGGCGCTTTTGGATGGAAACTCGGCCTCAGATGGAGATATTTTCCCGGCCATGTTTCGGGAAGCTGGGCTTGGTCCATTAATCGGCAAACGCTCCTGGGGAGGTGTCGTCGGCATTGCCAATCGTGGACCGCTAATTGATGGTGGAAACATCTTTGTGCCTGGGTCCGGCTTCGCCAGCAAGAGTGGCGAATGGATCATAGAAGGACACGGAGTGGATCCGGATATCGAGGTCGACAATGATCCGAAGTCCGAGATTGAGGGACGCGACCCGCAACTGGAGCGCGGCATTAGCGAAATCATGAACCGCTTGAAGCAAGCGGTCCGTCTGCCCGCTAAACCAGCGCCGCCGGTGAAAACAATTAAGTAACATCAGGTCCTACCGGTGAATATGGTGTTCTCGGCGACAAAGCACAGGCCATTGCCGAACGGATCCTGAGCATAGAATGACCGTTCTCCCCATGGTCGAGTGACAATCCCCCCTGCACTCTCATCGTGTACATCCTCTTGTGAAAGACAGCCTAACTCCCGGGCGCGCCGATGGAACTCTTCGATTTCTCTCACTGAGAAGTAGATATAATCGGGTAAGGCGTTCGCCGTTTCTCCTCCGGGCGTAGGATCTACCAGTGCGAGGATCACTGGACCACAGTCGAAGTAGTGACGTGACCCGCGTATCCTCCTTCCCTCCAGGCCCAGGAGTTGGGAGTAGAAATCGGCCGCTTTATCCAAGTCAGAAACTTGCACGACTATGCGGAATAAAATGGGAGTGTCAGTCACTTTCAACCTCCGTTGACTTGTTCTATAAATTCGAGATGCTACAAGGCGAAATGCTCCTGCGGCAAGAGCAGGGGATGGTGGTGGTGTCCTAATTGGAAATCTCTGCGCAACCTCAGCGTTCTCAGCGTCTCTGCGTAGTACTTACTCTGGCAGCTTCGCTATTGATGCAGTTTCGCAAATGCCTGAGCCGGCGACGATGCTCTCATTGGGCACGGGGCTGGCAGGGATCGCCGGCAAAGTGCGCAAGCGGCGTAAGGAGGAGTTTTTGTCAAATGTTGTGTATGGGAGCATCAGGCGGCGATTCCTTGAGTGCCCTCTTGTAGTCCGTCTTTGAACTTCACACCCGCAATCACCTGGGCCAACAACGCATGGCCTTTCAGGGTGCGCCAGTTTTGTTCCGCGGTCTTTGTCAACTTGAAAGCCATCGCCAGCATGCCGGCGCGCGCCACGCAGCCCCGCGTCTTGGTGGTGCGCAATCGCACCGTCGCGAAGGTCGATTCGAGGGGGTTGGTGGTGCGCAGGTGCAGCCAGTGCTCAGCCGGAAAATCATAAAACGTCAACAAGCTGTCGCGATCCTTGGCCAGACACTCGGTCGCTTTCGGATACTTCGTTCCCTAAGTTGACAAGAAGTTATCAAAAGCCTGCTCCGCGTCCACGCGACACTCGGCCAGCCAGATCTCGTGCACGTCCGCCTTCGCTTTGGCTGGCAGTCCTTGCGGTAGCTTATTGAGCACGTTCATGGTCTTATGCACCCAGCAACGTTGCGCCTGCGTCGTGCCGAAGACCTGCGGCAGCGCTTTCCAGAAGCCTAGAGCGCCAGCGCCAGTCGCCAGCTTGGGGTCCATTGTGAGGCCGCGTTGTTTCAAGTCCAGCAGCAACTCTTTCCAGGACTGTTCCGACTCACGATAACCATCGCTCATCGCCAGCAACTGCTTCTTACCGTCCGCGGTGGCCCCAATTACTACTAATAGGCACTCACTGGCGTCTTCCAACCGCACTCCAAAGTGCACCCCATCAACCCCCAGGTAGACAAAATTCTTGCCCGTCAAATTCCGCCTCGACCACTGGGCGTATTCTTCTTTCCACACCTCTTTCAGCCGGCTGATGGTCGCCGCCGAGAGTCCCGGCGCGTCCTGGCCCAACAACGCCGTCAGCGCGCTCGAGAAGTCGCCCGTCGAGAGTCCTTTCAAGTACAACCAGGGCAGCAGCTCTTCGATACTCTTCGTGCGCCGCAGGTAACGCGGCAGGATGCTTGAGCTCAAGTTGCGTATCTACGCTGCGCTTTCACAGAGTGGCAGCGTAAGCACCGCCGCATACTCCGTCGCCAGCACGACTTGGAAAGAGAGCGGCAGTGGCAGCATCACCTGGAATAACAAGCCCGCGCGCAGCGGCAGTCCCCTTACTGGCGCAACAGTCACAATCAACGGTGCCAATTACGCCACTTACGATATCGACGTCACAAATTACGTGAGTAGTGAAAAACTTGCAGGCCGGAACAGAGTGAGTCTAGCCTTGCACGATCCCTCAGCGGTGACTCCACACATCACTCTCAATTCGCGAGAGGCTGCCGCAAACAAGCCGCGCCTGGTCGTGACCACGAGTGCGACAAGTAACGCATTCCCCGCAGTGAGCATTTCAAGTCCGGCTGGCGGCGCGAACTTTACAGCACCTGCCTCCATCGTCATTAACTCCACGCCAGCGACAGCGATGGTTCCATAAGCAGCGTAGCCTATTACGCCGGAACTGTTCCGATCGGCACCTCCACGACCGGTCCTGCTTATCAAGTGACCTGGCCCAATGTTGGAGTCGGAAGCTACACGTTGTTTGCCGTTGCCACGGATAATAGCGGAGCTTCGACCACGTCGAGTCCTGTCAGTATCAACGTCAATTCGCCAAACAATGCACCCGCTGTATTTATCACCTTTCCACTCGAGGGCCCGATCTTCTCTACAGGATCCAATATTTCTCTGAGTGCGAAAGCGACCGATAGTGACGGCACGCTTAGTAAAGTTGAATTTTTCGCCGGTTCAACACTCGTCGGAACAGCGACAACTCCTGGCCCTGAAAGTATCTACAGTGTGACCTGGAATAATGTTGCGGCCGGAGCCTACGCCCTCACGGCTAAGGCGACAGACAATGCAAATAGCGCCATTACTTCCGCCGTAGTCAATATCAGTGTGGTGTCGCAAACTGGGCTTTCTCCGACTGCCGACGCCTATGTGAGGGATGGGACCTCAGCTTCAACCAACTTTGGGACAGCTTTGGAGTTGCAATCTCAGGCTTCCGGCACCTCGGGCTCAAGTCGCGAGTCGTATCTGAGATTTGATCTGACGACAGTGTCGGGTATTGCTCGGGCTAAACTTCGCTTGTATGGAAGGCTCAGCGACACATCGGGAATCAACGTTCCAGTCGCTGTTTATTCGGTTACCAATACAACTTGGATTGAGAGCGGGAGTGGCAGCATCACCTGGAGCAATAAGCCGGTTTCAAGTGGGACCCCACTTTCAACCGCGACCATAACGGATAATGTTGCGCGCTGGTACGAGTTCGATGTCACCTCATACATTCAGTCGGAAAAGAGCCTCAACCACACCCTTGTGTCTCTGGCGCTCAAGAACCTCTCAACGAGTAATCCCTATGCAACCTTCAGTTCCAGAGAAGCGACTGCCATAACAGACATTCGCCCGCAACTGCTGATTTGGACCACTCAACCACGCAACGCTTTGTTGGTGGTGGGCTCCAACAATCTGAATGCCGGCGACAACGCTGCCAAGACTCGCCTGCAGAATCTCGGCTTCACTGTGACCGTCAAGGTTGCGAACAACGGTCTCGTAACCGCCGATGCCGACGGCAAAACAGTAGTGGTCATCTCTTCGACTGTTACTGCCAATAACGTTCTCAATAAGTTCCGTTATGTTGCTGTTCCGGTGGTGGTCTGGGAATTTGACGTCTTTGACGATATGGGCATGACGGGCACTGCCGCAGGAGATTTTGGAACAACGACTCAAACACAAACTGCGTTGCAAATGATTAACTCGACGCATCCGCTTGCGGCAGGTTTATCCGGCCAGCCCGCGTTTGTCACTACGGGGACAAGCTTCAGTTGGGGAAATCCAAATGCAAACGCCGCGAAGATCGCCACCATCGTTGGCGACGCTAACAAGATTGCGATCTTCGGCTACGACAATGGCGTCATGATGCCGGGACTCAATGCGCCGTCACGACGTATTGGTCTGTTTATGACGGACCTGACGGCAAACAACTTCAACACCGATGGTGGATCGTTATTCGACGCGGCGATTAAGTGGGCCACCGAAGTTATTACCAACCCGGTCATCAGCACGGTCACGCCAACTCTTGGAACGGTTAACACCACAATAACAATCACCGGTATCAACTTCGGTTCATCACAGGGCAATAGCACACTGACGTTCAATGGAGTGTCTGCCAGCCCGACGAGTTGGACCGACACGGCCATTGTCACTCCTGTTCCGCTTTTCGCGACCACCGGTCCAGTCGTCATCACTGTGAGTGGAGTCGCCAGCAACGGAATTGTTTTCGCCGTAGGTGAAATCGACTCTGATGGTGACGGCCTGCCGGATAATTGGGAAATCCAGTACTTCGGCAACCTCAACCAAACCGCGACTGGCGATCCGGACGGAGACGGTCTTTCCAATTTGCAGGAGTACCAACAGGGACGCAACCCGACTAAGAGTGCGCTTTCCGATTCGGGCGATTTCGTGAACCTAAAAGTGCACACCCCACTGTCGCCTTAAGAGGTCAATAACTCATTTCTCGTCCTATCATCGATCGGCAAATGATTGTTTGGCACAGTCGCGATAAAGGAGAAGAGTTCGAGATGTTACCGGGTAAAAGAGTATTGAACTCAATGACGGCCGCAAATTCCTTTTTGCGAGTCGATGGTCCGCTCATGACCTTTCGGGGTGCCTCGCGAATCTGCGTGCAATTGGCGTTGGCGCTGCTGCTCTTTCTAGGCTCAACGAACTTCTCGGACGCGCAAGACAACGGCTGTCCCTCATGCAAGACCAGCAAGGCGTGGGTGCCCATCGGATTATACGCAAAGGCCTGTGCAAGATATCCGTACGAGATCAGGATCGAAGGTAATACTGTTGCGGTCGGCAGCGGCATTTGTACTGCCGATGGCTGGACCAGCGCTGATCGAATCCTGGTCGATCTAAAGCCGGATGTAACCTACCAATTCAGCGTGGACGCCGGGGAAACCTGCGCCAGCCATTTCAACTTCTATGACATCCCTGACGGTTATAAGTTGGAGATTGACGGTGTCGAAACTACAACCATCGATAAAGTTAGCAACCGAGCTTATGGTGGCAACGGAAGTTGGAACGTTGTGGTCCGAGAAAGTTGCGACTCATGTGGCTCTGGTCCATCCGGTACACCGGCAGGGCCAGATCTCGGTAGCATTTTGTGGGGGGTTGGATTAGGCAATCTATCAGATGGTCGATCAGCAGGAAGTCTCTCTATTCGTGAGTCCCAACTGACCGCGACCAGCTACACTCCCGATGCCCTGATCTATTCGCCTCCAGGGCATACAAACGAGGTCGATATCACTCAGAATGCCGGCGGCAATCATCGGCAAATCAAGGCGCCGGAAAGCCTGGCGGACATTCTGGTCACCAGTTCCACTGAATATGACATTCGCTTTTACCGCGGCTCTGACGTCGGGAGTAAAGATGCAAGCGGCCTTTACATACTGACGGGATCGCCATACGTCACCTATACAATCAAGAATCCAGATCCGGCCAGCCTCAGCAGATTTCAAATATTGAAAAGCGAGAGTGGGGGACCCGCTGAGGTTAGTGAATATACCTGGGACTCTCTGATCGATGTCTGGACCTTGAATCGTAATAATGGCGCGCGAATTGAAACGAAACTTATAAGCTATCCTACTGATACCTCGCGCACCGAAACTATTATTGTCAAAGAGGGTTCTCAGGTTCTTTCCAAGGTTTCTAAGACATATCACACGTATTCATTCGGAGAAGAGTTAGTCCAGAAAGTAGTCGATCCTGACGGCGCGGCGCTGACCACCACCTACACCTATTTCGAGGATCCTAACGAGATTAGGTGGCATAAAATCAAATCAATCAGCTATGCGGACGGCTCCTGGATCAAATATGATTACGACAATAATGGAAACGTATCATTAATTTTGCGGCCATGGGAAGACCTTACGCTCACATCCGCTACAGAAGAGAACGCCCGTGCAACTCGTTACACTTACTCAAATACCGACGGCATCAACACTTCTTTTACTCCCAGATTCGTTTCAACGATTACTGAAAAGATTGCCGGAACTGTCGTCGGAACGACAACTTATGCGCGTACCGCAACGAGCATAAACGGAAATCCCGCAGTCATTGAGACTGAGAGAGTCTATTCTTCGGTAGGCAATAGCCTGGCAACTCTTACCACCCGATATCATTCGAGCGCTGCTGAGTCACTTGCGGGTCGCGTGGTGTCCGTCGAATATCCGGATGGCAGAAAAGCTACGTACACCTATGAAACAGGCAACTACGTTCCAAACCCTGATCCCGCTCTCAGTCAGTTTACGGTAGACCCGATTGGCTTAGCGGAACAGGAGAGCGTGATCGAGGGCACAACCTCATCTCCTGACGGCATTGCATTCAAGACCGCCAAGAAGACAACGATTCGGGATCAGTTTGGAAATCAAGTTTTTGAAGAGACATATGTCAATACCGGCGCAGGTTATGAGCGCATAGGCTGGACAGCACACATTTACGATGGCCGTGGGCACGTCACACAGACTATTCGCCACAACAGCCAGATCGTATCTGCTGTTTGGAATGGAGATCGGCAGGTCTCCGCCATCGATGAGTCAGGCATTGAAACTACTTACACATATGATCCACTAGGGAGAATCAGAACCTCTACCAAGAAAGGAATCGCTGCCGGCGGCGGTTTTCCCGCACAGACGGATATCGTTACCACAACCATTTATGACGCTGAAGGACATCTGACTGTCGAGACTCTCTCTGGCGGCGGTCTCACCCTTAGCAAGTTCAATACCTATGACCTTGCTGGTCGGATCAAAACAGCCACCGATCAAGCGGGACTCGTAACATCTTATAGCTATTCTAATGGTGGTCGCACTCAATCCGTCACTCGGCCAGGTGGGGCAACGGAAAACACCGATGCGTATCTCGACGGACAGAACAAAAGCGTGACCGGGACGGCAGTCGTAGCCAAATACTTCGACTATGGAGTAAACGCGGACGGCACGCATTATAGCCAGGAATTTGTCGGCAGCGCGGGTTTGGATTCACCGCGTTGGATCAAATCGACCACCGATTGGATGGGCCGTACTGTCAGTCTTGTGAAGCCCAGCTTCACTGGCACAAATCTCGTAAAAACATCAATTTACAACGCACTCGGGCAGCTGCAGAAGCAAACTACGACAGTCAATTCTACAAAGCTCATCGCCGACCAGTTATACCAATATGATGAATTGGGACAGCAGATCCTCAGCGGTTCAGACATTGATGGCAGCGGCACCCTCACGCTTCTTTCAACAGACCGTCTAACAGAAACAGATATTGTCTACGAGAAAGTCGGCAATGACTGGTTCCGCGTTACTTCGACGAGAACGTATCTGACAGACAACAACGACACACCGGTTATTCAGACGCAGCGTGAGCGTCTCAACAATTTCACCCTAAATGGCACGGAACAAACCGTCTCGGAAGTCACGACAACTGATGTTGCTGGCAATAATACGAAGACTACAACTACGACTGATCGTGCTGCAAAGAAGCAGACAACGACAACAGACACTTCTGACTCGAACGTCAACGCTGTCAGTATAAGCGTTAATGGCTTGTTGCAGTCGTCAAGCCCTGCGACTCCGCAAACAGCGACGACCTATACATACGATTCCCTGGGCCGGCAAATAGGAGTGACGGACCCGCGAACAGGCACCACTTCGCGTACCTACAACAGCACCACCGGAGAGTTAGCGACAACTACCGAGGGTGAGGGCACGACAATCTACGAATACTACGATGCCAAACACGTGAATGCGGGCCATTTGAAATCGCAGACCAATGCAGCGGGCAAGAAGATCTATTTCAATTATAACAACCGCGGCGAACTGACTCAGACCTGGGGAGACGCGACCTACCCGTTGGAATATGTCTATGACGCCTACGCACAGAGGACAGAGCTGCGCACATTTCGCGCGGGCCAGAATTGGGCAGCGAGTGTCTGGCCTGCCTCAACGACTGGCACGTCGGACGTGACAAAGTGGATATATCAGGAGTCGACCGGTTTGCTTACTCAGAAGCAGGATGCGGCGCTGAAAGGACCGATCTACACCTACGATGAGTTAGGCCGACAGAAGACCCGAGTTTGGGCGCGCGGCATCACCTGTACCTACGGCTACGACGTGAACACGGGCGAGCTTCGAACGGTTACGTACTCAGATAGCACGCCGGCAGTCTCGATTGCTTACGATCGAGGTGGACGACAAAAGGATGTGACAGATGCGGCAGGGTCGCACACGCGGACTTTCAACGTCGCTGGTGAAATGCAAACCGAACAGGTCACTGGCGGCATTCTCGACGGAGTCGGAATCATTGTGGGCTACGACGGTTTCCTACGGCGCAACTCGCTGCAAACCTCGCTTGGAGCGAACACGCTAAGCGGCCAAACGTATGGCTACGATCCAACCTCGCGACTAGAAACGATCACGAGCGGCAGCCAGACAGCGACTTATGCCTACTATCCCAATAGCGGACTACTCAATACCACCACGTTCACCGGCGGCACCAATATCGCTAGAAGTTATGACGGCTTTGGTCGGTTGCAAAATATCATCACTACGCCAGCTGCTGATACGGCTCAGAGCTACGCCTATACCTATAACAACCTCAATCAGCGTACACGCGTGACGAGAGAAGACAGCAGCAACTGGAGTTATATCTATAACGATCGCGGCGAGCTTGTCTCAGGCAAAAAGTATTGGTCGGATAACTCAATCGTCTGGGGCTCTCAAACGGAATACAAGTTCGATAATCTGGGAAACCGAATTCAGGCAAAGAATGGCGGTAATCAGTTGGGCGGTTTACGTGAATCAAACTACACCACAAACTCACGTAACCAGTACACGCAGCGTACTGTTCCGGGTGCTATCGATCTCTCTGGAACAGCGAACGCCGGAGCGACGGTAAGTGTGAACAGCCAACCGACGGCGCGCAAGGGTCAGTACTTCTTCAAGGAACTAGTTGTCGACAATAGCGGCGTTCCTTCGTATCCACAGATTCAAATCGTGGGCGCACGCAACAATTTCGGAGCCGGTGGTGAAGATGCCGTCACGCAAAAAGGAGGTCGCGCGTTTCTACCGCCGAGCGTCGAGTCCCTTACTATTGATGATGACGGCAATCTCAGTTCAGACGGACGCTGGAACTACTCGTGGGATGGCGAGAATCGTTTAAGCAGTGTTGAGGCTGTTCCAAATCTTCCAGTAGAAGCAAAGAGACGGGTTGAATTTGTTTATGATTCCATGGGACGCAGAATTCAAAAGAAGGTTTATGACTGGAACAGCAGCATCAACGCCTATCAGCTTCAATCGTCGATAAGGTTTGTGTACGACGCATGGAATTTGATAGCCGAGCTCGATTCCGGCAATGTTCCTATTCGGCGTTATGTTTGGGGAACGGACCATCTCCTATTGATTAATGCTGCCACGGACAGCTATCAGGCGGGCTACGATGGGAATCAGAACATAACTTCTCTGATCGACGCGACCACGGGGACTAGCGCGGGCACATACGATTACGACCCGTTTGGTAATGCCATCCAAGTGGTCGGAGCGTATGCCGAACAGAACCCTTTCAGGTTCTCGAATAAGTATTCTGATACCGAAACAGGATTGATTTACTACGGTCACCGATATTATGCGCCGGCAACAGGCCGATGGATCAGTCGTGATCCGATAGACGAGGAAGGCGGAATTAACCTATATGCGTTTGTGCAAAACAACCCCATTAATGACGTTGATTTGTTGGGTCTCCGAGGACTGACTGATTACGCTCATGAAAAGATGTGGGAACTGTTCAACAATCATGGACATGAGGTCGGGTCCAACTTTCCCGGATATAAGCGGGGACGGCAAGATACCAACTGTATAACTTATGTTCGGCACGTGCTGGAATACGCGTATCGTAAGATTGGCAGAAGAGATGTGGCGGATGCGATACATCGCTTGCCGAAAGATGGTATGCCACTAGCCAATTACCTGGTTAGCCTTGGTTGGAAACCGCACTATTGGAATCCAGACGTCAATCGACCACGTGACGGCGAGAACGAACACCCATTTAGTTACAACACCGTAGTAAAAACGGGCAGGTATTACGGACTGGAAGTGAGTGGAGTAATTATTAATTACAACCCGACGCCGGCTCCTAAACAGGGATGGATCGACTGGTTACGAGGCCGACCTGCGCCCAAAGCGACTCCGCTGAACTACGCAGCATTCGGTCGCTTCAACGGGGTGAAATTTGCTTACGGACTTGCAAGAGGGGCTTTTCATACCTTCCTATACTCCTATGGTGAAATATTCGAAGTGCACTGGACGGAAGAGGAGGATCGTCTTTATGAAAGAAGCCCGTTTTATAGCTATGACTGGCTTTCCGGTTTGATGTTAACGCCACCAGACTCGGCCTTTACGTCAGATAGGAGGTAACTATTAATGAGGCAGAGTTGCACCAATGGTTTCTTAATTCTCACCTTGTTGGTGGCAATGTTTCTTGGTTGTTCAGGAGTCCAGAAACAAGCCACTCCGAATAGCGCTGTAGACAAGATTCTGGATACAAAAACTAATTCCAAATATCGGCTCACCTGCGTTTTTCGAGGGCAAGAGATAAGCGTAGGAGACCGAAACTCAAAAGTGATCACATCCCTGTCAATTCGCAACAATGATACTGGAGAAGAGGTAAAGTACGATAACGTCCCGGCGGGGGCTGTGATAGACGCTGATGCACTCTTTACTGATGTGTGGTCTCCTGATGAGGAGTATTTCGTTTCACTCCTGGGACGCACTCAGGGATTTTGCATGATTAAGTCGAGTGAGCTCATGGAGAAACTGAAAAGAAAACAATGCTCCGACTTCCTCAGGGTTACAGAGGAAAACGGCACGGCGCTTTGGCATCAGTTTGTTAAGTGGGAGAGTGACGGTACAATTTTCTTTAAAGCTGGTCTCTCAAATGATTTGTTTCCTCTAAAGTACGATATAGCAAAACACGTATTAGTGGAATTGGATTCAAGATCTCACTCGGTAACTGCTGATAACGCACACGGAAGAGTTCCAATTTCCAAGCAATAGTTCGGATGTTGTGGTTTGAGATGATCATGATCCATGAATTTAGAGATTTTGGCGAGACTTTAACAGTGCTCGTTCGGTCAAATATTGCTTCCCCTGCCTCCGTGAGACATTGTTGAAGTTATCAGCAAATATAGCAAAGCAGGAGCATCACACCGAAGAGAAGGATATTGGAATCCTTTGCGTTCGAAAGGATGGGGACCTACACTCACAAAAAGAGCAGAAGTCGGTAACCCCCTCCCAGTAATAAAAGATGTTGGGCCGTGCGAGTTAACTGTGTGGTTTATGCCGTCTGCTGCTTATCCGTTCAGAATCTCACCAGACATCGATTACAACATCGTGTTTACTCTAAAGATCCTTGATGCAAAGCAGATATCGGTTACCATCACGTGAGTACACGATCAGTTTCCGTTTTATGAGGCTCAGGTAAATTTCAATAAACCTCCGTTCTATACGTACGAATCGCCATATCCGGACCTACTCTCTGTAATCTGAACACGAGCGCGAATCCCATAAAGGCGAACCCTTACATTCTTCGTGAGCGTTAGGTCTGGGAGCTAATAGCCAATGAAGACCTTCATCGTTCGTCGACAGTTGCCTCTAACGATTGTTCTTCTCATGGCCGTATTTTGCGTTTACGCCTGCCAATTGGGTTCGATGAAAATTAGTTACGTGTTTCCAGATCAGTTTCGTGGGCCAGCAGTCATTCGTGAGAACCAGCCTGATGGAATAGTTAGCTGCACTGTTCCGTTGATTCCAGGCACTCATGATTGTGTTTTGAATTTTCCGCCTTCCGGTGTCTTGAGCATTAAGGGGCAGTCTCCAGGAAGGTATTGGCACGAAGCTACCGCTCGGTACGGAAACGGAACGAAGATTCCTATACCCGATAGCGCAAACAAAATCACTATAGCTAAAGATCAGATTGGGCTTTGGTCTTACGGATCGATCCAAAACGGGGATTGGTTGTTTGTGGGCACTGAGGATGAATTCGTAAAGTTCAAAGAACAGAAGCAGCGAAACAATGACACCACCCCAAAAGCGCCCTAACATAAAGCTGAAATAGCTTAATAATTTCTTTGACAGTCCTGTATGCCAGCATCACATTTTCGACCTGAGAAGCTTTTTCTAACAGGAAGCCTTACAGCCAGGCGGAGTGGAAACTCAAACAGGGTGATTGGAATGTGAGATCTTATTCATTTGAAAACGTACGTTTCCTGCGAATTTAACTGTACTACAACCCGCAGATTGGTAAGTGGTTAAGTAGATGAAAACGCGCATGTAAAAATGACCCCCCTAGCGCGCATCAAGAATTGAGCCCCCTGAACACGAATCGGTGAATGCAAAACGGCGGGTACTGGAGGCCAGCCCAGCGGCCTTGGCCAAGGTACCGGGAGTTTTTGTCAAATGTTGTGTATGGGAGCATCAGGCGGCGATTCTTTGAGTGCCCTCTTGTAGTCCGTCTTTGAACTTCACACCCGCAATCACCTGGGCCAACAACGCATGGCCTTTCAGGGTGCGCCAGTTTT
>WNFZ01000501.1_pt1 | contig 129316 bp, 72 predicted proteins | sample 5400081 | NCBI WGS metagenome assembly WNFZ01 (sample SAMN13153365, study PRJNA577476) | soil metagenome | isolation source: 80 cm soil or saprolite under grassland replicate 1 | place: USA:California | collected 2016-06-15
CCGGCGCCCTTCCAGGGCGCGGGCTCCTGTTGCGGCGTTTCCGGTGGTTACGCTCGCGCTCCACCACCGGCTAATGTCCGCTGCGCCTCCGGCGCAAAGACTTGTGGGATAACTAATGGCTGACGCTCCCCGTACCGTAACGCTTGCCGTCTCGTACACGCAATCGCAAACCGCCATAAATGGGAGCGGCCTGTTCTGATCTAAAGCTTCAGTTCGATCCTCCAGCTTCGATTGGTCATCTGTTCGGCGGCGATTTCGATGTCGAGGAATTTGCGAATGATCTCGATGTTGGTCGTCGTATGGCGCGACGGCGGGACGGTGGTGAACGAACCGCCTCGGGCCAGCGCCATCGGCAGCAACAACTGATCGGCCAAATGTTCGCCCACTGCCACGTCGCTCGCCAGATAGCGTCGCGCCGCGATCACGGCCTGATCCGCCACGGCTTCCGCCGCGACGCCGCGCTCGCCGAAGCCTGTGAAGACCTCGGTCAGGTTTTCGCTCTCGATTTCAAGCGTGACGACGTTGCCGGGGCCTGGAGAGTTCGTGGTCGATTCCGCCTTCAGCCATTCCTGCGGCCACGAGAGCTTTCTGTGAACGACGCCCAGTTCGCGCTCGGCGATGCCGCGCGGAAGATGGGCCACCAGCGCCGTCGCGCGGCGATTGAGTATCTTGCCGCGCTCATTCAACTCGATCGGCTCTAGCGCCTTCGCGGGCCTGATGAAGATCTCGAAACGGCCGCCGCCCGCCGGGTAAAATCCGTATCGTTCGAGCCTGGCTTCGATCTGCGCGCCCATTCGTTCGAGCAGCGGCAGAAAAGCCTTCGCCATAAAATCGAAAGGCGGCGCGAACGGATTATGCGTACCGCCTTCGAGCGTCAAACGCGTCTGCCGATCTTGATCGTCGCAGGCCAGCAGCGCGGGCAGGACTGTTTGCAGGACGAGAGTGGCGCTGCCCGCCGTCCCGACCGCGAACTGGTAATCACCGTGCGCGACGCGGCCCGGCGAGAATGTGAGTTGCGTCGAGCCGATGTTCACGCCGGTCACTTCGGCCTGACCGATCTTGGCCGCCGCCTTCACGGCCGTCAGGTGCTGCCGCAGCAATCCCGGATTCCTGCGCCCGGCGCGAATCTTGTCGATCCGGAACGGCTGACCGGTGAAGAGTGAAAGCCCCAGCGCGGTGCGTAGAATCTGGCCGCCGCCCTCTCCGAATGAACCGTCAATCGAAATCATAGTTACCAGGTTAGTTTGAGTAGCGAGACGCCCTGCCGCGGAAGGTCGAATTTCAGAGTCACGCGACCGTTTGTCGCGCGCAGCCATTCCGGCGAGCCGAGCAGTTGAAGTTGTCCCGCGCGCTCGAGTTGCAGATACTGCTCCGGCAGTGGCTTTTGCGGCGAACCCATCTTCTTCCAAAGCTCATACGAATTACTGTGCTCCGCGTCCACGCGATAGTGATGTAGCGAAAGCCGTTCATGCGCCCCGACCGGCAACCCCTCGACGACTAACTCGACCCGGGCCGGCGGCGCGGGAAGGTCGTCGTCGTGGTAGTTCCAGACCAGGACGGAGACGGCTCGGTCCTGCCGGCTCGCCAGCGCGTTCACGTCGGGGGCGCCTTGCGCGCCGGCGTCGCGAATGGTTTCGATCGGCGCCGCGCTTGAGCTTTCTACGGCAATGCGCTCTCCGCCCATCTGGCCCAGCATGCGGAAGACGTTGAGCACGGGCTTGTCTATGCCATTTGTAGCCAGATCGCGGAACCCGTCGAAATACGGCTGGTCTTCGAACTCGAAGGCCCAGGTGACCGAGCCGAGCAGATTGACGCCGTGAAGATCGGCCAGCTCATACGTGCGAGCGATCTGGGCGGCGGTGTAGCTCGAATACACCGTCCCGTTGCGGTAAGCGTTCTGCGGATGCGCGCGCGCTGAGCAGGCCGCGCAGCCTTCGGGGTCGGACTCGCCGATGATGATGGGCGTGTTGCGGTATTCCGGGAACGAAGCCACGATCTGGAAGCCGTTCGAGATGGCTTTGAGCTGGTTGCTGACGCCCATCCGCACGTGACCCTCGACGATGCGCGGCGAGCCCTTGGCGTGGAAGCCGATGTAATCGAGCGGCGCGCCCGTCTTGCCCGTCGCGGCGTTCTGCCCGCGCAGGCAATGTTCGAGGAAGTCGCGCAGAAATTTCTGGGTTCTGGCGCCGAGCGGGCCGGTGACGTGTGGGCCGCCTATGCGGGCGGTCGGGAGCGCCCGCTTCACGGCGTCGGCGGTGTAATCGTAAAGCTTGAAGTACTCCTCCGGCGTCCCCTGCCAGTAGCCGATGTCAGGCTCGTTCCACAACTCCCAGTACCAGCTCTCGACCTCGGCTCGGCCATACTTTTCGACCGAGTGGCGAACCCATTGAAAGATCAGCTCCGCCCACTTCGTGTAATCGCGCGGCGGATGCGCCCAGCCGGTGAAGATCGTGTTGTACGTCTTATCAATCGCCCACTCGTGTCGATACGGTTGTGGTTTGACCGAGAGCGCTTCGGGCATAAAGCCGATCTCGGCCAGCGGCTTCATCCCACGCTCGACATAGGTGTCGAAAATGCGGTCGACGATCGTCCAATCGTAGCGCGGCTTGCCTGAAGCGTCTTCGGTGTAGGCGTTGGTCGAACCCCATTTGAGCGCCGCAGTCCCGTCGCCCGTCGTGAGCAGGTTGTGCGCGCGGACGTAGACGGGGACGGGGCTGAGCGCCGCAAGCTCTGAGAGGAGTTTCTTGCCGTCTTTCATGTAAGTGTAATTCGGCTCGTCATAGCCGAAGAAGCTCCAGATCGGCTTCATCGGCCCCTTGCCCTTCGCCGCGTCAACGCGAATCGTGACGCGATCCGTTTGGGTGAACGGCAGGACGCCAAACAAAGCGACGAATAAAATAGAGATGATGGTTCGCATAACTTGTATATTTGCCGTCTTCAACACAAAGGGACAAAGGATCAAAGGGACAAAGGTACGAAGGGAAAAGGGAACAGCAATTCCCCTCCAAATCTTTGACCCTTTGACCCTTTGTCCCTTTGCGTTGAGAAAGTTCACTCATCATTTCGCATCAATCTCAAATGCCCGAATCCAGCGCTGCCCGGCGACGAGCCGGAGAAGGTGTATGGTTGATAGCCTGTTTCGCGCGCATACTTCTCGGCCAGGCTCGCTACAACTGGGCCCGCGTCGCGGCGGCCGAGAATGGCGACCGTGCCACCGCTTCCGCCGCCCGTGATCTTCGCGCCGTAAATTCCTTGCTCCGGCCCCGCCGCGCGCGCGAGTTCGACAATTCGATCGGTGGCCGCCGAACCCAGACCGCAGGCCGAATAACTAGCGTGCGACTGATACATCAGCTCGCCCGCCAGTCTCATTCGCTCCTCATTGATCTCTCCTCGAAGCAACTCCACGAAGAGTCGCACGCGGTGATGCTCGTAAATCGGGTGCGCGGTCGGGACGCGCACGGCGTAGCCCAGTTCGGGGGCGACGCGCGTGACCGTGTCGGTCGTGCCTTTGTAGCGCGACAGAAATTCGGCCCCTTCAATCCGCTCCGGCAACTGTGCGGCGTAATGTTGTTCAAATTCGGACGGCGTGACGTTGGCCAGATAGCCCCCCCATAGGGAATCGTCGATTTGCGCTGGCGCGCACATCGCGCTCACGTTCACTTTCAACCCGGCCATCTCAGCGATGATTCGGTAGCCAATGAACGCCCCGACGCGCACCGAACCGTAGTCCGCGCCGGTGACTGCATGGCGCACGCCGGAATCGAGTCCCCAGAACGCGACTTCGTCCGGGATGGCGGCCATCCCCAGCAATTCGGCCGGCTGGCAGCGCAGCGCGAGCAGGCGATTGGCCTCGCCGCACGACGCCGTCATCTGATCCATCACGCCGCATGGCGCGCCCGCCACGCGGTTCTCGACTGTCTGGCACAGGAGCGCCATTTCGCGCGCATCGATCGTGACGTCGAACGCGGCCGCAACGGCCTGCATCACCGCGACTTCGAGCGCGGCGGAAGAACTCACTCCCTTGCCCTGCGGCACGCGCGACGATATCAGGATGCGCGCGCCGTCTCGAAAACGAATCTCGCGTTCGCGCATCAGCGTCAGGAACACCCCTGTCACATAAGCCGCCCAATGCTGCGAAGGCTCTTGCTGAAAGCGGGCGCGGGCTGTGTCGTAATCGACCGGCTCGCCAGCGTTTTCGAATTCGGAGAGCGCCATCTCGAAGGCGAGCGTCTGTCCCGCGTCCTCCGCCAGACTGACGATCGTGAGCCTCCGGTCAGGTTGGCGCTGCAACGCGGCGAAGGTCGCTTCCAGGATGGGCGCCTCCAACACCAGCGAGCCTGAGTAATCGGCGATCCCGCCCATCACGTCCAACCGCCCCGGCGCGCGCGCGACTACAAGCTCGGCCTTCTGGTCAAAGAGCCCGCGCGTCTCCGACGATGGATTCTGATCGAGCTTGTTCAGAGTCTCGATGAAGGTTGATGCGTCAGGCAGGTCGTGTATTCCACCGTAAATGATCTGATACATACCCACTAGTTTCCAGCCGAGGTTATTATCTTCAATGGTAAATGATCACCCGTTCCTCAGTGCTAAAGCCTTGGGGCTTGCCATCCTTTCTCGACCGAATCAAGTATGTTTTCCTCGTCCAATTACCAAGCGCGTCATACTTAAATTCCGTTAGCGGGTCCCCGCTCAGGCTGCCGAGAAGCTCGCTTCCCGGCTTGTGGATGTCGCCATAGATCTGGACCAAAGCATTACTTGGCGTCCCGTCCGCATTGAACGACGTTCGCTCAATCTCATTCCACATCTCATCGTAGGTAAAGATTACCCGCTCCCTCAGAGATCCGTCCGGCTTATACGAGGCCATCATCTTTGTTCTTTTTTTGTCGTCATAGGCGTAGACGATTTTGCTCGTCGATGGATCGTGCGATCGGATAGGGTCAGGTGTGGCGTTAAGCTGTATTGTCTCTTCCTCTAAAACCCTCTTTTTTTCATCATACCTGGAGACGATCCTATAACTGAGCGTGTCGCCCTCATATTTGAGCTGTACAATTCTATTTCCTCTGTCGTCAAATGTTGAGACGGATTTCCGGTTGACAGAGCCGTCGGCGCCATACGAGGTCTGGCTGGTCTGATTTCCTTTATCGTCATAGGCATAAACATTTTTGCCTCCCAGCCGGCTTATGTGATCGTAATACTTTTCCTCGATTTTGTTTCCATTCGAGTCATATTTATAGGTAAATTGCTTCTCAAGAGTTCCATCGGGTTCAACGACTTTGTACCCAATTCTGTTTCCGTTGTCATCTAAGGTGTAGATGTGTTTTCGAGGCCTGGTAAAGGTTTTATCGGGGTTAGTGTAATATTCTTCATACCCGATACATCTTCCTGCCGGGTCATAGGTATGGAGATATTTAACGTAAATACTCCCAAGGCGATCATAAGAAACTCGCTCGGTTATATTCCCGTTGATGTTGTAAGTGACGCTATGCCAGAGCAGGCGATTACCCTCCACTATCTTTCCATCTTTCATGGTAAAGATGTTGTAGTACGTCTCGACAAATTTCACTGGGCCGATCAGGTCTGCCTGCTCTCTGTCAGTCAAGCTCTGCGCGTTTGCGGCGTAAGGCCAAAAGAGGCAGATAATAACGAACGCTAGAAAGGTTTTCATAATTTCTCCCGGTTAAGTCTGGCGCCTACCGCAATTGTTTGTAATGAACCTCCGGCTGCGCGCGCAGCTCGGCCGCCTTCTCTTCAGGCGACGTGTCGCTCAGGAAATTGCCGCCGCCGATCTCGGGGCCGGCCAGATACTTCAGCAGGTTCGGGCGCCGCAGCGGCGGATGAAACTCGATGTGGAAATGGAACCCGCGGTGGTCGTCCCCGTCGGTCGGCGCCTGGTGCAGCGGCATCACATACGGGAACGGCGTCCGCCACAGGTTGTCGAACTTCACCAGAAGGCGTTTGAGCGCTTCGGCGAAATCTCGCAGCTCGGCCTCGCTGAGCGTCGCAATGCTCGGGTGCGAGGCTTTCGGCGCGACGAAAGCCTCGTAAGCATAGCGCGCGAAGTAGGGAAGGAAAACAATCGCCGATTCATTTTCGAAAATTATGCGCCGCCCGTCTTCGCGCTCGGCCTTGAGGACGTCCTGGAAGAGTATCCGCCCGGTCTCGGCCAGATGCCGCCCGGAGACTCGCGCTTCGGTCTCGATGGTCTTGAAGACGAAGTTGGTCGCGTAGATCTGACAATGCGGGTGCGGGTTGGAGACGCCGACGACCTCGCCCTTGTTCTCAAAGATCAGGATGTGGTTGATCTCTTTGTGCGCGCCGAGTTCGACATACTGCCCTTGCCAGGCGCGCATCAGGTTGACGATCTCGGCGGTCTCGAGTTCTGCGAGGGTCAGGTTGTGACGCGGGCTGTAGCAGACGACGCGGGCGATGCCGGTCGCTGGGCGGTTGCGATAAACGCCGGGTGGCGCGGCCAGGTCCCGCGGCGCGTCGAACCCCACGCAGGGATGATCGTTGTCAAAGACGAAGACGTCTTTGTAATTGTCGTTGCGCTTGCCGCTCACGCGAGTGTTGCCCGGGCACAGGTAACACTCGGGCAGATAGTCAGGCAGCGTCGACTCTTCGCGCTCGACCGTCTCGCCGTTCCACGGGCGGTTCTGCCGGTGCGCGGCGACAACGACCCACTCCTCGCGCAGCGGATGCCATCTTTCTTCCCAGACCATAAGCATATTTCATATGCCATATTTCATATGCCATATGGCATATGAAATATGGACCGGATTACCTAATAAAAACAGCTCCCGATCGCTCGTACTCATACGAGTTTCGCCTTCAACATCGTATACGAATGTGGAGATAGTCGGTAGCGGAGCTTGCGCCCGTCGGCGTTTGCGGAGCGCGTTACCGTTTGTACCTTCGTCGCGCCGAAATCGTTCTCGGCTTTGATGTCTGGGCCGTTGACCTCGGCCACCTCGACCGGGCCGGCGAACTGTTTATCCTGCGCCTCGAATTCGACCTCGATAGATTGATCGCGGTGGCGGTTGACCACGTTCAATACGAGCGAGCCGTTGTCGTATCCGGCGGACACGTCCAGGTACGGCGTGGGGCCGAATCGCTTGCTCTCGTATTTCGGGCTTTCCACGAACAGATCGAGCGCCTTGCCGCGAGTGTTTTTCGCGAAGAGTTGCAGCGGGTAATAGATCGTTTGAAGGAATATCCCTTTCTCGCTGGTGAAGATCGGCGCAATGACGTTTACGAGCTGCGCCATGTTGGCCATCTTGATGACGTGGGCGTGATTGACGAACGAGTTCAGGAAGGTGGCCACGACCAGCGCGTCTTCGAGGTTGTAACGCTCTTCGAGAATGCGCCGCCCGCGCTGCTGCGGGCCGCGCGCGCGATACCAGACGTTCCATTCGTCCCATGCGATGTAGATGCGCCGGTTGCGCGGCAAGCCGGACGTCGCGGCGTTAATCACGCCCTCGGTCGTCTTGATCCGGTCGTCTAGATCGAGCGAACTCGTCAGGAACTCGTAATAGTCGTTGTCGCGGTTGCCGACGTAAAGGTGGATCGCCAGGTAATCAATGTGGTTTTTGAGATGTTCTAGGATAGTGCGGTTCCAACCGATCCAGTCGATCCCTTGAGCGAAGTGAGACGACCCGGCGGCGATCAGTTTGATGTTCGGGTCGGTCCAGCGCATCAGCTTGGCGGCTTCGAGCGCGAATTTGCCGTAATCGTCGGCCGAGCGGTGGCCCATCTGCCACGGCCCGTCCATCTCGTTGCCGAGTCCCCAGTAGGTTACTTTCCACGGCTCCTGCCGCCCATGCTCCTTGCGCAGCCGCGTCATGGCCGTGTCCTGCGACGAGTTGACGTATTCAACCCACTGCTGCGCCTCGGTCCACGTCCCCGTGCCGAGGTTCACGCAGATGTAAGGCTCGGTCTTGATAATCTCGGCGTATTGCAGAAATTCGTGCGTGCCGAAGCGGTTGCTTTCGACCGTGCCCCAGGCCATTTCTAAACGCGGCGGGCGCTTGTCGCGCGGGCCTATGCCGTCCATCCAATGATAGTTCGAGGAGAAGTTGCCGCCCGGCCAGCGCAACTGGGTGACGTTCAACCCATGCGCCGCTTCCAGCACGTCGCGGCGGAATCCGTTCGTGTCGGAGAGCGGCGAGCCTTCCTCGAAGACTCCGCCGTCAATGCAGCGCCCCAGGTGCTCGATGAAGTTGCCGTAGATTTTGGGATCGATGTCTCCGATCACGCGCTCGGTGTCGATCTTGACGCGGGCACGGAACGGGCCTTCCTGAGCGCGGACTGCGAAGGGCGCGGCGATCAAGGCCGTCGTCAGCCCTTTCGCGAAGCCGCGCCGGGAGATTTTCAAAGTCGAGTCTTTTTGAGTCGTATGTTTCAAAGCCATCTTCCGGTCTCCTCCAAGCTATGCGAGTGGTGCGGTACAGGTCGCTACCGCTCCCTGTACCGTACCGCATATCAAGCCAGCATGATTTGCAACCGCGTCACTGAAGCGGGCGCGAAGCTATAAAACAGCGCGCGGCCTTTCGCCGCCGCCTGCGACGTTTGCGGCTCGAGGGCGCGCGGATTGTCGAAGTTGTTGTGCGCGTGAATGTCTTTGGCCGTCAATGTCGTCACGCTGACTTCTTTGACATTCGCGCCGTATATGGTGACCTCCGTCTCTACGGAGGCCTTCGGATCGGGATTGGTCACGGTCAGAACCATGCGCCGGTCATGAAGCGAAGCCGATCCGTTCAGCCCGCGCATCGTGGCTGCGTTGCCGTTGCGCGTGTACTTCAGAGGCGACGAAGATACGTTCGTTCTGAGGGATTGACCGCCCTGGTGCGCCGCGTACATGTCGAAGACGTGATAGGTGGGCGTCAGAATGAATTTGTCTTCGTGCGCCAGGAAGAGCGATTGCAGGCAATTGACGAGCTGCGCAATGTTGGCCATAGCCACCTTGTCGGCGTGGCGGTGGAAGATGTCGAGCGTCAGTCCGGCCAATACCGCGTCGCGGATCGTCGCCTGCTGGCCCAGCAGGTGTGAGTTGTGGACTTCGCTGCCGGGCTTGTACCACGCGCCCCATTCGTCAACGACCAGCTTGACGCTATGTTGTCGGTCGAATTCTCCCATTATCGCCCAGTGGTCGGTGATCAGTTTCTCCATGCGGTTGGCCTCGCTGAGCAGTTCGTACCATTCCTCGTCGGGATATTTCACCGAGTCGCCCTTGCCTTTGACCCAGTCGTTGGTCCGCCCGCCGGTCACGTTCCACGAATAATGATGCAGCCCCCAGCCCCACATCCGTCCGAATCCACCTTTTTCAGCCAACCGGCCAAAGAAGCGGCGCGACCAGCTAAGATCGCCGGAGTTCGGCCCAGAACCGATGAAGGCCAGGTTGAGGCCGTAGCGCGGGACCCATTCCATAAAACGGCGATATTCGACGGCGTACTCTTCAGGCGTGAACGCGCCGCCGCAGCCCCATGATTCGTTGCCGACGCCCCAATAGCGCACATTCCAGGGGTCACGTTGGCCGGCGGCGGCGCGCATCTCAGCCAGCGTCGTCGTCCCCGCCGGCGAATTGCAGTAATCGACCCACTCGTAAAAATCCCTCGCCGTCAGGCTACGCACGTTGGCCGCCAGATAGGGCTGCGCTCCGCTCAACTGGCAGAAGCGCAAGAATTCATCAGTCCCGAAGTGATTCGGGTCGTATTTCCACGGGCCGTCCGGCGCTCCTTCCGGCCATCGCGAGTCTATCCAGAAGTTCGGGCGGCGTGGGCGATCCTTGCGAGGCCCGACGCCGTCGCGCCAGTTGTAGCTGTCGGCGAAACACCCGCCAGGCCACCGGATGACGCTCGCCCTGATTCGCTTCATCGCTTCGACAATCGCTTGCCTGACGCCGCCGATGTTGGGAACCTTCGAGTCCTCGCCTACCCAGATGCCGTCATAGACCACGCCGCCCAGATGCTCGACGAAATGGCCGTATATCTCCGGCGCGATCCTGCCGATCGGCTCGTCCAGTAAAATCTCTATTCTCGCGTCGGCCATCCGCGCCTCCTGCGCGGCGAAGCGCCCGCCGGTCAGCGCCAGAACGCCGCCGGCCAGCCCGGCCTTGATGAACTCACGTCGTTTCATGAATTGTCCTTTTGTTACCAGATTTTTTTATCGCAAAGGGACAAAGAATCAAAGGATCAAAGAAGACAGAACAGATCGATTCTTTGATCCTTTGATTCTTTGTCCCTTTGTGTTAATTCACCGGGATCCGCAAAACGGAGAGCGAATTCGGAGCCAGCGTAAAAGTAAACTCGCCTGACGAAACGGCGACCTGTCGCTCGACAGGCGCGACCCTGGTAGGCTCATCCAGGCTGTTCTCGGCCTTCAAATCAGAGCCGGCCAGTATGTACGCCTTGCCCGACGAACCGACTTTAGCCGCGCCTGCGAGGTTGATGCGAAGCTCTCGCGATGACGCTTCGGCGTTCACAATTTTCAGAACCGCTTCGCCCGTCCAGTCATCAATCGAAGCGCTGACGAAGAGATTCTGCTGTCCGTTTTTCGCCGAGCCGTTGATCTGGGCGGAAAGGATGCGGCTGCCGCGATGTACGCTGAACAACTTCTGCGCGTAATAATTGGGCGTCCCGTAAGATCGCAGGCTGTCGAACCAGATCAGGTTGGGCGTCCATTGCCAGGCGTCCACGTGGGCGAAGAGCGGCGCATAAGAAGACATCCGCACCACGTCGGCGTTTCGTTCCAGGCCGGTCATGAAGGCGGCTTCAGACATCGCGCACTCCCAGTCGTTGCGGTTTTCGGGAAGGCCGCCGCGGCCGGAACTCTGCGCCGCGTACTCGCCCGCGAAGACTTTCGGTCCCGTGCGCGGATAATCGTCGTAGCGCCCGACGTTGTCGCGGAACCATTTCGGCGCCATATAGTAATGCTCATCCACTATGTCGGCCTTCAGGCGCCGCATCTCGCCCCACAGATAACGAAACCGATCGTCGCCCGCGAACGGCCCGGCGCCGGTAATGAGCTTGATCTTCGGATATTTCGCTTTGATCGCCTTGGCGAAGCGTTCGTAGCGTTCGACGTACTGCGGCCCCCACTGCTCATTGCCGACGCCGATCATCTTCAGGTTGAACGGCGCCGGATGTCCCATCGCGGCGCGCTTGCGTCCCCAGGCGGTCGCCGCGGAGCCGTTGGCGAATTCGATCAGGTCGAGCGCGTCTTGAATGTAATGATCCAGGTCGTCGAGCGGAGCCAGTTCGGCGGAATTGAATTGGCAGGCCATCCCGCAGTTGAGGATCGGCAGCGGCTCGGCGCCGATGTCCTCGCTCAGCAGAAAGTATTCGTAAAAGCCGAGGCCGAACGATTGATAGTAATCGGGCGTGGGGCGATGTCTGAACTCGGTGTTCCAGCGATTGACGATCAGGCGGCGATCTGTGATGTCGCCGACGGTAGTCTTCCACTGATAGCGCGTCTCCAGATGCCGCCCCTCGACGATGCAGCCGCCGGGGAAGCGCAGGAAGCCCGGCTTCAAGTCGCTGAGCAGTTGAGCCAGATCGGCGCGCAGCCCGTTCGGACGGTTCTTCCAGGTCTCTTTCGGATAGAGCGAGATCAGATCGACCTCAACCTTGCCCGGCCCGTCCATCAACAGATTCAAGCGCGCCTTGCCGCTAGTCGCCGTGGGGCGAATGACCGCGGTGTAGGTTTTCCATGCTGCAATCCGACCCACGTAGGAATTCATCGGAGCGCTCAGGCTGATATCAGCCTCGCCGAGCTTCTTTCCATCGGCGTCTTCCACTTCGACGCGCAGCGCGGCTGACGTGTCTCCCACATTGCGCGCCAGGACGGAGAAGAGATATTCCTTGCCCTGCTCAACGCCCATTCCGCGAAAGCCCTCGTTCGTGACGCCGAAGCCGCCGCCGGTGTCGGCTTTGATTTGCAGGTAATGCGCGTTGGGTCGGCCGCTTCGTGAACCGGCGTCATAAATTTGCAGCGACCCTTTAGCCTCGCCTCGCGCAAGCCGCTTCCAGCCCATCATCGGGTCAGGGAACTCGAACGAGCGATTCTTCACCCGTTCGGGATAAAGCCCTCCGTCGGCGCCGAAGTTGATGTCCTCGAAGAACAGCCCGAAGAGCGTCGGAGAGATGGCCGCGCCTGGCCGGTCTACCTGCACGGTGATGGCGTCCGATTGTGTCTGCGCAGATTGAGGCGCAGGGAGAGGCGCCAAGAACAGCGCGCAAATCAGCGCGACGGGCGCCAGCAGAAGAATTGGTTGAATACCTGGTATTTTCATAAGTCCGCAGCGTTCGTAAGAAATGGATGGAACCGATCTTGACCGTGGCGCGGACTTTAGTCCGCGCCTGCGTCATATCCTCAGGCCGCGCGGACTTTAGTCCGCGCCACTATTCTTCCGAGTCATACCGCAGGCGCCGAATACAACCCGCGTCCACTTTCACTTATCTGGCTTAGGTTCTTTTCGGCGCTCATTCGCTTGCGTTTTGAGGCGTTCGACTTCCTTGAACTCGCGTGCGGCTTCCTGCTTTCGTCCCAGCTTCTGGTAGCCACGCCCCAGCAAATAACGAGCCTCGGAATTATCCGGCTGCTCGCGGGTGGCCTGCTCCAACGCGCGCACGGATTCTGCCGTCCGCCCCTGTTTGAAGAAGACGCTTCCCGCCAATGTCAACGCCTCGACAGATTGCGGGTGTTGCGCTAGAGCCGCCTCAATGCGGCGGCCGGCGGAGTCGAGGTCGTTCTGCTTTTCCAAGAGCGATGCGAGGTAATAGAGGGTCAGGAAATCGTCCGGGGCCTGACTCAGCTCGCGTTCGAGCCGCTCGCGCGCCTCGGGTAATCGTCCGAGTTTGAAATAGGCCAATCCGAGCAGGAAGTTGATTCGCGGCAAATCCGCCGAGAGCTTCGCCGCCGCCTCCAATTCGGCCGCCGCTTTCTCGAAAGAGAATTCTTCTAGATGCGCCTGCCCTTGCAGTAGAAGCGACAGGGCCGCGCCGTCTTCACGAGCGGCGAGACGCTTTGCCACATTGCCGACGTCCCCTCGCCGCAATCGCAAATAGGCCAGGCCGAGACTGTAAAGCGCCGTGGCTTCTACTTGCGCCGACTGGAGCGCCGGCTCCAGATAATTGACCGCCTCGTCGTCGCGCCCCAGTTCGACCAGCGAAATTCCCAGCAACTGGCGGGCTTGCGCGTGATCGGGCGCGACCGCAAGGAAACGCCCCAATACTTCTACAGCTTTCGCAAACTGCCCGGCGCGGTAATGCGCGATGCCAAGATTGAGCAGTATGGGGGTCAATTCCGGCTTGAGCCGGTATGCGGCTTCATACGCCGCAATCGCCTCTTCGTAATTGCCCAATTGAGCCAACACCGCGCCCAGATTGGCCTGAGCTTCGGCGTAGTTGGGCGCGCCGGCGAGCGCCGCACGATATTCCGCCGCCGCCTCTTTCAACTCGCCCCGCCGCTGCAACTCCATCGCGCGATTGAAGCGGTCGGCGACCTCGTTTGCCTGTTGGGGCAGGGAATAGAAGAATAGAAGAATTGCGATTAACAATGCCATTTTAAAAACCGTGCGGCGAGCTGACGCCAACAGCCCGCCGCACTATGCAATGACTGGAGATTAGACTCAACCTTTCAGAAGTAAATCTTCACTCCAAGTTGGATGATGCGCGGGTCACGCGCGCCATTGTATTCGCCGAAGAACGCGCCAAGCGCAAAAGCGGAATCGCCTCTTCTGGTAATGGCTCCCTGCGCGTTCCGCTCATCATTCGGGTGTTGGCCGCGAATGTTGTCACTGATAATCGCCTGGTTGTAACGCGCAAAAATGCCAGCGTTGTTCAGGAACGCCTGATTACCGAATTGATTGGTCCCATTCGGCACTGACAGGTTAATGCCGGTGTTGATCCCGGAGAACTGCGTGTGGTTGAAGACGTTAAAGGCTTCGAGACGGATTTGGATCTGCCTGCCCTTGTCGGGGTCGCCGATGTGGAAGTTCTTGAAGAGCGACAGATCGGTGTTGTTGATACCCGGATTTCTCAGGTATGTGCGTTCGCCCTGACCGAGACTGCCAAGCTCGGGGATGAGGATCGCATCCGGGTTGATCAACAATCCGTTCGGGCCTTTCTTCGGATCGCCTTTCAGCCTGAAGCGCGGCGGTTCGGTGTAGGAGCCGGTGATGCGCTGGTTGGCGCTGACGCCGCCGCCGATCCCGACGCCAAGCTCGAACGGATTGCCGCTGATAAAGCTGGTGATGCCCGAAACCTGCCAGCCGTCGAGCAGGCCGCGGGTGAACCGGTTGTCGCCCAATTTCCTGCCCAGCTTCGGCAGATCATAGATGTATGTGGCTGTGAAGGCATGCGTGCGGTCGAAATTCAACAGCCGGTAATCGTAGACGCGGGTGTTGTAAGGGTTGACAAAATCGCCGTCGCCGGCGGCCACGCCGAGCGCCTTCGACCAGGTGTAGGCGATGCTGTAGCTGAAGCCGCGCGAGAAGCGGCGGTTGACCGCCACTTGCAGCGAGTTGAAGTTTGAAGACGCGACATTCTCCTCGAATCGAATGCCCGCCAGTCCGGGGAATGGACGGATGAGGTTGTCGGGCAGCGCCTTCGTGCCGTCAAATTTCAGCCCAGCGTCTTTGTAGGCCTGCGGAATGCTATCGTCGAAATCCGGCACGTCTCCTACGCGATCGCCGGTGATATCTGGGAACCGGGTCGGGTCCTGCGCAGCTTTGGTGAAGAGGTACCCGAAGGGAATCGCATTCAACTGGCGCGCCAGGAAGAGGTGGCGCGAGAGCGTGCCGACATACGAAATGTCAATGACAGTGTTAAAGCCGATGTCGTGTTGCACGCCCAGGCTCATACTGTAGATCGTCGGCAGAGAGCCTTCGCGGGCATAGCCGACCACGTCCGACGGCGCGAGCAGATCGGCCTGGCCCGGCGTCAGATTCTGGAGTCGATTGAAAGCGAGTCGCGGCTGCAATACGGTCGGCGGATTGGCGATTTGATCGAACGCGATGTTGCCTTGCACACGATCATAAGAAATGCCCGCCCCGCCGCGAATAATGGTCTTGCTATCACCGAACATATCGAAAGCGAAGCCGAAGCGCGGCCCCCACTGCGCGCCGCGATCGTTGTAGCCGCCGCGCGGATAGCCCTTATTGGCCTGGCCGATTCCGTTGGCGAGGTCCCCGGTTCCGGGCACGAACCCGGCAATGTAGGCGGCCGGCTTGGTGTTGGCGTCAGTCGGCGTGACTTTGGCAGCCACCAGGGTCGGGTCCATCGCGCGCAGATTGGCGGCGGCGCCGCCACTACGGCAAGGATAAGCATTACCGAGACACACAGGTACATAGATGCGGGACGCTTTGGCCGGATCGTATTGCGAGGGGTTAAACGCGCCCGTTTGCAAACGCACGTCGTACTGCGGCTCGTACCAGGAGATGCGCACCCCGTAATCGAGAGTCAGCCGGCGCGTCGCCTTCCAGTTGTCCTGGATGTAACCTTCGACATTCCAGTACCGGTAAAGCCCTTTCACGAAGTTGTTGGCCTGTACGTAACTGTTGTAGACGCCCAGCAGCGCGTTGGAGTAAGGGTGCCCCGTGTTGAACGAGTTATTGGTGTCATTGTTGAAGTTGATATCGCCGTCTGTGCGCGCGAATACAGTTTGGTCCTTGCGGCTGCGCTGCGCGTAGAAGCCCACTTTGAACGCGTGGGAGCCGACAACCTTCGAGGCGTTGTCAATGAAGTTGAAGGTGTGGTTCTGGTTGATAAACGGCAGCCCGTTGAAATCTATGCTCGGGAACGACTGATTGGCAATTCCGCCGAAGCGGAAGTTCGGCACGTACCCGGCGCCGATATTCGGGAACAACTTCACGACGTTGATGTTGCGCTTGCTCGCCAGGGCGTTGTCATCGGCGGGGCGCAGGTCAATGAAGTTGCTGCTCGGCCCGAAGATGAATTCATTGGTGAGCGTCGGGCTGAATGTGTGCGTCAACGACAGCACGCCGTTGCGGCCCGGCCGCGGGAATGAGATTGGCGAGAGCGGGAAATTCAGACCGCTGGCGAAACTGCCGTATGCCAGTAGCCGTTCTTCTTTGTTGTTCGTGTAACGAGCGGACAGCCGCGTCCGATCCGTAATGTTGTAATCTATGCGCAGAATGTCTTCGCGGCGCGGGTACTTTGTCGAGATGGATGAGGTGTAGTTGTACTGTGAGTTGCCAGTCACGTTCGGAAGCGGGTAGAGATTAAGAATCGCCTGTCCCTGCGAGTACCAATCACCTATCGGAATCATGTTTCCCGTATAGGGCTGGCGCGTTAATGGATTGAGGATAGTTATGAGGTTTCCGTTGGCGTCGGTGGTTTGCGAGAAATCGCCATTGCGTTCCCTCTGCGTCGGCACGCGTATTCTACGCTCTCCCTCCGGCACGAGTTGCTCGTACCACTCCTGATTCCAATAGAAGAAGAGTTTGTCTTTTGCCTTATTAAAGCCGAGGAACGGCAGATAAACCGGGCCGCCAATGTCGTAGCCGACGTTGGTGTATCGGTAGAGGGGCCGCGCCGATTTTCCGTTGTTGCGCTCGGCCTCGGTTTGGGCGGCGTTGCGGAAGTAGTTGTTCGCGTTCAGTCCTTCGTTGCGATGGAAGTAGCGCCCGCCGCCGTGAAATTCCCTCGTCCCGGACTTGGAGACGACCGCAATAAAGGCCCCGCCGGCCCTTCCGTACTCAGCCTGGAAATTGGAGGTCAGCACTTTGACCTCTGCGATCGCGTCGGGATTGAGCGAGGCATGGGTGTCGACGTTGTTGCCGGTGTCGATGTTCGATGATCCGTCGACAGTCAGTTCCTTTTGGTTGGTGCGTGTGCCGTTGACAGCGTAATCGCCAAGCCTGCCGGTCGACGAGGCGGTCTGGCTGCCGGTGACGGTGCCGGTGATAACGCCAGGCAGCGTTTTCAGGAAGTCCTGATAGTTGCGCCCGTTGAGCGCCAGGTCTTTGATCTGCGTACCGGTGATGACGCCGGACCGCTCGCCCGTCTCGGATTGAATCTCGATCCGCGCCACCTCGGCGGAAACCGTCACCGTGTCGGTCACCGCGCCCACGTCGAGCGTGAAGTCGCCCGCGTTGACCAGGTCGATGGCGTTGAGAACGATGTTGGTCTTCTCAAGTTTTTTGAAGCCAGTCTTTTCGACGGCGACGGTGTAATTGCCCGGTGGAAGTTGCGTGGCCGTGAAGACGCCGGCGCTGTTGGTCATCACTTTGCGCGTCAGGTTGGTCGCGGGGTTGGTGACCAGTACGGCGGCGTCCGGGACTGGGGCGCCCGCGCTGTCTTTGACCGTCCCTGTGATCGAGCCGCTGGTGCTTTGCCCCAGCCCTGTCGTCGCAGCCAATAACACGAGCGCCAGAGCAGTGATCGACCGCTTCGAGAGAAATCTGGTGATCATCTCTACCTCCTTACTTTGTGTTTGGAAAGTTCCGTTATTGATTGCCGCGCTTGCCCAGCGGATGAGCGAGGGCTGCTTCTGCAGGTCAATCCCGGCAAAGCGATGAAATCGAATCGCTTCCAGATGGAGACGAAGCTCCGACTTATTTCTTAAGTGAATAGGAAAATAATACTGCTCGTATCCTGCCTAATCCAGCAAGTGACTGCGTATTTACCACCGAAATGAACACTGGTCAAGTCAGATCAGCCACAGAGACACCGCAGACACAGAGATGGGGAGAGTGAAAGACAGAGGAATAGAGCGATGATGGGATTGAACCCTTGTCTCTCCATCTCTGTGTCTGCGGTGTCTCTGTGGCTGAATCAGGCTCGCAGGACATTGATATTCTTCGCGGCGAAGGGCTTGATGGACTTATCGGAGGTGGTTTTGTCAGTGACTAGGGTATGGAAGTCGGACGCGGGCCAGATGAGCGAGGAGCCGACCACGCCGATCTTTCGGTGGTCGGCGACGACGATCCGCTGTCGCGCCTGCCGCATCATCGCGCGGTGGATCGCGGCCTGGTCGGGGTAATTGGTGGTCAGTCCGTGTTCGGCGTGAATGCCGTCCACGCCGATGAAGGCTTTGTCCACGAACATCTCGCTGACGTTGCGCTGCGCCATGTCGCCGACCAGGGCGAACCAGTCGCCGCTCAGATTGCCGCCGGTCATGACGACCTTGATGTCGTCCAGGTGGCTGAGTTCCATCGCCACGTTGAGGGCGTTGGTCAACACGGTGATGCCCTTGCGGTGTCGGATGCTGCGCGCGACCTGGGTGGTCGTCGTGCCCGCGCCGATGGCGATGATCTCGCCGTCGGCGATCAGGCTCGCCGCCAGCAGCCCGATCCGGCGCTTCTCGGCGGCGCACTCCTCCTCCTGCTCTTGAAAGGACGAGAGGTGGCGGAACGGCTCGTAGAGCATCGGAGCGACGGGGACCGCGCCGCCGTGGCTGCGCAACAACAGCCCCTGCCGCTCCAGTTCGCTCAGGTCGCGGCGGATCGTCGCTTCGGAAACTTTCAGTTGCTCGGCGAGCTTGTCGACAGCCACCTCGCCGTCGCGCAACAGCTCCTGCAGAATCTGCTCGGAGCGCCGCGCCGTCGTTGAATTCTCTTTCGCCATGCTTCTCCAATGTTCAGAGATTCGATAAACAGGTTGAACTCATTTTACCTAGACTTCAAAGAATGCTCCATCCGGGTCGCTTTTCGACCATAGGATGAAGATGAAACCGAGACCCGGGCCGCCCCCCTCCGATCGAGGCCGAGAAGCATAGTTCAAAGATCATCTGAAATACAGATCATCTTATGATCTTGTTTTCTGCGGATTGTTGGCGTAGAATCCGCACACTATTCAAAATCAAACACAGGGAAAGAACTGATAATGAGTGGGAAAGCGTTAAGGCTGATCCAGCCGGTCTCGAAGCGTGATCAGGTTGTGACCTCGTTCAAGGAGGCGATTCTGAGCGGGATCATTCAACCGGGCGAGGCGATCGTCGAGAGCAAGGTCGCCCAGCAGTTGGGCGCCGGCATCCCGTTGATACGCGAGGCGCTGATCGAGCTGGAACATCAAGGGTACGTGCAGAAAGTCCCCTACAAGGGCACGACAGTCACCAAGTTGGAGCGGCGTGAGGTGGAGAAGATCTTCCGCCTGCGCACGGAGCTGGAATCGCTGGCCATCGAGTGGGCGAAAGAGAACGTGACGCCCGAAGACATCGAATACCTGCGCGGCGTCACGGTGAAGATGAAGGCGGCGGCGCAGACGCTCGACCTCGATCAGTTTTATCAAAACGACCTGGCCTTCCATCGCAAACTCTGGGAGGTCTCGGGCAACGAGTATCTGGTCGAATGTCTGGAGCGAATCGTGGCGCCGCTCTTCGCCTTCTTTTTGATGAAGGACCGCCGCCCTGGCGAGTCGTACCTGGTCAGCGCCGCCCAACACGAAAAGATAGTTGAAGCGCTGCCCCGGCTGAGCGGAGCGAAGTTGCGCGCGCTGATGAGAAATTCGGTCTCAGAATGGAAGACCGAGATATTCAGCGCGGTGCTGCCGCGCGAGTCTAAATAGAAGACCGCCGGTCTTCCCCCTCAGTTGCTGAGATGTAATCCGAACCAAGTTTGATGATCCCTGGGAGCGCAGGCATCCCTGCCTGCTGGCTTCCAAAGCGAGCAGGCAGGGATGAGCGGCGCTCCCAGGGATTTTCCGCTGCTGGGATGTAATCCGAACCTAATTCTATGATCTGTGCGTCGCGCGTCGGCGTGTATCACGGAGACGCCTGGGCGCCACCCAGTAACCCATCAACTAAAAGGAGAGGTTATGCATCCGAACACAAGCAAGATGATCCTCCGTACGAGGCCCGCGACCTTTTCAACACAAGGAGGGGCCATGCTACTCGCCACACGCAAGAGCATAAGCTATGCGCTGCTGATGTCGCTCGCGCTGGCCTGCCTTCTTACCGGCGCTTCGGCACAAGGCCTGACCGGCCAAATCTCCGGATCGCTCACCGACTCCCAGGGCGGCGGCGTGTCGAACGCCAGAGTCGAAGTGATCAACGAGGAGACGGCGCAGTCGCGCGCCGTCACTTCAGACGGCGAGGGAAACTTCGTCGTGACTCAACTCCTGCCCGGAACCTATTCGCTGGTCGTGACGGCCGGCGGCTTCAAGAGGTTCGAACAGAAAGGAATCGTCCTGACCGCAAACGAGCGCGTGGCCGTGCGTAAGGTTACGCTGGAAGTCGGCGATGTGAACCAGACCGTCACGGTCACCGCGGAGGCGCCCAACGTGCAGACGGAAAGCGCCGAACGCGCGGGCTTGATCAGCGAAGCGCAGATTCAGGGCATCGCGCTCAAAGGGCGCGATTACATGGGCCTGGTGCGTCTGCTGCCCGGCGTGGTGGATACGGCCAACCGCGAGGCGCCCGGGTGGAATAACCTGGTCGGCGTCACCGTCAACGGCAGCCGCGGCGGCACGCTCAACCTGACGCTCGACGGCGTGTCGAGCCTCGACACCGGATCGCAACTCGGACCGTATCTCGCGCCCGGACTCGACGCCATCGGCGAAGTCAAAGTGCTGCTGACCAACTATCAGGCCGAATACGGCCGCAGCTCCGGCGGCACGATCAACGTTGTGATCAAGAACGGCACGCGCGATTTCCACGGCAGCGGTTTCTACTTCAAACGCCACGAGCAATTCAACGCCAATGAGTATTTCAACAACTTGCGCGGCTTCCCCAAGCAGCGTTACCGGTTCAACTATTGGGGCGGCACAATCGGCGGGCCGGTGATCATCCCGGGCACGGGCTTCAATAAGAACCGCGACAAGCTCTTCTTCTTCTGGTCGCAGGAGTATCTGCCGCGCCTCTATCCGACACGGCAAGGGCGATTGACATTTCCGACCCAACTCGAACGCAATGGGGATTTCTCGAAAAGCTCGGTTTTCATCAGGGATCCGCTCATCCCATTAACGACTGTCACAAGATGCGAACCAACCCCGGTGAATAATCCAGCGCCCGGCGTTAATTACCAAGGCGCCTGTTTCCGCGACATGTCGCGCGCGACCGCTGACAACCTGCAGGGCTTGAACATCATTCCACTCGGCCGGATCGACCAAAACGGGCAGAAGCTGCTCAACATCTTCCCGCTGCCCAACACGTCGGGCGGCAACTTCAACACCGTCTTCCAGAGCACGGTCAATCAGCCCCGCCGCGAAGAGATTTTGCGCATGGATTGGAACGTCAGCTCGAAGACGACCTTCTACGCCCGCGGAATCCAGAGTTACGAGGCGTTCAAGGGCGATTTCGATTTCGTGTTGGCTTCGGGCATCTGGCCGCAATTCCCGATCATGTACCAGATCAGGAGCCGCGGTCTGGTGAGCACATTGATTCACACCTTTAATCCGACGCTCACTAACGAGCTGACTTTCGGCGTCAACCGCGCGCTGCAGACGGTCGACCCGCTCAATCAGGCCGGCATTGACAAGAACGACCGCGTGAAGATCGGCCTGACGCTGCCGCAGTTCTTTCCCGCGATCAACCCACTGAACCTGATTCCGAACGCCACGTTCGCGGGCGTGCAGAGCGCGCCCCAGTTCAACATCGAGCAGCGCTTCCCCTTCTTCGGGACGAACAACATCTGGAACTGGTCGGACAACCTCTCGAAGATCTGGGGTTCGCACAACCTGAAGGCCGGCTTCTACCTCGAATACACCACGCGCAACGCGGCGCGCGCGGCGGCCTTCAACGGCACGTTCAATTTCGATAACAACCCCAACAACCCGCTCAATACTGGCAACCCGTTCGCTAACGCGCTGAGCGGCGTGGTCAACTCCTACACCGAAGCGAACCTCAAGCTGAACGGCCACGCGCGCTACAAGAACATCGAATGGTTCCTGCAGGACAACTGGAAGGTCAACAGACGGCTGACGCTCGATTACGGCCTGCGTTTCTATTACATCCAGCCGACGATCAGCGCGGGCGACAACCTGGCTTACTTCGATCCGGCGCTCTATGACGCGTCGAAGCAGCCACGTCTGATCGAGCCGTTTTGCTTGAATAATGCGAATCCCTGTTCCGCCAACAACGGCGCCAACCGGCGCGGGCGCAACCCGTTGACGGGCGAACTCCTGCCGGCCGTCAAGATCGGCACGTTTGCGGCCGGCTCAGGCTCGCCGTTCCAGGGGATGCGAGTCGTCAAAGAGAGTGTGTTCGATTCGCCGGGAATCAACATCGGCCCGCGCGTCGGGTTCGCGTATGACATCTTCGGTGACGGCAAAACCTCTTTGCGCGGCGGCGTCGGCGTTTTTTACGACCGCTTCAATGACGACCAGGTGTTGCAGCTCGTCGAAGCGCCGCCGAACGTGATCACGGCGACGGCCAACTTCACGACGATCAAAGACCTGCTCGCGACGCCGCTCAGCGTCAGCCCGCCGGGCGTCTTTTCCATTCAGACCGACTATGATCCGCCGGCGGTCTACAATTTCAGCCTCGGCGTTCAGCGCGACATCGGCTATAACACTGTGCTCGACGTGGCGTATGTCGGCTCGCTCGCGCGCCACTTGTTGCAAAGGCGAAGCATCAACGCGGTTCCCTACGGCGCGCGGTTCCTTCCATCGAGCATTGACCAGACTGTGGGGGGCGGCGCGACGCCGCTGCCCGACAACTTCCTTCGTCCAAATAAAGGTTACGGCGACATCAACCTGATCGAGTTCGCCAGCAACTCGAACTACCACTCGCTGCAGGTACAGGTGAACCGCCGCGTCACGACCAGGCTCGCTTTCGGTCTGAGCTACACCTGGTCGAAGGCGATGGATCTGGTGGACGGCAATAATAACAACATCAACCCGTTCATCGACCCGCGCGTCCGCAACTACGGCAAGGCGGGTTTTGATCGCACACACATTTTCACGCTCAACTACGTCTACAAAGTTCCCGGCTTGAGCAGATATTGGGATAACGCCCTGTCGCGCGCCGTCTTTGACGGTTGGGAGTTGTCGGGCATCACGTCGTTCATCAGCGGCGCCCCGACCGGCATCGGCTACAACCTGTCGCCGAACGCCGATCTCGTCGGCGGCTCAGGCGGCGGCGTGGACAGCCGCGTTGTCTTGGTCGGGAACCCTGTCCTGCCGCGCGATCAACGCGATTCGACTTGCGTACACAACAATGATCTAACGACGGCGCAGGCTAAGTTGCAGGCGGTTGGCTGTCATTTTAATGTCATCTTCGCGCAGGTCCCGAAGGCCAACTTCGGCATCGGCAACGCGCCGAAAGACCCGATTCGCGGCCCCGGCATCAACAACTGGGACATCTCCGTCTTCAAGAACTTCAAGCTCGCCCGTGAAGGCAGAGTGTCATTGCAGTACCGGTTGGAGATGTACAACGCGTTCAACCATACGCAATTCGGCGGTGTGGGTGTGAGCGGCGTGGACACGACAGCGCAGTTCAATCCCAGCACCGGCGCCCAAACCAATCCACTTTTTGGCTCATACAATGCGGCGCGCGATGCGCGGCGCATTGTGATGGGGCTGAAGCTCAACTTCTAGCTCCGCTTGGACGTTGAATGGAACACGGATCAGGCTGAGCGGATTAGATCAAATCAGATCCGTCTCGATCCGTCGCATTAGCTCAATCCGTGTTCTATTTGCAATTTCGGGCGGATTTATTCAACATCGCCAATCATCGGCGCCGACGCCCTAAAAGAATGAAGATTGCCCCTGGGTACGCATCGCTTCCAGCGTGCAGTCTCCGATCAATAGTCTATTGATCGGAGACTGCACGCTGGAAGCGATGCGTACCCAGGGATTTTCTGGGGAATTCTATGATCCGAAAACTGACGATATTGATCGCGATGGTCTGTGGGTGCATAGCGGCTTGGAGCGCATATGGATTGACCGACGGCAAGCCCGCCGACTGGCTAACCGACGGCGGCGATTCGCAGCGCACCGCCTGGCAGCGGGACGAAAGCATTATCACGACGGCCAACGTCAAGGACATGAAGCTGCTGTGGAAGATCAAGCTCGATAATCAGCCGCGCGAGTTGCACAACCTGTTGCCCGCGCTGGTCGTGGGCCGCGTCACGACGGCGAGCGGCCCCAAACAGATCGTGATCGTCACCGGCGTCTCGGACAACATCTACGCGATTGACGCCGACAAGGGCGAGCTTCTCTGGAAACATCACTTCGAAACTTCGTGGACGCCGCCGCCCGGGGGCAGGGGCGTTTACGTTCTGTGCCCCGGCGGCATAACTGCGACGCCCGTCATCGGGGCTGGGGACGCGCCGGGCAAATACACTCTTTACGCAGCCGCGTGGGACGGCACGCTGCGCCGCCTTAACGTCGCCGACGGCAAAGAGGTCGCGCCGCCCGCGAAATTCATGCCGCCGAACGGAAAACCTTACGCGCTGAACCTCGTCAATAACGTGATCTACACGCACACCGCTCAGGGCTGCGGCGGCAATCCGAACATGGTCTACGCCTACGACCTGGCGACTGATAAGGTCGGCTCGTGGGGGCCGGCGGGCGGCGGGATGTGGGGTCGGACCGGCCCCGCGATCAGCTCCACGGGCGTTATGTACACGGGCACGGGCGACGGGCGATGGGACCCCGAGAACGGCATCTACGGCAACGGCATCATCGGCGTGAAGCAGAACCCGCAAACGAAGGCCATGGAATTGGTGGATTATTACGGCCCCTCCAACGCCGAGTGGCTTTGGAAGCGCGACCTTGATATGCAGGTCACTCCGGCGATCTTCAATTACAAGGGCAAAGAATTGATGGTCGACGCGGGCAAGGAGTGCGTGGTCTACCTGATGGACACGGAATCAATCGGCGGAGACGACCATCGCACGCCCTTGCGCCGCACGCCGCTGATCTGCAACGAGGAGGTCAACTTCGCCTCGGCTGGCGTCTGGGGCTCGATGGCCAGTTGGGAGGACTCGAAGGGGACGCGCTGGGTGTTGACGCCCTTCTGGGGGCCGAAGCATTCGAAGTTCAAAGCGCCGATCGAATACGGCCCGATTAAGTATGGAGCGATCGCCGCGTTCAAAGTCGAAGAGAAGAACGGCAAGTGGAACCTGGCGCCGGCCTGGCTCTCGCGCGACATGAATCGCGCCGAGCCGCCGGTGATCGCCAACGGCGTCGTCTTCGCCTACGGCAACGGGGAAGACACTAACCAGGCGGCGTTCGACATCGGACTCGCCTACAACTCGGCCGAGAATCGGATCAAAGGCTCTACGCACGCGGCGCTCTACGCGCTCGACGCCCAAACAGGCAAGGAACTGTGGTCGAGCGGCGATCAGATCACCTCGTGGAGCCACTGGGGAGGGCTTTCGACGGCCAACGGCCGCGTCTACATCAACACGTTCGACGGCATGCAGTACTGCTTCGGCGTTAAGAGCGCTTCTGAGAACCCGGCTCCCTAACTCATAACAACTGACATCGGCGCATCGAATGAAATTACAACCGTCGTGTGAGAGCGTTCCGCAGTACCGCCTTTAGGCGGCAGTGCTTGGATTCTAAGCACTGCCGCCTAAAGTCCAATGAGGTTAAGTTAGCGATTAGTGGCGCGGACTTTAGTCCGCGCTGATGGCTGGCGCGCGGACTAAAGTCCGCGCCACTAATCGCGCCAGATGCCTAACTTAAGCTCATTGGCCTAAAGGCGGTACTGCGGAACGCTCTCCTCCGGCGATTGTAATTGAACCGAATGCGCCAATCTCACTTGCTCTGAATGTCAGATATGAAACACATCGTTTTGCTCGGCGATTCTGTTTTCGATAACAAGGCCTACGTCAACGGCGGGCTTGACGTTATCTCGCAAGTTCGCCGGCAAATCCCCGACGGATGGAGGGCCAGCCTTCGCGCCGTTGACGGCAGCGTGATCGAGAACGCGCGAAAGCAGGCCCTCGATTTACCGGACGACGCCGTTCACACAGAAAATAGCGGTCGCCGCGCTGGCGACTTTCAACGACGTGATAATCAGGCAGGCGTTTCTGGCGGGAGTTCCGCTGATCGATCTGCGGCTTGTGTGCGACGAGGATTCGGACTACGCCAACGAGATAGAGCCGTCGGAAAAGGGCGGCTGGAAGATTGCGAATGCGATCGTGCGCCTGGTCAGCGAACATGATTTTGAGAGTCGCAGGACCGAGGTGTTTATATGAGCGACTGGCGTATCAAAAGGGCCGAAAAAAGCGGCGATGAAAGATACTAAAGCTGACAAAAAGTAAAAGGAGTTTCTTGATGAGAAGACTTGCTGGCGCCCTCATCGTCTGCATCGCTACCCTCGTCGCCTGGACGGGCGACGCGAAGGCCCAGCGCGGCGTGGACTGGATGACGAGCAATGGAGACGCGCAGCGTTCGGCCTGGGTCAGGGCGGACGCGAAGATTTCGAAGGAGTCGTTACAGGACCCGAAGCGGAAGCCGGGGTTCCAACTTCTGTGGAAGCTCAAACTCGACAACAAGCAGAGACAGTTGAACTCACTCACGCCGCCGGCGACGCTCGAACGTTTGATCGGATACCGTGGATTCCGGATGTTGGGATTCGTGGGAGGCAGTTCTGACGCCATCTTCACGATAGACACCGACCTGGGGCGAATGGAGTGGGAGAAGCGATTGGCTTCGACCACTCCGTCGCAGGCCGGAACGCTCGCCTGTCCCGGCGGAATGACCACTGGCGTAGCGCGTCCGACAGCGGCCATGCTGCCGCCGTCTTCTTTCGGCGGAGGCGGAGGCGGGCGCAGCGCGCCCGCGCGTAGCGCGGTCGGCGAGCCTGGCCAGGGCGCGGTCACGCTTGCGCTGGTTCGACCGAATCCTCCGGGCGCATCGGCGTCGCCTTCGTCAAGCTCGGCGCCGCCGCGGCCCGTTCGCCCCAATCCCGCCAACCCTCCGGGCGGACAGTTGGGCGCGGGGCCTTTCCTCGTCTACGCCATCTCGGGCGACGGGATGTTCCACTCGATGCACCTGTCGAACGGCGCTGATTACGAGACGGCCGTAAAATTCCTGCCGCCGAACGCCAGCGCCAACGGGTTGATCATACTCGACAACGTCGCCTATGTCGTAACCGAGGGGAACTGCGGCGGCGCGGCGAACGGCGTGTGGGCGCTCGATCTCCTCTCCAAACAGGTCACGACCTGGAAAGCGAACGTCGCGGGCATAGCCGGCCCTGCTTTCGGCGGAGACGGAACGCTATATGTCGCAACCGGCAGTGGAGGCGAATCGCCGAATTCGTTGGTCGCGCTCGATCCGAAGACCTTGTCGGTGAAGGGTTGGTATAAGGCGGGCGCGCAGGAGTTCTCTTCCACGCCGGTCGTTTTCGAATACAAAGGAAAGACTCTGATAGCCGCGGGCGCCGAAGATGGTCGCGTGCATCTGCTGGACAGCGCAAATCTGGGAGGAGCGGATCATCAGACGGCGCTTTACACGACGCCGGCCCCGTCAAAAGCGGGGACTAAGGCGCTGGGCGCGCTGGCGAGTTGGCAAGATCGAAGCGGCGCGCGCTGGATACTCGCGCCGGCTGTAGGCTCGCAGGCCGCTGATCTCGGGTTCGCGGCCACGAACGGCGCCGTGACAAATGGCGCGGTCGTCGCCTGGAAACTTGTTGAGCAAGACGGCGCGCTGACGTTGCAACCCGCCTGGGCCTCGCGCGATTTGGTTTCTCCGCTGCCGCCTACGATCATCAACGGCGTGGTCTTTGTAACCTCCGGCGGCGAGCTTCGTACTAACGACAGTAAGATGACTGCGGCGGAGCGGGCGCGGCGTTCGTCGCGCGCAATCCTCTACGCGCTCGACGGCGAGACCGGCAAAGAGCTTTGGAACAGCGGAACGACGATCACGTCGTTTGCTCGCGGCGCCGCGTTGTCGGGCGGCGTGGGCCAGATTTATCTGACGACGTACGACGGCGTGATCTACGCGTTCGGTTTCCCGATGGAGCATTGATTCGATGAGAGCGGTTCTGACCTCTTCACGTGTTTGCCTTATACAGGTTTTCAAATATATGAAGACAGTTAGCCACAGAGCGCACAGAGCGCACAGAGGGCGCGATGATGGAGTTGATGATTTTTCTGTGACCTCTGTGATCTCTGTGGCTATTCATCCATATGAAAGCCGCTGTAGTAACGGTCGCATGTGGCGTGTCGCTTTGCTCGGCGTCGCCGTCACGCTATTCGCGGGCGGCGAATGGATAAGATCGGCGGCGAGTGTTGACAAACCGCTGCCGGACGGGCCGGGCAAAGCAGAGACGCAGAAACTCTGCTCACAATGCCACGATATGGATAGATCGGTTTCCCTAAGACAGGATCGCGCGGGATGGCGGAGGACTATTGAAAAGATGTTGGCCTTTGGCGCAAAAGCCTCGGATCAGGAAATCAACGCCGTGCTCGATTATTTGGCTACGAATTTCCCGGCCGATGACGTCCCGAAGATCAACGTGAATAAAGCCGCGGCGATCGAATTCGAAAGCGGGTTGTCGCTCCGCCGCTCGCAAGCCGCTGCGATCATCCGCTACCGCGAGAAGAACGGCCCCTTCAAATCAATCGAGGACCTGAAAAAAGTTCCCGGCGTGGACGTTGAGAAAATCGAGGCGAAGAAGGATCGCCTGACCTTTTAACAGCGCCCCTACGCGCGCGGCGCTGTGCCGGTATCCCAACAATGAAAATCTGGGTTGTCAAAATTGTGCTCGGCCTGGCGGTTTTGAGCTGCCTCATTTCGGCGCAATCGCCGCGTGATTGCGCCTCAGTGACGGCTGCTCTCGAGCAACGTCTGGAAACGCAGCGGCGATTGCTGGCCGATTGGGCGGGGTTGATCCGCTACGGCAGCGAGAATACCGAACTTCCCGCGCCGAAGCAGGACGAAGACCGCGTGGTCTTTCTGGGCGACGAGATCACGGAGAATTGGGGACGCGGAAGCGCGCAGTTCTTTCCGGGCAAGTCCTATTTGAATCGCGGCATAAAGGGGCAGACCACGCCGCAGATGCTGGTCCGATTCCGCCAGGACGTGATCGCGCTCAAACCGAAAGTGGTTGTGATTCAGGCGGGGATGAACGACATCGCCAGCCTCACAGGCCCGATCACGCAGGGAATGTTCGCGGAAAACATCATGTCAATCGTCGAACTGGCCAAAGCGAACAACATCCGCGTCGTGCTGGCCTCGCTCACGCCGATTTGCGACTGCTATACGAAGCAGTCGACGCTCAGGCCGCAGGGAAAGATCATCGGGATGAACGGCTGGCTTAAGGAGTACGCGGCCCAGAGCGGCTCGGTCTATCTCAATTACTATTCGGCGATGGCAGAAGGCAGAAATTTGAAGAAAGAGCTGACCGGCGACGGGTTGCTCCCGAACGACGCGGGCTATGCCGTTATGGCCCCGCTCGCCGAAGCAGCCATCGCCCAGGCGCTGAGTAAGAAGTGATTTTCAAAAAAAAGCCTCATCCACAAAACCACACGAAGGATCACGAAGTATTTTTCTTCCTTCGTGATCCTTCGTGTGGCTTTGTGGATGATTTTCCACTGGAGCAAATCAATGAGCGCTGAAAGCAAATACCAATACCCGAAGCTGCATAACGCGACCTGGCCGGGCCTTGTCGGCAAGGGAGGCCCGGACGCGGAACCCGTCATCGATTTTGAAACCATGCTCGATATGACCGCCGCCGCTGAAGTTGACGGTCAGCGCTTCGACGGCGTGGACATCTTCCTGTCGCTTCCGCACACCGACATAGATTCGTCCGATGACGGTCTGAAAAAGTTGGCCGACCAGGTGGCCGCCCGCGATCTGGTCATCGGATCGCTCGTCGCGCCAGTCTGGGGGCCGACCGGCGGAGGCTCGGCGATGGGTTCCGAAGAGGAGCGCAAAGCCTTTCTGACGCAAGTTCGTAAATCCTGCGCCATCGGCAAGAAGCTCCGAGACCTCGGCATCCGCTCTTACGGGATCGTGCGCATCGATTCGTCGTGCGGCCCGTCGGAGTGGGCCGAAGACCCGGCGGGCAATACGAAGAAGATCGCCGCGACCTTTCGTGAGGCATGCGACATCGCAGAAAGTTACGGCGAGCGGCTGGCGGCCGAGGGCGAAATTTGCTGGGGCGGCATGCACAGTTGGAAGTATTTGCATGAACTGCTCGAACAGGTGGGCCGCCCCGAAACGCTGGGCATTCAGGCCGACATGGCGCACACGATGCTCTTCACGCTCGGTTACAACGCGCCCGAGCACCGCCTGCTGCCCAAAGATTACGACTGGTCGGACAAAGAATTGTTGTATGAAGCGCTTGGAAAGATGACCGCCGCGCTGCGCCCGTGGGTGAAGGACTTCCACGTCGCGCAGAACGACGCCACGGTCAAAGGCTCCGGCTCGCACGACAAGACCGGACGCCACTGCCTGCCGAACGACCCCAACGGCAAGATGGACATAGTCCGCGCCGCAGGCCTGTGGCTGCGCGATGAACGCGGCGAAGTCACGCGCAACACGCAACACGTCAATTGGGACGGCTGTATGTTCTCGAACGAAACGATGCTGAAGCCGCAGACGTGGCGCGACGTCCTCTCGACGATGATCGCGGTGCGGAACGCGCACGGATGGAATTGATGTGCGAGAACTGGCGGCAAATCGCATTGTAAGAACCCATTCTTCGTCGCGGAGCGACGGTTTGAACTTAGGCCGGCGTTTCAACGCCGGTGTCAGACGTGAGAGAAATCCGCGAGTCGCGGAGCGACGGTTGAAGGAAGCGACGAATAAAAGTTGAATGTAGCGACGAAACTCACAACTATCTCAACCGTCGCTCCGCGACTGGCCAATCATTCGCCCGTTCAACCGGCGTTGAAACGCCGGCCTAAGTTCAAACCGTCGCTCCGCGACGAAGAGTAAAACAGAACAATGATATGAGCAAAAAACACTTGAATATCGGTTTAGTCGGTTACGGCTTCATGGGGCGCGCTCACTCGAACGCGTTCCTGCAAGCGGGACGTTTTTTTGATCTGCCGTACAGCCCAACGCTCAAGGCCGTATGCGCTCGCAATGCGGAACGCGCGAAGTCCTTCGCTGACAATTGGGGCTACGAGTCGGTCGAGACGGATTGGCGCAAGCTGATCGAGCGCAAAGACATCGACCTGATTGACATCGCCAGCCCCAACGACACGCACGCCGAGATCGCCATCGCCGCAGCCCGCGCCGGCAAAATGGTGATGTGCGAAAAGCCGTTGGGTCGCAACGCCGCTGAAGCGAAGGCGATGGTCGAAGCGGTCGAAGCCGCCAAAGTCTCCAATATGGTCTGGTACAACTACCGCCGCGCGCCGGCGGTGGTGTTGTTGAAGAACCTGATTGACGAAGGGCGCTTCGGGCAAATCTTCCATTACCGCGCCAAATTCCTTCAGGATTGGACGATCTCGAAGGATTTGCCGCAGGGCGGGGAAGCGCTGTGGCGACTTGATGTGGCGGTCGCGGGCAGCGGCGTGACCGGCGACCTGCTGGCCCACAACATTGATACCGCGATGTGGCTGAACGGTCCGATCTCCGAAGTCGTGGCGATGACCGAGACGTTCATCAAAGAGCGCAAGCACAACCTGACGGGGAGCGTCGAACCGGTCGGGATCGACGACGCCAGCGCGTTTCTGTGCCGGTTCGAGAACGGATCGCTCGCGACCTTTGAAGCGACGCGGTACGCGCGCGGCCACAAGGCGCTCTACACGCTCGAAATCAACGGCGAACATGCCTCGGCAATTTGGGACCTGCACGACCTGCACCGCATCCAGTATTTCGACCACCGCGACGAAGGATTGACGCGCGGCTGGCGCAGCGTCCACGTGACGGACGGGGATCATCCCTACATGAAACGCTGGTGGGTGCCGGGGCTTCAGATCGGATACGAACACACATTCATTCATCAGTTCGCCGATTTTCTGGAGGCGCTCGGCGCGGGCAAAGAAGCGGCGCCGACATTCAGGGATGGTTTGGCGACGGATTATGTGACCGACGCGGTATTGAAATCAGCAAAGACCCGGCAATGGGAGAAGGTTTAGTCTGGTACGGTACCGCGCGCGTGAGCAAGCGGCGCTTTAGAGTCAGGCGCATTGTTTGACATTGGAAGCCGCCGCTTGCTCACGCGCGCGGTACCGTACCAGACTCGTTTCTCAATTCGTGAAGGAGAGTCTTATGAAAAAGCTTGTCGCAATTTCCTCCGCCGCTTTGCTCGCGGCTTTGCTTCTGACCTTTGAAGGAAGTTTCACCAGCGCGCAGCAATCCGGCGCTCCACAAGGCCAGCCCCGCCCCGGCGGAGGTCGCGGGCCGGGCATCGAAGCCCTGGCGCCGGATGATCACACGGGGTTTGAATCCATCTTCGACGGCAAGAGCTTGAAGGGATGGGACGGCGATCCCGCTTTCTGGCGCGTGGAAAACGAAACCATCGTCGGCGAGAGCACGGCTGAAAAGCCGCTAAAGGTGAACACGTTTCTTATTTGGCGCGGCGGCCAGCCCAAGGATTTCGAGCTTAAACTGGAATACCGTATCAACTCGACCAACAGCGGAGTGCAGTATCGCAGCGTCGAACTCCCCGAGGTAGGCAAGTGGGTCATGAAGGGCTATCAGGCCGACATCGATTTCCAGAACACGTTCACGGGGCAACTTTACGAAGAGCGCGGTCGCGGCTTCCTCGCCATGCGCGGCCAGATGACGCTCCTGCAACAGGGTAAAAAGCAGGTCATCGCCAACCTGGGCGGCGGCGACGACCTCAAGAGTCTGATCAAGGTCAACGATTGGAATCAACTCCACATCATCGCCCGAGGGAATGCGCTCACGCACGTTCTGAACGGGCGTCTGATGGCCGCCGCGATTGACGACGACGTGACGAACCGCGCGATGGGCGGACTGATCGGATTCCAGTTGCACCAAGGCCTTCCGATGAAGGTGGAGTATCGGAACATCTGGCTGAAGGGCCTCTGAAATAGTGGCGCGGACTTTAGTCTGCGCGGCCCATGAACATGAATATGATGCAGGCGCAGACTAAAGTCCGCGCCACACCCTATCGTCAGCGTTTTGTCGGAGTCTTCGGCTTCGCGCCTGACTTGATGATGAGTTCGGTGAGAAGGTCTACGGCCTGGTCGAGCGGCAGAACGTCGGCGATGTCGATGGGCGTCCTACCTCGGTCGTTGCGCTCGTCGAGCGGCGCCCCTCTGTCGGCGAGGAATTGAATCACTTTACATATCTCTTTCTGGTCAGAGGCGCCGACGCCGGTGACGGCGGAGTGCATCACCGTGGCGCCGCTCTCGGTGACGGCCTTCACGTCCGGGTCAAGCTCATAAGCCAATTTCACCACCTGGACGTTGGCGCTGCCGGCGGCTTGCATAAGCAGCGTCGTGCCATCTTCACCCTTTAATTTCGGATCGGCGCCGGCGGCGAGAAGAGACTTCATAATCTCCAACTGACCGGCTCTTGCCGCCACGTGCAGCGGCGTGATCTCGCCGGCCGGCGGGCGAAACGGGCCGGCGGCTGGGGCCCCGCGCATCAAGGCCTTTGCGTTGCGCGCGTTCGGATCGGCCCCTCTGGCGAGTAATTTTTTGATGAGTTCGAGGTCGCCCAACTGCGCGGCGGTGTGCAGCGGCGTATTGCCGCGCCGATCCGCGACCTTTACCTCGGCGCCGCCTTCGACCAGGGCGATGGCCGCTTCCGTGCTGCGAAAAGCCGCCGCCGCGATCAATACGGATGAGCCGTCGGGCAGCTTTGTGTTGGGATCGGCGCCGGCCGCGATCAATTGCGACACTGACTGCGCGTCGTTCTTGACGGCGGCGAAGGTCAACGCGGCGTAGCCGGTTTTTGAGACGGCCTTCACGTCCGCTCCGTGTTTGATCAATAACTGCACGACCTCCGAATGGCCTTCCGACGCCGCCCACATCAGCCCCGTCTGGCCTTTTCTGGACTCGGCGGCATTTACCTTCGCGCCGCGTTCGAGGAGGAGTTTGACGGCTTCCGCATTGCCTGAATTGGCGGCGATCATCAAGGCCGTCGTGCCGTCCCATCGCGCGGCGCTCACGTCCGCGCCGGCTTCGACCAGTCTTTTCACGAGAACGGCGTTGCCTGTGCCGCAGGCGAGCGTAAGCGGCGTTTCGCCGTACTCGTCCGCCGTGTTGACCTTCGCGCCGGCGGCCAACAGCATCTCGGCGGCCTTCTGATCGTCCAGGTAAATCGCCCACGCAAGCGCCGTCGCGCCGTCGGGTTGCGCGACGTTCACGTCGGCCCCCGCTTTGATGAAGGCGTTGAGGGCTTTGTGATCGCGACGTTTGACTGCGTCCAACAGATCAGGAACATCATATGCCAGACACGCCACGGCGGCGATTATGCATAGTATTACGCAATGCGGCAGTGAGCTTACCTTCATCAGTTTCCCTTAGTGACGAAAAATCGCAGCGATAAAAGCCGCCAAAAAGGCGACCAGCGCAACTATGCCGACGAGAACAATTAACACGCTCAAGCAAGGCAATCCAGCTTGCCCGTGCTGTCGCCGAACTTTTCAACCGGCGCGCCGGCCTTCTCCAGCATGCTTAATAGCAGATTGTTGAGCGGCGTGTCTTTCGGATATACGACGTGGCGATTGCCCTTGGCCTGTCCCGCGCCGCCGCCCGCCAGGACGATCGGCAGGTCGTGATGCGTATGCAGATTGCCGTCACTAATGCTGCTGCCGTAAAGGATCAGCGAACGGTTGAGCAGGTTGTCGTCGCCGTCCTGCGTCGTTTTCAAACGCTCCAACAAATAGGCGAAGAGTTTGACGTGTCGCTCGTTGATCTTCGTCACCTTGGCGATCTTGTCCGCGTCGTTCTGGTGGTGCGTGAGGTTGTGGTGCCCGTCAGAGATGCCGATGGAGCGATATGGGCGGTTACTGCCCTCGCGGGCCATCATCAAGGTGATCACGCGCGTCAGATCGGCCTGGAACGCCAGCGCCATCAAATCCATCACCATTTTGACGTGGTCTTCAAACTCTTCGGGGACGGCGGTCGGGCGCTCCATCACGGGCAGTTTCATCGCGGCGTTCTGCTGTTCGGCCTTTTGAATGCGCCGCTCGATGTCGCGGATCGAGTCGGCGTATTCGTCGAGTTTTGCGCGGTCGCCGGGGCCGAGATTGCCGTTGAGCCGAGCCAGGCTGCCGTTCACGTAATCGAGGATGCTCCGCTGCCGCTCGAACATCGCCAGCCGCGCGGCGGCGTCTGTGCTCTCGCCGTCGCCGAATAGTCGCTCGAAGATTGCGCGCGGATTGTTCTCAACGGGCAAAGGCGTTGTCTCGCCGCGCCAGGAAATGGTGTTGGTGTAGGCGCAGCTATAGCCGCTGTCGCAATTGCCGGCGAGTTGGTTCGATTCGATGCCGAGTTCGAGCGAAGCGAACTGCGTATGCTTGCTGAGTTCCTGCGCGGCTATCTGGTCGGCTGATACGCCGGCGCGAATGTTGATCTCGGACTTCTTCGGATGGACGCCGGTCAGGAAGGTCGCGCCGGCTCGCGCGTGGTCGCCCGCGCCGTCGCCGAGCGCGCGCCCTTGAACCTGCGCCAGCCCGCTGAAAACCAGCAGGCGTTCGCGGAACGGCTCCAGCGGCTTCATCGTCGGCGCGAACTGGAAGTCGGCCCCTACGCCCTTCGGCGTCCACTTGTCCATGATGATTCCGTTGGGAACATAGACGAAGCCGAGACGCACGGCGGGTTTCGCGCCGGCCGCGAACGCGGGCGTCATCGCGTCGAGAAACGGCAGAGCTATCGTCACGCCCATCCCGCGCAGAAATGCGCGGCGCGGCAGAGATTTCCTGGTCACGATCATTATTGGCGTCCTCCTCCGAAATCTCCTGGGAGCGCAGGCATCCCTGCCTGCTGGCTTCGGTCAGTCGGCCCTTGCCGGAATCCCGCAGGCAAGGATGCCTGCGCTCCCAGGGGTCTCATCATTATTACAAACGCTTCCTCATTTGGAACGGTTTACTGTTGATGATCGCATTGATCAGCGCGGGCAATCGGTAATCGTCTCGCGCAGCTTCTCGCATAATCGCACGCACGGCCGGGGCGTCATTTGCTTCGAGGCCGCGTCCGAGCGCATAAGTGAGCAGCTTTTCGGTCACGGTCGTGGCGAATTCGTCACGGTGGCCGGTCAAGAGAATCTTCTTCAATTCAGCAGGCCCGTTGAATTTAGTTCCGTCCGGCAACTTGCCCGAAGCGTCGATTACCGCTCCGGCGTCCTTCGTGCGCCAACGTCCGACGGCGTCGTAATTTTCCAGCGCGAACCCGATGGGGTCCATGCGGGCGTGGCAGGAGGCGCAGATCGGATTGGCGCGGTGCGCGTCCATCTGCTCGCGCATGCTCAGCAGCCGTCCGTCCTTTCCGCGCGGCTTCAAATCGGGCACGTCTGGCGGCGGCGGCGGCGGCGGCGCGCCGAGCAGGTTTTCAAGAATCCATTTGCCCCTTTGCACTACAGACGTGCGGTTCGGGTAAGAGGTTACGGTCAGGACGCTGCCTTGCCCCAACAGTCCGCTGCGGTTCGGATCGCTCAGCGCGACGCGGCGGAACTGCGATCCGTAGACGCCGCGAACGCCGTAATGTTCGGCCAACCGCTGATTCAAGAAAGTGTAGTTCGCGTCCAGCAGATCGAAGACGCTGCGGTTCTCGCGCAGGATGCTCTCGAAGAAGAGTTCGGTCTCGCGCCGGAACGACTGCCGCAATCCCTCGTCGAAGTTTGGGAAGATGTCGGGGTCGGGCGTGATGGTCTCGAGATTTCTGAGGTGCAGCCATTGCCCGCCGAAGTTGCTGACGAAGGCTTGCGAGCGCGGGTCGTCGAGCATCCGGCGCGTCTGCTGTCGCAGGACGAGCGGGTTTTTCAATTTGCCCTGCTCGGCCAGATTCAAAAGCTCGTCGTCCGGGATGCTGCTCCACAGGAAGAAAGAGAGGCGCGAGGCGAGTTCAAAATCGTTCAAGCGATAGACCGCGCCAGGCGCGGCAGTCTTCGGATCGCGCTCGACGCGGAAAAGGAAATCCGGCGAGACGAGCATCGCTTCAATTGCGCTCTGGACGCCGTAATCGAAATCGCGTTCGCGCCGCCCGCGTTCGTAAAACGCTAGCAGCGGGCTCAAATCGGCGTCGGTCACAGGACGCCGGAACGCTCGCCGGGCCAGCGTGGCCAGAATCTGTTTCGCGCAAGTCGATTCTTCCTTCTCTTGCGCATGACGGCAGACAAAAATCTTGGCGCGGCTCGGAGTCTCGCCGCGACCCGTGGCGTTGAAAGGCCCGCTGACAGTGACGACCTCGATCGGAGTCGTGTCGAGGACTTCGAATCGCTTGATTCGCGCGCCGTCTAGCCACAGGTCGAGCGGGATCGTCTGAGCAAGCGCCATCGTCGCCATTCCCGGAGGCCCGCCGCGTCGTATGCCAGGTAGCGCAGGTTCAATCTTGGCGCCTTCGCGCGGGAAAGTGACGCCGACCGAACGCAAGCCCGCTTTTACCGGCAAACGCATTTCATAGAATTGGGCAGGCGCGCCGACGTCTACGTTGGCCGGAGTCTTGACGCGGATTAGGTATTCGCCGTCGAGCGGGAAGTAGTATTGAAACGACAGTCCGCCGCGCGAGTAGAAAGGCAGATCGTCGCTGACGCGATCGCTGCGCCCCATCCGCCGCGGCTGGAATCGCTCCTCGCTCGGCTTAATTTCCGGGTCGCCGATGGCCAGCCGGCTCACCTTGCGCGCCACCGAGATGTACTTTTCGAGCAGAGCGGGCGAGATCGTCAACACCTCGCCGATGTTGTCGAATCCGTAACCGGAATCGTCCACAGGCAAAGCCGCGCCGGGTTTGATGTCGACGGTCAGCAGGTCGCGAATCGCGTTGCTGTATTCCGTTCGATTCAGCCGATGGACGGTGGGCCGCCCTGGATTGGGATTGAGACGGGCGGCGCGATCCAACGCGCCTTCCAGCCAGTTGACGAACGCCGCCGCCTCCGACGCTTCGAGGCGCGGGGCTCCCGGCGGAGGCATCTGGCCCGTGCGCACTTTCCGCAACACTTTCTCCCAAAGCGCGGCGTTGTCGCCGACCTTGTCGAAGTTCAGGCCCTGGAGCGAGACGCCGGCGGTCTTCGATTTCTGGTTGTGACAGACGACGCAGTTTTCTTCGATCAGCGCGCGCTGCGCAATCGTGTTCGCGCGTTGCGCCCGTGACGATGAACCGGAGTAGAGAGTCGCCAGGCCGCCGATAAAAAGTACAAAGCCCAATTGCAGACGCCGTTTTCTCATCTCGCCATACACAAATGCGCATCACCGACCGCGCGGGTTTTGTTTGAAACGGAACTATTGCTTGAAGCGCAGGTACATCATTAATCACTTTTCAATTCATTTCAATGCTGCGGTACGGTACGGGGAGCGTAAGCCATTAGTTATCCCACAAGTCTTTGCGCCGGAGATGTTCATTCGCATAGCGCACCACCTGGGATGAAAAAAATTGAGTCCCTCCCAGCGTGTGAGTAGCCAAGGCGGGTCAATTCGTGGCTTCTATGACTCGTAACCCCGCCCGAACCTGTCGTTCCATCCACTTGCTCCAGCTCCGCAGCGTCGGTTCCGGATAACCGCCTCGATACTTCTCCCTCGCCCCGTGGAAGCGGACGTATGCGAGCGGCCCGACGGCCAGGCGCGGGACATCCAGTCCGGGCATGTCGTGAGCGCAGAAGGAGACCCCACGCTCCTCCAACAGTTGAAAGACCTCGTCGACCATCCAACTTTGATCGCGGAATTCGAAGACGTGCCGCAGGTCTCCGGGCAGCAAGTCCAGGAAAGACTCCAATCGCTCCAGGTCCAAACGCCACCGCGGCGGCAGTTGATAGAGGATCGGGCCCAGATCTTCCCGCAAGAGTCTGGCCCGATCCAGAAATCTCTTGAGCGGCGCCTTCGCGTCTTTCAGCCTCTTCAGATGGGTCAAGTATCGATTCGCTTTGACCGCGTAAATGAATCCTTCCGGCGCCTGCTCGCGCCAGGCCTTGAAGGTTTGAGCGGCGGGCAGTTGATAGAAAGTATTGTTGATCTCGACCGTGTCGAACGCCTCGGCGTAGAACTCGAACCACTGCTTCAGCGGCGCTTCTTCCGGATAGAAGCGCCCCCGCCAGTGCTTGTAATTCCAGCCCGAGCATCCGATGTGGATCTTGTCTTTTCTCATGGCTTGCTGATTGCATCAATAATAGGACCTATAGGACCTATAAGTCCTATAGGTCCTATTTGTCCTATTAATATGCATTTCGACGAACTTACAAAGTATTTCGAGCGATTGGAGGCCGCCAGTGGGCGGCTGAAGATGTACAAGCTGCTCGGCGAATTGTTCAGCCGGGCCGGCGAGGATGAGGTCGCCGAAATCGCCTATCTGCTCGAAGCGCGATTGGGGCCGCCGTTTGCGGCCGTGAACATCGGGATGGGGGAGCGGATGGTCGCCGCCGCCGTCGCCGCCGCCACGAAAAAGTCCGAAGCTGCGGTCTCGAAACTTTACAAGGAACTGGGCGATCTCGGTTTGGTCGCGCAGAGGCTGACGCCGAAAAACACGCGCGGCAAGTTGACCGTGTCCGAAGTCTACTCCTCGCTGCTCGAGATTGCGCGGACGAGCGGGCGAGGGAGCGCGGAGAAGAAGGTCAAGCGGTTGGCGGAGCTCATCGGCTCGGTGTCGCCGCTCTCGGCGCTCTACATTGCGCGCTTCGTCGTGGGACGCATGCGGCTCGGCGTCGGCGCTCCCACCATCATCGAGGCCGTGGCCCGTTTGCAGCCGGACGCCAGGGAGGCGCGGGCCGTGATAGAGCGGGCGTACAACCTCTGCTCCGATCTCGGCCTGACGCTCAAGACTTTGCGCGAGCGCGGCCTGGGAGGCCTCAAGAAGTTCAAGGCGCATGTCGGCGCGCCGGTCCGCATGATGCTGGCAGAGCGATTGCCGAACGCCGAAGCCATCGTCAAACGGCTCGGGCGCTGCGCGGTCGAGGCGAAGCTCGACGGATTCCGCTGCCAGGTTCATCTCAGGGGGCGGAAAGTGGAGATTTTCTCGCGCAACCTCGAACGCACGACCGACATGTTCCCCGACATCGCCGAGGCGGTCGTGGCGAGCGTCCGGGCTCGAAGCGCGATAATCGAGGGCGAGGCCGTCGCCGTAAACGAGGCCACCGGCGAGTTCCATCCATTTCAGGTCACCGCGCAGCGCAAGCGCAAATATAAGATCGAAGAGATGGCGCGCGAGTTCCCGCTTGTCTTTGTGGCCTTCGACCTGCTCTACGCCGACGGAAAGGATTACATCAATCAAGAGTATCGAACGCGGCGCGCCGCCCTCGAGAAACTCGTCAAGCAATCCGCCCAGGCCAAATCGGCCAAAGCCGCCAAACCGGCTGGGCGCGTCCGCCTGGTCGAGCGCGTAGTAACCGAAGACGCCTCCGAGCTTCAGGAATTCTTCGACGAGCAGATCGAGCGCGGGTTGGAAGGCGTCGTCGCTAAGCGCCTCGACTCGCGCTACGAGGCCGGGGCGAGAAACTTCAACTGGATCAAGCTCAAACGCGCCTACCGAGGCGAGCTGAGCGACACGATTGACGTGGCGGTAGTCGGCTACCTGCGGGGGCGCGGGATGCGGGCGCGGCTGGGCATCGGGGCCTTGCTGGCCGCCGTCTACAATAAAAAGACGGACAGCTTCGAAACCGTCGGCAAAGTGGGCAGCGGATTGAGCGAAAAGAATTGGGTCCGTCTGCGCGAGTTGCTCGACGAGGCGGCGGCCCCCGATAAACCGGCGCGCGTGGATTCGCGCCTCGTCCCCGACGTCTGGGTCGAGCCGCAATACGTCATGACCGTGCTCGCCGACGAGATCACGCGCTCGCCCGTTCATACCTGCGCAAGAAGCGCCGGTTGCGCTAAATGGGACAGACTAATGATCTTTGAATAAATAGTGCAACCACAGTAGGGGCAGACCTGCGTGTGGGGCCCCGGCTCCAGGGACCCGCCGCTTCGGGGCCCCACACGCAGGTCTGCCCCTACGCTGGATTGCCTGGTTGCATTTATTTCTCAAAGACCATAAGTCTGTCCCACTCTCATACGTGGTCTTTCGCCTGAGCGACTCCGGCCTTGCGCGCGCAATTGGCGCAGCAATAGAACGTGTTCTTGGCCTCGATGCCATGCCCGATGATCCTGCAGCCGCACTGAGAGCAGACCGGGGCCAGCTTCTGGATCGCGCTTCTGGAAGTGGAGTGAATAGGACCTATAGGGCTCATAGGGTATATAAGTCCCATAAGTCTCATTTTCATGATGCTCCCGTAGGCGTTTTTCATCAGTACGCAATCAGACGGAATCGTGTCCTTTATAAGTCAAGACGCGGCCCCAGAGGCTTTTCGTTCCCCAGACGCCCGAGCGCAGGGCTTCGAGCTGAACGATCTGGCTGTGGTCTACGAAGAGATTCACCTCCGGGCCGTAGTTCTTGATGTACCACGCGAAGACCTCCGGGTCGGCGGCCTCGAACATGACCTTCTCCAGGCCGAGCGCGTTGATGATCTTAGCGACCGCGTCGGTGCGCCAAGTCTTGACGTTCTCGGTGATTCCTTCCGATTCGATCATGAGCATGTCGGCCCCGGCCTCCAGAAAACGCTTCGCCTGCCAGATAGCCCATTCCACGTCGCGCGTCCCTTCGGCCTCCAATTCGGCTATGGCGGTGGCCCCGCCGGCCCCGAACTGGATGCCGACTTCCGGCTTGGCTTTGAGCCCCGTCTTCTGTGTCTTTTCAACCAGCCGCAGGAGGTCTTCCATCGGCGTCGTGATGAAGCCGCTGGAGATTTCGATGATGTCGAAGCCCAACTCCCGGCACTCGCGGATGTAGCGGTCAACGGCTTCCGCGCCGTACGCCAGGACGCGCTCGATGAAGCCTCCGGTCGAGACCATCACCTGGTGTTTGTGACAGAGGTCTATCAGCTCTTTGACCGCCCTGCGCGGCATGAGCGAGAAGGAGCCTCCGGCGAATTTGAGGCTGTCCACATAAGCCCCCATCGTCTCCAGCACGTCCTGCAGATAGCGCTTGCCCATCGGCGTGTAATACGGCCCGCGTATCTCGGTCACGCCGCGCTCCCGCGGCTTCGTCTGGCGCTCGTTGAGTTGTAAGAAAGCGAACGCCCGTTCGTCAGCGTTATTGTGTTCTCGATTCATGGTCGATTCCTCCTCAGTCGGAGCGACCAAGAGTGGGACAGACTTTAGTCTGTCCGTAGTATGAATTGGTTACGGACAGACTAAAGTCTGTCCCACTATTTGTTACTCCGATTTTTAACCTCACTCAGCAGCCGAGTCAGATCGGTTACTTGAATCGCCTCCAAATTGGCGACCGCGTCAATGATTACGCGGCGCAACTCCCGATCGGCGTAGGGCGCGCTCAAGCGCTCGAACTTGCGCGTCACCGTCTCCCAACTCATCGGACGACTGAGAAAGCCTTCGTAGCCCCGCTTCTCTTTCGTCAAGATTCGGCCGTCGTTGAGCGCGACCGTGATGCGGCACGGCATCTCCTCGGGGAACCGCCGGCTGTAATCGGTCGAGGGCCGCACGCGGATTTTGCGGAGCAACGACTGAACGTCAGGACGTTCGATTCTCTCGGGCTTGTACTGTTCGGGCATAACTTGATCGTCGAGAATGGCGACGGCCACGATGTACGGCAGGCTGTGATCAGCCTCCTCCTTCGTCCGGACGACTATCTTGTCGCCTTCGGCGCCTCCGCCGATGATGTGATAGGCCACGTCGAAAGTCTCGATCTCGACCCGCGCCACCTCGGCGGCGATGAAGCCATGCTCCTCTTTAAGCTCCAGGACGGCCTCGATGGCCGATTGGGAGTGAATTTCGGCGTTGTACTTTTTGACTATCGTTCGCGTCACTCGCTCCAGGTCTTCGCGCGACCAGTCGATCTCGAAGCGGCCGGAGATGGTCTCCATAAAGCCCTTATTACCCTCGAAGACCTCCGGCGGCCCCGTCACGCCACGCATCGCTAGGAAAGTGGCGTAAACGCAACCGAACGCGGTGTTGGGGTAGGCCAACCCTTTCCAGTGTGAGAGCGCGCCGGTGCGGGTGACGCGCAGGGCGTTGAAGGCCGTCCCGCAGATAGCGATTGCGTTGGCGATCCGCGCCTCATCCAAGCCTAGAGCTTTTGAGACTCCGGCGGCGACCGCAAAAGACCCTTGCGTCGTGTGGTCGAACCCTCTTGCGCGCACCGGCGCCACGTCGCTCAACCGGCACTGTACCTGGTAGGCCACGGAGAGCGCTGTCATGAGCGCTCTCCCACCACGGCGCGCGTACTCGGCGGCCGCCAACGTCGCGCCCAAATTGTCGCTCGGATGGCAGGTCTCTCCTTTGGCCAGGTAACTGTCGTTGAAATCCAGATAGCGCACGAGCGCGCCGTTGTAGAACGCCGCCTGATCGGGAGACGTTCGACCGCCGCCGATCAAAGTGGAGCGCGCATTGCCGCCGAAATCTCCGATCTGCGCCTGGAGCGACTTGATAGGCTCTCCTTCTAAAGCGCCAATGGCGCAACCGATGCTGTCCAGGATTCGGATCTTGAGATGACAGCGAGCCGCCTCCGAGAGATCGTCATACGACGCCCGCACGACAAACGCCGCCAATCGCCCGGCCTGCGTGATTTGTCCCGCTTCATCTGGTGATACAGAAATCATAGTCGTAACCGAAGATTCAGATCGCAAGGATGGCGCCAGGTTTCTTCGTAGTTGATTTCCAATGAAAATCCTCTGGGCCGGCGTTATGGTCTTTGAGAAATAAATATGACAACACCTCTTCCGTCGCGCGAGCGGCGACTGAACCTAGCCCGGCTTTGAAAAGCCAATGAGGTTAAGTTAGCGATCAGTGGCGCGGACTTTAGTCCGCGCTGATGGCTGGCGCGCGGACTAAAGTCCGCGCCACTAATCGCGCCAGATGCCTAACTTAACCTCATTGGCTTTTCAAAGCCGGGCTAGGTTCAGCTGGTCGCTGCCGCAACCTAGAAGGCGGGCGCCTGCTCGGACGCCACATTGGCAATCGTTGTAAAGCTGGCGCCTGAAGCTCAATAATTGTTTCAAACAATCGCTCACCGTTACTGCGGAGGTTTAGAGCCGTCACTCGCGCCCACTTCTTTGCGCGGGAACGCCATTGAGGCTATCACTGAGATGATGAGTATCCCGGCGACTGCGCCCAAGGCGAGGCCCACCGGAATCTTGTAGAAGTCGGCCAGCAGCATCTTGGCGCCCACGAAGACGAGGATCGCCGACAGTCCGTAACGCAAGTGGTGAAATAACTTCATCACGCCGGCCAGGACGAAATAGAGCGCCCGCAAGCCCAAAATCGCGAAGACGTTCGAGGTGTAGATGATGAACGGGTCCAGTGTGATCGCCAAAATCGCGGGGATCGAATCTACGGCGAAGATCAGGTCCGTCGTCTCCACCGCCAGCAGCGCGATAAACAGCGGCGTGGCGAAGTAACGTACCCCTTGTTTGACGAAAAACTTGCCCTCTCGATAGTCATCCGTCACCGGCGCCAATCGGCGGAAGAGCCTGAGCGCTGGATTCCTTTCGGGGTGAATCTCCTTATCTTTCTCCAGGGCCATTTTGACGCCGGTCAGGATGAGGAAGGCGCCAAATAGATAGATCACCCAGTGAAAGCGCTGGATAAGTGAGATGCCGAGAACGATGAGAATCGCGCGCATGACGAGCGCGCCCAGAATCCCCCAGAACAACACCTGATGCTGGTAACGGAGGGGCACACGAAAATAAGTGAAGATCAGCAGGAAGACGAAGATGTTGTCTACGCTGAGCGACTTCTCGATCAGGTAGCCGGTCAGGAATGCGAGCGCCGGCTCAGGCCCACGCCAGTAATATACGCCCAGATTGAAGAGCAGCGCCAGTATGATCCAGACGCCGCTCCAGGCCAGCGCCTCTCGGATCTTCACTTCGTGCGACTTGCGATGGAAAACACCCAGGTCGAGGGCGAGCATCGCCAACACGAACAGGATGAATCCCACCCACGTCCACGTTTGGCCTGACATCTGAACTTCGCTCCTTTCGGCGCAACCCGCATAGTTACCGCGTAGTAACGAATAATGGTCTTTGAGAAATAAATGTAACAATCGGCGCCGCAATCTCAGCCCGCGAATGCGGGCGGCAGCATAAAGCCTTGTCTTTACCCACATTTTTTACACAAAGCGCGTATGTTGTATCTTAGCCCGCGGATGCGGGCGTTAGAGTAGAGCCTGGGGTGGAGCGCAGCGGAACCCCAGGTACGTCCAGCATTTATCGCGCAAGCCCGCGGATGCGGGCGACAGCCATTGGCTCAATCTCAATAATGACGAAATGGCGAATAACAAAAAGCTGCCGCCCGCTTCGCGGGCTTGATGTGCGTTTACGCCATGTTCCTGGGGTTCCGCTAACGCTCCACCCCAGGCTCCATGCTGACGCCCGCATCCGCGGGCTAAGCACGCGTCAAAATGTGGGTAATGACAAGGCTCTATGCTGCCGCCCGCGTTCGCGGGCTGCGCTGTTACATTATTTATTCAAAGACCATAATTCGTTACTGCGCGGCGCGCTCCTTGCGGCGCCGGCGCAGCCAGCGGCTGAATTCCGGCCATGGCAAGGTGTTGACGACCGAGCGGGCCTCGACCCATCCGCGCCGCGCCTGAAGGATTCCGTAGCGGGTTTGTTCGAGCTGTGCGGCGCTGTGGGCGTCGGAATCAATCGCGAGCGGCGCGCCCGCCTCGCTCGCCGCGCGCGCCATCACGTCGTTCAAATCGAGGCGGCTCGGCGACCCGTTCACTTCGAGCGCCACGCCGGCCTTGGCGGCCGCTTCGACGACTCGCTCGAAATCGAACTCCACCGGCTCACGGCTCCCCAGGAGTCGCGTCGTCGGATGGCCGATGATGTGTACGTAAGGGTTGGCGATGGCGTCGAGAAGCCGCCCGGTCATTCGGTCCTTGCTCTGGCGGAACGCGCCATGCAGCGAAGCCACCACCACATCCAGACGCGCCAGAACCTCGTCCGGGTAATCGAGCCTGCCGTCGGGGAGGATGTCGACTTCGGCGCCCATCAGGACGCGCGGCTTGCGCCGGCCCCTCTTCTTCCTCAGCGCCTCGACCTCTTCGATCTTCCGCTCCAGCCGGTCTATGTCCAGCCCGTTCGCGATGCGCGCCGAGGGCGAATGGTCCGTGATCGCGATGTATTCGAGGCCGAGTTTCGCGGCGGCTTCGACCATCTCTTCGAGGCTCGATCGGCCGTCGGACCAGGTCGTGTGCGTGTGCAGATCGCCGCGCAGATCGCCCTCTTCGATCAGCTTCGGCAAATCGCCTTCCGTGGCCGCCTCGATCTCGCCGCGGTCCTCGCGCAATTCGGGCGGCGGCATTTTTATTCCCAGCGCGCGGTAAGTGTCCTCCTCCTTCTCGCCCCCGATCCGCTTGTCGCCGCGAAAGACGCCGTATTCGTTGATTTTCAGCCCCTGTTTTTGGGCTATCGTGCGCAGGTGGACGCTGTGTTGTTTGGAGCCGGTGAAATATTGGAGGGCCGCGCCGTACGACTCTTTCGGCACGGCTCGAACGTCCACTTGCAGATTGCCCTCGATGAGCACGCTCGCGCGCGTCTCGCCTAGCGCGGTCACACGTTTGATCGCGGGCAGCTTGACGAACTCGCGCAGCGCCTCTTCGCCATTGGGCGAGGAGATGAGCAGGTCGATGTCACCGATGGTCTCCAGGCCGCGGCGGATGGAGCCGGCCAGATCGGCGCGCTCCACCAGCTTCATCTTGCGCGCCTCGTCGGCCAAATTTTCGGCCAGCGGCAAGACCATGCCCAGTCGCCGTCGCTGTTTGCTCGATTGATACAACTCGATCCCGCGTCGGAGATTCTCGATCTTCTTATCGCCGAACCCGCGCAGCTTGGCGAGCGAACCTTTCTCGATCAGGCGACGGAGGTCATCGACATTTTTGATGCGAAACTTCTCGTGAAGCAGGCCCAGCGTCTTCGGCCCGAGGCCGGGGATGTCCATCATCTCAATCAAGTCGCCAGGGACTGCGCGCAACTCCCGCTCGCAGCGGCGAATGTGGCCGGTCTTGATGTACTCCTCGATCATCTCCGAAAGGTCGCGGCCGACGCCGGGGATATCCTCGAGCTTCTTCTCGCGCGCCAATCCGATCACGTCTCGATCCAAACCTCTGAGAGAGCCGGCGGCGCGCTCGTAGGCCAGCGCGCGAAAACGATCCTTGCCTTTGAAGGCGAGCGCGCGCGACATGTGATCGAATATTTCCGCAATCTCTTGGTTTACCATCTCGATCTCCGGGAACGTGGGACGGACTTTAGTCTGTCCTTGAGCCGGGACAGACTAAAGTCCGTCCCACATCTGATTTTGAAGCAATCAATGTGCCGATCTCGCCCGAGGAATTATCCCGCTTAAATGTTAAATGCGACTTCGTTCCTCCCGCCCGCACACGATTTGCCATAATAAAAATAGGACCTGTAGGACCTATTTGAGGAGAATTACAATGATGAGGTTCAAGGATCGCACTGAAGCAGGCCGATTCCTCGCCGAGCGACTATCGGCATACGCGAATCGGCCTGACACGTTGGTGTTGGGGCTGCCGCGCGGAGGCGTTCCGGTCGCTTATGAAGTGGCGACGGCCTTGAACGCCCCGTTGGACGTTTTTGTGGTGCGCAAACTCGGCGTGCCCGGACACGAAGAACTGGCGATGGGCGCGATCGCCACGGGTGGCGCGCGCACTCTCAACCGCGACGTGATCGAGTATCTGCGCATCCCGGACGAGTTGATCGATGAAGTGACCGAACGGGAGGAGCAGGAGCTGGAACGGCGCGAGCGACTTTACCGTGACAACCGCCCCGCGCGTTCGCCGCGCGACCGCGTGACGATTTTGGTCGATGACGGCCTGGCCACAGGCTCGTCTATGCGCGCCGCCGCGCTCGCGGTGCGCCAGCAACAGCCGGCCTCAGTCGTCGTGGCGGTCCCTGTCGCCGCGAGTCAGACTTGCGACGATCTTCGCGGCGAAGTGGACGAGGTCGTCTGCGGCTTCACGCCGGAGCCGTTTTACGCCGTCGGACTGTGGTACGAAGACTTCTCGCAAACGACCGATGAAGAGGTCCGCGAGTTGTTGGCGCGGGCCGAAAACGAACTGGCCGGTGCCGCCCGAAAGTGAAATTACGTTATTTTTCTGTCCCACATTTTTTTGTCTGTTCTTCTTTCCTCATTCTACCTACGGCCGCAAAATATGACGCCGCCTTCGTTCAATCGAAGGAATCGTTCACGTCGTCATTTGAAACAAAGAAAATCGCCTCCTGGGTACGCATCGCTTCCAGCGTGCAGTCTCGGCGAAAGGTGTATTGATCTGAAGCAGACGCTCCCGAATTCGCCGCGCTTGCGTTAAGTGATTATCGCCTGCAATCTCGCGCATCCGGCCCCAAACCCGCTGCGGGCATCCAATGGGTCTCCCGCCCACGACTGCACGCTGGAAGCGATGCGTACCCAGGGCTTTCCGCAGGGGTAACGCCTTTATGAAACCGCTCGTCATGCTGATTCTGCTTTCGCTCCTCTGTTTCGCCTCCCCCCGATCACAGCAACCAACATACGAAGCCTTGAAGACCGAGGCCGAACGTCTCTATGCCGAGGCCTCCTACAGCAAGGCGCGCGAGCTTTATCTCAAGGCCCGCGCCGTCAAGCTTCAGCCCGAAGAGTCGCGGTGGGTAGAGTTCCGTCTGGCCGACACTCTGTGGCGTGCGCAGGCGGCGACGCAGACCGCCGACACGACGAAGTACGAGACGGCGCAGAGGCAGCTTGAATCGCTCATCCGCGAGCGGCGGCGGACGGAAGATCACGACCGGGTTTGGGCCGAGGCGCAGGAATCGCTCGGCGATCTGTGGTGGACGCGGCGCGACGCGAGGAATTGGGGACAGGCGTGGCCGCATTATCAGCAGGCGCTCGACTGGTGGGCCGGAACCAAAGACCTCGATCTGGGGCGCGCCCGGTACTTGAAGATCGTCTGGACAATGACGCAACCTGAGGCCGAGCCGTATTATTACTACGGCTATTACGGTAATTATGCGCCGGTCGAGATTCTCGACAACGTGCTCAAGATCGCCCGGAACGACACCGACCGCGCGCGCGCGCATTACCTGATCGCGATGACGATGCGTTATCGGGGCGGCGATTATAGACAGATGCAACGGGCGCCTGAGGAGTTTGAGGCTGCGATCAAAGCCGGCAAGGGGAACGAATGGTATGACGACGCGCTCTATCACTACGCCGAATGGATGACGCAACAGGGCCGTTACATCCCGCTCGACAATGGAGGCTGGCGTCAGGAGCAGGATTATGTGAAGGCGCTGGAATTGTTCCGCCGCCTCGTGACGGAATACGGCAAGGGCGAGACGCGCTACTACGATCAGGCTCAGCAGCAGATCGAGAACATCACCAAACCCGCGATCAGCGTCAGCGCGACCAACGTCTTCCTCCCAGACTCCGAGATCCAGTTCTATCTCAACTGGCGCAACGTGAAGCAGGTCGCGCTGGCTCTCTATCCGGTGAACCTCCCGCGCGATCTTCAACTCTCTGGCAAAAAAGCCGACGCGGGCTATTGGATCCAGCAGATCAACCTCTCGGGAAGCAAATCGCTGCAATCGTGGGTCAAAGAAACAGGCGACAAGGGAGATTACCGGCCCGGTCAGGAGACGATCCGGCTGAACGGGAAACTTCCCATGGGGGCTTATGTGATCGAGGCCAGGAACGGGAGCGTCAGCGCGCGCGATTTGCTTCTGGTGACCGACACTGCGCTCGTTCTCAAGGCTTCAGGCAAACAGGCGCTCGCTTATTACTGCAACGCTTTGACCGGCGCGCCGCTGGCGAGAGCCACGGTAAAGCTCGGAGAGAATTACTCCAACGGCAATGAATGGATATGGCGTGAAAGCCTCAAAGAGACCAATCAGGACGGCATTGCGCTGTTCGATCTGGCCGACGCTCAACACCGCGGCCAGCTCATCGCCGTCGCCGCCGGCGACAATCGCCAGGCGTTCAGCGCCGGTTACAGCCAGGTCAATTATCGCGATCGACAACCCTGGCGCATCTACGCTTTCACCGACCGGCCCGCTTACCGGCCCAATGAAACCGCGCAGTGGAAGTTCATCGCCCGGAAATATCAGGATTCGGTCTACTCCACGCCTGCAAATCAAACCATCGTATTCGACATTTACGATCCGCGCGGCGCCAGAGTTAAAGAGGGCAAGGCGGAGTTGAACGCCTTCGGCAGCGCGTGGGGTTCGCTGGAATTGACCGAAAGCATGCCGCTCGGCGAATACCGGATCGACTTTTGGGATGCGGGCCGTAAGAATTATATCGGCGCCGCCAGGCTCTTCAGGTTGGAAGAGTACAAGCTGCCGGAGTTTCAGGTCAGCGTTCAAACGCAGGAGGAGAACGGACGCAAGAAGGCTTTTCGTCTGGGCGACAAGGTCGAAGTCAACGTCCAGTCCGATTATTACTTCGGCGGCCCGGTGGCCAACGCGACAGTAGAAATCCTGGTCCATCAAAATCCGTTCTATCACTGGTGGTATCCGCAGCGCGATTTCGCGTGGTACTACGAAGACCTCTCGCCGCGGTACTGGTACGGCGGACGGCAAGGCCAGGTCATTAAGCGCGAGAAGATCAAAACAGACGCCGCCGGCCGCGCGACACTCGCATTCGACACCCCGCGCGACGTTCAGCAGGACTTCGAGTATTACATCGAGGCGCGCGTCACAGACAACTCGCGCCGCGAGATAGTCGGCAGCGGCTCGGTACGCGTCACGCGCCAACGTTATTACGTCTACCCGCGCGCCAAACACAGCCTCCATCGCCCGCAGGACAAGGTCGCGATTGATCTCAAGGCGCTCGACGCCAACGACCAACCGATGCAGGTCGAGGGAACCGTCAAAGTCACGCGCGACACCTGGGATGAAATCTGGCTAGATCCGAGCGGCCGGGAAGTGAAAGGCGCTGAGTTGAAGAAGCTGCGCGAAAAGGGCGCGTTTCCTCCTACGTCCCCGCGTGGCGGCGGGGGGTGGCGGCTCAAATTCCGCGGCTATCAGAGCGACGACGTCCTCACTCAGAACGTAAAGACCAACGCCGAGGGCGAGGCTGAATTCAGCTTCACGCCGGAACGCGAAGGCTATTACCGCGTCGCGTGGAGCAGCCCCGACAAAGGCGCAGCGCCGATCAGAGCGGAGACCGCCGTGTGGGTGGCGGCGAACGCGACGACCGAGCTGGGCTATCGCCACGGCGGCCTCGAAATCATTGTCGATCAGGACACGTTTCGCGCCGGGCAGAAGGCCCCGGTGATGTTGCACGCCCCGGCGCCGGATCGCTACGTTCTCTTCAGCGTCGAGAGTGAGGACCTGCATAGTTACCAACTCGTCCATCTCACCGGCACGGTCAAGCTGATCGAGGTTCCGATTGAAGAGCGGCACACGCCCAACGTTTTCCTGAGCGCGGTGATGGTCAGCGACCGCCAGGTTTTCACGGACGCCAAACAGATCATCGTTCCCCCGGCGCAGAGTTTCCTCACAGTCGAAGTGAGACCCGACCGCGAGCAATACGAACCGCGAGAAGAGGGCGCGCTCACCGTCACAACGCGCGATCATCAGGGCCGGCCGGTCTCCGCCGAGGTCGCGCTCGGACTCGCGGACGAGTCGGTCTACTACATCCAGCAGGACTACGCCGGAGACCCGCGACAGTTTTACTACGGCGCGAAGCGGCCGTTGCTAGTTCATACTCAAAGCACGTTCCAGCAGAAGAGTTATGCGAAGCTGGTCGAAGGCGCGGATAAGAAGTTAATCGACGAGCGCGAGCGCATCTCTATGCTGCGAGACAAGGACGAGGTCGCCCAGGCGTTTAAGGCGGAATATGGGAGCGCAGGCAGAAATTATTACGGCAAATTCGGCAGTATCGGAGGAGTGGTTTCTGAGGGGGTACCGGGGGGCCAAGTTACAGGGGTGGATAGATTAAGCCTCGGAGAAGTTGCCGATATGCCACTGAACGGCAGAGCCGACGCTAATTTTGCGCGCCTCAGCGGGCGCCTTGAGGAATACGCGGTAATCGCGCCAAAGAGCTCTGCGATTGTTCTGGCGCCAGGACAAGAGCCGGCCGTGCAGGTTCGCAGCGATTTTCGCTCGACGGTCTTCTGGCAGCCTGACGTCGTCACCGATAAAGACGGCAAAGCCGTCGTCAAAGTGAAATTCCCCGACTCGCTCACACGCTGGAAAGCGACGGCGCGAGTGGCGACCGAGGGCAATCAATTCGGCGTCGCTTCTGCCACTGCGCGCACAAAACAACCGTTGATCGTGCGCCTGCAGGCGCCGCGCTTCTTCGTCGCCGGCGATCTGGCGACGGTTTCGGCAGTCATCAACAACAACACCGACCAGGCGATGACCGTCGCGCCATCATTGCAGGCGGAAGGCGTGACGATTACAGGCTTCCTCTCCGATGGCAAGCCGGTCAAAGGCGAACAGGGGCCCGTCGAAGTGAAAGCCAACGGCGAGGCTCGCGTTGATTGGGTGATCGCGGCGCAACAACCCGGCGCCGCGAAGCTCAAGGTCACGGCGCGCGGCGACAAGCATGCCGATGCGATGGAGCGCGATTTTATCGTCCATGAACACGGCGTCGAAAAACTGATCGCCCGATCCGGCAAGCTGCGCGGCGACGACGTCACTATCAAACTCGATCTGCCCAAAGAGCGGAATCCCGAAACGACCAAGCTCACTGTTCAAATAGCGCCTAGTATGGCCGTGACGATGCTCGACGCTTTGCCTTATCTGATCGACTATCCATACGGCTGCGTCGAACAGACGATGAGCCGATTTCTGCCCGCCGCCATCACGGCCAAGACGCTCAAAGATCTCGGCGTCAACGCCGAGACCGTTATGAACAAAGCGTTCGGCGGCGTCGAGCCGGAACACGCTGATAAAACGCATCCGAAAGGCAAAAAGAATCTTCAACTGCTCGACGAGATGATCAGGCAAGGACTCGACCGCTTGTACAACTTTCAGCATTCCGACGGCGGCTGGGGATGGTGGAAGGAAGGCGATAGCGATCACTTCATGACGGCATACGTCGTATGGGGGTTGACGCTAGCGCGCGACGCCGGCGTCCAAATAAAAACGGACGCGTTGGAGCGTGGCGCAAACTTCCTCGACAAAGAAATCGTCGAGGAAGAGGCCAACTACGACCGGCAGTCGTGGATGCTGCACGCGCTCGCGGCCTATCACGCTTCATCGAAGCGACGCGAAGTCGGCCCGTTCCAAGCCAGGGCGTTCGACAACCTGTGGGCGAACCGCGAAAAGCTCAACGCCTACACGCGCGCCTTGTTGGCGCTGAGCGCCCATTACTTCGGCTACCGCGACCGGGCGACGACGCTCGTCCGCAATCTGGAGAACGGAGTAAAGATGGATACTGCGCCCGATACTTCGATCATTCAAACGACGCCGACCCGGACTCAGCCGGAAGCGATCAGCGCGGCGCATTGGGGCGAAGATGGAATTTATTGGCGGTGGTCGGACGGAGGCGTCGAGGCGACGGCCTTCGCCTTGCGGGCGCTGCTCGCCATCGAACCACACCACAAGCTGATCGAGCCGGTAACCAACTGGCTGGTCAAAAACCGTCGCGGCGCGCAGTGGAGCAACACACGCGACACGGCGATCACCGTGCTCACGCTCAACGAGTATCTCCGCGCGAGCGGCGAGATCGCCTCCGACCTCGAATACGAACTGCTGGTCAACGGCCAGCGCGTCGCCGCCAACAAGGTCACGGCCGCCGACGCGCTCAGCGCGCCGAGCATGTTCGAGATACACAATCTCCACCGCGAGCTGCTGGCCGACGGCGCTAACGACATCCGGATCAGGCGCCTCGGCGGGCATGGGCCGATCTACTTCTCGGCGCAGGCGCAGTTCTTCAGCCGCGAGGAGCCGGTCACGGAGGCGGGCAATGAAATTTTCGTCCGCCGCCAGTACTACAAACTGGTCGCGCGCCCGACACTGCTCAAAGGCTACGTCTACGAAAGGGAATTGTTGGGCAATGGCGAGACGGTGGCGAGCGGCGAACGCGTCGAAACCGTGATCACTATCGAGGCGAAGAACAACTATGAATACCTGCTCTTCGAAGACCTCAAGCCCGGGGGCCTGGAAGCGGTCGAGCTTCGCAGCGGCGCGTCGCTTCAGGCCAGGGAGTTGAAGTCTGGCGCGGCGGCGCGCAAGTTCGCCGCTTACCCCGAAGTCCTCGACGACTCGGAAGATCAAGGCGAACTCTCGCCCGAAGTGAACGCCAATTACACAGGCAGGCGGCGCCCGGTCTATCAGGAACTGCGCGACCGCAAAGTGGCCCTATTCATTGATAAGCTCCCCGAAGGCGTCTGGGAGATTCGCTACCAACTGCGCGCCGAAACGCCCGGCAGATTCCACGCCCTGCCGGTCATCGGCCACGCGATGTATGCGCCGGAAATCCGCGCCAACAGCGTTGAGACGCGCCTCATTGTGGAGGACGGCAAATGATGCCACAGAGCCACAGAGCCACAGAGGCAGGGAGGAAAAGAGATTGTCGGGGAAGCCTCTTTTCTCCTTCTGCTCTATGTCTCTGTGGCTCTGCGGCTCTGTGGCAATTTCTTCCGTACTAAAGTCTGTTAGTCCGGTTTAGACACGGATCTAACCATTTGTCGCCGGCATGTCGCTCGACATGTCCGGCGCATTTTTTTTGCCCTGAATCAAAAGACCGTTGACAAACAATGTGGAGTCGGGGTATTTGACACTTGTTAAGACAAATCTCGGCTCCACGCATCAGGGTATTGAAGGTTGTGGTTGGTCGGGCGTCTCTGTGCGCCGGTTCGGGAAAGATGACGCTTCGGCTAGAAGGCCGGTTTTTTACCCGGTCGTTTTTGTAATCATACGGAATGGCTGTATTTATTGAGCCTGCTAAATCTCCCCAAGACAGGTTCTACTCCGATCTTTGGTCATCATTTCATCTTTTACATCAGGCGTTTGGTGGAAAGGGTCCGACAGGACAGATTATTGCGAACAATTAGTTACACATTGAGACAATTAGTCGAAAATCGGACGAGTAATTCCCATTAACTAACAACAAAGCGCCTCGGCCCGCCGGAGGAAAGGCGGCGCCGGGGACGGAGGTGAGACCATGATCAGCAGCGTAATTCGCGCTAGAAAAAATATAGTTTTGATTACCGCAGGAGCGCTATTCGCGATCCTCATTGGCTATGGAATATCAGCTCAGACTCAATTATTCAGCGACGACTTTCAGGACGGTAACGACAACGGTTGGACGAGGTCGAGCGGGACCTGGTCGATTGTGACCGACGGGTCGCTGGCCTACAGGCAATCGGGCACAAGCGCCGACTCCAACGCCAGGGCCGGGTCGCCGTCGTGGACCAACATCTCGATCCAGGCCCGCGTGAAGCCGATTGCCTTCAACGGCGCCGATCGCTATGTTGGCGTGATGGCGCGTGTGGTGAACTCGAATCACTACTACTTCCTGGCGCTACAGAACGGGAATCGCCTGCTGTTGGGGAAACGCGCGGGAAGTTCGCCGATCACCCTGGCGACGAAGTCATTCACATTTTCCACGGGGACGTTTTACACGCTGCGAATAGACGTGAACGGCTCATCGCTCACCGGTTTCGTGAACGGGACGCAGCAGTTGACGGCTTCCGATAGTGAATTCACCGCCGGAATCATCGGCGGGGCGACATTTTTCGCCAGCGCTTCGTTCGACGATTTTCTCGTCACGTCAATAGGAGGGGGTGGAAGCCCACCGCCCGCGCCGACCGGCCTGGTGGCCACTCCCGGCAACGCGCAGGTCTCTTTGAGCTGGAACGCCTCGACGGGCGCCACCAGCTACAACGTCAAGCGCTCGACCACGAGCGGCGGGCCTTACACGACGATCGCCACCGGCGTCACGGCCACAAACTTCACAAACACCCAACTCGTCAACGGCACGACATATTTCTTCGTAGTCACGGCGGTGAACTCTGCGGGCGAGAGCGGCAATTCGAACCAGGCCAGCGCGACGCCACAACTATCCGTGCCCCCCGCGCCGACTAATCTGGTGGCCACTCCCGGCGACGGGCAGGTCTCTTTGAGTTGGAACGCCTCGTCGGGGGCGACCAGTTACAACGTCAAGCGCTCGACCACGAGCGGCGGGCCTTACAGCACAGTCGCCAGCGGCGTGACCTCGACAAGTTTTACCAACACCGGGCTGACCAACGGGACGACGTATTTCTTCGTGGTTTCGGCGGTGAACTCTGCAGGCGAAAGCGGCAATTCGAACCAGGCTAGCGCGACGCCGCAACAGTCGTCGGCCGGGGACATTATTGTTGCGCCGAACGGGACCGACTCGAATCCCGGCACGATTAACGCGCCGACCACGCTGACCGCGGCCATCACTCGCATACAGCCGGGGCAGACCATCCAGATGCGCGGTGGAACCTATAACTTCTCGGCCACGATCACCATCGCCCGCGGCAACAACGGGACTGCCAGCCAGCCAAAGAACATCTTCGCGTTTAATGGCGAGAGGCCGATCCTGGACTTCTCGGCGCAGTCGTTCTCTTCGAGCAATCGCGGCCTTCAGCTCAACGGCTTCTTCTGGCGCCTCCGCGGGTTGGAGGTGACGGGCGCAGGCGACAACGGCATCTTCATCGGCGGCAACAACAACACCATCGAGCGTTGCGTTACGCACCATAACCGCGACTCCGGGCTACAACTGAGTCGCCACTCGTCCAGCGCCCCGCAGAGCGAATGGCCCGCCAACAACCTGATCCTCAATTGCGATTCCTTCGACAACTTCGACCCTGACAACGGCGAGGACGCCGACGGATTCGCATGCAAGCTGACGACCGGGCCGGGCAACGTCTTTCGCGGCTGCATCGCGCACAACAACATTGACGACGGCTGGGACCTCTTTACCAAGACCGACACAGGCCCGATCAGCCCCGTGACCATCGAGAATTGCATCTCCTACAACAACGGCAGGCTCTCGACCGGCAGCACGACCACCGCCAGCGACGGCAACGGCTTCAAACTTGGCGGCGATGGTATTCCGGTCAATCACACCATCAGGCGCTCGATAGCCTTCGGGAACAAGAAGCACGGCATCACCTTCAACAGCAACCCGGGCAGCATCACGGTGACCAACAACACGTCGTTGAACAACGGCCAAGAAAACATCAAATTCGATACCGGCACGCACGTCTTCACCAACAACCTCTCTTTCCAGGGGACCAACAGCGACCATACCACCGGCACAGACGTCTCCAGCACCAACTGCTGGTGGAAAAACGGCGTCAGCGTCAACGCCAAAGGGCTGGTCGTGAGCGCGGCCGATTTCGTCAGCCTCACGCCCACCGTGACGCGCAACGCCGACGGCAGCATCAACCTCGGCAACTTCCTGAGGCTCGCGCCAGGAAGCGACCTCATCAACGCCGGAACCCCAAGCGGGACGGATATTGGGGCCATAGAAAGCCAGTAAAATCGAAACGCGGGACACGCGGAAACTAAACAGAAACATTCCGCGTGTTCCATTTAAACTGGTTTTCAAATGTATAAAGACTGTTAGCCACAGAGCACACAGAGGGCACAGAGAAATCATTATGTCCTCTGTGCCCTGCGGTGTGCTCTGTGGCTATCCATCCACATGAAAACAGCTGTATTCCGCAGGTCCCGTTTATTCTTCGCGTCGCGTGCGGAATCGCGCCGATTTCGGAATTAATCGATGACGCAGTTCATCGGCGCGCAGGCGCCTCCGCACTGTTGAATGCATGCATTGTAGATTCGACAGCATATCTGAAAGTGCGCATCGCAGTTGTTGAATCGTTGCACGCATTGGTCGCAACAGGTTGATTGCGACCCTGATGCGTTGTTGGAGAGATAGAGAGCAGAGAATACCAAAACGACGCACGCCAGGAATTTGCAGAGCACCCTTATCAATCTTCTCGAATCCGTCATATTTCCTCCTGATTTGGAATTGGTTGAACTTCGATTGCCGGGACGAAGCGATATAGAAGAAATGGCGCCGCCCCGGTTGTAGCCAGCGCCATTTCAAAATGCTCTTTTAGAGCGGATTGCGATTGCATGTACGGGAAAGTGGCGTGATCTCCGGTACGGTACGGGGAGCGTCAGCGACCTGAGCATAGATCAAAAGGCCTTTTGATCTATGCTCAGGTCGCTGACGCTCCCCGTACCGTACCGCTAGCCGTCCCGTAAACGCATTTGCAAACCGCTATAGTTGTCAAGTGGATAGGGCAGTCAGCCGAAAAGCGCTGCCGGAAACTGTAAGCTCATGTCGAATGCGCGGTAAATCTACGGCTGATTCGGGGAGTTGTAAAGTATTTAATGGGGAACTCGGAGACATCATCGACGATGCGCAGAATCTCCTGCTAACCGCTATCTGCGTTCCGCGGTGCGAAATACTAAGCGACCTTCGCATCATCCCTGGTTCTGTCAAGTCGTTGTGATAGCAAGATCCTCGTTCCGCATCATGGAATAAGATGCGCGGAGGAATTTCCGGCTTGTTCCGATCACGATGAATTCCTACAGTTTCGTCTCGAATCATCTTCGACAAAAGCCCTGAAAAGTTGACAGTGATTGCCCGTTAGTTTGCAGGATTGCGCAAACCGAGATTGCAGTTCGCCCAAGGACGCGCGTCCTCTCCATCCCATTCATCTCCAACCGAAGCGCCAACCGAAGCGCCTCACTGTGGTTGGAGCCTTCTTCGAGGGTAGTAACGATGAACAGAGCAAAGATTGCGTCCATCCTAAGCATTTTGTACCTTTGCGTAGTGGTCTCCTATATGGCGCGGACGGCTCATACGCAGCAGCCGGTCACAGGCCCGTCTCTGATGGAGAATCTGGGTCGCGGAGTCGTGGCCGTCCGTTCGACGACGACGGATGTTTTCATAAGCTGGCGCGTGTTGGGGACCGATCCGCCGGACACCGCCTACAATCTCTATCGCTCAACGGGCGGGGGATCGCCCGCGCTTCTCAACGCGACTCCGATTACGGGCGCGACAAACTTCGTTGACAGCGGCGCGGACCTCACTCAGACGAACGCCTATTTCGTGCGTCCGATCGTCTTCGGACTCGAGCGATCGCCGAGCGCGTCTTTCACGCTGCCTGCCAACGCTCCCGTCCGGCAATATCTGCGCATCCCCTTGCAGGTTCCGGCGCCGGGCGTGACGCCCGTCGGCGAGAATTACACCTACAGCCCGAACGACTGTAGCGTCGGCGATCTCGACGGCGACGGCGAATACGAGATCATCCTCAAATGGGACCCCTCGAACTCGAAAGACAATTCGCAATCCGGCTACACGGGCAATGTCTACCTCGACGCTTACAAGCTCGACGGGACGCGGCTGTGGCGCATCGACCTCGGTCGCAACATTCGCGCCGGCGCTCATTACACGCAGTTTCAAGTTTACGACCTCGATGGAGACGGGAAGGCCGAGGTAGCCTGCAGGACCGCAGACGGAACCGTTGACGGCGTGGGCGCGGTGATCGGAGACCCGAACGCCGATTATCGCAACAGCGCGGGTTATGTCCTCGACGGGCCTGAATTCCTGACCGTCTTCAACGGCCAGACCGGCGCGGCTATGGCGACCGCGAGCTACATCGTCCCTCGCGGCACAGTGAGCAACTGGGGCGACAATTACGGCAATCGCGTGGATCGCTTCCTGGCGGGCGTCGCTTATCTCGACGGCCAACGTCCCAGCCTCGTTATGGCCCGGGGTTATTACACTCGCACCGTGCTGGCGGCCTGGAACTGGCGTAACGGCGCGTTCACCAACGTCTGGACCTTCGACACCGGCGACACGGGCACGCCGAATCAATACGCCGCCTGGCGCGGCCAGGGCAATCACCAGCTCAGCATCGGCGATGTGGACGGCGACGGAAAAGACGAGATTATGTACGGCGCTTGCGCCATCGATGATGATGGGACCGGGCTTTTCTCGACGGGCCTGGCTCACGGCGACGCGCTTCATATGTCGGATATGGATCCCGACCGGCCCGGACTCGAAGTTTTCCAACCGCACGAAAGCCCCACCAATTATGGCGCGAACGCCGCCGAGTTCCGCGACGCGCGGACCGGGGCGCTGATCTTCGGCATACAAGGATCGGGCGACATCGGCCGCGGCCCGAACGCCGTGTTGGGGCCGCGCGGAGTGCAGATTTCGGCCACCAAGCCGTCGATCAATTTCGGCGTCTGGTGGGACGGCGACCTGCTGCGCGAACTGCTCGACGGCACGACGATCAGCAAATGGAACTGGCTCGCGGGAAACACGACCGCGCTGCTCTCCGATTCCGCTTCCAATCCCGAAATCGCTTCAAACAATGGCACGAAGGCCACGCCCTGCTTGAGCGCCGACATCCTCGGCGATTGGCGCGAAGAGGTGATCTGGCGCGAGAGGAACAACGCGGCGCTGCGCATCTACACGACCACCATCCCGACCACGTCGCGCATCTACACGCTGATGCACGACCGGCAATACCGCGAGGCCATCGCCTGGCAGAACACCGCCTACAATCAGCCGCCGCATCCGAGCTTCTTTCTGGGCGACGGCATGGCGCCGCCTCCCACTCCGAACATAGTCACGAGCCTGGACACACTGCTCGGTCCAGCCGCGCCGGTCTTCACGGCGATCTCTGACGACAACGGGGCTTCGGCGGGCGATTTCGTGACGAACGATCCGACGCTGGTCATTCATGGAACCTCGGCGCCGGATACGACGGTGACTGTAACGCGCTTCGGCGTCGGCGTGATCGGAACAACCGTGGCCGACGGCTCCGGAAACTGGTCGCTCGATTACACGGGCGCGTCGCTGCCCAACGGCGTCGCTCTATTCACCGCGACCGCCGCCAACGCGAGCAATCAGACCGGCCCTCAGACCACGCCGCCTTTCCGCGTGACTGTTGACCTCATTCCTCCCGCCGCGCCCGTGATCGCGGACGTCGCCGACACGGGATCGCTAGTCTTCACGGGCTCGGCCGAAGCGGGCAGCTCCGTCAGCGTCGCCCGCGTGGGCGCCGGCGTCACCGGAACCGCGCTCGCCGACGCTTCAGGCGCGTGGACTCTGACCTATAGCGGGCCTGCACTCAGTCCCGGCAGCCACTCATTTACCGCGACCGCGACGGATCTGGCCGGCAACACCGGGCCTCCGTCCGCGGCTTCGACTATAGACACGACCGTGGCCACGCCTGCAATCACCGCTATCACGGACGATACCGGCTCGTCGACGACTGACGGGGTCACGTCCGACAACACACTCGTGATTCGCGGCACAGCGACGGCGGGACACACAATTACAGTCAAAACGCTCGGCGGCGCGACGCTCAGGACAACGACCGCCGACGGCGCGGGCCATTGGAGCTTCGATCACACGGCCACGGCGCTCGCCGACGGCTCTTATGTTTTCGCCGCGTCGGCAAGTCAGGGGGGCGGCGCGAGTCCGTCGTCGCCCGGATTCACGGTCAGGGTGGACACTCTCGCTCCGTCGGTGGTCTCGGTGAATCGGCAGAATCCGACCGCGGCGTCGAGCAGCGCGGACACCATCACATTCCGCGTACGCTTAAGCGAGGCTGTGATCGGTGTTGACGCTTCGGACTTCACGCTGTTCTTCGCCGGCGGCCTTGCTGGCGCGATCTCCAGCGTGGCCCCTGCCGGAGACGGCGTCTTCGATGTGACGGTCGGGCCTCTTACAGGCGAGGGCAGCGTGCGGCTTGACGTGAACGCGAGCGGTACCGGCATCGCCGACATCGCGGGCAATGCGTTGAATGGCGGGTTCACAGTGGGCCAGGTCTACACGCGTTCGCTCATCGGCAACGGCATCTGGGTTCAGAACGCCTCGGGCGGTCTGTGGAACTCCAATCCGAACTGGCTTGACGGCATTGTCGGCGCTGGCGTCGGCAATACAGCCGATTTCTCTTCGCTTGAGCTGGTTGACGACCTGATAGTGCGCCTCGATTCGCCTCGCACAATCGGCAACCTGGTCTTCGGCGACACGGACGTGTCTTCGCCCGGCAATTGGGTCGTTGACAACAATGGGGACGCCGGCAACGCGATCACGCTGGCCGTCGCCGCTGGCAGTCCGACGGTGACGGTCAATCCTCTTGGCGTCGGCGCCTCGACAGTTCTCCGCGTCTCACTCGCGGGCAATCAGGGGATGACCAAGCTCGGCGACGGCCCGCTCGCGTTGACCATGCCGTCGGCGCTGACCGGCGCTCTGACGATCAACGGCGGCGCGCTTCGACTCCTCCCCGGCTCGTCGCTCGCCATCGGCAATAGCGCCGTCAACCTCGGAGCCAACACGCAGCTCAACATCGCGGGCGGGTCCTTCACAACTGGGGGCCTGGTTACCGCCGTGACGAGCGCAGTCGTCATTGACAGCGGCTCCGCCGCCTTGGGCAACTTCCGCACGAACTCGGATTTCAGTGGGACGCTGCGCGTCAACGGCGGCTCGCTGACCGTCGGCGAGGTTAACATCCGCCGAAACAGCGCCGGGACTCCCGACTTCAACTCCGGGTTCATAGTCGCCGGAGGAACGGCTAGCGCAACTACCATCGGCCTCGGCGCCGCCAATTCCAATGGCGCAATGTCGATCCAGGGCGGTTCGCTCACCGCGACCGGTATGATCACAATCGGGAATCAGGCGACCGGCGGACGCGGCGGGGCGATGCGTGTGCTCGGCGGCGTTTTTAACTCGACCGATGTCACGAACGGCATCGTGCTCTGTCGCACCAACGGCTCCAACGCGAACAACGTCGCGTCAGCCACCTTCACGGGCGGGATGAGTTCGGTCGAGAAATTCACGCTCGGCTTCGACTCCACAGTAACCGCCGGATCGGCCACCGTCACCGTCAACGGCGGCTCGCTTTACCTGGGCGCGGGAGGCGTCGTCAAGAACGGCGTTGCGGGATTCGCGACCAATCTCAATTTCAGCAATGGACTGTTGGGCGCGAAGAGCGATTGGGGAACGAGTTTGCCAATAAATCTGCCCGCCAACGGCAACATCACAATCAAGGCCGCTGACGTGGCTGACATCACACACAACATCACGCTCAATGGCCCGCTCTCCGGCGCGGGGGGCTTCACCAAGACCGGCGGCGGGAGATTGACTCTCGGCGCCGCGAACGCCTTCACCGGCGCGGTCGCCGTCAACGGCGGCGCTCTCGACGTAGACGGCTCTGTCGGCGCCGGCGCCGATCTGACGGTCAACTCCGGCGGCGTTCTCACCGGCGACGGATCGATTGGCCGTGCGGTCGTCTTGAACTCGAATGGCGCGATAATGCCTGGCGGCGTCGCTCCCGGTTCGGCGCTCACCGTGGACTCGCTGGCATGGGACGCGGGCGGCGCGCTGGCCTTCAACCTCGACTCCACGGCAAATCGGCTTGCGGTCAACGGCGCGTTCATTAAAGGCGAAGCGGGGCCGCGCCACTTTGTATTCGGTACCGGCCCGGGCTTCGCAATCGGCAATGTCTACACGCTGGTAACATTCGGCTCGACAGATCTGACCGCCTCGGACCTGAGCTACAGTGGCCTGCCTCCGGGCTTCATCGGCGCGTTCACCGTGACCTCGAACAGCGTTCTCTTTGAAGTCTTCGGGCCGCCAGTCATAGCCGCGCAACCGCAGAGCGTGAACGTGTTGATGGGCGGGACGGCGAGTTTCTCGGTGGCCGTCAACAACTCGCCGGGGTTGGCCTATCAGTGGTTCAAGGACGGCGTCGCCATCGCGGGGGCGACGGGTCCGAGTCTGACGATCAACAACGTTCAAGCCGCCGACATCGGCGCGTACGCCGTCGCGGTCAGCAACGGCGCGGGCAATGTCACGAGCGACGCGGCCATGCTGTCGATAGCCGCAGTCGCCCTGGTCAATCACGCGCCCGCGCTCAACAGCGGAGTAGTGGAAGGCTCGATCCGGCAGATGCTGGGAGAGAACGTGGCGCTTAACGGCTCCACGACGATCACCGGAGATCTGTTCGCGCCCGGATTGCCGAATGTGGTCTTGAACGGCTCGCCGAATTACGGCGGGACGCTCGACGGCAGCGGCGCTACGACACCGACGAATTACACGGTGACGCTTAACAGCAATGTGACGCTAGGCCATGTCATCCGGCGTACTGATCCTGCGCCGCTGCCCGCAGTGACGGCGCCCGCTCCGCCAACCGGGACTCGCAGCGTGACGCTCAACAATGCGAGCGACCCCATTGGCGATTGGGCGACCGTGCGCAACCTGACGCTCAACAGCAACGCCGGCAAGGTAGCCGTACCGGCCGGGGCGTACGGAGACTTCACGGCCAATGGCGGGAGCGGGTTCACGCTTGGAGTGGCCGACTCGGTTCTGCCGTCGGTCTATTACTTCCAACGGCTGACGCTCAACAGCCAGGCGCAAATACAGGTGGTCGGCCCTGTGATAGTGGTCGTTGCCAACGGCGTGAGCGTCAACGGAGGCGTGGTCGGCAGCGCCGATCATCCGGCGTGGCTGACGTTCAACGTCTACGCGGGCGGGCTGACGCTGAATGGCGGCGCGAATGTTTACGGCTACGTCGCCGCGCCGAGGGGGGCGGTGGCTATCAACGGCAATTGCCAGATCGTTGGTGGGCTGGCGAGTGATCGCTTGACGATAAATAGCAGCGGGCGGCTGCGCTTACTTGCGCCGTCCGATTGAGCGCGACAAATAATGAGATTCACCTCTACGCACGCCGACGGGCCAGAGCGAAGAGTTTTACCACGCGCTAACCACAGCAGTATTGTGATTGACTGTTTAGTTACTGGCCTACCAGATAGCGCCAAATTGGCTAAGCCAATGCCCTTCCAGTCTACCCCAATTGGCATGCCATGAACCAGGAACGCTGTTTGTAAGGCTTTCGGCTGTAGGCGCCTTTCCGTCTACCCATCATACCCCGGCGGAGGATCCTAAGCCCCTGTTTTAGAAGCCGGTTAGGTCAACCTGAAGTCCAATCTATCTCATTCTATCCGGTAACATGAAATATTTTTCCGATTTTAGCATCAGTTATTGGAGAGGGAGTCTGTATGAGTACCAGGTGGCGGAAGCCGTCGTAGACGGTATTCTGGATCGCGGCGAGATGTCGGCGGAAGCTTTGGAATGTTTGGCCCCGGCGCTCCCCCGTCTATGAAGGAATGCGGGCGTCGCGGCAGAGGAGGAACTGAAGTGTACGCGGTGATCTACAGCGAATGCGGCGTGCAGACGCAGCGCTCGACTTTCGCCCCGTCCTCGATAAGTTTGGCGCTTCGGAGGGCGTGCAAGAACTCCTCTGCGATTCATTCTTACAGACGGAAATTCCAGGATCATTAAAGTACGGCACATTTGTCGGCGAAGTGCGTCTTTATACTATACACGCCATCAAACCAGCCTGAAGACCGGCGTCCACTCAGGCAGGTGGAACTTAGCTCAACTTTGTCCTTTTTGTGGCGCAGGCGCTTGCGCCTGCGCCACAAAAAGGACAAAATCAGCGCCATTTTCCGATGTCGTAATCCGATAATGGCATTGAAAAATATCGAGCGCCGAACATTGGCGTTTAACCTACAATCGACATATCCTGGTTGATACGCTCGGCCTGCTGTTGTTAGTTGTGGTTCACTCCGCTGGCATGCAGGACCGCGACGGGGCGCGAGCCATGTTGGCGCCGCAGGCGAACCGCTTCAGCAAGTTGAGAAAGATCTGTGCCGACAGTATCTCGAAGCGGCGGAATTGCCGAGTGGGTCAGAAACCTTCGCCGACGTAATCGGAAGACCTATGCAGATAGGCCGTTGACAACGCAGTTAACCGTTAAACGTGACTTTGTCCATTCTGAGATCGGCGCTCGCGCCGATCTCGGAATGGACAAAGTCGAGCTGAGAATTGGGGATTGTCGGTCGCTCGTGATGAGGAACGTGGCCGTTTGGGCGAGCGTGCATAATGAAGCCACCTTGCTTTAGCTGGTGGAGTAGGCGCCTATAGCGCGTCCTCGCGCTCAGATAGTTCTCCGTAGTGATCCAGGGCCTCGCGGGAAATCCTACATATTTTTTCAAGATTCGAATCCGTTTTCTCTTCATATTGAAGAGACACCAAAAACCCCACAATGTGCATGAGATTTCGTCTGCACACAGGAGAGTGATTATGATATCTACCCGATCAAAATACTTTGTCCGAATCCTGATGACCCAAGTACTGTCGATATTTGTCCTAAGCGGATTGTTGCAATCCCAGTCCGTGGCCCAGTCTGTGTCGTTCATTGCGCGCCGAGACCTCATCCCTGGCGGATCCTTAGTCGCAGCCGCAGATATGAATAATGACGGCAAAGCCGACGTAATCGTGGTCAATACAAGCACTGCCACTCTTTCAGTAATGCGTGGCAAAGGGGACGGAACATTTCAGCCGGCGTTAGTGACATTCTTTGCCTCGGGCCAGTCTCCGGCTTTCATGGCGATCGCCGACATCAATGTTGATGGTAATCCAGATGTGGTGACACTGACCCAGTTTAGTGGTACTGGCTCAGTGTTGCTTGGCAGAGGGGATGGCACTTTTCAACCGCCGATCTTTGTTCCCGTTGACTTCTCCTCCGCCGGGATTGACATCGGCGACTTCAATGGTGATGGAAAACCCGACCTGGCGGTCACTTCTACCGGCTTTCCGGGCGGAGTAGTTTCAGTGTCCTTGGGCAATGGTAATGGAACGTTCGGTCCACGACAGAGCTTCCCCGTGGGCAACAGCCCAGGGTCTGTCGACCTGGGTGATCTCAACGGTGATGGAAAGCTAGACGTGGCGGTAGCGAACACGAGTTCTAATAGCGTGTCTGTCCTGCTGGGAAATGGCAATGGGACCTTACAGCCGGCAATAAATAATTTCGTGGATGGCAGTCCTAGATCGCTTACGATTACCGATTTCGATGGTGACCAGAATCCTGATCTGGCAGTCGTGCTTTCGAACTTGGACGAGATTTCGATTTTGGCTGGGATTGGCGACGGAACCTTCCAATTTCCGCTAAACGTTGCCGTCAGCCAAGGTCCAGTCTTCATGAAGGCGACCGATTTTAACGGGGATCAGATTCCGGATCTTGTCATTGCCCACTCTAACCAATTCGGCGGCGTGAACAATATGTCGATTTTGGTCGGTATCGGCGACGGAAGCTTTCAATCCCCAACCAGCTATGCCTTAAACGGGAGTCCGACTATGCTGGATGTGGGCGACTTTAACGGCGATGGATTCCGGGACGTGGTTACATGCCAGCCCTTTTTGTCCTTCTCGAGCGGCAGCAATATCTCCGAATTCTTTGGAAAGGGCGATGGCACATTCCAATCAGCGGCGAAAATTAACATCAACGCGCCGATCTCCGTGGCTGTGGTGGATTTTGATGGAAATGGAATCCTTGATTTTGCCGTTGAGAGCGGCAGCTTCCCACTTGTGTTATCGATCTTTATGGGAAATGGTGACGGAACCTTCCGTGCGGGAACAAGCGTTTCGCTTAACTTTAGCTCCAGCGTTTCACCACCGGTTGCCGGCGACTTTAACAACGATAGTATCCCAGACTTGGCGGCCGCTGGCTCCTCGATTATCGCAGTCCTGCTAGGAAATGGCGACGGAACTTTTCAGGCGCCTCGGATATTCAATACCAACTTCACCCCTTCCTCTCAGGCCGTCGCAGACTTTAATTCAGATGGCAATCTGGACTTGGTGGCTGGGGGATCCAGTTTCGGCCCAGGCACGGTAGTGGTCCTCTTAGGCAATGGCAACGGAACTTTCCAAGCGCCTAAGAGCTTTACGACCGTTAATACGATTTCTGCCCTCACCACTGGTGAATTCAATGGCGATGGCCGGCCAGACCTGGTAACTGTGAGTCCCAATACTAATAGTGTCAGCGTGTTTCTCGGCAACGGAGATGGCGCATTCTCGCTGCAGGGAGACATTCCCGTCGGCAGGAACCCGATTGCCGTAGTAGTGGGCGACATGAATGGCGACGGATTCGCCGACATCGGGACGGCCAACTCAAGTTCGGGAAACGTCTCTATGTTGCTGGGAAACGGTCGCGGAGGCTTCCAGGCCGCATTCAATTTTACAGTTGCCGGCAATCCGTCGTCTCTGACGCTCGGAGACTTCAACAAAGATGGGCGACTTGATGTGGCAGCGACCCTCTCGGGAGCGAACACAGTTTCTGTTCTGCTGAACGCCGGTGGCACGTTTATAGCTATAGCCGATGATGTTGAGCCATTAGCCGTGGTACGCACCTCACCCGCGGCATACTTTGGCGTTGGCACAAATCCTGCTAGTCTGGTTGCAGGCGACTTCAACGGCGATCTTCTTCCCGACCTGGTCACCGTTGATCGTAGTTCGAATGGTCTCTCGGTGGTAATCAATAACACAAGGATTACTCCCTAAAACATTTCTTCCAATGCTGAAAGCAATCCCGGGCGTTGAGTTTCCATTTACTGGAGACCATAGATCTCTGGGATTGCTTTCCAGCGTTGTCATAAACGGGGTGTAAGCGAAGGGGCGCAAAGGCACACACTGGCGCGCTAGTCGCCCGGTTCGCGTCCTGGGTCGTGGCGTGTGAGGCGGCGGGGTGAGGCGCCATGTTAAGCGCAATCCGCAATGAGAATAACTACTTCCCCGTGGCGAAACCTCAAGAGACTAACCATGTGGCAACAAATAGGAGAATAGAAAAATGAAGAACTTTCGTCCCCGTTCATTCACCCGTTGGCATGCGGCCCTCATTATCGTCTTATCTCTGGCTTTCCTGGGTTTGTTTTCCAACTCCAGAAGTTCGGCGCAGCAAGAGCCGGAGCTTCATGAGGATTACACACCCACAAGGATGCGGTCCGAGGCGTTCAACGGACCGTTCGATTATGAAGCTTTCCTGGCGAGGATAGCGAATGGCGAGTTTCCGGAACAGGGCGGCCCCGTCGAGGGGATCTCACCTGACAATTCCCTGGTTAACAACAACGCCGGCAGCACCGGCACGGCTTTCTTCACACAGAGCGAGACTACGCTTGTGGCTTTCGGCAATACGGTCGTCGTCGGGTTCAACGACTCGGGATCCAATTCAGGCGGCAGCAACAAGTTCACAGGATTTGCGCGCTCGACGGACGGCGGCGCGACCTTCACTGACGGCGGCACGCTGCCAACCAATCCCAATGGGGACGCAGGCGATCCCGTCCTCGCCCGCAACAATTCCACTGGCCGTATCTACTATGCGACACTTCAATTCTCAGGCAGCGGCATCCAGGTCTTCCGTTCCGATGACAATGCCACTACCTGGCAGGCGCCGGTGCAGGGCGCTCCGGGAAAGTCAGGCTTCCAGGACAAGGAGTGGATCACAGTCGACAATTTCGCCGGCGACGGCAACGGTAATGTCTACCTTGTGGCGCGCGACTTTGGCGTAGGCAATGGCATTTACTTTTTCCGCTCCACCGATAATGGCAATACGTTTGGCCCGAGTGGCGGCACGCTCATCACTCCGGGCGCCCAGGGGGCATTTGTCGCCGTCGGTCCCGATCACTCCGTCTACGCGTTCTGGTGGGCTCCCGGGTCTCTGCTAATGCGCAAGTCAACCGACCAGGGGGCGACCTTCGGCCCCCCTGTGACTGTGGCTACCGGCCTGACTGGCGGGACAAACGGTGACCTCGGACTGACCGGCATCCGGCAGGGGACGACAACGCCGGCTGGTTTCCGCAGCAACAAGTTCCCGCACGCCGCCGTCAACCCAGTCAACGGGAACATCTATGTCGTCTACAACAACAGGCCATCCACTACGGATAAGTGTGATATTTTCGTCGTGCAATCTACCGACGGAGGCGGCGCCTGGGGAGCCCCCATCAGAGTCAACGACGACGCGACCACGACCGACCAGTGGCAACCGACGCTGGCGGTCACGCCGGACGGCGCCAATCTTGGCATCTTCTACTACAGCCGTCAGGAAGACCCGGTCGACAACAATCTGTTTAAGTTTTATGGGCGCACCGCCAGTATCTCAGGTTCTACGCTGACGTTTACGCCGAGCTTCGCTATCAGCGACGTCGCGTCCTTACCTGAGTTTGGTCGAGACGGCGTGGTGAACCCCACCTACATGGGTGACTATGATCAGGCCGTGGCCACTCCGGGCGCTTTCCACGTGATATGGTCTGACAATCGCAGTGATCTTCCGGGCGGCGAGCCGCGCAAAGACCCGAACGTCTTTTACAAGCGAATCGATCTGAACATCCACGTCACGACCACGGTTCCCGCCGTCGCCAGCGTCATCTCAGATCAGCCGACGACGTTCACCGTGAACATTTCGGAACCGGTAGACCCGGCTACCTTGCAAGCCAGTGATTTCGCCGTCAACGGGATAGCAGCGTCGGATTTCGCATATACACCCGGCAGCACGACGATCGTCTTCACTTTTGACGCCAGTCCAGTAACGACTGAGGGGCTCCAGACCATGAATATCCCTGCCGGCGCTTTCATCGGCGCGGTAACCGGGAATCCCGTGGCGGCGTTCACCGGCACATTCCGGTATGACACGCTGCTGCTGCAGGTGGTTGCGACGGCCCCGCCGGTTGGCGGAGTGTTCACATTACCAGGCCCATTAACCTACGACGTAACCTTCAATGAGTTAATTAATCCCGCGTCGGTCCAACCCGGCGACTTGCAGTTGAGCGGCATTGCCGGCAGTACGGTGGTAGCAGCCAACGTGTTACCCGGCAATACGACCGTGCGATTCACCATTAACGTTCCGACCGAAGGAGCGCTTACCGCCAGCATTCCGGCGGGAGCCATTACTGACGCCTTCGGGAACGCCGGAGCGGCATTCACCGGAACCTACGTCGCAGACATCGGGACCAAGCCTTACCCGACGCCGATGCTTGCCAAAAAACCGCAGGGGTCGCTGATTTATGACCCGAGCGTCGCGGGCAATAGCAATATTGGCTTTGCGGGCGACACCGATAGTTTCACGCTCGCCATCGATCCTGATCAGACTATCACCGCGATCGTCACCGGATCGGGCGGGCTGCAACCGAGCGTTGAGCTACGCAATCCGGCTTCTACCGTTATTGGCAGCGCCACTGCGGCTGGCGCAGGCCAACCTGCCCTGCTGCAGACGGCGCCGGCGGCTACAGGCGGAACCTACACATTCACGGTGAGCGGCGCCGGCGGAACGACGGGCAATTTCTCGCTACAGGTGATTCTCAACGCCGCCAGAGAACTGGAAGGAACCATCTCCGGCGCAACCAACAACACGCTTGCCAATGCACAGAATATCGAAGGCTCCTTTATCACATTGCGAACGTCGGTGGCATCGGCTTCCCGCGGCGCCGTGCTCGGTGGGAACGCGGCAGGGCCTTCCGTGCCGTTCCAGGCCTTCGATTTCGAGTCGGGACAACAAGGCTTCGTGATCAACAACGACCCACCGCCGTTGCACGTGGCGGGGCTGTGGCACTTGTCCACCGGCCGCGGCACGCAGTCCGGACACTCGCCAGGCGCCAGCTTCTACTTCGGCCAGGGAGAAGGACCCGGCGGCGGCGGCAACTATAACGTCGGTAACACCGCCGGTACCATTACCTCGGGGCCGATCGCGCTACCTAACAGACCCGGGCTCGGCCTGACGTTCAACTATGTCCTGCAAACGGAAGGAAATGGCAGTTTTGACGTGGCCTCGGTGCAAGTCAGCGCCGACGGTGGCGCGACCTTCACCACGATCGCCAGCAGCGCCAGCCCCGCTCAGCTGCCCCTGAGCGGCGCCTGGCGTAACGCCTCGTTCAGTTTAGCGGCCTTCGCCGGCCAGACTGTGCTGATCCGCTTCTCCTTCGACACGAGAGACAACATCCAAAATAACTTCGAGGGCTGGTACGTCGATGACGTCCAGGTCACCGCGCCGGCCACCTGGAATGATTACTACTCGTTCAGCGCCAGCGCTAACGACGTGGTATCGGCCGCGCTGAAAAACCTGTCGGGCGTCGGCACGAACGTGTTCCTGGAGGATTGCGCCGGTACGGTCCTGGCGACCGGCGCCGGCGGGTCCACTAACTACGAGAGCGGCATCCGCAATTTCATCATCACGACCGGGGGAACCTATTTCCTGCGCGTCAGCGGCACGGTCGCCGCCACCTACGACCTGGTGGTCACCCGCAACGCCGCCTTCGACACGGAGGACAACGATACGACGGCCCAGAGCCTAAACCCGGCGCGGGGGGCGCTCGGCCACGTCACCGGCGGCGCGGCCCCGGTCCAGCTTCAGAACTTCGACGACGGCCTGCTTACCGGCTACACCTTCCGCGGCCCGAACAAGGCCAGTGTGACCGCCGCGGCCGCCCACGACGGCCCCTTCGGCCTGCAACTCGAGACCTTTACTGAGTGGATGTGGCGCGACGACTCGGCGGTCGCAGTGCAGCAGGGGGACACGATCTCCGCCTGGGTGCAGGCCGCGGGCGCGCCCACCGGGCGCATCTACGTCGGCTTCGGGGCCAGCGCCGCGGGTACGCTGTCAATGGTCCTTGGCGGCAATACCGGTACACTGATCCTGCAGCGGAACGACAATTTCGGCTTCACGGACATCGGCTCGGTCCCGCAGACCTGGGTGGCCAATAAGTGGTACCGCTTCGAGGTGGTCTGGGGGGTGGGCGGCAGCATCACCGGGCGGCTGTTCGACAGCGACGGGGAGACGCTGCTGAACACCGTCACCGCCACCGACACGACCATCACCTCCGGCGGCCTGGCCTTCCGCGCCTTCGGCCTCACCCATTATGTGGACAGCGTGCAGAAGGGTGGCCATCGCAATGACGACTGGTACAGCATCACGGTCATCCAGGGCCGACTGCAGTTCGAAACCAGCACGCCGGCGGACGGGCCGGGCGAATTTGTCAACACGCTCGATCCGCATATCGAGCTCTTTGACAGCGCCGGCAAGACGTTGATCGCCACGGGCGCCCCGCTTGAGGACGGTCGCAACGAGTCGATCGATGTCTCCGGGCTCCCGGCTCCGGCCACCTACCTGGTGCGCGTGACGGCCGAAGGGGATACCAGTGGGGAATACTTCCTCGGAACCGGCGCCCCGCCGACCTTCAGCGGGTTTTCCCCGCCCCTCAGCAAAGACAATTTCAACGCAGGCTCGACGATACCGGTCAAGTTTAGCCTCGGCCTAAACCTGGGACTCGACATCCTCGCTCCGGGCTCGCCGGTTTCACGACAAATCAACTGCTCGCCGAACAGCTGCGGGGCGAATGTCGGCATTGGACCATGGGAGCCGACACAGAGTGCGCTCGGCTTGCAATATGATCCAATGGCCAACCAGTACACCTATTTCTGGAAGACGAGTAACGCCTGGTCGGGCACTTGCCGTGAGCTGGACGTGATACTTCGGGATGGCAGGCACTTCAGGTCGACGGTCAGATTCAAGTAGGCTGCCTTAACTAACGGGCAGCGCAAGCTGGGTTTGCGCTGCCCAACCCCCAAAAACTCTGCAAAACCAAAAGCGGCGGGTTCATTCTGACCTGCCGCTTTTTTAGCCCGGATTTCTTATTAGCGTTCTGACGAACCGTTGAGAGTGCGGTCACTACTCGCTCAGCGTCCCGAGGGCGCGCCAAGTGGAGCTTCGATCACACGGCCACGGCGCTCGTCGACGGCTCTTATGTTTTCGCCGCGTCGGCGAGTCAGGGGGGCGGCGCGAGTCCGTCGTCGCCCGGCTTCACGGTCAGGGTAGACACTCTCGCTCCGGCGGTGGCGTCGGTGAATCGCCAGAACCCGACCGCCGCAACGAGCAGCGCGGACACAATCACGTTCCGTGTAACATTCAGCGAACAGGCGCCTGGCGTTGACGCCTCCGACTTTACTCCGTTCTTCTCCGGCGGCCTCGTGGGCGCGATCTCAGGCCTGTCCCAGGCTGGGGACAGAGTCTTTGATGTAACGGTCGGGCCTCTTACAGGCGAGGGCAGCGTGCGGCTCGATGTGAACGCGAGCGGGACGGGCGTCGCGGACGTAGCGGGAAACACGTTGAATGGCGGGTTCACGACTGGTCAAGTCTACACGCGTTCGCTCACCGGCAACGGCATCTGGACTCAGGCCGCTTCGGGCGGGCTGTGGGGCGCCAATCCGAACTGGTTCAACGGAATCGTCGGCGGTGGCGCCGGCAATACCGCCGATTTCTCAACGCTCGAAGTGGCTGACGGTCTTGATCTGGTCGTGCGCCTCGATTCGCCGCGCGCCGTCGGCAACCTCGTCTTCGGCGACACTGACGTCGCTTCGGCCGGCAATTGGATTGTTGACAACAACGGGGACGCCGGCAACGCGCTCACGCTGGCCGTCACCGCTGGCAGTCCGACGGTGACGGTCAATCCTCTGGGCGTCGGCGCCTCGACAGTTCTCCGCGTCTCACTCGCAGGCAATCAGGGGATGACCAAGCTCGGCGACGGCCCGCTTGCGTTGACCATGCCGTCGGCGTTGACCGGCGCTCTGACGATCAACGGCGGCGCGCTTCGACTCCTCCCCGGCTCGTCGCTCAACATCGGCAACAACGCCGTCAACCTCGGAGCCAACACGCAGCTCAACATTGCGGGCGGCTCCTTCACAACCGGCGGCCTCGTCACTGCGGTAACGAGCGCGGTCGTAATCGACAGCGGCTTCGCCGCGTTGGGCAATTTCCGCACGAACTCGGATTTCAGCGGGACGCTGCGCGTCAACGGCGGTACTCTGACTGTTGGCGACGTCAACATCCGCCGAAACAGCGCGGGGACTCCCAGCTTCACCTCTGGATTCATTGTCGCCGGAGGAACGGCGACCGCCACCACCATTGGCCTCGGAACAGCCAATTCCAATGGCGCCATGTCGATCGAGGGCGGTTCGCTCACCGCAACCGGCACAATCACAATCGGCAACCAGACCAGCGGGGGCCGCGGCGGAGCAATGCGCGTGCTGGGCGGTGTATTCAACTCGACCGACACCGTGAAAGGCATCGTGTTATGCAGCAATCCGGGAAACAATCCCAACAACGTCGCGTCAGCCACCTTCACCGGCGGCGTGAGTTCGGTCGAGAAATTCACGCTCGGCTTTGATTCAACAGTCACCGCCGGATCGGCGACCATCACCATCAATGGCGGCGCGCTCTATCTCGGCGGCGGCGGCATCGTCAAGGACGGCGCTGCGAGTCTCGCTACAAACCTCAACTTCGGCAGCGGACTCTTGGGCGCGAAGGCCGACTGGGGGACGGGACTGCCGATCACGCTGCCCAACAACGGTAATATCGCGATCAAGGCTGCTGATGCGGCCGATGTCGCACGCAACATCACGCTCGGCGGCCCGCTCTCCGGCGCCGGAGGCTTCACCAAGACCGGCGGCGGGCGATTGACTCTCGGCGCCGCCAACGCCTTCACTGGCGCGGTCGCAGTCAATGGAGGCGCTCTCGATGTGGACGGCTCCGTGGGCGCGGGCGCCGACCTCTCGGTCAACTCCGGCGGCGTTCTCACAGGCGATGGAACGATAGGCCGCGCGGTCGTCCTGAGCGCAAACGGCGCGATAATGCCGGGCGGGACTGCTCCCGGCTCGGCGCTCACCGTAGACTCGCTGGCGTGGAACGCGGGCGGCGTGCTGGCCTTCAATCTCGACTCCACGGCAAATCGGCTTGCGGTCACCGGCGCGCTCACTAAAGGCGAAGCGGGATCGCGCCACTTTGTCTTCGGTACTGGCCCGGGCTTCGCAATTGGCAATGTCTACACGCTGGTAACTTTCGGGGCGACCGATCTGATCGCCTCAGATCTGAGCTACAGCGGCCTGCCTCCAGGCTTCATCGGCGCGTTCACCGTGACCTCGAACAGCATCCTCTTTGAAGTCTTCGGCCCGCCAGTCATAGCCGCGCAGCCGCAGAGCTTGATTGCGCTGATGGGCGGGACGGCGACATTCTCGGTAGCCGTCAACAACTCGCCGGGCTTGACCTACCAGTGGTTCAAAGACGGCGTCGCGATCGCTGGGGCGACGGCTTCGAGCCTGACGATCAACAACGTTCAAGCCGCCGACATCGGCTCCTACGCCGTTGTGGTCAGCAACGGCGCGGGCAATGCCACGAGCGACGCGGCCACGCTGTCGATAGCCGCAGTCGCCCTGGTCAATCACGCGCCCTCGCTCAACAGCGGCGTGGTGGAAGGCTCGATCAGGCAGATGCTGGGAGAGAGCGTGACGCTCAACGGCTCCACGACGATCAGCGGCGATCTGTTCGCACCCGGATTGCCGAACGTGATATTGAACGGCTCGCCGAATCACGGCGGGACGCTCGACGGCGACGGAGGAACAACGCCGACGAATTACACGGTGACGCTCAACTACAACACTTACGCTCAGGTCAGGACCATCAGGTGTTACGCGCCGAACTCGGCGAACCCCAGTAATTTTCCGGGAGATTACACTCTGTTATCGTCCATCTCGTATGACCTGCCGGCGGACGCAGGCGGGCCGCAATCGGATTGCCCACGTTTCTTCACCCGTACAGATTGGGCGACGGACTGGAACAGTGGGGTACTCACATCATACGACGGAGACGGCGCCACCTGGGGATCGGCGACGATGCCTGACGGGACGATGTACAAGGAGTTTTTCGGCGCCTCGGGATGGCAGCGCGGGCTGACGCTGCAGACCGAGACATGGTCGAACGGCACGCGGAAGAAGTGGACCGACTCGACGTGGGCCAACGATAATGAGAACGTCTCTTACTGGCTCAATCCGCGGGTGGTCGAGACCAACGTCCATGACGAACATGGCGGCTGGCGGAAGACCAAGATAGATTACGCCGATTTCGGGGCGGTCAGCGACATACGCGAATACGACGCCCCGCTCAACCCCACGACGGTCTTGCGACATACACAATACGGGTACCTCAGGGGGACGGCCTATACCGGCAACCTCAAACGGCGGTTAACTCAACTGGTGACGTCTCAAAAGGTTTTTGACGGGAGCGGCGCTCTTCAATCCAAAGTCACCTCCGAGTATGACCTCGGAGGGGAATTCCTGGTTCCCCCTGCGCCGCCTGACGTGTCGCCAATCAGACATGACACGACGAATTTCGGCCCGAGTTTCGTTCAAGGGCGTGGCAACCTGAACAGGGTCACGCGATGGGACGTGACCGCTGAGGATAACGGCGCCAAATCAGTTGCTTCCACGGTGGGGTACAACACGTCGGGGTCGGTGGTTTTTAGCCGCGACCCACTTATTAACCACGAGACGAAGGTGATTTACACAGATTCGTTCTCCGATTCGGTCAATCACAACACCTACGCCTATCCGACGAGTGTAAAGGACCCTGATACCAAAGAGTCGAAGGTCAAATACAACTTCGATTTCGGGGGCGTGATGTGGAGCCGGGACCCGAAAGGGGCGGCCGTAGCCAACACCTATGACCCGATCGGAAGACTCCAGCAGGTTACGAACGAGGTTAACGGGGCGTACACGCGGTATGTTTATGCGCCGGATCACCTCTCCGTGCAGACGTTCACGACGGTCAACGATTTGAGTTCCGAGTTCTATCAGATCACAGTTGTTGACGGGCACGGCAGGGTGGTCCGCGTGGCGTCAGATCACCCGGGGAGCGCCGGCGGCTACAGGGGGCAGAAAAATGAATATGATGTTATGGGAAGACTTGACCGGAAGAGCAATCCGGCGGAAATAAACGGCGACTGGGAGCTGGCGGGAGATAACGAGGGCGCCGAGTGGGAATGGAGCAGCCAGACCTACGATTGGCAGGCGCGTCCGAAGGTCTACACCAACCAGGATGGGACGACCAAATCGATCAGCTATGACGGGTGCGGATGCGCAGGCGGGCAGTCGGTGACGACGTTCGATGAAATGGGGCGCAAACAGACGGCGTTCTATGACACTCTGGGGCGGCTCTCGAAGACGCAATCTTTCAACTGGGACGGAACGACAGTCTACTCTACTGCCATCAACACTTATAACACGCGGGATCAGGTGACCAGAGTGAGGGCGTTTAAAGGGGCGGGTCCCGATCCGGAAGACGAATCCTGCCCGACAGGAATTTGCCAGGAGACGGTGATGAACTATGACGGTCACGGCAGGATGAGCTTTCGCAAGCGGCCCGAAGAGGGCGCGTCGGGGACTGTCTACACCTATTACAAAGATGACCTGCTGCAGACGACCACGGACGCGCGCGGGGCATCGGCCACGTTCAGCTATAACGCCCGCCACCTTACCACTAACATCGCCTACTCTACGCCGAATGAATCGGCCGTCCCGAACACGCCGGGCGTCTCCTTCCAGTACGACGAGAACGGGAATCGGACGGTGATGAATGACGGGGCCGGGACGGTAACCTACGGCTACGACACGCTTGGCCTGCTGACGAGCGAGACGCGGCAATTCAGTGATCTCGTCAACAACCATTTCGTGTACTACGGGACCGGCCAGCCGATACAAACGAGCTATCAGATCGGCTACTCCTACAACCTCGGCAGGCAACTGCAAAGCATCACCACTCCGACCGGGGATACGATTGACTACACGCGCGACAAGGCCGGGCGGATAACCGGAGTTTCAGGGACGCCGCGTGACGGGGTGTCGGACTACGTCACGGAAGTGGCCTACCGCGCCTGGGGGACGGAGAAGCGATACTCCTTCGGCCACCAGAACTACTCGATCACGATGAGCCATAACGCCCGCATGCAGGTCAGCCAGATTGACGACCAGGACAAGCTGGCGGCCGACTACACATACACTGCGGACGGGAGGCTGAGCGGAGTTCAGGCGCTCAATGACCGCCGTCTCGACCGGTCGTTCAGCTTTGATCACGCGGGGCGTGTGACGGCGACTCGGTCGGCATCGGAAGCGGGGCTCGGGAGCGGGGAGCCGGCGCAACTGCGGCAAGATTACGGCTATGACGAGTTCGGTCACATGACGTTGCGTCAGGGGAAGTATTGGTACATAAGGGATAACACGTTTTCGGCTACATATACCAACAACATCGCCAGCAACGTGATGGACGGGGGGCAGGCGCAGAATTGGCAGTACGACGCGGAAGGAAATGTGACATCGGAAGGTGGAAAGACGCACACCTTCGACGCGGTGGGCAGGCGGGTCAAAACGACATCCACCGATACCTTCTACTACGACGGCGACGGACGCCTCATCTCGCAAACATACATCAATCCTCCTCCCAGTACTAATCCGACAGGATCGAAGTTGACCTACTATCTGTGGTCGAGCATACTCAAGGAGAATCTGGCGCAGATCAGACTCGACGGCGACGCCAGCAACCCCCCGGGGGAACAGAAGGCGTATCACCGCGAAGTCTTCATCTATGTCAACGGGCAACAGGTGGCGGTGCGAAAGTATGACCAGGGCGTGTCAGGGAGTCAGCCGAACCTGAACAGTATAGTGGAGTGGAACCATCGAGACCCCCTCGACACGATAGCTCGGTCAGTTGGTTCGGCAGGAGGCAGCACGTATTCGATAGACCCGCTGGGAGTGTTGGCGGTGGCGGCGTTTCAAAACGAGATCAACAATTTTTGGTCTCCTCCGTCGGGGAACCCGGGCCCGCCGCCCCAAGGTTTCTACCAATATAGTTCAGCCAATTTCTCGAGAACTGGAATTAGCTCTCCCAGCGCCGGAAGCTGGGGACTAGGATGCTCGATTGACGGGATACAGTCTTCGTGCGGGACCGCCTTCAGCCTGATCAGTAACGGCAGCGTATGGGGAGTGACACTGATCTCGCGCGGAGGGCCAATGACACCGGAGGCCGCCACTGTCGTGGCTGGCGTTAGAGCGGCTGCCATAGATGGCCAGTTTATCGAGCGGAAGCGTTTGGAGCCAAAGGTGATACCTGGAAAGCCAGAATACAGCCTTGTCAGTGTGATAGATGGACCGCTAGAAACATCATATGATCCGGATGTAACTGTCTATGAAGAAGTGGGCGCCATTTCTGGCGAGTTTGTGTTTGCGCAGGGGGGCGCTACTTTTGGATCGCTTACCCCCAACATAAGAAATTGGAATACCGGTTTTACAGAGTTACGCGCTAAATTTGATAAAGCATTTAGTACTATCCAGACGCAGCCTTGTAAAGATTACGTAAATAGTGTAATAAACAAGTTCCCGCACAAACCCCATGCTAATTTTGAGGATCTTCTCAAAACACAAACCTTTCACCTTTACAATCCTGACGAGGACGTCGCAATACGAGCTGGAACATGGAGTAGCGCTAGAGGAGGCGCTGGATATAAACAGCTTCAAGCGGATGCTCAAAGCATTGGTAGGACTGTTGGGGAAGCGCAGGCAGGACTTAATGGGGTTTGGGGCAATACGGCATTGACAATAGGTAATAATACTTATCTAAACAAGTATTACTTTCAATCCTATAAAGTTAATGCCGCAGTGCTGATAGTGCATGAGATTCTTCATGCTGCGGGAATAAGAACTATTCCCTCAGAAACGTATTACTCAATGCCACTGGAAGTCCCAGCAGTTCCGGTTTCGTCTCCAGAGATCGACTCTATTACTGGGCTTGAGGATGAAATTAAGAAACACTGTGCGCCCTAACCTCTGGATGGCTTACCGCTAGAAACGGCCTGGAGATTTGAGGTAGGCATTGTCTTGCTGTTGGCATGTCCGAAGGCATCGGAGGGGATTATGAATTACTACAGGACATTTCTATTGACGGTTGCTTGCCTCGGCCTCCTGTGTTGCCGCCTGGCAGAGGATAAGAATATACAGGAGCCTGTCACAAGCAAGGAGACTCAGGATTGTGATAGCGATTACCTCTTTTTAGTGCAGATAAAAGACAGGTACGGATATATAAATTGCGCCGGAAACATAGTCATCGCTCCTCAATTCGATATTGGGGGCGAATTTCGCGAGGGGCTTGCCGCTGTTAAAGTTGGCGACGAGTGGGGATTTATTGACAGGACTGGGAGAATGGTCATAGCTCCAAGGTTTAGAGGTGTTGGGGAGTTTTCTGAAGGGCTGGCCTTTGCCGCGGAAACGGGAAGCCCAGATTATGGAGTGATAGATAAGACGGGTAAATTCGTCATCGAGCCTAAATTCAGCTATGGACTCGAGTTTTCTGAAGGCCTGGCGTATGTTGACATATATTTGGGAGGGCGGCACTACATCAATAGAAAAGGAGAGACGGCTCTTACTCTAAGTGACGGTTACTCTCCCGGAGATAATTTCTATGAGGGGCTGGCAGTGGTGAATAAGAATGATAAGTTTGGGTTTATAGATAGAAAAGGGGAAGTCATTATTCCTACGCAGTATGACGGGGCCGTGGCCTTTTCCGAAGGGCTGGGGTCTATTCGAATAAATGGCAAGATGGTCTACATAGATAAGACTGGCAAACAGGTCATCTCTCAGAGTTATGATTTTGCGAATTGGTTTACTGAAGGGCTTGCGGCGGTAAAAGTAGATGGCAAGTGGGGGTTCATTGACAAAACTGGAAACTTTGTGATCCGCCCTCAGTTTGAAGACGCGCACAGTTTTCGAGGTGGATTGGCTCCAGTAAGTAACTTTGATGGTACAAGAGGATATATAAATAGACTTGGGCAATACGTATGGGGACCAAGCCCCGACTGATCCGCATCTACTTGAAGTTGGTTTGCAAACGGCTGGGCTTATTACTTGTGCATAATTCGATCAATACATTGTAGGATGGCTTTCATGTATACCCGTGCCAACATGAACTGTCAGTGAGCCAGTTGTCTTGTGGAGTTTAATTACAAACGATCAGGTTTATTAGTCGTCATACTTGGAGGCTTCGCCGCTCTTTTACTCTGTTTGTCTCAAGGGAGATGCCGCCTGTTCAACTCCGCGGGTTCGGCAGCCTGGGATGGATCATCACATCAGGCGCTTACGGAAATTCATTCAGCTTCGATCTTTCCTGACACATTTGGTTGGACAGATGCTGCCTTTGGCGGGATGCCATACCTAAACTTTTACCCCCCAGCCCAGGTCTGGCTGGCTGCATTGCTTCAGCATTCGCGCTTGTTTTCTTCCGGGGCGGCATTCAAATTGGCGGTTCTGATTCCTGTTCTCCTTCTGCCGTTGGCGGTTTGGATTGCGGCTCGGAAGATTGCCGGGCGCGACGCTCTTGCCGCCTCCGGCGCGGCGGTTATCAGCCTTTTCCTCCTCGCCGACTCGCGCTTCTACCTGAGGTTCAACTCGGGGATCGATTTATTCAGCACATTTCAGCTCGGACTGTATGCGCAATCATTGGGTTTCGTCCTGCTGGTCATATGGTTGTCAATCTATCTGTCAAACTCACAATCTCGGTGGAGACCGGGATTTTCGGCAATAACGCTGGCTTTAACGATCCTCTCGAACTTCTTCGCCGCGGTCGTTGCGGTTGTTTTTGTGGCGGCGACTCTGCTTTGCGACGGGTGGAAATGTCGGCGGACGTTTGGTAGCGGCGATTTCCGCCCGACGGTCAAGAGGCTGTTGGGCCGTCTCGCGGTCGTTCTGGTAGGCGTTCTGCTAGCGCTTTTCTGGCTGGCGCCGATGTTAAGCGAGTACGAATACTTCGTCACCCGCCCCGACCCGGTCGATCTCAACCATTTTTTCTCCCCTGTTCTGTGGGGCTATTGCGTCGTGGCGCTCATCGGCGCGGCCATCTGGCGCCGGAATTCGTCTCCAGGGATGTGGCCGTATCTTGGCGGGTGTGGATTGCTGGCCGTGGCTCTGTTCCTCTCTTCGACGGTCGCTCCTGAGTGGTTTCCCTTTCAGGCCCCGCGATTGCTGGCCATTCTGATCTTTCTGCTGACCGTTCCCGCGGGCCACGCGTTGGCGGCGGTTTTCCGAGAATTGACAAGCCCGCCTGATGAATATCCCGGAAGCGCGCCGGAAAATGCGACATTGATCTTACAGCAGAGTCGCGGAGAAAGCGGAGGCTCCGCAGAGAAGGAGAGAAAGAAAAGAGCCTTCTGGCAAGCTCCCCGCGATCCCTCAGGTTCTGTGGAGCCTCTTAGATGGAGGAAATTCGCAGCGACAGGCGTTGTTTTAGTGTCGCTCCTCGTGGCCGGTTTTACCTCGCCGGGGACTGGGATTCAGTATTCCTTTTACTCTCCCGAAGAGTTCTCGGAGATAGCCCGCATTTTGGACTATGCGAAAGGGCAGCGCGACGGGCGCTACCTGGTCGAGGTTCCCCCGCAACCTGAGACGCGGGCGCAGTTCGACGGTCGGGCGATCAACGCTTACCTGGCGGCTCAGGGAAACGAGACATTGAGCGTCGCCTACCACGAGGCCTCGGTCAATTCTCTCTTCTTCCTGCCGGTCGTCAACACGCTCTCTGGCGCGTCTTACCACTTCGGGATCAGCTCGGTCCTGGGCGACGACCTGGATTTCATGGCGCAGCCCATGTCGAAGCGCCTGGAACGGGCCAGGATGGTCGGCGTGCGCTACCTCGTCATCCACACGCCGCAGATCAAATTCGACGTGGCTCAAGAACCGGCGATTGGCCCGCGACACGATTTCGGCGCATGGAGCGTGTTCGAGTTGAAGGAGGGGCCGCCGCCTCGCGCCCGCGTATTGCCGTACCGGCCGGCGTTGGTAGTCAGCGACTTCACGGTCAAGGAGAGGCGGCGCAACGAATCGAGCTTCATCCGCTGGGCAGAGGAGCAATTCGCCGACGGCTGGTTCGACGTGCTGTTGGCGCGCGCGCCGGAGAAGAAGATTGATCGATTGCCCGGCCTCGATGGTTTCGGGGCGCTCGTCCTCGACACCTACGACTGCGGCGACTGCGACCGGGCCTTCGAGCGGTTACGCGAATTCGCGGGAAAAAGGTTGCTGATCGCCGTGGCGAGCGACGCTCCATTGTTCCAGCGGATCAACGCCGCACGTTCGGAGTTCATGAGGCTGGAGGTCGTCGAACGCCAAAAGGAGGCGCCGGGCGAGAGGGTGAATTCGTCGTTCCCGACCTATCATTACAACCCCACTCAGATTCGCCGCAAGTGGTTCGCCATCCGCCGCGCCCTCGATCAGAACAAAGTTCCGACCTTTGTCGCGCCGGATGGTTCACCCATGAAGCTAGAGGCCGTGCCAGTCGAAGTCGGGAAAAATTCGATCAAGCTGAACTACGCGCCCGTGAATGACGCCGTTAAGGCAGTTGAACCGGCGCCGATTCTGGTGGCGACCACTTTTCACCCGAAGTGGCGGCGGGCAGACGGCGAAATGCTCTATGCTGCCACGCCCTTTTATATTTTGACGTTCGCGGACGGGCCTGCGGCGCTCACTTTCAGTCGGCAATGGTATGACAGGGCGGCCTTGTGGGTCTCGGCGATTACTTTTGCTGGACTAGCTTGTTTCACCGCCAGGTCGGCGCTTCGAAACAAAAAGGAAGGCGGCTACGAATGAACAAAAGTGTTCACGAATGGGAGCAAGGGGATGCCGAACAAATGAACTTCCGGATCATCCTTAAACACCCTGCTTTAAGAAAGGCAGGCTTGCTCCTCCTTCTCGCTGCGCTCGCAACGATGGCGATTTATGCGCACCTGCAAATCACGAAGGCGACGATCGATTATCGCGGCTCTCTCGCCCTGTGGGACCGCGCTTTCGACCTGCTGCTGGCGGTCGCGGTCATCACCAGCGCCTTTTGTGTCGGGCGCGGCGTCTGCCGGATTCTCAAACTGGATTTCGTCAGCCACGCCGAGGAGGTGGCCTACCCGGTCATGCTCGGCGTGGGCGCGCTCGGCCTCGGCCTGCTCGGATTGGGGCTCGCCGGCTGGCTGCGCCCTCTGCCTGTCGTCCTGTTCTTTGCGATCGTTACGGCGATCACCCATCGCGAGATGATCCGGCTTTATGACCTGTCGCGCGATTTTTTGCGCAGCCTCTACGCGGCGCCTGAAAGGGTCGTCTGTTCGGCGGCTTTCGCACTCATGCTTGCGCTGTTTATTCTGCGGGCCGCGACGCCGCCTTACTCTCCCGATGAGGCCATCTATCATTTGCCGGTAACGCAGGCTTTCGTCGAGAGCGGCCGCGTATTTCCTCTGACCGACAACTTCTCCGGGAACCTGCCGTTTCTGGTCCATATGCTCTACGCCGTCTGCCTGATGGCGAAGACCGACATCGCGGCCAAACTGCTCAGCCTCCTACTGGCAGTCGTCAGCGCCTTCGGGGCGTACGCGTTCTGCGCAAGATTCCTGTCGCGCCGCGCCGGGGCGTTGGCCCTATTCGCCTTCTTCGCCGCAGGGATGGTAGTCGAGATCGCCGTCACTGTCAGGATAGACGTCACGCTAGCCGGAATGCTCTTCATGACGACGGCGGCGCTAATCACTTATCTGGAGACGGGAGAGCGGGGTTGGCTCGTGGCCAGCGCCTTGTTGGCGGGTTTCAGCCTGGGCGTCAAGTATTCGGCCGGGATATGGCTGCTATGCGTCGGCGCTATGTTCTGCATCGAGCGCCTGCGCAAGCGCGTCCCGCTCGCCGCGATTGCCAGGGAGGGGCTGCTTTTCATCGCCATCGCGCTCGCGACATCCGCTCCCTGGTTTGTCAAGAACGCGGTCTGGTTCCATAACCCGGTCTATCCGTTCTTCACCGGCGAGGTGGCCGAATTCGAGAACGGCTCTCCTCGCTACTTCACCGCCGAGGATGAGCGGAAGATCGCGGCGCACTTCGAGCAGGCGCGTAAGGAAAATCCGGAGGCCGTGGCCGCCATTGAAAAAAACATGGCGTACCTCGCCTCAATGCGACCCGAGAGACGTCCATTGAGGTTCTGGGAGTACTTCACCAAACGAAACAACTACATCGTGAGCGACCCAATGCTGACGCCCAACTACTTATTTTTATGTATCCCACTGGTACTGTTGGTTCGCAGGTCGAGATGGGGCGCCTGGCTTCTCGTCATTAGCGCGGGCTTCTTTCTGCTCACGGTCTGGACTGTTTGGGTGGCGCGATACCTGCTGCCGATCTATCCCGCGCTTACGGTCGTCGCCGCTTACGCGCTCGAAGGCGTCGCTGAACAAATCGGAAAATACTTCCGCCACGGGAGATGGCTAGCCGCAGTTGTCGTGTCAGGCACCCTGATAATGGTCCTTGTCCAAGGCGTGCATGAACTCAATCTCAAAGAAGTCTGGCCGTTCGTCAACGGGGCGCTGTCGCGGCAGGAGTTCCTGACTAACGTAAGGGGCGACTACCGTATGCTCGACTTCGTCAATCGGCAATTGCCGCCGGGAGGACGAGCGCTGATGATCGGCGCGCAGCTCAGTTACGGATTGAATCACCCGCATATTTCGGATGCGGGCTGGATGTCGGTCGAATGGCGCAGGCTATTGAGTCGCCATTCGTCACTCGACGAAGTCCATCGAGCGCTCAGAAGCGAAGGCGTCGAATACGTGATTTACTATCCTGATCTATTCGGATTTGTCGCATACATTGGCGCGGAAGGGAGCGGGCCTTCAGGAGACATCTCGCTAGGCAAGAGGTCTATGAACGGAACGCTCGACTATTTGCCGCAATTGCAGAACTGGGTCACCTTCGAGGCGTACAGTCACAAGCATTTAGAGCAGGTATATGGCGGTGATGCGATGTTTGGCTTCAAGGTCTTCCGACTCAGGTAATAGTGGGACAGACTTTGTCTGTCCATGGAGTGAATTGGTGGTGGACAGACTAAAGTCTGTCCCACTATTGGCTGCCCCGATTCAAGGCGAATTTATGCAAACTTCTTGCCCATCCAAAATCGCGATCCTGATTCCTTGTTACAACGAGGAAGTGACGGTTGCGGAGGTCGTGCGGGGGTTTAAGCGCAGGCTCCCGCAAGCGGAGGTCTACGTCTTTGACAACAGCTCGACCGACCGAACGGCGCAACTGGCGAGTGAAGCGGGGGCCGTCGTCTGCCGCGAGGATAGACGTGGAAAAGGGCATGTCGTTCAATCGATGTTCCGGCAGGTCGAAGCCGACATCTACGTGATGGTCGACGGCGACGGAACTTACCAGGCCTCGGAGGCGCAGGGGTTGATCGAACCGATCCTGCGCGGGCAGGCGGAAATGGTGATTGGGGCGAGGTGGACGAAAGACTCACGCTCGAAAGCCAGGGCGGTCAATCTGCTTGGGAACCGGTTATTTCGGGCGACAGTGAACTCCTTATTCGGCGCCGGGTTGAACGACGTCCTTTCAGGGTACCGGGCCTTCAGCCGTGAATTCGTGAAGGGGGTGAAATTGACCGGCGGAGGCTTCGAAACAGAAGTGGAGTTGACGATCAAAGCCGTGACCGGGGGATGTCGCGTCGTCGAAGTCCCGATCAGCCTTTCCGAGCGTCCGAGAGGCAGTCATTCGAAGATCAGGGTTTTGCGCGACGGGGTGGCGATCCTTGGCGCCGTTCTCTCACTGTTCCGCGAATTTAAATCGGAACAATCAAGAGTGGGGCAGACTTTAGTCTGTCCGTCGGATAAACGGAGTCAGACGGACTAGAGTCTGCCACACATTGCTAGTGTGATTCCCGATTGACAACAACCCCGCTACGCCCCACCAGAAAATCCAGGTCGGCGCCTTTATCGGCCTGCATTACGTGATCGATGTAGAGTTTGTAATAGCCTCGGTCGTATTGCGATTGCGGCGGGCGCCATTTCGCTCGGCGCCTGGCCAGTTCTTCGTCGCCTACGTTCAAGTGGAGTCTCCTCGCCTCGACATCCAGCTCGATCAAATCGCCGTTTTCGACCAATGCCAGGTTGCCCCCGGCCGCGGCTTCGGGCGCGACGTGTAACACTACCGTGCCGTAAGCGGTTCCGCTCATCCGCGCGTCCGAGATTCGGACCATGTCGGTTATGCCGCGTCGCAGTAGCTTCGGCGGCAGCGGCATGTTTCCGACCTCGGCCATTCCGGGATAGCCGCGGGGGCCGCAATTTTTCAGAACCATCACGCTCGATTCGTCGATCTCCAGGTTCGGGTCGTCGACGCGAGCGTGCAGGTCCTCGATGGTTTCAAAGACAACTGCGCGGCCGCGATGTTTCATCAGCGCCGGGGTCGCCGCGGAAGGTTTAATGACCGCGCCGTCCGGGCAAAGGTTGCCGCGCAGGACGGCCAGTCCGCCTCGCTTCGTCAGCGGATCGTCGAAGGGGCGGATCACGTCGCGGTTGTAGCAGGGCGCGTCGGCGGCGTTCTCTCCGATCGTCTTGCCGTTGACGGTCAGCGCGTCGCGTCGGATCAGATCGCCGAGTTCCCGGATCACGGCGGGCAATCCGCCCGCGTAATAGAAATCCTCCATCAGGTATTTTCCCGAAGGCATCAGGTTGACCAGGCAGGGGACTTCGCGCCCCAGCCGGTCCCAATCGTCGAGTTTGAAATCGACGCCCATCCGCCCGGCGATGGCCAGCAGGTGAACGACGGCGTTCGTCGAACCGCCGATCGCGCCGACGACGCGTACCGCATTTTCAAACGCCTCGCGCGTGAGGATTCGCGACATCCGCAGGTCTTCGTGAACCATCTCGACGATGCGGCGTCCGGCCATGTGGGCCAACGCGTAGCGGCGCGAATCGACCGCCGGAATGGCCGCGTTCATCGGCAATCCGATCCCCATCGCCTCGACGACGCTGGCCATCGTCGAGGCCGTGCCCATCGTCATGCAATGGCCGGCCGAGCGGCTCATGCAGCTTTCGGCCTCCTGGAAATCGCACAAGGGCATCGCGCCGCTGCGCACGTCCTCGCTGAACTTCCAGACGTTGGTTCCCGACCCTATCTGTTCGCCGCGGAATCTGCCGTTGAGCATCGGCCCGCCCGACACGGCGATCGTCGGCAGGTCGCAACTGGCCGCGCCCATCAACGCCGCCGGCGTAGTCTTGTCGCAGCCGACGAGCAGGATCACGCCGTCGATCGGATTGGCGCGGATCGATTCCTCGACGTCCATGCTGGCCAGATTGCGGAATAGCATCGCCGTCGGGCGCATCGTCGATTCGCCCAGCGAAATGACCGGGAATTCCAGCGGGAAGCCGCCCGCTTCGTAAACGCCGCGTTTGACAGCGTCGGCGATGGCGCGGAAGTGCGCGTTGCACGGCGTCAACTCCGACCACGTGTTGCATATGCCGATGACCGGCCTTCCGTCAAAGAGGTGATTGGGAAATCCCTGGTTCTTCATCCAACTGCGGTGGATGAATCCGCCCTTGTCCGCGCGCCCGAACCATTCCGAGCTGCGGAGTTCTCGTTTCGACGACATCAAGACTCTCCGGAGGTTGTGAACTAATGATGTTACGTTATCGGATGAAACTACAATCGTCGGGCGACGGCGTTTACAGCAGTTTTCAGTTGGGCGAATAGATTTTGACCGCGGAGGACGCAAAGGGGCGCGGAGGTTGGCTGATAGTTCTTAAGCTCTGCGTTCCTGCGGCGACCTCTGCGGTTAGTCATCCTCTTCATTCAAGCGAAATAAACTGAATGCGCCTGTGGCAGACGCCCAGACAAGGCCCTATCTCGGCGAGAGGGAAGAGCTACTACGGCCGCGAAGACAGCCGTTTGTAATACTCGTCCACCAGCTTGCGGTAAGCCGCCGGCGCTTCGCCCTCGTCCGACAATCGCAGGTTGTTCTTGCCGAGCTTCAACTGCAGCCGTTTGCTCAATTCCAGCTCGACGCCGCGCAGCGGCTCGATCACCTGGTCTTTCAATAACAGCGCGGTCTGCATGTCGTCGCGCATGAGCGCGTCGTTGGCGCGCCGCAAACCTTGAATCGCCTGATCGAGGCCGTTTGCCAAATCGCGATCCTTGCCCAGGTTGCGGCGTATGTCTTCGGCCTCGCGCAGACTTTCGCGCAATTCGGAGCCGAGTTGGCGGCGGTCATACCCTTGGGGCGGGCCGCCGCCTCTGTTGGCCTGATCGCTTTGCCGGGTGGACGTTTGTTGGCTGCCGTTGCTCGGGGAGCCGCCAGATTGCTGTTGACCACCCGGCTGTTGACCAGCCGGCTGCTGGCCGCCAGGTTGCTGCCCACTTGATTGCTGGCCGCCAGGTTGTTGGCCGCCAGGTTGCTGGCCGTCCTGGCTCCGTCCGTCTTGTGATCGGCCTTGCCGGCTTTGTCGGCCTTGATTCTGATTTTGCCCACGTCCATCTTGATTTTGGTTTTGAGCAGGCCGTTGATCATCACCCTGGCGACCCGGTTGATTTTGTCGCTGGCCTTGCCCAGGTTGATTTTGACTTTGCTGATTTCGATCGCCCCCCTGCCGCTGACCCTGGTTGGCCTGATCACCCTGTTGTTGCTGATTGCCAGGTTGGTTACGGTCGCCCAATTGTCTGCGCATCGATTCAAGGTTGTCGGCGAGCTTTCGCGTTCTTTCCAGGGCGTCCTCGGTCTCTCCGCCCGCGCCTTTGCGCTGCGCGTTCTTTTCGGCTTCGGCCAGTTGCTGCTCGAGTTGTCCGAGGTTCTGCTGGATCGTCTGATCGCCCTGTCGCGCGACGTCGAACTGGTTCATTTCCATAAGCTGCCGCGTGGTGCGGATGCGATCCTGCACGCGATTCTGGCGCAGGCCGCTGGCTGCTTCGCGCAGTTTGTTGGCGGCGGCTTGCTGCTCCTGGCTGAGGCCGCGCGCGGCCTGATCGATGTCTCTTTCGAGATTGCCGACATCATTGGCCAGCTGGTCTTTGCGTTCGGACAACTGTTGTTTTGAATTGTTGACCGAAGAGTCGCCGGAGCGGGCGCGGCGGGCGAGGTCTTCGACGTCTTTCGTGATTTCATTCTGGCGCTGGGCCGCCTGGGCCGCGCGCTGTTTCAGATCCTGGATCGATTGGCCGCCCCGCGACTGCTTCAGCCGATTCAATTGTCGTTGCGCTTCTTCCAGTTGTTGCATTGCGCGCAGGTTGCGCGCAAGTGACTCCTGTTCTTTGTTGTTTTGCGCGGCGTTCTGGGCGCGCTGCATCTCGTCGGCGGCCTGATTCAGACGGTTGGCCAGGTCCTGCATTTGCGGGTCGCGCCGCTCGCGCGAGAGCCGTTCGAGTTCGCGCGCGGCTTTGCGGGCCTCATCGATCATTTGCTGCTGTTGGCGCCCGCCTCCGCCGCCGCTCTGGTTGCGGGCCTGCTGCATGCGCTGTTGCTGCTGTTCGATCTCGCGCTGCATCCGGCGAGCCAGCTCTTCCAGCTTGCGCTTCGCCTCGTCGTCCTGCTGTTGCGACTGCTGCTGGCCTTCTCGGTTGAGCGTCTCGTACTGGTTCTTCCTCTTGTCCATCTCGAGTTCGAAGAGGTCGGCGAGTTCTTCGGCCTGCTGGCTGTTTTGGCCCTGGCCCGATTGGTTGAACGAGACCTGGATTTCGCGGAAGATCGCGTCGGCGCGCTGCAACTCCTTCAACGCGCGCTGTTCGGGCGGCATGGCGTCTTTGGCCTTGCGCGATTTCAGCTCCTTGATCGCGGGCTCCATCTCTTTCGACGCCTGGGTGACGTGTTCGACCAGCTTGACGAAATCCTGGTTCTGGCCGAGTCCGTCGCCCATGCGGCGTTTGATCCGCTCGACGAGCGCGATGGCGTCTTCATGCAGTTTCTCCTGAGCCAGGGCGATGGTGTTGTAGTTGTCCTCCTTCTCCTTTTCGGAGTAGGTCGCCTCGTCTCGGTTGACTCGGAAGGTCGCGGCGATGATCTCTTTCTGGCGTTTGGTCAGCCCCTCCTGCTGTTCGCCGCCCTGTCCGTCGCCTTGCTGCTGCGCTTGTCTGAACTCCTTCTCGAACGGTTTGACCTCGATGAAGTAGATGTCGCTGGTCGTTTCTTTGTGCGCGTCGCGGGCCTTGGCGTAGTAAGAGATCAGGTCGCCGGGCTGCAACCCGAACTCTTCGAGGAAGAAGGTGTGCGCGCCCGTCATCTCGCGCGCCGATTCGCCTTTCAGCTTCTGCAGGTCGACTTTTTTCTCCTCGCCGCCGTTGACCGCGAAATAGAGGTCGAGCGATAGCACGCCGTAATCGTCTTCGGCCTTGGCCTGCGTGAAGACCTCCTCGACGCTCGTGGCGCGCGTGTCGCGTCCGGGCTTTTCAAAACTGACTGTGGGCGGGCGGTCTTCGAGCAGGGCGATGTCGTATTCGTTCGACCCGTTGTAGTCGTCGCCTTCGACGCTAGTGACCTCGATGTGATAGGTGTTGTCTTTGTTGACGGTCATCGACGCGGCGAAATCGGTCTCGCCGGCCTTCTCCATCTCGATCTTACCGCCGTCTCGCAGGACGATCCGCGCTGATTTGGCTTTGCCTGTGAGCCTGGCCACGAGCTTCACCGTCGTGCCGGCGAGGACGGAGACGTTCGGGGCGTCCTCTATCGTTTTCGGCGCGAGGCCGGTGTAGGCGGGGAAGCTCTGCGTCTGATCGATGCGTTTGACGTAAGGCAGATCGGCGACCGTCAGTTTGAAGACTTCGGATTTGACGGCGTTCGATTCGACCCAGTATTCGGTGTCGTCCTGAATGTTGAAAATGAAGAACTGGAACTCGTTGTTGTTTTTGGCCGGCTCCATCAGTTGGCCGATCCACTGAGTGTCGCTCGCGCCGGCCTTGCGGGTGAAGAGCGTCGTCTGTTCGGAGTTGAAGTTTATCAGCTTGGCGAAAATCTTCTGGTCGGAGCCTTTCGGGACTCGCGCCGTGCCGGGTTTGACCTCGAACTTCAAGGCGTTGGACGCGGCGACCGGGCTCTGCGGCGTTATGATTTGCGCGATGCCCATCGTGATCTCTTTCGGGCCGAAGATCAGCGCGGCGATGAACAACGCCAGGCTCGCGGCGGCCGCCCCGCCGAATTGCCAGAATCGTTTTCGCGGAACGATCTCGTCGACGCTGACGTCGCGCGCGTGGCTGTCGGCGTCGTCAACCAGACGGTCAATTATCACGGGCGAGAAGGCCGCGCGCGTCTCTTCGCCGGAGAACTCGATCGCGCTGACGAAGCGGTCTTCAACGCCGGGATGATTCTCTTCGACCAGGCGCGCGAGTTGAGCGTCGCTCGCGCGGCGGCGCAGCGGGCGAACGAGGGCGAAGTAGACGGCGGCGGTCACGCTCAAGACCGCGAAGATGCGCAATGACGCGAGCGCGGCCGCGCTGAAGCGAAAGCGGTACGCGGCCAGGCCCGTGATGACGAGCAGCGCCGCCGTCGCGGCGATCGTGATCGCCAGCCCGCGCAAAACGATTAGCAGATTGCGGCGCTTGCGCACCGCGCCGATGACGACGATCAGATGGTCGTTCATATTGCCCTCCTAAATAATGCCGCGCCCGTACAATTCGAAGTTTTCGCGAATCCGGAGTAACTTGTTGACGGCATCGAGATCGAATTCTTCCGGGTCGAAGGCGCCGCCGACCCACTCCAAGAACTCCTCGCGCTGATTGTGCTCGGGATTATTTATCGTCTGCAGAAAATCGACGTAGCCCCACACGCCGCCGACGTCTTCCGGCGGGCAGGCGTTCTCTCCCGCAATACATCGCGGGTAATCGGCCCTCGCCTCGGCGTCCGCGATTTTCTCCAAAACCACTTCGTGCTCCCAGGAGTCGCCGAAATCATATTCGTAAACTATCTTCGTTTTGGTCGCTGAAAGAACCTGACTGATCACGATCTGGTCCTCATTCTTCTCATCCGGCAGATCGTCGCCCTCATACGGAATCGGCGCGCCGATGAACCGTAGATTCGGGGGCCTGCCGACGATGAAATGGTGCAGATGCGAATTGGTCCAGCCCATCGCCATCTGAATTACCGCGTGCAATTCGCCGAGGGTGGCGTCGCTCCGTAACTCAATCCTGCGCCAGATGGTCGGTTTGGCGCCTTTCAACGTCACTTTGATCTGGTAAATCGGGACGGCGATCTTCGCCGCCGGAGCGGGCGCCGGCGCTTTTTTACTTGCGGCCTTCCGCGTCGTAGTTTTATTTGTTTTTGTGGTTTTTCGCGCAGGCATACTTATTATCGGATGACCTTTGTTATCTTCAAGCCCTTCGCTCACAGGCCGTGATTAGGCCGCCAATTTGAACTGAAGAACCGGAACACTGATGCTACGAACAGGTTGCGCTTGTTCGATGTCGGCAATGATCGTCGCAATTTGCCGTCCGACATTCGCTTTCACAATCTTCTCGCCACACTGCGGGCACACGCCCGCTGGAATGTTTTCGATAACGATCAAATCCCCTTTGATCCAGAAATCCTGTTTGATTTGCTGTTCGACCATTTGTTCGCCGCAAACCTGGCATTTGCCATAATCGTAAGTGGTATTACTCATAAACTTCCCAAGTCGTTCCGCACTTTTTCACGGATGAGCTGGATGACTTTTGCATGCTTGGCCATTTCAATTTATAACCCTAGCCATCTTCGTCCGCCGCGCCAAGACGGCTTCCGTAATAGACAGCAGCAACGCGGCGAACAGCAGCAGGCGCCACACGCGCTGGCGCGATTCGATCTCTTCTTTACTCAGCCTCTCTTTCGCCGCCGCTTCGGCCCCGGCCTTCGGACCGGCGCCGGTCGTCGCCGCCACAAACGCTTCGACGTCGAGTCTGGTGAAATCCGATTCTTTGCCGTCGAGGTTGACCGCCGCGAAATCGGAATTGCCGGCGTATCGCAGGCGGTAGAACCCCGGCTCCCTCGCCGCGACAATCAATTCGCCGTCGCTGGTCTGTTTGCGGTCGGTGATCCGTTCGCCGTTAGGCGCGTCCACAGCCGGCGGGGTCCCGTCTTTCGCCGGCGCGGCGGTGAATGTCTCGCCGACCAGACTCCACGCGCGCTCTTCGTGTTCGCCCAGGTGATGCGTCATCTGGCGAACGAGCGGCAGGTATATCGGCGTCAGCGGCAGATCGTTCCAGCTCGCGTCGAATGTCGAAGTGAAGAGCAACAGCTTGCCGCCGCCGCGCGTGGCCTCGATTAAAGCCGGGCTGCCGTCTTCGAACCGCGCGATCACGCCGGCCCCTTCGCGCGCCGTCGCGCGAAGGTAGCCGAAGACGCGGGCCATCGCCAGTCTCCCGCTGCGCTTGAAGACCTCGAAGATAGGATGATCGGTCTTGATCTCGCTCATCACCACGTAATCGCCGCCGGTAAGCCGAACCGCTTCTTCCAGCTTCGCGGGCGCGAAGTTTTGGAAGACCTGATTGAACGCGGCCGGGTCGGTGTGCGGGCCGCCGCCGATGACCAGTCCGCCGCCGCCCTCGACGAATTTGATCAACGCCTGGGCCATCGCCTGATTGACCGGCGCGTCGTTGAGGATGATTACTCGATAAGCGCCGAGGTCCGCCGGGTTGACCGAGCCTGCAGTTTTGACCTCAAGGTTGAACGGCAGGTTTTCGCCGGTGGTCAGCGCGTTGCGCAAATAAAAACTCTCGCTGCGCCCGCGCGTAGCCGTTTCAATCGCCAGAGCCTTCATCTGTTCGGCGCGCCGGAGCGTGAAATTGAACCGGTTGTCGAAGGGGAAATTGTCGCCTCCGATCACTATCACGCCGCGATTGACGCCTTCGTTCAGATTGAAGCCGGTGAATTCGACCGTCGTCGCGTCGCGCGCGGCGACCTTGATCTCGCGCACCCCCTCGGGATGGTCGTTGAGTTGGAGCTCCACGCGTACGCCGGTCTTTTCTTCGTCGCTGAAATTGGCGATGCGCGCCGTCAGCCTGTCCGCGTATTTCGCCTGATAAATCATCGGCTGCAATCCGACGTCCGTGATCGCCAGGTTGGGCGAATTCTGCTCGCCGACGTCGATCGTGACCAGCTTGACGTCGGACGGCAGGCGGTACGAAGCCTCGGCCTCGTTGCGCCCGGCGGCCTGAAAGTCGGAGATCAGAACGATCCGCCTGTCGGCGGCGGCGGTCTCTTTGAACAGCCCTTCGGCGCCGCGCAGCGCCTGGACGTAATCAGTCGCGTCGGAGCCGGGCTTGACGCTGTCGAGCCCGGCTTTCAGCCGGCCCGTGTCGTTAGTGAATCTGCTTTGCGCCTCGTAGCCCTGTCCGAACGTGACGAGCGCCGTGGGCTCATTGCCGCGCGTCTCGTCAATCACGGCGCGGGCGCGTTGCTTGGCTTGCTCGAAGCGATTGCCGTAGCGCAGGCTGAACGAATTGTCGAAGAGGATGACGTTCGCCCGCTGCCCGCGATTCGCGTCCGCCTGGCCGGCGCCGAAATATGGCCGCACGAACGCGAAGACCAGCAGCATGAAAGCCAGGCAGCGCAGCGCAAACAACAGCCAGTTCTGCATCCGGCGGCGGCGGATCGTGCGCTGCGGTATTCGCCGCACGAACATCAGAGAAGGGAATTCGACGCGCGGCGCCCGCGTGCGCCGCACCAGATGCACGATGACCGGCACGGCGACCGCCGCGAGACCGAGTAGAAATAATGGATTGAGAAAAGACATGACTAATTGCTTCCGCCGGAAATTACCGCAACAAAACTAGGTCCTTTGACCTTCCTACCGCGGAGGGCTCTTGACCTTGGCCCGGCGTTGATGGTCTTTGGAAAATTAAACGCAATCACGCGCCCCGACGTAGGGGCGGGTTTTCCCCGCCCCTGTCTATGATCCAGGCGATGGGGCGGGGAAAACCCGCCCCTACACCAAAAGGCGTCTGCTCTCTCTGTTCCTGAGAATCTTCGCTCAACCGTCGCTGCGGCGACTGGAAGATCGAGATGTCGCCGTACCCGGCGTTGAAACGCCGGGCTAAGCTCAAACGCCGCTCCGCGGCTGGGAAATTGAACTTGAAAATCCCCGATAAAGCTCATTTTGATCCTCGAACCTTCATCTCGTCTTTAAAAACGCGCCGACGAATTTATTGCCTGGCTCTCCTTGCCAAGAACGAAAACAGCGCGAAATCCAAAGGCTTGTCGGTTGTCAGCAGTTCGTAATCGATCTTGTTCTGCGCGGCGGCCTCGCGCAACCGTTCGATGTGCTCGCTGACGGCGTTGCGGTAACCTTCGGCCAGGAGGTCGGGCAGAACGTGAATCTGTTCTTCGGTCTCGGAGTCTTCGAGCAGCACCGGCTCGGTGAACTCGAAATCGGTCTCGTTCTTGTCGAGCACGTGGAAGACGATCAGGTCGTTGCCTTTGAACCGCAGGTGTTGGAGCGCCTTGATGATCGCCTCGGGGTCGTCGTAGAAATCCGATATGACCACGATGATGCCGCGGCGCGTGATGTGCTCGGCCGCCAGATGCAGCGTTTCTGACAGCCTGGTCTCGTTCCCGGCCTCCAACTGCTCCAATCGCCCGAAAACCGTCTGCATATGCCCGATGCGGTTGTGCGCGGGGACGTGCGTGCGGATTTCGCGGTCGAAGGCGATCAGGCCGACCGCGTCCTGCTGCTTGTTGGCCATATAGGCCAGCGACGACCCGAGGAACTGCGCGTATTGCAGTTTAGTCACGCCGGTCGTCGTGTAGCGCATCGAGGCGCTGGCGTCTATCAGGATGTTGCATTGCGCGTTGGTGTCGGCGCGATACTTCTTGATGTAGTAACGGTCGGTGCGCCCCAACAGCTTCCAATCCAGATAGCGCAGATCGTCGCCGGGCATGTACTGGCGATGCTCGGCGAATTCGGTCGAGAAGCCCGTGTACGGCGAGCGGTGCAAACCCGATATGAACCCTTCGACCACCGTGCGCGCCAGCAATTCGAGCGAAGTGATTCGCGCGAGCACTTCGGGCGCCAGAAACCTGGGCGCTCCCATTGCGGATTGCGGATTGCGGATTGCGGATTCTCCGATTGCGGATTGCGGATTGCGGATTGCGGATTGTCCGGCCGCTTCCCTGGCTAATTTCTTGAATATCGTCTTCATCTATTGTGACCTCGCGCAGTGTTGATTGAGGAAACTATGATCGCTACGATCTGATCGGCTTCATCCAATAAATCCTTTACAAGTTCTTCCTTCATCAAACCCGATTCGACTATTACTTCCAACCAGAATGCCGACTCGTCGGCTTCCTCTCATTGGTTGTCATACAACCTCCACAGAACAATCCGCAATCCGCAATCCGCAATCCGCAATCAAAGAATCCGCAATCCGCAATCCGCAATCAAAGTCCCGATTTAGGTTCGGGCACGGTTTCGACCAGTGTCTTGATCACCTGATCCGAATCGACCTTTTCGGACTCGGCCTGGAAATTGAGGAGGATGCGATGGCGCAGTACGGGTTGGGCCATCGCGCGAATGTCGTCGCAGGAGACGTTGTAGCGCCCATAGAGGATGGCGCGCGCCTTGCCTGCCAGCACCAGGAATTGCGACGCGCGGAGCGACCCGCCCCAAGTCACCCAGCGATTGACGAAGTCGGGGGCGTCGGGGCCGGGCCGGCTCGCGCCGACCAGGTTTACGGCGTAGCGGGCGACCGAATCGGCCGCCGGAACTTTTCGCACCAGATGTTGAAATTCGATGATCTCTTGGGCGGACATCAGGCGCTGCAGGTCTGAATCCTGCGGCGAGGTCGTCATCTTGACCACGGCGACCTCGTCCTCTTCGGACAAGTACTCGATCCGGACGTTGAACATGAAGCGGTCGAGCTGGGCTTCGGGCAGCGGATAGGTGCCCTCCATCTCGATCGGGTTCTGTGTCGCCAGGACGTAGAACGGCTTGGGCAGTTGATATGTGTTGCCCTGGACGGTGACGTTGCCTTCCTGCATCGCTTCGAGCAGCGCGGCTTGCGTCTTCGGCGGCGTGCGGTTGATTTCGTCCGCCAGGATGATGTTCGCGAAGACCGGGCCGCGAATGAACTCCATCGCGCGGCGTCCCGTCGTGCGGTCCTCTTCAATAATCTCGGCGCCGGTGATGTCGGCCGGCATCAAATCGGGCGTGAATTGAATTCGTTTGAATGAAAGGTCGAGCACCCCGGAGAGCGTCCGGACCAACAGCGTCTTCGCCAGCCCTGGAACGCCCGTGATGATCGTGTGCCCGCCGACGAAGAGCGAGATCAACACCTGTTCGATCACCTCGTCCTGGCCGACGATCACTTTTCGAATCTCGCCCAGAATCCGCCCGCGCGCGTCGCCCAGCCTGTCCAACAACTCCTCGTCCCGTATCATGCGTGTGTCAACAGTCATTTGTTCTCCCCTAAAACTTTAGTTTAGTGGATAGTGGGCAGTGGATAGTGGTTAGTTTATGGAGAGCAGACGCCGCCCACTAACCACTATCCACTGCCCACTATCCACTGTATCAATGCGTCAGCGCGTACATAATGTAATTGACCCCGAATTTATAAGCCTCGTTCGTCTCTTCGATCGGCCTGAAAGGATTGTCCGAAAATTGCCAGTAATCGCTCACGTCATAATTGTAATTGATGACCATCATCAGCCGCCCGTCCTTGTCCTCCAGGCCCCAGAATTCCGGCGTGTATTGATAGCCGTAAATCGGGTTGACGTCGAGCGTCTTGATCGAGAAGAAGCAGTTGAAGATAGGGTGCGAAAGGTCCAGCTTCTTTATCTCGTACTCCGGCAACGCCTGCTTGAGTTGCCGCCGCAGGTTGTAGAGCTGCCCCTCACTGCGGAAGTCGTCGATCAGCAGGAAGCCGCCGCGCAGGATGTATTCGCGCAACCCGGCAATCTCTTTTTCGTCGAGATTCATGCACCCTATCTCGCAGAGGTAGGCGAAAGGGTATTTGAAGAGTTGCGGGTCGTCGAAGGTGAAGATCGGCTCGTCGACGTCGAGCGTCGCGTCGATCTTCGACAATTCGGCCATGATCTTCATCAAGTGGCGCCCGGCGACCGGGTAATCGTGCGACCAGGGGAACCCGCCGTCGCCGACGATCGTCGGATCGAAATAGCCGTTGCAGAACGACGTGTCTGCGTAGCGAATGCGCACGAAAGTGAAGCGCCCGGAAAGGTCCTGGTCGGTTTTCGGGATCTCGGAAACCCGCCGCCCCTCGGAATGGCGTTTGCGGAAAGTCGGGCGCTGCGCGAGCGCAATGCCGCAAAGCAGTGAGAGCGTGATGATTGAGATGATTATTCTTTTTCGATTCATACTGCCTCGGCGTTCGTAGTCCCGCCTTCAGGCGGAAGGCTTCAAGGTCCAGCCCCTTCCGCCTGAAGGCGGGACTACGAACTCTCTATTGGCCCGTCAATTTCAACAATAACTCCTGCGCCTTGTCGTAGCCGGGCGCGGCCTCGAGCGATCGCAGGACGGCGCGGCGGGCCTCTTTATTCTTTCCCGCCGCGTAGAAGGCCCGCGCCAGATTGTACTGCGCTTCGGCGACGTTCGGGGGCGAGGCCGCCAGCGCGATCTGGAATTCGCGGATCGCGGCCTCGGTCTCGCTGCGCTCGATGAGCATGTCGCCGGCCGTCGTGTGCGCCGCGTGTCCGGACGGGTTGACGTAGAAGCTCATCTTCATCAACTCCAGCGCGCGCGCCTTGTCGCCCGCCTCGCCCTTCAATCGCGCCAGCTTATTCAACGCGTCGTAATCGTTCTCGTCCACTTTGACGAGCGATTCCAGCGCGGAGGCTTCCGCCGCCTTGTCGCCGCGCTTCTCGTAAATCTGCGCGAGCAGTTCATAGGCGTTCCCGTCGCCGCTCTGGAAGGGGAAGAGTTCGATCGAACGCCTCAGATGCGTGACGGCCTTGTCCTGGTCGCCCGCGGCGAAATATATGGCGCCGGCGCGAAGATTAAGCGCGAAATCGTCGGGCGAAGAAGCGGCTTTCGCCAGTAGATCTTCCTTCGGCGTCTGCGCGTAGCCCTTGTTTTTCCAGCCAGGTTCGAGCGCCTTGACGTATTTATCGATTTTTACGCGAACGTAGTTATTGAACTCCCGGTCGAAGTCGGCCTCCGAGAGTTTCAAGGTCCGCTGCAGGATTTCCGGCGTCTTCTTTTTCTCCTTGTAGCCGCGCAGCATTTCGAGAATCGCGTTGAAGCCGAAGCGGTCTTCTATGAAGTGGCAAACCTGCGAGGCCTGGAAATAAGCCAGGGAAATGTCGTCCGGGCGCTTGGGGCGAATGAAGCCGTTGTCCAGGTTGGCTATTGTGAACCACCTGTTTTCGGCGAAGGCCTTGATGTTCTCGACGCTCCAATCGTCGCCCCAGCCTGGCCGCGCGTTGTGCTCCTCGAAGACGCTCAGGCCTTCGGAAAACCAGCGCGGGATCAGGTGATCGGTGATTTGCAGCGTGATGACGTGCGTGTACTCGTGCCAGAGCGTGCTCCCCCAGTTGAATTGTCCGTTGCGCGCCGAGGGCGAATCCTGCGCGATGACCTGGCCGAAGCAGACCCCCAACGCGCCGAGCCCCGGCAGGCCGAGCGCGCGAACGGCGAAGTCTTCGTGGTTCGGGAAAATTTCGACTGCGATCGGGGCGCGCGGCGTGAATTTGTATTTCGCCGAGAGTTTGGCCTTTGCCTCGTCCAGCAGCTCGGCGGCGTATGGGGCCAGGACGTCACTCTCTTTAGCGTCGGCCTTGATGACGAAATCGCCGTGTTTCGTCTCGCGGTACTCTTTCATCGCGTCGAGCAGGTCGAGCGTGTTCTTGGCCCAGATGTTGAACGGGTCGCCCTCGAACGACTTCTCTACGGCCGCGCGTCCCTCTTCGATCTTGCCCATGCGCAGCAGGCCCATTCCCAGGGCTAGATGCGACGACCACTGGTCGGGCGAGAGCTTCAGCGCCTCGTTCAGGAACGTGACCGATTCGCTGTAGCGGCGCGTCTGGGTGGCGAAATGGGCCACCGTCTCGTAAAGCGATCCGTATCGCGGGTTGACGCCGAGCGTCGTCTTGACCTCGTTATTGAAATCGCCCTGTTTGTCCTGCAGCCAGAACATCGCCGCGCGCAGGCTGTGGGCTTCGAGCGAATTGGGGTTGATCTTCAACGCCTCGTCGATCAGCTTTGCCGCCGATTGAAAGCGTTCGGCTTCGAGGTCGATTGCGGCGGCGAAGGTCTTGGCCTCGACGTAGTTCGGATTGATCTTGAGCGCCTGGGTGAGCGCGGCGTTCATCTCGTCGCCGCCCTCGATCCGCTTGTTGGCTGCGACAGCCAGGCGCCCGCGGGCGCTGTTGGGATTGATCTTCAACGCGTCGTTCAGGAACTCGGCGGCTTCCTTATAATTGTATTTCTCGGTGTAAAGCTCTCCGCCGCCCAGTTGCGCCTCGATGCATTCTTCGTCCGCCGCGATCGCTTCGAGATAGACGTCGTTGGCGTCCTTGTATCTTTCGAGATGCGTCAGGGCGCGCGCCACCAGCGCCAACGCCTCCGCGTCCGAGACGTCTTCCTCCTCGTAATATTTCACGAACGACTGGAAGATTTCCCGCGCGGGCTCCGGGGCGCCGGTCAACTGCAGAATCTCTGCCCGGCGCAGGTCGGCGCGCAGCCGGACAAGCTCCTGATCGGGCTTTTCATCCGATTGCTCATCGGGCTTCGACGCGGGCTTATCATCGGCCTTGCCCGCGACCTCCGACGCCTTCTGGAATTCGCCGATCGCCTCGGCGTAGCGGCCCGTGGCCGCGTAGACCTCGCCGAGCATCAATCTTGCCTGGACGGCCTGGCTGGCCTGCGCGTCGTTTCCGCCCATGGCGAGAAATTTCTTCGCGTTCGCTTCGGCCTCGGCGTACTGGCCGGTCTCCAGATAGGCTTGCAGCAAACCTTTCTGCGCCTTTCCATCTTTCGGGTTGGCCTGAAGCATTTTGGTGAACGAGAGGATGGCTGATTGATACTTGCCATGCCTGAGTTCGTCTTCGGGCGATTCGTTCTGGGCGTCCTGCGCCGAAGCGCACGAGAGCAGCCAGAAAACGAAGATCAAACAGATCGCAAAGCCCGAAGACAATCGAAGGGCGAAAATCGATTTTGATTTGATGCGCGACATAAGCGTTACAATCTCAGTAATAGTCATTTCCGCTTCGCCTTGATGCTCTTATCGACCTTGGCGAACTCGATCAAGAGTTTCTCCAGCGCCGCGTCGTATTCATCCTCATTCATCTGCGCCTTGCGGGCCTTGAGGCGTTCGATCTCGCCTTCAAGGCGCAGGCGCTCGGAGAAGAGTTTAGCGAGTTCCTCATCGCCGCCGGCCTGCTGCAGCGGCAGGGAATCGAAGTAGGTCGTCCTGGCGAGCGCCCCGTCGCCCTCGTCGGCCTTCGCGTGTCCAACGCCGTCGCCGTTGTCGTCGAGCAGCGCGTGTTCGGTGGCCATGAGGCCCTTCTTTTCGTAATAGTCGCCGGTCAGCTTCGTCGCGTAGTTGAAGGCTTCGAACACGGAGACGCGGCCGTTCTTGTCGGCGTCGGCCTCCGGATTGCCGAGCGCGGCGATGAAGTATTCGGCGAATCGCGTGGCGTTCTGTTCCTGTCCACTGCGGGTCGCGGTGATGACGACGCGCCCCGCGCCGGAGAGCGGTTTGATGAATTCGCCGCTGGCGCTGGCCATGTTCACGACTACGACCTTGCGCGCGGGCAGGCTCTTGATCAATTGCGCGTAATCGGCGGCGGTCAAATCCTTCCCCATCAGGTTGAACCTGGCGATCTTTCCGTCGAAGCTGCCGTGGCCGATGAAGAAGATGAAGACCTGGTTGTCGGGTTTGGCCGAATTGCTGATCCTGGCGAACGTATCGCGCACTGCGTCGGCCGAGCACGGTTGCTCTTCCTCAGACGGTTTCTCGGTGAGCGCCGTCACGCGCTCTTCGGCGAAGCCCAGACGTTCGACGAGCGCCGCGCGCAGATCGCCGGCCCATTTGGCGAAGCGGGCCGAATAGGCCTCATCGCCTCCGATGCCGCTGATGATGACGGCGAATTTGTTCGGGTCCGGAGGCAGTCGCGGCGATGAAGACGCTTCAGCCTTCCGATCCTCCTGTTTGGCGGCGACCGGCTTCTTGGGCGCGACGGGAACGTCCTGCGCGCAGGCGGCGCCGGTCAGCAGCGCCAGCAAAATAGTTGTTGCGACAAAATAGCGAATCACGATTAAGCCAACCCTTTACGTTTACGCAAAAACCACTCGGCGCCTGCCAATCCGACGAGCAGGATGAAATTGATCGGCATGTCCCAGAGGTCTTTGCTGACGCGTTCGGAGTTCTTGCCTTCGAGCAGCGTGATCTCGTCGAGCAGATCGTTGGCGGCGCTCAAGGGGAAATACTTTCCGCCGGTCTCGGCGGCGGCGCGCTTCAGGAGTTCGACGTTTTGCGCGGCGTCGTGGAATTCGCGCGTGCGGTCGGTGATCAAAAAGGTCGATTGCGCCTCGCCTAGCGTCGCCCCGCCCCGCCGCGCGGTCATCTGGATCTTATAAAGACCGTTTTCATCGGGCGTGAATTCGTTGCGGTAATCGGCGCCGGGCTGCTGCTGTCGCTCGCCGAAATTGATCTTGAGGGGAATTTCGGCGGTCGCTCCCGAAGGCTTTGTGACGCGCGCGACGACCTGGGCGTCCATGACGGCGTTGAATTTCTTGTCGTTCACTTCGCCGCGCAGGATCACCGCGTCGCCCTTTGTGTAAACGTCGCGTTCGGCGGCGACTTCGTATTGTCTCGGCGCGGCGCTGACCAGGTAGCGCAACAACTGCCGCCAGAAGGTTTCGTGCGAATTGTTCTGCGACGGCGTCTCCATGCGCCAGCGCCAGGTGTCGTTCGCAGTCAACGCCATCGAGCGCCCGCGCCCGTATCGCTCTTCGACCAACAGCGGCGTCGTGCGGCTGCGGTCGTTGATGGCGTTGGCCTCCAGGATGACCGTCGCGCCGGGTTTTGCGCCGGTCAGCAGTTCGGGAATCGAGATCGGCGGCAGTTCCTCCCAGGCCTTCGCGCTCAAGGCGCGGTCTTCGTTGAGCCGGGTCACGGCGTGTACGCGCCCGCGGGGGGTCAGTGAGGCTTTGAAATTCGACACGACCTGGGTCTCGTACTCCTCGACCTGATCGTTGAGGTAAAGCGGCGAGAGGTCGGAGATCGGCGTGCCGGCGTACTTCCCGGCGTCGAACGATCGCGCGCCGCCCAACATCAACACGCCCCCGCCGCGACGGGCCGCGAATTGCTCGATGTTTTTCAGTTGGTCGTAAGTAAAGAAGTTGGCCTCGACGCTGCCGATGACTACGCCCTGATAGGTGAACAACTCTTCGTCAGTGGTGGGAAAGCCTTGAGTCAATTCGCCGCCCGATTCGACGCCCTGCCGGTAGAACTTGCCGTCGGCGGAGCGCAGCGATGAGACGAGAACCAGGTTCTTTTCGTTTTTGGCCAGGTTCATGCGTATGAATTTGTATTCCCATCGCGGCTCGCCCTCGATGTGGAGGACCTTCGGGTGGTCGTTTGTGACCTCGATGAGCGTATCCTGGGCGTTGTTTTCGACGGTCATCTCGCCGTCAAGCGGCTTTACCTCGAAAGTGTAGCGATGCGCGCCCGGCGATGACGGCGTGAATTCGACGGTCAGAGTTTCGGCCTCGCCGCCCTTCACGTCGAGCGTCTGGGTCTTCAACGCGCGTCCGTCCTCGCTGATCGCCACGATGAGCTTGCTGGAACCATAGCCGCTCAACCGCACCAGCGCGTCGGCGATGACCGCCGAGCCTGCAAGCACGCGGCGAGGGGTCGTCACCCGCGACATCTCGGCGTCTTTGAAGCGCGAAGGGTTGCCGACGCCGACGGCGAAGACGGGAATGTTTTTCGCCCGCAACTCCCGAAACTCAGCGCCCAGATCTCGCGAGGTGTTCGCCCCCCCGTCGCTGACCAGGACGATGGCCGAGAGCGACGACCCGCTCTGATCATTGACAGTTTCGCGCAAAGCGTTGACGATGTCCGTCACCGCGCCTTCGGCCTTCAATTCGCCTGCGTCTTTGATCTTCGAGGCGCCGGCCGAAAAGCCGTAAAGACTGACCTTGAACTTCTCGTCCAGGCCGCGGGCGAATTTATGACCGGTCGAAAGAAGCTCTTTGACGGCGTCAATGCGGCTGCGCCCGTTTTCGTCGTTGAGCCGCATGCTGCGCGAATCGTCGGCGATCACCGCGACCGACGCGCTTTTGGGGATGATCGATGGGACCACGACCACCGGCCGCATGAGCATAATCAGCAGCAGCGCCAGAAAGGAAGCGCGCAATGCTACCAGGCCGAACTTGGATTTCGAATCGATCCGGTAGCCGGGGCGGACGTAGATGAAATAGACGAGCAGCCCTAGCGCCGCGGCGCCGAACGCGATCCAGATCCACGAAGGGCGACCGGCGAAACCGAATTGCCCTTTCGCAAAAATCGACCACTTGTGTTTGAAGAAGATTTGAATGAGTTGATCCATTTGCCGTCGCTCCGCTGCCGAAATGAATTGGTCCATTTAAACATAATTCGATCTTTGCGCGCCTGCTCTTCGGGATAGCAATGTGTGTGTATGTGAACGCCATTATAACCACGCCTTGCGCCAGCGTAAAACCGGTTGCGCCTGAGGCCTCTGAAGTGATCGAATGTAAATAGCGGACCGGCGACATTTGTGTAAAGTTTTTGAAGGAGAACCACGCGATGAACGGTACAGTACCGGGAGCGGTAGCGACCGGGCGCCGAACCGGTCGCTACCGCTCCCGGTACCGTACCAATTCGAAGGAGAACCACGCGATGAGCACAAACGAAGCCATTTTAATTCCCCCCTGGCAGACATTGCGGTTCCGTCTCCTGGGATTTCTCCCGCTCTGCTTCTTCCTGGCCAGGGCGGTCGAATATATAGTCGTCGCCAAGACGCCCGAGCAGATGTTGTGGAGCTGTCACATTTCGAACCTGATGCTGGCGGCCGGGCTGTTTATGGGCAATCCCTTTCTGATCCGCGTCGCGGTCTTATGGCTGATTCTGGGCGTGCCGCCGTGGTTTATAGATATGGTGTTGAGCAAGCAGATCACCGTAGTTAGGATCTTTTCGCATCTGGGCGGGTTCATTGTAGCGTTGGTGGCGATTCGGCGGGTGGGCGCCAAGCGGGGGAGTTGGATTCCGTCGCTCATCTACTTCGTGATCCTTCAACAGATCACGCGGCTTTTGACCGACCCCGGCCCCTACACGAACGTCAACGTCGCTCACTTCGCTTACCCTCCGATGAATGATTGGTTTGCGAGCTATTGGACTTACTGGGCGGCGAACACTTCGGCTGTGGCCCTGACGCTGTTCATCACCGAGTTCGTGTTGCTGCGGCTGTACCCCACCAGGGCGAAATGAGGATCGAGGATCGAGGATAGAAGATCGAGGATCGAAGGTAGCGATCCTCGATCCTCGATCCTCGATCCTCGATCCTCGATCCTCGATCCTCTCTATTTCTTCACCATCACTGAATAGAGTCTCCATTTACCATCGATCTCTCCCGCGATCAGGACATAAGCTCGCGGCTGCCCGTCGACGCGGGCGCGGTATCTGCGTAAGACCTTGTCGGGCGGGATGCCGGGCAATTCGATCACCTGTTGCGGCGTCTCGTTGATGGCGCGCGCCAGGTCCGCAAGTTCATCGTCAGACGCTGTTTTGGCCATCATTCTGGGCACGGTCGCCTCGATGAGGGCGTTCCGTTTGGCGACCGTGGCGGCGCTTCTCTCCTGAATCGCTTTCAGTTCGTCACGCTCGCGGGTGACCTGCCGCAACTGGTTTTCTGCGGACACCTTACGCTCGTCGGCGTTCCTGATCAGGTCTTCGGCCACGCTGTAGCGGCGGAACATCCATCCGGTGAGGATCACCGATCCGGCCAGCAGAAGCGACACGACGATCAAGACCCATCTGAGCAGCGCACGCTTCTCGGCCTCGATCTGCATCGTCTGCCGCCGAACCATGTCATATTCTTGTTGGCTGTACATCATGTGTAGTTTAAGCCTCACGAGGGGCGTTTTGAATCCAAAATCGGAGTTTAACTGCTCATCTCCCCAGCCGCGCTAGCGGCGCCTTGAATTTAGCCGTGAGTTTTAACCCACGGGATGGTCGGAGAATATTCCCGCGTCGCGCGAGCGACGGCTGAATTCAATCGTCGCTGACGCGACGGTAGAAAAAATATCGCTCACACCGGGGGTTAAAACCCACGGCTAAATTCAAGGCGCCGCTGACGCGGCTGGGGCTGAGTAAATACACTCGGAACAATACATAGACAATTCTATCCACTGATTGTTTTTCTGGCGAGAGAAAAAGTTTCAATCGGCGTCGTCGCGCGTCATTTTTCTCCGGCCATCACCCATTCTTCGTTGAAATGGGCATGTTTGATCGTCTTGCGGCGCGGATTGCCTTCGGCGTCCTTCTCGACGTCTTTGCGGTTGAGGTGGTAACTGTAACTGGCGTGCAACGTCCCGTCGCGGGCCTGAATGATCGAAGGGTAATGATAGGCGCCCGCCTCCGGGCCGGGAGGGTCGTATTCCAGCCGCCGCTTCCATTTCCAGGTCTGGCCCTCGTCGTCAGAGATCGCCACCGCCAGACTGTTGCGGCCTCGCTCGGTGTCGTTGTAGATCAGCGCCCAGCGCCCGTTGCGAAGCGAGATGACCTCGGCGCCGGATCCGGGATTGGGCAGGTCGCTGTCGGTGACCGGCGACCAGGTCTCCCCTCGGTCGCGCGATTCGCTTTTGTGCAGGCGCTTCGGCGCCGGGCCGTTATCGCGCATCAACGTGAAAAGCGTTCCGTCCTTCTTCTGAACGATGCTGGGTTGAATATTGCCTCCGCCGACTAGCGGCGCGCTGGTCTTCCATGTCTTGCCCCAGTCGTCGGTGATGGCCATCAGCGAGAACGAGAAGCCGTCGGAATAGAGTGGGACTATCAATCTGCGGTTGTCCCCTCCGTTACTGAGGACGAAAGGATGGGCGCGGGTCATCCATCCCATCCGCCGGAAAAGTTTGTCGGCCGCGTTCTTGCGCGTCCTGGCGATATAATCGCGGATGACGGCGCGGCGCTCTTCGGGCTCGCTTTGCAGTCGGTTCTCAACCCCGTCCAACGCCTCTTTGACCGTCGCCTCGAATTCCGGGCCGGGGGTGACGTGCAGGACTTCGTTGCTCTCCCAGACGGGCGGGCCGTCGGACTGATAGCGCGATGAAATTCTGTATTTCATCAAAGCGGTGTGCCATTCGTTCGCCAGGATGGTCGGCCAGAGCAGCCACAACCTCCGCTGCGGGTCGATGAACATCGCGCAGTTAGTGTCGGGATAGCCGGGGGTGTCGGCCATCGTGAAGCGCGGACTCCACTCACGCGAGCCGCGCCTTTTCCGCGCGCCCTCGATCTTCACGTCGTCCGCGGTTCGCTCCCCGGACCCGTGAAACCAGCAGACGAGTAGGTCGCCGTTCGGCGCTTCGACTATGCAGGAGGCATGGTTGTGCCAGTGTTCAAGAGGAAAAATCAACTCCGATTCGAGAAACGGGTCGCCGGTCGCCGAGCGGCTGGCAACCCCAAGCGCGGCGCCCGTGAAGACCAGCGCCAGGACGCCCGAGGCGACAATAAATCTCTTGATCACCAGTTTCATTACGATTTGTTCTCCGGGGCCAGAATAGAGATGGGAATATCCGGCGGAATCTTCTCATACAACGAGCGCGTTGCGAAGACATCAAAATATAAAGATAAAAAAGATTGGCAAAGTATAAAAGATTAGCGCAATGCGTCGTGGGCGTGATCGAGCGGTTGATCTTACGCGCAACCGTTTGTTTACGCCTGCGGTAATATATTAGTGTCCGATATCGAAATTAATTCTGTTCGGTTTGGTGGAAGGAATCGTCCAACCGGATATAATGCGTTTCATGCGTGACATGCGTATCATTCATTTCATTTAGAGTTCGAGAAATGGCACAAGCGAAAGATCAATTCGTAATCTTATTCCTACCTGTTTTGTTTCTGTTGGGTGGTTGCGGCGGCGGCGAGGCGCAGGTCGCCGCTTCCAGAGGGAGCGCGGCGAATTTGCCCGCCAAGCAGGTCAAGCTGGCGAAATCCGAAGCCCGGCGGTTGACCCAGACGGTCACGGCGCCCGGAACGCTCGCCGCCGATGAGCAGGCGACTTTGAGTTTCAAGGTCGCGGGCCGGGTGAACGAGATCAAGGTCGACCTGGGGAGTCAGGCGCGAAAAGGTCAGGTCATCGCCGTCCTCGAAACCATCGAATTCAAAGTGAGGCTGCAGCAGGCTGAGGCCGCGCTGCAGCAGGCGCGAGTCAGGCTCGGACTTCCTCCGCAGGGCGATGACGATCGAGTTGATCCTGAGAAAACGTCGTTGGCGCGACAGGCGCGGGCCTTATTGGAGGAGGCGAAATCCAACCGCGAACGGACGGTTCAACTGGTCAATCAGGGTATTCAATCTAGGGCCGAACTCGACCGCGTCGAATCCGCGTTCAAGGTCGCCGATAGCCGCTATCAAGACGCCCTCGAGGAGGTCAGGAACCGCCAGGCCGTGCTCTTGCAGCGGCGTTCGGAGCTGGCGATCGCTCAGCAGCAACTCATCGAGACGACTTTGTACACCCCATTCGACGGCGCCGTGCGCGAACGAAGGGCCTCGCTCGGCGAGTATTTGAATGCTGGCGCCCCGGTGGCGACAATCGTCCGGTTGCATCCCTTACGTTTGCGAGTCGAAACACCAGAACGCGAGGCGCAGGGGATCAAGGTAGGCCATTCTGTGCGCGTCCTGGTCGAGGGCGATCAGCAGTCTTACTCGGGGCGCGTGGCCAGATTGAGCCCCGCGTTTCAAGAACAGAGCCGTACGCTGATCATCGAGGCCGAAGTCGATAACCAGCAGGGCAAGCTGCGGCCCGGCTCTTTCGCAAAGGCCGAAATTCAAACCTCGATGACTTCAGAAGTCGTAATGGTCCCGGCTTCGGCGATTGTGACGTTCGCCGGCATTCAAAAAGTTTTTTCGGTCAAAGACAATAAGGCCGTTGAAAAGACCGTCGTGGTCGGCAGGCGCGATGGCGACTGGGTAGTCGTCGAAGGGATGGACGCAGGCGCGCCAGTCGTCCTGTCTCCAGGAAATCTCGTCTCAGGGCAACCGGTCTTGATGTCTCAGTGAACGCCGCCGAGAAAATCAACATTCAATTGCTCGGCAAATTTTGTTGAAAAAGTGGATTGAAATTAGAAGGGGACTGAAGTATCCTCGGCCCGATCTTCCCATCTGACACTCCTCGATAACCATCCCGCGTAATACTCCCGACGACTCTCCCGCATAGTACTCCCGACAACCTTACTCATATGTCACTCCCCAAAAACTGCACGGATTAGGAGGGTATGCGTATGTCAATTCGCTCGTTTGTAACGCTCGGGGTAAGAATTCTCATTCTGTTATTGGTTCTCGGCGCCTCCTTGGTCATCAACATGGGTTCAACCCTGGCCGCTAAAAATAGAGGCGCGGCGGCGGCCAATGCGCAAACTGGAAACTCTCAGTTAAACGGTCAGTTGATAGCAAATGGCCCGGTCACTGTTAATGGGAATAAGGCCATTACAGGGACGACTGTATTCACCGGTAGCAATATCGTGGTCGATTGCGCGAATGGAAACAGCGCGATTGTCAATCTTGGCAGGTTGGGACGCATAGAACTTGTCCCAGGGACCAAATTGACGTTGCGATTTAGCGACGGGATGATCAGCGGCGACCTTCAGGACGGCAAAGCCGTCATTAGCACATCACCTGGAGTGAAAGTCGCGGTCAATACTCCCGACGGGGTTGTATCTTCTGACTGCGTCCAGGCGTGTGTCACTCCAGTTGCGGTGCAGGGCTTTGTGCAATGCGCCGCGGTGGCGCCCGCTCCCGCCCGCGTCCCCGTGCCGCCAGCCGGTTTGAGCGGCAGGGCTATCGCCGGGATCCTCGTGGGCGCCGGCGCTGGGGGGGCGGCTGCTGCCGTGGCCGCAAGTAGCGAAAATGAAGTTCTCGCGTCACCTACGGTACCTACGACGAGACAATAGCGACTCATCGAGACGACTTTGCGCGGCGCCTTTGACGGCGCCGTGCGCGAACGAAGGGCCTCGCTTGGACGCGGTCGCGCCAATCGTCCTGTCTCCGAAGAAAATCGTCTCAGGTCAACCGGCCTGGACATCTAGGTGAGAACTACCGAGAAGATCGGCCGTCAATCGCTCTTGTTCAACATCTCTTTTCCTGTTTTCTGAAGCCGCCTCGACATGAGGCTTCCTTTACGGTCCCACTGAATAGGGATTCGTGTATATATCCGGCCAGTGCGCTTAACTGTAACTCTCGACAATCTACATAAGCGGCTCGCCGCCGTTCTGGCGGTTACTGGCATAGGACTGGGCCTCGGCTGGACTGTCGTGTCGAACTTTATTGTCAGGACGGTGGAGGATCGGCGATTTTCGTTTCACCGCGAGTGGCTGAACGCCGCCGTGGAGCGGTTCCCGAATTCGGCGCGGGTCAATTTCCGACTGGCCAAAGTCGAGATCGCAGACGTCGCCCACAATGGGATGTTCGACGCCCAGGCCGAAAGCCACGCGGAGCAGGCCGTCAATCTGTCGCCCTGGGATTACCAGGCGCGCAGTTTGCTGGCCACGGCGCAGGAATTAAACGGCAAACAGGAAGAGGCCGAGAATTCGCTCCGCGCGGCCGTCAAACTCGCGCCGAATCATGCCGAATTGAATTGGGCGTTCGCGAATCTGCTGCTGCGGCGCGGGAAGCTGAACGAGTCTTTCGCGCCGTTCCGCATCGCGACCGGATCGAGAGACGATCTCTTGCCGCCGGCCATCGAAACAATCTGGCGGTCTTCGGACGGCAGTCTCGATGCTTTGAAGTCCTTCTCCGGAGACGACGCCGAGGCGATGCTCGCCGTCGCGAAATTTTTGACCGGGCAGAACCTGTTCGCCGAGGCCGGCGCCGTTCTCAACTCGATCGATAAGCAGGCGAAAGCGCATTCTCCGAAGAGTCCGGAACTGATCGTCGCGCTGATGAGGGCCGGGCAATTAGATCTTGCCAGGGCGACCTGGGTCGAATTGATGACCACAATCCGCCCCGGCGCCCAGGCTCCTGGGGCGCTGATCTGGGACGGCGGCTTTGAAATGGATGCGGCGGAGGGGCTGGATCAGTTCAACTGGGCGATCCATCCTAACAAGTTCGCCCGGATCGCAATCGACCGGGGCGTCGCCAGGACCGGCAGGCGCTCTCTTAAGGTGGTCTTTTCGGGGCTCGACACCACAACCTTGAGCGATCAGGTTCGACAGACGGTGGTTCTAAAACCGGGCGCCGGTTACTACCTTGAGTGTTACGCGAAGGCGAAAGACCTGATCACGCCTGAAGGGCCTCGGATCGCTATTATTGGACAGAGCGGCCTGATCGCCGCATCCAGCCCGGCGACCGCCGATTCAAGCGACTGGCAAAGGCTCACCATCAGTTTTGTCGCGCCTGCCGATCGGGTGGCGACTCTGGCAATCGTGAGAACCCCAAGGTTCAGTTATGACGACCCCACAAGCGGGACAGTCTGGTTTGACGACTTCACGCTAGTCGAGCGTTAGAAATGGCCACAGAGACACGGAGACACAAAGTAAAAAGGGGAAAGAGGTTTTCGCGGCGATTTCTTTTTCTATTTTCCTCTGTGGCTTTGTGGCTCCGTGGCGTCGAAACGATCATCGCGCTGGGGTTGATGGTCGTAATGGCCGGCGCCACTCTTGCGTACGGCGCGGTCGAACCGTGGTCGCTGGCGACTGTCGGCCTGTCGATCATCGCGCTCCTGGTTCTGTGGGTTATCAAAGGCCTGGTAGACCGGCGCCTGGAGATCAGCGCGCCCTCGACGGCTCTGCCTCTAGTCGCCTTGATCTCGCTCGGCGTTTTGCAAGGCATGAGAATCACCGACTCGGCCGGCAAGAGGTTCTCCATATCGCTCGACGCCGAAGCGACGCGTCTCGCAACGGAAGTTCTGCTCATTCTTCTGATCGCCTTTCTGCTGTCGGCGAACTTCCTGGCCAAAGCTCCCGCTCTGACCTGGCTCAGAAACTTTCTGATCTTTTTCGGGCTGGCCCTGTCGGTATTTGGGCTGATTCAGCGTTTTACCTGGAACGGCAAATTCTATTGGATGATCGAACTCAGCGCGCAGCCCCCGGCCCCATTCGGCCCTTTCGTGAATCACAATCACTTCGCCGGATACGTGGAAATGATTGCGCCAATCCCGGTGGCTTTGATTTTGAGGCGGGCGGTTCGCGGCGAATGGGCGTTACTGTACGGTTTCGCCGCGGCGATGATGGGGCTGGCGGTCGTCATGTCACTGTCGCGTGGAGGGATGATCAGCCTCGTCGCCGGGTTGATGTTCGTCGTCGCGTTCGGATTTCGTGGGAGTGGAAAGCGGAGGATCGAGGATCGAGGATCGAGGATCGAGGATAGACGGCGATCTATTTTCGATCTTCGATCTTCGATCCTCGATCCTCGATCCTCGATTCCCCTCGCCGCTTCGCGAGCCGGCGCGATCATCGTGATGCTCTTTACGATAGGCGCCGGGGTCTGGTGGATCGGCGCCGATACTGTGATCCAGCGCGTTAAGAAAAGCGAGTTGGCGCCTAAAAGTATGAACGCGGGCCGCGGGGAGACGTTCTTTCAAAGCCGCGGGTGGATATGGCGCGACACTGCGGCGATGATCCACGATAGGTGGGCCCTGGGCGTTGGCATTGGCGCGTACCAGACCGCCTATCCGATCTACAGCTCGCACGACGGGACGCTGGTGGTCGGCCAGGCGCATAACGATTATCTACAAATCATGGCTGACGCCGGGATATTCGGCGCCGTTATTGCGGCGTGGTTTATCTTCCTGGTAGCGCGGGACGCTCTGCGAGCGTCCCGCCACGGAAATCGCGTTATGTCCGGGACGGCTTTGGGGGCGGCGGGCGGGATATTCGCATTATTTGTTCACAGCCTGTTTGATTTCAATCTTCAGATTCCGTCGAACGCCCTGCTCTTCATAGTCCTGACCTCCGTCGTCTCGCAGGTCGCTCGCGCTCTCCGTACCGTGTCCGCTGGCGCCACTTAATCACCATCAACGGAGCTCAACTTTGTCCATTCTGAGATCGGCGCGAGCGCCGATCTCAGAATGGACAAAGTCACGTTTAACTGTTAACTGCGTTGTCATGTGATGCTGGCGCAGGCGCCGGCATCACAAAATGGACAAAGTCGAGCGGAGGTGTTGTCTTGAAAACTCAGTTGTTAAGAGTCCAAATTCTCAGCGTCTTTTGTCTGATTTTGTCGCTTACGGCTTACGGGCAGTCTGAATCGCAGCGACCTCGAACGGTCACCGCGCCAAAAAGCGGTTCGGGCGGCGCGCAAATGGAGCGAGTCAACCCGGATGTGATCATATACGGCGATGAAGATTACAAACTCGCCCCGAGAGACGTGATCGAGGTTATTGTCGAAGACGCGCCGGAGCTGTCAGTGAATTACACGATCAACTCCAATGGGATCATCCCGCTACGTTTCCTGGGCGCGGCGCCGGTCGCCGGTAAGACTACAGACGAGGTCAGTAAAATAATCACTGACGGGTTGCGCGGGCGTTATCTGCAAGACCCGAAGGTTTATGTCTCGGTCAAACAGTACAACAGCCGCACGTTTTTCATTCAGGGCGCCGTCAGGAATCCGGGCGTCTATGTCGTCTCAGGCAAACCCTCATTGTTCCGCTTGTTGAGCATCGCAGGCGGGTTGCAGGAAGGCCATGGCTTTGTAGCCTATGTCTTCCGCGAGGTCCCAGCCAAGCCTGAGAAACTTGAGACCGGCTCCTCGCAGAACGTCGACAATAACAAGGTTAAAGGGATCGTCAATGAAGCCAAAGGGGGGGCCAAAGGGGACGCCAAGGGGACGGCGGCGGTGGTCGAAGGCGAACCGGATTACGAGATGATAACGGCCAATATCGGCGGAATGCTCAAAGGACGAATGGGCAGCAACCTCATCGTCCATCCGGGCGACGTCGTTTACGTCCCGCCGGCCGACGTCTTCTATGTCGCGGGCGAGGTGAGAGCGCCAGGGCAGTATCATCTCAGACAGGGAATCACGTTGCGCCAGTCCATCTCGCTTGCGGGGGGGACCCTTTTCAAAGGCAGGCTCGGCAAAGGGGTCATCTTCCGCACCGACCCGACCACGGGAAATTTCACCGAGCTGCCGGTTGACATCGGGGCCGTGATGAGCGGCAAGAGCAAGGACATGCCGATCATGGGCAATGACGTGATCTGGGTTCCCAACAGCTCGATCAAATCAGTCGGCAACACGGTTCTTAACACGATAGTCCCCACTGCTGTTTATCGCTTTCCGTATCCAAGATGAGGTCATGCCAGAGGAATCAGTACCGCGAGCGGTAGCGAGCTGGTCTACCAATGGAGACCAGCTCGCTACCGCTCGCGGTACTGATTCAATGTGAAGGTGAGGTCATGCCAGAGGAAAAAAATTCAGACGATAAGAACAAACTCGATCGCCCCCTCCAACCGGATTCCCGGCCAGATTCCCGGCCGGAAGCCCGAATGGACGAGACCAGCCTGATCAAACCGAGCGGAGTCGCGCCGATCAGTTCGATGGATCAGTTCGCGTACAGTTACTACAACGCGCCGCCGGACGAGACGCGCAAAATACGCGAATACTGGCGCAAGGTCCGTAAGCGCAAATGGCTCGTGTTGGCGGTCACTATCATTGCGACGACCATCGTCACCGTCGAATCTTTCCGCACGAAGTCGAGCTATCAGGCGACCGCCATGGTCGCTCTCAACAATGATAATCCGGCGGTCGTCAAATTGGGTAAAACGGTCCTCGGGCTGGACAACAACGAGCGCCTCAAGACTGACCTGCTGTTGTTGCGGACGTATCCATTGCTCGCGAAGGTCGTCGTTCGATACAGGCTCAATGAAGACCCGGCGTTCCTCCAGGCGGATGAGCGTAGGACGCTGATGGAAACTGCGCGGGCGATCATCGGGAAATTCACCAGGGCCGCCGGCCAGGAGGGCGACGGCGAACAGCCGAAATTCGATTCGCCGCCGCCGCAGATCGACGGCCCACTGTCGCACGAAGAGGTCGAGCGACTCACGCCATATATCGCCAAGTTGGACCGCTCTCTCTACGTTTCGCAGATTGAAGAAACGCGCGCGATCCAGATCAGCTTCACTCACACCGACCCGGTCGCCGCCGCGAAAATCGCCAACGGCGTTGCCCAGGTCTTCGTGGACGAAAGCTTCGCCACCAAGACCGCCCAGAGCAGCAATTCCGCGACCTGGCTGGATCGGACCACCCGCCAATTGAAGGCCCAGATGGAAGAGGCCGAGCGGAACCTGGCCGATTACAGCAGAAACAACGACATCTTCTTTTCGACCGACGAGAAGCAGAATCTGGTCGTCGGCAAACTCGTCGACCTTTACGACAAGTCCCTTAAAGCCGAAGTGAACGCCAATTCCAAAGCGTCGCTTTATGAAGAGGTCAAGGAGGGCCGCGTCACCCGGCTGCCCGAAGCTTTCTCGGATCCGGGAATAATGCAAAATCAAACCAAGTTGGGAGGTCTTCAGATCGAGGTTGCGCAATTGACCGCCACCTTTGGCCCGGAAAACCCGAAGGTCGTCGCGGTGCGAAATCAAATCAGGGAACTAGAGCGGCTGGTTACGGACAGCACAAAAAACCTGGGAGACCGCCTGCAGGCCGAGGCCGAGCGCGCCGGCCGCGAAGAGAAATTGCTCAAGGACTCATTCGATGCCGCCAAGTCCGAGGCCATACAGCAGAATCAGGCCGCGATCAAATTCAACATTCTCAAACAGAATGTCGAGACGACAAAGGCGCTCTACAACGACTTTCTGCAAAAGACCAACCAGGCCCAGATCGAGCAGCGGCAGGAGGCCAATGACATGCGCATCATCGACCCGGCGCGCGCCAGCCTCGTAGGCCCCCGGCGGGGACGCGCGATATTCTTAGGGCTGTTGCTGAGCCTGGCCGCCGGCGTCGGGTTGGCGCTGTTGCTCGAATACCTGGATAACACCGTCAAGAGCGTCGACGACGTGACGCACGCGACCCAACTCCCGACCCTGGCGTTGATACCTTCAATGGATGCCGACGCGAAGCGGCTGGCCGCCGGGAAAAAGAACGGCCGGCAAAAGGCGCCGGAGTCCGGCGCCGCCCAAGTGAACGTCGGCGGTCTGCTCGCCCGCGGCATGCAGCCGCTGGGAGATAATCTGGCGGCGTTGGGAACGCTTTCGTCGGTGGTCGAGTCCTACCGAATGCTCAGAACGTCCGTCCTGCTTTCGACCGCCGGCGCGCCGCCGAAGACCATTTTGATCACGAGCAGCCAGCCGGGCGAAGGCAAGACCACGACTGCTGTCAACACGTCGATTTCGCTCTCTCAACTCGGCGCGTCCGTGCTGTTGGTCGACGCGGACCTGCGTCGACCCGCCGTTCACAAGGCGTTCAAAATTCCGCACACTCGCGGTATCACGAATTATCTGTCGAGTGACACGCCGCTCGATGACCTGATCGTCAAGCTTCCCGTGCCCAACCTTTCCGTGCTTCCGTGCGGGCCGATTCCGCCCAACCCGGCCGAGTTGATCAGCTCCGACCGCATGAAGGAACTGCTCCACGCGCTCAGCCGAAAGTTCGATCACATTCTGATCGATTCGCCGCCGCTGGTCAGCGTCACCGATCCGGTCATTCTTTCTACCATGGTCGACGGCACGATCCTCGTGATTCAGGCGGGCAAGAGCGCGCAGGAATTGGTGCGCCGCGCGCGACGTGATCTGGCCGCGGCCGGCGCGCGCGTCATCGGCGTCGTGCTCAACAACGTCAATGTCAAACGCGAGGGCTATGACGATTATGACTACTACCGATACACCAGCGCCTACAACGACGGCCACGGAGGAGCGCCGGCTGAATCTGCCTGAAAGGCCGTTGGTCTCAATTCGCGCAGCCGATAAATCCGCCGCAGTCGATCTGAAATCGTTGTGGGATTACCGCGAACTGCTCTATTTCCTGACCTGGCGCGACGTCAAGGCCAGGTATAAGCAGACCGCGTTCGGAGCGGCTTGGGCAGTCATCCAACCGCTCTTCACGATGATCATCTTCTCGATCTTCTTCGGCAAGTTCGCGCGTCTGCCGTCGGACGGAATCCCCTACCCGCTCTTCGCCTACGCCGCGCTGATGCCCTGGACTTTCTTCTCGAACGCCGTCAACAGAAGCGGCAACTCTCTGGTCGGCAGCGCCAACCTGATTACCAAAGTCTATTTCCCCCGAATGATCATCCCGGGCGCGGCCGTCGCCGCCGGTCTGATCGATCTGATGATAGCCTTCGGATTCCTGATCGTCCTGATGATTTACTACGGCGTCGCCATGACCTTGAACCTGTTGATGGCCCCGGCGCTCGCCGTCATGACCGCGCTGCTGGCGGTCGCCGTCGGGATGTGGGCGTCGGCGCTGAACGTGAAATACCGCGACATTCATCACGCGCTCCCATTCGCTATCCAGTTGACGATGTTCGCCACGCCGATCATCTATCCGGTCAGCATTGTTCCGGAACGCTGGCGCTGGACACTCAACCTCAATCCGCTGACGGGGATCATTGAGGGGTACCGCTCGTCATTCTTCGGACGGCCTTTCGACCGGACCGCGCTTGCCATTTCCGCCGTGATCACTTTGGCTCTTCTGCTTTCCGCCGGTTACCACTTCAAGCAGGTGGAGCGCACGTTCGCTGACATAGTTTGAATATGTCTAACACTTCCGCTGAACTGAGATTCGGTCGGTCTGCGCTCGAATTATCAGGTTTATGAGACCAATCATCAGGGCAGAAAATATAGGCAAACTGTATCGCATCGGCGCCAGGCGGGAGTGGCGCCCCACTCTTCGCGACTCGATCACGAGGGCGTTTCGCAATCCTTTGGGACGGTTTCGCCGAAACGGAAATTCGGAAACCACTATCTGGGCTCTCAAGGACGTGAGCTTTGAGGCGCCGCCCGGCGAAGTCGTGGGAATCATCGGCCGCAACGGCGCCGGCAAATCAACACTGCTGAAGATTCTATCTCGGATTACCCAGCCGACCACCGGCCAAGTAGACATTTATGGGCGCATTGGCAGTTTGCTTGAAGTAGGCACAGGGTTTCATTCTGAGTTGAGCGGACGCGAGAACATTTACCTCAACGGCGCGATCCTGGGTATGAGGCGCGTCGAAATAGACCGGAAGTTTGATGAGATTGTCGGTTTCGCCGAGGTCGAAGAGTTCATAGACACGCCAGTGAAACATTACTCCAGCGGAATGTATATGCGCCTGGCTTTTGCCGTGGCCGCCCATCTGGACCCGGAGATTTTGCTGGTGGATGAAGTCCTGGCTGTAGGCGACGCGAGTTTCCAGAAAAAATGCCTTGGGAAGATGCAGGAAGTCGGAGAGGGGGGAAGAACCGTTTTATTGGTGAGCCACAACATGGCCGCGGTTCAGAATCTGTGCAAGCGTGTCATCCTGATCGAGCGCGGGCGGGTCGAATATGATGGGGAAACAAACGCGGGCATAGACCGGTACATGGCGACGTCAATTGAAGCAAGTTATGAGGAGGTCGACCTCGTCTGCCACCCGATGCGCAGAAGCGGATGTCCACCACTTTTAAGAGCTATTCGCCTGTTAGACGGCGCCGGCGCTTCAAAGGCTCAATTTTCTCCCAGCGAGAATATGACAATCGAGCTTACGGTTGAGCCAGTCGTCACTCTTAATGATCCGCATTTTGACATCGGTGTGGATGACAACATGGGGACCAGAATATTCTCGCTGGCCACATACCTATCTGATGTAGAACTGTCTGCGCTGAAGCGGACGTCGAGAGTAATGTGCTATCTCGATCAACTTTCTTTAGCGCCGGGCCGATATCATCTCTCACTTTGCGCCGGGACGCGCCAAAATGCGGTGATTGATACGATCGAAAACGCGGTATCGTTTGAAGTTGTGGCGGACGATTTCTTCGGCAACGGCCGAATCATGCCTGCCGGATTCGGGAAAGTAATGGTTCGCTCCCATTGGGAGGCGATTCCGCTGAATTGATACGCGTCAAGCAAATGAAACGACGCGAAAAATTATCAAGGAAGTCGGTCTTTCATGTAGAATCGGGCGGCCAATCTGATGTCAGGACACTTTTGAAAAAAGACATTGGTTTTCGCCGCGTGAGCGGCGGCTGACTTTAGCCCGGCCGTTTCAACGCCGGGAAGCGGCGCACGAATTATTCCCGTCGCGTAGCGACGGTTGAAATTCGGGCCGTCAGCGGGCCTTTCAAGCGTCACTACGTGACGCGAAACGCTTTGGCCGGTTTACCCAGCGCTAAAGCGCTGGGCTAAAGTCAGCCGCCGCTCACGCGGCGAAGAATGGCGTTTCTCCAAAAAGTAAAAGTGTCCTGACATCAGGCGGCCAATTACAAACGTTTGGGAGAGGTCGCGGCGGTTACTGACAAAGCGGAGGGCGGGTTGATGCCGGAGAAAATAGGTTCGCCACTTGTCACTGTTATTATCCCTGCTTTTAATTACGGCTCATTCATCGCTTATACGCTCGAATCGCTTCTCGACCAGGAATATCGAAATTGGGAATGTCTCGTAGTGGACGACGGTTCCAAGGATGACACTGCGTCAGTCGTTAATGGTTATCGCAATCAGGATAAGAGAATAGCTTATGTTTACCAACAGAATGGCGGGCTTAGCAAAGCTAGAAACAACGGGCTTTCACAAGTTAGGGGAAAATACATACAGTTTTTGGACGCTGATGATTTAATTGAAAGCCGAAAGCTTCAATGTCACGTTCAGTATTTAGAGAATAATCCTGAAATAGACATCGTCTATGGAGGGGCGCGGTATTTTAGAACGGATCGCCCGAATGAGAGAAGACGCTCAATGAAGGACATTGATGAGCCCTGGATGCCTGAAATATCCGGCTCCGGAGAAGAGGTTCTTCAATCCCTCGTCAAAGTGAACATTATGGTAGTCAGCGCTCCGCTGCTGAGGCGGCGCATAATCGATCAGGTGGGGTTATTTGATGAAAAGCTTTCGATCATTGCAGACTGGGATTATTGGATTCGATGCGCAATGAAAGGCGCGCGATTTCGGTATTTGGATGAAGTTGGCGCTTTGTCATTGATCAGATGTCACTCGAATAGTTTAAGCCAGAACAGCCTAGAGGCGCGAAAGGAGGTGATAAGGCTTCGTCAAAAACTCGATAAAATTCTACAAGATGACGCCTTGATTGAGTACAACAGACTGACCGACCTTATTGACGTCAGAGGCTTTGGCATCGAGTTAGTGGAGGCAGGGTATCCGTTCAGCGCCATAAGATACCTTCTTGGCGCCGCTATGAAAAGCGCGACATGGAGTGAATCTCTTAAATGGATGTATTCTGCCTTGGTGGCCCCACTTGCCCCCAGGCGTAATTTTCATAAAATCGTTTACTCGCCTATAAGGGAATCGTTGAGTGTGTTATTGATGAGGAATGAATGATTGTGCGGAAATGCGCATATGCAAACGGGTGAACGAAGCGAACCGCCAGATCTAGGTGAAACCACACGGCAGTCGGATGAGCGGGAATTGTTAATCAGCCATCTCCAGAAGTTACTGTTGGAGCGTGAAAAAACCGCGCAAATATTACAATCGCAGCTCAACTCCATTACGAGGAGCGCCGGGTGGACTGTGTTTCAAAAATTGTGGGACGTCTATGAGCGATTGTGGCTTCGCGCATTCTACTCGAAAGTAACGTCTCGCCTGTCGACTCTGAACAGATACTATACGCGATGGAACGGCAATCATTTTACAATTAAAGGCGCCGATGAGGCGCCATCGATAAAAAGCGACGCCCTGGAATCAGGAGCTTATGCTGAAAGTCTAGCCATGGCTAAAGCCTTGTTGGACCGAAGCCGGGCGGCGCTGAAAGAGTTGAAAGGCGCTGACGTTCGCGCAATCGCGTTCTATCTGCCCCAATTTCACCCAATCAAAGAAAACGATCAATGGTGGGGCAAGGGCTTTACGGAATGGACCAATGTGACGAAGGCGCGCCCCAATTTTGAAGGCCATTACCAACCCCATTTGCCCGCCGAGCTAGGGTTTTACGACCTGCGCGTCCCGGAAGTGCGGGAGCAGCAGGCAGAACTGGCTCGCGAATATGGGATAAATGGTTTCTGTTATTATCATTACTGGTTCGGCGGGCGACGCCTTCTGGAACGCCCTTTCAATGAGGTGTTGAGCAGCGGTCGTCCCGACTTTCCTTTTTGTCTCTGCTGGGCTAACGAGAACTGGACCCGTCGCTGGGACGGCGCCGAGAAAGAAATCCTAATTGGGCAACGGCATTCTCCTGAAGACGACCGCAACTTCATTCGGAGCTTGTTTCCGGCCTTTGAAGATCGCCGTTACATTCGCATAAATGGTAAACCGATTTTGCTCGTATATCGTGTGGATTTGTTGCCAAACGCTAAACAGACGGCGACTACCTGGCGAGAGGAAATGAAGAACGCCGGACTGGGTGGAGTTTACCTTTGCGCCGCGCAGACCAGTGGCACACTTGACCCGAGGCCTTATGGGTTTGATGGCGCCGTTGAATTTCCGCCGCACGGCATGGCGACAACGAATCTGAATTCACAAATTACCAGGCTTAATCCTAACTTTGCGGGATTGGTTCGCGATTATTTGGTCAAGGCGAACGCCATGATTCATAAACCAAAGCCTGATTACACTGTCTTCAAAACGGTTATGCCTGCGTGGGACAACACGGCGCGGAGACAGGACACCGGCATTACCTATATCAATTCGAGTCCGGAGGCCTACGAATATTGGTTGGGAAAGGCGGTCGAATACGCGGTTACCAATAACAGAGGCGATGAGCGGCTGGTGTTTATCAACGCCTGGAATGAATGGGCCGAAGGCGCGCACCTGGAGCCGGATCGCCGATATGGGCGCCGATATCTTGAAGCGACCAGGAATGTGTTGAGTGTTGTGCGAGGAAAAAAATTCGTCGGACGTGGGCGGGATGGCTCTATGGAAGGTCTCGTCTTCAATGGCAAGAATGTAACCATCGTGTCACATAAAAAGGCGAGGAAGTGGCGGCCAAAGTCAGTGTGATTATCGCGACTCACAGTCGCCCTCATTTGTTGAGACGGGCAGTGGAGAGCGCGCGACTGGCGGGGGGTGATGTCGAAGTTGTGGTGGTGGACGACGCTTCAACAGATGAAACGGCGGAGGTTTGCGGCAGGCTCCCTGGAATCCGCTGTGTAAGGATTGATCGAAATCAGCGTGTGGCCGGCGCGCGCAACATCGGAATTTTAAGTAGCGCGGCGGAGTACATCACATTCCTCGATGATGACGACTGCCGTTTACCAGGATCGTTGGACGCGCAAGCGGCGGTCCTCGATTCGCGTCCTGACGTAGGGTTGGTATACGGCCGCGCATTGATCGCCGGCCAGCAAGGCGACGTCGTGGGCGTGTATCCGGAAATGCCAAACTGCCCTGAAGGGGACGTATTTTGGGATTTGCTGGGCGCCAATTTCATATGCTGCCACGCCGCCGTGTTTCGGAAGTCCTGTTTGCTAAAGGTGGGAATGCTTGACGCCGATATACCCGGCATAGATGACTGGGATTTGTGGGTGCGAATATCAGAAATTTACCCGGTCGCTTCCGTTGACAAACCAGTCTCGGTTTGGCGGCGGTCAACCTTCGGCTCTAACCAGGGGTCGTCGAATGTCGCGGCGTTAGTTTCCATGGCCGTAGGCGCTCATGAGAATAGATGGATGAAATTACCTCGCGCCGCCGTGGCGTCGCCTGAAATGCGCGGCGAAATTCAACGAAGATTTCGTGACTCTCAGGCGAGTTTTTTACTTACCGACGCCTCTGTAACTTTAGCGGCAGGATCGAGCTATAAGGCTATTTCGAAGCTGCTCAAAGTGTTTAGCCTGGATCGAAGATATATTACCAGGCTATACACTTTAAAAGTTATGGGACTTGGGCTTATGTTTAAACTCGGGTTTTCACGAGGCCGAATGGCTTTAGGACATTACGTCTATTGAGATTCAGGTAAATTGGTTTACAAACTTCGAGCCGGGTCTAAACGATACTTGACCTAAGCCCTCTCACCGCAGAGGCGCAGAGAGCGAGGCGCCTCTGCGATGAGAGGGGCTCTCATTACCGATCAACTCGATTTGTAAACTTACTTTTCTGAATCTCAATAAGTACTCTGTAAATTTAGTTTTTTGGTATTATTCAAGCCCGCGGAGCGGGCGGCAGAGTAAAGCCTGGGGTGGAGCCGAAGGCGGAACCCCAGGTCAGGTTCGGAGCGCCATCAAGCCCGTGAAACGGGCGGCAGCCATTGGCTGTCGCCCACTTCCCAGGCTTTATGCTGCCGCCTGCTCCGCAGGCTCAAAGCAAAGGTTTTAAAACACAAAATATCAAACAACTTAGTTTACAGAGTAATAAGTCCATAAAACGCTTAATACAAACACGGAATGTCCACAAATGGCGCCAGTCCGCATGAACGACCCATTTGCCAGCTTTATCGTGCCGACCTACAACCGGCGACGGTGGATCGGCGAGTGCCTGGACGCTATTAACCGTCAAACTTACCGGAATTTTGAAGTCATTGTTATTGATGATTGTTCGAGCGACGGCACGGTCGAGTGGCTACGGTCCAACCCCGAATACAACTTTGTCAGGGTGTGGACTTTCCGGAGGTGAACTGATCGTCTTCATAGACAGCGATGACCTGTTGGAGCCGGAACACCTGGAGACGGCGGTGGCGGCTTTCCGGCAATACCCTAGTCTGGGGCTGTTCTGCTGTGACGCGATGATGATCGGGCCGGGCGGCGAGACGCTGGACGGGGGCCGGACCTGGCATACGGTCAACGGCGAGATTAGACGCTACCCGGTGAAGAGCGGGCTGCGCAGCCTGACGGATATTTTTCTGTTCTCGAATTCGTTCCCTGGTTTTACCTTGCGTCGAGAGGTTTTTGAAGATGTAGGCTACCTCAATCAAGATATTTTCCCGCTGGACGATTACGACCTGGCGCTCAGGGTGGCCGGAAGAGGCTATCAGGCCTATTACTGTCACCGGACCTTGGCGCGCTACCGGGTTCACGAAACCAACTGTTCAGGCGCGGCGAACGGGGTCAAGGTCGGAAGGGAGAAACTGCGCTGCCTGCGACTGGCGCTCGAACGCAATCCGGAAATTCGCCGACAGGGCGCCGCAGTGTCGCGGCGGCTGGCGGATGTGATGATGGAGTTGGCCATCAGTTGCGCATACGCGGGGGATCACGCTGGCGCCGCGCGAATGGCCGCGCGAGCGGTCGTGAATAATCCGGCGCTCATTGCGCGACTGGCGAGACTGTCGGGAAGACGGGCGTGGAATTATGCTGAAAAAGTTGTTTCGCAGATTCTGCCATAAAATCCTGGCTGAACAGGGGCCGTACTTTATGGCGGAGAATAAAAGGTACTCCGATTATCATATTGGCGTCGGGACTTATGGGCGCCCTGAGATCATTTACTACGACGCGGGCGCGACTTTGAAGATCGGCAATTATTGTTCCATAGCTCCCGGCGTAAAGATTTTGTTGGGCGGCGAGCATCACACCGAGTACGTTACTACTTACCCCTTCAGCCTGTTGCTTGGAGAAGCTACATATTTGCCAGGCTATCCTTACGGCAAGGGCGACGTGGTTATAGGTAATGACGTGTGGATCGGGCAGGACGCCATGATCCTTTCCGGGACGCGCATTGGGGACGGATCGGTGATCGCCGCCCGGAGTTTGGTGGGGCGCGACGTGGCGCCGTATTCGGTGGTCGCCGGGGACCCGGCGCGGCATATCAAATTCCGCTTCCCTCAGGAGACGATCGACGCCTTGATCGGAATCGCCTGGTGGGACTGGCCCGCCTCTGAAATCAAGAAGGCCTGGCCGCTATTGCAGTCACCCGGCGTTGACAGATTTATCGCGCAATACCGCCGCTGAATCGGACCTGTAGTTATGCGCATATGTTATCTCGCGGATGGGCGATCAGCGCACTTTCACCGGTGGTTGAAATATTTCGCCGGCCGAGGATACGAAATGAGCTTTATTTCGTATCAGCCGATTAACGATGAGCGCGTCAAACAAATCGAGCAGTCTGGGGCCAGTTATATTGGCGCGGTCGGCCCTTTTCACGTCAAGAAATTCTGGAAAACATTGCACAGTCTATGGTGGCTTAAGAAGGCTTGTAGGGAGAGTAAAATCGACATCTTGCATTGCCACTTTTTGAGCTTTAACGCATGGTATGCGGCCCTGAGCGGGTTTCATCCGCTGGTAATTACAATTATGGGTGGAGGAGACGTATGTGGGCCGGATTGGAAGCCGCGAGGCGCGCTCGCGTCCGCGCTGACTCCTTATTCTCTTCGCAGGGCTGACCTGATCACGTCGTGGTCGCCACTGACGGGGGAGGTTGTAAATCGCTGGCGCAAGGGGCGCGCCCCGATAGAAGTGACGCATGGCGGCGTAGATTTTCGGGTGTTTTACCGGGCCGAGAAACCGAATTATTTGCGGAAAAGATTAAATCTGCCGGCTGACGCAAAGGTGATTTTCAGCCCCAGGTTAATGCGCCCCTTGAGTAATATACATCAAATTGCGCTTGCCGCCGTCAATGCCTGTTACAAAGAGTCGAACGCCTATTTTATTTTCGCCCATCCGACGTCGACAGTAGATGTGGAATACAAAAACAAGGTCGAATCGATCGTCAAGGAAGGCGGGATAACCGAGCATGTGCGGTTCGTCGATGCGATTCCTCATGGCGAGATGGCTGATCATTATCGCCTGGCCGACGTGACAGTCACGATCCCGGAGACCGACGGGACGCCGATGACGGTGTTGGAATCGATGGCCTGCGGAACTCCAGTCGTGGTCGGCGACATCCCGGATTACGACCCTCATTACATCGAGCCGGGCGAAACGGTTTTGTCGGTCAGGCCGCAGGATACGGCCGGGTTGGCGCAGGCGATTCTGCGACTGCTCGATGATTCCGATCTGGCGGGGCGACTGGCGACCGAAGCCTGGAACAGAGTCCGAATGACAGGAGGTTACGAGGCGCAAATGTCACGTATGGAGAAGCTCTACCTTAGCCTGGCGAACAATGACCGGCCCATTTAAAAAGCTGAGGGCGACGCTCGCGGCCCCTCCCGATCCGTTTTTGGTGACCAATCGCTCGAAGCGGAGGGTCCAGTCGTTGATCGAAAAGGCCGGCGACGACGCCGTGATTTTGAATGTCGGGGCGGGGCATACCGATTACGGGCCGCGCGTCATCAACCTGGACATTTTTGATTCGGGCACGACGAGCGTGGTCGCTTCCGCGCAGGCCCTCCCTTTTCCGGATTCCGTCGCAGATTTGGTGATCATGCAGGGCGTGTTGGAACACGTAGAGGACGCTGATACAACGTTGAAAGAATGTATCCGCGCGCTCAGGCCGGGAGGACTGTTTTACACTGAAATGCCTTTCCTACAGCCGTATCACGAATCCCCGATAGACCTGCGGCGCGCTACCAGGCCAGGACTCGGGAAGCTTTGCGAGCCGCTGGTAGAAGTCGAATCCGGCATTCACATCGGCCCCGCTTCGACTGTGACATGGGTTCTGCGTGAGTTGCTGGCGGGACTGTTGTCCGGCGGCAATCCGGCGCTCTATCGAAGGATGAACAGTCTTGTGGGCTGGGTGGTATTTCCCATTAAGTACGCCGATTACGTTCTTGAAACTGGCCGCCAGTTTCACACTCTTGCCAGTTCCTGTTATTACATCGGCCGTAAAGAGCCGTAAAACAAAACCGCTAGCGTTGACACGATGACCAGGCGGAATTTCTTATTCGTCGCTTTATTTTTGCATCTGGCTCTTGTGGCGGGCGCGGTCAGCTTCTTTGCCCGCCAGAGGCCTGTTACCGAGGCCGCGGCCCTGCAACGAGACGCCTGGCTCTCTTTCCGGGCGCGCCGGCTTCAACCGGGCGCGGATCCTTTAGCGCTTCTTTTTAGCGCCAGAATATTGATGCCTTCCTTGATGGCGTCAGCGGTCGTGGTTACGGGGATGACGTGGCCCCAAGCATTCTCCATTATTCGTCTGCTCTCGATTCTTTGCGCGTACTTTATTTTCTATCTCTATTTAAGGCGCCACTTTTCAGATTTCGAAGCGTTACTGGGGCTTTTGTTTCTGTCCGCCACGATCCCACTTACCTTTAATAACCAGGTCGAGATACCAACCGACTTCCCGGAGATTATCATTTTTTCTTTAGGGTTGATGTGTGTTTTTGAGGGCCGGCTCCGACTATTATGCCTAGTGATACTGATCGGGACGTTTAATCGGGAGACTACTTGTTTTCTGCCCTTGATATTACTTTTTGTGGAGTGGCCGAAGCGACTTTCGCTGGCGTTTTTATTCAGAATCGCGGCCGCGGGGTTCTCCTGGTTGGCCCCTCTGGTATTTCTCCGCTGGTGGCTGGGAATCGGAGAGCGATGGATATACGGCGATTCCTTATCCCACAATCTTTTCGGGCTTGCCCGCTTCTTCTCGAACTTTAACCCATATAACAATTACCTTTTCTATCTCTATTTGTTCGGCGTTCTTTGGGCGGCGCCGCTGCTGTTATGGAACAGTCAGCCACCGAAGCTTCGCCGCGCGCTCTTAGCGGTCCCTATTATCACTGCCGTGTATCTGTTCGGCGGGGGATATATGGACGAGCCGCGTGAAATCGTTCCTTTATACACGTTGCTGACGCCGGCGGGGTTGTATGCGCTTCGCGGCTTGACTGGGAAAACGGGACCTCCCGCTGTAGATCAATAGAATGGCTTGTCTACTG